>WNGR01000001.1_pt1 | contig 467575 bp, 413 predicted proteins | sample 5407581 | NCBI WGS metagenome assembly WNGR01 (sample SAMN13153383, study PRJNA577476) | soil metagenome | isolation source: 80 cm soil or saprolite under Garry oak tree replicate 2 | place: USA:California | collected 2016-06-15
TCTTGAGTACACTCTGTCATAAGAAGGGCCGTTCGTTGCGTGGTATTAACTTCGTCTCGATAACGTAGTTATGCCCGAAACAACGGCCTTTTGCTACTCAAATCAACTTCTTCGAACCTACTCTGGTGAGAAATCCGGGCTAGTTGTAAGTAACAGAAAATAGTGAAAGGCCGGTGTAAGTAAACTTACACCGGCCTTTCACTATTTTTGTAAGTCAGAACATCCTTCTTGTAACTCGTTTGAGCGCGAAATTGCTGGCTCGCGAGGACTGAACCGGCGAGAGGCCGAGTGCTCTGTCCAGGACCTCCACAAGGTGGAACACAGGCAGCGGATGACCTGCTCTCTTTAAGCCACTTGCGATGTGGAGAAGGCATCCGGGATTTGCGGAGACAAGCGCCTGGGCTCCGGTGCTGATGATGTTCTGAGCTTTGCGGTCGGCAAGCTGACGTGCCGTCTCCGGCTGAATCAAATTGAAGATTCCGGCAGAGCCGCAGCAGATGGCAGACTCGGCAATCTCAAGCACTTCGAGTCCAGGAATGGCGTTCAACAACTGGCGAGGCTGTGTGCGGATTGCCTGTGCATGTTGAAGATGACAGGAATCGTGGTAGGCGATTTTCATCGGAATGGAGCGAGTGGGTATCTGCATGCCGAGCTCCGAGATGATTTCGATGACATCGCGGCACTTTGCGGAGATGGCTTTTCCGCGCTCGGCAAATTCGGGATCATCACGCAGCAGATGTGCGTATTCCTTGATGTTGGAGCCGCATCCGGCGGAGTTCAAGGCGATGACGTCGACATCGGCTCGCTCGAAAACTTCAATGATGCGGCGTGCGGCGTCGAGCGCTTCGGGCTCGCGTCCGGCGTGAGCCATGAGGGCTCCGCAGCACTGCTGCTCAGGAGGAACTATGACCTCGCAGCCGAGGGAAGCAAGTACACGAATGGTCGCCGCGTTCACGTTGCTGAAGAGAACGCGCTGCACACAACCGAGGAGCACACCGGCACGCAGGCGTGGCTTCGATTTGGGAGTGACACTGCGCGGAATAGGCGCGAACAGCGTCCGAAGCTGAATGTCGGGAAGCAGCGACTCCATGGAGCGAAGGCGGTCGGGTAGTAGGCGAAGCAGTCCAAGTTTGCGAATCAGCCAGCGCAGACCAGACTTCTGGTAGAACCAGAGAGGAAGCATCAGCATGCGCAGACGCTTGGGGTGGGGGAAGAGCGAGAAGATCATCCAGCGGAAGAGACGATCGAGAAATGGACGGCGATAGTTGCGTTCGATCTGCGCGCGCGTCGCTTCGATGAGCCTGCCGTATTGCACGCCGGAGGGACAGGCGGTGACACAAGCCATGCAGCCGAGACACTTGTCGAAATGGCCCACAAATTGGGCGTCCATTTTCGCGACACCGCCCTCTGCGCCCATCTTCATGAGGTAAATGCGGCCGCGCGGAGAATCCATCTCCTCATTCCACAGCAGGTAGGTGGGGCAGGTGGGGAGACAGAAACCGCAATGCACACATTGATCGATCAGAGCGGGCGATGGAGGGTGGTGCGGGTCGTAGACAGTGGTCCCAACCGGTTCATTGCTGAGTACGGTGCCAACAGCTTTGACCGAAACAGGTTTCTCCATCATCAGATTCCTCCCACAAATCGGCCAAGATTCAGAATTCCGTGTGGATCGAACTGATGCTTGATCCTCTTCATCAGAGGCAGCGCGGTGCCCGGATCACCCCAGACATCTACCCGTTGTCGAAGCGCGGCGGGAGCTTTGAGCAGCACTGCTGTTCCTCCGGTTGGAGCAAGGAAGGCCCTGATGGAGGAAACGAAATCGGCGAGCTGAGTGCAGTCGGGCGCATCGACTCGAAGGCAGGCGAGGCCGGTGGAATGCATCAGCAAACTCCAATCGGCGTTGTTGCTAAGCTCCTCGCGCGCAAATTCGGCGGTTGAACCTAGCTGCGCGGGCAACATGCTCAACTTGCAAATGATGACGGAGTCACTGTTGTTCCAGAGCTCTTCGCGCGCTTGCCACGGATCACTTTTCGGTTCCGATGGCTTCGCATCGCGCGCGAGTTTGAGGACCGCGTTCGTCTGGGCCTCGATTCCAGCCGCGATTCCATCGATTCGTGTGTCGACGAACGTTTCGCCGGTTGAGCCGGTTCTCAACTGCAGGCCGGTGGGGACCACTGCGGAATCGGTGATTGCGAGCATGAACTCGTTGGCTCGCTCGCGATCGATGAAGGCGAATGTGAGAGTGCGAGAACTCTCGGACAACGGATGCAGGCGAAAGACGGCTCTGGTAATGAAACCGAGAGTACCAAGCGCGCCAGTCATCAACTTGGGGAGGTCGTATCCGGCGACGTTTTTTACCACCTTGCCGCCGCTCATGGCGATGGTGCCGTCGGGGAGTACCACGGTGAGCCCGATGATGAGATCGCGGACGCTGCCGTAGCGTATTCTCAATGCGCCTGTGTCATTGGTCGCGATCACGCCGCCGACGGTGGCGCGGTCAGGCCACAACGGATCAAGCGCCAACCTTTGGCGATGCTCGAGTAATGCGTTTTGAAGATGCGAGATGGTGGCGCCGGACTGGACGGTTACGGTCATGTCGCCGGGCGCGTGCTCCAGGATTCGGGAAAACTTTGCGGTTGAGACCATCAGGTCGATCGACTTTGGAGAGATTCCCCAGTCCGCTTTGGTGCCAGCGCCGCGTGGTAGTACCCCGATGCCATGTTGATTTGCATACTGCAGCACGCGAGCCAACTCTGCTTCGTTCGCGGGCTCGATGTGCAGCTCTGGCGTAACGCCGCACACGTTGTCGGAGGGTGCGCCCTCGCGGACGTTGCCCTCGACGACAATTGCGCGGAGTGCGTCGAGTGTCTGCGCCGAGGAGGTTTTCACTAATTGGGCCATTGCTTAGAAGAACTGTGCCTCTCCGGAAATTTCGAGCGGATGAGGGACGTAGGGTCCCTGCTTTTCCGCGCACAATGGGGTTCGGGGGAAGATTTTGCCGGGGTTCGAGAGATGATCGGGATCGAATGCGCACCGGACTAGCTGCATGGTTTGAAGATCAGGTTCGGCGAACATTTCAGACATGAACAATTTCTTTTCCTCGCCGACGCCATGCTCGCCCGTAATCGAACCACCTACTCTCACGCAAAGCCTTAAAATTTCGCCCGAGAGTTGCTCCGCATCGTGCTCCTGTCCTTGGATGCGGCGATCGTAGAGGACGAGAGGGTGCAGGTTGCCGTCTCCAGCATGGAAGACGTTTGCAACGCGCAGGCCTGCGGCTTCACTGAGTCGCTTTATTTCTTCCATCACCTGGGGCAGAGAAGTGCGCGGGATTACCCCGTCTTGCACGATGTAGTTGGGAGAGATACGTCCCATGGCCGCGAACGCAGCTTTCCGCCCTTTCCAAATCAGAAGGCGTTCGGCATCGGATTGGGCGACGCGAATCTCCGACGCCTGATGGAATAGGCATCTCTCTCTCACTCGCGCCATCAAGGCTTCGACCTCGGCAACAGGGCCGTCGAGCTCGACGAGCAGCAGGCCACCACAGTTCGGATAGCCCGCGTGAACAGCGGCTTCGGCGGCTTGGATGGCGAGATTGTCCATCATTTCGATGGCGGCAGGCAGGATGCCGGAGGCGATGATATCGCTTACGGCAGCACCGGCGACATTGGTGGAATCAAAGGCGGCAAGAAGGGTTTGGACGACTTCAGGAGCTTTCACGATTCGGAGAATAACTTTGGTGACGACGCCGAGAGTTCCTTCGGAGCCTACAAAAACACCGGGAAGGTCGTACCCCGGAGCGTCGAGCGTATTGGCTCCGAGTTGAACGAGAGAGCCGTCGGGGAGCACCACTTCGAGTCCGAGGACGTGGGTGGTGGTGAATCCATATTTCAGGCAATGCGCGCCGCCGGAGTTCTCCGCCACGTTTCCGCCAATGCTGCAAACCGACTGTGATGAAGGGTCGGGAGCGTAGAAGTATCCGAAAGGAGAGACGCGCTGAGTTACGGCAGCATTGATCACTCCGGGCTCGACCACAACGCGGGCGTTCGGAATATCGAGTTCGAGGATATGGTTGAGTCGTGACAGGCTGATGACAATGCCGCCTTCGACTGGAAGGGCGCCACCACTGAGTCCGGTGCCGGAGCCGCGAGCGACGAATGCGACGTGCTCACGCGCGCAGAGGCGCACGACGGCTTGCACCTGCTGAGCCGTTTGGGGCAAAACGACTGCGAGAGGCACGACCCGGAAATTGGTCAGGCCATCGCATTCGTAGGTGCGCAGTTCTTCACGCGAGGTGATGATCCCCTCACCAACCTCTGCGCGAAGTGCTTCGATAAACGCAGAATTCATTTTGACCTCAACTCTGCCCGGCACTACCTTACAAAGTTCAGTCCGTGAGGAACGGCGCCTGGGAACACGTACGCATAGGCAACCACGATGATTCCCACGATGGAGACCAGCGCCACCGAATGCCAGAAGACGTACTTGAAGATTCGGCCTTCGTTGCCCACCTGGTTCGTGGCGGCTGTGGCGATGATGATGGACTGCGCATCCACCATTTTTCCCATCACTCCGCCAGCGCTGTTGGCTGCACACATGAGAATCGGGTCGAGGTGGGTCTGTTGCGCGGTGATGCGTTGTAGTCCGCCAAATAGCGCGTTGGAAGAAGTATCGCTGCCAGTCAGAGCGACACCGAGCCATCCAAGCAATGTTCCGAAGAATGGGAACAAGGCTCCGGTTCGCGTGAACGCAAGGCCGAGGACGGCATCCATGCCGGAGTATCTGGTCACAAACCCCAGCCCGAGCATGAAGGAAATGGCGAGCATGGCGAATCGCATTCGATACAGGGTATGTCCGAATACCCGCGCCAAACTCCGCGGATGCATGCCAAGCGCAAGGCCCGCAATGATGGCGGCCAGGAAACATCCGGTTCCCGTCGCGGACAACCAGTTGAAATCGTACTTCGCCGATTCCGGTGTGGGCTTGGCCACGACGGGATAGGCGCGCGTGACTTTCTTGTGCAGATAGGGAACATCCCAGCCTCCCCTTGAAAATGCGGGAGTAGTGTGAGTGTTGATCACCTTCTTCACAGAGGGAAGGCCCCAGAGAAGCACGAAGATCGAGAGGATCGCAAAGGGCATCCAGGCTCGCATGATTTGCCGCGTAGTGTAGTGTTGCAACTGAATGCGCCGTGCAGGTGCAACATCCCATTGGGCGCCCATCTGGTCGGTTTCTTCGTGGTGAGAGCCTGTGCTGGATGTTGAGCCGGACGGTACGATGTAAGGCATGGATGCGGCGGTGGACGCCGCGGGGTATGCAACCGATGGGCCACCGGTACCAGTCTGTCGAAGAGCGTTCGAATGGCCCACATCTCCCGAAACAATCTGGAGGTCCTGCGCTCGTTCATCTTCAAATCGCCAAATATGCTTAGGCTGCCAGAAGCGCAGGAATGCCAAGGTACACAGCATGGAGACTGCGCCAGAGGCGATGTCCACCAAGTTGCTGTCAACGTGATTGGACCACAGGTATTGAGTGGCCGCAAATGAGCAGCCAACGACGAGAATGGCCGGCAGCACCTCGAAGGTTTCCGCCCATCCGACCATGGCGCGCACAAGCCAGAAGGGCACGATGATCGACGCGAATGGCAAAATGCGCCCTATCATCGCGTTCAAGTCCGACTCTGGCAGGGCACTGACTAAGGCCAAAGTGTGGACCGGGGTGCCGATAGCTCCCCAGGCGACGGGGGCAGTATTTGCAATCAGGTTAAGCGCGGCGGCTTGGAAGGGCTTGAATCCGAGGCCAATCATGAAAGCACCGGCAATCGCGACTGGTGCGCCGAATCCGGCTGCGCCTTCGATCAACGCTCCGAAGCAGAAAGCAACGAGCAATAGCTGTAGGCGCCGGTCCGGCGTGATGGAGGCGACCGACTGCTTCATAATTTCAAATTGCCCGGTTTCTACTGAAATGTCATAAAGAAAGACCGCGGCAAGTACGATCCAGGCAATCTTCAGAATGCCAAAGGCGACGCCATACAGGAGGCTGACTGAGGCCAGAGCTGGAGGCATGTGGAAGATGAGAATGGCAGCTCCGAGCGCGGTCACTGCTCCGGCCAAAGCTGAAAGGTGCGGGCGGACCCTCAGTCCAGCCAGCAGAGTGAAAAGCACGATAATGGGTAGGGCTGCAACCAGGGTGGAAAGCCACCAATGGCCAAAGGGGTCGTATACCTGCGTCCAGGGCATTGAAGCTCCTTCGCATCCAAAAGCGAGGAGAGAGCTGGAGAGCAACAGGGATGTACTCTGCCAACCACAGTCCCTCAATTCGCGTTTGTGATGTGTGGGGAGAGCCGCTCGGATGTCTGGAGTCCGAAAATTACTGTTTCTCGTATTGGAGTTGCGGCTTGGAGCTGCGTGCTAGCGTCCAAAGCGTGAAATGCCGGATATCTCAGCCTGGTGTCCCGACTACTTCACCCTTTTGGGCGATTTCTTCGCTGCTTTCTTGCGTGCCGGCGGGGGAGCCATGCGCTTGACGAGCTGCTCCAGTTCGTCGATGCGACTCTTAAGGTTGGAGACCTCAGGATCGGCGGGGGTTTCCTGCGCTGGCGCGGAGGGCTGGGCGACGTGGCGGGGCTGGGGGGTAGATGGAGACGCCTGTCCCCGCTGCGAGGCTTGCTGCATCATGTTCTGCAAGAATTCCAAGGGAGCTACCGCCGGTTGCGGCATTTGCGGGAGCACGGAACGATACATGTTGGTGAGCGCCGACATGTAGTTCATCGCACTCTCCTGGGTCGCTTTGCCGGATGCCACTACCATTTCGCGGAGCACGTCGAGCGGAAATACCGAGTTCGGTTCCTTGGCCTGCTCGACGATAATCAGGGTAAGTACCAGCCGTGTAATGTCTTCGCCCGTAGAAGCGTCGAGCACCTGGACGTCATTTCCGTCCTGAATGGCGCGCGCAATCTCGTCGAGGTTCACATAGCGGCTATGTGTTGCATCGTAAAGTCTTCGGTTCTCGTACTTCTTGATAACGATCTTCTTACGTTCCATAGTTGTCGTGTTTTTCCATTGACAGGAGGCCGCCTGTGAAGCATACTGCAAATATTGCTGCAATGCAGCACAAGTTGCGGCATCCAATGAAATGTGGACTAGTATGTCCAATAGGAGAAAAACATGGCTAACACCTTTGAGTCAAACAATACTTTCGCTGATCTGCTGCAGAAGAGTTTTGAGCAGGTTTTAGAGGCGAGCAAGAGCTCGTTGGATCTGGCTGTGAAATACAACACTGAAGTCCTCGGAGCGACCCGCAAGGCGCTCAATCTGGCCCCGAATACCCCGGGTCTCTCGATGTTCGACGTCGCAGGCAAGGCTTTTGAAAACTACGCCGAACTGCAGAAGAACATTTTGGACATCGTCGGTGAGCAGGGAACCGCGGTCACCGGAACGATCCGCGAGACCGGCAAGGCAGGCGCGGAACTGGCAGCCAATGCCTCGACCCGCTTCCATGAATCCGTGGATCGCACGGCTGCGGCGCACAAGGCAGTTCTGGAATTTGCCGCAAAGCAGAACAAGCAGGTTGTTGAAGCAATGAAGCAGCAGGAAGGCGTTGCTGGTACGCCGCTGGCCGAGACTGCCGATGCTGTTGAACGCGGCATGGACGCTCTGATTGAGGCGCAGAAACATTCGGTTGAGATTGCTGCCAACCAGTTGAAATCCGCCACCAAGGCGTAAATGATGGCGCTTCAGCGCAAAGCCCGGATGCAAGCGTCTCGATCGTAGACGATGCTTGCGCTCCGGGCCTATTTTTTGCACGCCGCTACTTTGAGCGTTGCGCCAGCCACTCGTTGATGTGCGGCCAAGTGCGTTTGGCTGCGCCGCTTCCCGCCATGATTCCGATATGCCCGCCGGAAACGTGAAAGACATCCTTGTCAGCACTGCCCATCTTTGCGACTGCCGGTTCGGTTTGGCAGCACGGAGTGATGTGATCGCTGTCGGCGATGATCGCCAGAAGGTTCGCCCGGATCTTTGCGAGATCGACGCGCTCGCCACGAATGATGAACTCACCGGTCATGAGGCGGTTGTTGCGATAGAGATCTACGATCAATTGCCGGAATGCGCTGCCCGCAATCGGGATGTTGTCTGTCACCCAGGTGTTCATTGCATGCCAGCTCTCGACCACCTGCGGGTTGTTGAGGTTATCCCATAGACGGAGATAATTTCCGACATAGTTTTCTACAGGCTTCAGCGCTTTGGCGCCGTACTCAACCATCTCGGGAGGCATGTTGCCGAATGTCGCAAGAACCTTGTCTATGTCGAAGTATTTCTCGTCGGTCCAACGCGCAAACGTCAGCTTATCTTTCTGTGAGAAGTCCAGCGGCGCTGTTAACAGAAGGAGATTGCGCAATCCATCATCAGGGCGGAGTGCTGCATAGACGGATGTCAATATAGCGCCGATGCACCAGCCTAGCATGCTGAACTCTTCGGAGCCCGAGATGGCCTTCATTTTGCGAATCGCTCTCGGCATGTAGTCGAGCGTGTAATCGTCGAATTTGAGGTTCTTGTCTTCGATTCCCGGAGAGCCCCAGTCGAGAAGGTACACGTCATACCCCTGTTTCACCATGAACTCCACGAAGCTCGCGCCAGGGCGAAGATCAAGGATGGATGGGCGATTCATGAGTGCGAATACGAGAAGCAGCGGCACGGGATGGCGCTGCTCTTTTGGTACTTGCGGGATGTAGTGATACAGCTTCGCCTTATTCAGCGTCCACACCACCTCTTTTGGAGTTTGTCCAATGGGGGCCTGCGTGGTCAAAGCCTTGGTAAGGGTTTGCAGCTTTGATTGCATGGTATCGAACTGGTTTGCTTCCAGCGTTTTTACCGGCATGTTATCTGCCCCCTTTTTTCTTGGACTTCTTGGACGGATGCGTAGCTTTCGGTGCAGCGTTGCTCGGTGCGGGCTCAGGCTTCGGAACGGGTTTGTCTATTTCAGTGTTTATTGCCAAGGGCTCAGGCTCCGCGACTTGTCTGGGTGCTTCGCCGTGTGGCGGTGAGGCGACAAATTTGGTGACCGCGCTTTCGATCCGGTCCAACTTGGCATCCATGTCATCCAGTCGCATTTCGAGATTCGTAAGTCTCTCGGCCAACGAAATGAAATCAGGACGCGTCGGCATGCTGAACTGTTGCAATGCATTCACCATCGCTTTTTCAAGCGACGCTCTGAATGGCTGCGAAGCCGCCAAATAGGCATCCAGCGTCGCTCCTGATTGTTTCGCGTAAGCTTCTGTGTTGACCAGTTCGCCCATTGCTTTGGCCCACACGTCCATGTAAGTATCGCGTATTCCGCGCAACTGTTCGGTGGGGTCCAACTTCTTTTCTCCCTGCTCTTCGCTCATTCAGGCCTCCTAAAAGAAATCTGACTACGATTGCGCGCCGCTCGATTATTCGGCGGAGTGTTTCTCTTCCAGTGCGCGCAACTGTTCACGTGCTTCTTCGACGCTCTCGAAGATATTGGCTGAGGTGTGTTCGTCGCCAAGCGCGTCGCCTAATTTCATTCGCAGGAACGCGCTGGTTGTGTAACGCGTGACTCCGGAGTACATGTCTTCCATCAAACCTTTCACCATTTTGCTGTAAGGATCGATCAGTTCCGGAAGAATAGAGAAGTTGTCGTAATTCACGATGGCGTAAACCTTGCCGGGAGCGTCCCTGAGACGTTCACGCACGAGCTGGCCAATGCGATTTACCTGATCGAGGCTGCGCACGGAGAGTCCTTCGAAATTGACGAAGAATAGGTTTTGCCCCGGATCATAGGTGAATCGTCTTTCCAGTGGCAGTTCCTGAATGGACGTTCGCAGATCCATGAGTTCCGGCTGAAAGATTCGAGCATCCATCAGCTTTGGGTCACGCACGACGGGCACGAAATCCATGTGGGCGAGAATGTTCTTCTCAATATCGATCCCTGGCGCGACTTCGACCAGTTCCAGACCTTCCTCCACCAACTTGAAGACGCAACGCTCCGTAACGTACAGGACAGGTTGATTGCGCAGCAGGGCATACTTGCCGCTAAATGTTTTGTGCTCCACTTCGTGAACAAATTTTCGCGACTCACCCTCGCGCAGAATGCAGAGCTTGCCGTCCTTGATCTCGACTTCCAATTTGCCAGCGGTGAAGGTGCCACAGAAAATCAGCTTCTGAGCATTCTGGCTGATGTTGATAAATCCGCCCGCACCAGCGAGACGAGGTCCAAAACGGCTCACGTTCAGATTGCCTTCGCGGTCGGCCTCCGCCAGTCCTAGACACGCCATGTCAAGACCGCCGCCGTCGTAGAAGTCGAACTGGTATGGCTGATCAATGATCGCTTGGGCATTCACGGCAGCGCCAAAGCTGAGTCCACCAGCGGGCATTCCGCCGATCACACCGGGCTCAGCGGTAAGAGTGATCAGGTCGATGATTTTCTCTTCATTCGCTACGTTTGAGATCCCCTCAGGCATTCCGATGCCAAGGTTCACGACACTGTTGGGGCGAAGCTCCAGGGCCGCTCTGCGTGCAATCACCTTGCGCGCTGAAAGTGGCATGGGAGGGATTGCGCCCATCTTGATGCGAATCTCTCCACTGAACGCGGGATCATACTGTATGCCGAATGTTTGCCAGTGATACTCCGGTTTTTCAGCGACCACGACGCAGTCAACCAGCACTCCCGGAACCTTTACCTGGCGCGGGTTGAGCGTACCGCTTTCGGCGACGCGTTCCACCTGTGCTATCACCAATCCACCGGAGTTATGTGCCGCCATGGCGATGGCCAGAACTTCCAGTGTCAGAGCCTCGCGCTCCATCGTAATGTTGCCTTCGGGGTCGGCAGTGGTGCCGCGAATGATACCTACGTTCACTGGCATGGCGCGATAGAAGAGGTATTCGTTTTCGCCGATGGTCATCAACTCGACAAGGTCTTCGGTTGTGCGCGGATTGATTTTTCCACCACCATTGCGAGGATCTACAAAGGTGCCGAGTCCTACTCGTGTGATGTGCCCGGGCCGATGTGCGGCAATGTCGCGGAAAAGGTGAGAGATTACGCCCTGCGGCAGATTGTAGGCCTCAATTTCATTGCCGATTGCTAGGCGCTGCAGTTTTGGGACGAGCCCCCAGTGTCCTCCTATAACGCGCTTGATCAGGCCGGGATGGCCCAGATGATTGAGTCCGCGCTCTTTTCCATCGCCCTGCCCGGCAGCGTAGAGGAGAGTTAAATTACGCGGCTTTCCTAGAGGCGGTCCAATGCTTTCAGGAGCGAGGTAGAGTTGTTCAAGTGCAACCGCAATGTTCTCGGCAAATCCTATGCCGACAAATCCGCCCGTGGCGATCGTGTCACCATCGCGGATCAAGTGAACGGCATCCGCGGCGGACACAACCTTTTCGCGCTGCGGCCGATTGGAACTCACAATCGGGTGAGTTTGCATGGAATCGACAAGCGGGCTCTTCGACATTGGTATCTCTCTTAACCACCCCTCGGACGGGCAAAGATCATACCCCAAACAGCACGATGGCGGAAGTACACGAACAAACGCTGAATAAAAATAGCGCGAGGTATGCGATTACGGTCGATAGCAATTAGGTTTCCCGGCTGGTAAGGCAAATCGATCCGGTGAGAGAGGAACTCAGGCTTACCCCTATGGGCGCAGGTCCTGTGGCATGCCAATGCAAGCGGCCCCGGAAACGCGGTAAATCATTTTCAATGCCGGGGCACGAGATTCTACGATTTATTCAGGACAACGTTTAGCAGCATGCGCCCACGGTTCCGGCAGACTTCGAATGGGTTCTTGCCGAGACGAAGGCGGCACCACATTCCAAATCGTGTCTCGCCTGGAAGGAAGGTAATGCGAGGCACAAGGTGCGGATCGGTGCCAAGGTGGAGGAGTCCTGGCCACACGGTGAACGCGAGTTCGAAGTGGTTGCGAGCAGATTCCTGAGCTGCGGGATTGAATTCTCCGAAAGGGTAGGCGAACGCCGCCGGTGCGTCGCCAAGCAGCGCAGTGAGATCATCTCTGCATTCTGAGATCTCGAGTTCGATGTATTCGCGTGAGATGAGAGGCAGCTCGGGATGAGTGCTTGTGTGTCCGCCGAACTCGATCCCTTTTTGCGACCACTCTTTTATGTCTTCAGCGTTCATCAGCTGAAACGAGGGTCGGCCAGCTTTCTCGTCCCATTGATTCGTCGATCCGATGTGCTGAGTCACAAGCATGGAGGCCGCGCCGAATCCGTATCGCTGGAGGATGGGGAAAGCGTTGCGACATAAGTCGGCGTAGCCGTCATCGAACACCAACATCACTGGGTGCTCGGGTAGCGCGCCACCGGTATCTCGCCAGCGCAGCCAGTCAGAGGGTCGGATTCCCTTGTAGCCCATCCGTGAAAGAAAACGGACCTGCATCTCGAATTCGGGGGTGGGGGTGGTCAGTCCCGGATATTCGCCAGGTCGCGGCGAGCCTACGTTGTGATACAGGATCGCCGGAATCAGTGTTCCGAAGTTCTGGTTCAGGTGGTTCCATGAGCCCGCTTGTCGAATCGCGCCATGCAGATGAGCAAGTACCGCGCGGGCTTTCTGTGCGCGTTTTGCCAGCGATGAAAAAACTGAAATTCGACGAAGAGACTCTGCAAATAAATAGATGAAGCGAAGAACAAGGTCAGTGGCCGTGTGGTGAATCGCCAGCCGCTTGCGCAAAAAACGTTTTAATGGATTGCCGCGGTTCATGCGGGCGATGGCCGACAGCGGCTTGAACTCGGGGTGACTGTTTGTCAGCAGCACCTCATGCTTGCCCAGGTTCTCAGAGTCCCGGAGCATTGCGTCTGCAGTCTTAGTAAACAATTCATAAGCGACTGCCTTGGGTGCAAACTGTGGTCTGTATCCTTCGCGCCAAAGGCGTACACCGGCTTCAACATCATGGATTCGCTTGTAAGTTGTGTCGAATGGAAATCGAAGAGCCGCGTGGCAATTGATGGAAGTGTTCGCACATAGCATCATATCGGTGCGCTGTGCTCCCTTGGACATAAGCCGTTCGAACTCCGCATCCGAAAACTCTTTTTGCAATTCGCTGGGCGTGCCAGAAGGTGAATCAGGGTGCACCAGCACGGCGCCCATCACAAGCAGTCTGCCACCTGCCGAGTGAGCTTCATAGTGAGCAGCTATGAGCCCTGGAGCACAGATGCAGTCGTCATCGATGAACAGAACGAATTCGCCACTAGCAGCAGCAACACCTGCGTTTTGCGATGCTGGCTGCCCCTGATTTGATTGTTCGAACCAGCGGTAAGGACAGCGGGGCGTGAAGGTGCGGAGCAGGTCTCCGGTATGATCCGTGCATCCGTCAGCAACAACAATGATCTCGTAAGCGTCTGAAGGGAAGGTTTGAGCTGCGAGACTAGAGAGGCATTGCTCCAAGGAGTGCTTCCGGTTATAGGTGGTGACAATAACCGAGACCTTCACTCGAGGAGTTGTTGTTGGACCTGTCACCGTGCCGCCTTTACTGCTCTTAGCAGAACGGAGACTTCATAGCTGGGATCATGATAATCCAACTCATCCGCATGTAGTTCTTCAACGGCGAGGCCGTGGAGAAATGCGACGGCAGCAAGAACATTGCCGCGGGATTCAACGGTGACGTGTTGTTCAGGGAAAACCTCGTCGAACAGCCGCTTGAGAGATAAACACGTGAAACGCCAGTAATCGCCACAGTACTCAACCTCATTTGGGGCGAGCTGGGCGATTCCGGAGACGGTGACAAGGACGCACCCGCCGGGTTTGAGAATTCGATATATGTTGCGGATGGCGGCGGGCACGTCATAGATGAAGTTCAATGTCTGGGTCAGGATGATGCAGTCAAACGCGTCCGCTGGAATGCCGTCACAGGAAGTAAGATCGGCGACGATGGTTGCGCGACGGTGATCTGTGCGGATGTCGAGGATATCGGAGTGAGTTACTTTGTTGCCTCCGAACCGCAACGTATATTCGTTGTCCGAGAGCTCCAGCACACGTCCTTTAATGTCTGCAGAATTATCCCGAAGAAAGTTTTCGATGTAGTAGCGATCGATGTATGTACCACGGCCCGTGTTGAAACCGGCATGTATTGGGTTCAGCCGACGAAAGCTTCCGAAGCGCACACACTTATACGGAGGGATTTCGGAGTAGCGAATGGAATTGAGCCGTAGCCATTTTCGGAACGGGGCTGGCAGTATTCGTTTTGCTAAGGGCTTCAATGTCTCCCAAATCATTACTCAGCTCCTGTCTTAGGAGCTTCGTTTCGCAGGATGCGCGATAGTCTGCCTCCCGCGCGAGAGAGCAATCTTCTGAAAATATTCTGATAACTCGGCCCCATGCTTCGAATGTTATGGATGTTCTTCCATGTACTCGCCAGATCGAGGTTGCAGGCTCTCGCAGTTGCCCAGTTATAGTACAAGTCGATCAACTCGTTACGGAGTATCTGACGCATGTCGCAATCAACCAATTCCGGATGGGCAAGCATTTTCTTAAACAACAATTCACCCCAGGTGTATGTCCGGTCATCCCTCAGGGAGCACAAATTGGTAAGCCGTGGGAGATCCGGCGTGCGGTTAATATTCACCAGTGGCTCGGATACAAAACAGAACTTGGATTTAAACGCCAGCCTGAAGATCAGGTCCCGGTCTTCCGCGACGCCGAGAGCCTCGTCAAATCTGCCGATGTCATTCAAGAGGGAACGTAAGACTAATAGGCTCGGCACGCAGATTCCGTATTTGTTTGACGTTATGTATTTATGCGGATCACTGAGCAGGCCGAATGTCTGAGTGGCTCTCAATCTTGATTCTTCGAATGCCGTGGAGGCTCCGTCCGGCCCTCCAGTGTAGTTGCAGTTCGTAAAGCATGCGCCAATTCCGCTGCCTAGCGAAGACAGGGCTTCAAACTGTTGTTGCAGCTTGGTGGGATGCCAGTAGTCGTCTGCATCCAGGAAGGCCACCCACTCTCCGCTGGCGGCATTGATGCCGGTGTTCCGTGCTGCACTCACTCCCCGATTTGGCTGGGAAAGGTAGCGAATGCTTTTCATGTAGGGCTGGAGTTGCTCACGGGTGCCGTCAGTCGAGCCGTCATCGATCACGATGAGCTCATAGTCAGAATAGGTTTGCTGGAGCACGCTTTCGATTGCCGTGGATACAAGAGCACGCCGGTTGAAGGTCGGTATGATGACGGACACCTCGGGTGTCGCAAACCTGTGCACTGGAGAGAGCGGTGACATCACTCGGAACCTCGCTGAGAGTGCTGCAGCTTCGCGTTCATCATCAATCGGCCCACGTCCCGCCTGAAGGCGCCAGATTGAGTCCGGTGAGGACCCATCGTATCGGACGCGGGATCCGGTCCAACGAGACAAGGGTGACAACGACCCGAATTGAGTAAACGGCACTGAGAACCATCACCAATGCTCCAAGGCAAGCGGCAAGAACGAACGGCAGTACGTAGAATCCAGAGAATACCAGTGCGATCAAACCAAGGAAAAGCACGGCGGTTTTCCTGTTCGCTCTGGACCATCGAAAACCGCTCAGGCGGCGCACAATCGGGATTAAGAGAAGGCCATACACAATGTTCGATCCGAAAAATGCGATACCAGCGCCATTCAATCCGAACGCTTTTACGCAGAGAAATGCCATGCCGATGCTGACTAGACCCCAGGCGAGTTCGATACCGAAGTAGATAACTCGCTTGCCTTTCGCTATGACCATGTAACTCATCGGCCAGGTAATCACCTGCAAAATTGTACCCAGGGAAATCCAGCGCAGAATTGCCACAGCCGCGCTGAACTTTGCACTGTAGAACAGGGCGATCACCACGGGTGCGAGGGTGAGCGTCGCTATCACCCCGGGGCCAGCGAGCAAAAGGCCGACTTGCGTTTGTTCGTTCACCAGTCGATTACACGCGGCATTATCTCTGGCGCTTGCGGTTAAGCGTGGATAAAAGTCTGCGCCCATTGCTTCCAGAATGAACCCAACGTAGAGTCCGCCGAGTGTCCATGCAGATTGATAAAACCCGGTCGCTTCCGCACTGACGTAGCGAAGTACGATGATTCGAACAGCATAGGCTGCCCCTACCCCCATGAGGCCGCTGGTCATAAATGCGAAGCCCAGCTTTAGTAAATCGGATACTTCCTGTTTCACCTGGGACGCCGTCATCGAAGGACTTTGGATGTGTATCTTTCGGCTATACCACCAGGAGACAGACAGCGAAATCAGGGCGACGGCTACGATTGAGGGAACCACGCCATTTTCGCGAAGGAAATATACGAGGGAGAGACTGATCAGTGTCCCGAAGATAGCTCCCAGTACACCCATCTTGGCGAGATCATGGATGTGTCGCATTCCGTGGATCAGCGCGCCTTGCCCGTCTGACACGAGATGCACAAATACAGCTAGCGACAGCAAGAGTACGGCGCCGGTGTGTTGGTCGTTTCCAAATGTAAAGTTGGAGATCCTGCGGGAAAATATGGCGACTAAAGCAGTTCCAAGCACTCCGAGGATGAGCGACGTCTTTCGTAGCACGGCAGAAGTTCGGGCGATCTGCTCGTTGTCATTCGAACTGACAGCATGGGCGATTTGGCGTACGCCACTGCTGTAAATACCCATACCGGCAAGGCATTGAGAAAGGTTAGCGATCGATCCGTAAATACCAAACAGTCCGAAACCAGCGGGGCCAAGCAGCATCGCCATTGCCTTGGTGCGCACGGTTCCAATGACGATGTTCAGCACCGAAGAGCCGCCAATCAATGCGGATGACTCCAGGATCTGGCCGTAAGTATCGCTACCGGTCTCGGGTGCTTCTGCGATCGGAGTGACTTCTGACATTAGAGTTGACAGCCTGCCGGTTACTTAATCTTCAATTTACGCATGGGTGCAGTCGAGGGTTGGAATATAGACCAGTGCATTGCGGCTGTGTTGCGGGACATTCCATCCGCAATGCAGTATTACAACGCGCACACCAAATTGTATGTGGACGAATGTGCTTAGTATAACATTGCGTCAGACAGCCTGGGCGTCACAAACATGCACGTTTCTATCATTGTTTCGACCTACAATCGCCGTAAAACCGTGCTGCGAACTGTCGCGATGCTGCTATCTCAGGAGTATCCCCTAGCGGAGTATGAGGTGATCGTCGTTGACGACGGCTCCGTTGACGGGACGACTGAAGCGCTGCGGCAGTTGGCATCGCGCTCAAGACTGCGAGTGATCGAGCAGGAGAACCTTGGTCCATCCGGCGCACGCAATGCTGGCGCGCGAGAGGCTAGTGGCGAACTGCTGATTTTTGTTGATGACGACATGACTTGCGGGCCGGGGTTGGTGCGGGCGCACGTGGCAGCACATTTTGAGCAGAAAGGAATTGTAGGGCTCGGTGCAATATTGGTTGCGCCGGAGCATCCTCCAAATCTAGCTGCTGAATATTTCGGAACGGGACTGGGCAGGGTTTACCTGCAGCACAGTGATGCTCCCGGCGATCCGTGGCCTGAGGGAGTGTGGAGCTTTGCGAACACTTCGATTCGGCGAGAAGAATTAATGCAGGCGGGTGGTTTTGACGAGCGGTTCAGGATGCGCGAAGATGCAGAGTTGGGCGTGCGCCTCTCCGCGGCTGGAATACAACCTCGTTTTGTAGCCGACGCGATTGCATATCAGTGGTGTGGCAAGAGTGCCGCCGACCTGGTGCGCGATTCAGAAGCTTTTGCCGAAGCCGACTTCCTATTCATGCGTACACATCCGGGGAAAACTCCGCATGAGTTTGTACGCCGTCTTGAGCATGAGGGAAACTGGAAACGGCGTCTAAGAGAGCTGGTTGCCGGGAATCTCGATATTGCCGATCTGCTGCTTGCGCCTTTCTGCGCTCTCGGCGAGCGGTTCCACTCGATAAGCCCGCTTCGTATGTTGGGTGTTCGCGCGCTTCAGATCCGATGTGGTTTGCATTGGTACCATCGGGTGCTGGAACTTGCGGCTGACTCCACGCACGATTGAAAGCGGGATCGAGCAAGCAGTTAGTCGGCTCCTGTGCTGCGGCTAGTCGATCAGGGGGCGCGCCGGGCGGTGGTTCTGGGAATCTTCCGGAACAGGCGAAGACCAGCCGCGATGACCGCGAGTTGTTCGCCGATTGAGAGGGACGTCGCCTTTTTGTCGACGCTTGTGGTTCGAACACGTCTACGTTCGCCAAAGCTGCGACTCCAAAGATGCTTGAGCAGCAGGCCTCTGGTTTCGGGGAACTCGACCCAGAGGAGGCCCGCATAGGCAACAGCATTGATAAGGTTTGTGCGATGGAAAAGATGCACTTCGTCTGTGCCAACCAGGCAGGGATGCTGGACGATGGCATGAGGGGTGTGGACGCACTGGTATCCCCGGAGGACAAGTTGGAAAAAGGAGAAATGTTCCTCAGCAGAGTTCAGGATGGCGCCCCGTCCGAGCCGCTCGTCGAAGCCTGGCCATAGCTCGAAGGCGGTTCGACGGAAGCACATGTTGCTGCCGTCACCGATCTGGCCAAAGTTTGTGAGTGAGAACCAGTCTGGCGTATTTGGACCAACAACACATACCTGCTCGCGATTGTACTCGGGCGAGCGTTGCAGGCACGAAGGCGTAGTCTGGCCATCGATGGGAGGAGGTACCATCTCTCCAGCGACAGCCATGATGGATGGGTCACGAAATTCACTTGCGAGGTTCATCAGCCAGTCTTCGCGAGGAATGGCATCGTCGTCGGTATAGGCCAGCAGTTCCGTTTTGCAGTTTTTTGCTGCATCATTGCGTGCACGGCTGAGTCCGACAATAGGACTGTTCAGGTAACGAGCTCCGTGATGCTCGGCGATCTTCCGTGTGTGGCTGTCGGGAGTGCCATTTTCAACGACGAGAACCTCGTAATCCGGGTAGCGCAATCGTGCGAGCGCCTGCAGGCAGAGTTCGAGCTCCCGAGGACGGTTGCGAGTGCACACGATCACAGTTGCACTCGACGGCGAATTGGAGTGTACGTAGCTCAATGGAATTCTGCGTCGATGGCCAGAACGCCGCGACGGTCCGCCTAGCGGACACAGAGGAGTTTCCGTTCTGAGATATACATCTTCTCTCAGTTGGAAATAGGGGAGGGTTCCTCGTTGCTATCCATTTTACACGAGCAATTGAAAAATCACCCTTGGTTCTATCTATCAGGTTGATCCTTTTATCCCACGATGTGCAGGGAAACGCGGTCGGCTGCCGATTGCAGTGCTTTTTGCAGTCCGGCGATGTGCTCGGAGGTGCTCAGATAGCTGATGATCATCATGCGCAACACGCTCTTTCCGCGTACGTGGGTACGGCTGATCCAGTAGCGCCCGTCGCGGTTGAACTCATCGATGAAGTTCTGATGTGCGGCCTCCGCGTCTGCCTCTTCTACTCCTCGCAGCCGAAAATTCAGAACGGGGAGAGTCTGCGGCGCCGCCAGCGCGAAGTGCTCGGAAGCCTCGAACCATGCCCGCATTTCTGACGCGAGCTGCATCTGTCTGTTTATCATTTGTTCGTACGCTTGCCTGCCGTGTACACGCAGCGTAAGCCAGAGCTTAAGTGAATTCATGCGGCGGGACCACTGCGCGCTCACTTTGAAATTGTCGATCATGCTCGGTCCGGCAACGCGAGGCATATACGGCGAAGCCACGGAGAAAGTCTTCTCCATCATGGATACATGGCGGGTCAGAATGACTCCTGCGGCGAATGGCATGGAGAGCCACTTGTGCGGATCAATCGTGATGGAGTCGGCGCGCTCGATTCCCGTCAGCAGATGGCGATGTTCGTCGCTGAATGCGGCCGCTGCACCATAGGCGCCATCGACATGCAGCCAGAGTCCGTAACGCTCCGCGATTGCGGCTAGAGCATTGAGGTCATCGATGGCGCCGGAACTGGTTGTACCCGCCGTGGCAACGATGCAGAAGGGAAGGAATCCGCAGGCGTAGTCGGCTTCGATCTGCAGGATGAGGCGCGCGGTGTCGAGACGCAGGTTTTCATTCACGGGAACGCGGCGAAGCGCCTTGCGTCCCAGTCCGAGCAGCCCTGCAGATTTCTCCAGTGAGTGATGCGACTCAGAGGATGCGTAGAAAACGGGGCGAGCTCCTATGGTCGCTATGCCGTCTTCGATTGCATGGGGAAAATGGTGGCAGATTGCCAAAGCGAGAGCCGTGAAATTCGCCTCGTTGCCGCCGCTGGTGAAGGTTCCATCACAGGCGATTGCATCTGGCGGTGTGGGTGCATCGCCCAGGCTCTTGTGCCAGCCGAATCGGGAGGCGATCCAGCCAATGGTCTCCGCTTCTAATGTGCTGGCAAACTGAGAGCGGGCAAGGGAGGCGAGCTGAGGATTGAGCGCAGATACAAGCGCTTCAGCCAGCACGGCCATGTACGTCGGAGTCGGATTCATGAGGCCAAAGTAGTTGGCGGCAGGAATGTGGAATCCCTTGTCGATCATCTCCTTGCAGAGATCGTCGAGGACGCAGGCGGCGTCTGATCCGAGCTCCGGTAAACCCAGAGAAGTGTGAGCGACGGTGCGCTCAGAGGCTGGTGGCTGTACGGCTCGATTGTTGAGGGAAGAGAAATATTGATCGATGCGATCGATGAGCCGGTAGCCCAGCTCCCGGCGTTCTTCACTGCTGAAGTCAAATCCCATAGGGTACTCGCTTCTTAACTGGTACAAAATGTTACCCAATACAGAAAAGCTCAACCCCATCCTGACGGTGGCTGGCCTTGCGCTAATAGTAGATCATGCGGAGAGAAAATAGGTGCAATAAATTGCTCGGGAGTGCGGTATGAGAGGCTGGCCGGGAACACAGGTTTGGGATGTGTTGACGGGAATGGTGGAAAGGTTTAATGGTATCTGTCCATGACGTTACGTTGTGATTGTATTTAGGAGGAACCATGGCGAATCCGTTTGTACATGTGGAACTGAACAGCCCTGACCCGGAAAAGGCGAAGGCATTCTATTCGAAGCTGTTTGACTGGAAGCTGGAAGACATGCCAAATACAGCCGGGCCGGACGGGGCCTATACCCTGGTCAAGGTGGGAGAGGGCGTCGGTGGCGGGATCATGAAGCAGGTTCCGGGCGGCCCGACGGGATGGCTGGCCTACGTTCTAGTGGATGACGTGAAGGCATCCACCGAGAAGGCGAAAGCGCTGGGCGCCAAGGTGATGAAAGACGTGACTGAGGTGCCCGGGATGGGGTGGTTCAGCTTCATTCTCGATCCAACCGGTTCGATTCTGGGACTCTGGCAGTCGAAGATGTGAGCAAGACGGCGGCGCCATATGTAAAAGCCTGACGCCGCTATTCTTTCATTTCCGGTCCGCTTATTTCTGGTCCGCTCCGGCCGCGTCGGCTCTCTCTTCGTCCTTCTTTTCAGGGCGAAGCAGGGGAAAGAGGATGACGTCGCGAATTGAGGTTGAGCCGGTGAGCATCATCGTGAGCCGGTCGATGCCGATGCCTTCACCCGCGGCAGGAGGCATTCCATAGGAGAGGGCGCGTATGTAATCCTCATCCATCTGGTGCGCTTCATCGTCACCGCGCTCGCGCTCGGATATCTGCTGCTCAAACCTGCGGCGCTGTTCTTCCGGATCGTTGAGCTCGCTGAACGCGTTCCCTAGTTCCATGCCTGCTACAAAGATTTCGAAGCGCTCTACGAAGTCTGGTTCGTCGCGCTTGTTCTTGGACAGCGGCGAGATTGCGACAGGGAAGTCGTAGATGAACGTTGGTTGCCAGAGATGCTCTTCGGCGACTGCCTCAAACATGTCGGCAATGGCGCGGCCGGCAGGTTCGTTGGGATCGTAAGGAAGTTGCACCTTGGCGCGTTGCAGCCGGCGAACAAGTTGCTCGATCTGCTGGCCGCTTTTGAAGTTGTCCATGGTGGGCGCGTCGCCGGCAGTTTCGGGCCAGTACTTAATGATCGCTTCGCGCATGGAGAGCCGCTGGAAATTGCTCCAGTCGATCTCGCGTTCGCCGAACTTGTTCACAAGCGTGCCGTTCACATCAAGCGCGACCTGCTTCAGCAAATCCTCGGTGAGGTTCATCAGGTCGTGGTAGTCAGCATAGGCCTGGTAGAACTCGAGCATGGTGAACTCGGGATTGTGGCGTGTCGAGACACCCTCGTTGCGGAAGTTGCGATTGATCTCATAAACACGATCAAGGCCACCGACGACCAGGCGCTTGAGGTAAAGTTCTGGCGCGATGCGCAGGAATAGGTCTATATCCAGCGTGTTGTGGTGAGTGACAAATGGGCGAGCAGCAGCGCCTCCGGCAATGGGCTGCATCATCGGAGTCTCGACCTCGATGAAGTCGCGAGCATCCAGGAAGCGGCGGATCGACTGCACGATGCGGGCGCGCTTGGTGAAGACCTGGCGCACCTCGGGATCAATTAGATCCACGTAGCGCATGCGGTAACGCAACTCGACGTCGGTAAGGCCGTGGAACTTTTCAGGCAGCGGCAACAAATCCTTGGAGAGGAAGGTCAGGTCCTCTACGTGGATGCTGAGTTCGCCGGTGCGGGTGCGGAACAGGTAGCCCTTTACGCCTACGTGGTCGCCGATGTCGAGCAGCTTATAAAGTTCCCAGAGCTTGTCGCCGACAGCGTCTTTCTTGACGTAGATCTGGAGCCTTTCGCCCGACTGCTGGAGGTGGGCGAAGCTGGCCTTTCCCATCAAACGGATGGCGACGAGGCGCCCGGCAACCGTCACATTCACGCGTTCGGCCTCCAGTTGCTCGCCCGTGCTGGCCGTGTAGCCGGTCAGGATTTGGGGTACCTGATGGGTGAAATTGAACTGATGCGGGTAGGCAGGCTGACCGAGAGCTTCGATCTGCTGCAGCTTCTGCTTGCGTAGGTCGTAAATGTTTTCGTCTAGGGACACGTGAAAATTGTATAACAGCAGAGGACAAGAAGTTGCGAATAGCCGACGGGCGACCTCCGGCAATTAGCGGGAGCGAGAAATGAAGGACGAGAAACCGGAAAAGCGGGAAGAAAATCCGTGGGTAGTGGTGGCACGGTACTCTGAAATTGGTTTCATGATTCCGGCGGCACTGATCGTCGGCTACCTGGCTGGGTTGGTTGCGGACCACTTTTTGCATACCCACTGGATTTACCTCTTCGGCATCATTTTCGGCGCGGTGGCAGGATTTGTATCCATGATCCGGAGGGCTCTGCGGGCGAGCGACGACGATAAGCAGGATAAGGACGGCGAGTGACCGAGGCTGAACATTCCGATAACCAGGCTGTTCCCTCTCCCGACGGGAGCGCCGAAGATAACCAAACCGAAGTGGCGCCGGAGGACTGGCAGGATTCGAAGGAACTGGGCTCGGCTGAAATTTCAGCCCAGGAAATGTCGACCTACGGAAGCACTGTCCGGCGGGTTGAGTGGATGATCATCGCCGCAGGCGCCGTTTGTGCGTTGGGCGTGGCATGGCCGCTAGGCTGGGCTCTGGCGGGCGGAATTCTGCTGGGGACATTGCTGGCATGGATTAACTTCCGCTGGCTGGCTTCGTCGGTGAATGCAATTGGCGAGCGCATTGTGAAGGTAAAGAGCAATGAGCGCGGTGCGGGGATTGTGGCCCGTGGCGTAGGGCGTATCTTCTTGATAGCAGTGTTCGCGTATGTTATCTTTACGTGTTCCGTTCGCGGCCTGGTGGGGTTCCTTGCAGGGCTTGCAATGCCTGTTTTAGCGATGATGTGCGAGGCCGTGTATGAGTTCGTCGCCAGTGGTCGGCGACCATCCTGATTGGGATTAAACAAGACATTCAAATGCATCAATTGCCTTTTACCGTGTTACTGAATCATGTGTTTGCCGGCCCCGTGACTGCGCTCCTGACGGCGCTGGGAATTCATCCTGCCCATCCAACGGCGCCGATCCCGGATCACGTGGGGATGCAGGTCCTCGTATTCGCTATCCTGATCGTGTTTTTCCTGGCGGTTCGAGCGAGCCTGTCAGTCGAAAAGCCAAACGCTTTGCAGCACATCATGGAAGGCATTTACAACCTGATGGATGCGCAGAGCGAAGAGATCATTGGCCACGACAATAAGCGTTATTTGTCGTATCTAATCACGCTTGGGCTGTTCATTCTCTCGTGTAACCTGCTCGGGCTAATACCGTTTTTTGAGACTCCGACGGGCGTGCCCGTGGTGCCGCTCGGCTGCGCAATAGTTACCTGGGTCTTCTATCAGATGCACGGACTTCGTGCGAACGGCGCAGGGTACATCAAGCACTTTATCGGTCCGGTGTGGTGGTTGGCGCCGCTCATGTTTGTGATCGAAGTGTGCAGCCATCTGGCGCGCATGATGTCACTTACCATCCGTCTCTTCGCCAATATGTTTGCCGGCGACATGGTGACCCTGGTCTTCTTCTCGCTGGTGCCGATCGGACTGCCGGTGATCTTCCTCGGCCTCCATTTTGGCGTTTCGCTGATTCAGACATACATTTTCGTATTGCTGGCCATGGTGTACCTGGGAGAAGCCACGGCACACGAGCACTAGACTGTTTGAAATAGCAGCCTGCATCTCCGGCTGGCATCAAGAGTTTTGCAGTACGCCGCAAGCGTGAGGGCCTCCCATTGCGTGGAACGTCAACCACCCACTGGCGGCGAAATCCGAAGGAGCAATGACAATGAGCAAGAAGATGTTCGTACTGTTTTCCGTAATGGCTATCCTGATGCTGGCGACTCCGGTCTTCGCACAGGGTGAACCCGCTGCCGCTGGCGGCGCTGCTGGCGTCAACTGGGTTGCACTTACTTCCGGCTTCGCGATGGCGATTGCCGCTGGAATGGCCGCACTGGGCCAGGGCAAGATCGCTGCCGCCGCCTGCGAAGGCATGGCCCGCAATCCTGCTGCTCGCGCTGGAATCCAGCTCGCGATGATTCTTGGCTTGGCATTCGTCGAATCCTTGGTGCTGTTCACGCTGGTCGTGGTATTTGCCAAAGTCGTAAAGTAAGAGTTTCAGTTTGAGCATAGCCTCCGCTACGGCGGGGGCTATTGTTTTGCATCGCAGCTCTGCCAATGCAACAGGTACAAGGCCACTGGCATCCGTCCCGCGATGAATGGCCGTGTTCGCGTTGGCATGAGATCGGGGTGGGGCCACAGGGGGTTGGGTCGGCCTGAGAGCTGGTGCATCCAGAAGCTGGTTAGGCTTTTGGTCGCACTCTCAATCTCGGTATGTGCTTTCGGAGAGCACCAATCAACAGATACGTCTCCTGCTCCGATTTGGAACGCCGATCTGATTCCAAACATCAGGTCCAACCCAATAGAGCACTACTGGGAAGATCGTGAGCAGGCAGGAATCACGTTTCTGGATGACGAGCGCCTGATTGTGCATCATGTGGACCTCGACAACCGGCAGCTTTCTTCACGATTGTCCCCAGACATTTCCAGCCCCTTCCGGCTTCGGGCGGAGATACTGGATGCATCGGATGGAACGCTGCTGCTTACCAGGGAGTGGGCCACGCGTGCTGTAGGCTCGGCGATCCTGCTTCACCGTGGCGGAGTGATGGTGCGTACGGGAGATACGCTTCGGCTCCTCACAAGAGATTTCGACGAAGTTAGAAAGTTGCCGCTCCCACAAACTCCTCCCCGCAACGAACGGTTGGAGATGCAGGAATGGGAGATACACGTATCGGTAAGCCAGCAATCGGTGCTGTTCAATAACTATCACGTGAACTACGCCCAGAAGTTGGACGTGAGTCAATACAGCGTTCTCGATAGCGGCAGCCTGAGTCTTAAGGACGCTTGGAATGACGAGCCCTCGTTGCATCACAGACCGTACTCCGTGTCTGATCGTGCGATTGCGTACGTTAAGTCGGTACACAATCGGGACCGGGTGTTCATTTCCGAGTTTGGCAGCGGAAGATGGAGGACACTCTGGCAGCGCCCGGGGCAGAGTTGTTTTGCACCCAGCGTTTTCGCGCTTATTCAGGAGGATTCGTTCATCTATGTCTGCAGAGAATTTTCTTTTGTCTCCGGTGGGCAGGTGCTAATGCGTGAGCCGTTCGACAAAAGTGAGCAGCCAGTGAACGCGAAGCTTTCAGTCGCAAAGGGCGGAAGGTTTGTCGCGATTTCGTTACATCGAGTCAGGTTAGGTGAGTCCCTAAGCTCAGATCGCCTTTCCAAGCTATGCGTTGTTGTTTACGACCTGCTACGAAAGAAACGTTTATATACCACTGTCATCTCCCCTCTTCCCAAGTGCTTTTTCGATTTTGCACTCTCACCAGATGGTACCCGGCTCGCTATCCTGAATGACCAGAACGTGTCTGTTTACCAGGTTCCGCAAACGTCCTCTGAAACGGCGCAGGCCGACGCCGTGGCACCGTAGTTCATCGATGACAAAGAGAGTGCTTGCGGCCTAGTGACTGGCGAGGATAGTTGGTGCGCCCTGCGTGTAGTGGAGTATCGCGTTGGGGAGCACGCCAAGCCAGAGGGTAGCAATCAAACTTATGGCAATCGCCAGACCCACTCCGAGCTGAACCTTGGGGGTAGGCGTTTCCGTGCGCGGTTCGAACATATACATCCGAACAATCAAGCGCAGGTAGTAGTAGGAACCCATTCCGCTATTTGCCACGCCTATGATGGTGAGCCAGATGAGATGCGTCCTGAGTGCGGCACTGAAAACGTAGAACTTGGCGAAAAATCCTCCTGTGATGGGAATTCCAATCAGCGAGAGCAGGAAGAAGGTGAGCGCTGCAGCCAGAATGGGCGAGCGCTTGCCGAGACCAGAGTAGTCGTCAATCTGCGAGAATCGCTCTCCGCTACCGGCCATCTGGGTGATGACGGCGAAGGCACCAACGTTCATCGCGGCGTAGGCTGCGGAGTAGAACATTGCGGCCGAGATGCCGAGTTCGCGATTGCTGGCCGAGGCAAACGCCACCATCAGGTATCCGGCATGTGCGATGGAGGAGTAGGCCAGCATGCGTTTGACATTGCTCTGCAGGATGGCGCCAAGGTTTCCGACGCACATGGACAGCACAGCCGCGATCCAGATAACCCAGAACCAGTGAGGCGAAGCTGTGTCAATGACGAGACGGATGAGGACCGCGAAAGCCGCGGCCTTGGGTGCGGTGGACATAAAAGCCACAACGGGCGACGGTGCGCCTTCGTATACGTCAGGTGTCCAGATGTGGAAGGGCGCGCAGGCGACCTTGAAGCCAAGGCCGGTGAAGATGAGCGCGACAGCGACGTAAGCCAGCGGCTCGATATGCGCGGCATTGCTGAGGGTGGCGGCAATATCAAAAACGTTGGTGGAACCAGTGGCCCCATAGAGCAGGGCGACTCCGTAGAGGAAGAATGCCGTGGCGAACGAGCCGAGGAGGAAATACTTGAGGGAGCTTTCAGCGCTCTCGGCGGCGTGGCGCCGGAAGCCAGCAAGGATGTAGCTGGAGATGGAGGAGATTTCCAGGGCAATGAAGATGAGCACCAGCTCGACCGCCGATGACATCAGGCACATGCCGACCGCACCGAGAAGTATCAGTGCGTAGTATTCGCCGTGATCAATCTTCTGGAAGGGAAGGTAGTCGAGCGACATCAGGATGGTCGCCAAGGCAACGAGCAGAACAACGAGATGGAAAAAGATGCTGAAGTGGTCCACACGGAGCATCTGGTTGAATCCGAAGCCGACGAATTGCGGCTGTGCCTGGTAGACCGTTGCAGCGATGGCAGCAACTGCGCCAAAGGCTGAAAAAACGCCCAGTCCCTTGCGGCTGCGTCCCGGGGGCAAGATCGCTTCGAGAAACATGACGACCATGCCCCAGACCGAGAGGACAATTTCAGGAAGGATTCGGATGTAATCGGTAGCTGTTGGCATGGCTATTTGACCACCGTGTAGAACGTACTAACTGTGTGTGGAGTCGCAGAAGACGCCTGCTTTTGCGTCTCCAGAATTCCTGCGACGGAGGTATCGATGGAGTTCATCCAGAAGTTGGGGGCGACTCCCATGATGAGGGCCAGTACTGCCAGCGGCCAGAGAATACTGCGTTCGCGCGTATCGAGATCCGGCATTGCGGCGTTGACCGTTGTAAGGGCTCCATAAAACGTGCGCTGGTAGAGCCAAAGCATGTAGAAGGCGCTCCAAATGACGCCGCTGGCAGCGATGATTCCGTAAATTGCCTTCGCCTGAAATGCACCGCTCAGGATCAGGAACTCGCCAATGAAACCGTTCATCAGCGGCAGACCAATTGACGAGAGAGTGATGAGAAGGAAGAGCGTCGCATAGACAGGCATTGGTGTGGCAAGGCCGCCGTATTCCTTAATCTCGTAGGTGTGCCGGCGATCATAAATCATGCCGAGCAGCAAGAAGAGAGCTCCGGTGGAGATGCCGTGATTGAGCATCTGGAAGACTGCTCCGTCCATACCTGACTGCGTGAAACTGTAGATGCCAAGCACCACAAAACCAAGATGGCTGACCGAAGAGTAGGCGACCAGCTTCTTCATGTTCGGCTGGACCAGCGCCACGAGCGCGCCATACACGATGCCAATGATCGCGAGAGTAATAATCCACGGGGCGTTTCTGTGAGCCTCAGCAGGGAAGAGTCCGATGTTGAATCGCAGCAGGCCGTAGGTCCCCATTTTCAGCAGGACAGCAGCGAGCAGCACCGAACCGGCAGTTGGCGCCTCTACGTGGGCGTCCGGTAACCATGTGTGCAGCGGGAAGAGGGGCACTTTGACGGCAAAGGCCACGAAGAAGCCCAGGAAGAGCCAGAGAGCCGTGTGGCCGGGCAGAGCGATTGCTCCGGTGGCTAGCAGATGCTGCAATTCTGTGAAATCGAAGGTTCCCGACTGGGCGTAGAGCCAGATGATGGCCGCGAGCATGAAGACTGAGGCGATCATCGTGTACAGGAAGAACTTGACTGCGGCATAGACTCGGCGCTCGTGCCCAAAGATTCCGATGATGAGCGCCATTGGAATGAGCGTAGCTTCCCAGAAGAAGTAGAACAGGAAGAGATCGAGCGCGATGAAGACGCCGATCATGGCCGATTCCAGCACGAGTAGAAGGATGAAGAACTCCTTTACTCGGTCGTGGATCGACTTCCAGGATGCGAGCACGCAGAACGGCACGAGAAACGTGGTCAGGACCACGAGCCATAGCGAAACTCCATCGATACCGATGTGGTAGTGAATGTTCGGACTGGTGATCCAGTGCAGGTTCTGTTCGTAGGCGAAGCTGCCGGAGCCCGCGGGAGCCACTTCGCGATAGTGTGCAGGCAGGTGCAGCGAGACCAGCAGGGTGATGACCGAAATGGCCAGGGCGAACCAGCGGATATCACGGTCGCGGCGCGGCAGGAATGCAATAAGCAGCGCTCCCAGAGCGGGCAGGAAGGTCGTAAGCGTGAGAATCCAGGGATTGAGGGTAGATAAGTTCATCGGGTTCCCATCCAGACCATGTAGGCAACTACAGCAGCGGCTCCAGCGGCAACCCATCCGGCGTAGCTGCGCACGAGGCCGGATTGCTGCTGACGAATGATCTGAGAAACATCGCGTGCGGCGACGGCGCTCTCATTCACCGAACCATCGATTACTTTCTGATCGAAGGATTGCCAGAGAATGACGCGAGAGAGCCAGACCAAGGGGCCGATGATAGCTGCCGAGTATAGTTCGTCGATCCAATATTTGTTGAGGACCAGTTTGTAAAGTCCTTCAGTTCGAGCGGCAATCCTGGAGGGCAGCTCGGGGTGCTTCACGTAGAAGAACCACGCGAGGCCGAGACCAGAGAAGGCGACCAGGACCGAAACGGCCATCAATGAATTCTCCAGAACCTTGCTCTCACCTGTGGCTCCCTCGCCCTCGCTTACGGGCGTAGCCGTGGCTTCGCCGTTCTGAGCCGCGTGCTGCTCAACCGAGACCTTTTGGATCACCGGTGAGAGGAAGTGTTCGAAGCGGTTGCCAATTCCTACCCATCCTCCGACGATGGAAAGCACACCGAGCAGGACGAGAGGCGCAAGCATCAGCCATGGCGACTCGTGTGGCGCATGATGCTGGTCATCGTGGCTTCCGTGCGCAGAATGCGCTTCGGCTGGTGCGCCGCGATATTCTCCGGTGAAGGTGAGGAAGATAAGCCGGAACATGTAGAAGCTGGTCATGAAGGCGGTGATGATGCCAACGGCCCAGAAGATCTTGCTGCCATGCATACTGCTGAACGCTTGCCAGAGGATCTCATCCTTGGAGAAGAATCCTGCGAATGGAGGGATTCCTGATATGGCGAGAGTTGCGATCAGCATGGTCCAGAATGTCCATGGCATGTACTTGCGCAAGCCTCCCATCTTTCGCATGTCCTGCTCGCCACCGATGCCGTGAATCACGGAACCGGCGCCGAGGAAGAGCAGGGCCTTGAAAAACGCGTGGGTCATAAGGTGGAAGATCGAGGCTGAGTAGGCGGCTACTCCGGCGGCCATGAACATGTAACCGAGCTGCGATACGGTGGAGTAGGCAAGGACGCGCTTGATATCTGTCTGCGTGATGCCGATGGTGGCGGCAAAGAAACTGGTGAGTGTTCCGATGATCGCTACGGCGAGCAGCGCAATGGGCGCGCGGCTGAAGATCGGATTGGAGCGGCAGACCATGTACACGCCAGCTGTAACCATGGTGGCGGCATGGATGAGGGCGGATACTGGGGTGGGGCCCTCCATCGCATCAGGCAGCCAGACGTAGAGCGGAATCTGAGCGCTTTTACCGCAGGCGCCCACGAGCATCAGCACGCCGATAGCAGTGAGAAGTCCGGCACCGGATTCAGGATTCATGTGCGAGGCGACGTCAAACACGTCCGCGTATCGCAAGGTCCCGAAGTGCTGAATGAGCAGGAAGAGCGCGATCAGGAATCCGAAGTCTCCGACGCGGTTGGTGATGAACGCTTTCTTGCCGGCATTTGCGGCTGAGTCCCGGAGGAAGAAGAAGCCGATCAGCAGGTAGGATGCGAGGCCCACTCCTTCCCAGCCCACGAACATGAGCAGGTAGTTATTGGCCAACACCAGCGTCAACATGAAGAACATGAAAAAGTTGAGGTAGGTGAAGAAGCGGTAATATCCACCCTCATGTTCCATGTACGCGACCGAATAGACATGAATGAGGAAGCCAACACCTGTGACTACCAACATCATGATCAACGATAGATGATCGAGATAAATGCCGAAGTCGGCAGAAAACTTTCCAGCACGAATCCAGGTGCCGTAGGAGACTTCCAGCGCCTCCGCGCCGGAATGCACGAGCACGTAGGCATGCACGCAGGCAAAGAGGAATGACGCTCCGGTGAAGAACAGCGCGACGGAGGCGACCAGGGACTTGGCAAAGCGCTTGCCGAAAAGGCCATTGATGAGCGCGCCCACCAGAGGCAGGATCGGAATGAGCCAGGGTTGCCAGAACGGTAGATTCAATGAAGTCATAGTTTCAGCAAGTTCACCCGGTCGACGTTGAGCGTCTCGCGCGTGCGATAAACAGAGATGATGATAGCCAGCCCCACTGCGGCCTCGGCGGCGGCAACGACCATGACGAAAAAGACGAAGATGTGTCCGTCGAGGGTACCAAGGCGCGTAGCGAAGGCAATGAACGAAAGGTTCACGCCATTCAGCATCAGCTCAATCGACATGAAGAGCGTGATGATGTTGCGCTTGATGAGGAATCCCGTAACGCCACAGGCAAACAGGAATGCACTGAGCAACAGATACCAGGAGATGGGGATCATGAATTACTCCTGCGAGCGAGAACGACCGCGCCCATGATCGCGATGAGCACGAGGATACTGGTGATTTCAAAGGCTAGCAGGTACTTCGTAAAGAGCATCATGCCCACTTTGTCCGCGGGGCCGTACAGCATGCCGATCGAAATAGCCTTTTCCTGCGGGCGGTGTTGGAGCAAAACCCAAGTTCCGATGATGCCGCCAGCGAAAAGGCCTGGAATACCGAAGATCTTGGCGACGTTGCTGCCTTTGGACTGCTCTTCCGCACCCGCGTTGAGCAGCATGATGACAAAGATGTAGAGCACCATGATGGCGCCCGCATAAATAATCACCTGCACGACGGCGACGAACTCCGCGCCGAGCAGCAGGTAGATAAGCGCGAGCGAGCCCATGACAACAATGAGTGAGAGCGCGCTGTTGATCGTCTTCCGCTGAATCAGCAGATTGATCGCGCCACCCGCGCAAAACGCTCCGAAAAGGATAAAGAGAAAAAGATGCATTATGCAGTTTCCATTCCGGCCATCATGCCCGCATCGCCACGATAAATGCGGTGACAACCACGTTAGCCAGCGCAAGCGGGAAGAGAAACTTCCAGCCAAAGGCCATCAACTGGTCATAACGGAAGCGCGGCAACGTGCCGCGAATCCAGATGTATAGGAACAGGAAAAAGAAAATTTTGGACGAAAACCAGAGCAGCGGCAAGAATGCCTGGATTGCAGTCGGCAGAAACGGCAACGCCGGGCCGCTCCATCCGCCTAAGAACATGACCGAGGCAATGCAGGCGACCGTCACCATGTTGGCGTATTCGGCCATGAAGAACATGGCGAACTTCATGGCGCTGTATTCCGTATGATATCCGGCAACGAGTTCGGTCTCCGCTTCCGGCAGGTCGAATGGGATTCGGTTTGTTTCGGCGAATGCTGCCATCATATATACGAAAAAGGCGACGAACTGGCCCTTGAAGATGTACCACTGCGGAATGAATCCGAACCACGTGCCTAACTGCGCGTGCACGATTCCACTCAGGCTCAGCGTGCTGGACATGAGCAGCACGCCGACTAGCGAAAGGCCTAGCGAAACTTCGTAGCTTACCATTTGTGCCGAGGCGCGTAGCGACCCGAGCAAGGAGTACTTGCTGTTAGAGGACCAACCCGCCAGGGCAATTCCATAAACGCCCAGCGAGGTGATTCCGAGCACGATCAGGATGCCGACGTTGATATCACTCGGCTGCCCATTCGCATCCATCACGCCCGTGATTTGCACCGGCGTACTGATGCCGAACAGATGAATGACAGGACCAATAGGAACCATGGCAATGGAAGTAAGAGCCATGATGAGCGCGAGTCCCGGCGCGAGAAGATAGATGTTCTTTTCGACGTAGGGCGGCGTCAAATCTTCCTTGAGCAAAAACTTGATTCCGTCGGCCAGTGGCTGCAGCAATCCAAAAGGCCCCACGCGCTGAGGTCCCCAGCGATTCTGCATGTGGCCCACGACCTTACGCTCAAGCCACACCGTATATGCGACGACGGTGAGCAGAACGCCGAGAGTGATGGCGATCTTAATTACCGCGACGATCAAGAAAGTCAAAGCGCTCATTGAAGATCAATCCCCAGCCCTGCAGAAGAGAAACACACGATCTTCTGTCGGCAGAAACTTACAAGGCTCCGGCCCGAAGGCAGGAGGAAAGAAATCAGTCAGCCCCGATTGGCTCAGTCGTATTGCGATGATTTTCGACGACCGAGTTGAGTGTTTCCGAGTAACGGCCAAGCGTGCCAGAAGTGAAAAGTGAATTTCCGGCGGGGGCAATCAGTTCAGGATGACTTGGAATTCCAGCGGGTTCGATTTGGACCAGTTCGGTCCGCTGAGGATTTCCGGCGGCGAGGTCCAGTCTCGGAATCGCGTAGCCGGGAACCAGTTGGGCAATTTCCTCGAGTGTGATCGTAGGATCGAGCGGCGAAGTTCGCGACGCGAGACCGCGAGCCTCGGTGTATACCGCATTGCGATCGGCTTCACCGGATTGAGCGCCTCGGCTTTGGCCGGCGTCTGCGAAGGTGTAGCCGCGGAAGGGGACGAGCTTATCAATATCCGCTCCCATTTTTTCAGCAAGACGGATGATGATTTCAAAATCAGGCTTGACGCCATGAACGTCGGAAGCTTTCTTCAGGCGCTGCAGATCGCCGCAAGTGTTGGTAACGGTGCCTGCCTTCTCATAGGCAAAAGCGGCTGGCAGAAAAACGTCTGCATCCTGAGCCGTTTCGGTCAGAAACATATCCTGTATGACCAGGAAGGGACGGGAAAACGCCTCAGTGTTCCGATAGCGGACTGCAGGGTTTGAGCCAACCACCCACAGTGCGCGCAGATCTCCGACTGCCGCCGCGTCCAGCATTTGCGGAAGCGAAAGTCCCGGCGTAGTCGGAACATCGGCCGCCCATCCAATCTTGTTGCGCGAGCTATCGGCGATCGAATGATATCCGGGGAGCAGGTCGGGGTAGAGTCCCATGTCAGCCGCTCCGCGTGAGTTGGCGTAATCGGCAAGGCAAATAAACTTCGCTCCCCTGGGAGCGCCATAGGCGACGAGTGCATCGATGGCTTCGCCGCGCAGTTCGGGACCGAAGGCGATGACGAGGTTGGTCGCGGCGTTTAATGTGTCACGCAACTTACTGAGGTTGTCAGTGGCCACTCCGAGATTTGAGGCCGCCGCATCGTTGCCAGTCAGGAAGGAGACGAAATAGTCCTCCGATCCGGGAGCGATGGTCGCAGTTTGCGCGGCCTGGTGCATTAGCTTGATCTTCTTGGAATTCACAACGTAAAGTCGAGAGTTGCGCAGGCGCACTGCGTTGCGAATCTGCCATGCGAGCAGCGGATGTTGCTCGGTAGGGTCGCTGCCGATCAGCAGAATTGCCGGTGCCTTGGCCACTTCGGCCATCGACGCGGTCTGTGCTTTGTTGGTGGCAATCGCGCGGGCGAACGAAGGGAAGTCAGCCGTGCGGTGGTGGTCGATATTGTTGGTCTTCAGGACGGTGCGCGCGAATTTCTGCAGCAGGTAGTTCTCTTCGTTGGTAGTGCGATTGGAGCCGATGACACCGACCGACTGCGGGCCGGTGGCAAGAAGGATCTCCTGGAATTTCGCTGCGATCTGCTCGACCGCTTCGGTCCAGGTGGCAGCTACAAATTTCCCATCTCGTTTGATCAGCGGCGTGGTGACGCGCTCGGGGTTAGCCGCGAAGTCATATGCGTAACGGCCCTTGATGCAAAGGAAGTCGTCATTCATTCCGCTGCGGTCGCGATTATCGCAGCGCACGATCTCCGAACCAGTTTCAGAGCGGCGAACGCCGACCGTTGTGAGGCACCCGTCGCCACAGTGATTGCAAACGGTGCCGACGTGGGTCATTTCCCAAGGGCGCGTCTTGTATCGGTAAGAGCCGCTGGTGAGCGCGCCAACGGGACAGATGTCAATGCACATACCGCACTCTTCGCAGTCGAGCGAATCGCCCTGATTGGGAGCGATCACCGAACCTTGGCCGCGATTCTGAATGCCGAGTGCCCAGACGTCCATACCCTCTCCGCATACGCGAACGCAGCGGTAGCAGAGGATGCAGCGCGGGCGATCATAAAAGACGATAGGCGACCACTGCTGTTCATCGCGGTGGCTCTTGATGTCGACGAATTTAGACTCGCCGGCGCCATACTTGAATGTCATGTCCTGCAATTCGCACTCACCGCCGGCGTCGCAGACAGGGCAGTCGAGGGGGTGATTTGCGAGCAGCAGTTCGAGTGTGGATTTGCGGGCCTGCACCACTTTCTCAGACTCTGTCTGCACCACCATGCCTTCAGCAACGGGAGTGGTGCAGGCCGTCTGCATCTTGGGCATCTTCTCGATTTCAACCAGGCACATACGGCAGGCCCCCTGGAGCGAGAGTCCGGGGTAGTAGCAGAAGGCCGGGATCTCAATGCCATAGGGCTTGCAGGCCTCGATGAGGAGAGTGCCCTTCGGTGCCGTGATGGTTTGTCCGTTCACAGTGAGAGTTACGTTTTGCGTCGCGTTTTGTGTTGCGTCGGCCATGAATTCTCTTCGCGTGATCCCTAGTGACTGAGAACTGGTAATGCGTTTTGGACGCCGTGCTGCTCGTACGGACAGGCGCGGCCGTCAAGGTGCGCTTCAAATTCTTCGCGGAACTTCTTTACAAATCCAATGATGGGCATAGCCGCCGCGTCGCCAAGTGGACAGAAGGTTCTGCCCAGCATGTTCTCGGCGAGATAGCGCATGTTGTCGATGTCTTTTGCCACGCCCGCACCGGCGTGAAAGCGATCGAGACTCTTCGAGAGCCAATCCGTACCTTCGCGGCAGGGAATACACCATCCGCAGCTTTCGTGACGGTAAAACTGAATGGTGCGGAGTGCGAATTTGACGATACAGGTTTTGTTGTCGATAACGACGATGCCGCCGGACCCGAGGAACGTCCCAGCCTTCATCATGGAATCGAAGTCGAGGTTGATGTCGATCTCATTTGCAGTTAAGCAGGGAACAGAGGAGCCGCCAGGAACCACGGCTTTCAGCACATTTCCATCGGCAATGCCGCCGCCCACCTCAAAGATGGCCTTGCGCAGGTTGTAGCCGAGCGGGAGTTCATAGACTCCGGGACGCACAACGTGTCCGCTAAGGCAGAACAGGCGGGTGCCGCCGTTGCGCTCCACGCCGATCTCGGCATACTGCTTTCCGCCCATCAGAATGATGTGAGGAACACTGGCGAGGGTTTCGGCGTTGTTGATGACCGTAGGGCCGCCCCACAGTCCGACGACCGCAGGGAATGGAGGGCGAATGCGCGGAACTCCGCGCTTGCCTTCGAGCGACTCCATAAGGGCGGACTCTTCACCGACCTCGTAGGCTCCAGCACCGCCGTGCCAGTAAACGTTCAGATCGTAGCCTGAGCCGAAGATGTTCTTACCGCAGAATCCGCGGGCATACGCATCGGCGATGGCCTTCTGCATAATCTCCAGCAGGTAGCGATACTCGCCGCGGATGTAGATATATACATCGTGCGATCCGACGGCGATGGCGGCGATCATCGCACCTTCGATTACGGCGTGGGGATCGTGTTCAAAGATGAGCCGGTCCTTACAGGTTCCGGGCTCGCTTTCATCGCCATTGCACAAGACGTACTTCGGTTTGGCGCTTTCCTTTGGCACGAAGGACCACTTCATGCCGGTTGGGAAGCCCGCACCACCGCGGCCGCGCAAATTGCTGGCCTTCATTTCGTTGATGATGCCATCGGCGCCGAGCTCGAGCGCTTTCTGCACGGCCTTGTAGCCGTCGAGTTCGAGATAGCGGTCGATGTTGGCTGCGCCCTGACCGAAGCGCTTGCTTACAACTTTGACCTCATCGGGATGGGAGACCAGGTTTGCCATAGCTACTGTTGGGCCGCCTTTTGCCTGTACTCGTCAAGGATCTGGTCGATTCTTGCTGGGGTGAGGTTCTCGTGAAACTCATAGTTGACCTGCATTGCCGGCGCCCAGGAACAGGCCCCTATGCACTCCACTTCTTCTACAGAGAATACTCCGTCAGGAGTGACTCCTTTATTGACAGCCACGCCTAGCTTTCCGCGAACGTGCTCCAGCATCTCTTCTCCGCCGCGCAACAGGCAGCAGATGTTCGTACAGACCTGCACATTGAACTTACCGCCGGGCCGGGTGCGGAGCATTGAGTAATAGCTGATGACGTTCCGTACTTCCAAACCGGTAATATCCAGGCGCTGCGCGACTTCCTCAATGGCATCGTCGGTGAGGTAGCCAAATTCATCCTGAACATAAAGCAGGAAGGGAACCAGGAGTGAGCGCTTGACCGGATAATGCGTGAGCATGTCCGAGTAGCGCGCTTCGAGTTGTTTGCTGAATTTCATGAGCCTCTTGAACCTAATGATTGAACCTGAAACTTAGTTCGATAGTCCAAAACTCAAGCTGCTGATAATGATGAAAGTGTGTTGAACTCTTCGCTATTAAGGTTCGAAGACCTCGTGAAGCATCCACTCGGCCAAACCTGAAGGTTCCGCACACTCGCTCGGAATTCCATCCGGCTCAAAGCCATTCGGGGTATTGTGCAGGGTACCTTCGAACGCGCGCTCGGTACTGTTGTTCCAGACGCGGATGAAGATGGCGCCGGGAAGAGAGGTGGAATTGGCCGCCACGGTTTTGTAGCCGTTCGTAACCGCTACATCCTCGCCTTTCGGCGTAACCTGGAGAGAAAACTTGAAGCTTTCTGAAGTCTGTTCGTTGAACTCTTCTGCCTTCTGTTGCAGCAGGTCGATGAGATCAAGGGCAAAATCGCTCTGTCCATCGCTCCGTTGTTCCACCGCTTTCGCAAATTGAGCGCCCCAGTGATCCAATTCGTCTCCGTTCTAGCGATCTACGTCGCCAAGGATGATATCGATGCTGCCGATAGCCGCCACCACGTCAGCGAGCAGGTTGTGTTCGCACATCACTCCGATAGCGTTTAAGTTCGCAAAAGATGGACTTCGCATGTGAACCCGGTAGGGCTTGGCGGTACCGTCGCTCACGACGTAGTATCCCATCTCACCGCGCGGAGATTCGATGCCTTGATAGACCTCACCTTCCGGAACGGTGAATCCTTCGGTGACAATCTTGAAGTGATGGATTAACGATTCCATCTGGGTCTTCATCTTCTCGCGATCAGGAAGCACAACCTTGGGCGCATCGGCTTTGATTGGACCATCAGGCAGATTTGCGATGGCTTGCTTGACCATGCTGATTGACTCACGAAGTTCACCCATACGTACCTGGTAACGGGCGAATACGTCTCCGGCGGTCTCCACCGGAACCTTGAATTCGAGCTTGTCGTATCCGGCATAAGGCATGTCGCGGCGGAGATCCCAATCGACTCCGCTGCCCCGAGCAGTAGGGCCGCTGAGCATAAGCTCGACGGCGTCTTCCTTTGTTATGAGTGCGACCCCCTTGGTGCGTCCGAGCCAGATCGGATTGTTCGTGAGCAGGTCGGAGTATTGCTCGATGCGGCCCGGAAAATAAGCTGCAAAATTCTTGATGTAATCCAGGAAGCCTAGCGGCAAATCCATGGAAAGGCCGCCCACCCGGAAGTAGGAGGTCATCATGCGCTGGCCCGAGACCATCTCGAACATTTTCAGAATTTCCTCTCGCTCGCGGAAGCAGTAGAGGAAGACCGTCATGGCACCAATGTCCATGGCGTGAGTGCCGAGCCATACCAGGTGGGAGTTGATGCGGGTCAGTTCGTTCAGCATGAGCCGTATCCACATCGCACGCGGCGGAATCTCAAGCCCAAGGAGCTTTTCCACGGCCAACACGTAGGCCAAGTTGTTGGTCATGGGGGCGAGATAGTCGATACGGTCAGTCAGGGGAATGACCTGCTGATAGAACTTTGCTTCGCAGGTCTTCTCGATTCCGGTATGAAGGTAACCGATATCTGGCTTAATGCGAACGATAGTCTCACCGTCGATTTCCAGCAGGAGGCGGAGCACACCGTGAGTTGAAGGGTGCTGCGGTCCCATGTTGAGAACCATGGTGCGGTCGCCACCGATTGTCTCGACGATAGGTTCGGATCGGAATTGATCAATGCTGGGCATTAGCGATATCCCTCGACCGGGTAGTCCTTGCGCAAAGGGTGGCCTTCCCAATCGTCAGGCATCATGATGCGACGGAGGTCAGGGTGCCCCTGGAAGCGAATACCGAACAGGTCAAAGACCTCTCGTTCAAAGGGCGAAGCTCCCGCCCAGAGCCCGGTGACAGATTCAACATACGGATCGGCGCCACTGACTTTGACCTTTAAGCGGATACGTTCGCGGCGCGCATGGGAGAGCAGGGAGTAAACCAGCTCAAAGCGCGGCTCAGAGGGAAACCAGTCGAGCGCTGTGAGATCGGCCAGCACGGCGAATTGGGTGGTGCTGGATGCGCGTAAAAGCTTCAGCGCGTCAATGAGATTGAAGGAATCGACCCAAATTGTGAGTTCGTCCCGGTCGAATTTCGCCGCCTGGAGAGCGCCGGGCAATTCGGAAAGCAGACAGGCAACGGCGGGACGCTCCTTCAGTAGTTCAATGTCGGTGATCGCAGGTTGCAGGGCCATGTGCTTCAGAGCGCCTCGTCGCGGGAAGGTTTGCTCCAGTCGAGAACGCCCTTCTTCCAAACATAGAAGAAACCGACTAGAACAATCAGGATGTAAGTCATCATCTCCCAGAATCCAAACATCTTCAATGTTTTCAGTAGGATCGCCCAGGGATAGAGAAATACAGCCTCAACGTCAAAGAGGATGAAAAGCATCGCGACCAGGTAAAACTTCACGCTGAATCGCTGGCGGACATCGCCCACGGGCTCCATACCGCACTCGTATGGCGACATTTTGCTTTTGTTCGCCTTGTGCTGACCGATGAAATAGGACAACGTCACGATGGCGGCTGCCAAAAGGCAGGCTACCGTGAAGTGGATCAGCAGAGGTAAGTACCTTGCGAAATAGTTGTCGGTCATTCTGTTAGGAGTTCACCACCCACATATGGGGAACGGGCAAGTATAAGTTTTGCTTTTTGACAGTGTCAAGCCATGGTCTGCTGAATGGCAAATGGTGGACCGCTTGGCAGTTGTACAAAAGGGAACTCGAAACCAAAGTAATGTTGTGAACTTGTCTCCCGTACTAGACAATCCGTGTAGCTGATGTCCAAAGTCAGAATGGCGGACGTGTCCTTTCGTCACGTTCGGTGGATGTGTAGCAGGAAGAATCCGGCATGATCTTCGGCTTCAACACAGATATTAAAGTTCGGGAAACGGTCTACCACGTCCAGACCGAACTGCGTGAGCAGGAGCGCCGGTTGGAATCCCAGGTATTTGTGAGTGGGCGCTGCATTGGGAAGCGCTCCACCCCGCTTCCGCTGAATGCCGCCGAACAAGACATACAGGAGATGGCCCGGGCGCAGCATCGCTGGATCGTGGAGGCAGTGCGAGAGGGCTTCGTTGACGATGTGCTGAATCAGGAATCAGCCGTGGAACTAGTAGTGCAGTTCCTTGGTTCCAAGAGGATTTCAGGCGAGGAAGTGTCGCTGCGATTTCGAGTTCTGTCCGGAGGATTCGTTGCCCCCTCTGCCCATATCGGAGCGCGGTGGAAGATGGAATCGGGCTCAGGAAGTCTGAAGGATACAGTGACGAATGACGCAGGAGTGGCTGAAATGTGCCTGGCACTCGGGGACGGCATTGCGGAATTGGAAGTAAGGGCGCATCTGGAAAACCGCGAAACCGTTCGACGCTTCCTTGTGAAATCCGCAAAAATGTAGGCCTGTCGCCGAGTACAATCGGGCATATGAGACTCGGAACTACATTGGCGCTGGTACTCGCGGGCGCAATGTTGTGCACGGCCCCCGCAATGTCCCAACAGCAGGGAGCGCCGGGGCTAGTAGACGGCCCGCTTACGGAAAATCCTCAATACAAGCAGAAACCCAAGGCCCAGAAAGTTCCAGACAACAAAACACCGCCGCGCAGCGATGACGAGAGCAGCAGTAACCAGACACGCATTGACCTCTCAGCGCCAAAAGGCGACGCTCTGGCGCACCCTGATGGCGGCCACGTCGCGAACGATGTGATGGAACTGCACGAGTGGAATCCTTTGCGCGCGATGAAAGACGTAGAGGTCGGCGACTACTACTACAAGGCTGGAAATTACAAAGCCGCGCTGAGCCGATACCGGGAAGCACTGCAATTCAAGCCACACGACGCGGTCGCCACCTTTAAGCTGGCGCAGACCTTGGAAAGAACGAAAGACTTCGACGAGGCACGGACTCGCTATGGGGAGTACCTCGCAATCCTCAAGGACGGACCGAGCGCTGGCGAGGCAAAAAAGGCTCTGGAACGACTCAAAAAGCAGCCGTAAAGATCGAAGCCGGAAGCTGCCTTATCGCTGCTCTACTTTTCCACGTGTACAAAACGGCCGCTTGTAGCATCCACGCTGACGTTAAGCTTGGCTTCATAGGCGCTTGATCCGTAGATCACATGCCATAGGAGTTGATTATCGCGAGCGTCGAAATCGAGAGTGTAGAAGATCGGCTGGTTTGGGTCGGCAGCGGTCAGCTTCTGTCCACCGTGCTGTTGCGCAACCTTGAATGCCTCATCGGAATCGACCTTAAGAAACGGCGTGTCGAAAATGTGAGTGGTAGTATTGCCGGGATTGTAGGTGTCATCCGCGCCGTGCGACACACCGCGTTCCGGCGCATCCGGTCCAGCGAGGCCGCTCCACGAAAACGTCTTACTCAGTTTCTTGGAGGGTGATGCGAAATCGGCGCGCCAAAAGCCGCTCTTACCTTCGTTGGCTGGCGACCCCTTTGTGTAATGCGACTCCATGCGATAGGGTTTCACGTCTCCCGCGACAGCATGGGCGGAGACATAGAGTTTCTGGAAGGCCTCACGGCCGGTAAGAAATTCAGCGGGAGCCTGGGTTTTCGCGGCTTTTGGTGGGGGAGTCGAGTTGCATGCGGTAAGCGCAAGTGTACCGGCAAGCAGAGTGTTTAGAAAAAAGGTAAGCTTTCTCATGATTGGAAGCATTTCCTGTCGCATAGAAGACTGAGCATACAGCCTAGTTGATTCGACACCGGGTGAACGTGAAATGGATGCATGGTTGGATCGTCTGTGTAGGGAAATCAAAGAAACGACGCAATTCTGCGAGGTCGAGTGGGTTCGTGCTCCGCAAGGGCGCTGGAACAGCGCTCAAATCCTGGAACATCTGGGCCGAACCTACGGCACAACAGCCAAGATGCTGGAGCTTGCGATGGGGGTCGGCGGTCCTCCACAGGTGCGTCCGGCAACCGTTTCAGAGCGGTTGGCGAAGTTAGTGATCGTCGATCTGGGCTTTCTGCCCAGTGGCGCCAAATCTCCAGCTATGGTCTTGCCCAAAGGCGATCCCGGCCCGGTCGCGCTGGAGCGCGCCTTAAAAAACCTGGAACGAATGAACGCGGCAATCGCATCGGCGGAAGAGCGGTGGGGAAGCGAAGAGCCTATTGCGATGCATCGTGTACTGGGCCCGCTGACCTCAACCCAGTGGAGGAAATTCCATTACGTGCATGGACATCATCATCTACTGCAGGTGCGCACGAGGTCCGGGACCAAGGCGCCAGGACGAGGCCTGGTCAATCCGTAGTATGCGGAACTCCAGCGTGCCGTGCTGATTCCTTGGCGTCCTCAAGCTGTGAGTTCAAGCTGGTTATCAAATTGCGTTGAGTCTCAATCTGCTCGTTGAAAAAGCGCTGCTGCTGTTCATACGTGCCGGGGCTTGGCGAAACGCCGAGTGTTCGCTGGAATTCGAACGAGCTCTGTATCTGCTCGTTCTGAAGCTTTGTCAGTTGGGCGCGCGCAGTCTCGATTTGCACCCTTAAATCACCGATGCGATCCAAATACTGCTGATTGATTTCGTTTGTGCGCTTCTGAAGTTCCAGTTCGCGCGCCTCACGTTCTTTAGCGGGATCGTTCGGGGCTTTGCTCTTGCTGCCTGATTCATCAGCTTTGGCAACGGCACCAGCCTTGGATGCAACTTCCGAACCCTTTTCGTCCGGAGTTTCCTTCTCCGCATCAGCCGGTTCCTGGGTGACGCTGTCGTCCATTGCACTTTGCTTGTGGATGTCGTCGTTGGTGATCACCCTAGGATGGACAACCCCACTCCTCTGCCGTTCGGCACGAGATGCACGCGCAACGTCCCCCAGCGACTGGGCAAAGGTCGAATTGGAGAAGGCGAATATCAGGAAAGCGCAAACGCACAGCCGTGGACGACTCATAACGATAACCTCGTATGATTGTGCTCTGTATTGTAGCGCCCGCCCAAGAATTGGGGGAGGGGCAAGCGACGCAGGCGATTACGGAAGTTCATCACCGTACTAGCCTCGAACCGAGAACAGATCCAAATAGACTCGTATCAATTGCGTTCCATAAAACCAAGCCACAATTGACATTGCACTGAGAAACACGCCAAAAGGAATCTCAATGCCCTGCATGGCGACTTGCGCCGCTTGCCATGCGCGGGAAACAGCACGGTTCTTCAAATGAACACGGTAGCGGGCAAGGCGTTTGCGGAACACTGTCAATAACACAAAGATTCCGAAAAGACCTCCAAGCAAGGAAGCCGTGCAAAGTACGAAGAGCGTCAGCACTGGACCCAGGAACGCACCGGCCATTGCCATCAGTTTTACATCTCCAAAACCGATGCCGTCGATATTTCGGAGCTTAAGATATAGCCAGCCGATCCCATAGAGAAGGCCAGAACCGATTGCCGCTCCCATCAACGCATTTGCCAGTGAGCGCAACCCGATCTGAAAAAATAATTCGGAGCCGCTGTGAAGTTGCACTGGGAAGAAATAAAAAGCCGGGCCGGCAACTTCTGAAAAGAAACTGAAGATCAGAGCGATGCCGAGTCCGGGCAGGGTCATTGCATCGGGCAGGAGATGGGTCTCCGCGTCGGTAAAGGTCAATCCTAGAAACAGGAAGCAAAGAACGCATCCCTTCACCGCATTGACCGAGGGACCTGCCTGCATGTAGGAGAACAGGAATAGCAGTCCGCAGACGAGCTCGACGATCGCGTAACGAGGGGTGATACGAACATGGCAATGACGGCAGCGACCGCGCAGAATCAGCCAGCTTAGCACTGGAATGTTGTCAAACGAGGCAATGGGTACTCCGCACTTGGGACACGCCGAGCGCGGCGAAACCACCGACAAGCCGAGCGGCAGCCTATAGATACAGACGTTCAAAAAGCTGCCGAAAATCAAGCCGAACAGTAGAAATCCAGCTCCCAGAATCCAGTCAGGGTACACGCGTCAACTCTCAATTAGCAGGGCTGAAAAGATTATATGAGAGTGCGCCGCTAGGCGGGAGTTACGAAAGAGGAACGGGCACTCTGTTGCTTGCCGTCAGAGATCAGGCCGCGCGACGCAGGTCAGCGCTGACAATGCTGCCCGGAAACATTCCTGCATCGGTTGGGACAGGGGGAAACTCTCCGATCCAATTGAATTTGGCGCGATTTATGAAACGGAGTTGTGGATGTCCATCGGCGTCGCGAATCAGATATCCCGCACATTCGTCTTTGCGCCTTCGCCGCCACTCACTCAGGAAGTTCATTGTCTCCGTGCTGAGCTCTTCGCCCGGGAGGAGCAGTAACAGCCAGTTATGAAAGGCGTCCATGGCGTAAGCTCCGAGTGTGACTCCGGGTATTTGAGTCTTGCATCGTGCGCGATAGCGCATGCAGAGATGCTCTACATTGGCATCTCCGTTGTGAATCACCAGTATGTCTGGGGCGATTCGCGCCGTGCGCAACGTCTTCTGCAAGCCTTCGATATCGAAAGCCGGAATGAACACCGTGAATTTCGGCATGAGCGAATGAGAAGGCGGAATGCGAGCGGCAGTTGTACCTCAAAAGAAAACGCCCCACTCTTTGCAGAATGGGGCTGAATTGCGGGATGCGGCTTATTCGACGCGCTGACGCCCTGCGTTGCGATCGTTCCTGCTTGAGGGCTGGACAGTGACGGGTTGCGCCAGATGGAAGGTCAACAGAGACTCGGGGCCGAGCTTAATTTGAGCGGCCTTGATTGCAGCCTGAGTGACGCCCCCTGCTCCGGCTCCAACTGCCGCGCCGATACCTGCGCCCTTGCCGCCTCCGGCAATCGCTCCAATAATGGCTCCCAAAGCGGCCCCGCCCCCTACTTTTTCAGCTGTATTCTTGCCGCGGGCCTCAGTCTGCTTCGACCATTGATTGGTGTGAACCGGGTAGGCGTGCCCATTGAAACTTACCTTCGTGACTTCAATCGTCAGCAGTCCCGAACCTTTGAAGCGTCCGGCCGCACGTACATCAACGACCCGTCCAAAGACATCCGCGTCGGTCGGGATGACCGTGCGTCCGTCCACCTGCACGGGCGAGTTCAGTGTTGCGCGGAATACATCACCAGGGTTTGAAGTCTCAGAATCGAGCGAGTCTATCATGCGAACCGACAGCACCGTTCCGTCGGGAATAGTGATCTTCGCAGGCGGCGGAGGCGCGGGGGCCGGTGCCGGTTCAGGTGCAGGCGCGGTGTTCTGGGCATACTGCTGCGACGGTTGTGACGCATTTTGCTGCTGCGCCATCCTGTCAGCCTGTGAACCATACCCGGACTGGGGAGCCTGGTTGCCGCGCTGACTTGCGCCGCTGGGCTTGCGGGCGCTCACGCCACGCGTGGTTGTGGCGGGCTGCGATGCTGGAGGCTGACTTGGTGGCGGCGGAGCGGCTTGCTGGCTTGAGTCCGCGGGTTGTGGAGCATTCTGTGGGGCATACGCCTCGGCGGACTGCACGGAGAGGTTGTTGACCACCGTTCGAACACCGCTCACGGTTGCCGCATCGTTGGCCGCAGCGCTGCGTTCAGCTTCGCTGGTTACTGCGCCGGACAGAGTGACGACGCCATTAGCAGCCTGCACCGCGATCTGCTTGGTGCGAACGGCCTGATCAGCGTTGATCTTGCCTTGGATGTCACTCGCCACCTGGGCGTCCGTGCGCGTTTGTGCCTTATTGCAGGCAGTGAAGAAAATTCCCACGGCCAGAAGCGAGATAATTATTGGAATTCGAACTGGATTCGTCCTCATTTTCGACTCCTCCTTAGATTGCGAAGCTTACCCGATCATTGGATGCGATAGCAAAGTAAAGTAACGCAAATCCTGCCATCCAGACGCTAACAAAATAATACAAACACGGTTTTGACCCCAAGTCGCGCCACCGGAAGAAAGTGTCACGTTTTTATGCAGGATTCGCAAGCGGGAACAAGCCAGCGACACCAAACTTCGAAGCCGGTGAAATACGGACAGATCCGCGTTACACTCAGGTGACGACATGCTTGAGACCGATTCCGACCGCCCCTACATTCTTTTCGATAACGTCAGCAAAGCCTTCGGCGAGAAGGTGATTCTGCGCGACGTTAGCTTTGACGTGAAGGCCGGAGAAACGGTCTGCATCCTGGGGCGAAGCGGGGTGGGTAAATCGGTATCCTTGCACCACATCATGGGATTTCTGAAGCCAGACACCGGTCGCGTCTGGGTGGCCAACGAAGACATCACGGATTATCCAGAAAAAGAGTTGGAGCGCATTCGAAAAAAAGTCACCATGGTGTTTCAGAATGGCGCCCTGTTTGACTCCCTGAGCGTAGGTGAAAATGTCGCGTTTCCTTTGCGCGAGCGAGGCGATTTGAATGAATCGCAGATTTACCAGATCGTGGACGGACTGCTGGACATGGTGAATGTAGGCGAGTACCGGGAGCAGTTACCTTCCGGACTTTCGACCGGCATGAAGCGGTCCGTTGCAATTGCACGAGCTCTGGCCGCCCAGCCCGAGGCGATTCTGTATGACGAGCCCACGACGATGGTGGATCCCTTGACCGCCCATCTCCTCGGAGACTTGATTAAGAAACTAAAGTTTCAGCTAAAGCTGACCAGCATTGTCGTGACGCACGACATGGCGCTGGCAAATAAGATTGCCGAACGCATCGTTTTCCTTCACGAGGGGCGGGTGGTGTTCTTCGGAACCCCTGCAGAGATGGCGAAGTCAGAGTTGGAGATCGTTCGCGAATTCTTGAACTTGGATACTCTGGACCTGGATTACTGGCGAGGCCCTCATGAGCCTCCGGTCCCGACGCCCACGCACTGAATCCACTTACGAAAATCGGCAATCTTGCCGTGCTCAGAAGCCCTTTGCCACCAAAGTCTCGGTATTGAATCGGGGTTGGCGGTCGCGTGCAGTCCACTTTTCCAAGTACTTCGCTACGATGTCGGTTTCGATATTGACCGGATCGCCCGATTTCAGAGTGCCAAGATTTGTGCACTCGACAGTGTGAGGAATGATAGCGACCGAGCAGCGCAGGCCCTCGAGCTTTGCCACCGTCAGGCTGATGCCTTCAATGGCAATCGATCCCTTGAAGACGAGATACTTTTCCAACTCGGCCGTAACCTGAATGTGCAGCCAGAAGCCATCAGAATCGGCGATGCGCTCGAAATCTTCTAGGCGGCCTACGCCATCTACGTGGCCCTGCACGATATGACCTCCCAGGCGCCCCTGTGCGGCGAGCGGCAACTCAAGGTTGACACAGGCTCCGGGGCGAATTCGTGAGAAGGAAGTGCGTACCCAGGTCTCCGGTGCAAGGTCGGCGGCAAACGAATTCGGCGTGATGTCGATCGCGGTCAGGCATACACCACTGACTGCGCAGCTGTCTCCAGTGCGCAGATCCTTGGTTACGTTCTTCGCCTCGATTACGATGCGGCGATTCTCTCCGTTTTGATCGATGCGTGCAATGCGTCCGACTTCTTCGACGATTCCAGTAAACATAAGGCAGCTCCCGTCAGCCCTGTGGCCGTAGTGGTTGATATGGATCGCGCAGATAAGCTTCTACGCCAAAGTCTTCTCCGAAGCGCTCGATCGCGATATTGGACGAGCGCAGGTCGTCGCCCGAGGGCAGACCATTCTGCCCGGCGAGCCATGGAACGGCGTCCACTGGCCCAAAGATTCGAGGCGTGTAGAAGAGCATGAGCTTGTCGACTAAACGCTCGCGCAAGCAGGCCCAATTGACCGCTGCGCCCCCTTCCACAAGCAGACTCGTGATCTGTTCGGCTCCAAGCATGTTGAAGACGCGATGGAGATCCGGACGCCCTTCATGCGGAAGTGGTTCGGAGCCTGGTGCAAGCGTCTCAATCTCAACCTGCTGAACTCTTATGCCATGACCTTCCAGAGCCCGGCGCTTATTCTCCTCGGCAAAGGAACAGAAGACAACAACGTCATCTTGCGCGGTTTCAACAACGCGCGACGTCATTGGAATGCGCAGCCGCGAGTCGAGGATCACTCGCAGCAGAGGACGGCGGCGCGCCCTCCCGCTCCGGTCGGTGAGCAATGGATCGTCAGCTATCACCGTGCCGACGCCGACAAGAATCGCATCCGAGGCATGGCGCATTTCATGCACGCGCCGGCGTGCCGCTTCGCCAGTGATGTAGCTCGGATTCGGAGAGGCCGAGCCGACAAGATGCAGTCGAGGTTCAACCGGTCCTGCGATCTTTCCGTCGAGGGACATGGCTGCTTTAAGTGTTACAAATGGCAACCCCGTGCGAATGAACTGCGCAAAGCTCTCGTTAAGACGCTTAGCCTCTGCTTCCAGGAGCCCGACTTCGACTTCGATCCCGGCTGCGCGCAGCTTTGCAAAGCCCTTCCCAGCAACCAGCGGATTGGGATCCTCCATACAGCAGACGACCCGAGCGATACCCGCGGCGATCACTGCGTCTGCGCAAGGGGCCGTGCGTCCGGTGTGAGAGCATGGCTCCAAGTTGAGGTAGAGTGTATTGCCACGCGCCAACTGGCCGGCCTGCTCAATGGCCAGCACCTCGGCATGCTTCCGCTCTGCATAGAGATGAGTGCCGCTTCCCACAATGCGCCCGCGCTCGTCCACGATGACAGCTCCGACAAGGGGATTGGGCGCAGCGAGGCCTAGACCGCGCGCGGCCAATTCCAATGCTTGCTTGAGAAACAGTTCATCAGCGGAGATAGCCATGGTTTAGGAAAACAGCGAATCGACAAAGTCGACCGCGTTGAAGGGGATGAGGTCCGATTGTTTTTCTCCCACACCGACGTATCGCACGGGAAGATTCATTTCACGTGAAATTGCAATCACCACGCCGCCCTTGGCCGTGCCGTCGAGCTTCGTTAGAACAATTCCGGTTACACCCGCAGCCTCCGTGAAGATTTTGGCTTGCTGCAGTCCATTCTGGCCGGTTATAGCGTCCATGATCAGAAGCGTTTCGTGCGGCGCTCCCGGGACCACGCGTTGCGCCGTCCGGTACATTTTTTCAAGCTCAGCCATCAGGTTCGCCTTGTTGTGCAGGCGCCCAGCAGTGTCCACGATGACGTAGTCCGTCTTACGCGCCTTGGCTGCTTGCAGCGCGTCGAATAGCACAGCGGAGGGATCGCCTCCCGGCTTTGTCTTGATGACCTCGGTGCCGGTGCGCTCTCCCCAAATTTCGAGTTGCTCGATGGCGGCAGCGCGAAAGGTGTCGGCCGCAGCGAGCAGAACGGTTTTGCCCTGCGCGCGCAGTGCGTGAGCCAACTTCCCGATTGTCGTGGTCTTACCCACGCCGTTGACGCCGACCACGAGAATGACTTCTGGAGACTCGGCTACAACTTTCGGATTGCTTTCGGCAGCCCGATTCAAAATTGCAAGCAGTTCATCCTTAAGCACGCGTTTGAGTTCGGTCGTATCTGCAATCTGTTTGCGATTGACCTTTTCGCGCATCGCCGCCAGAACTTCGTTCGTGGTAGCGGAGCCGATGTCGGCGGAAATCAAAGTCGCCTCAAGGTCGTCGAGGGTCTCAGCGTCAATTTCCTTACGGAAAGCGACGACTTCCTCAATTCGCTCCGTGAGATTTTCGCGGGTTCGCGAAACAGCCTGCTTCATGCGCTCAAAGAGCGATGACTTCTTTTCTTCGGGCTGGTCGAGGCTTCCAAATAGCGTCTGTATCATTACGCTTTCAATTATAGCGAGCAACGCTGCTGATCAGCGTTCGCCTAAACTCGGTAAAGTGCGCTTTCCTGCGTCAACGGGCGATTCATCAGGTCGCGAATCGCGTCGCTCGGATCTTTGCCATGCTGCAAAATCTCGTGCATTTGCCCGATGATTGGCATCTCCACACCCACGGAACTGGCCAGTCCGACGGTGGCACTTGTGGTCAATACTCCTTCTGCGACCATGCCGTGCATGCCTGCAATAATCTCCTCGAGCTTGCGTCCACGTCCCAGTTCCACACCCACACTGCGATTGCGCGAGAGGCCTCCGGTACAGGTAAGAACGAGGTCACCCAACCCTGAGAGTCCCGACATGGTCTCGGCCCGTCCTCCGCAAGCAACGGTGAGGCGGGTCATCTCGGCAAGCCCTCGGGTAATCAGTCCCGCGATGGTGTTGTGTCCGTACCCGATGCCGTCAACCACCCCGGCCGCAATGGCAATCACATTCTTGACGGCGCCGCCCAACTCCAGTCCGATGACATCGTCGTTGCGGTACAAGCGGAAGTTGGCGTCGCTGAACGCTTCCTGCACCTGGGCTGTGAGGTCTGGGTCATCCGAAGCTACGGTAATGGTTGTCGGAAAGCCCATGGCTACCTCACGGGCAAAGGTCGGGCCGCTAACCGCACACAGGCGCGGCTGAAAGCCTCCTTCTCCTTCGGTAAGCACATCCGTAATGACCTCTGTTATTCGCAGCAGGGATTCGTTCTCAATCCCCTTTGTGGCAGATACCAGAAGCATTTCGGGACGAAGCAAAGGCTTCATCTGCTTCCAGACGCGCCGGACGTGATGCGACGGCATAACGCTCAGGACAATTTCCGCTCCGGAGATTGCCTCCGCGAGGCTTTGTGTCGCTTCAATGCTCTCCGGCAACCGGCAGCCGCTGAGGAATGGCTCGTTGACGTGCGTTGTACGGATGGACTCGACTACTTCCTTCTCATAAGCCCAAAGTTTAAGTTGATGGGAACCGCGGCGGCCGAGCGCTATGGAAAGCGCCGTGCCCCAGGCTCCAGCGCCAATGACTGCAATTCTCGCCATGAAAAACTATGCCTTTCTTGCGCCGAACCGGTTTTCAGTGCCGGCCAGGAGTCGTCCAATATTTTGGTGGTGACGGATGATGACCAGGAGTGCGACAGCAGCGCACATCGCCAATGCGGGAGCGGGAAATGCATCCCGTTCAAGCCACCACAGTGCAACAGGGAATGCAGCAGCGGCAAGGATGGAGCCGAGTGAAACGTAGCGGGTAAAGGACACAATTGCGAGGAAAAGAACCACGACGATCAGGACGGCCTTGGGTGCGAGCGCTAGGAAGACACCGAGTCCGGTTGCCACTCCCTTGCCGCCCTTGAAGCCAAGCCACACCGGAAACATGTGTCCGATCACGGCGACCAGCGCGGCTAAGGTCGCAAGAGTATGAAGTTGTGCCGGACCGGAAGTGGGGATGCCGGGAAGCGTGAGCACCAGGAAAACCGGCAGCCAGCCTTTGAACGCATCAAGCACGAGAGTTGCGATAGCCAAACCCTTGCCGCCGGTACGGGCAACATTGGTCGCGCCGATATTTCCGCTTCCAATCGACCGAACATCGATCCCTTGAAAGACGCGGACGAGGATGTAGCCGAAAGGAATTGAGCCAAGCAGATAAGAGCTGACGGCAACGGCGATAAGAGTTGAAATGTTCATCTCACATCCATAGCAGGTCTATCATCCCGCCAATTCAAAGCGCTCGAGCTTGTAGTAGCTCGGCCCGACGGACGACAACTTGCTTTCATAGAGAAAGAATTCGCGCGCCGCCATTGTACCGAACTCTGGCGCGGGACTCGACGACACAATTTTGCTGAGCTGTGCAAATGCCTCTGGCGAGCGCTCGCCACGCCTCGGACGGGGCCTCCCTGAACCATTTCGCGCCAGGGTAAGATGCGGATGAAATTCACGCTCCTGCGGAAAACCGAGCCCCTGTAATGACTGATCGATGCTGCGAGCCAGCCCTGGCATCAATGGTGCGTTAATCCCGGCCCAGAAAACACGCGGGGCATGCTCGTTTGGAAAGAAACCAACGTTTGCTAAGGTCACCTCGAAAGGTGCCACGCCCACCTTTTGCAGGCGTTCTCGAACGGGCTCCGCGGATTGCACCTCGCCCAGAAATTTCAACGTGACATGATAGTTGCTGCTTGCAACGAAGCGAACCCTTGGCAGGCGAGGCTGGAGCGTTCGCACATAGTCGTCCAACCGTTGCTGAATGGCATCGTCAATATCGAGTGCAACAAACAGGCGCATGGCTTACCGGAGTTTACGACGCAGCAGGTCGAGCGCCAACTGCGTGGCGTACCAGCGAATACGTTCGCGGTCGCCGGGAAATCTGCGCTCGACAACCTCGGTGTGCTTGCCGTTGGCGAGCGCAATGTAGACTAGTCCGACTGGCTTTTCGGCAGTTCCCCCTGAAGGGCCTGCCACTCCAGTAATACCAATTCCCAGTGTCGTCTTGCAGCGCTGGCGGATGCCTTCGGCAAGTGCCGCGGCTACGGAACGGCTCACCGCTCCATCGCTTGCCAGCAACAGAGGGGGCACACCACAAAATTCACGCTTCAACTGGTCGGAATAGACCAGCGCTCCGCCCATGAAGTATCTCGACGAGCCGCTAATGCGCGTAATGCGTTCGGCCAGCAGACCACCGGTGCAGCTCTCGGCCACGGAAAGGGTTGCGCCTCGCATCTGCAAAAAGTATCCGACGATCTGTTCGAGCGACTCGCCGCCGGAGGAAAATATCTCGTCGGCAAATTCGTCCTCAAGCAGTGAGGCAAGCGTTTCAACGCGCTCTTCTGCTTCCTCCTGCGTGGCTGCCCGTGCGCTCAGATGAAATTGCACCTCGCCGGCCTTGGCCAGGATCGTCGTCTGGATATCGGAAAATTCCTTGTATATCTTGGCGGCACGCAAGTCGGCGCTGGATTCTGCCACCATTGCGATCTTCAACTCACAGGTCGCTAGATGCTCCTCTGGCAAGAGCAACTTCAGGCGATCAAAACAATGATCGTTGAACATGCCTTCCATCTCAAATGGAGGGCCAGGCAGCAGAATGATCAATCGGCGCTGGCCTTCGTAGCTTGTATCGATCCATTGGCCGGGAGCGCTGCCGCGCGGATTCTTTAGAAGTTCGGCACCGTAAATGTAGTCCGCCTGCTTGACGTTGTTCTCCGCCATCCGCATGCGCAGCGTAGCTGCACGGGCATAGAGTGCGGCCACCATCTCGTGATCGCGACGCAACTCCAGGCCCAGTGCTTCCGCCACGCATTCGCGCGTAAGGTCGTCTTCCGTAGGGCCAAGGCCTCCAGAAAAGATGACGATCTGGGCGCGCGAGAGCGCAATTCGGCTCGCGTACAGAAGATGCTCCGTACGATCGCCGACGATTGTCTTGTAGATGACTTCCACACCAAGCTCATTGAGACGCTTGGTCAGGAACAGGGAATTGGTGTCCTGGCGATATGGCGTCAAGAGCTCGGAGCCAATAGCTACGATCTCAGCATTCACATGTAACAGTGTAAACCGAAGACTCCGGTGTCACAGAATTAGCTTCATCCATTTCGCAAATCGGTAGACGCTGTCCTGCCTTTACTCAATTCAGTGCACTGTCACCGTCACCGAGCTGTTAAAAGCCCCGCTGCTGTCCCAGCCCTTCACCACGATGTTGTGCGTTCCTGCCGCCAGGCTATAGGGCTGGTTAATGCTGGGCGTACTCACGTTCGCGCGCAACGTGCCGTCAATGTAAACCTGGAGCGCCTTGAATGTCGTTGAAAGCGCCGACGCCGAGACCGTCACTGGATTGCTTAAAGTGCTGCCACCAGCAGGAGAGCAGATATGCACCGTGCGATTTGCGGTTGCCGTACACGAGGTGCCGCCGGAAATCGTAATCGGGAAGCTGGCATTGAATGGGCCTACTTTGTTCCAGGCTTTGACGGTTATCGTGTGCTTGCCAACTGGCAGTGTGAGCTGCGTACTGATCCGGTCATCTCCCGTTGTGAACGCGGAGGAGGAATCGACATACACCCTCATCCCGCTGATTGCGGTCGCGGACCGTGCCGTGGCCAGGAAGTGAACGGGATTCGTGACTGTACTCCCGCCCGTGGGGAGGCAGACGTGGATTGTCGAGTTCGCCGAGGGCAGGGAGCAGGTTTTGATTCCAGAGGTCGTATTCAGGAACAGATACACATATCCAAGATGGTCAACAGCGGCGAAATCCATGCGCCCATCTTTGTTGAAGTCTCCCGTCACCAGCGAGTAGAGCGCTCCAGACGTCGCAATCACAGCCGTCGGCGTGTTGAAAGTTCCGTTCGCATTCTGAGTTGCGACCGAGACGCCGTACCAGTTGTAGGGCGCTGTGAAGGGAGCTGCATTAGCGCTCACTGTCACATCTTTCCGTCCATCGTTGTCAAAGTCTGCCGCTGCCGCTGAGTAGGGCGCGGAGTAATCGGAAGGGAAGGGGTAGGCATCTGGAAGGAACGCGGTATGCGAAGTGCCGTGCGCGGGATTGTAAACGATGTCCGTGCCATAGCAGGGTGTGTGGCATCCGAAGTAGGGCAGCAGGTAATCGAGGTAGCCATCCTGATTGATGTCTGAGAGCGAGAGGTCATTTGCAATTGCGAAAGTCCCAAGATCGACATTCGTAAATGATCCGCCACCATTATTCCGTACATAACCGAATGCACCTAACTCGACGTCTGCTCCTCCGCAACATTCAGTGAATGCGATATCAGCGCGGTTGTCGCCGTTCAGGTCCGCAACGGAGATGTGATTCACATTGTAGCCGCCTTCATACGATTCCGGGACATGACCGATGTGATCCAGGGTTTGCGTGCGGGTAAACGTGCCGGCGCCGTTTCCGTAAAGAATCGTGAGGTGGTTATTGGCGATGGTGTTGCCACCACTATTGGTCTCTGTGGTAGCCGAGAGGGCCACGACATCAGGATTGCCATCTCCGTCCAGGTCTCCCGCGGCAATCGCCGTGGAAGTGCTGCCCGCGCCAGTCAAGAGGAGTGGCGCGCGAAACGTTCCATCTCCGTTGCCCAACAGGACAAGCACGCTCGCAGTGCTACTGGTCGGATGATTGAGAACCACGAGGTCAGGCTTACCGTCACGGTTGAAATCGGCTACTGCGATGTCGCTGAGCCGAGTCCCCGCGATAGTGTCGATCCGGCGGAATGTGCCATCGCCATTTCCAAGTAGAACGGTGATGGAGCCATCATCGTCTGCGGTTGCCAGGTCGGCAACGCCATCGTTGTTGAAGTCCGCCCGCACCAGCCGCATTGGACCGCGTCCGGTTGTGAGTTGATGTTGAGAAAAGGACAGGGAAAAACCGGGTGTTTCAAAAAGGAACAGCAGAATGCAGCACAGCGAGAAAGAAATATGGCTAGGCAACATCACACAAAACCTCTGTTTAGGCAAAGAGAAACCTTTGCCCTAGCAGAGATTCCAGCGCACAAAGCCGGGTTGCACTACGTAAGGAGAGAGAGCGCTCGCGCACGCTGGTCGGGAAATGTGACCAGAGTCACAAAGAAGAAGGATGTGTGTCACCGCAAATGTAGAATACACAACATATCTTCAAAGCGGACGAAATTGGTCCACTTTGTCTTTATCTAAACGGTCCAATGCAACTGACTCGTGCCGCCGACTATGCCGTTCGCGTAATGATTCATCTGGCCAGCCAACCAGAGGGCGCGATAGTGCCTAAGAAGCTTCTTGCCACCGCGGCGGAAGCGCCAGAAAGTTTTCTCTCTAAAATCCTCCAGTCACTTTCTCGAGCAGGGCTGATTCAAACCCGGCGAGGTGTAGTGGGTGGTTTTTCACTTCTTCGTCGCGGCGCGCAAGCTTCCATGCTTGAGATCGTCGAATGCATTGATGGGCCCATTGCATTGAATGTTTGCGTCACCTCGGGCATCTCTTGCAACCGGCAGGGCGAGTGCGCTGCGCACGGAGTATGGGTGCGGGCGCAGGCGGCAATGCTCTCGGTGCTGAGCGATGCCAAAATTGCGGAGATGATTCCCGTACGGAATCTCTGCGACACCCGAATAAACCTGACCCAAGTTTCCGGGAGCCTCGAACCGGAATCGATGCTTCCGATTGATCTGCCACATAAGTCAAAAAACAGAGTACACACGGAAATCGCCTCAACCGGCGCTCCGCGCGTTGGAACCAGAAATCAAAATACAAAGAATTAGTGGGGTGGAATATGGACTCCGCCGTATTGATACATCGACTACATTTCGCATTCACGGTTACCTTCCATTACCTCTTTCCGCAGTTGACTATGGGACTGGCTCCGCTGGTTGTGGCACTGAAAACCATCGGGCTATGGAAGGACGACGAACGCTATAACAAAGCCGCGCGCTTCTGGGCGAAGATTTTTGGCATCAGCTTCGTCTTCGGCGTGGTGACCGGAATCCCCATGGAATTCCAGTTCGGAACCAACTGGTCTCATTTTTCCAAGTACGCTGGCGGCGTAATTGGACAGACCCTCGCGATGGAAGGCACCTTCGCCTTCTTCCTTGAGTCCGCCTTCCTCGGTCTCTTCCTCTTCGGAGAAAAGCGTCTGAGCAAGATGGCTCATTGGTGGACGGGCATGGCCGTATTCCTCGGCTCGTGGCTGTCAGGCTATTTCATCGTCGCGACCGACGCATGGATGCAGCATCCGGTGGCATACCGGACGACTGCTGACGGTTCTGTGACTTTGAGCAGTTTTTGGGGATTGCTGTTGAATCCGTGGGCCATTTGGCAGTACGCGCACAACATGGCTGGTGCTGCGGTAACGGGCGCCTTTGTGATGGCAGCCGTGGGTGCCTATTATCTGCTCAGTGAAAAGCACGTTGCGCAGGGAAAGATTTTCGTCAAGGTCGGCGTGATCTCCGGGATACTGTCTTCACTGCTGGTGATTGGACCTACCGGTGACGGTCAGGGCCGCAATCTTGCGGCGTACCAACCGGCAGCGTTGGCGGCGATGGAAGCGCACTTTGATACACGGGAAGCTGACCTGGTAATCCTTGGTCAGCCTAACGTCGAAGGCAAGACCATCGATAATCCGCTTGTGGTGCCCAAGGCATTGAGCTTTCTGATCAGCCGCAACTGGAATGCGAAGGTGCGCGGGTTAAGTTCGTTCCCAGAATCGGAGTGGCCGACGAACATTTCGTTGCTCTACTACGCCTACCACATCATGGTTGGGTTGGGAACCATCTTTATGGCTGTCATGCTTCTCTCCGGCATACAGCTCTGGCGCAAGAAAATACATGAGTCCAGGTGGCTGCTCTGGATTCTGATGCTGAGCTTCCCGCTACCCTTTATCGCTAACACAGCAGGATGGATGACGGCAGAGATTGGTCGTCAACCCTATCTTGTGTATGGACTAATGCGCACCATCGATGGTTTCTCGAAATCTGTATCCGCCTCGAATGTATGGTTCACGTTACTGGGTTTCCTGGGAATGTACACGCTGCTGGCGATCCTCTTCCTGTTCCTGGTGCAGCGCGAAATCGCTCATGGGCCGGAACAAGCTGAGAATGTTAATCCCGCTCCCATCATGAGCGGAGAAGCCGCTGCTGCGAGGAGGAACTAACATGGGATTTCTCTGGTTTGCAATTATCTCCGTCATGCTCACCGGGTACGTCATCCTGGACGGCTTTGATATCGGTGCGGGTGCTCTGCATCTCTTTCTCGGCCGCACAGACGATGATCGGAAGAAGATCATTCGCTCGATTGGGCCGGTGTGGGACGGCAATGAAGTCTGGCTGCTGGCAACCGGCGGCGTGCTTTACTTCGTATTTCCACAGCTCTATGCATCGAGCTTCAGCGGCTTCTATCTCCCGCTGATGATGGTGCTATGGCTATTGATGCTGCGTGCGATCGGATTGGAATTCCGTACCCACATTGACGATGGCATTTGGGCAAGCTTTTTCGATGGCATCTTTGCTATCGGCAGTCTGTTGCTGGCCATCTTCTACGGTGCGGCGTTGGGGAACGTAGTGCGCGGTCTGCCTCTTGGACCGGATCACTATTTCTTCCTTCCGCTGTGGACGAACTGGAGGGTCGGCGCTCATCCGGGCGTTCTGGACTGGTACACGGTATTGTCGGGCGTGGTCACGCTGGTTGCGCTTTCCATGCACGGCGCCAACTATCTTGTCGTCAAGACAGATGGCGCTCTGAATGAACGCGCTCGCAAGACATCGCTTGTGCTGACTCCCGTTCTGATTGTCCTTACGTTATTGAGCCTGGCTGCCACGCTCTCTATTCACCCCAACCTTCTTGCCAACTACAACACGTTGCCGATTGGCTATGCAATCCCGGTACTGGTTTTTGCCAGCATGATCGGGGTCATCGTCTTCCAGAAACGACGTCAAGAGGTCGCCGCCTTCGTTTGCGGCGCTCTGTATCTGGCGTTCATGCTGGTGGGAGCTGTGTATTCGCTGTATCCGGTCATCTTGCCTGGTATCGATCCGCAGTACAGTCTTACCGTTCAGAACTCGATTACGGCTACTTATGCGCTACAGGTTGGTCTGCGGTGGTGGGTATTCGGGATGGTGATTGCACTCGGATATTTCGTTTTCCTATATCGCATGTTCCGCGGCAAAGTTGTTGTGGAAAGTCATAGCGGTTACGGCGATTAAGTTGTAAGCTGAATTCAACAAAAATTCACATAACTCATAAGAGTGCAAGGATGGCGGTCAGACATCAATCCGCCATCCTGCTCTCTGCTGAGCGCGCAGGGAGCAGGTGTTTCCATGCCTGTTTTACTGCGCAAAAATGTACGACTGATCGTAAAAACAGGAGTAGCACAGGATGAATACCAAAAAGCTTTGGATTGCTTTTAGCCTATTTGTAATCACCGCATTTTCACAGGTGGCGTTTGCCCAGGGATTGAACTGGGAAGGTCAGACTGGTGCATTGATTACGCCGTTCGCCTACACCGCTTCTTCACCCGCACGTAAGTTCGGAAAACCGGAAGTTGCTTTCCACTACCTGAACTCCGGCGATGTGATCGGTAACGATTATCAGTTCTCGGTAACCGAGGGCTTCGCGAAGCGTTTTGAAGTTGGCTACACTGCGGCTTTCAGCTCTGCCGGCAACAGCCCTCTGAGCTTCTTGTTCTCGAACGGTTTCAACGAATTTCACGGCAAGGTTACGATTGTCGATGAGAATGCCAAGAAGACCAAGTGGGTTCCGGCCATCGCCGTGGGCGCTATTGGACGCACGGGCGTACAGCGCGTCGGACAGGTTGTGAAGTACTGGAGCGGCACCGATCCCGCAGCCTCCAAGTCCACCACCAATGGCGACTTCTACATTGTCGCAACCAAGACCGTGACTCAGTTTAAAGTTCCTTTCCTTCTGAGCATTGGCGATAAGGTCACCAATGCCTCCGTTCTCGGAGTTGCCGGAAATGCGCCGAACTGGCAGGGACGTCTCTTCGGAGCTGCAGCTGTCGTCGTGAAGGGCCCCGCCAAGTCGCTTCTGGTTTTCGGTTCGGAAGTGGCACAGCAGCCTCATTACGTAGAGGGTCTGGGCACTGGCGCGACCATTCCGACCTCGCTGGGCTACTTTGTTCGCGTAGTTCCGCACCTGGAAGGCGCACCGTTGCAGGTTGATCTCGGCGTAGTGCAACTTGCCGGAAAGATTGCTCCGGGAGTGGATCTGCAGGCTCGTGCCCGGGTGGGAGTGGGCATCTCCTACCACTTCTAAAGAAACGCTGTCCGCAAGAACAGAGGGCCGCCTTTCGAGGCGGCCCTCTGCATATGTCCGGTTAATTTGAAAAACGCTCAGGCCTTGACATGTTCGCTGCGCGTGGTACGGCAAACGAGAGCCAAAGGAGTCTCCTGAAGCGCTCTGGGGTCAAATGGTGTCCTCGGCGGCTTGTTCTCCCAACACTTTACGGATCGCCGTTATAAGTTCGTTCGGATGCAAGCCCTTTACAAGGCAGAGGTCTGCATTGGAAGAGACGTCTTCGGGAAGGCTAAGATAAGCAGAAAGGATGATGATCGGCTTCTTGGGATCGATAGCACGCAGAGCGCGCGCAACCTCTCCGCCATGCATCAGCGGCATCATGTAATCCAGCAGCACGACATCCACATTGTTGCCGCGGAACAGATCCAGTGCCGTAGGGCCGTCTGCTCCGGTGATCACGGCGAATCCGGCCATCTCCAGCACTTTTGCGCGCACCATCAAACCGATGGGCTCATCATCGACGCAGAGGATCGTGGGATGCTGTATTGAATCGGGCTTTTCCAAAATTAGTTATCCGTGCCGGAGCTGAAATTGGATGAGGCCAGAAGCGAAAGTATACTTCTCCCAACCCCCCGGCATTTCCTTAAGGTTTCTGTGTCGGACGCAGAATAACTTCACTGATGAAGGATTGAGGCTCCTGTGTCAACAACATGGCTACCGCATGTGCAACATCCGAAGGGGTTAACATCTTTTCCTGGTCTCGTCCCTTATGTCCAGAGAAGTCAGTATTCACCGTGCCGGGAGATACTACACTCACGCGAATATTGTACATACGCAATTCTTCGGCCAGCGAGTAGCTGAGCCCGTTCAAACCCCATTTGCTGGCCGAGTAAATCGCTCCCCCGGGGAGCGGGTTCCTGCCCGCAATAGATGAGATATTGATGATGTGGCCGCGTTTGGCTTTGACCATGGCGGGCGCAAACGCCTTGATGGCATAGAAGACTCCGCGCAGATTCGTATTCATGACGCGCTCCCAATCTGCCGCAGTACACTCTAGCAATTGTCGGCCCATCAGCCCGACCCCGGCGCAGTTCACCAGGATGTCAGACGCGCCGGCCTGACTCTCAACTTCATGGGCGACTTGCTCCACCTCGGTTTGATCTTCGAGATTACAGACCTTCGCAAGGCAAGCACCACCTTTGGCGGTAATCTGTTCGGCGGTCATCTGTAGGGCCTTGCGATCCCGGCCCAGGATCACGGTTTTCAAACCCATCTCGGCGAGTTTCATGGCAATGCCCGCGCCAATGCCTCGGCTGCCCCCGGTAATCAGTGCGGTTTGTCCTGAAATGGAGGAAATCATGGGAGCTCCTAACTCGATTGGGATGCTTAACGGCTGTGCAATCCGGTACGCTCACGGTGGCACATCCAGAAATGCTGACGTGCGCATCCAAGGGAACGGGCACGAGGAGACCTTATGCTATTAGGATGCTTGCCTTAACTGCCTGTGCGTCCCTATAATCGCGTTCTCAGCGCAAAGTGTGAGTTCGCTGACTCAAGTATCACCTTCTGTTGTATCCGGCAACGGTCGTTTGTACATCTTAACGGATCGGCTGTCGATGAGTAATGTCGCAGATTCCGCATAGTTCTTAAGGAGCAAGAGAATGAAGAAGTCCCTAATTGTGTTGTTGCTTGCTGCCGCCAACGTGGCAGCGCAAGCGCAGGCCGCCCCTGCGGGACAGCAGCAACCTGCGCCGGGAGCAGCCGCCCCGGGAGAGCAGCAGAAGAAAGTCATTCAGGATCCAAATGAGTACAACGCCTATGTTGCCGCGGTTAATGCAACCGACCCGGCTCAGAAAGCACAGATGATGGAGAGCTATCTCCAGACCTATCCGAACAGCGTCATGAAGGAAGATGGTCTGGAACTCCTGCTGAAGACTTATCAGCAATTAAATAACCCGGCACAGATCAAGGCTTCCGCCCAGCGTTTGCTCCAGGTGAATCCTAATAACCTGACCGCTCTCGCACTACTTAGCTATCTGGACCGTTCCCAGGCTCAGGCAGGCGGGCCGGATGCGGCAACTGCGCTGCAGGAAGCCGGACAACTTGGCACCCGCGGCCTTCAGGCCATGCAGACCGCGACAAAACCCGAAGGTTATACCGACGAGCAGTGGAACAACATGAAGAGCTCATTCCGCGTGATCTATCTTGGATCCGTGGGACACGCTGCTTTGCAGGCCAAGGACTATGCAGCTGCGCAGCAGAATCTGAAGGAAGTGGTCGCCGCACAGCCAAACGACGTAAACAGCATCTATCTGCTGGCCCTGGCGTATCTCACGCCTAAGCCTCCGGTGGTTGACGGCCTGTTCTGGATCGCCAAGGCTGCTGGACTTTCAGGTAATCCGCAGCTACTCGCATACGCCAAGAACCAATATGTTCGCTACCACGGCGGAGATGCTGGCTTCGACGAGCTGCTGGCTAACGCCAAGACTGCTCCGACGATTCCTGCTGGGTTTAGCGTAGCCCCTGCGCCTTCGCCTGCCGACCAGGCTGCCGATATGCTGAAGAAGAGCACGCCGGAAAAACTCTCCTTCGCCGAGTGGCAGTTCATCCTGACCAGCGGCAACAAGGAAGCCAGTGAGCAGGTTTGGTCCGCAATCAAGGGCAAGCCCGTGCAGCTCGTGGCCGCAGTCGTCGAAGGAGGGCGCGAATCTCTGAAGCTAGCCGGAAGTGAAGATGACATTCAGGCGAAGAAGCCGGATATTACCCTCACGCTGAAGGAACCGTTGACGGCAGCTCGCGTACCCAAAGCGGGAGCGCAACTGGTGATTCAGGGCGTTCCCAGCGAGTACAACGCAGTGGGAGATAACTTCAACTTGACCTTCACGGATGGACAGGTGCTGAAGGGATTACCCGAAGCCGGTCCGGCGAGAAAGCCAGCCGCTGGTACGCGTAGACCCAAATAACATTGTTCAATCCAAACAACGAAGGACGGCGATTATCGTCGTCCTTTCTCTTTGCGATGAAGCGGCATAGTTGACAGATGGAACGGGCCGCACGAAGGCGGCCCGATAAAATGGCGTGTTATTGGATTCGGTTTAGCGCGCGACCTTCTTCTCAAGGGCCATCGGTCTTTCGCTCTTTGGTGGGCGTCGTGCTCCAGCGCGAACAGCACGTACATCGAGCTCCAACTCTGTGATCGTGCGGCTAAGGGTATTGCGATGCATGCCTAGCTGTCGAGCTGCCTTGCATTGGTTACCGTTGTTTTGCTCCAGCACGGTGAGTATGAATCGTTTCCTGAACTCGCGCACTGCCTCTGAATAGAGGATTCCGCTCTGATACATCTGCGATATAAGAGCCTCAAGTTGGTCCTTCACCGAGGGCCTCTCTTTCTAAGTGAATCTATAAATGCAATTGTGCTCAAGACTGGCCAATTCTTCCGGTGCAGTCCAACATCGAAATTACTAATACATCAACTTCGTCACACGAGATCAACGTTGCGATGGGCAGTCTAGCTGGAATTTCCCCGAATCTGATCCAGCGACTTCAGACCATCGCGAAATTTGTGTTTCAAGTCACCGGGCCCGGCATAGATTGCAGCCCTGCCAGCGACCAGGAAATACTGAGCCAAACTGGATTTCGCCAGTTCGGAGGATGATGGCAGAAAGCTCGCCATCGCCATTACCAGTACCATCACAACCAGCGCACCGCGCAAAAATCCAAAAACTCCGCCCAGAAACCGGTCGAACCAGCGAAGGCCGACGCTCTTGGTAGCCCATCGCGCAATCCGCCCGGCAATCCCGGCCAAAATCACAACGGCCACAAAGATCAGCAGGAATCCAGCACCGCTTGCGACCAAATCGTTCTTGACGTATGGCGCAATGTATCTCGCTGTGACCGGATATTCCCATGCCGCCAGAAGGTATCCAACAACTGTTCCGGCCAGCGAAAACAACTCAAAAACAAATCCCTGGGCTGCCGCATGAACTGCCGAGAGCACAAGGATCCCAGCGATCAGCCAATCCAAGCCATTCATCTATTAACCCCGAGGCAATTCTTGCCCCGTTAAACGACGATAGGCTTCCACGTACTTCGCGCTGGTGTTCTTCTGTACCTCTTCCGGCAGGGCTGGCGCCGGTGGTTTCTTTTCCCAGCGAATCTCTTCGAGGTAATCGCGCACGTACTGCTTGTCGTAGCTCAACTGCGCCGTGCCTGCGCTATACGTATCGGCCGGCCAGAATCGCGAAGAGTCGGGAGTCAACACCTCATCCGCCAGCACAACGCCGTTGGCCGTCTGACCGAATTCAAACTTTGTGTCGGCGATGATGATGCCCTTGGTGAGTGCGTAATCGGACGCCTTCTTGTAAATGGCCAGACTCAGGGAACGAAGCGTTTCACTATCGGCGGTGCCGACATGTTTCACCATCTCGTGAAACGAAATGTTTTCGTCGTGCCCGCTCGCCGCTTTGGTCGCTGGAGTGAACATTGGCTCAGGCAGTTTTTCGCTCTCCTGCATTCCTTTGGGAAGCTCAATTCCGCACACTGCGCCAGTCTGCTGGTATTCCTTCCAGCCGGAGCCGGAAAGATAGCCACGCACAACGCACTCCACCGGATACATATTGGCTTTCACCACAAGCATCGACCGGCCGCGCAACTCCGGTTCATACTTCTTCAGCGGTTCCGGGTACTGATCGACACTAGCCGTCACAAGATGATTGGGCACAATGTCTTTCAGAAAATCAAACCAGAACAATGAGAGCTGCGTCAGCACGCGTCCTTTCTCCGGAATGCCGGAGGCAAGGACGTAATCAAACGCAGAGATCCGGTCCGTGGCAACGAAGAGAAGTCGCTCGCTGTCGACACGGTACACGTCGCGAACCTTTCCGCTGGCATGGAGTTCTAGGTCAGGGAAGTCGGTCCGAAGAAGAATGGGGTCGCTTGGTTTCGTAGTCACTGGACGTTTCGAACAATTCGAGAAACGATTCTAAACAGTGGGCAGATTTTGTCAATGCAGGTTTTCAGTTGCTGCTTTATGAGAGCTTTAGCGATTCGAAAGAACTCGGCGCGAGCCGGAGTGAGATTTGCGCGAGCCTTGTAAACATTGAAGTTATGTAGGTTTTTAAAACCCAGCGCGGATGGCCGTGCCCGCCTCAAGGAGAGCCGCGCAATCCAATCACACTTTTCGACGCTGAGGCAACACGGTCTTGAAAAACTTCGGTCATGGCCCCAATTAATAGCGTCTCAAGATCCTGCTCATCCGGGCGATTACCAAGACCTTTCTACCGCGTCAACAGGAAAGAATTGGCGCGCCGGAAGGACGGCGCGCCGATTCTTTCCTTAAGCAGTTGCCGCCTGAGGTTGCTCTTGCTCGGCGCCGAAGCGCACGCTCACAATACGTGACACGCCCGGTTCCTGCATGGTGACTCCGTACATCACCGGGGCCATGCTCATCGTCTTCTTGTGGTGGGTGATGATGATGAATTGCGTCTCCATACTCATCTCGCGCATGAGTTCGCCAAAGCGCGTGACGTTGGCTTCGTCGAGCGGGGCGTCCACCTCGTCCAGAATGCAGAAGGGTGCAGGTGCGAACTGGAAGATGCCCACCAGGAGCGACAGGGCTGTCATCGTTTTTTCCCCGCCGGAGAGCAGAAGTACATTCTGCATCTTCTTCCCCGGAGGCGAGGCTACGATGTCGATACCGCTCTCTGCCGTGTTCTCCTCGTCGGTCAACCTCATCCATGCCTCTCCGCCCCCGAAGAGTTTCTTAAAGGTTCGGGTGAAGTTTGCATTGATAACTGCGAAGGCATCGTTGAACTTACCGAGCGATATCTCCTCAATTTCCTTGATTGTACTTTGCGTGTTTTCAATCGAGTCCAGCAGATCCTTGCGCTGGATCTCCAGGAATTCGTGGCGCTGTGTGGTTTCCGTGAACTCTTCGAGCGCCATCATGTTCACCGGGCCCATGCCTTCCAACCGGCCGCGCATCTCGCGATAGCTCACATCGGTGGCCACCAACTCATCGCCCGTCTGGTGCACCAGGGACTCGTCAGCAAGCAACTCTTCGCGGCTCTGGCTCAGCTCCTGAACACATGTTTCGACCAGGTGCTCCGTATCGCTGCCGGCTTTTGCGGCCTGTGCGCTCAACTCGCCACGGCGGTCGCGAACCCCGTCAAGAATCTCGCGAGCGGACTTCAACTCGAGTTCAATTTCGGTCAGACGAGCACGAACCTGTTCACTCTCAAGTGCTAGCTCCTGCTCGCGTGACTGGGCCTGTTCGTGTTCGCCTTGCCATTCCACCAGCTTTGCAGCCAGTAGCTCGTTCTCCTGTTCGCGTTGTGCTTTTTCCGCGGCAGCACCTTCCAATTGCGAGTGCAGGGAATTCACCCGCTGGTTGACTTCGGCGACCATGGACTGGATTCGCGCCAACGATGCGGCGGCAGCGCGACGGCGCTCCTCCAGTCCTGCGACGCGGGCCATGACTTCGCTCGCCGATTGCGCGGCGGCATCACGGGCCAGGCGTAGCTCGGCGACATGCTCCTGGGCGGCAGACATCTGGGCCTCCAGTTGCAGCCGCTTTTCTTCCTGTTGTTCCAACTCCTGCTGCCGCTCGGAGATGAATGCCTCGCGACTCTGGCGTTCACCGGCAATGCGCTGCAGTTCGCGCTCGTATCCGGAGATGCGTTCGCGTACCCGCGCCGTTTCGCTCTCAAGCTGACGCAGGCTGTGGCCGCTGGTCATGACCTTCTGCTCGCAGTCGCGCCGTTCGGCTTCCAACTGGTCCAGCAGGGAAGCCAAGCCCTGGATCTCACTGCCGAGCACGGCCACATCGCTTTCCTTTGCGGCCAGCGTGCGTCCGAGGGCTTCAATCTGGTGCTGCACTTCGCGCAGATCGCGCTTCATCTGCAAGGGACCTTCAGCCAGTTTCTTGCCGCCGGTCACGGTCACATTGTGGAAGCACTCGCCGCTCAGCGAAAGATAGAACGCGTCGGGATTCTCAAGCGCAAGTGCGCGACCGGTTTCCGCATCGGGAACGATGTATCCGTTACCGAGCTTAGGAAGAATCACTTCCAGCGAGCTGCCGAAGTTTTCTGGAACGCGAATGCAATCTTTCAACGGGATTACGAGGTCTTCTCGTAGGTGTCGGCGCATGCTCTCGTCAAAGACGAAGCTGAACTTTGCCTGCGAATCGTCGGGATGCACGAGGAATGTTGCGCGTCCCTCAACATCGCTGCGAAGCAGGTTCAGGCCATCGTTCGCCGCATCCCACGACTTCACAACGATGAAGTTCAACTCGTCGCGCAGGAACTCATCGACCACTCCTTCGTACTTGTCTTCCACGTCGATGAAGTCGGCCAGCACGCCCACCGGAGTACTGTCTCCCTTGAGTTGGCCGGAGCGCAGCAGTTTGCGCACCGACTCGGTCGAGAAGCCGTGCTCCTTGATGACCGCCTCCAGCGAGGCACGTCGGCCTTGTAACTTGGCAGACTCCGAACGCATTGTGTCCAATTGCTTTTTGGCTTCGATCTCGGCGGTACGCTTCTCCGCGATCTGCGTGCGCGCCTCTACAAGGCGAGCCGCAATGGAGCGGGACAGCTCTGTCGCCGATTCGAATTCGAGACTGATCTGACCGCGCTGTCCACCGAAGGACTCAACCTGCTGGTTCGCGGAGTTCAACTCGTGCTGCAGGCGTTCGGCCTCGCGCTCCAGGGCGGCGATGCGCTCCTCCGCCTGCGTGATGCGATTACGCACTCCGGAGGCAGCGTTGATTGCGTCCAGCATCTGGCGGCGCTGTTGCTCCTGGTTGCGCTCCACTTCCATCAAGCGCTGCGCGGCCTGCTGCGATTCCGACTGACGCTGATTGCGTTCCTGTTGCGCGCTAGCGACGTCGGCGGCCGCGCTTTCAAGCACCTGCTGATTAGCAGAGAGTTCGTCCTGCAGCCGCTGCAGTTGAACGCTCGCGCTGCTCGCTTCCGCATCGGCCGCGGCGGCACGAGCCGTTAGCTCGGCGCAGCGCTCTTCGTTGTTGCGACGGCGGGCCGTGGCTCGTTCCATTTCCAGGTGAACCTGGCTGAGGCGTTCGCGTGTCTGCTTCGCCTCCGAATCGATTGCATAGCCGTGCTGCGTGCGTTCCGCGAACTCGGCATCCATCGCCTGCACTGCTTCGCTCCGGCTGTGCAGCTCTTCCGTGAGATGGGTCAGTTCGGCCTCAAGCTGTTGAGCCTGAGCTGCAAGTTCGGTGAATCGGCTGGCCAGCACAATGCGCAACTGGATGCGCATTTCATCACGCAACTTGGCATAGCGCTCGGCCTTTGCCGCCTGCCGCTTCAGCGAATTCATCTGCCGCGTGACTTCGTCAAAGATGTCATTTATGCGCGCAAGGTTCTGCTTCGCATCAGCGAGCCGTGCTTCCGCAAGACGCTTGCGAGTTTTGAACTTTGTGATCCCGGCAGCTTCTTCGATGATGTTGCGGCGATCCGTCGGCTTGGAGCTGAGTATCTGGCCGATGCGTCCCTGCTCGATCAGTGCGTAGGATTCCGGCCCAAGTCCGGTGCCCATGAAGATGTCCTGAATGTCGCGCAGTCGGCAGAGTTTTCCGTTTAGCAGGTATTCGCTGTCGCCACTGCGGAACAAACGGCGCGTTACTGCGATCTCGCCTTTTTTGAAGGTTGTCTTGAACTTGCGTCGGCGAATCTTGAGAACGACCTGGGGGCCGCTCACGGTCGCGTAGCTACCTTGGTCCCCGGAAGCCGAAGCCTCCGGAGACACAGAGGAAGCTCCGTCGCTTGCGGAAGACGACGGAGACTCCTGGAGTTCTGCGGGAGCAGAGCCAGGAGTGGCGGCGGAAAGATCGTTGTCGGCAGACGTTGCGTTCGCTATTTCAATTTCGTCGGTCTGTCCAGGACGCACCTCTTCGGTGTACTCCTCAACCTCGCGCTCGCGTTGCACGCGCAGGGAGGACTCGTCCCAATCCTGATCGGGCATCTCGTCCTGAATATCGATCACGGGGGCGTCGATCCTGCCTTCGTATACCTGGGGATCGATCAGATGCAGCGTGACCTCAGCCATGCCCGTAGGTTTACGCTCGCGAGTGCCGGCAAAGATCACGTCGGTCATGTGCGCGCCGCGCAGACTCTTCGCGCTCTGCTCGCCCAGCACCCAACTGATGGCATCGGAGATGTTCGACTTGCCACAACCGTTCGGGCCGACAATGGCCGCGATGCCGTCACCGGGAAATCTCAATTCGGTGCGATCACAAAAGGACTTGAAGCCCAGAATCTGAAGCTTTTTGAGTTTCAGCAACTGTGTACTCCTTGCGCCCGGGACGTTGAACGTTCCGGGCTGCTTTCTCGCGCTCGCCGCCGGCCCACAAATGCGCCTTCGCAATATCGGCGGTCTGCTAGTGAAATAGGGTCGGCCCTGTTAAGACGCCACAAGCATCTTTAGAGTCATCGAGCTCCGGCTGGGAGCTGCCCTTGTACGCCTAGATTGAAACCCGAGGATCGAGGCTAGTGAAAGAACCCAGCGTTTTTCAAATCCGTATTCGGGCGCCATTCCGGGCGCTGCGCGAGTGGTGGCTGGTAACTCGGAAAATCCGAGCCCTCCCGAGCTTTTCGGCGGGGAGGTCCGCCTCGCAAGTTGTTGCCACTCTATCGAGCGCCCAGAGGGGGAGTCAAGAGACAAAACCCCATTTGTTGTAGGTCTCTGTGCAAAACCCCCATATATGCACCTGCTATGTAGCAACCAAAAACACGATGCACTCGGATCAGTGCAGGTATTCGCACGCATGCCGAGGCGCATTGCACGACAAACGTGTATGGGGAAGCAAACGGAGGGAGAACGACAGAGCCTCTTAAGACTAGGAGAGGAGAGCGCGAAACGCAAGAAGCTGAATGCAAACGAAAAAGCCCGGCTTTCACCGGGCTAATGATCCCACAAGCCTCTACTTCTCACCGAGGATCGACAAGAAGCGAACGACCGATTCAATTCCCTTGTAGAAGTTCGGAATGTGGAACTTCTCATTCGGCGCGTGAATGTTGTCATCAGGGAGACCGAGGCCCATCATCACGGAAGGAATCTTCAGATCGTTGCGGAACTGTCCAACAATGGGAATCGAGCCGCCGGAGCGGATGTATACGGTGTCCTTATGAAACACTTCGTGCAGCGCTTTGTTTGCGGCTTTGATGTAATTGTTGTCAGTGCTGACGACTACGGCTTTGCCCTTGGAGTAGGCCTTAATGTTGATCTGAATTCCTTTGGGCGTAATGGAGGTAACATACTTGGTGAACTTCTCGAAGATGTCGTCGGGGTCCTGGTTAGGCACCATGCGCATGGAAACCTTTGCCGAGGCTTTCGCGGGTATCACGGTCTTAGCGCCGGCTCCGGTAAATCCTCCCGGCATACCGTGTACTTCAAGCGTCGGCCGCGCCCAAGTGCGATAGAGCACCGAATAATCCTTTTCACCGGTCAGCACCGTTGAACCCACTTCAGTCTTGCGGTAGTGCTCTTCGTCAAACGGTAACGATTTCCACGCCTTCAACTCGTCATCGGTCGGCGGAGCCCATTGATCGTAGAAGCCGGGAATAAGAATGCGCCCCTCTTCATCTTTCAGCTTGCTGATGATCTCGCAAAGTGCGAACAGAGGATTTGGAGCCGCGCCTCCATACATACCGGAGTGCAGATCAGATGTGGCGCCTCGGGCTTCGATTTCTGTGTACACCAGGCCACGCAGTCCTACGCACAAGGTCGGAAGGTTAGGCGCAAACAGTTCGGTGTCGCAGACCAGCGCTACATCGGATTTCAGGCGGTCTCCGTGTTCGTGCACAAACTTTTCGACAGCCTCTCCTCCTACTTCTTCTTCCCCTTCAAAAAGCAGTCGAACATTCACCGGCAATTTTCCATCAGCGGCAAACAGCGATTCGAGTGCTTTGATCTGCATCCAGAGCTGGCCCTTGTCGTCCACGGCGCCGCGTGCGTACAGGTTCTGGTTGCGCTCCGTAGGTTCAAACGGCGGCGAAACCCACTCATCGAGCGGCTCGGCGGGCTGCACATCATAATGTGCGTAGATCAGCACAGTCGGCTTTCCAACTGCATGGAGCCAATCGCCATACACCAGGGGATGACCTACAGTCTCAATTAATTCAACGTGCTCGATTCCGATGCGCTTCAACTCTGCAGCCACGAACCCGGCCGCTTTGTCGATGTCGCTTCTGTGCTCCGGAAGGGTGCTGATACTGGGAATGCGAAGCAACTCCTTCAGTTCTTCGAGAAAGCGCTTTTCGTTTTCCTTTGCAAATGAAATTGCAGGCGATGCCATGATGGGAAATCCTTTCTGAATGCATGGAAAGCTGAAACGTCAGGCAGACTGGAGAGTATAGCACCCGGGATTGCGTGCCTTGCCTGCGCTGTGGAAGTGGTTCCGCGAACCAGCCGCATGGGATGTTAGGTTCACAGCATTCAAAAACAGAACAACTGCATGAGCGATGAAACACTAGAAGCGAAGAGGAGAGAACCTTTGCAGCGAGACAGGCGATTTACCATTGAGGATCAGTTCACACATCACCTCTGCTGTAACGGGCGTGAGAAGAATTCCGTCGCGGTAATGCCCGGTCGCAGCAAAGTACCCATCCACTTCAGTTGCTCCTAGTAATGGCAGGTTGTCGGGAGTTCCGGGACGTAAACCCGTCCATGCTTCCGCAATCTGTGCCTCAGCAAAGAGAGGAATCAATCGCGCTGCGGCATCCTGCAGTCGCTTCACGCGGTACGCATTCAGCGACTTATCGAAGCCTGCGGGTTCCACCGTACTGCCTACAACATAGCGTCCGTTGCTTCGTGGAATGATGTAACACCAACGTGAGCGAAGCACATGACGGAGAACACGGTGAGTCTCGCGATCCGCAGGGCTCATCGTCAACTCATCTGGAAACGCCAGTGCCACCATGTGACCCTTTACAGGAAGCGTGGGCAGTTTCTTTCCTGCTGACGCAATCTGAGACGCCCATGCGCCTGCGCAATTCACAACGAGATGTGCTGCGTAGGAGGCGCGATCCGTGAGCACTCCAGTTGCATGACCATGACTAACCTGAATTTGCTGCACGGTTTCACCGGAGATTATTTCTACTTGGCGCTTGTTTAGAGCGCGAACGAGTGCTGAAACCAGGTCGCGCGGATCGACGGCGCGCTCGCTCATGGTGTATGCAGGGTCGGGAGGAATCGTTAGTTTCGGTTCGAGGGACAGTGCATGCTCGGCAGTGATTTTGCGAATGCCCTCGCGTTCCGCGATGGGATGCTGTTCAAAAGCAATCACGCCGTTGTCGCGCAAGTCTATGGGCAACTCCGACTCTGCTGACAGCTCATTGACGAATTTCGGATATAGATTGGCACTGCGGTGAGCCAGTTCGAGCAATTCGACGGGCAATACGGGATCGAGATCGGCAATCATTCCACCACCGGCGTGAGATGCCTCTTGTCCCGGTTCACGCCGTTCGATGACTACGACATTGGCAGACTTGCGGGACAACTCCCATGCCAGCGAGAGTCCGATGATTCCTCCGCCAATCACAATGACGTCATACGATTTCTGCACGTCCCCATTGTAAACAGATCACGATTGTACGGCGAGTGAGCGGAACAACTGGATCAGAACACTAGCCGGGGATATTCGTATCTCTACTTCAAACTTATTCCGGCTTGCGAGGTGTTCTTTGGTTTCTTCACAACCGCTTGGCGTATATGAGTGCGCGATTTTAGAGGCTTGTCGGCTTGCAGGGCAGGAGAGGTGGAAGTGGGTGGCTCTCCCAAAAGTCTGCTGATCACAACAAGGCGTTGGGGCGCGGGGCCGGCGTTGTAAGCCGGATCGCAAGTTATAAGAGTGAGTCGATTGTCTTTTGTGGGAGCCGCGACCGAAATGTCAGCGGGCTTAACAATTCGGAATTCCTCGATTTCATAAGTAAACGTCTGACCATCACGCTCAACCAGGATATTGTCGCCCTGTTTCAGATTCATGATCTTGCGCAAAAACGTTTCGCGGTGAGCGCTGATGACTACATTGCCTGAGTCGCCGGGCAGTGCAGTGCCAGTCATGTGTCCGGGGCCGATCATCAGCGACAGTGGATCGGTGCCTTCAACAATTACGGCAGAAACGTCAATCGCCGGAATAGTGAGCCGACTCAAGCTACCGTCGCGGAGTGCAACTGAAGAGCTGTGCTCAAGCTTGCGATCATTCCCCTGCTGCTCTCGCCAGAGTGCCTGCAGATGGCGCTGCTCAAGAACCATCACACTGTATTGCACTCCTACGTAGCCCAAGATCGCGACTCCCACGAAAAATAGGGTAGGCGCGAGACGATGGCGGATGCCTGAACGGGAGCGCACTGGAGGATGTAGAGACAATTCGGCGTGTCCACGGGAGTTGCGGCTTTAGCTGCGAACTCTTTCACAATAGATGCCGTGAATCACGCCAGAAACGCTGGCCAGAATTGGAATGTCCAGATGAATCGAGAGTTCTACCTCGATCGCATTGTGTGTGCCGCCCCGCCAATTAAAAGACCAAAGCCGATGATCGACAATAGAGGCAATGGACTTCCAGCCAGGGGCAGGTTGAGATCTCCGTCATTACGCAACTCTGGAGGAATGGGCGCTGCGGGACTGGCACCGGCAATCGTTCGACTCTGCCGTTTTGCTCCGCGTGGGCCGTCGGTGCGCGCAGGGGTACTCGCTGCCGGCACTTTGAACTGCACCGTCGCACTGCCGCCTGGGATAGGCGAATTGTTGGCATCGACCAATGTCACTCGAACGCTGTGGACTCCAGGCTGGAGGTCGGAAAAAGTGTAGCTTGTGCCGGTGGTGTTTACGGGGTCTGAAGCGTCAAGTTGTACGATGAAGTTCGGCTCACCACTCAGTGCAGGCTTCACTAACTCGAAGCGAAGATCGACAAAGTTTGATACGAGCGTCTGCCCAGCGATCGGCGTAAGGATTCGCACCGATGACGACTGCGCGTCCGGATTCACGATTGCCGAAGCCGACGACGGATCCGTGGCCGGAGTTGTGTTTGACCGACTATCCTGGGCGATGCCAAGTGTTGTGGCTATCAGCGCCAGCGAAAGCAGCAGTCGAAGGTGTCCCATGTACTCTCTTCTCCGAGTATGTAAGCGGCGCGTCAATAGCAGCATTCATCTCCACAAAAAAGGTGCGCCGCTGCCTCTTTTGTCGACAGTTCCGAAGGATTTTTTTCGGGGCGCCGATTTCACCTCTCGCCCTGAGAAGGCCCTGCGACTGAAAGCAATATTCTGTCTAAAGTGCAATTCTTCTGGTCTGTGTTGATGCACGGCGAGCACCAAACTGTTCTTTTCAGGCCAGTGTCTCTCACATATTTTTTGCCTTAGCTCAAAAACGAAGTAGTAAGGTCTTCGTTGACACTGGGCAGGAGCACTGGAACAATCAGTGCAGCTAATTTTTCAGGAGTCCTCAAATGTCTGAAACCGTTGAGATCAAAAGTGCGGAGGAACAAACGAGCACAGTCGCGCTGGTGGCTGGAGCCGTGGTGGCGATCATTCTGTTTGCAGTCGCGCTCTATTTAATTGTCGATCTGCGCGGTCGCGTGAATTCGCTTGAAGCCAACGCTATGCGGCAGAGTGCGGAGACAAAGGTTATCGAAGACAAGCTTCACCTGACCAACAAAAACATTGAGGCGGGGATGGAGGCGCTCGGGTCCAAGGTGGGAATGACGCAGGAGGACTTGGCGAAAAGAACGGCTGAATTGAAGGCGCAGCAGGAGCGCGCGGCCTCTAAATTGGCGGCTGCTCAACAGGCCACGAACAAGGAAGTCGACAACGTGAATTCTGCTGTCTCCGGAGTGAGGAGCGACCTAGGCGGAGCGAAGAACGACATCGCCAGTACACGTTCGGATCTTGCTGCTACGAAGGCTAAACTGGAAACCGCCATCGGCGACTTGAATGTTCATAGCGGACTGATTGCTAAGAATCATGACGAGTTGGAGTTCTTGAAACATAAGGGCGATCGCAACTACTTTGAGTTCACGCTTAGGAAGAAACAGCGCAGTCCAATTGCAACCGTGAGCCTGGAACTGAAGAAGACTGATCCCAAGAAGTCACGCTTTACGCTCAATGTTTATGCGGATGATCACACGATTGAGAAGAAAGATCGAACGCTCGGAGAGCCTCTGCAGTTCTATACGGGACGCGACAGGCAACTCTACGAGGTTGTAGTCTTCAACGTTGGCAAAGACCAGATTTCCGGATACATGGCAACACCGAAATAGCAGAACTGCAATTTGCAAAAGCCCGGCAGAGCCGGGCTTTTGATGCATCGGAGAGCTATGCTGACTACATGGACGACGGCTTGGCAGATTTTCGCGCGCACTGGTGCGGTGTATCTGTTGGTGCTGTTGGGAGTGCGTTTGACGGGTAAGCGCGAGGTCGGACAGATGACTCCGTTCGACCTTACGTTATTGCTCCTGCTGAGTAACTCGGTGCAGAATGCGATGACGGGACCGGATACGTCGCTGGCGGGAGGCGCGGTGGCAGCGGTCGTTTTGCTGACGCTGAACTATCTGATCGCGGAGTTGAGCGGCTTAAATCGCAGGTTCCGGAGAATGGTGCAGGGTTCGCCCTCGTTGCTGATACATGATGGAAGTCTCCTTATCGATCATCTCAAGAAGGAGAGATTGACGGTGGACGAGGTGATGAGGGCGCTGCGCGAACACGGTATCGGAAGTATTTCCGAGGTCGCGATCGGCGTTCTTGAGGTGGACGGATCATTGAGTTTTCTGAAGAAGGATGAACTGCCGGAAGGGCTCCGAGCGCGGCATCGTTCGCGATTTTTGAAGAGGGACTGAGGAGCGCTGGGTTAAAAGTACACTGGTCAGGTAAAAAGGAAACATTAGCTCAAAGGTTAATCGTTGTTAAGGGGGGAGGTTAGATATCTGCTAATCGTAGTGCAGGCTCCTTAACATTAACGAGCGATGGATTAGCTAGGCAGGCAACTGAGCTAGTCGAGAGTTGCGCAAATAGTAAATACTCCCTTCCGTATTCTCCTTCTCTGGTTTGTCTCTTCCACGTGCAAAAACGTTTTTGGGCGCCTCCTCATCTTGGGAAAGAGAGGAGGCGGCGGATAGTTGTGACCAGTTGGGAGCAGGGGAATGGTTTTTGTAGATAAACGAGATGGCTCTGGTCGAGATGGGATAGCAGACTCGTCGCCTCGTTGTAGCCGGAGATGAGGACAACGGGAAGAGAAGGGTGATGCTGGCGGAGGCGACGCGTCAGTTCGACTCCATCGATTTTGGGCATGACGATGTCGGTGATGAGGAGATCATAGGGCTCCTGCTCGAAGAGGGCGATGGCCTGTTCTCCAGTGCGAACGGAATCGACGCGGAAACCTGCATTGATGAGTGCGTTGGTGAGGGCTTCGTTCACCGTGGGGTCATCCTCGGCCAAGAGTAGGCGGTAAGTTTCGGTATTGGCGTTTGCAACGCTGGTGTTGGTGGAGTCAGTTTGGGCGATGGGGAGATAGATCCGGAAGGTGGCGCCTTGCCCTGGTTGGGATTCGCACTCGATGCGTCCCTTGCTCTGGGCGATGATGCCGTGGACGGTGGAGAGTCCTAGGCCTGAGGCGAGAGCGGTTTCGCGGGTGGAGAAGAAGGGTTCGAAGATGCGGTCGAGGGTATGTTGATCCATGCCGACGCCGTTGTCGGTGACGGTGAGAACGACACAGGGCTCAGGGAAAAGTCGACCCAAGGAAATCTCCGGGGACGCGCCAGTTGCGATTCGAAGTTGGCCACCGTTGGGCATCGCATCGCGGGCGTTGGAGGCCAGGTGCATGAGAACGATTGCCAACTGATCGGGATCGATGAAGACGCGCGAAAGATTCTCCTGGAGTTGCAGGTCGACGCGTACATCGACACCGACGACGCGGGAGATCATAGATAGAGCATCGCGGACGCAGTGGTTAATGTTGAGGGCGCGAGGCTGTAGTACCTGTTTGCGGCTGAAGGCGAGCAGTTGTCGAGTGATGTCAGCGGCGCGGCCGGCTTGCTGCATGATGTCGAGCAGTTTCGCTTCGAGCGCCGGAGCAAGTTGGTTTTGCAGTGCTAGCTCGCAGGAGAGACTGATGGATTGCATGATGTTGTTAAAGTCGTGTGCTACCCCACCGGCAAGGCGGCCTACGGCATCCATTCGCTGAGAGTGATTGAGCTGCTCTTCGAGCTCGTGATGATGGGTCATGTCGACGAGGTATCCGATGGTGAACTGCTGACCGGTTTCGACGTCGGTGCCGAGCTGACCAGAGTAGGAAACGCAGACGACTTCGCCATTCTTCCTACGAAAATGAGTCTCGAAATCGGTGACGCTTCCGGTTGTGCGCATTTCGGCGAGCAGACGTTCGCGGTCGCCAGCCTCGACATAGATTTCGGATAAGGGCAGGGAAAAAAGCTCATCCTGACTGTAGCCGAGGACATGCAAGACCACGGGATTAGCTTGTTCGATGTGACTGGTGGCGAGGTTGGCGCGAACGATGCCGAAGGGGCAGTTCTCGATGAGGGAACGATTGACTTCCTCGGAGCGTACGAGTTCGAGCCTGGCCTTGTTCCAAGCGGAGGTGTCGATAGCAGACATAAGAACGAGCTTTCGGCGTCCGCGAAGGAGTGTAGAGACCTGGACCTCGACGGAGAATTCTCTTCCGTCATGCGCACGGTGAGTTTGGAAGCGGGGCGTGGACTCATCAGCGGAGGGGCAAAGATCGCGGATCGACATGGAACGCAATTCGCGGCAGGTGTAGCCGTAAATTGCAATCGCGGCGTCGTTGGCGGCGATGATGCGAAGGGAATCGGCATGATAGAGAAACACTGGAATTGGATTAGTGCGGAATAGGAACCTGCGCATTACGGAATGAAAGTTTGCTGCACGCATGAGGCCCACCTATAGCCGTTCTTATTGGCTGAAGGGGAAGACGGAGGATTGCGTGGGGAATGTTACGCCGGAGGGAGATTGAGTTATTCGGGGCGGCAAGGATCGGGACTGGTTTCGAAATGGGAGTGGGTAAGTCAAGGGCGATTGCTGGCAGAGAAGCCTGGTAAGGCGCCGCAGATTTGGACGGAACGGGGGTCCTTCGCTGCGCTCAGGATGACCCTTCAAGAGCAACGGCAAGAGCAACGGCAAGAGCAAGAGCAACGGCAAGAGCAACGGCAAGAGCAAGAGCAACAGCAACAGCAAGAGCAAGAGCAACGGCAAGAGCAGGAGCAACGGCAAGAGCAAGAGCAACGGCAAGAGCAAGAGCAACGGCAAGAGCAACGGCAAGAGCAAGAGCAACGGCAAGAGCAAGAACAAGAGCAAGAGCAACGGCAAGAGCAAGAGCAACGGCAAGAGCAAGAGCAACGGCAAGAGCAAGAGGAAAGTCAACAACCCCACGTTAGCCAAAGAAGGCGAGCACCAAGGGCACCAGTGGTCGCGTTAGGATCGCGAGTGACTACCAGAAGCGCTTAGCGGGTGAGGGCTTTGCGGACCTGGTCTAGGAGGGCGGGGAGATTTGCGGCGGCGGAAGAGGAATTGCCGTAGCGAGCGCGTTCGTAGGCCGAGGTGAAGCGAAGGACAGAGTCGCGGAGATTCTGATCGGAGATGGAGGCGGCAAACTCAGAAGGAGTTTGGGCGGGGGGGCGGGCGTATCCGCGGCGAGCGAGACGGTTGATCATGCGCAGGTAGAGGATGGAAGCCGCCGAACGCGGAGATTTGCGCAGGGAAGTCGCGTGCCAGTGACGCCGAATATTCAACACGGCGAAGGGCAGCGCGATGAGAATGACGAGGCCGAGCAGAATGAGTCCAGGGCGGAGAAGGCGCAAGGGATTTTCGGTGGCGGAGTGGTGGAGGTGCCGTGCCGATTCCAACATGCGGTGGTATTGGCGGGCATACCAATGGCGGACTTCCTCCATGAAGTGGCGTGCCTTTTGCATGCTGGTCAAGGTTAAAGCCTGCTGATGACCAGCATCGTAATTTACGACCCATTCGCGCCAGAACTCGCTGGCAGCGTCGAGATAGAGCTGCGCCCGCGTCCAGAAGGTTATGACCGGAGCGCTGCCGGCAGGAGTGGGGTCAAAGGTGGTCCAGCCGGCTCCGGGAATGAATGCCTCGACCCAGGAGTGAGCGTCGCTGGCGCGCACGATGTAGGTCGAGTTGAGCTGGTTGAACTGGGCTCCGCGGAATCCGGTGATGACGCGAGTGGGGATGCCCACGGTGCGGAGAAGCACGGCCATGGATGAGGCGAAGTATTCGCAGTGTCCGCGGCGGCGATGGAAAAGAAAGTCCGCTAAGGGGTCAGCCGGGGGCTGGGATGGTAACTGGAGCGTGTATCCGAATTGCGTGGTGAGGTAGCGTTCGATGGCGATCGCGCGGCGATAGGGCGATGGCTCGGAATCGGTGAGCTTGTGGGCAAGCTCTGGAATGCGCGGATCAAGGTTCGGGGGGAGCTGGTAATAACGGCCAGACAGATCGGAAGGCATGGGGGCTGTAAGACGGTAGAGCACGGTCGGCAGAGGAGCGGAGACATCCGACACTCCCTCATAGACGCCAGCGGTGCGTTCGTTCTCAAAGCTGCGGAAGGCCTGGTCATCATCGACGACGATCTGGTGGAAGGAACCGAAGAGCGCCTGGGCCACCGGAATGGTGAAGATGACGTTGGTGCTGACGGGCTCCATTAGTACGCGATAACGGAGAAGGTCGATATGCATTCCTCGCGCAATATGCATATCTTCACGGCCTGCGAGCTGATTGAAATGGGTGGAAAGCTGAGAGCCGGGCGAGAGCACGTCTGGGCCGCCGTGGGGATTGGTCCAGCGTTTGCCGTCGAAGTTGGTGAGCACGGTACCGCGAAGGCGGATCTGACGGCCGCCAGAGGTGTCGCCCTCGATGCGGATGTGGGCCACGATGGAAGAGGACTGCTGGATGTGTCCGATCTCGCCGAGGTTGACGGAGTCGGAGAAGCCGGTGGAGATGGCGTCGCTTTGCGCGTAGCGGGAGAGATAACCACCGCTGATGCGCGGCATGGCAAAGAAGACCAGGGTGGAGACGCAGAGGATGGCGATCACGACTACGGCAGTGGTGCGGGCCAGCGAGGTGGAGAGCCTCTGCATCGGTGAAATCGTACGGTGGCGAGTGCGCAGGCCGGGGAAAGAAAGGGAATTGGAGTTGGAGGCGGAAAGAGCGGAGCGTCGCATCTCCATGGCCATGAAAGAAAACACCGCAAGCACGATGAAGAGGCCGAAAGAGGCGAGGAAGGCCGAATCCACGGTGAGGATGGCAGCCGACAGCACCATGAGGAACGAAAGCACGGCGAGGTAGATGTAGTCGCGGTCACGTTCCACAGCGAAGAGCTTGACGCACATTCCGAAAAGGACGAGGTGGACGGTGGGGGTTAGGAAGTCGTGCGAGAGCAGCAGAAAATCCACGAAGTAAACAAGGAAATAAATGACAGCCAGCCATGAGGTGACCTGGCGGGGAATGACGAATGGACTGTCCGACAGAAGCAAGTAGCCACGGAATAAGAGGGCGGCAGAGACGAAGATGATGCCGAAAAGATCGAGCTTGCCGGTGGAGGCCAGAGTGGCAAATCCGGCGACGACCAGGAGAAAAATTGAGGTCTGAAAGAGACGCTCAATTTCGGACGGTGCTGCTCGGGATGGGAGGGCCGTGGACATCCGGTTCCCAGTATAGTTGAGGGCATAACTGGCGATGGCGGGCGAGGGAGTTTTCCTCAGAGGCAGGGATGAATGATCAAAACGGACGTGGTAGTATCGAAGCTGGTCGGACATCGGTCTTACGCGATGAAACCCCGCCAATCCCGCCAGGTCCGGAAGGAAGCAACGGTAACGGGTCGTTTCGTGTGCAGTGAGCTGCCGGTGTCCGGCTTTATTGCGTTTGGGCGGCCCTGAAGCAAATCTCTGAAATACCAATTCTGAATTAGAAATTCCTAATTTGAAACGCGCGCTTTTCTGGGAGAGTTCCTGCGAAGAGCTGGGGCGTTTATGGTTTGAGATCGGCGGGATTGAGAGAAGCTTGTGTCGTGGAGGAGATGGCGATGCAGGTAGAAAATCTGGAACAGGCTGGACAGGGATTGCTGGAGGTCCATGGCCAAATGCCGCCGACTGGTTCGGCTCTGCGGGGACTGGCCGTGGCGATTCCGATTTCGCTGGCCGCTTGGACGGTGATGGGATGGTTGCTGTGGATGGTGGTGGGACGGGCTTAGGGATAGCTTAGGTCGGGAATTCCGGGTTAAGAGCATGATCAAGATCAACAACAAGAGCAAGGTCAAAAATCCCAGGTTATCGCCGCAAAGAACGCGGCGCGAACCTGGGGCACCAGAATCAAAACCAACACTGCTTCACCAATACTGCTTCATCACTACTGCTGACCACTCGTTCAGCTAATCGGCTGTAGCGCTGCTGGCGAAAGCGCGTTTTTCCCTTAACGCTTCGCGGAAGTTTGGATGGGCAATGGCAATGAGAGCTTCGGCACGCTGTTGCAATGTTTTTCCACGCAAATCGGCAATGCCGTACTCGGTGACGATGTAGTGGACATCGTTGCGCGAGGTGGAGACGGCAGCGCCTTTATCGAGCTCTCGACAGATGCGCGAGATCGTTCCCTTGGAGGCCGTGGAGGGCAGGGCGATAATTGATTTGCCGCCTTTGGAGCGTCCAGCGCCGCGAACGAAGTCGACTTGTCCGCCAATGCCGCTGTACTGCACGTCGCCGATCATCTCGGCGTTGACCTGACCGGTCAAGTCAACCTGAAGGGCGGAGTTGACGGAGATCAGGTTGTCGTTTTGGCCGATGATGTAGGGATCGTTGGTGTAGTCGACGGGATGGAGTTCGACGTCGGGATTGTTGTTTACGAAGTTGTAGAGCTTATTGGTGCCGACGAGGAAGGTGACGATGAACTTTCCGGGATTGAGAGTTTTCTTCTTGTTGGTGATGACACCGGCTTCGACCAGGGTTACGACGGCATCGGAAAACATTTCGGAGTGAATGCCGAGGTCCTTCTTGCCCATGAGGGAGAGAAGCGCAGCTTCGGGAATGCCACCGATTCCGAGCTGCATGGTGGCACCGTCGGGAACGAGAGAGGCTACGTGCTGGCCGATCATACGCTCGACTTCGCCGAACTTGGGGGCGGGGATTTCCTTGATATCAGAATCGTTTTCGACAATATAGGTGAGGGCATCGAGATGGACCTTTATTCCGCCGGTACGGGGAAGTTTCGTGTTCATCTCGGCGATGACTATGTTCGCGTTCTCGGTGGCGGCCTGGGTGTAGTCGCCCGAGAGGCCGTAGCTGCAATAGCCCTGCTCATCGGGCGGCGTGACCTGGATCAGCATGACATCGACAGGGAGAATTTTGTGCTTGAAGAGGCGCGGAACCTCGGAGAAGAAGCAGGGCGTGAAAGTGCCACGACCTTCCTGGATAGCTTTGCGATTGGGGGAGCCGAGGAAGGTTCCGTTGAAGCGGAAGCTCTTTTCCATGCCGGGCTGGGCGAAGGCTCCCGGGCCGATGGCTACCATGTGGAAGATTTCCACGTTGGTGAGCTCAGGGGCGCGCGCCACGAGCGTTTTTACGAGCAAGGGCGGTTCACTGCAGGCATGGCTGAATACGACGTGGTCTCCGGACTTGACGGATTGGAGCGCCTGTTCGGCCGAGACGAGTTTTTCGCTGTAGGTGGTTCGCCAGTTTTTCAAAATTAAAAGCCCTCGTGATGCGGGATGGTGCGAAATGCCGCGCAGGCGATGGTTGCGGGAATCGCCCGGTATGCGGATGTTGGCGACACAATATCCAATGAATAAGGGCTTCAGATGTGACGGCGGTCACGATGCGTGGTGAGTGGTGAGACCTGTTTGGGGACTGGATGGTGGGTCGAGAGGAAAGTGGAAGCTGAAGGGAGATTGATTCCCAATGCGGTTCCGGAAAGGAGTTGAGCTGGGTGTTCTGGCGTGAGCGGTTTACATTCCTGTCGCGGTGGGCGACAATTGGCACATTCCTAATACCGGAGAAATTGGAGTTGAATAATAAGATTCGGGCCAAAATCACGGCTTTGGGCTCATTTGTACCTCCGCGCGTGCTGGCCAACGACGAGTTGGAAAAGATGGTCGCGACTTCGAACGAATGGATCCTGGAGCGCACGGGAATTCGCGAGCGTCACATTGTGGATCCGGGCACGGCAGCCAGCGATCTGGCGGTCGGGGCAGCGAAGGATCTGGCAGCGCGGCACAATGTTGACCTGAGCACGGTGGAAGCCATCATTGTAGGAACCGTGACGCCCGACATGATGTATCCGTCGACGGCTTGCCTGGTGCAGAAGAAACTGGCAATTCCGCAGGCGTGGGGATTTGATATTTCGGCCGGATGCTCGGGGTTTGTGTATTCGCTGACGGTGGGATCGAAGCTGGTGGAAAGCGGTGCCCACAAGAAAGTGCTCGTGATCGGGGCGGACGTGAATTCGTCGATGATCGACTACACGGACCGCTCGACCTGCATTCTGTTTGGCGACGGGGCTGGAGCGGTGTTGCTGGAGCCATCGGAAGAGGGCGAAGACGCTGGCTTTGTTGACTTTGTTCACCAGATTGAAGGCTACGGCGGGGACTACCTGTATATGCCGGCTGGGGGAAGCCTGCATCCTGCATCGCACGAGACGGTGGACGAGAAAATGCATTATGTTCATCAGGATGGGCAGCAGGTCTTCAAGTATGCCGTGAAGAAAATGGCGGAGTGCACGGAGCGTGTGCTTGCCAAGTGCGGAATGACCGGTTCTGACGTGGACTGCTTTATCTCGCATCAGGCGAATAAGAGGATTATTACCGCGACGGCTGATAGGCTGAAGATGCCGCGGGAAAAGGTAATCATCAATATCGAGGATTTTGGAAATACGACGGCGGGAACGATTCCGCTGGCGATGAAGACTGCCGTCGACACCGGACGGCTGTGCAAGGGGCATACGCTGTTGATCGCATCGGTGGGTGCTGGATTCACAAGCGGCGCTTCGGTGATCAAGTGGGGGTTCTAGTGAGAGTTGGTTGAGCAATGGGGTGCCCTCTTCGGAGGGCATTTTCTTTGGCCGGAAATGCTTTGCTATCGAATCCTCAACTTTGTAATTGGGCGCGGAACATATCTTGCGGAGATGGGTTTTAGGGGACATCCACGGTTGTGGCTGGGCAGCCACGTTCCCGTTTAATTGAGGTTACGAAGATGAGGCTCCCCCGGATTTTGTTTCTGACGGTACTTGGCAGTGCATTGGTAGTGAACGCAGCAGCTCAGGAAGAGGCTCGGCATCCGAGTGATTCTGCACAGCGGCAGACTTTCCCGTTCCCTCCGCCACAGTCGCAATATCCGGCCTATGCTCGCTCCGAGGATCCGGAGTATCAGTCCACAGAGTCGCGGCACTCGGATTATCCTCGCTCACCGGACTACGCTCCTTCGCAGTCGCAGGATCAAAGCTATCCACAATCGCAGACGCAGTACCCAGATACGTCGCAAGCGCAGGAACAAAATTCTCCGCCTGCGCAGCGGGAGAACCAGAACTACCCTCCGCCACAGTCTCAGTACCCGAGCTATCCGCAGTCGCAGGATCAGGATCAGGGCTATCCGCAATCACAGAACCAGAACTACCCACCTGCACAGTCACAGGATCGAAGCTACCCACCAGCGCAATCTCAGTACCCGAGCTATCCGCAATCTCAAGATCAGGGGTATCCGCAGTCGCAGTATCCGTCTTCGGAGTCACAATATCCGCCTCCGCAGGGGCAGTATCCGCCTTACCCGCCACAGAGTTACCCGCCGCAGACGGCGCAGGGGTATCCTCCACCGCCAGTGCAGCCTCGGGGGTGGGTGCCACAGGGACTTGGGGCTCTGGGGCAGTATGCAACGGGACGGACAGAGTTTACGCTGGATCACTCAATGCTGGTGCTGGCGACGAAGATGGATCGCGACAACGAAGATCTGAGGCGAGTAGTTGCGGGAGTGAATGGAGTTGCGGTGCATAGCTTCCGCTTCCCGGGAAGGGTTTCGTGCGATCCGATTGTGATGGGAATGATCAACGGGGAGTATCGCGCGGCGGGCTTCCAACACCTGGTCAGCAAGCGAAAGAGAGATGCGGCTGGAGTGGGGACGGATTTATGGCTTCGCCTGGATCATGGGACAGTCACCGATATTGCGGTGTTGTTCGCGGGTGAGAGGCAGTTGAACTTCATCTCAGTGTCGGGTTCGATTTCACCGCTGGAACTGCTGCATCTGAGCGGGCACTTCGGTATTCCCAGAATGGATGGGGGAATCGTGGTGCCGGTTCCTTATGGCGATCGGCATCATGACCGGGATCACGATCGTGACCACGATGGATATCACTAGCCTTAGGTCAGTTTGAAAAAGCGCAGGAAGTTATTGAGGGCGAGTTCGCCTGCGGCTTCAGGGGTGAGGTTGCGGAGTTGGGCGAAGTGTCGAGAGGTCTCGACGACATAGGCGGGCTCGTTGCGCTTGCCACGGTGGGGAACTGGGGCGAGGTAGGGGCAATCGGTCTCAAGGAAAAAGCGGTCGAGCGGGACCATGGTCGCGGCATCGCGAATGTTCTGCGCCTTGGGATAACTGATATTTCCTGCAAAAGAAATCATAAATCCGAGATCGAGCGAGGCCTGGGCCTGGGCGAGATTTCCGGTGAAGCAGTGCATGACTCCGCCCAATCCTGTGGCGGCCCATTGCTCGCGGAGGATGGCGAGGAGGTCATCCCATGCGTTGTCACTGTCGAGGCTGGGGCGGCAGTGAATGAGGATGGGAAGCTTCACGGAGGCGGCTAGTTCTAGCTGCTGGCGGAAAACTTTTAGCTGAATATCTCGGGGGGAATGGTCGTACCAGTAGTCGAGTCCAATCTCGCCGATGGCGATGACCTTTTCGTGATGTGACAGGCGCTCCATGTTGGTGAGGTGCGCGGGGGTGAGCAGACGCGCTTCGTGAGGATGGACTCCGAGGGATGCGTAGATCCACGGGTACTGCTCGGCGAAGGGAATGGCGCAGGCTACGTCGTCGGGGCCGTCTCCATTGCCGATGGCGAGCAGAGCGCGGACTCCGGCATCGTAGGCGCGCTGGATGGTGGCTTCGCGATCTGCGGTGAACTGGGACCCGTCGAGATGAGCGTGGGAGTCGAGGTACATGGGGAAGGTGCCGAGTTTCAAAATTTTAAGGTTACAAGGTTTCATGGCTAAAGGCGAGACGTGCAGGGGTTCGCTTCGCTTCGTGACACCGAAAACAAGAGCAACGGCGAGCTCAAGAGCAAAGTCAAAAAAGGTCGGCCTCGTTCCGGATGAAGACATGCCGCAAGACTGGCTGGCCCAGATTCTTGAAGGAACGAAACAATCACTCCAAAATAGAAACCAAGCTCGAGCTAAGTGGGTTGCGAGAGGATCGCAAAGAAGGTAATTCCAACCGTCATCTGGATCGGTGAGGTACAGGACTGCGGGCCCGCATATAACAAAAGAAACCGCCCGGAGCGGGGCGGTCTTTGTGTTCGGTTCTTGAATCGATTGGTTGCGGGGGCAAGATTTGAACTTGCGACCTTTGGGTTATGAGTGACGTAACATACGGAAAGTAAAAGAGTTAGCAGGCGTGGTTGCAACCTGCAAAGAGTGTAAAAGAGCCGCAAAGCGCAGTTGGGAATCGCAATTCTGGGTTGGAATTGGGTTGAAGTCTGTGTCCAGCAAGCCACCCTTAGAATAGTCTCTGCTATCGAACCTTGGAGCCACGCTTAGCCAGGAGTTCGCGCATTCTATCCAACGCGCGGTAGTAGTGATTTCTGACATTGCCCACTGACTGTCCCAGCTTCTGAGCGATCTCGTCCATGGTATATCCTTCAAAGAAAAAGAGCCGAATAGTTTCTCTCTGGTTCTCTGAGAGGGAACTAAAAATCTGCTCTGCTAGCGATCTACCTAGAATTGCCTCGCAGGTTTGCTCGTATCGAGTGGCTTCGATTCCTGTGTTCGGCAAGATCTCATTCACGGAATTAACGTCAGTGCATGTGTAGAAGTGGCGGGATTGCAGATAGCGGCGGCGGTCGATGGCTCGATGGTAGGTCATCTGGACAATCCAGGACCGTGCGGACCCTTTTGATTGATCGAACATGCTGCATTTGCGATGGATAAACAGGAACAGATCCTGGACCAGGTCATCCGCCTCTGCGCCATTTCCAAGAATTCTGAATGCTACTGCGTGAACGACGCGAGCATAACGGCGAAATAGTGTTCCCAGAGCGTTCTTATCACCTGTGCAGATAGCCGTAAGCAATGCCTCGTCGGAAACCTGATTGCTTTCCTTAAGCAGGTGGCATCGCCGCCATCTGTGCGCGGTATAGGCGCAAGAGATTGGGCCGTTAAGAAGGAACTCACTGCCACCTCCAATCGCCTAACAAGCCGATCCCGTCCTCAGAGCGCGGGCGGCCGTAAGTATGGTCGCCATGGATTACACACTATAGGTGGGTCGCACAATTGTAGTCAAGGGGACATTGTAAGATCATGCCCCGGAAGCCTTCAGATCGCGTTGCGAAAACCCCGAACCCCAAAATTGCATTTGGAGCGGTACTGAGGTCCTTGCGTGAAAAGGGAGGCTTTTCGCAGGATTCATTCGCTCATCTGACGGGATACCACCGAAACTACATTGGCCAGTTGGAGAGGGGTGAAAAGAGCCCATCGCTGACTGCGATCTTCAATCTGTCCAAAGCGCTCAATGTTCGCCCAGCGCGGCTACTAGAGTTTGTTGAGCGGGAGCTCATTTCTTAGAACCACCTTCATCGTAAGAACGTTAACTTTGCGGGCATTGCCAGCAGTGTCAAAAGAACTGGGAGTTTGTCGATGTCTTCAAATCTTGGCCTTTGCACTTTCCCCGGATGCACTCAGCACGCCGTTGATCGACATCACGTCACCTATGAGAATACGGAGGCTAACGATAGTATCGAGCCCCTGTGTCGCCACCACCACCAAGAAATCACGATTCTCAACCGGCAACAATCTGAGAAGCTGGGACGGAAACTAACTGCAAAGCAACGGAAACTGTTCTGGTATAGATGGATCCAAGGGAAGATGGCTCCTGCATTTGACCATAAGCAACTGCTGGAAGCGGCTTCCGTTATCGCGGCAACCCGCTTAAATGGCGAACTCATTGCGCCTTCAACGAATGTATCTCTTCAAATCGAAAAATCGGTAACTCTTGCCCGCCTGATCTTGCAGGAAATAGAGTGGCGAGAGTGTGCGCCCAAGGCGAAAAGACCTAGGCGATGAACTGATAGTCTTTGGTCAGAAAGCTGAGATGAGCACTCCATTCAGACCATGTCCGCGTTACTGATGACCTGATTTTGCTGAGGCGCTGCACTTGCTACGCCCAAAAAAAGTCATCCGCAATTGCGCGACGGTTTCGAACTCAAGGGATTACTCAGCTCGGAACCTACCGTGTCAATCGACCAAGGGTAAGCTTTTCAATTACTTACAAGATCCCGATGGCTTCGTAAGTCCTTGTAAGTACGTCATCCAACGAGAACCAACGTATCGCATAACGTATTGCGTTTTCCCCCGCTGTTCGGTCGGCCTTAGAAGACGATCTTAGAACTTTGATGACGCCTAGCTAGATGGATGCGACTCGAACCTGTTGACCCTTAATCGAGAGCTAAATACACGTGGTTTCATCGATTTTCCGAACATGTTGATGGTAACAAATAGGCTTTGTCATGCTTGGATTGTTCACTTTGCTGGCCGCGACCTCGCCCTATTGCTTCTCTGGAGTGGCGAGTTGTGCGTCCAGTTCGTCGAGTGCAAGCCTTAAACAGCGCGCGACTTCACGATGCCGAGCCTTTGTGCCCACCCCCGTGCCCGAGTTGGCTGCTGAACACAATTAATCCAGACCCGAATCTTTCGCATTTTTTCCTATGCGGGAGTATTACTGCAATTCTGATTCATCGGGTAAGCTGAGCCCCTGCGCCGCTCGATTATTCTGATCACAAAACAGACAGTTACATATCCAGAACACCTGCGTCTACGTCTACGTTCCTGCTGTCATTGAGCAATGAATACCCAGTTCAATTGACATATATCGATTACTTCACAATGAATTCTTCTGCAATCCAGCAGCTCTGGGCAACTCGCAATTGTAAGTAGCTGTCTAAGCTTCATGACGGGAGCGACGGTGTGATTGCGGGAATTCCAGTACCACGCTGATTTCGGTTCCGTCTACTTCACTCTTAAGAATTGAATTTCGCGGAAGTTATGTTCCGGTTGGTGCGATGAGAAGATTCTCTATGTCGGTGTTGTTTCGTAGAAGAATAAGAGCTTTTGCCTCATTCGGTGCCGCGATCATCCTGTCTGCGTTCGCGCTTGGACAAGATCACGCCCATGATCGACGGCTTAACATGCCCCCCCAAAGTGCAGATGGGCAGCAGTTCAGCAAAAACGCAGTGCTGATCTGGAACGAGGCAATGCTTCAAGCGATTAAGGATTCGCACTACGAGCCTCCTGTAACTGCGCGTGCCCTAGCTATCGTCTTTTCGAGTATGTATGACGCCTGGACAATGTTCGATCCGGTCGCCACCCCTGTATATCGTGATGATAAAGCAGTCAAACTTTTCTCTGCGAACCCTCAACGGATCGAGCGTGTTGTGAGCTATGCCGCCTACTACAGCGCGGTAGATCTCTATCCAGAAGAGAGCAGCTTTTTCAATTCTGTATTACTGACGCAGGGATTTCGCGTTCCCAGGTCTGAAGCAGATATGGACCAGGAAATGGTTGCCGCGAAAATTGCGGCTGATGCGGTTCTCAGCGCGCGGCATAATGATGGTTCAAACCAACTGGGCAACCTGCATTCTGGTGCGTATTCCTCTTATATCCCCTATGTATCGAAAGGCACGTTGGCATCGCATTGGCGGCCGCTACTTGTTTCGGAAGAAGGCAACAGCTTTAGCTTAGAGCAGCGTTTTATTCTCCCGCATTGGAACCTCGTCGAACCGTTCGCCTTACCGCTAGCCAGCAGCCTGCGGTCGCGAGTCGGACCAGTCGACCCTAAGCGTGATTGCGCTGAGTTGCGTGCTCAGGCTGCCCATCTTCTTCGCCTCAGTGCACAACTTGATGATCGGACAAAGAGTATCGCTGAGTATTGGGCAGATGGAACGGGCTCCGTTCAGCCACCCGGTCACTGGTGCCACCTTGCTCAGTTCGTGTCCCTTCGCGATCACCACTCGCTCGATCAGGACATCGTGCTCTTCTTTGCTTTAGCCAATGCACTGATGGATGCCGGTATCGCTGCGTGGGACGACAAAATTGCGTTTGGGTCGCCAAGGCCAATCAGTGTGATCAGAGAACTTTACAAACACGAACGGGTCATTGCGTGGCGTGGACCAGGGCGTGGAGTTGGCCAGCTAAATGGAGGGGTGTGGGCTCCTTATCAAAACAAACACATCGTCAGCCCCGGTTTCCCCGAATTCGTATCGGGGCACAGCGCATTCAGCGCGGCTGCTGCTGAAATTCTCTGCAGGTACACAGGCAAAGACGCTTTTGGCTATCACGTCAACATCGCAGCTGGCAGCTCGCTGATAGAGCCCGGAGCCACCCCGACAAGAAACATTGAATTGAGGTTCGCTACCTTTTCCCAGGCTGCAAAACAAGCCGGAATCTCGCGGCTCTACGGCGGTATACATTTCGAACGCGCAAACATAGAGGGGCAGCGGCTGGGCCGCGAAGCTGCCGATCTAGTATGGGGTCGCGTGCAATGCCTACTTCAAGGCAAAGACTGCATTCCGAAGACATCGACGTACCAAGAGAAAGAGGAGTAGCGTGATGAGGAGATTTGCTGCGATTTCGGTTGTCGTCTTGTTGTATAGCACGTTTGCAGTTGCCGGGCGGCCACCGATGGCCATACAAACATTGACCGGTGGTTTCTGGCGCACGGACAACAACTTCCAGTCCACATTGCAGCTCGATAACAAGCTTGTCGTACAGGACCTCGCGGCGACTCCTATCATCTACTTCGAGGATGGCACGGAATTTGTGTTACCAACAGTGATCATCCCAAAGAGCAGCGTTCGTGCTGTGAACTTGAACGCGGCAATCGATCTTGCCCCACCGGAAATTCTGGCCCATCGATCTTCTTTTGGTTCGGTATCAGTGCGCTTTACTTGGCCGTACGTGAGCGCACTTGGTGCCTGTGTCGAGAATCTTGATCGCGTTCGAAGCCTGATTTCCAACTACCCGCTTGGTCCAACGCGACCGGAGCTGCTTCCGCGAGCTGACGACATATACAGCTTTTGGTGGCGTCAGACTAATGAAGCAGATGCTGTCATCGGATTGACAAATTCAGAGGCTCATCCAGTTGCTGTTCACTTCGAAAACTCCGATAACTCCGGTAATATCCTTGACACGAAAGAAATCATTCTGCCTAGGCATGGAGCTGCTTTTCTGAACTTGGGACTACCCAATCTCGATTCGAGTGTTCACGAGGGCAGGATCAAGCTGTCCTATTCGGGAGTCAAGGGGTCGGTGATCGTACATGGAAGCCTGGAAGATGTAACGAGAGGATTTTCCCTCACCCTTCCATTCTCGCCTCAGCGACCACGCTCTCCCCGCCACGACGGAAAGCCCCCGATGCCTCCTGCACTGCTACAAGTCGCAAGCATTGGACTCATGTACGGCACTCCAGATGCCATGATGCGGTTCCCCAAATCTGTGTCATTCAAGCCCTTTGCCGTGCTTGGAAATTTGGCTTCAACCGCGACACGAGTCGATATTGGGTACGTTTTTGGCGAGACAGCCACATACCCGAAAAAGCTAACGACTCTCGTGATTCCTCCTGGCATGGTTCAGCAGGTCGATTTGAGCCCACTCCAGCACCTCCTCCCTCCCGATCAGAAGTCTGTCAACCTGACGTTCGACTACATTGGACAGCCAGGCGACCTCCTAATCGCAAATGCAAGCTCAGACGCAAGCCAGAACTATGTGTTCCAAGTTAAGCCGGAGTATGTCGGAGAGACACTCGCAAAAGAGGCGCAGTATTGGAGTGTGGGAGCGGGAACCGATACAATGCTGACTCTCTGGAACCAGAAGAGTGCTAACCAATCCGTTTTGGTGACACTGTTCTTTGACGGTGGTAATTACGAACTCCCGATCCATCTGGCCTCGTTTTCAAGCACGATGCTTAATATCTCAGAGCTGATTTCCATGCAGTCTCCGGACTCCCATGATTCAGTGATACCGTACAACGTTCATGATGGAAAGCTGCAAATCTCGAGTCCGAAGGGCATCGATCAGCCAATGTCGACTGGAGTAAGTATCGGTACCTTTAACGTCAAGACTGGGACTTGTGGCGACCCTTGTCAAACATGTACGGGTTTCGACGACTATTACATCGCACCTGCTCCCTGGGCGGCGCAGGTGAGTGGAACACAACAGATGGTTGCTACGGCTGTACATCAAAACGGCACGGAGTCTAACAAAACCACGTCAAGCACCTGGTCTTCGAATAACGTCCCAGTGGCTACGGTTGGAAGCTCTACTGGATTAGTTTCAGGGGTAGCGTCAGGATCTGCTACAGTCAGTTCATTTCTTGACCTGCGCGAGGCATACGATCTCTGTGAACAAAATGGAGGGCCCTGTGAACCGATCGAGTTTCTGGATCAGTCTGCGGGTAACGTCTGCGTGGTTCCATCCACAGAAGACACAACTCCTAACGGCGTAAATGAAAAGGACTCCACAATAAACAACTTCTTTCAAATAGTCTCGGACTCACAAAACGATTCGTTCGCCGGACGAACGGTGACCGAAACTGCCACCGCACCTGGCAGCAATTCGTGCTACTGGCCCGGAAACTCCGTTGGCCTCGTTCAGCAACCGGTTCCAAGTGGCGGAACTTGGCCTGTAGTTACAGGTAACGGCTGGGGTCCAGATGCAGTAGGAACACCCAAGATTGCAGTCGACTCCATTCGAACGGAAGGAATAAGGAGTGGGATCTCCCTTCCGTGCACTGCGACCTTTTACCAGACAATGAAGATGAACTGCTCGCAGACGAACTCACCGTATCGAAACAATATATTGAAATCCATTGTTTCGGGAGGCACCGTTCAAAACTGTAGAGATGGCGTTTGCCAAACAATCTTGTATTAGAGAGGAGTGATGAGAGCGTGTTTCGAGTATCGACTTTAATTCTTACGGTTTTAGCGGCTCAGATTTCATGCCCCTTCGGGCGCTTTACCAGAAGGTTAGTGGGGCTTATGAATCACTCTCTAGGTATTCCGGCGTGTTTAACGATTGTGCTTTTGTTGCAGGCCCCCGATTTGTTTGCACAACATTACTTGCCAAGAGCAGAAATACGGGTTGAAGTAAACAAGACTTTGATCGTGGCGAGCGATCCGCGCCCATTGTTGCAGGCAGTTCAAGGGCTGCGTGCTCGTTATGGTTGGCTGCTGCCCTACGAGGATCCGGTTTATACGGACCAAGAGCTCCTAGACATTTCACGCCCTGACCTTGGCGACAGGCCGCGTCAGTACACGCGGATTGCAGGTGGCGAGTTCCGGGCGGAATTTCCTAGCACAGATGGTATTCAAGAGCTAACTGTAGTCGAGAAGATTGTTACTGCTTACAATCAATCTGGAAACCCAGGCAAATTCATGGTCAGGCCAGCTGGATCAGACTTTGCAGTCGTAGGCATCAACACGAGTGCAGATCGCTCCCCAGCGACAAAACTTTCAGTTCTAGATACCCTTGTAAACATTCCGGAACAACAACGATCGACGGGCGAAACCATCGAAGCTATCTTGAATGCCGTAGCCGCGAAGACTGGCAGAAAGCTTGCCTTAGCTAGTGGCCCAGTCAACCGACTACAGAGTTCCAAAGTGAACATTGGAGCGGTCGAACAACCAGCACGCGAAGCTCTCCTGAAAACACTCGCGGGTATGGGAGGAGTGTGGAGTTGGAATCTTCTTTACGATCCAAATACGCAAACTTACATGTTCAACGTAGTGCCTTTATCACAATAAGGTTGTGATGCTGGGTATTCGGGGCTCACCGGGGGCCGATTGTAAGGGCATTCGACACTGGTAAGAACGTAACAAAGCAGTGAGGGGAAGGACATAGCTATGCATTCTCACATCTTCACCCGTGGCGGTGTTGTTCATGCTTGGATTTGGATTCCAAGATCAGGTCGCGGCGATCAACAGCAAGATACCGACTGTTGATGAACTGTTGCAGCGGCAGAGGATTGAATTGAACAAGACAAGCCTGGTTTCCGCATTGAAGAACAACAGTCCGGAGGTGAGACGTCTAGCTGCGCAGAAGCCCGCAGAACTCGAGGCCTCTGACACCATTCCAGACATCATTGCAGCACTACGCTCGGAGACAGTGCCGAGACCAGAATGAACATCGCTTTCGCGCTCGCTCAATTGGGGGAGCCGATCGGCTTTAATACGCTGGAGACAAACTGCCGCGATAGTCGAGCTAGTTCTCGGATCAGGGTGCAGGCTGCAGGGTACATGCTTACTCTGAAAAGAGGGAGTGAGGTGTGCGCTAACGCGCTACTAGACATCCAGCAGACAGAACGTGATGGGTATGGAATACAAGCTGCTCTATTCTTTCCCAATGACCTTTCGGCAGATGATTCGCGTCCGTTGATTACGGAGTACTCAGCACTGCTCCGTGTCTCCAGTGCCAGACCGCAGTAAGCCCAGAACTGACGCTTGGTGCGGAAGCGATGTGGCATCTGCACTCGTCCGATCAGCACGGCACTGCGTACCTTTCCCAGATACGGCACCGACTGCAGCCATTTTGTCGCAGGATGCTTGCGGCACTCAGCGAGCATCTCGCGCCTGGCCCGGAGGCGCAACGGATGCAAAACATCCAGTTCTCGGTACAGATTCTCGGCCCGTTCCCGTAAGGCTGCGCTGCCGAGTCGGACCAGATAGGACTCCCGGTTTTCCTTGCGGAACACCTTCTTGCCTGGGCACTCAATCGCCTGGCTGCGGAACACCGCCTTCAACCGGCTCATGACCCGAGTCGTGTCCTCGGTCAATGCGGCATAGTTGCGCACCCTGTGCTGAACCTCCAGGGCGCTGATCTCTCCGTGATACACGGGGGACAGGGAGTTAATGCGCGACAACTCTGCCAGCTTGCGCGCATCGATGCGATCGCTCTTGTTGCCCGACTTCAGTAGCTTGTTCTTGCGCGGATCGCAGACCACGACCTGTGCCACTCTTCGAGCCAGCAGGTCGTAGAGCCAGGCCGAGTGATTGCACTCTTCGAAGGTGACGTGTAGCGTGCCTCTGATCCCGTGCAAGAAATCTATGATCGCTCCTGCGCGTGTTGCCAGTACCGACTGCATCATCAAGGTGCCGTCACTATCCAGCACGGCTGCTGAGACCGTGTCCCGGTGGAGATCGAGTCCGACATATCGGATGCTATCCATCTGAGCGTTCCTCCCTCCGCTCTCCGGTTCTCTTCGAAAACGGAGAAGCAGATATGCTTCTCCTAACTAGCAAACACCCGCCGCGAGGATGGCAGTCAAGGACGCGCGATCTGTGCGCGCGCCGCATAGCGGTCGAAGATCCTTGACGGCCACCGCAGCGCAGGGTACTCAACCGTGCCTGTGTCTGTCTTCGATCCGCCAACGGATCGACAAAGTTCCAACTGTGGGTGGGAGCGACGCTGATGGCAACCAACGGGCGCCCTTTTATCATGCGTCGCTCCCGCCCACGTTCTGTCTTGTGGTTGACCCCGCACTTCGCGGCATCATCTTCAGTTGCAGTTGGTTATCGATTCGGAAGTAGAGGTGAAGATGCAGTCGTCATGCGAGGCATGTGCATCAGCCAGCATTTTCCACCCCATGTCATCTCAAAAGCTCGAACGAACTCGAACATCGTCCGAGCTTGTTCGAATGCCGTTCGAGTTTTGTCCAGTTTTCGTTCGAAGATCATTCGAAGTCTGTTCGAAGTTCAAGGGGTCGCTCTCCGGTACTTCATGCTCCAGAGGGGATAGTCGTACTCAAGTAAGTGCCCACGGATTGCCCCTCGACTTTTCGGAAAACGTCGGAGGAACTCATGCTCGGCAGCATCGAAGTTCCTCGGGGTGTCCGCAACGTAGATGATTTCAGCGTAGGGCAGCGAGTGCAGGAGACTGCCATGTTGTTCGAGCCAGCGTTCGAAAGCCGAGAGCGACCGTTGACCTTCGTCCACAAAAGCAAAGCTCACCAGCGGAGAGTCGCCGTACCGTTCGGTGATGGCAATCGGCATCCGATCGGGAAAGAATCGAGAGTGGATCGAAGTAGTGTCGCCACGTCGAGGAAGCGCAGTCAATGGAACTCCGAGCTTGCGATGGAAGAACTCAGTCTTCGTACTTTCACCTTCCATAAACTTCTGACCTGGATGATCGAGAACGTAGTCGAGCTGCATCAGGCGGAGTTTGATTTCCCGGTCGGATTTCTCGCGACGATTCTGCGAGTCCGGCTGCCCGACCAGCCGGTAGAGCAGCTTGGCCTTGAGGTGGTAAATGTGTCGCCCGGTTGCATATTCGATGGAACAGAGATGCTCGCGCTCAACCGCCTTCTGAAGAAAGCGCTGCACCATCGCTCCGTCGTAGCGCTGGATGAAGTGAAGGAACTGACGCCGGAGACAGTAGCCCGAGTGAATGGCAACAAGGTACAGGAGCGTTGCTTCGCGTTCGGTGTAGCCGAGCCGTTCAATATCCGGAACCGGATCGTAGCCTGCGCTCATAGATCAAGAATCCGGTCGAGCAGGTGGTGGTCGCCTTCGGCTCTGGCGGAGATGGTCGAGTGATCAGAGCTCGAAGCGTACAGATGGAATCCAGCCTGAACCTTCAAGCGCAGGTGTCCGGGATGGTAGGCGGCGGTGATAACCTCGATGTCGCTGAAGCCGGTGTGGCTCCCCTGGTCGAGATCATACTCAATGCGAGCATCAGGAATCTGAATCTGGTGGTCCACGAGGGGAAGCTGCTGTTGCTCGGCGACCGCCTGCTTGATGGAGTCGATCTCCCGGTCGGGCTCGGACTTGCGCAGTTGGTAGATTGCCTTCTGCACCTCGGCCTTGAGTTCGAAGTCGAGCCGGACGCGGAGATGCTCGCCACCCTGGGCTGTGATTCGCTCGGCCTCTTTGCGATAGGCGCGATAGATCTGGGTATCGTGCTCGACCTCACGAGGCTTGACCAGCCCGTGATAAAGACGCTGCCCCTGCTCAATCCGATTGGCAGCACTAGCAACACGTTCTCCGCTGTCGGTAAGCGAGACAACTTCGAAGCGTTCGACTGGCCGAGCCCGTCCATCGCGACGAGCGTTGACAATGTCGAGCGTGACCAGTCCTTGCTTCTGGAGATATCGAAGATCGCTACGGGCTGCCTGTTCGTCGCCACTGTAGATCGTCTGGACAACATCCTTCAATGCAAGCACGCGAAAGCGTCCAGTCTCGGCCAACGTCAGCTTCTCTTCCGGTCGTAACCGGACATGCAGGAGCGGAGAGTGTGACAGGTGATTGCGGGTACGGACGTGCCGCTCAACTGGCTCCCGGCTCAGCTCAGGACGAAGAGCGACCTTGCGTTGGTACTGATGGCGAGGAATCTCGGGAAAGTTCCTCTGGCTGGCCTGCTCACGGAGTCGCTCCATCCTGCCATCGAGCGGTCCCGTTTCCAGCAATGGTTCTGGTTGTCGAGGTGGCTCCGGTGAGCGTTCTCTTCGCGAGCTCCGGAGGTCCTCGAAGTCGTCGGGGATGGAGATCCGCATCACGCCTCCTCATCGGTCGGCGTCTTTCCGGTTTGATCCGCCCCGGCTTCTTTTGCTGCGTCTTCATCTTCGTCGTACCGAAGATCAGTTCTCTGGCCGTAAATCTTACGAACCTCATACTCGGACACATCTCCGAACGATTCCATTTCGCGTTGGGCCGCCGCTTTGGCGGCACGCACACGAGCGACAAGGTCGTCCTCATAGAATGGCAAAGGTTGCTGACAGTTCTCGGTGGATTTGGCTGCGTTGTTCTTGGCGTCTTCGGGAACTGGCGACTGGCTGGTAGTGATCTTCATGGCTCTGCCTCCGATGGAAGCATACGAGCTAGAAATCAATGGAATTATGCTTCTTCAACCACAGCTATGCGTTAATGGAATAAATCGGAAACACATGTGATGTTTGTGTTTTAGTTCGGCTCGACTGCATCGGGGAAGACCCTAGTGAACATTGGAGCGGGCGCGCGAGCGCAGAGATTGGCATTCCCGCCATAGTTGGAAATCGAACCGTCGCGGCGGGCCGGGTCAACCCTGCGCCCAGAACCGTACTGAGCCTTGCTCGATATCTGGGCGCACCGCCGGAGGCGGCTGCGGGGTTGACGCGGCGGTGAGCCGCGACGGTTACACTCTCGTGTTCGCGGGAATGCCGGGGTGGGGGCATTTATTCCATATGGAAATGAATCACGCTGAAAAGGCATAAATGGGGCTTGATTCTTCGACTAAGTTGGGGGGTGCGGGGGTGTTCCATGTTCGAAGTTCAACCGGCATCCAACTCGGGAAAGGGCTTTGAGCCCCTTCTTACGCTCCGTGAGGCAGCGATCCTGCTGGGGATTCACTGGAAGACGCTTGAAGTCATGGCAAGGAACGGAGAGGTGCCTGGAATCAAGCTCGGTCGGCGCTGGAGATTTCGTGCGAGCATTCTCGACGATTGGCTCAAAGATCGATTAAGCTGTCAGCGCAACCACGCCGTGCTAACGGAAAAGGAGCAACATCCTTGAAGTTCACACGGCAACGCTTTCAACGCGGGAGCCTGCGAAAAGTCAGGCGAGCGCACAACAAATGGGCATGGGAGTACCGCTACAAAGACCCCTTGACCGAACGGCAGACATCAATGTATCTGAGCGTCGAACAGTTTCCAACGCAGTCCGCGGTCGAGCGGCACTTGGAGGCGTTCGTGCTCAAGCTTAATTCTGACAATCCTCTTCAGGCTATTCACGAACCGACCTTTGGTGCACTGATCGATCGATTCACCGAGGAAGAGAAGCTCATGGAAATTAAGCAGTCTCGTCCCGGAGAGCAGTGCGACCACGAATTGAGCTACGGAACGGTAGTTTCTTACCTGAGCGTGCTCAAGCACATTCGCGCTAAATGGGGCGCGACACGCTTGAATCGGGTGAAGCCGGTCGCAGTGCAGGAATGGCTGCGGGGCATGAAGGCTGCACCAAAAACCAAAGGGCATATGAAGGCGATCCTGCATCGCCTCTATGAAAAAGCAATGCTGTGGGAGATGGTCGAACTGCAGCGAAATCCCATGGAACTGGTCGAAGTCAAAGGAATCAGCAAGCGACAAAAGAAGCCATTAATTCTGACTGTCGAGCAGTACTGTCTGATCCTCTCTCTGCTTCCGCAACCCTATCGCACGATGGTCATTGTTGCTCAATGTCTGGGGCTCCGAGCCGAAGAGGTTTTGGCCTTGCACTGGTCAGACATTGATTTCGAACAGCTGGTGATTCGGGTGACTAGGGCCGTGGTGCATGGACGGGTGAAAAGCGTCAAGACTGAGTATTCGGAGGATGAACTGCCGCTTGATCCCGACTTTGCGACCATCTTGTTGGATTGGAAGGTCAGGTGTGCAGCTTCGGAATTGGTCTTTCCCAGCCATGTCACCGGTCGGAACTTTCACGCAAGCCCAATTCAGCAGGACTATATCCGTCCGGCGGGATGCTGCTTGGTCTGTTGCCCAAGGTGCTCATCCGTTCCTGGGAAGTGGTGCTGCGATGAAAATGGAGCTCGTACCCCGTTGCACTCGGAGCGCCGGAGTGTGTCAGAGAGGCAGGGAAGCATCGGATGGCACACATTCCGGCACTCCTACCGTTCGTGGCTGGACGCAACCGGAGCGCCCCTGGGAGTGCAGCAGAAACTGATGCGGCACGCCCAGATCTCGACCACCATGAACATCTACGGCAACGCGCTGCTCGACTCCAAGCGCGAGGCGAACAGCCGGGTAGTGAAACTGGCGTTGAGAACACAATGAAAAACCCAAGACTTACAAGCTCGATCCGTTGTTGTCTCTCGGAGAACTCGCTTATCTTGGGTTTTCTTGGGTTGGCTATGCTTCTAATTGGTTGCGGGGGCAAGATTTGAACTTGCGACCTTTGGGTTATGAGAAGGTAAAACGTTGTAAATAAAAGACATTGCTCAGAGCGGCTGGCAACCAAAAAGAGCGAAATAGAGTGGAAAATAGCACTTAGCGTGGGGTGAACGTGGGGTTCGAAAATCCCGTTCACTACCGGCTACTTAAACAATCAAGACCCCTTACCGTGTCAATCGATCAAGACTAAGCTTTTCAAATACTTACAAGATCCCGGATGGCTTCTAAGCCCTTGTAAGTCCGTCGTCCAGCGAGAACCAACATATCCCATAACGTATTGCGTTTCCCCCGCTTTTTGGTCGGCTCTGGAGGACGATTTTAGAACGTTCCTGTTGTCTGAGACTTTTGAACGTGGCCGACAGTCATCGAATCTTCGAGTTCGGGTCTGGGTGAGGCGTTTCCGGTCTTCCATCATTTTGTCCAGTGTTGCTCTTCCGGAAGGCGAAAATCCCGCAGAAAACACGGGTAGGGTAACAGAACATTGGACAGAATGGCTCATTCTGTCCAATGTTTTATCTCTTTTTGTATCGTTTGCAGCAACGTTTCAGATCAGCCAACCAAGACGCGTGCAAAATTGCCCCTTCCGCGCGTAAACCGAGACTCCCGTTACCAACTAGCCACTGCACTTTGGTAAGGTCTTGCCATTGACTTATTCATTCGCCTGCGCGTTGGAAAGGAGTAGGGTGTTTTCATTACTATAAGTAGTGCTGCTGTAACGCATTTGTTTTTCTGAAGACAGGCGAGCTGCGCTACGAAGTATCCCCCGCACACTTTCCTGATTTGAACAAAGACCTCTTTCGCGAGGGCTGTGCGTACGTGTGCGCGTCCGAATGAAACGATCAGTTTTTGACCATTGATAGGCAGAGGTTAGACCAATGAAAGATATCTCTATGAAGAGCTTCCGACCGGAGTACGAGCGTTGTTTCACTCTCATCTTGCTATTGCTGACGTTTAGCTTTCTTTTTAATGTGCGTGCGCTCGCTCAGTCAAATATGAGCGTTGGAGGCGCTTGCCTTGACCTGGTGGCATGGGGTTTTGGTTACGGCACTCCTCCCGGTGGACCTTGCGAAGCAACTGAATCCACATATCCTTACGCCTACAACTGTTATTACTGGAATTATCATTGCAAAACCGGGTGTGATGGACATGCATGCGGCTCACCAATCAGTTTGGCCAGTGGAAACACCTATATCGAGCAGAATGATTTGGCAATCCCAGGGTTAGGTGGAGGATTGCAGCTAATCCGTACCTGGAATAGTGTGTGGCCGAAAAGCTTGGCCTCTTACGTCCGCCCCAGTTTCGGCGGTAATTGGAAGTCGAACTTCGAAGAACGTGTGTTTTCCGCCAGCAGTGGGTACATGACCTACGCTCGAGGAAACGGAAGTTTCTGGCAATTCACACAGAGTGGTTCGAACTGGAATATAACCTCTCCCAAAAACGCGGTCGTCACCTTAGCTTCTGGACCTTCCTACTGGACGATTAAGTTTCAGAATGGCGAGACGAGGCAGTTCAGCAACACTAGCGGCTCTTTGGCCGCGATTGTCGACCGGAACGGCAACACCACCACTCTCACCTACGACACTTCGAATCGGCTGGTAATAGTTACAGATCCGGCTTCACGTCATCTCTACTTTACTTACGCAAGCAGCACAAGTTCCTTGATCACCAGTGTCACCTCAGACGTGGGATTGTCGTTGACCTACACCTACGACAGCCAGAACCGGTTGACTCTCGTTACGAAGCCGGATGGCTCAACGCTCGCATTTGAGTACGGTGCTTCCAATGCCTTCTGGATCACGGCAGTCAAAGATTCCCAAGGGAAAGTACTGGAATCGCACACCTATGACGGTATGGGGCGAGGACTATCCTCCTCGCGCGCGAATGGCGTGGACGCTCTTAGTCTGTCTTTCTAGAACTAGATTTAGCTGTGAGCAGTGCCGCCGGTGTGCGGAACCACTTCAACACTGGAGTGGGGAAGATGCTGCAAGCTAGTGTCTTTTTTTCGATTTTGCTCGAGTTGTGGTGGAGGAATCTAATGCTTCTTCGGACCCGTGTCATCATTCTGTCACTTTTTATTTGCATCAATTCCGTCGTTTCCATTGCGCAGTCATCTAGTGTTTCCGAGACCAGTGTTTCGGTGGTGAGTTCGGGGCCATATGTGGCGGGTGGCACGCTGCAGGTGACAGACGTGGCGAGCAATACAGGCAGCGGCGCGTCGGTCACCTCATACACGCAGTTCTTGCTGACGACGAGTGCCACAGGAAACACGGGACTTTCTCTCGGTAGCCGGAGTGTTCCAAGCATCGCAGGAGGTGCTAGCTCCACGGCGACGACGACGTTAACATTGCCATCCGGGATCTCGGGCACCTACTACGTCATGGCTTATAACGGCAGCACTCCTTCCATACATGTAAGTTCGGCCGCGATCACCGTCGGCGGCGCAGTAATCTCAGGTTTGTCGCCCACCTCAGGATCAATTGGCACGGCAGTGACAATCACCGGCAGTGGTTTTGGAACAACCCAGGGAAGCAACACCGTTTTGTTCAACAGCGTTGCAGCTTCCGCCACCAGTTGGAGCGATACCAGTATCACGGCTTCTGTCCCTACAGGAGCTTCGACTGGGCCTGTCCTTGTGACGATAGGAGGCCTGAGCAGCAACAGCATGCAATTCACGGTCCCCACCGCGGCTACGATCGCCTCCATTTCCCCAATTGGCGGGCCGGTTGGGACGTCGGTGACAATCACCGGCAGCGGTTTCGGAACAACTCAGGGAACCAACACAGTTTCGTTTAATAGCGTTGAAGCTTCCGTCGCCAGTTGGAGCGATACGAAGATTGTCGCTTCCGTGCCGAAGTCGGCCACGACTGGAACCGTTCTCGTCACCACAAATGGAACCGCCAGCAACTCAACAATATCGTTCACCGTGACTTCAACTCCAACACTCAGCAGCCTCACTCCGGCAACCGGCGTGATTGGGTCTTCGGTGACACTGGCGGGAAGCGGTTTCGGCGCTACACAGGGAAGTTCGCAGGTGTTGTTCAACGGTGTCTCAGCAACGGCGACGAGCTGGGCCGATACCAGTATTACGGTTTCGGTTCCCGCCGGAGCCAACAGTGGCGCGGTGACAGTGACCGTTGGAACTCTGACCAGCAGCGGCGTGCAATTCACGGTTGCTGCGTCCGCGGTGGTCAGCTCCGTCTCGCCTGCCAGCGGGGTCGCAGGAACTTCCGTGACGATCACTGGAAGTGGCTTTGGTGCCTCTCAGGGAACCAGCACTGCTGCCTTTAACGGCGTGTCCGTAGCCGTCACAAGTTGGAGCGATACACAGATTGTAGTTACCGTTCCGAGGTTGGCAACCACGGGGGCTGTTGTCGTCACGACAAATGGAGCCGCCAGCAACGCTACCGTCTCATTCACGGTCATCCCCTCTCCCACGATTACCAACGTTTCACCGACCAGTGGGAAGGCTGGCACCGTGGTGACTATTGCGGGGAATACCTTCGGATCGACCCAGGACACCGGCACGGTCACTTTCAATGGGGTGGCAGCAAACGTTATCAGTTGGAGCGATACCAGCATCACGGCTTCGGTGCCCACGGGAGTTACTACCGGACCGGTCCTTGTTACGGCGGGAGGCCTGAGCAGCAACAGCATTCAGTTTACGGCCGTCACGTCGGTAACGATCCTTTCTCTAACACCAACCAGTGGTCCGGTTGGTGCTTCGGTGACAATCAAGGGCAGCGGTTTCGGAACGACCAAGGGAACAAGTACTGTTTCGTTCAATAGCATTACGGCAACCACCGCCAGTTGGAGCGACACGCAGATCGTGGCCGTGGTGCCGACGGGAGCCACGAGCGGGAGCTTGGTAATTTCGATCAGTGGAACCAGTACCGCCAGCTCCGAATCATTCACCGTCACCGGCTCGGCGTCCTCATCCACAAACATGATCACTCTCACCAACTCTCTCGGCTATCAATCCACCTACAGTAATGCTGTCTACGGCGGCACGCTGGTTGTTTCGGATTCAAATGGAGTGGGCTGCGCCAGTTGTACGCTACGAGGAATTCAACATTTTGCATTCGATGTCTCTGGCAACGTGATTTCCAGCACCGATGCGCTGGCACACACGACGAGCTACACCTACAACGGAAACAATAACGTGACATCGACCACGACCCAGGTGGACTCTTCGACCACAGCGACTACGTCCTACACTTACAACAGCTTTGGCGAGGTTTTGACCACGACCGACGCCCTCGGCAATGTCACCACCAACGCCTATGACGCCAATGGAAATCTCATCTCCGTTGCCTCTCCCAGCCCGGACGGGAGCACCGCGGCCAGCGTGACCCAGTTCGGATACGATTCCACGGGAGAGCTGATTCAGATCACCGATCCCCTGGGTCGCATTACGAAAATGACTTACACGTCCGCAGGGTTGGTGCAGAGCATCACCGACGCGCAGCAAAATGTCACCAGCTACGAATACGACGCCCATGGGAATCGGACGGCGGTCGTAGACGCGGCAAGTAATCGTACGACGTTTGGCTACGATGCTGGCGACCGTCTCACCAGCATCACCTACCCGGATAAGACGACGGCGAGTTTCGCCTACGACTATCGCGGACGTCGAACCTCGGCAACGGACCAGGACGGCAATACGACCAGATATGCCTACGACGACGCAGATCGTCTGGTGTCGGTCACCGATGCGAAGAGCAACGTGACTCAGTATTCCTATGACTCGGAAAACAACTTGCTCAACGTCACCGATGCGAGCAGCCATACGACTGCATTTGCCTACGATGCTCACGGCTGGGTGACACAGACGACCTTCCCCTCTACGCTTGCGGAGAGCTACGCCTATGATGCCGTTGGAAAGCTCACCAGCAAGACCGACCGCAAAGGCCAGACGATTGGCTATTTGTATGACGCTCTAAGCCGGCTCACACAAAAGAGCTACTCTGATTCCACCAGCGCGAACTATGTCTACGACCTGGTTGGCAAGGTTCTCAATGTCAATGATCCGACTGGGAGCTATGGATTTGCCTATGACAACATGGGACGCCTGACCGGCACCACCACCTCATATGCGTTCCTTTCGGGACAAACCTTCAGCAACTCCTATAACTACGACGCGGCTTCCAACCGTACCGGGCTGACGACCGCAGATGGGAGCTCGAACACCTACGAGTACGACACGTTGAACCGGCTCACTGGGTTGAACAATTCCTGGGCGGGCCAGTTCGGCTTCAGCTACGACACACTCAGCCGCCGTACCCAACTGACGCGGCCCAACAACGTGAATAGCTCCTACGGTTACGACTCCCTCTCCCGTCTGCTGAGCGTGCTGCACGGCAGTTCAGACGGTGCAAGCTACGGCTACGACAGTGCGGGCAATCGTACTTCGAAGCAGAATGTTCTAACTGGAGTTGCCGAAAGCTACGGCTACGATACGCTGTACCAGCTCACCAGCGTCTTGCAGGCATCCAAAGCTAGCGAGAGCTACAGCTACGATGCGGTAGGCAACCGGCTCTCCTCACTCGGCCTGAGCCCGTATTCCTATAACGTGTCCAACCAGCTTCTGTCGCTCCCCTCCAACGCCTATAGCTACGACAACAACGGCAACATGCTAACTAAAACGACATCCGGCGGGACCACTACTTACGCCTGGGACGTTGAAAATCGTCTGGCCTTGGCCAGCGTGCCGCAGACCGATGGAACAACTTCGACGATAAGCTTCAAGTACGATCCGTTTGGAAGAAGGATTCTGAAGAACTCTTCTTCGGGTACCACCATCTATGCTTACGATGGGGCCAACGTCTTGGGCGAGTATGGCGCGAGCGGCGCGCTCGTTGCCTCCTACGCACAAGGGGCGGGACTTGATGAGCCGTTGGCCATGCAACGCGGTGGCAGTACTGCCTACTACCATGCTGACGGACTGGGATCTATCACCTCTCTCACCGGCACCAGCGGTGCGACTGTGGCAACTTATGTCTATGACAGTTTTGGCAAGACGAGGCCAACCGAGGGCATCTTCAACCCTTACCGCTATACCGCCCGCGAACAGGATTCGGAAACGGGCCTCTACTATTACCGCGCCAGATACTATTCACCAGAAATTGGTCGGTTCATTTCCGAAGACCCAATCCAGTTCTATGGCGGCAATAACTTCTACGCGTACGTAAACAACGATCCAACGAGCCTTGTCGATCAATTCGGACTCGCTCCCGCAAGTCCGCAGTATTGCTCCAGACTGCTGGACAAGATTCAGAACATTCAGAACAGGATCGACAAACGACTTGGTGAATTGGATGAAGATCCGCAAAATCTTCCAGAGACCTGTTCAGGAGACAAGTTGACGCCCAGTCTTAGCAGAGCAGGCCACCGAATGCTTATCAATATGGATAAGGCACTGCTAGCCGCGCGAAAGGCAGAGTACTTGGCATTTTGCGGAAATGATCCACCGGGAGTTCCGTTGGCTGTTCCTGTTCCCCGTGACAATTACTTCGATAGAAGATTTTGGGAGAAGACGACCGGCCTTACAGGCTTAGGTCTAGCTGGATACTTGATTGTCTCTGAAGGATCACGCATATACCCGCCTCGGAACCTTATTCCCGTTCCTTAGTCGCGGCGCTACTTGGACATCTTTTGATAGCTAGGACGTTATGAGTGGAGTGGCGAAGGATAGATTTAATGAGAGAGTCTTCGGAATTCGTTAGTCAGTTGAGGGAGGCAGTCGCTTCTGGGGAAGAACAGTCGATGGAGGCCCTCGCTTACCAAGTAGGAACAATGGTGTTGGAAGAGGGCACTTTCCCGGAGGAATGCTTCGATGCCATTCTCGCAGTGCTTCCGGATACGGGCTTTCTGAAGATGAACGGAGCCTGGAAGCTTCTGCGAGTATTCGAAGAAAACTGGGACGAACTGTCGGAACATCAACGAGCAGATCTTCTGCCAGCTCTCGAAAGAAACTATGACTCGTTCGGCGACTGGATGGCTTGCTTCGTGATCTCGGGAATTCTTGGCGAACTTTACCGGGATACCCGCGCACTCGCAAGTCTACGTAGGCTCAAGAACAGCAAGAACGAGAATGCCCGCTCTTTCGTTCCGCATGGATTCGAGCACATTGCCCTGGAAGCCCAACAGCAAGACTTGGCGAAGCACGCGTATCAGGAACTCGTGGCCATGGCAACGGATGGCTCTGCGAAAGTACGAAGCGAGGTGAAGAAATCACTATCCAGGATAGAGAAGAAGGGGATTGGGCGGGTTGGTGAGGGGAACAAAGATTGATAGCCGCCGCAGGTGATTATCGCGCCAGATACTACGATCCAACCATCGGCAGGTTCATCTCAGAGGACCCGCTGGAGTTCGGCGGCGATGGTACTAACTTCTATGTGTATGTAGCGAACAGTCCCGCAGACTGGGTTGATGCTGATGGATTCAAGAAGGGTCGACACAGAGCACATCAATCATCAGGCAGCGCTTTATCGTTTGATCAGATTGCGAATCTTGTTGCCAAGTACAACAAATCAGGCCGTACCACCGAGCTAATCATTTGCCTCATTTACAAAGAGAGCTCGTTCAATCCTGCGTCCATGCGCAAAGATTACCCCAAGAACACCGCACGGGGATTGATGGGAATTACAAAGGGCGCGGCAAAGCAGGTGGAGTCAGTCTACGGGGACTTGGGTGACCCGGGGGTCAATATCGACACCGGAACTAGCTATCTCAAATTGCGCCTGCAGTGGGTTAATGGGGATATCTGGGGATGCACTGGCTGGATACGGGGAAGGCGACAAGTACGCAGACGCATTATTGGATTGTGAGAAGTGTTTGTTGCAAAACAAGGACAAGCCCTGCGACGTGAAGACAAAGAATTGTCTGCTCCCCCCTGCATGGAGGCAAATAAGCATGCCGAATCTGACACATATTCTTGCGATTGGTTTCCTGCTTCTGGCCTCTATTCCGTTTGCGAGCGGTCAAAATGTTCCGGACGCCGCGATGATGGTTCAGCGGGAAAGAATCCTCTCAGTTGCTACCTGGGATACGGGCGAGGACGACTTGCTGTGCATTGTCTCCGAGGGCACACATCAGACCGCAGGTGGACAGTCTTTGCCAGCAAGAGTCCTCACCGTGTATCAAAAAGAAGGGAAACGATTCAACAAGATATTTGAGCGATCCACAGCAGACACGTTCATCAGCGCATATCCGCTGAGTGAGAGCGGAGGTCGATTCTTTACCAGTTGGACAGGTGGGAGCGCTTACCACTTCGAGGTACTTGCCTACGTAAATGGAAAGGTGAAGGAAGTGCTCAATGTGAGTTCGCGCGGGATGCCCGAGATCGTCATCGACGGCAATGAACAGGAATCTTTCCTGATAACTCATATGAACTTGACAAATGGTACGTGGTCTCGCCGCTCTGAATCGGTCACCGATATCTACAGATGGACCGGAGAGATGTACGAGAAGACCGGCACTGCTAAATGGGCGGAGAGATTCAAACAGTTGGATGCAGGACGACGGCCAGGCGGTGATTTCTGACGCTCCTTGATTACAACTATGATTTGCGATCAATACAGCTACGATGGTGCCATGCACTATCGGGCCAGATACTACGACCCTCAAGTCGGTAGATTCATCAGCGAGGACCCAATGGGGTTCCAGAGTGGCGGCTCGAACTTTTACTCCTATGTCGGGAACGATCCGATTGACTGGGACGATCCTTGGGGATTGCGTAAATGCATTGGCCAAGCAAGGGTAATGCAAGGGAATCGAAGGCTCATCGGGAAGGGTGGCGCATTTAACGGATGGCCATCGAATCTCGGGGAGTATGGCGTAACAGCAGATTCGGCTGCGGTAGTTCCAAGTCAATTTGGGCAGAATGTGAGCTCGATGCGTTCGTATTTGGAGGAGGTTGACGGTACGGTTTCCGGTTCGTATACGGATCAGGAGAGTAGGAAAGAAGCGGGTCTCCGTACAGGTCCCGTATCAGTTCGATTTCAGTAGCGTTCGCGACCAAGTGGACGATGCTGTAACTCGCAGGACAAACCATCTTCGGACAACACTGGACTATCAGAAGTGGCTCATCGATCGCGAGAATGGAGGCCTGATCATCGAACTGCCGGGCATCTCTCATGATGGCGGAATCGGCTCAGCGACAATAAACGTTCCCGACAACTGGTCTTGCCCGTGTGGGACAACTGAGGTGAAATGACGGCGGAAACGGTGAAGCGCGCACTATCGGTCACAATATTCCTTCTTCTCCTGGTCGCCATTGCGTTTGCCGATGGGCAACAGATGAAAGGAAGAAAGCGATCATGGCCAGAAGTGGCGCCTTTAGATAGGACGTTTCTGTTCAACTCTGGCGACCCGCATGTCGAGGCTGCAGTTACTTCAAAAGATGGAAAGAGTCTTTATCGTTTTGTTTGTCACGAAGGCGACTATGAAGATGACGAAACAGGTTCATACAATTTTCTCTTTCAATGCAAACTAGTCCCTCTCGACGCGAGGGAAGGTGGTGTTGACCTGTTTCTTCCGAGTATGAACTGGCGAAGGTCCAGGACCAGGGCGACTTTCAACAGCGGCCTAGACGGAAAATGCAAAGATCATCCCTACTATGGCAGCCGCCGAGTGTTCTTCGTACGCGGCATGCGCGTCGAGCTTGAAACCTCGGACTTTTCCTTTTCTCCAACTATCAAAGAGATCAGAGAGCGCGATCTGGTAAAGCCGACGGCGTATAGCCTGAAACTTAGGCTACATGTAACAATTTCTCCAGGGGCGAAGAATGAGGTCGCGGGACCAGTGCCAGAAGTTTGTGATTCAGATTACGAGCTGGGGAATGCCGGTCAAGTGATCGAGACAAAACATCTATACCCAGATCCAGCGAGAAAGTAGGGACCGCTTTGCATGGCTACTATCGCGCCAGATACTACGATCCCAACATCGGCAGGTTCATCTCTGAGGACCCGAAATGGTTCCATGGTGGAATGAACTTCTAGGCATACGTTGGGAACAACCCAACGGACTTTGTTGATGTATCTGTAGCAGATCTGTGATGTATCGTTTATGAACCCGCAAGTTTCCCAATCACGGCCCAACCTTGATCTGCAAACGTTCCTTGCCCGGCCCTGTGTGGTACTGGACTTGTCTCTATGCTGGTCTGAACTTTTACCCTGCCTTGGATCAGGCACAATACCAATTTCATCGTGGGCGGGAGCGACGAGCGCCAGCGGTAGGCTGTGGAACAGCCGTCGCTCCCGCCCACGTTTTGTCCTGTGGCTGACCCTGCTCTTTCATGCATCATCTTTAATTGCAGTTGGTTATCGATCCGGGTGTAGAGGTGAGGACGCAGTAGCGATGCGAGGCATGTGCATCAGCCAGCATTTCCCACTCGATGTCAGCCCATAACCTCGAACTAACTCGAACGCCGTCCGAGCTTGTTCGGACACTGTTCGAAGGTCGCCCGATTATTGTTCGAATATCATTCGAAGTTCTGTTCGAGCTTCACAGCGTCGCCCTCCGGTACTTCATGCTCCAGAGAGGATAGTCGTATTCAAGTAAGTGCCCCTGGATCGTGACTCGGCTTTTCGAAAAGCGTCGCAGGAACTCGTGCTCAGCAGCATCGAAGTTCCGAGGGGTGTCGGCGACGTAGACGACCTCGGGGTGTGGCAATGAGTGCAGAAGATTGCTGTGCTGCCCGAGCCACCTCTCGAATGATGAGAGCGACCGCTGGCCTTCGTCCACAAAAGCAAAGCTCACCAGCGGAGAGTTGTCCTGCCGTTCGGTGATGGCAATCGGCATCCGGTCGGGAAAGCGCCGAGAGTGGCTCGATGTTTGATCGCCACGTCGTGGCAGTGCGGTCACTGGCAGTCTGAGCCTGTCACGGAAGAATTCAACCTTTGCCGCTTCACTTTCCAGAAACTTCTTGCTGGAATGGTCAAGGACGTAGTCGAGTTGCATCAGCCGGAGCTTGATCTCCTGGTCGGATTTCTCGCGACGGTTCTGGGAGTCCGGCTGACCGATGAGCCGGTAGAGCAGCTTTGCCTTGAGGTGGTAGATGTGCCGCCCGGTTGCGTACTCGACGGGACAGAGATGCTCACGCTCGATTGCTTTGTGGAGAAAGCGCTGCACCATCGCTCCATCGTCACGCTCGATGAAGTGAAGAAACTGACGCCGGAGGCAGTAGCCTGAGTGAACGGCTACAAGATACAGGAACGCTGCTTCACGCTCCGTGTAGCCGAGCCGCTCAATGTCCGGAACCGGATCGTAGCCGCGGCTCATAGATCGAGAATCCGGTCGAGCAGATGGTGATCGCCTTCGGCGCGGGCAGAGATGGTGGAACGATCAGAGCTGGAAGCGTAAATACGAAACCCAGCTTGGACCTTCGAGCGAAGATGTCCAGGATGGTAGGCGGCGGTGACAACCTCGATGTCGCTGAAGCCGCTACGGCTCCCCTGGTCGAGGTCGTACTCGATCCGTGCATCGGGAATCTGAATCTGGCCGTCCACGAAGGGGAGTTGTTGCTGTTCTGCCACCTCCTGCTTGATCGATTCGATCTCTCGGTCCGGTTCAGACTTGCGCAGTTGGTAGATTGCTTTCTGAACTTCAGCTTTCAGTTCGAAGTCGAGCCGGATACGGAGGTGCTCGCCACCCTGCGCCTGAATCCGCTCTGCCTCCTTGCGATAGGCGCGATAGATCTGAGAGTCGTGCTCGACCTCGCGCGGCTTGACCAGTCCGTGATAGAGACGTTGTCCGGGTTCAATCCGATTGGCAACGCGGGCTGCGCGTTCGCCGTGCTCGGTGAGCGAGACGACTTCGAAGCGTTCGACTGGCTGCGTCCGCCCATCGCGGCGCGCGTTGACGATATCAAGCGTGACCAGTCCCTGCTTCTGGAGATACCGAAGATCACTGCGCGCCGCCCGTTCGTCGCCACCGTAAATGGTCTGGACAACATCTTTGAGCGCGAGCACGCGGAAGCGTCCGGCCTCGGCCAGTGTCAGCTTCTCTTGCGGGCGCAACCGAACGTGCAGCAACGGAGGCAGTGACAGGCGATTGCGGCTGCGGACGTGCCGCTCAACGGGCTCCTGGCTCAACTCAGGGCTGGGGGCGATTTTACGTTGGTACTGTCGGCGGGAAATCTCGGGAAAGTTCCTCTGGCTGGCCTGCTTACGGAGCCGCTCCATCCTAATATCGAACGAATCCGGCTCCAGTCGTGGCTCTGGCTGTCGCGGTGGTTCCGGCGGGCGTTCTCTGGGTATGCTTCGGAGGTCCTCGTAGTCGTCGGGGATGGAAAGCCGCATCACGCATCCTCATCCTTAAACTCCGAGTCTGTTGTCTGCTTGCTTTTCGCTTCCTCTGACGTGTTGTCATCTTCGTCGTCGTATTCAAACTCAGTGCGCTGCCCGTAGATCTTGCGAATCTCGTACTCGGACACGTCGCCAAAGGATTCCATCTCGCGCTGCGCGGCTGCTTTGGCTGCATGCACACGTGCAACGAGGTCGTCCTCATAGAAGGGCAGGTGTTGCTGGCGATTCTTCTCGTTCGCGGTGTTGTTCTCAGGCTCTTGCGGTGTTGGCGATTGACTGCTGGTAATCTTCATGGCCCCACCTCCGCTAGAAGCGTAGCGAGCCTCAACTCATCTGGATAATGCTTAATCGAGCAGGACTATGCGCTACAGGAATAGATCGAGATGGAAGGAACGCTTTATCTTGGTAGCACGCTGATTCCGTGGCGAGCCGTGCCGTTGTGGTGCGGAGCAATCCATTCCAGCCATGGAGGAAGAGGAGCCCGTCGCGGTGGACGAGTCAAGGCTGCGCCAACCGAAGATAGTCTGCTTCATTCATTACAGAATCATTGGCGCACCGCTGAAAAGCGGCTGCGGCCTTGACGCGTCCGGGTTCTGCGACGGGCAGGATGCGAGCCGGGCGGAAGGATGAGCAGTGTTGTTGATCCTCAGTCTTTGACTGGCGATTTCGTAGTACTTCGGATCGAGCTCGATGCCGAGATAGCGCCGGTTGAGTCCGTGAGCGGCAACCAGCGTGGAACCGGAGCCGCAGAAAGGATCGAGTACCAGACCGCCTTCGCGGGAGAAACTCTCGATCAGTGGCAGGAGTGCGGCGACTGGCTTCTGAGTAGGGTGAAGTCCGTTGCCCGAGTACGGCATCTCGATGATGTCAGAGATGGGAGCTTGTGGCATTGCCGGACTTTCTTTGGCCAGCAAATACGCTTGCTCGTGCTGGTAACACAAGAATCGTTTTTGCGAGCAATAAGTCTTACGGAATACCAGATGCCCGACGGCGTGGAACCCAGCATTGCGCCAAGCTGTCATGAAGCGATCCACCTTCGTCCAGCTATAGAAGGTCACGCAGAACGCATCCTGCTTGAGTACGCGGTAGATCTCGGAGAATGCCGGACGCAGCCAGTTACTGTTCACATCGTTCTGGATAGAGCGTCCATTGCGGTCGCGGTAGTTCACCAGATATGGCGGATCGGTCAGCGTGAAATCGATACTGTTTGCTGGAAACTCGCGCATCGCGTCGATGCAGCTACCAAGGATAACTGTGTTGGTTGGGACTGAGTGCTGCTGGTTGGATCGATTCGTATTCACGTCTTTACTCCGTCGTGTGGTCTCCCGATGGATCGGGGCACACAGAGCGAAGCTCAGCGAGTTGGGCCCTGCTCCCAAGTGCCAAGGGCCGCTTTTATGGAAGGGGACCCGAACTCGTTTCGGGGAAGGAGTCCGGAAAAGCAGAGGCACGCCGTGCCGCCGGGCGCAGGTTCAGCCCCGAGCGCGTGCACGAGCCAGCGAAGACCACATGCTGTAGGAGTGCAGAGATAGAAGGAGAGAGAGCGGGATTCCGACCAGCGCTTACTCCGCGGATACTGGCTGATGACTGAATGCAATCACAGCATGTTGAATGATCAGAGCCGTGAACTGCGGTTGTCTGAGCGCCAGACTAGATCATGGTCTAGCGTCAGATTCTCCAAAAGTGGTTCATGCCGCACGCCTTTGCGTTCGAACCGCCAGTTTGAACTGCGAACGATACCGATCTGTCCCCGTTTCACGACGTGATCCAGCAGTTCCAATGTGCTGCCCGCGTCGGTGATCTTGAATGGGGATGGAACCTGCGCTTCGGAGTGTGTTCGATGAGCGGTGAATGAGCGCAATGCCGACACCACGCTCTACATCAGCGAGCTGCCTGGACAGTGTAGGCTGCGAGACAAGGCAACGAGTAAGCCATCATCGGGCGACTGCTCAGTCTGCTGGCGAGCCGGAAACCATAATCATCAGGCCAAGGCAGGTTACGGTCTGAACCTTGAAGTCCGGGTGGTCGTAGCGAAGATAGGCGACGGCTTCTTCGAAGGTCTCAGCCGCAATCAGCGTCACACGTGAATGGAGCGCTGGCGTGCGCGCACCATCTGGCGGCGCTCCCTCGCGAAATTCGTACAGCAAGGCTTCGCAGCCACCGTGAGTCCCTGGCCGAAACTTGGCCTTTTCCTTCTTTCCGTTCTTCGCCATTGCATCCTCCTCGTCGCCGCTCTCCAGTCGTGTTTTTTCGGAAAGCTCCTCGTTGCGTCTCATGGAATCGGAGCTCCCAGAATCGGCGGGTATTTCTCGACATCATGAAGATCACCGTCGCGAAGAGCGCTGATCTCGGTCTGGACACGGAGCAAGGGCTCAAGGCCAATGTGAATCCGCATGCCGTCGGTGAACTGAATGACCACGGCCTGTCCGTCGCGGGGCGAATGCCAGTAGCGTACGAATTGAACGGTGCGGCCCTCGGCCTCCTGGTACTCGACATAACGCTTGGGGCCGGTGTACTTCTTTGCCTTTTCCTTAGCCATCAGAGTTCCGCCTCCTCAGCGAGTGGTAATGACCGGCCATTTCTTGAGCAGGTTTCCGTCACCAGTGGTCCAGTCATTCAGCTCGACTTTCAGCTTGGCTGCCGGGACGATCTGGACCGTCAGAGCCGTGCCATCAGTAAAGTCGATGTTGACGACATTGAATTCATCGACGCCGCTGACGTAGATGGAGCGCACCTGCTTGCCCCGAACTTCACTGGTGCAGCGGATCACACCGTCCCGAGATGGCTCTGGTGCGGACATCGGAGCGCGCTTGCGGGCGGTCATCGCCCTTCGCTCCCGTACGTGGCTGATTTCTGGAGGCATGGAGAGTCGAGACTCGCCCCAAATGCGACGGTGGCGAGACTGGTAAGAAATGCGGCTGGAGGATGATTGATACGGAACTGCCGAAGTGTGATTTGCAAGAATCTGGATTGCTTCGCGGACGGGATCGAAGTATTTTCGTGTACAGCCATCGTTGCCTCCTAAGTGGGCACGTTGGTTAGGGGCGTGTCGGTGTTCAAGCACCGGCATGTCCCGCATTAAATAGATGTGGATGTACGTCAATTACCCTGTGTATTTGGTTGCCTTCATCTCCTCTTTACATTCTTGATCGCTGGCAGCAATTGCCGAATATGTTCGACATCTTCATCTGACCAAAGCCGGAATCGGACGCCGCCGAGTTGTTGGATCTGCGGATACGGAATCTTCTTCCCAGCGATATAGCGTTCCAATGTGCGAAGGTGAATGCCCAATCTGTCGGCGGCTTCGCGGCTGGAATAGAAACTCATCTGTCGGACACATATGCCTGTTTATTTCGAGACAGTCAACGAGATTTTCGGACGCTGTCCACAAGACCGGAGTTGAACGCTGGCCGTTGTCGCGTCCAAAAAGCGTGCGGCAGCTTCGGCCCCGGCCTACGCCATCCCTATTCCATACCGGAAGGTTATAGGTGTGTTGCAAAGAGCATTGGTTTCGCAGGCTGCATTTTTCCTATCCTGTTCGTGCAAGTCTCTCGTAGCGGAAGGAAGACCATTGTGCCGTGCAACGATGCCCCAAATTCTCCCTCTTCAGAAGTCCGCGCATTTGAGCGTCTTCTGAATCTTCGCGAGGCCTCCAACCTTCTTGGTATGCACTGGAAGACGCTGGAAGGGATGGCCCGCAACAGGGAAGTACCTGCCTTCCGCATTGGTGGCCGGTGGCGATTCCGTTCTTCGTTACTCAACAAATGGCTGGAGAAAAGACTTGTTGGATCTGGCAATAGTGAGGTTCAATGGACTTCGCCAGCCGCTCTGCGTGAGTCAGAGGAGCAGGAATGAAGTTTTCACGCGAGCGTTTTCAGAATGGTTCATTGCGCCGAGTGGCGCGAAAGAGCGGCCCCGATGTCTGGGAGTTCCGTTTCCGTGATCACTCAAAACCGGGTATTCCAATGCGACAAGTGACATTAAGCACGGTCGAATTCCCAACCGAAACAACCGCCCGCCGCGCCTTGCAAGCAAAGCTGCTCGAAATCAATGGCAGCGACGCTTACGTAGCTCAGCGGTCGCCAACCTTTGGCACCGTCCTCGACAAGTTCATTGCGGAAGAGCATCTGAAAGAGATCAAGGCGCGCCGCCCCGGTGAGGTCGTCGATGAGGGGTTGAAGTTCAGTACGACTGTTGGATATTTATCTGTCATCAAGTGCCACTTGCGCCCCGACTGGGGCAAAGTGCTCTTGACCGACATCAAGCCTCTCGCAGTCCAGGAGTGGCTGAAGCAGCTGAAGCTCTCACCGAAAACCAAACAGAACGTCAAAGCAGCATTTCACCGAATGCTGGAGCTTGCCATGCTCTGGGAGTTGTTGCCAGCGCAGCGCAATCCTCTGAGTCTCGTTGAAATCAAGGGTGGCGGGAAGAGGATGCGCAAGCGCCCAATTCTCACAGCCGAGCAGTTTCAGCAGCTTTGCAACATTGTGCAGGAACCGTATCGAACGATGATCACGGTCGCGATGTGTTTGGGCCTGCGGGTAAGTGAGATCCTGGCTCTGAAGTGGTCCGACTTCGATTTTGAGGAAGGGACATTGATGGTCATACGCGGGACGGTGCATGGACGGATTGGGCGCGTAAAGACCGAGTACAGTGAGGATGAGATGCCTCTCGATCCGGTCTTCGCGCGCGTAGTTTTGGCATGGCGGAAAAGGTGCGCGGCAAGTGGGGAAGGTTGGGTTTTCCCTAACCCCAACACTGGCGGTGTGTGGCACGCATCCGTCTTGCAAGGCGACATCCTCGTTCCTGCAGGGAAGGGAATCGGCGTCGACCATCTGGGCTGGCATTCGTTCCGGCACAGCTATCGCTCAATGCTGGACGCTTGCGGTGCCCCGATTGGCATTCAACAAAAGCTGATGCGCCATGCTCAGGTGAGCACAACCATGAAGTACGGGAATGCCTACATGACGGACAAGCGGAAAGCGCACGGAGCGGTAGTTCAAATGGTGCTGCCACCTCGGGCGGCCATGACTACGGCGGAAAAAGACGTTTCCGCTTAGCGTGGGGTTGCGTGGGGTTTTTGAAGCAAAAAGATGAGGCCCGAAGGCCTCGTAACTTATTGATAGAGTTTTGGTTGCGGGGGCAAGATTTGAACTTGCGACCTTTGGGTTATGAGCCCAACGAGCTACCAGGCTGCTCCACCCCGCAATCTGATAGTAGCAATCGAGTGGAGTACCGTCAAACCGCTGGCACTCAAAGATGTGGAAATTCCGGTATGCAGACCCGTTCTGGTCAATGAATACGGGCCATTGAACGCGGACTAATAATTACCGCTACTAGTTTTCATAACGACGCAATGGAACAATTAAGATCGTCAATTCCAATTTGAGGAGTCCGGTTTTTGACGTTTGGCAAACTCTGGCTGAGTGGCAGCATCTTAATGGCGTGTTCGACTCGGGATTGAGCCGCCTATGGAAGGGCTTGAGTTGATGGGCCGTTGCTACGCTCGTGAAAGCGAAAATGCTAAGAGTTAGACCACGCCAGATTTCTCGTTTGATTGGACTCGCGATTCTCACAGTTATTTTTACCTGTTCACTCTTCGCGCAGGCTGTTCCGGTGACCATCGAAAAGGTGGAGCCGCCCACATGGCGGACTGATCCCTCATCGAGCGTGATGCTGCGCATCTCAGGGCAGGGAATGGACAGGGTAGTGGGAGTGAAGACCAGACATAAGGGGGTTCGCGTGACTCGTATGGAGTTGCTGGATCACAATCACCTGCTCGTATGGCTTCGAATATCGCCCGACGCCGCGCCCGGGATGATGATGCTACAGCTTTCTACCCGCTATATGACTACGTTCACTGCAGTCCCAAGTTTTGTTGAGAAGGCTGCTACGTCTCTCAGTGCGGACAAATGAATTCGCAGTGGGAGCGATTGGCAAGCGCTCGCCTCCATCGGGACTGATTCAATTCCAGTAGAGCAGTGTGATTCGATAAGCTACGAAGGCGGCGACGTAAGCCACCGTGGTCATGTAGAGGAATTGTAGGATCGGCCATTTCCAACTGTTTGTTTCCCTCTGTACCACGGCCATCGTGGACATGCACTGCATCGCGAACGCAAAGAACACGAGCAGGGCAACGGCGCCAGCCGGGCTCAGATCGCTCTTGAGAGCTTCCTGCAATGCCATGGCGTGCGATTCAGGATCGACTCCATGCAATGTACCCATTGTTGCGATAATGACTTCGCGCGCCGCAAATGAACTCAGCAGGCCGACGCCAATTTTCCAATTGAATCCGAGCGGGCGAATTGCGGGCTCGATAAAGTGTCCGATTTTCGAGATGGCGCTGTCGGCAATTGCCGGAGGCTGTCCGTTGTGCATTGGCAGGTAGGTGAGCGCCCAAAGCAGAATGCTAACTCCTAGAATGACGGTCCCTGCGCGGAATAAGAACGCTTTTGCGCGGTCCATCAACCGTAAGCCGAGCGACTTCCACATCGGCCAGCGGTAGGGCGGCAATTCCATGATGAATGCAACGTCGCGGCTGCGAAGGATGGAACTCTTCAGAGCCCTGGCGGTTGCAACTGCCATGGCAAAGCCCAGTACATACAAGCTCAACATCGCGATTGCGCGAGTTCCTACCATGGGGCCCAGCGCAGGACGGTTGGGGATGAACGCCGCAATCACCATTGTGTAGACCGGCAGCCGCGCTGAGCAGGTCATGAACGGAGCAATCAGGATGGTGGCAATGCGGTCGCGCTTGTTCTCGATCGTGCGTGTCGCCATGATCGCCGGCACCGCGCATCCATACGCGGAAAGCAGGGGGATGAAAGACTTTCCGTTCAGCCCGACCTTTGCCATCACCTTGTCGGAGATTACCGCTGCCCGGGCCAGATAGCCGGAGTCCTCAAGTATGCCGATTACGAGAAAGAGAAGCAGAATCTGCGGCAGGAAGACCAGCACTGAACCGGCGCCCTTCCACACACCGTTTACCACCAGCGAATTCAGCAGCCCAGCAGGAAGAACGTTCGCGAGTTGAATTCCGACCTTGTCGAGTACCTTTTGCAGTAGATCACTCGCAGGTTGTCCCACTGAAAAGATAGTTTGGAACACAGCGACGATGACGACCGAGAAAATCACCCCGCCCCAGAGCTTGTGAAGGAAAATCGAATCGAGACGCCGGGTCCATTCCGGAGTTGCCCCACGGCGGTAGTCGGCCTCGGAACCCATGCGTACCGCCCATTCGCGGCAGTGTCTTGGGTCGCCAAAAATCGGTAGTTCGAGTGGCTCAGGGGTTTGCGGGGTTGCGACCAGGAAGTTTGCCACGGCTTGAAGACCGTCGCCCGTCGCCGCGCTAACCAGCGCAACCGGGGTGCCGAGTTGCCGGGCAAGAGGAAGTACATCGATCCGCCCGCCTTGCTTGTGGAGTTCGTCTGCCATATTGAGCAGCACGAGCGTGGGAAGCCCAAGGGCAATCACGCGTCCGGCGAGCACTAGGTGGCGGTTCAGATTGTTGGAATCGAGAACCAGGATGATCGCGTCCGGGCGTTCCGCGCCGGGCATTTCCCCGTTTAGTACATCGATCGTAACTTTTTCGTCTTCTGACTTCGGGTTCAGGCTGTAAACGCCCGGAAGGTCAATCAGCGAGACTTCTTCGCCGGAGCTCAGACGGAAACTTCCCGTGTGGTGCTCAACGGTGACGCCGGGAAAATTGCCTACTCTCTGGCGCAATCCGGTCAGACGATTGAAAAGTGTGGTCTTGCCCGCGTTGGGTGGACCTACAACGGCGACGGTTTTGTAAACTGCGGAGCCGCTTGCCTTCGATTTTAGAAGAGTTCCTGGGATCGATACGGGAACACTCACTGCTTACCTCATCTCTGCTTCAGCATCGCGCAAGGGACGCACACCGATGCATCGGGAGAGGTCACGACGCAGGGCCACTTCGGTTCCATCAACGCGATAAACGCGCGGATTACCACCGGGGCCGCTACGAGCCACCAGCACTTCCAGGCCCGGCACAAAACCAAGATTCATCAAATGCTCGGCTGTGTTTTGGGGCATGTCAAAGTCTTCCAGAATTCCACTCTCGCCCACGGCGAGGTCGCAGAGAGTCGGGTTCTTGTCTTTACGTAAAACTTTCATGAAGTTGAAAACCATTTTCAATACCAAGTTTATTCTAACTCTCTTTGATTGATCTTCAACGGATCAAAGTCACATTAGTTTGTGACAGGTGAACACAATTTCACAACACCTTGTAGAACAATGACTTGCAGTACCCCATATCCATCTGCTGCGCGCAGCGGGACTTCAGATGGAAACGAGCGCTCCGGCAGGGCGGGGCCGCTGGTAAAAAACGACCCGCCATATCAATGATTGGGTGCACTTCAAATGTACTACCGTTCGTGCTTTCTGACGAAGCCAAGCTGATGTGTCGGGAAGTGTGAGGTGCTTGCAACTTCGATCTGTGCAGGCTCATCCAAACGCATGGTTTAGTCGCAAGGCGTTTGCGTGCTTGGCCATAGGTTCGCGCTTCATTGGGGTGATGAATGGAAAATCCGCTACAGATCAAGCGAATCCATCACGTGGAGTTCTGGGTTGGCAATGCCAGGCAGGCTTCGTTCTACTACCGAAATGCGTTCGGATTCTCGCAGTTAGCCTATCGAGGACAGGAGACCGGGAGCCGAGATATGGCGTCGTACCTGCTCAGCCAGGGCAAAGCAAACTTCGTTATGAGCACGCCCCTGACCGCGTCTCATCCAGCAGCGGAACACATCAAGCGGCACGGGGACGGAGTTCGCGACATAGCGTTAGAAGTGGCCGACGCGGACCTTGCATTTGAGCAGGCAATGTCGCGCGGTGCTGAAGCTGCCGAGGCTCCGCACGACCTGAAGGATGAACACGGAACGGTGCGGCGCGCGGCGATTCGCACTTACGGTGACACGATCCATTCGCTCATCTCCCTGCGCGGCTATGGCGGCCCGTTCCTGCCGGGCTATACCGAACAGCGAATCGCCGGAGAAGACGCGGGTGTTCTGCGGATCGATCACATGGTTGGCAATGTTGAGCTAGGGCAAATGAATCGCTGGGCGGAGTTCTACTCCAAGATATTTGGATTTCACCGCTTCATCAGTTTTGACGACAAAGATATTTCGACCGAATACAGCGCCCTGATGTCCATTGTGATGTCTGACGATTCCTACTCGGTGAAGTTTCCCATCAACGAGCCCGCGCCTGGACGCCGGAGAAGTCAGATCGATGAATATCTTGAAGCCTATCAAGGCGCCGGAGTTCAGCACATTGCTCTCCAGGTGAAGGATGTAATCGCCACGGTCGATAGACTCCAGCGCAATGGAGTGCAGTTCCTTCGCGTTCCAGACAGCTATTACGACATCTTGCGCGACCGGATCGGCAAACTTGACGAGCCATTGGAAGAGATCAAGCGCCTGGGAATTCTGGTGGACAAAGATCAGGATGGCTATCTGCTGCAGATTTTCAGCCGCCCCGTCGAGGATCGCCCCACGGTCTTCTTCGAGATCATTCAGCGCAAGGGCAGCCGAGGCTTCGGCAAAGGCAACTTCAAAGCGCTGTTTGAAGCAATCGAGTTGGAACAGGCACGACGGGGCAATCTGTAGATCCAGCTTACAGACAGCAAAAGCAGAGAACGCGAGGACAACCGAATCGGAGATGCGATGGCAAACGATGTGATGATCAGTAACTCGACAGCGAGCAATCGGCAAGCGCAGTTCCATCAGGAGCAGAAGCCGCTCAGCTATCAATCGGGATTCGGCAATGAGTTCGCGACTGAGGCAGTTCCCGGTGCATTGCCCGCAGGTCAGAACGCGCCGCAGCAGGTTCCATTCGGACTGTACACCGAGCAACTCAGCGGGACAGCTTTTACCTCGCCGCGTGCGCTGAATCGACGTACGTGGGTGTATCGCATTCGACCGAGCGTAATGCACAAGCCGTATCACCAGATTTCCAATGGACTGCTTCGCTCGACCCCCTTTGACGAGATACCTGCACCACCGAATCAAATGCGCTGGAATCCAGTGCCGATGCCGAGCGCGCCCACAGATTTTCTTACCGGCCTGCGAACGCTCGCCGGCAATGGCGATCTCAGGACCCACAGCGGCGTCGCAATCCACATTTACACGGCGAACCATAGCATGGAAGGGCTCTACGCCTACAACGCCGATGGCGAAATGCTGGTAGTTCCGCAAACTGGACGGTTGTTGATTCACACCGAGCTTGGTCGAATTGCGCTTGCGCCCAGCGAAATCGCGGTGATACCGAGAGGCATCAAGTTCCGGGTGGAACTGCTGGAGGGTGAGGCGCGCGGATACGTCTGCGAGAATTATGGCGCAAGCTTTCGACTTCCAGACCTGGGGCCGATCGGGGCGAACGGTCTCGCGAACTCGCGTGATTTTCAAACGCCGGTTGCGGCCTTTGAAGACATCGAGCGCGGAGTTCGCGTGATCTGCAAGTTTCAGGGAAACCTGTGGGAGAGCGAATACGATCACTCGCCGCTGGATGTGGTCGCCTGGCACGGTAACTATGCGCCATACAAGTACGATCTGGCTCGCTTCTGCGCCATCAACACGGTGAGCTTCGATCATCCAGACCCCTCGATCTTTACCGTGCTCACCTCGCCCTCGGAAACGCCTGGCACGGCGAACTGCGATTTCGCAATCTTTCCTCCGCGCTGGATGGTGGCTGAACACACCTTTCGGCCACCGTGGTTCCACCGCAATTTCATGAACGAGTTCATGGGGCTGATTCGCGGTCAATACGATGCGAAGGCTGAGGGCTTTGTCCCCGGAGGAGCAAGCCTGCACAATTGCATGAGCGGTCACGGACCGGACGCGACAAGTTATGAGAAGGCATCCACCGGTGAGTTACAGCCGCAATATCTGGCCGATACCCTGGCCTTCATGTTTGAGACCCGCTTCGTCTGTCGTCCTACACGCTTTGCCGTGGAGACCGCGGAATTGCAGCACGAGTACTACACCTGCTGGCAAAATTTGAAGCGCAATTTTCCGCAGAGTTAGGTGATTATGTCCACCTCGGTTCGCAGCACGACTGCATCGCTACGCGTGTTTCTTGAGAAGCTCATTGATTACGCCGGCCTGTTTCCGCCTGCATCTGTGGACATGCTCAGGAGCGTCAACAACTATGCACGTTATCGTGGCGTGCCGGAGAGTTGGGCACTTGGGCGTTTTGTGCTTCCCGTAGCGCGTCTGGATGAATTCCTGAACGCGCAGGAGAATGTTGCAACCGATCCGTGGCGGCTCAGCGGAATCATCTCAGCCAATGTTCACGCGGAATTGGCTGCGGTTGGCGAGTTCAATCGCAAAGCTCCGGGTGCGGTGATTGAATCTGTAGAGGTGCGGGTCGACAGCCAAAGTGAGATCGAAATCGTGCGCAAGAATCTCCCTGCTGACACAACCGTGTTCTTCGAGATAGCTTCGGAGCGGGCAGGCGAGTTACTCCCGACTTTGCTTCCAGTACATGGCGAGTGCGCTAAACTTCGGACCGGCGGGATTTCGCAAGAGGCATTCCCGGCAGTAGAACAGATTACGGAGTTTGTGGCTCAATGCGCGGAAACCAGAGTGCCATTCAAGGCCAGCGCGGGTCTTCATCATCCCATGTGCTGTGTACGCCCACTTACTTATGAGCCAAACGCACAAAAAGGGCGCATGCATGGATTCCTCAACCTCTTCACCGCCGCAGCAATTGCCTGGTCGGCAATGCGCTCTGGCCGGAGGGTTCCGCGTCGCGTGTTGGCCACCTGTCTGGCCGATGGTGAGCGCGCCAACTGGCACTTCGGTGAGGACGCATTAACATGGAGCGGTGAGGAAGAGCCAATACGGATTGAACTGGACGGGCTCCGCGCGGTGCGTTCGGAGTTCGCGTTGAGTTTTGGTTCCTGCTCCTTTGAGGAGCCTTTCACCGACATGCACGAGCTCAATCTCCTATGACTACAGAACGCAATGCCACTCACGATCCAGAGGCGCGATCTTTCGTTGAGTCGGCCAATGTCTCCGGATGCGACTTTCCGATCCAGAACCTTCCTTTCGGTGCATTTACTAACGGACAGAATGTTAGCTCAAGTCTTTGTATCGCAATAGGAGATCAGGTGCTCGATCTCGAAGCGGCTGCCGAGCGCCTATTGCTCGACGGAGTGGATGACTCCACTTGTGAGGTATGCAAGGACTCGTGCCTGAATGCCTTGATGGGGTTAGGTCCGGCGCGATGGACTGCGTTGCGGCGCTCATTGTTCCAACTGTTGCGCGCAGATTCACCACGACGTGCGGAGGTTCAGGAGTGTTTGCATCCGGTGCAGGACGTCACGTTGGTGATGCCAGTTGATATCGGCAACTACACCGACTTCTATGCGTCAATTCACCATGCCAGCAATGTCGGCGCGCTGTTTCGCCCCGACAATCCGTTGCTGCCAAACTATAAGTGGGTGCCTATCGGGTACCATGGCAGAGCCTCAAGCGTCGTGATCAGCGGCACCGATGTGCGCCGTCCTAGAGGACAACTGAAGCTTGCAGACCAGCCAGAATTTGCGCCATCTCGCCGCCTCGACTATGAAGTGGAAATCGGAGCGCTGGTCGGAGTAGGGAACGAGATGGGCGAGACGATCCCGATTGCGCAAGCCCGCGATCACATCTTCGGCTTCTGCCTGGTGAACGACTGGTCCGCACGCGACATTCAGTCATGGGAATATCAGCCGCTAGGTCCATTCCTGGCAAAGAGTTTTGCCACGACCATTTCGCCCTGGGTGGTCACCGCAGAAGCGCTCGCACCGTTTCGTGTCCCGGCCTCGCCCCGACCTGCAGAAGACCCGCAACCGCTGCCATACCTTGTCGATCCTCACGATCAGCAACATGGCGGGTTTGATCTGATGGTAGAGGTTTATCTGCTGACGGAAACGATGCGAAAGGCTGCTAATCCGCCCAGTCGCATCAGTCAGGGTAATCTTCGCGATATGTATTGGACCTTTGCGCAGATGTTTACGCACCACACCTCGAATGGTTGCGATCTGCGCCCTGGCGATCTACTCGCCAGCGGCACCATCTCGGGTCCAGATCCGTTAGCGCGTGGCTGCCTACTGGAGAGCACACGTGGCGGAGCCGAGCCCATCAAGCTTCCGGATGGGACCGAGAGAACTTTCCTTGAAGACGGAGACGAAGTTGCGCTGCGCGCCTTCTGCGAGGGTTCCGGAGCCGTCCACATCGGATTCGGTGAATGCCGTGGGGTTGTGCTGCCCGCTGGTTGAACCGCATTCCGTGCAATGTTTTCTTAAAGCATATGGATAACGGAAACTAAGGGTCTTACGCATTGAGAATCGCTTGCCATGCATGATAGAACGGTGCTGTAGCTCCGGATGATCTTGTATCACCGTCGCATCTGAGCTTCGCCGTGGAGGCAACGTGCCTGGGTATAGCGAGTGCTTCGAACAAGCAGTAGCGGCGGCAATCTCCGGCGCAGCGGTGTTGGCGTCGAACACGCGCTCCGCACGCGCCATTCGCGCGACGGCAGAGCAGCGTCTCCGCCGTTCGAACGCTGCATGGCTCACCATTGATGTAATCCCGTTTGGAGCCTTCGTCGAGCGACTGTATTCGGAAGCAGTGGTTGTGGGCGCGCTGGCAGCTCAGACTCTACAGCGAGAGCAAGAACTACAGTTGTGGCGGCAAGTGATTGAGCGCTCGGCAAGTGGACGGGAGCTATTGCTTCCGGATTCTGCCGCAGCTCTTGCCGCTGAATCCTTTCGCACGGCTGCCGAGTATGATATTGCGCTTGACTCCCCTCAGATGAGCGCTTCCAGCGACACTCGCGCGTTCTCTGGCTGGGCCGGGGAGTTCATGCGCCAACTCGTAGCGCACCGGTGGACTTGCTCTGCGCTCTTGATGCAGGAACTGACTCCGTGTCTTCGATACTTGCGGCTTCCGGAAGAAATATATGTTTTCCTCGCGGAGACCACCCCGGCGCAAGGCAAATTCCTGGACGCATTGTCTGCGGCGGGCGTGCAGACCTCTGTCGCTCATGAGTATGCGAACGAACCCGAGCATCGTGCAGTCCGTTATGAGTTCGATGGTGGCGCAGAAGAATTGCGCGCCGCAGCACAATGGGCACGGCAACAGGTAGAGGCCTCGCCGGAGTCGCGCATTGGAGTGATTCTCTTCGATCTCAATCGCAAGCTTCCCCAGGTGGAACACGCATTTCGTTCCGTGCTTCATCCTGAGCATCTATTGGGGCAGACGACGCCTTCAGCATTCGAGATCGCGTTACCGAGGCCGCTTGCGGAGTATCCCGTCGTCAGTTGCGCCGTGCAATTGCTTTCGCTGTTCGCAGCGCCTATTCGCTTTCATTCGTTCTGCTCCGTGCTGGCCTCTCCTTATCTGGACGCAGAGCCCGGGGCTGTTGCGAAGTTCATCGCACAGGTAAGGAGGCATGCTCGCCGTGAGGTCAGCGTAGAGGATTTGGCGAAGTGGCTTCATGAGTCGAGCGAACTTCCACGGCTGCGTGCAGCGATGGAGGCACTTCCCAAGCATTCCGCTTTCTCCACTGAACAAACAGTCGCATACTGGGCGGATATATCGCGGCAAATTCTGGAAGCCTTTGGTTGGCCGGGGCGTGTTCGGTTGACCAGTGAAGAGTTCCAGTGCACACAGAGCTGGCGCGACCTTCTCGTCTCTGTTTCGTCACTGGAGTTGCTCGATTGGCGTACTGATTTTAGCGGCTTTGTGGGGAGGATTCAGCATGCAGCGGCCACTCAGAATTTCAAGCCGGAGACGCTCAACTCTCCCGTACAGATTATGGATGCAGCGGAGTCGGAAGGGTCGGTGTTCGATGCGTTGTGGATAGGGTCGTGTAGTGACGATCTGTGGCCCGACTCGCCAAGGCACTCGCCGCTGATTCCCATTGCACTGCTGAAAGAGGCGGGCATCGCGCTTGTAGGAACTTCGGAGGCGGAGGCGCGCGTTCAGCGAATTACCTCGCGGCTCCTGCAGTCGGCGCCACGGGTTTCGCTGAGCATGTCGCGACGAACCGATGATGAACGCGAGCAGCGATGGAGTCCGCTATTCGCCTCCTATCCTGACGGCATTGAAACCATTGCAATGCCACCAATGCTGGCGGAGCAATTCGAGACCGCGAATCTCGACACTATCTCCGACTCCACCGCTCCGGCCCTCCAGTCTGGGGAGTCTGCGCGAGGCGGGACCTGGCTGCTGCAGGAACAGTCGAACTGTCCTTTCCGCGCGTTCGCCGTACGCAGGCTTCTTGCGAAGGAAGCACAGGGGCCGAACGAAGCACTGGCTCCCACAGAGAGAGGCAAGGTCGTTGAACTCGCTCTGCAACTGGTTTGGGAGCAACTGAAAGACAGTGAGGGACTGCGTCGGCCTGATCGCGCTGCTATCGTCGAGGCTGCCGTCGACGAAGCCATGGTGCGTGAGTTGCCGCCGAGTAACGATCCGTGGACGAAGCGCTTTCGCACCCTGGAACGTCAGCGAACCATTGAGGTGCTTACAGAGTGGCTCACGCTGGAATCCGCGCGCAAGCCCTTCCATGTAGTCGGCCATCAGCTTGAGGTAGATCTGAACTTGGGCGGCCTAACTCTGCAGGGACGCATTGACCGGCTCGATGAGATTGACGACGAACACGTAGTGCTCGATTACAAAACCGGCGGAGCCAATGCGGTGAGTGCATGGCAGGTTCCGCGTCCACGAATGCCGCAGTTGCCTTTCTATGCTGTTGCCATGGAACAGCAGAAGTTCAATCTTGCGGGCGTTTCGTTCGCCATCGTTCGCAAAGGCGAGTGCGCGTTCAAGGGATATACGCGTGAAGGTAATCTGCTGCCATGCACTGACCCGGCGAAGCGCAACTTCGAAGGGATTGCTTTCGATGAATATACCGGACGATGGGCTGAGGAGTTGGAGCGACTCGCCCAATCCTTTGTACAGGGGGCTGCTGCGGTCGATCCGAAGATTCCCATGGGAAGAAGCAACTCACCTTGCGAGCATTGTCATTTGACCTCGCTGTGCCGAGTCGGAGATCTTGCGAATGATGGCTTAGACGACGAACCTGGAGAGGAGAACTATGAGTAGTCCTACTCCTCGCGCCGTACCGTCTGACGCAAACATACGCAAGGCGGTTCTGGACACCACCCAGTCATGGATGCTGCAGGCGCCTGCAGGCTCAGGAAAAACCGAATTGCTGATGCAGCGATTTCTTGCCTGCCTCGCGCGGGTGGAGCAGCCGGAATCCGTACTCGCCATTACTTTTACGCGCAAGGCTGCGGCAGAGATGCGCAGCCGCATTCTCGCCTCACTTCAACGAGCCGAGCATCTCAGCGATGAAGACCTCTCGAATTGCCCACCTCACGAGCAGCAATCGCTACAGTTGGCGTGCGCGGTCCTTCGCACTTCTGACGCTCTTAGCTGGAACATTCTCCAGCATCCGGCGCGGTTGCAGGTTCGAACCCTTGATTCCTTTTGCGAATCAGTTGCGCAGCGTGCACCTTTCAAGGGATTGCTCGGCGGCGTTGCAGAGGTCACGGAAGACGCGCGGCCACTCTATGAGTTGGCAGCGCAGCGCGTAATTGAACAGCTTGCGTCCACGGGAACGCTTGGCGACTCCGTAGCGGCACTGCTCGTGCACATGGACAATGATGTGCGTGGCGTGCGCAATCTGCTGGCCGCGATGCTTGCTCAACGTGACCAGTGGCTGCATTTCCTCGGACGTTCGGATGCTTTCGATTCCTCACAGCGGGATACGCTTAGAAGCAAGCTCGAAGCAGCGCTGGTGCTTTCGGTGGAGGAAGATCTCGCATTGGTCCGCACGCATATCACCTCGGCTTTGAACAGCGTGCAGGAGTTGGAATGTTGTGGGCTGATGCGCTACGCGGCGAGCCAGCTTTCGGACGGATCGAAGCGTCCCGCGCAGGTGATTGAGTCCATTGCGGCGAGTGCGGATGTGGTGCCAATTTCATCGAACACGTCCACAGCGCGTGATATCAAAGGGTGGCCAGCGGCAATCGCCGCGAACCTGGCAGATTGGCGCAGTGTCTGTGAGTTTCTTCTGATCGGAACCAAGGCGGCATTCCGCAGGTCGGTGGATAAGCGCCACGGCTTTCCGGTGAATACAGAGGAACAGAAGCAGTGGAAGAAGCTCTGTCTTGAATTCTTCGCTGTGCTGTCAGCACTGCCGGATGCGGCAGCACTCTGCGATGCGCTGAATCGGATTCGACGGTTACCCGACCCGCACTATACCGAGGCGCAATGGCAGTTTATGCGTGCAGTTCTCGAACTGCTGCCAATGGCGGCTGCCAATCTGAAAGTGGCTTTTGCGGAGCAGGCGACCATTGATTTTCCCGAATACGCGCAACGCGCTCTGGACGCGATTGGCCAGGAAGGTGATCCAACCGAGCTAGGACTGCAACTCGGCTATCGAATTCGCCACATTCTCGTTGACGAATTTCAGGACACAAACCGGGTCCAGGTCGAACTCCTCGCTCGTCTACTCGGCACCTGGGAGCAGGATGAGCAGTGCACCACGTTTTATGTTGGCGATCCGATGCAGTCGATCTATGCATTCCGCCAGGCCGACGTAGCGATTTATCAGCAGGCGCGCACGGAAGGTATCGGCGGCCATAAGCATCAATTCAATCGGCTCAGTCAGAACTTTCGTTCTCAGCGAAGTTTGGTCGAATGGTTTAACCGCATATTTCCGGTAATTTTGCGCGACGACAGCGACCTTACCAATTCCGTCCGCTATGCACCTGCGGAGCCTTCGCGCCCGCGCCTCGAGGGACCAGCCGTACTCATCAAAGGATTTGCCAAAGCGGATCGTGCGGGAGAGGCTAAGCACTTGGCGGAGTGCATTCGGCGGGAGCTTGAACTTCCGACTCCGCCTGGCGAAAAGCCGACAACGATTGCGGTGCTCGTGCGTTCGCGAACGCACTTGCCCGAACTCGTGAAAGCCTTACACGACGGCCGCATAGATTATCGCGCGGTAAAAACAGATCGGCTCTCTGAGCGTCCTCTGGTTCGCGATCTGGACGCGCTGCGCTCGGCACTTACGAATCTTGCTGACCGTACGGCATGGCTGGCCATTTTGCGTGCACCGTGGTGCGGACTTACCTTGTCCGATTTGCTCGAACTGTGTTGCGGAGACGAGCGCGCGACGGTTCACGAATTGTTGCCCCAGCGCGCCACGCGCCTGTCGCCTCAGGCGCAAGCGGCGCTGGAGCGCTGTGCCCCCGTGCTGGAGGACGCACTGGCAAGGCGCGGGCGTGGCTCATTGCGGGCGCTGATTGAATCCACGTGGCTGCGCCTAGGTGGTCCGGCATGTCTTGAAGATCAGTCGCAAGGAATCCGCGATGCCGAAGCGTACTTTGCTCTGCTCGATGAGCAGTCATCGGCTGGGACGGTGCGCGACTCAGAGACATTCGCAAGAAAGCTGCACGACCTGTTCGCCCCTGCCGATAACCGGAGCAACATTCGCGTCGAAATCATGCCTATACATCAGGCGAAAGGTTTGGAGTGGGACGTCGTCTTTCTGCCTGCGCTGGAAAGGCGTTCGCGACAGGATGATAAGAGTCTTCTCTATTGGCGTCTACGGCATCGCGGCGAGCAGGAGTTTCTCTTGCTCGGGCCGATGGAGGTTCCTGGAAAGCGTGATCGTAAGTCGGTGACGATTGAAGGATATCTGCGTGACATTGCCAACGAGTGTTCGCGGGAAGAACTAAAGCGCTTGTTCTACGTCGCGACCACACGCGCAAGGAAGCGGTTGTACCTGTCGGCTGCGGTTCCCGAAGGCGTCGCGCCCGATGCGAACTCCATGCTGCGCCTGATCTGGGATGTGCCCGAAATACGCCAGCAGTTTGCGTTGCCTGCCCTGCAAGAGAGGGTTGCGCCGGTCGAACAAGAACTTGCGCCAGAGCTGTTGCTCCGTCGCCTGCCGTCATCGTTCAGAATTCCCGAGCTTCCGGAGAGATTGCAGTGGCGCACCCAACAGCAGACTGCGCTCCAAGAGGAGGAGCACCGCTTCGAGTGGGTTGGTGATCTTCTGCCTCGCGTCGGCGTGGTCGCGCATAGCTTTCTGCAACGCATCGCTTACGAGGGGCCTGCGCTTTGGGACGCCGAACGTCTGAAGTCTGCGAGGTTCGCAATCTCAGGCGCGCTGCTGCGCGCTGGCGTCCAACGCGGCGACCTGGAGCAGGGAATCATGCGCGTATTGGATGCCTTAAGCCGAACTCTTGCCGACGAACGAGGACGCTGGCTGCTTTCGCCTCACGATGAACATCGCTGCGAGTTCGCGGTATCAGCGGTGATCGATGGGCAGGTGCAACACGTGCGAATTGACCGCACCTTCATTGAGCACGGCACGCGCTGGCTGGTCGATTACAAAATCAGCGAACAACTCGGAGGCGATTTGCTGCGCTTCTTGCGTATGCAGGTGGAGAAGTACCGTTCCGACATGCAGCGCTATGTTGGAGTAATGTGCGCCTTCGATGCGCGTCCCGTCCGGTGTGCACTCTATTTCCCTCTGCTCGGCGAGTTTTGTCCGGTTGAAGTTGAACTCCCGCCATTCGAGAGCTCTCAATCATTTGAGCAACTGTGAAAAGCTTGACGCAACGGTTTAGACTCTTGTTAGTCGCATGACCCAGATTCGCTTTGCCATTATTGTTATTCTTGCCTCCGCGGGACTTTGTATCTGCAGTCCAGCCCACGCCGTGGAAAAAGCATTCACCGCGATTCGCCCCAGCAATAATGCGCTCGCCGCGCGCGGCTTCGATGAACTCTACAACATGGATTACGACCCGGCGATTCGCGATTTCGCCAAGCTCCAGAGCGAATATCCTAACGATCCATTTACATCCAACTACGTGCTGGCTGCAGAGTTATTCAGGGAACTTTATCGGATCGGCGCACTAGATACAGAAACATATTCGGGCGAAAGTTTTCTTACCAGCAAAGCGCGGCGCCCTTTGGACATGGCCGCGCAAAAGCGAATCTTCGATCTCATTGCTCGCGTGGAATCGCTGTGCAATGCACGTTTGCAGAAGAACCCGAATGATACCGATGCTCTGTATGCCCGCGGTGTGGCACGAGGTTTTCGCTCGACCTACATCGGAATGGCGCAGAAATCGTGGATGCCGGCGATTCGCTCAGCCCTTGCCTCCCGGCGCGACCATGAGCGTGTCCTGCAGTTGGACCCCGGTTATGTGGATGCCAAGATGGCTGTCGGAATCCACAACTACATTGTCGGCTCACTCAGTTGGGCTGGTCGGGCCGCGGTGGCGCTGGTCGGCATCACGGGCAATCGGCAGAAAGGACTCCAATATCTTCGCGAAGTGAGCCGCTCGCATGGCACGTCGAGCAACGACGCGGCCCTTGCACTCAGTCTTTTTCTTCGGCGCGAGCAGCGCTATCCGGAGGCGCTGGAGCTGGTCTCCCGGTTTTCTCACGAGTATCCAAGAAACTTTCTGGTTGCCGTCGAGTACGCGCACCTGCTCAACGCTGCTGGTCACGGGCGCGAGGCCATTGCGCAATACCGCCTCATGCTTCAGAAAGGGCGCGAGGGAAAGTATTCGACCTTCCAACCCGAACTGGCGGCATGGGGATTGGGTGTTTCCTCACGCGGGCAACACGAGTTTGAGCAGGCAGCCAGCGCCTTCGATCTTGTCACCACCTGCAAGGACGCCAACCCCCTGCTGATCGATCGCGCCTACGTTGCTGCCGGTGAAATGTATGACCTTCTTGGCCGTCGCGAGCAGGCGATTGCGCGATATCGCAAGATGATAGGTTCAGGACGCGATGACGACTCTATTGCGACGGCTCGCAAACATCTTCGCCATCCTTACCGTTTGAACGACTAGCCCCGACCGTTGATTTCTCTATGCAATTCTCGCTCTGAAATGGAGCGGGAATCCTACTGCTTTGGAATCCGCAATCATCCCGTGTAGGCTAGTAACGGGAGACTGTGAACTACCCTTATGTTCCTTCCACCGGAAGCCGCTCGCATTCATTCGTTTTTTAGTTCGCTGACAGAATTTTCGTTTGTTGCTTTCAGCTCGATTTTCTTTCTAGTCGATCCATTTGCTGCCGTTCCGCCCTTCATCGCCATGACCAATCGGGCAGATGCGGCCACTCGACGCCGCATGGCTGCCCGAGCGGCCTGGACCTGCCTGGTCGTTCTTAGCCTATTTGCGCTTTCGGGGTCGTTCATTTTCAAAATGTTCGGAATTACCCTTGCGGCGTTCGAAATCGCAGGCGGGCTGATTCTGCTTTTGATTGGTCTTGATATGCTGCAGGCGCGCCGCTCAACCCAGGAAGGCGTAAGTGAAACCGAGGAAGGCGCACACAAGGAGGACATTGGCATCACGCCGCTCGGAATCCCCCTGCTTGCCGGACCGGGCGCTATTTCCACGGTCATGGTGTTAATGGGAGCTTCGCCCACGTGGCAGCACGCCATACCGATCTTCGTTGCCATCGCGGTAACGGCTTATGCCAGCTATCACATCCTGGCCTCGGCAGATCGCGTCCGCAAACGCCTGGGTGAGACTGGAATTCGAATCATGATGCGGATCATGGGACTGATGCTGACGGCAATTGCCGTGCAGTTTGTCATCAATGGGCTGGCTCGAATGAACATCATCAACATCCCGCCGCAGTAGATGGCAGTTTTTGTCGCAAGTAAAAGGGGCATGGCCTTAGCCGTGCCCCTCTTTGCAGACCAATCTCGAACTAGAAGCGGACGCTGACGTCCTTCCCTGGCTCCAGGTGAATACCTTCCACAAAACGAACCTTGCGGGAAGCCATCTTCATAACGACAGACGATGTGCGCACGCCTTCGCCGAAGAATCGTACGCCCTGCATGAGCGGACCATCGGTCACGCCGGTTGCAGCGAAGATGATGTTTTCTCCGGGGGCGAGTTCCTCGGCGGTGTAGGTCTTATGTACGTCGCTGATTCCGTACTGGGTCATGCGTTCGCGCTGTTCCTCGGTATAACCGGTCAATCGGCCTACCATGTAGCCATTCAGGCAGCGCATTGCGGCTGCGGTAATCACGCCTTCTGGCGCGCCTCCCGTGCCCATTACGGCATGAACGCCGGTGCCGCGAACAGCAGCAGCAATTCCCGGAGCGAGGTCGCCATCGCCGATCAGTTTGATACGGGCTCCAGCTCGACGAATATCGTTGATGAGAGTCTCGTGGCGGGGGCGGTCCAGCACAATTACCACTAAGTCTTCAACATCGCGATCAAGAGCCTTGGCGATCATCTTGAGGTTTACGGCAGTTGGCGCATCCAGATCCACGGAACCTTTGCAGGCCGGGCCAACTACGATCTTTTCCATGTAGCAATCCGGTGCATGCAGCAGGCCGCCGCGTTCGCTGGCGGCAAGTACGCAGATCGATCCCGGTGCGCCAGTGGCTGTCAGGTTCGTGCCTTCCAGTGGATCGACAGCGATGTCGACTTCCGGATAAACGATGCCGTCCTTCGGTGCGCGTCCGACTTTCTCTCCGATGTACAGCATCGGAGCCTCGTCGCGTTCACCTTCGCCAATCACGATTGTTCCGCGCATTGGGACCGTGTCCATCACGCGGCGCATGGTTTCTGTAGCGACCTGATCGGCGCGCTTGCGGTCACCCGTTCCCATTTGTCGGGCTGAAGCGATTGCAGCCGCCTCAACCACTCGCAACAGTTCCAGTGCGAGATCTGATTCCAGATTCGTCTGGATGTTATCTTCCAGATGAACTGCCTTGTTGTGAAGCTGTGTCGCCATGATTGCTCCTGATTACATCGGCCGCTGCTCTGTTTCGTACTTACGTTTGGCTGCGTACCGTTTTTCTATCAATTGCCCCACACAGGCGTTAGCCCTTTATAGCGCGGCAATGTTGCTACTCAATTCAGAACGCGTCAATCCCCGTTATCGCCGTTCCAAGGATCAGCGTGTGAACATCGTGCGTTCCTTCGTAGGTTTTCACCGATTCCAGATTCGCCATGTGGCGGAAAACCGGATACTCGTCTGCGATACCGTTTGCGCCCAGAATATCGCGCGCCATGCGAGCGCATTCCAAGGCCATCCACACGTTATTTCTTTTCGCCATCGATATGTGGAAGTGCTGAACCTTTTCCTGATCCTTTAGCCGTCCAACCTGAAGCGCTAAAAGCTGAGCCTTGCTGATTTCGGAGATCATCCAAACCAGCTTCTCTTGAACCAATTGATGGGATGCGATTGGCTGGTCTCGGAACTGTTTGCGAAACTTCGAATATTGCAGGGCTGTGTCATAGCAGGCCATCGCCGCGCCGATCACTCCCCAGGCGATACCGAATCGAGCCTGATTCAGGCACATCAGAGCTGACTTCAGCCCGGAACTTTTGGGCAGCAGGTTGCATCTCGGAATCCGCACGTCCTGCAACGAAAGTGACGAGGTAACCGAAGCACGCAGCGACCACTTACCATGCACGTCCTTAGCAACAAACCCGGGCCGGTCGGTCTCAACCAGAAATCCGCGAACCTCGCCACCGTGCTCCTCGCTCTTTGCCCAGACGACGGCTACATCAGAGATGGATCCGGAGGTGATCCACATCTTTTCACCGTTGAGCACATAACTATCACCGTCCAGAACTGCACGCGTGCGCATTGCGTCAGGGTTCGATCCTGCATCGGGCTCGGTCAGGCCGAAGCAACCCAGCTTCTCTCCTTTGGCCATTGCCGGGAGCCACCGCTGCTTCTGCTCCTCACTGCCAAAAGTGAAAATCGGGTACATCACCAGGCTGCTCTGCACGCTCACAAACGAGCGTAGGCCGCTGTCGCCGCGCTCCAGTTCCTGCATCATGAGTCCGTACTCAACGTTGCTCATGCCTGCGCAGCCATAGCCCTGAAGGGTGGGCCCGAAAAAGCCGAGCTCGCCCATGGGCGCGATCAGTTCGCGCGGAAACCGGCTCTCGCGATTGCAGTCTTCGATGATAGGGATGAGGTTGTCTTCAACAAATTCGCGGGCAGTGCCGCGGACAAGGCGTTCATCTTCAGTTAGAAGGGAATCGAACTCAAGGAAATCAACACCGCGGAATTTGAGTGCCATAGGAAATCCTTGCCAAACAGCCCCGCAGGGTCCGAATGCGGACCCTGCGCGAACGTTTGACAGTACCAAAGGCCGAATCTGCAGGTCAATGATTCTTTACTAAATGTGCTCTGATTTTAGGTGACCTGCTGATTTCAGCAACTTAGCTGAATCTCCGCTACCACTCATTTCGCCTACGCAGGCCCGTGATGTGCGCGACGTGGTGCGCGCCATGCCATGCGTAGAGTCCGAGCATCATATCGAGAGACATTACCCCCGCCTCTGGGTGCATCAGATTTCTTTCCCAATCCGCGATTTTCAGGCTGCGCAACAACACGACCCACCGTGCATGTAAACTGTCCACCAGCGCCAGGCTTACATCAATGGGCGTTACACGGCTGTCCGCCAGCTCGGCCCATTCGGCTTCGTTGTATGGCTTAATGGTCGGATTATCCTCGGTCATCGCCAGTTTGTAGCGAACGTACGCATTTATATGACTGTCAGCCAGATGATGCGTGACCTGGCGGACCGTCCACCCGCCCTCGCGATAAGGTGTGTCCAGTTGTTTTCCGTTCAGTCCAACTAGCGCTTGCTTCAAATGCTCCGGTAACTCGGCGATTGCTTCGATGAGTTTCTTGCGTTCTTCAGGAGTATTCGGTCCCTTGGACCGGTCAAATTTGCCGATAGGATAGCGTAAGTCTTCCATGACCTTCCTCCGCTTACTTTCACCGCTTCCGCAGAATACAACTTACTGATATACAATCAAAAGGCTACCCGGCGGTGCGACGAATTTTGTGTGACCGTGCTGAAAATTGGCATGTCCACCGTGGGTTCCGGTGCAAGCGAAAGCTTCCTGGGTGGTTTCCGGGCAGAAGCACGCATAATTCATGTGCGGTGTCCCATGTCCTGCCAGAGCAATTCCGCCGAGCCTCGCGCCGGCCCATTAGGAGATCAAAAGATGGCTAAGATCGCAAAAACAGGTGATCGCAAAAAGGTGATGGACACTTCCAAGAGCACCAGCTGTCCGAAGTGTGCGAAGCCTACCCGCATCGTCAAGCGTGTCAAGGATCGCGAACGCAACGTTCCGGGAGGCGTGTTTATCTCCTGCTCCGCTTGCGAGTTCTTCGAGAAGCTGTAACAGAGCTTTTGGCCGGCAATACATGGCCTACACATCAAAACGCGCCTCGTGAGGGGCGCGTTTTACGTGATGACGTCTTTTCGGCGTTAGCCGATCTTGCGATGGACTTCAGTCTGCTGAGTACTTGCTCTCTCGGAATCCTCCTGCGTGGAATCGTGAGGAACGATCGATTGGCTTGAACCTGTAATTAGGCGCGCTCCGCGTTGGAACGTGACGTAGGCCCAGAACCACTCCCAGAGTACCTGTATCCGGCTGCGGAACCCGATCAAGAACAGCAAGTGAACAAAGAGCCAGGTGAGCCATGCGCCGAAGCCCGACATTCTGAAACCTCGAATGTCGGCAATAGCCGAAGACTTACCGATGGTCGCCAGGCTCCCCTTGTCACGGTACTTGAACTTCCGGCGAGCCTCTCCTCGCAAGTCGCCCAAGATGGAAGCCGCGGCAAACTGGCCCATTTGAATCGCGCTTGGAGCGACGCCAGGTACGGGTTTTCCATTCTCCTGCATGACAGAAGCAAGGTCACCGAGAACGAATACTTCTGGATGACCGGGAATGGTCAAATCTGGCTGCACCTGAACCCGGCCAGCGCGATCGGTCGGAGCCCCAAGAAGCTTGCCGAGCGGGGAAGCCGACACACCTGCGGCCCACAGCACAACTGAAGCCGGTATAGATTGATCTCCGAGATCCACTCTGTCTTCACTGATGCCTGTTACGGCTGTTCCGGTCCTCACTTCGACGCCGAGTTTCTGCAACTGCCGTACGGCTGAGTTTGAAAGATCCTCAGGGAAAGCAGGAAGAATCCTGGGACCAGCTTCGATCAGAACGACTCGCGTGCTTCGCGGATCGATGGCCCGGAAGTCCGAGGCCAAAACGTGCTGAGCAATCTCGGAGAGCGCTCCTGCAAGCTCCACGCCCGTTGGACCCCCACCGACAACGATGAAATTAATGGATTCGGGTTCGTGATTCAAACGGGCGCGGCGTTCTGCAATCTCGAACGCAAGCAACATGCGGCGCCGAATTTCCGTGGCATCCTCCACGGTCTTCAATCCGGGAGCGCAATTTGCCCATTCTGGATGTCCGAAGTAGGCGTGGGTAGCACCGGCCGCGACGATCAAGTAGTCATACGAAAGCTCGTCGGTGTCGAGTTGAACCTTGTGATGCTGGAGGTCGAAGCCTGTAGCTTTGGCCAGGAGCACCGAAATGTTTTTCGCATCTTTGAAGATGTGGCGAATGGGATACGCAATTTCGCCTGGAGAGAGTGCCGCCGTTGCGACCTGATACAGAAGAGGTTGAAAGGTATGGTGATTGCGACTATCCACCAGCGTGATGCGGACGTTCGATTTGGCAAGAGAGTGCGTGGCGTAGAGTCCCGCGAAACCAGCGCCGATGATGACAACATGAGGAACAGCTCGTGTACTCTGCATTATTAGAACGCTTATCCTATCGACAGGTGAGATTAGCCAGCTTCGGTTGCATACATAAATAGATGAGATTCTTTGCCCGAAGGTCTCAGCGCAAATCTCGGGAGCGTCATAAGAAATTATTGTGGAGAGGATTCCAGACCGAATCATCTGATCTGATTCGGCTTCCTTGTGCTACTCTGATGTAAATAGTGCAAGAAGACTCCGCGTGGAGCTGTGGCGTTTCGAAGCTTCAGATGAATGGTTTTGCCCGCTTCGTCGATCTGCGCTACGTGAAATCATCCCTTCGGATTTTTCTAAATTCCGTCTGCGATGGAGATATGGCTCGTTGCTGATACTCCTCAGAACGTGCGATTTGTAGCGTTGTGCGGTCTTACATAAACAATAAACTGCGTTCGTTTGCGCACAATATTGTGCGGTGCTCCGGAAGTGTGAGCTGAGGAATCTGAACGCATCTTGCGTCACTTTGATGTATTTGAATCTCTGGACCTGAAGGCCGGAGTGGGAGTTATCAGTGGGAAGTTTTGCATCTTCGGGAGAGGTCAGGCAGAATCCATCGCTCAACGCTCGGCGCTGGACATTTCGGCTTGAACTATTCGCAAAACGTAGTTTTGATATTTGGTTCTCGCTTCTTGCGCTGGTCTTCATTTCCCCAGCACTGCTGATGATCGCAATCCTTGTGAAGCTGGATTCCACGGGGCCTGTTCTCTATGTTTCCGAGCGGATTGGCAGGAATGGAAAGAGGTTTCGCTTTTTTAAATTTAGGACGATGGTGAAGGATGCCGACTCGTTGCGGGGTGCATTGTTGCATCTGAATGAGCGGCGTGGAAACCTCTTCAAAATGTCGAACGACCCGCGCGTTACGCGGCTCGGGAAGCTATTACGTCGTTATAGTTTGGACGAGTTGCCGCAATTCTTCAGTGTGCTTTCCGGAGATATGAGCGTGATTGGACCACGGCCCTGCTTGACCAGCGAATACGCGCACTACACAAAAGAGCAGCGCCGCCGTGTCAAGGTTGTGCCGGGAATCACGGGACTCTGGCAGGTGGAGGCGCGCAGTGATCCTTCGGCCGAGACCTATTTCGCGCTGGATATTTTCTACGTTGAGAACTGGAGCTTGTGGCTCGACTTCAAGATTTTGCTGAAGACGGTGGGCGTGGTATTTTCAGGCACAGGACAATAGACCAGCGGTGAATCGCAATTTTCAAAAGGGGCCTTTGCCCCTTTTTTCATTTGGTAAGGATTAACCCATTAGTGAATCGTTGCGCAGGGCTGTTGTAACTGAGTCGGCAATAGTTGTGCAGCGGGCTGAAAGAGTAACTGTATAGATAACGGCAGGGTGTGGAGTGTTGTTAAAGGTGGCAATGGTCGAAGGTTGAGCGTTATTTTTCCCTGGCGACGACGAATTGAGGGAGCCAGAGAAGCGCTCGCTTGAAGTCGTTTTCGGGGAACTTCTGGAGTTGCGCGACGGCTTGGCTGGCAAACTTTTCCGCTTCCTGGTTGGCGGCAGCAATGGATCCATAGCGCCCCAGGATGGTGAGGATGTCCTGGTGGGTGACGCCGTTGAATGCGCGTTGCTCAAGGACGGTCTGAATCTTCGCGCGTTCCTCGGGAGTACAACGCTCGAGAGCGTGGATTACAGCGAGGGTAGCTTTGCCTTCGCGAAGGTCGCTGGCGACGGGTTTACCCAGGACGCGTTCGGAGGCGGTGAGGTCGAGCACGTCATCCGTGATCTGGAATGCCATGCCGATGGCGCGTCCGTACTCGCGAAGGAGCAACTGCTGTTCTTCGTTGGCTCCCGCAAGGACTCCGCCGAGTTGCATGCATACGGCAAAGAGGCAGGCGGTCTTGCGATAGATGAGATCGAGATGGCTGTCGCGGGTGATCAGCGAGCCGAGCTTCTCAATCTGCAGGAGTTCGCCTTCCACCATTTTCTTGGTGAGATCGGTGAGAAGGTCGAGGACTAGAAGGTTGCGCTCTTCGAGCGAGATCTGAAAGGCCTGCATGTAAAGCCAGTCGCCGGCGAGCACGCACTTGGGGTTTCCCCAGATGGTGTTTGGGGAGGGACGGCCGCGGCGGATTTCAGCTTCGTCGATGATGTCGTCGTGAACCAGGGTGGCGGTGTGGATGATTTCGACGACCGCACCGAGACGGACGGCTCCGGTGCCTTTGTAGTTCAGCAGCTTGGCGGCAAGCAGGAGCAGTGCTGGCCGGAGCCGTTTGCCGCCGCCCTGACGCAGGTAATCGCCGATTTCCGTGATGGCCTGCACGGTTGAGACGCTGTAGTCGCCGAACTCGCGTTCAATCGCTTCGAGGTCTTCACGGAGAAGGTCGAAAATTCCTTTGCCCGTTGCTAATGCCAAGCTGTTCAAAATTGAACCTTACGTCGATCTATTGGATTCCGGTGGAAGCTGTTGGCTTCGATCCGTTTACGGCTTGTGCAGCCGGGTTTGCGTATGGATCAATAAACCTAATTGTTTCGATAGTTTGTAAACTGCACATCAATTCCGAAATCGGTTTGGCGGAGCAGGGCAATAATTTCCTGGAGACTGTCGCGGTCTTTACCGGTGACCCGGACGATGTCTCCGTTGATCGAAGCCTGCACCTTCTTCTTAGAATCCTTGATGGTCTTGACGATCTCTCGCGCCTTTTCAATGGCGATGCCTTGCTGGAGCTTTACCTTCTGGCGGACGGTGGAACCTGCAGCAGACTCGATTTTCCCGTAATCCAATGACTTGAGCGACACGTTGCGCTTGACGAGTTTGGTCTGCAAGACGTCGATAACGGCTTTGAGCTTGTATTCGTCCGCCGACGTGAGGACGATCTCGTCCTTACCGTCAAACTGGATGTCTGAGTGGGAACCCTTCAGGTCGTAACGCTGATGAATTTCCTTAAGAGCCTGCTGGATAGCGTTGGTTACTTCCGGCAGGTCCACATTGCTGACGATGTCGAATGAGTTTTCGGCGGCCATGAGTTTCTAGTGTATGACAAAGTCGCGCTTCCCGCATCGTTGAATTGCGGAACCAGGGGAGGGAAATGCGCAAAGCGAAGGCTAAAGATGAAGTTTGGGACAGGGAGCTGGTTTGAAACAGCATGGCTTGATCAGGAGTTCTCAGTGTAAGGAAGTGAAGCTGCTGCTCAAGGACTTTCGCTTTAGTACGCATGGGTTCTCATGGGGGACTTATGTCTTGGGCTGGCATAAGGCTCGATGGTAGGTTCGGAATTGAGAGAGAGAGAGAGAGAGAGAGAGAGAGAGAGAGAGAGCTTGGAGCTCGCTTCGCGCGGACTTTGATAGAACCCACTCTAGCTTGCCAACAAAGGCAAGCTAGAATGGGGCCCGCGTTGCTTACGCATCCGCATTACATACATGCTTGCATTACATACGTACCCGCACTTTGTACTACGGGGTTAGTTTGGTGATGTGCGTGGACCAGTTTCCCAGCGCGCCTCGAAGGCCTGCAGCTCCGGGTGAAGTGGCGCAGGTGCCTAGCTTATTGTCTCCGGTTGTGGCACCAAAGAAGCGACCGCCCCAGGGGACGTACTGGCATGCGCTGGCTACGTACTCGCTGGCGATCCAGATGGAGTTGCCATCGACAGCGGCGGCACCGTAGTCGCCCCAACGGGTGCGGGGCGGATTGCCGACCTGCGACTTGTAGCTGGTGAAGCCGTCATCCGGCGCAGCTCCGAGAGCTCCGGGGACATCGTTCCACAGGCTGACTCCTACCTGCGCATCAATCGCGGCGTAGGCAGCACTTGGGTTCGTGCTGTCGCCGGTATCGGTAAAGGCCATGACGCCACGACCGCTGGAAGTAACTCCGATAGCTGGGTAAGTGAAATCGTGACCGCTGGCGCCGAGATAGCCCTGCAAGGCAACCTTGGCAATGAGGGTACCGGTCGAGGTATCCGGCTTAACGATGTACCAGGCGATTCCGGCACGTTGGGTGCCGCCGTCGGGGTTCAATGCGGTATCAAGAGCTCCCCACAGTTTGCCGTTCGCATACATGACCTGCTGCATGCGTGTGTCGTTGGAGTCGGGAGTGGAGATGACTTCGTTGTGGGCCGGCTGCACACCAAAGAGCAATCGCCAACATCCGACGCCCGCGATGGTGGGCGTTGTGGTGTCATCGATACAGAAGCCCTGCGGTGCATCGATGGTGGCCAATGAGCCGGAACCGGGTTGCCGCTGCTTGGGCGGAATTCCGTACTGGCCAACGGTCAACACTTTGGTCGTGAGGGTCAGGTTCGGTGATCCTGTGTTGAGCGAAGAGGTGTTGGTCAGCGCCCAGACAATCAGATTGGTGGAAGCTCCGGTGTATTGCGTTCCGGATGCTTCTTCGCCAGCGTTGGAACTCAGGAAGTATTCGGTGCCGCCCGCATTCGGATCGTATGAATTCGTCCCTGGGGACTGCGCAGGCCACACGGTGAAGCCGGGTTGTGTTTGCACGGTGGGTGAGGTGGCGTGGACTTTTCCGGTGGTGTCTATGTGCACCATCGTTACGTTTGTCGCACCGGCGGCAAGTTGCTGTTTGGATAGCGCGTAGATTTGTGCGCCGTCAAAATCACCCGGCCCGAAGGGATAGGAATTTGTGGTGAGGTAAAGGCCGTTGGAGTCGGCGCCGATGTGCGGATAGTCGCCAAGGCAAGGACAGGGGCCACCCAGATTGCCGACGGAACCATCGTTGGTGACGTTGATTTTGTAGATGTTCCAGAGACCGGTGGGATTGGACGTTTGACTAACGGCGAGGTCAAGGTGGTTGCCGGTAGTCAGAGCTCCGTTAGGGAAGGTGTCGAGGGTGAGAACGACGACGAACCAACGTTGAGTGGCCGCGTCGTAGAGACAGCTTGGATCGGTGAGTTCCGGGCCGCGGACGCCGGTGGCGCGATTGATCGCGGGCGGGTAGCCGTAGAAGGAGTTCAAGTCGATGGCGTGATTCACGTCAGTGGGGAAGCCGCTGACGATGTTGGTGGCGGTATTGTTGGGGAGGACCGAGTGGCCCGAGGTGTTGAAGATGTTGAGGACGTCGTTCACGGCTTCAAGCACGTAGCCATTGCCGGCACAGAGTCCCTGGTCGGGAGGCTCGATTGAGAATTGGTTTCCGCCGCGCGTATAGCGCTGCTGGAAGAAGTTTAGCCCCTCAAATCCTAAGTTGAACTGCGGATTTGATTTCGCTTTCTTGCCGCTGGTGACACTGGTACCGGGGCCGCTGCCAGAGGAGAGACTACGATTCACGATACTTCCCGGATATGCGGTGGGGCCAGCGTCGCTGTCGAGCTGTCCTGGGAATTCCGCTTGGGTTACATCGTTTTCACCGGATGGTGAGTAGGTTCCGGTGATGGGGGCTGTGGTTCCGCTTATGGGAATCTGCTGCGCAATGCTGGTGGCGAGAGCCGAGAAACAGAGCACGAGGACTCCAAGACAGGGCGCAAGCGTCGATCGTTTGTTCAACGAAAGTAGTTTCATCCTTACCTCCTAGAACGTGTGTGTAGCAATGGGTTCATGCGGCCAGGGCGGGATGTGAAAGCCCATTATTGAACTTACGTTGTGAGTTGTTCGAGAGTGCGTCCGGGTTGTACGTTGCGGAGAAGAAACTTGTCGTAACTCTTTCGTGCACCACAATGTTCGTGCAACTCACGATGCTGGCGCGTATGGGAGACGCGCAGAGGCCGCGGATGCGGCTACTCCGAATGGCGAGACGGAGCGGCACACTCGAGACGCAACGCAAAAGTGAGCGGAGGAGACGAGAGTGGAAGGCCGTAATCCGCTTACGTACTACTTCTTTGGCTCGACCTGGTCTTCGACAGCTGTTTCGCAGGTGATGTGGTCGGCTCCCTTGACGAGATATTTGACTTGGGCCTCATACCATTTCTTGTGTTTGAGGATTTGCTGAATCGCTGTCGTGAGCTGGTTCTGCGCCCAGTTGCCACCGAGGGGAGGATTGGGGAAGGTGATGCCGTTGGGAGTGCTGACGAAGGTCGCGTTGTTCTCGACGATGTAGTGGCGACGGCCCTTGATGCGGATATCGAAGATCTTGCCCTGATCTCGCTTGGGGGAAGTGAAGACGACTACGTATAGATATTTTCCGCCCTCGAAGGTCTTGTTGTCCTCGTGATAGCCGAGAGCGAGAGTCTTGGTGTTATCGACGTTCACCCATTCGTATTTGCCGGTGGCCAGGCACTGTGCGGCGTCCCAGAGGACGGCGGGTGGCTTATCTTGCGCGTGGAGAGATGCGCACGTCGATGCGAGTAAGAGGGCTAGAGCGAAAGATCGTTTCATGGTCAATTCCTCACAGGCGGAATAGAAGGATTATTGTTTCACGGCTGAGGAAATGCGGGAAGTGCGGAAGGGGGTGGAGTTCGCGGGGGCTCGCAAGGCAGAAGAACACAGGAGGGGCAGTTTTAGATCGACAGAAATCGATTTCTGTCGATTGCCTGAAACTGCGCCGGGGATTCAGGCTGAGCGGGGGTCCTTCGCTGCCGCTCAGGATGACATTCAAAATAAGACCAAGGGCAGGAGCAAGGGCAGGAGCAAGGGCAGGAGCAAGGGCAAGGGCAGGAGCAAGGGCAAGGGCAGGAGCAAGGGCAAGGGCAGGAGCAAGGGCAGGAGCAAGGGCAAGGGCAGGAGCAAGGGCAAGGGCAAGGGCACGGCAACTACCCCACGTTAGCCAAAAAGGCGAACGTGGGGCACCAGAAGCCCGTTGGTGTAAGCATTGGCTTCCTAAGATCACTTGGCGGTGGCGGCGATGCCTCGGTACCAGAGGATGGTGCGACGCAGGCCTTCGTGGAAGTTGACCTTGGGCTCGTAGCCGAAGGCGGCACGGGCGAGAGAGATGTCGGCGAGAGAGTGGGCGATGTCTCCGGTGCGGGCGGGGGCGTAATCGACAGGGCCGGTGTATCCAGTGAGTTCACGGAGGCTCTTGACGGCGTCGTTGAGGGTGATGCGCTGTTCGGTGGCGACGTTGAAGACACGGCCGGAAACTTTTTTGGCGGGAGCAGCCATGGCGAGGAGATTGGCGTTCACTACGTTTTCGATGAAGGTGAAATCGCGGCTCTGAGTGCCGTCTCCATAGATGACGGGGGTTGAGCCGCGGAGCATGGCGAGAGAAAACTTGGCGAGGACGCCGGAGTATTGCGACGAGGGGTCCTGGTAGGGACCAAAAACGTTGAAGTAACGAATGGTGACCGTTTCAAGGCCATAGACGCGGGTGAAGCTGCGCATGTAGTGCTCGCAGGTGAGTTTGCTGACGGCGTAGGGAGAGATGGGGTCGGGTGACATGTCCTCACGCTTGGGAAGCGTGGGCTGGTCTCCGTAGGCAGAGGACGAGCCGGCGTAGACGACGCGGCGGACTTTGGCATCGCGAGCGGCGACGAGAAGGTTGAGGGTTCCGGTGACGTTGGCGGAGTTGGTGGAGATGGGATCTTTGACGGAGCGGGGAACGCTGGCCAGAGCGGCTTCGTGGAAGATGTAATCCACTCCCTGGCAGACGCGGGCGCAGGTGGCGGGGTCCTCGATGGTGCCCTCGATGAAGTCGATGCCGCGGAGGTCTTCGAGATTGGCGCGCTTGCCGGTGACAAAGTTGTCGATGCCACGGACGGAGGCTCCGTCGGCGAGAAGCGCGCGTGCGATGTTAGATCCGATGAAGCCGGCAATTCCGGTGATGAGATATTTCGACATTATTCTTTCCGATGAGGAACTGTTCAGGTTAATTCTAAACCGATGAGGCGGGATAAGAGCAGAGGCAAGAGCGAGGGCGCGTGGAGGTGAGGGTTTCGGCGGGTCCCCACATATGCCAAAAGAAGGCATATGTGGGCTACTTGGTTTCGATCTAGCAGTGGACGATGTTGCCGGCGGTGATGGCCTTGGTGGCGTTGCGGGTGTCAACGACGAGCTGAGATTCGGATACGATGCGCGGGTAATCGTAGCTGGTGTGGTCGGTGACGATGAGTACGGCGTCGTACTGTCCCAGGTTTTCGAGCGGGGTGGAGATCATGTTGAGATCGTAGTGACGGCCGTGTCCGACGGTGGGGAAGAACGGGTCGTTGTATGAGACCTCAACTCCGGCTTGGCGGAGGAGTTCGATGACGGTGAGCGAAGGGGACTCGCGTAGATCGTCGATGTCGCGCTTGTAGGCGAGTCCGAGGACGAGGATGCGAGAGCCGTTGAGGCACTTCTTGCGCTCGTTGAGCGCGAGGGCAGTTTTCTCGATCACATAGTAGGGCATGGCGCCGTTGACTTCGCCGGCGAGTTCGATGAAACGGGTGCTGAAGTCGAACTGCTTGGCCTTCCACGAAAGGTAGTAGGGATCAATGGGAATGCAGTGGCCGCCGAGTCCGGGGCCGGGATAGAAGGCCTGGTAGCCGAAAGGCTTGGTCTTGGCGGCGTCGATTACTTCGAAGATGTTGATGCCCATGCGATCGCAGAGCTGCTTGAGTTCGTTGACGAGGGCGATGTTGACGCAGCGGTAGATGTTTTCGAGGAGCTTGGTCATCTCCGCCGTGGCGGGTGATGAGACGGGGACGGTGCGATTGAAGATGCTGCTGTAGAGGCCAGAGGCGAGCGAGGTGGCGGTGGGTTCGAGGCCTCCGATGACCTTGGGGATGTCGCGGCGAGCTACGGTGTCGTTGCCGGGATCTTCGCGCTCGGGCGAGAAGGCGACGTAAAAGCCGCTGTCTCCGGCATTGCGGATGGCGCGGAGGCCGGATGGATTGCCGGATTCGAGGATGGGGATCAGGACTTCCTCGGTGGTGCCGGGATAGGTCGTGCTCTCGAGGATGACGAGCTGGCCCTCGCGAATGTGAGGGGCGATGGCGTGAGCAGTCTTCTCAATGTAGCTGAGATCGGGCTGGTGATATTCGTCGAGCGGCGTGGGGACGCAGATGATGATGGCGTCCATCTCGGATATTTCGGTGTAGGCGCTGGTGGCGCGGAAGCCGGAAGTTTGCGCCTTTGCGATCTCGGTGCCGGGAATTCGGACGATGTAGGAGTTGCCGGAGTTCAGGGCCTGAATCTTCGCGGGATCGATATCGAAGCCAGTGACCCGGAAATTCTGTTCACTGAATAAGAGGGTGAGTGGGAGGCCGACGTATCCCATACCAATGATGCCGATGCGAGCCTGGCGTGAGGCGATGAGGGATTCAAGTTTGGCGGAATGCGAGACGGATAGCGGCATGGGTCAACTCCACGAAAGCACATTACTAATCTAGCAAAAAAGAGGGGCTTACAGGGTGCCTTTGGCGGGAAGTGTGAGGGGCTGGTAATTGCACAGACTCATATTGGACAGCGGCGAGCGCTGGATAAAACACGGTAGACATTGGCGGCATCTGAAGTTGGCCGGAGGCGCTGTGTGCCGAATCAGAAAAGCGTGGTGAGTTCGAGGAAGTGGCTGTTCGCGATTGCTTGCCTGAGCCTGAGCTTGTCACTTATGGGTTGCGGGAGCGGCCGTGGAGTATCGGTTACGCAGCCGACACCGACTCCAACGCCGACGCCTACTCCGACGCCTACTCCGACGCCTACTCCAACTCCTACTCCAACTCCTACTCCAACTCCAACGCCTGTACCGGCGAATAAAGCGGATCATGTAGTGCTGGTGGTGCTGGAAAACGTGAATTACAGCTCGGTTGTCGGGAGCGCGGATGCTCCTTATCTGAACTCGTTAATACCGCAGGGAGCGCTGGTTCCCAACTACTATGCGAACGTGCATCCATCGATTGGGAACTACTTCTTTCTGACCACGGGACAACTGGTCTCTGGGGACGACGCATATGCAGGGACGGCACCGGCGCCTGATATTGCAACGGAGGAGGGTGGTGCGGGGAAGAGCTGGAAGGTTTATGCCGAAGGGATTCCTTCTGCTGGGTACTTGGGAGGAAATACGGGCGTTTATTTGAAACGGCACAATCCGTTTGCGTATTTTGCGGATGTGGTAGGGACGGCGTCGGCAAGCAATATCGTTCCATTCCCGCAATTTGCAACGGATGTGGCTGGGACGCTGCCGAATTTTACGATGATTGTGGGGAACATCTACGATGTGGGGCACAACTGCGCACCGATGGTGACGAGCTGCACGACGGCCGTGCGGGTGCAGCAGGCAGATGCGTGGCTGAAGACAACGCTGCCGCAGATCTTTGGGAATGCTAGCTTCCAGAGCAGTGGGCTGCTCGCGGTGACCTTCGATGAGAGCGAGAATGACATGTCGTTCGGCGGTGGGCATGTCGCGACCCTATTGCTGGGCACGAATGTGAAGGTTGGGTATCAGGCAACGGGGACTTATCAGCATCCGAGCTTGCTGAGGTTGATGCTGAAGGCGCAGGGGATCATTACTTTGCCGAATGCGGCGGCGATTGGGCCGGATATGGGAGAGGTTTGGAAGTAATCCGATCGAGCTGGTTCGGCGGTTTCAATTTGGGATAGTGAGTGGATTGCCCCTGTTTGCGACAGGTATCGTCCGAAGGATACTTCCGGACGCCCGTAATCCACCTACTTCTAGCACTGCCCAAGTATCGAGGGATAAACCTGACTACCCCTCAAGAGCGCCGTTTGCTCGCAGTCACGTCCCTTACAGTTGCCGTGAAGCGACCAGAGCGAGATCACTTTCCTCATCGTACGTTGCCAGTGAATACCTCCTCCATCAGCAGGTCAGTTGAGCAGCCGCTCGAGGCCTGAAGCTGACGGCGGCTGTCGGTCCAGATGGGATGCGAAACGCCGCCGAACGAAACCAAACCTTCATAGTCGCCGTACTGGTTCCCATAATCGATGCCGGGGCAAGGGAACAGGCCGTTGCAATCGTGCTCGTTCGAGCTGGCCGTGGTAACGCGCACATTCGGGGACAAAAAGGTAGCGCCACTGTCGCTGGACTGCGTGAAGTACACGTCGGTCTTGAAACGCGACCCGGTGGTGTCGTTCCGAGTGTCGTAGAACGACAGATTGACGTCGCCCGTCAGCGGATCAACGGAAAGCCACTGGTTAAAGCGGTCCACAGGGAAGGCCAGGTGATCGGGCACCGCCTGTTGAGCAGACCATGTGGTTCCGCGATCGTCGGAGAAGGAAAGGAAGATGTCGGCAACTCCGCCTGCCGACTGGTCCATCCACGCACAGTAGAGCCGGCCTCGATGAGGGCCGCTCGAACGGTCGGCATCGCAGGCGGGATACACCAGTGCCCCGCGGAAAGACTCGGCGGGCACAAGAATCTCGAACGGAGCGGTCTTCGGGGCGATGACGGTTTGCTGGCCCCAGGTAACGCCGCCATCAAACGACCGGTTGAAAGCGATGGTGTTAGCCTTGAAGTCGTTCCATGCGGCATAAACTTCCCCGTTGGGTCCAACAAAGGGCACGGCGCCGATTCCTTTCCCGGGACCGCTCGGGTTGTCCACTCGAGTTGCGGCAAACGTCAGGCCGTGATCAGATGAACGTGCCAGCCGTATCCCTCCTGCGCTCGAGCCGCCGGAGGCCGCGTCCCAGACAATATAGACGTGGTCGCGGAACGGACTATTCGAATTCGTGTCGACCGTAATCATTGGCTTATCGTTGAAGTGGTTCGCACCTGATTGAAAAGAGAAGAACGTGACCTGCGGATAGGTCTTCCCGCCATCGTTGGAACGGGCCACCGCAAGCTCAGTACCATTGACTCCAGCTCCACCGCCGAAGAAGACCACGATATAGCCATAGAAAACATGGCCCTGCGTGTCGAAAGCAAGTGTGGGATCGGACCCAAAGCGCGTATCGTGGGTACCCTGCAATGGTGGCGGCAAAGGCAAATCCACCCCACCCCAACTCGACCCTCCGTCGGAGGAGAAATAGCCGCGCATTGGCAGGCGGAAGATCTCATTCGAGCCAGCAGAGAGAATCCCGGTGTTCGAAGGGTTCAGGGTGATGAAGGTCTCACTCTGCGGCCCGCACTCATTCGACACGTCCACGTTGGAGCCTGCTGTTACCGAGAAGGGCGCCGCTGCACCGCTTGCGGCACCGTTCTTCAGGAGGGCCTGGTATTTCGTCCACCAAGTGGGAAGATCCGGCCTCAGAGTCTGAGCCGAAGCCAGCCCCCCGCAAGTCAGGCAGGCGAGCAGCAACACGAAGAAGCGCGAAACGTTGTTCATGGATTACCTCCGCAGGTGTGACGCAATCCACGCAGCACCGGATGGCCAAACCGTTGCACTCGCCTTTCGTCCTGAGCTCGGGGTCAGCTTGCGAACCGTTCCAATACGCTTGTTAATTGTTGAGAACAGTCGCTCACAACCGCCTCGCGGATACTTAGTGCCAGCTAAGAAGATCTCCGATCTCGTTCAGCGCTGCCTTTTGTTGCCCCAGCCATTCCCACAATTTATCCTTTGAGTTACTCAGAAAATCAGAAGAGGTGCACAGGTGGCCCACTCAACGCTCTGTTCTGTTCGTTGAGTGGGGCAGTTGCATACTCTTCCTAGTTTGGATAGTGAGTGTGAAGCCCTGATATCGTCCTCTATCGTGCTGGTAAGCTGTTTCTTAAAAGTGAAAACATGAACAACGTCCTTGCAATCGCGTTGCTATTGCTTGCCAGTACTGCGCCGGTTTATGCCGCTCAGGAACCCAACACTGCTGAAACGTGCCGAAGCTCTTGGCAAGACGCGTCGAGAGATTCTTGGCGAGCTAAGGATTATGAAAGGGCTGTCGAGTTCTTCAAGCGGCTACAGGTGTCGGTGGCGCGGAACGAAAGGCCAGCCGTGGCGGGTATGATTGCGTACCCGTTGCGCGTGAGCGGTGAATACCGTGTTCATAACCGCACTGCCTTTCTGCGGAATTACAGCCGAATCTTTGACGAGAGCGTGCGCCACGCAGTCCAGAAGCAAGTGCCGGAATGTCTATTCGGAAACTACCAAGGCTTCATGGCAGGAAACGGTGCTGTTTGGTTTGAATACTCAATGGATCATCCAGCGTTCAAGGTTATTGCGGTGAACAACGAAAGTTGGCCCAAGCCGAACGAAGGCTGAATGCCGTTGGTTGAATGGTGATGCCGCACGGGTGATGTGAGGTCCTTCGCTGCGCTCAGGATGACACCTAAGTACAAGGGCTAATGCAAAAGCGAGAGCAAGAGAAACCCAAAAAGAACGCGTCATTGGATGCCGCAGCCGCAGCCGGGAGAGGGGACGCGGACGCGAAGGAAGTCGGCGACGCGCTGGTAGGCATCGATCTGGTTTTCAACGCGGGCGAAGCCGTGGCCTTCGTTGTCGTAGATTTTGAGGATGGCGGTGCCGCCTTGTTTCTTGATGGCGTCGGCTACCTGCTGGGCTTCGGTTTTGGGGCAGCGCGGGTCGTTGCCTCCGGCGAGGATGAGCAGGGGAGCCTTCACCTTGTCGATGAAGTTGATGGGGGAGCGCTCATGCCAGAGAGCTTTGTCCTTGACGGGGTCTCCCATGAAGAGGCGGTCATATTCCTGTAGCTGCGGGTCCTCGTTCTCAAATTCAGTGAACCAGTTTACGAAGGGGACGATGGAGACTCCGGCAGCCCACATCTCGGGATGGCGAGTGACGGCCATCATGGTGAGATAGCCGCCGTAGCTGCCGCCCATGACGACGAGCTTTGCTGGATCGACGAATCCGGTGCGCTGGATGAAGTCGGCGGCTCCGAGGACGTCGTTCAACTCTTCGCCTCCGGCGTCGTGGCGGTTCGCCTCCTGAAACTCACGTCCGTAGCCGGTGCCTCCGCGATAATTTGGCGCAATCACCAGATAGCCCTGATTGTTCATGTATTGGACGAAGCGATTGAAGCCGTCCATGGACTGCGAGGCTGGGCCTCCGTGGATGTAAACGATGGCGGGATATTTCTGGTTGCGAATGATGTTGTTGGGAACGTAGGCCCAGGCAGAGAGGGTGAACTTGCCGTCCTTGCTGGGATAGTGGACGAGGGTGGGGGCGACCATGCTCGATGGGCTGAGTCCGGCGACAAAGGAATCGGTGAGCTGGATGGATTGCTGGGACTTGAGGTCGAAAACGTGGAGATCGTTGGGGGCGGGAGCCCCGCTGTGGAAATAGAGGAGATGCTGTCCGTCGTGAGAGAAAGGCGACACGGCTCCGGCAAAGTTGTTGACTCCTGGAGGAACGGGAAGGAGGTGGACTTCATCGCCCGCGACTGCGCGCATATAGAGCGCTTCGCGTCCGTCGACATTGGCGGACCAGACAATGCTTAGGCCGTCGGGCGAGAAGGCGCGGGCGCGAATCTCCCATTTGTCGGCGGTGATCCAGTCGAGGTGCTTGGAGGCGATGTCGAGCAGGGCTACGTTGTCGTATCCGTTAGCGGCGTTGCTGGTGAGGAGGAGGGTTTTGCCATCGGGCGAAAAGGCTGCGGCCGAGAATGTCTGGTCGCCGGTATGAGGCGTGAGATTGGTGGCGGTTTTCGCGGCAAGGTCGTAGAGGAAAATGTTGGAATCTTTGCCGCTGGCGTTCTCCTGGGTGTAGGCGATGAACTTGCCGTCTGGGGACCAGAGAGGCGACATGTTGCCGAGCTGCGGAGGTGAGTTGCGGGTGATGTGAGTGGTGCGGCGCGAGGCAATGTCGATGAGGTCGATCTCAAAGCTGGGCGAAGTTTTGCGTTTGGTCATGTAGGCGACGGTGCGCCCATCGGGAGACCAGGCGGGTGCTTCGTCGGCGGAGTCGGGAGAGGCGGTGAGGTTGGTGACTTCTCCGCTTTGCGGAGTGACGAGAAAGATGTCCCAGAGCTCGTTGCCATCCTTGTCGCTCATGAAGGCGATCCACTTGCTGTCGGGAGACCATGCGGGTGAGGCCTGGCGCTGGTCGCTGATGGTGAGCTGAGTGGGCCAGCCTCCGGTGGAGGGCACGGTCCAGACGTTGTTGCGACCGCTGATGTTGGAGATAAACGCTACGCGAGAACCGTCTGTCGACCAGGCGGAGCCGCCGATGAGCCGAGTGCTGTAGAGGGCGGAGATGGAGAACTTCTGGAGATTGTCGACCGTGGCGGACTGGAGCTGCGCGGGATCGGTTACGGCCTGGGGGATAGGAAGAGACTGCGCTGCGGCAACGGTGTTCATGCAGATGACGATAGCAAATGCGAGACGCGAAAGCATGGCATGCAGTGTAACAAAGCCGGCTTCGGAGTTTGGCGGCGCAGGATTCCGTGGCGTGAAGTTTGTGTCTCGGCTACGATGCTGGGATGAACGCTCAATCGGGGAACGCCGCTTTTCCGCTTCTGCTATTACTGCTGGTTCCGCTTTATCTTGTGTCGCTGATGTGGGTGCTCAGCCGCCTGAGTGGGTGGGATCGGCTGGCGCGGCGCTTTCGGGAGACGGGAGTTTTCTATGGAGAAAGCTGGCGTTGGCAGAGTGCGCAGTTTCGCGGATGGTGCGGCTATAACAACTGCTTGACCATAGGTACGAGTCCGGAGGGATTGCACATCGAGGTTATGGCTGTCCTGATTCCGTTCCGGTTATTTCATCCACCGCTTACGATTCCTTGGAATGAGATAGAAGTTGAGACCGGCAAGGTATTTTTTGGTCTTCGTGACACGGCACGCTTTCGCCTCGGTTCGGAAGAGCAAGTCGCAATGCGCGTTTATGGGAAGCTGGTGAACCAGATCCGGGAGGCAGCAGGGCCGGGGTGGCCGCTTTATCAGGTGGAGCAGATGGATACGAAGGGGTAGCGCGGTCGGAATAGGGTCAAAGGCAGAGTCAGGGGTAGAGACAAAGTCAGAAACAGAGACAAAGACAAAGTCAAAGGCAGAGTCAAAAACCCCAGGTTAGCTGCGCAAAGAACGCGCGTCGGAACCTGGGGCACCAGAATCATACCGGGTCACAGGCGGTGGCTCTGGTAGTATTCCTCGCAATGGCTACTACAGCGAAGAAGGTTCCTGCAAAGAAATTGGCGAGGGCGGTGAAGTTCAATCCGCTGGCTCCGGAGCGGGTGGCGAAGATTCTGGAGATACTGGATCGGACGTATCCGGGGGCGGTGTGTGCTCTGCATCATCACAATGCCTGGGAGTTGCTGGTTGCGACGATTCTTTCGGCGCAGTGTACGGACGTGCGGGTAAATATGGTGACCCCGGCGCTGTTCGAGAAGTATCCGACACCGGCTTCGCTGGCGAAGATTGAGCCGCAGGAACTGGAGCCGATGATCGTCACTACGGGATTCTTCCGGAACAAGGCGAAGTCCGTTGTGGGGGCCGCTCGCAAGGTGATGGAGAAGTTCGGCGGCAAAGTTCCCGATGAGATGGATGAGCTGCTCTCGTTGCCGGGAGTGGCGCGAAAGACGGCAAACGTGGTGCTGGGATCGTGGTTCGGGAAGGCCGAAGGAGTCGTGGTCGATACGCACGTGCACCGGATCTCGCGGAGGCTGGAGCTTACGCGGTCGGAGGACCCGGGGAATATTGAAAAGGATCTGATGAAGGTGATTCCGCGAGAGAAGTGGATTGACTACTCGCACCAGGTCATCTATCACGGGCGAGCTCTGTGTGTGGCGCGGGCACCGAAGTGCATGGAGTGTCCGCTGGAGACGCTGTGCCATGCGGAGGATAAGACGTGGTCCACGGTACCGCAGCATAAAGGCGCGATGGGGAAGAAGGGGTAGGAGAGCAAGGTTGTCAAGGTTTCGCAAGGTTTCAAGGTTTCGCAAGGTTGAAGAGCAACGGCAAGAGCGAAGGCAAGAGCAACGGCGAAGGCTGTTGCTGTGGACTGGGTCGGCTCCCCACATATGCCAAAAGAGGGCATATATGGGCCACCCGTTTTCGGTCCTGTCTAGGGTCCTATATGAGGGATGGAGCCCGGGCGGAGAGCTAGGCGAAGGGCGGTAGGAGAATATATACTGTCTGGTCACGGTGTGGGGGCACATGCACGTTCTACGAAACATTGCCGCAATCGCTAAGGGTATGAGCATCACCTTCCGGGAGATGTTCCAACCAACCACGGTCGAAAACTATCCGGATGGAAAAGGCCCGCTGCGGGGGGCGGTGTTCCAGGAGCGCTACCGAGGGCTGCATGTTTTGCAGCGGGATGAAGATGGGTTGGAGAAGTGCGTGGCGTGTTTCCTGTGCGCGGCGGCTTGTCCTTCGAACTGCATTTACATTGAGGCGGCAGAGAATACGGCGGAGAACCGTATTTCGAGCGCGGAACGCTACGCCAAGGTTTACAACATTGATTACAACCGATGCATCTTCTGCGGGTACTGCGTGGAGGCTTGTCCGACGGACGCGATTACGCATGGTCACGGATTTGAGCTGGCTACGTATAACGCGACGAATTTGGTTTATCGCAAGGAACAGTTGTTGGCGATTTCTCCGGCGCACGAAGGGGATAATGCGCGGTTCAATGCCAGCGATGCGGCGAAGCAGAGGATGATCGCGCGGTAGGGCGGTAAAGAGAAGGTCAAGACCAGAGTCAAAGGCAAATTCAAAGACAGAGTCAACAACCCCACGTCAGCCCGATGAAGCCGGGCGGGACGTGGGGCACCAGAATCATCAGACACCAGAATCACCGGAATCCCGTGTGCGCCAGCAGATATTGGGTGGGACGTGGGAAGCCCAGAATCCTTCCTGAAACACCACTCCGGTTTTGTTTTCAGCTATCCTGTTGTTTTGCTGTCGAGAGGCTCCCTTTCCTGATGAGTGAATTTCTGAAAGCAGTGGATGAGCGCGTCGTTGTGTATGACGGTGCGATGGGTACAAACATTCAGTTCCGCAACCTTACTGCCGACGATTATTGGGGCAAGGAAGGATGCAATGAGCTGCTGGTACTCTCGCGCCCGGATGTGATTGCGGATATTCATGGCGCGTTTTTCGGAGTGGGCTGCGATGTGGTGGAGACCGATACATTTGGGTCGACGCGCATTGTGCTGGCCGAGTATGGGCTGGAAGATCGCACGCGGGAGTTGAACCTGGCGGCTTGCAAGGTGGCGCGCGAGGTGGCGGCACAGTTCTCGACGCCGGGGAAGCCGCGGTTTGTGGCGGGATCGATTGGGCCTACGACGAAGCTGCCTTCGTTGGGACACATTACGTGGGACGCGATGCTGGCGGCTTACGTCGAGCAGGCAGTGGCGCTGATTGAAGGCGGCGTGGACGTGTTGCTGGTGGAGACGTGCCAGGACATTCTGCAGGCGAAGTGCGCGGTGGCCGCCTGTTTTGATGCGATGAAGAATGTGGGGCAGCGGGTTCCGATGCAGGTTCAGGTGACGCTTGAGTCCACGGGGATGATGCTGCTTGGGACCGAGATCGGCGCGGCACTTACGGCACTGGAAGTCTTCGACGTGGATGCGATTGGATTGAATTGCGCCACGGGACCGCTGGAGATGAATGACGCGGTTCGCTACCTGGGAGTGAATTCGACGAAGCATATTTCAGTGCTGCCGAATGCGGGACTGCCGCAGAACGTGAGTGGGCGCGCGGTGTATCTGCTGAAACCGGAGGAACTGGGGGCGTATCACAAGCACTTCGTTGAAGACTACGGTGTGCGGATTGTGGGTGGGTGCTGCGGGACGACTCCGGAACATTTGAAGGCAGTGGTGGATGCGGTTGGCGGGTTGACTCCGGCGGTGCGCAACGTGAAAGCGACGGCGGCGGCTTCGAGCGCGTACACGACGGTGCCGCTCGATCTGGATCCGAAGCCGCTGATCGTAGCGGAAGAGATGAATACGACGACGCGCCTGGAAAATTTTCGCAACATGGTGCGGGCGGGCGACTACGACGGGATTCTGACGTTGGCGAAAAAGCTGGTGAACGACGGTTCTCACATGCTGGACCTTTGCTGCGCGGTGGTGGGCGAGGACGAAAAAGCCTACATGAGCAATGTGCTGGAGAAGATTGCTACGCGCGTTCCGGCTCCGATCTTGATCGACACGACGGAGGCGGAGGTGCTGGAAGAGGCACTGAAGCGGACTCCGGGAAAGGCGATTGTTAATTCGATCAACCTGGAGGATGGCGAGAGGCGCAGCGGGCGAGTGTTGCCGATGGCGAAGCGTTATGGCGCGGCGGTGATTGCGCTCACGATTGATGAAGATGGAATGGCGCTGACGGCGGAGAAGAAGATTGCGATTGCGAAAAGAATCTTTGAGCTGGCGGTGAACAATTATGGGATGCGTCCGCAGGATTTGATCTTTGATGCGCTTACGCTGCCGATTTCTACGGGGCAGGAGGATTACCGCTCGGCGGGTGTGGAGACGTTGAAGGCCATCGAGGGGATCAAGAGAGCGCTGCCGGAGTGCAGGACGATTCTGGGCGTGTCGAACATTTCATTTGGGCTGAATGCGTATGCGCGGCGGGTGTTGAACTCGGTGTTCATGCGCGAGGCGGTGGATCATGGACTGGATATGGCCATCGTGAACTACACGAAGATTTATCCGCTGTACAAGATTCCCGAAGCAGAGGTGGAGCTGGCGCGCAAGCTGATCTATGGAGATCGAGGCGCGGGCGATCCTCTGCAGAATTACATGGCGCACTTTGCGGCGATGAAGGGCAAGCAGGAAGTAGTGCCGACGGCTCATGCGGAATCGCTTGCGGTGGAAGACAAGCTGAAGTTCTGCATTATTCAGGGTGAGAAGGGCGTGGGCGACGGAGCAGGGCGGCAGACGATTGAGCAGATTCTCGATGTCGCGTTGGAGACATACACGCCGCTGGAGATCATCAACACGATTCTGCTCGACGCGATGAGGACGGTGGGCGATCTGTTTGGCGCGCGCAAGATGCAGCTTCCTTCGGTGCTGGATTCAGCAGGGGTGATGAAAGCGGCGGTTGCGTATCTGGAACCGAAGATGGAGAAGACCGAAGGATCGCAGAAGGGAACCATGGTGCTAGCCACGGTGAAGGGCGATGTGCACGACATCGGGAAAAATCTTGTGGACATCATTCTGACGAACAACGGCTACAAGGTGGTGAACCTCGGTATCAAGCAGGCGGCGGAGACGATTATTCATTCGGCGGAGGAGCACAAGGCGGACGCGATAGGGTTGAGCGGGCTGCTGGTGAAATCGACTCTGGAGATGAAGTACGTTCTGCAGGATTTGGAGTTGCGCGGGCTGAAGTACCCCGTGATCTGCGGGGGAGCGGCGCTGACGCGCAAGTATGTGGAAGACGATTTGCGGCGGGAGTATTCCTCGGCGGTGTTCTATGCGGAGGATGCGTTTGCGGGACTGCACGCGATGGAAAAGCTGAGCGGAGGCGAGAGGGTCGCGACAATTGAGGCGGGCTCGGTGGTGAAGGAGTTTGCGCGGGCGAAGGCCGTGGCCGATGCTTCGCTGCCTGAAGCACCGCGCGATCCGATTGCGGCGGCGGAGATTCCGCAGCCTCCGTTCTGGGGTGTGCGGACGGAGTTGGCGGCAGATTTCGATCTGAAGACCCTGTTTGGATACGTCAATCCGACGGCGCTGTTTAAGAATCAGTGGCAGCTGAAGACGGCTTCGCAGACGGATTATGTGCGGCTGGTGAAGGAGAAGTACAGGCCGATACTGGAGGGGCTGGAGCGGGACGCGATTGAGTATGGATGGTTCGATCCGCAGGTTGTGTATGGGTATTTTCCGTGCCAGTCGAAGGGGAATGACCTGATCGTCTATGCTCCGGCACCGGGGTTGACGCTGGAGAATTTCCGCGAGGCGAGCCCGGTGTTCGATACGAAGACGCTTACTGCGGGTGGCGAGCTGCCTTCGGATTTTCCGGAGCTGTTGCGGTTTACTTTCCCGAGACAGGCGGAGGGTCGGCGGTTGAGTATCTCGGATTACTTCCTGCCGCAATCGAGCGGGAGGGCGGACGTGATTGGGCTGTCGGTGGTGACGATTGGTCCGAAGGCGAGCGTGGAGACGCAGAAGCTGTTTGAACGCGGTGAGTACACACGCTATCTCTACTTGCATGGACTGTCGGTGGAGACCGCCGAGGCACTGGCGGAGTTTCTGCATAAGCGGATTCGGCAGCAGTTGGAGATCACGCAGGATGACTCGGCGGAGGTGAACGACCTGTTTCACCAGAAATATCGCGGGTCGCGGTACAGCTTTGGGTATCCGGCGTGTCCGAATATGGAGGATCAGACGAAGCTGTTTGCGCTGTTGCGGCCGGAGGAGAATATCGGCGTAAAGCTGACCTCGACGTATCTGCTGGAGCCGGAGCAGAGCACTTCGGCGATTGTGGTGCATCATCCTGCGGCGAAGTACTTTGTGGTGTAGCGGCTTCCACAGAGTGAAGGTGACGGAAGGCGGGCGCATTTGTTACACTCGCAATGCGGGCGAAAGCTCGTTCTGCGCCGCGGAGAGGTGGCAGAGTGGCTGAATGCACCTGACTCGAAATCAGACGTGGGGGTAACTCCACCGGGGGTTCAAATCCCTCCCTCTCCGCCATAGCCTTTACAGTCGCCAAACTTGGACGGCCACTTGGCCGCTTTCTTATTTGCAACAGTGAATAAGTGAGAGCGTGCGCAAATGAAAAATGTGCGGGTTAGAAATCGAAGTTTCTCTCTTTGAGTTCCTCGCAAGCTCCATCTAAACCTGGAAACATCGAACCTGCCGTAATTCCCATATAGTTCAACTCACGAACGACCATTCTGCGTTCGGACAAAGGAAGATCTACCGCACTGAGAAACTTCTCTCCCGATTCCTCTTCCTTGCGCCTGATATACGTTTCGACGTCGTCGATATTTGTCACCATGGTTACCGCTTGCTGGGGAATCAACCGCTCGTTTTCTATCGCTATAAATTCAGCAATCGTGATGTGCAACTTTGGACAAATCAGCTGCATGAAGGATTGGAACTTTTGTTTCCACTTTTCCGCGTCGAAGATGAATAGTCGGACCCTTTTATCCTTGTCGGCATCGTCAGCACTTCGATTCGAAATTCCTCGATAAGCAAAGAACGCGGCGACGTACGGAGAGTAGGTCCAGTCGAGGAGCGGCGTAGAGTACCCGTGGTGCTGGACCAGATTCAGAAAAGCTCCGTTTTCGTCCGGGCTGCCTTGAATGTTGAAAACATGCCGAGTCCTAGCGCTCAGATTTCGATGCAGCATCGGCATGTCCCGCTCGACAAATCGGGTCATTTCTGCGCGCCCTAAGCGGTGGTATGACGTTCTCAGTCTCCAAGGAGAGCTCTGTCCCCGAAAGACTGGACGTTCAGCTTGCACGTGCGCCACGAAATCCTTGAAGTCGCCCCAGCTCATCTTTTGCGCTTGAAGTTCCGATGGCTCGCCAGCTCTTGAACGACTTATGACACAGTCGCCCTCTATTCCGATATCCGTCTTCCATGCGAGATGTAGCGAGTCATCCTCCAGTCTGCCGCTTATATCGGCAGAACTTGAGAATTTTCCGAATCGCGGTTGCACCTGTTCGAAGGGGATGGGCGTAACAGTGCTTGGATCCAGCGGCAAGATATACGTTGTTCGAATCTCGAACGTCGGTTTCTTCTCTTGAAGTAAAAAGCCAGCAGCCGTCACTGGTAGTGTTGAATCATCGTTGAACAGGTATGCCACACCTACATATCCCGATTCAACATCGTCAACGTTGAGCACCATAAATCCAGGCGTTGAACCACCGAACTTACCAAACCACTGGCCATTCATGCGCGGAGCATCGTTCATGACGCCGATTTTAACATTGAGACATTGAGGCGGGCCGACCACTTTCCCCGTCTTTGGCGAATGTGGGAGAGAGTGAAGCTTCTACCTTGGATGCTTCGCGTGGAGATCGAATCGCAATACATGAAAGAGGAAACGCCGGTGAGAGGTGAGTGGTTGGTGAGTCAATCGCAGGTGTAAGAGCAACGGCAAGAGCAGGTTGGGGTGAGTTCATCGCATCCCACATTCGCCAACAGCGGGCGGATGTGGGCCACCCGACATTTCGAAACTTCCAACAATAAGAAGCGGCGAATCCAGCGGTAGTCCCGTGGGGGCTTTAGTGGCTCTGCGGGATTCGCGTGGGTGTGTCCTTCTCTGTTACTCTGCTGCGTCGTGCGAGGAGGGTAGGGGAATGTTTGCTTCGGATTTGCTGAGGGGGAAGAGGGCGCTGATTACGGGGGGTGGGACGGGGCTGGGGAAGGCGATGGCGAAGCGGTATCTGGAGCTGGGGGCGAGTGTTTACATCTGTGGGCGTCGGGAGGATGTGTTGGAGGCGACGTGCGCGGAACTGGGGGAGGCGACGGGTGGAGAGGTTCGGGCGTTTGGGTGCGATGTGCGCGATGTGGCGGCGGTGGAAGAGGGGATTGCGCGGGTTTGGAGCGAGGGGCCGCTCGATATATTGGTGAACAATGCGGCGGGAAACTTTTTGGCGCGGACAGAAGAACTCTCGCCGGGGGCTTGGCAATCGGTGATTGGGATTGTGTTGATGGGGACCGTCAACATGACGATGAATTGCGGGCGTCGTTGGCTGGCGGAGGGGCGGTCGGGAGCGGTGTTGAATATTGTGGCGACTTACGCATCGTGCGGCTCGGGGTCGGCGTATGTGGTGCCTTCGGCGGTGGCGAAGGCGGGAGTGCAGGCGCTGACGCGCAGCCTTGCAGTGGAGTGGGGGTCGCGGGGGATACGGATGAATGCGATTGCTCCGGGGCCGATTCCTACAGAGGGGGCATTTTCACGTTTGCTGCCGAAGAAAGAGATAGAGGAGTTGGCGGTGGGGCGGATTCCGCTGCGGAGGTTTGGGACTTCGGATGAGCTGGCGAATTTGGCGGCGTTCCTGGTGAGTGATGGCGCGGCGTACATCAACGGCGAAGTGGTGACGATGGATGGGGGAGAGTGGCTGCAGGGTGCGGGGGAATTCAACTACCTGGGGCAGAGGATGACGGACGCAGACTGGGAGATGTTCAAACCCAGGAAGAAACAGGGCTAGGCGGCGGAGTTTTGGTGGTTAATCGGCGGCGTCATTAGCGGAAGGATTCATGGGTGCTTGCCGCGCTATCTGGGCTTGTGGGCAGGGCAGCGATGACTTTGCTCGGCCATTCTGAGACTGGCTGGGGTGGGACTGCCAATGGACTGGGCGCAGGCCAGGCAGGTCGAGATGATGATTCCATTTGCCAATGTTTGGTGAATGAAACCGGAGAGAGGGGAGCCCGGAGGGGAAGGATTGATTTCTGTCGCTCTTTTCGCTGTCATTTGGATCTATTCCGTTCATCGATTTTGCTGATCGGTGAACTCGATTCAGTTTGCGCGTTGCAATATTGTTGAGGCGTCCGGTGCATCGATTTTGGTTAATCGCAGGGTGACTGTGTCTCCGGCTACCTCAACCTTGGGACGCATCAAGCATGCGCAACGAGGACAGAGCCATACGTACTCTGTTTTGAACTCACTCCCACCAGCTTTGTTGCCGAGGTCAAGGTCCAGACGGAAGAGTTTGCCCTCTTGATGCTGGCGGACAGTGGGACACCAGTTGTTGGCACACTTGTGAACCATGACACTCCCTGCTTTTCGGTTGAAGTACACCTAAGGTAATGGAAAGAGACGCCGGATACTGTTCATCGTGACCCGGGCAGGAGTGAGATTGCTCACAGATTGCCCTGAGGTGTATGCCGCAGAAATTAATTTTCGCCAACCGTGCTGAATTTGCCCGGCAGCGTTGATTCCTGACTCGGCGGATAAGCCGACGCATCCCAGAGGTCGGCCGGCGAAATTTCCGAGCACCTGTTGCAAGCTCTTTGTGTTGAGTTCGCCTTCATCGAACAGTGCAGAGCAGAGCAGCGGAATGCGAGAGACCTTGGATCTGTGAAAACTACGGTGTTGCACGTATCCGGTTGCAAGCTAAATAGTTTCGTTTGTGAAAGGAGTGATGACCGTAGCTGTGCCGGAAACTCAGTTGTCTAATTTATAGCCGCCATAAAATATCTCTATCCATTTTGATCGCGGCGGTGATATATTCCTCGGGTTGCGGCAGAGAATAGAGAAGCCGCCCACTGCACACACGCCAGAAGTGTATGCAGGGGGCGGCTTTTTGCTGTAGCGCATAAATGGGCGAATTTCGAATGGAAAGATTCAATAAGGAGAACGTAATGGCGAAATCTCCAATGTTTCGTGGTCTTCGCAGCGGTTTCGGAAAGCTTGCGATGGTTTCCGGCTGTGCGTTGATCTTGGTAATGTTTGCGCTCCCCACTTTCGCACTCTCCGGGGACCAGCCGGCCACAACTGATTCGGCAGTAGCCACCCCGCCTCCAGCGGACCCACAGACCAGCACATCTCCAGCAGTTGCTCCCGCTCCTACCGGAATGATGTTCATGCACCAGGATTACATGCTGAACTGGGGACCGGCACGCCAGAGATGGGCCGACAAGGGCCTGACTTTCAATTTCTTCTACATCACGGATGCGTTTGACGACGTTCGTCGTCCGGCGGGCGCCCGCGACACGTTCAATAACTGGAACCGTATCCGCGGCACGGTTGATTTGGACTTTGGCAAGATGTATGCGGCCAAGGGCCTGAGCTTCCATGCGACCGGATTGTGGCAGAACGGTTCGAATATGGGCGGCGTGATCGGCAGCATCGCGAATCCCAGCGGACTGGTTAGCTTCCATCAGTTCCGCATCGATTCGATGTGGTTGCAGCAGAAGTTCGCTAAGGACAAGGTGATTGTCACCGCAGGACTGATGGCATCGCAGGACTTTTACGGCCTTCAGGAATACGGCGGCAGCTTCCTGATCGAGCCGTTGGACTACAACTATGGCAACATGGGCAACGTTCGCGCTTCCTATGATCCTTCCTCAGGCCCCGGCGCGGAACTCAAGATTGCTCCGAGCAAGAAGTTCTATGCGAAGACCGCATGGTTCATGCCGTCGAGCAGAGAATTTACCGCGAGCGATCCGCTCCATACGACGCACCCTCCGCTCTATGCGACGGGCTTCAATTACAGCAACGGATCGTTCGGCTCCATGTCTGATACCGAAGTTGGTTTCTACACCGATCCAGACGCACCGGCCAGCCGCAAGAGCTATCCAGGCATCATCAAGGTCGGCGTTATCTACAACGGCGGCAGGGGCTTTTTCGACTATAAAGCGGGCAGGACCGTGAGCGGTAACTACACGGTTTATGTTCAGGCGAACCAGCCGATTTATCGTGTGGGAGCCGGTAGCAACCGCGGTGTGGATTTCACGTTTGGCGTCAACACGGGCGCACAGAACAAGAGCAAAGTGCCGACGCAATTCACCACTGGTCTGATCTTCCACGGGCCGATCCCCGTCCGCCCGAAGGACAGCCTGGACTTTGGCTTCGTGTACAGCAAGATCGGCAGCGACTTCAATCGCGCTGCGAATGCGTTGGTCCCAGGATCGGGACTGAACGATGAGAAGGCGTACGAGGTCAACTACAAGATTCAGCTTGCTCCCTGGTTAGTCCTGCAGCCGGTGTACCAGTATTACGCAAATGTCGGCGGACGTCAGAAGGGTGCTGCTGGACTTGCAGGATTCCGTTTGCAGACAACGTTCTAATCACTGCATCGCGTTCAGGTAAAACGAGGAGTAGTTGATGAAAAGCCGGAGTAGCGCACGTCAGACAATTGGTGAAAAGACATTTGACGTGTGCGTCATTGGCGGAGGAGCAACGGGAACCGGATGCGCGCTGGATGCGCAACTCCGGGGATTGTCCACCGTTCTGCTGGATGCGGCGGACTATGTTTCGCATACCTCGTCGGCCTCCACCAAACTCGTCCATGGCGGAGTCCGGTACCTGCAGCAGGCTGTATCGGATCTGGATTACGGCCAGTACACGATGGTGAGGAAAGCTCTGCACGAGCGCATTCACATGCTGCGCGCCGCACCTTTCCTCGCACATCCTCTGGAGTTGCTGGTTCCGTGTTTTAGCACGTGGGAGCTTGTTTACTTCACGATCGGCATGAAGATCTATGACTGGATTGCAGGCTCAGCCAGTCTGTTCCCCAGTCGCATGCTGTCCAAGGCGGAGTCGCTTCGGCGGATGCCCTCCTTGCGTAGCGAACGACTGGTTGGAACAGTTTCCTATGCCGACGGGCAGTTCGATGATGCACGATTCGGTCTCACCCTGGCGCAGACGTTTGCGCAACAGGGCGGGGAACTCATCAATTATGCCAAGGCCATAAGCTTCGGGAAAAATCCGAATGGAAAGCTGGAAGTCCTGGAAGTGGAAGACCAGCTTACGGGCGAACGTTTTCAGATTCGCGCGAAGGTGTTTGTGAATTGTACGGGCCCCTTCGCCGATCATGTTCGCCTGATGGCGAATCCCGCGGTGCCGGAGCGCCTGCGCTTAAGCAAAGGCGTTCACCTGCTGCTGCCGTTGGAGGCAATCCAGAGCGAGTCTGCCCTGCTGATTCCGAAGACGGAAGATGGCCGCGTGATCTTCGCAATTCCATGGCTCGGACGGTTGCTGGTCGGCACCACGGATGACGAAGCACAGCTTACGGACGAGATGGTAGTCACGCCGGAAGAAGTCAAATTCCTGCTCAAGTACGTGAACCAATACTTGAACGTGAATCTGACTCCAAAAGACGTGGTTTCCGCCTTCGCTGGAATGCGGCCGCTGGTGAAATCGAAAGACGCAGTAAACACCAAGAAATTGATCCGAGACCATGAAGTGGAAGTAGATGGTGTCAGCGGACTAGTGAGTGTTCTTGGCGGCAAATGGACTACCTATCGCGCCATGGCGGAAGACGGCATCAATCACGCGCAGCAGGCCCTCCCGGGCAAGCAGACACCGTGCAAGACGCTGGACTTTTTGCTGACGGGTGCGAAAGGATTCTCACCTGAGTACTGGAAGCAATTGGCTAAGGACTACCAATTGTCCCCCGAGACTGCCCACCACCTTGCAAAAAAGTTCGGCACGGATTCGCCCAAAGTGCTGGAGCTTGCAAAGCAGGAACCGCAACTTCTGCAACCGCTGATTGAGGGTGGCGCTCCCATCCGGGCGGAGGTGGTTTACGTGATTCGCGAGGAGATGGCCCAAACCATCGAAGACATTCTCTTACGAAGAATCGGAGTGCAATTCCATAGCTGGAAGGAAGCTGAAAAAGCCGCACCCGTGGTGGGCCAGTTGCTGGCCCGGGAGTTTGCCTGGAACGAAGCACAAACCGAGGAAGCGGTCTCCGCGTACCTGGGTTCGGTCCAGCACCTTCTCCATACCGCCGGGATCGAGTAAAGCGTACTGACGACGGAAGCGTTGGGGAGGACTCCCCGAAGCTTTGCACACCTTTAAGAAGGGGAAGAAGACAAAATGGCGAACTATATCGGAGCAATTGACCAGGGCACGACCAGTTCACGTTTTATGGTGTTCGATCGTACCGGAAGAATCGTCAGCGTTGCACAGAAGGAACATGAACAGATTTATCCGAAGCCTGGCTGGGTGGAGCATGATCCTGCCGAGATTTGGCGTCGCGTAGAAGAAGTGATCCAGGAAGCGATGGAGGCGAAAGGCCTGAAGCCCTCGGATCTCTCGGGCATTGGCATTACGAACCAGCGCGAAACCACCCTGGTGTGGAACAAGAAGACGGGTAAATCCGTTTACAACGCAATTGTATGGCAGGACACTCGCGTTGCCGACACGGTTGCAGAATTCAGCGCTAACGGCGGGCAGGACCGCTATCGCGCAAAGACCGGTTTGCCTCTCGCCACTTACTTCAGCGGCTTGAAGATTCGGTGGATTCTGAACAACGTCCCGGGTGTACGAGCTGCTGCCGAAGCGGGCGATCTGCTGTTCGGAAACATCGACTCGTTCCTGATCTGGAACCTGACGGGCGGCGTCAATGGCGGAGTACACGTGACGGACGTGACGAATGCCAGCCGTACGCAGTTGATGGATCTGGAAACACTGAACTGGGATAAGGACATCCTGGCTGAGTTCAACATTCCGGCATCGGTCCTGCCGAAGATTGTTTCGAGCTCAGAAGTGTATGGCCAGGCCGTTCTGGGCCCGGTCAAGGGCGTTGCGGTTGCCGGCGATCTCGGCGATCAGCAGGCTGCATTGTTTGGCCAGGCATGTTTCAAGCCGGGCGAAGCGAAGAACACTTACGGCACCGGCTGCTTCATGCTGATGAATACCGGCGAGAAGGCTGTTCCCTCCAAGAGCGGATTGCTCACCACGCTCGGCTACAAGATCGGCAAGAAGCCGGCCGTGTATGCACTGGAAGGCAGCATCGCAATCACGGGCGCACTGGTACAGTGGCTCCGCGACAACCTGGGGCTCATTGAGAAGAGCTCGGATATCGAGCCTCTTGCCCGCACGGTCAACGACAATGGCGGCCTCTACATCGTTCCGGCATTCTCGGGACTGTATGCGCCGTACTGGAAAGACAGTGCCCGCGGCGTCTTCGCGGGATTGACCCGCTACATCAACAAAGGCCACATCGCCCGGGCAGCACTGGAGTCAACTGCATTCCAGGTCCGCGAAGTACTGGATGCGATGGAGAAGGATTCCGGCATCCAATTGGCTGATCTGCGCACGGATGGCGGCATGGTTCAAAATCATCTGCTGATGCAGTTCCAGTCGAACATCCTGAACAGGCCGGTAATTCGCCCTGTGGTGCAGGAGACCACGGCACTGGGCGCGGCATACGCGGCTGGTTTGGCAACAGGCTTCATGAAGGACACGGATGAAGTTGTGGCCAACTGGGCGGAAGATCATCGCTGGAACCCGTCAATGGAAGAAGAGAAGAGAGCAGCTTTGTATCACTTCTGGAAGAAGGCCGTAACGCGCACCTTCGACTGGGTTGAGTAGAAGCGAGAGTCACTTAGTAAACGACGAGATTCAAAAACTATTCTGAAAGAGAGGTCTGAAAATGCACGGACCAGTATTTGGTGAATTTCTCGGAGTGTTGGTGCTGATTCTTCTCGGCGATGGCGTTGTTGCCGGCGTCCTTCTCAACAAGTCGAAGGGCCAGAACAGCGGTTGGATCGTGATCACCGCAGCGTGGGGTTTCGCGGTTGTTTGCGGTATTTTCACCAGCCTAGCGGTTGGCGGCGTCGCCCACTTGAACTGCGCGGTCACATTTGCTCTCGCGTTAGCGGGTGCAACTCCATGGAGCCAGGTTCCCGGATTAGTGGTCGGGCAGTTCGCGGGCGCTTTCGTCGGGGCGACGCTGGTGTGGCTCGCTTATCTGCCGCACTGGTCCGAAACCCCTGACCAGGGGCTCAAACTAGCAGTCTTCTGCACCGCCCCTGCCATCCGCAATCTGCCTTTGAACATGGTGACGGAAATCATTGGGACCTGTTTCCTAGTGATTATTGGTTTCGCCCTCGGTTCCAAGGGCGTATCCCCGACTGGTCTGCCGGCTGGCTACGGTCCCTTTATGTGGGGCATTGTGGTCTGGGGCATCGGTCTGTCACTCGGCGGTCCTACTGGATATGCCATCAACCCGAATCGTGACCTTGGCCCGCGCATCGCACACTTTGTGCTACCGATCGCAGGGAAGGGTCACTCTGACTGGGGCTATGCCCTGGTACCAGTGATCGGTCCACTCATCGGCGCCGGTATCGGCTCAGTAATCTGCAAAGCAACGGGCATTCTGTAGTCAAGAACTGCGGCGCTCCTTAGAAAGGGGCGCCGCAAGCCTTTAAGGAGAGAAGTTTCATGAAGAAGCTCATCAATTCTCCAGAGAACGTTGTTCGGGAAGAGCTGGAAGGTATTCAGTTAGCGCACGGAGACCGTGTGCGCGTAAGTCTTGACCCGTTCTATATCGCGCGCAAAGATGCGCCAGTCAAAGGAAAAGTGGGACTGGTTTCCGGCGGCGGCAGCGGTCACGAACCGATGCACGGCGGCCTTGTGGGTTTGGGAATGCTGGACGCGGCCTGCCCGGGTCACGTGTTCACCAGTCCGACCCCGGACCAGATGTTTGAAGCCAGTAAAGCCATTCACGGCGGGGCTGGAATCCTTCACATCGTCAAGAACTATACGGGCGATGTCATGAATTTCGATCTTGCGGCGGACATGCTGCGGGAAGAAAAAATCGAAGTAGCCAGCGTGTTGACCGATGACGACGTTGCGGTGCAGGACAGCTTGTACACCGCAGGCCGCCGCGGCGTTGGACTTACGGTGTTGATGGAAAAACTGCTGGGCGCAGCGGCAGAAAAGAAGATGGATCTCGCGAAACTGAAAGCGCTCGGTGACAGCATTCGCGCAACCGGACGCAGCATGGGAATGGCATTGACTCCCTGTACGGTTCCACATGCGGGCAAGCCATCGTTTGAGCTTGGCGAGAATGAGATGGAGTTGGGGATCGGCATTCACGGTGAGCCTGGCCGGAAGAGGGTCCCGATTGCTCCGGCCGATCAGATCACGGAAATGCTGATGGAGCCAATCCTCAGTGACCTTCCGTTCAAGCGTGGCGAAAACATTATCCTGTTCGTCAATGGCATGGGCGGCACACCACTCATCGAACTGTATATCATCTATCGCAAGGCAGCTCAGATTGCGGAGAAACACGGTATAAAAATTGCTCGCAACCTGGTTGGCAGCTACATTACGAGCCTGGAAATGGCGGGTACGTCAATCACTGCACTGCGGGCGGACGATAATCTGATCAGCCTTTGGGATGCGCCGGTGAATACTCCAGCTTTGCGCTGGGGAATCTAGTTGCGACAGGAAGAAGTCACAATGGAATTGTTGAGCCTTGAGCAACTGCGGTCGTGGATATTCACGACCGCAGCCGCTATTGAACAGAATGCCAATGCGCTTTCCGATCTGGATGCTGCGATCGGCGATGGCGACCATGGCGCGAATATGTCGCGCGGATTTACAGCAGTAACAAAGAAGCTGGAAGCCGCTCCTTCCGTCGATATCGGCGCGATGTTTAAGACCGTGGGGATGACTTTAATTTCAACTGTCGGCGGAGCAGCAGGACCGCTGTACGGGGGATTCTTCCTCGAACTGGGGAAACAGACCGCTGGTAAGCAGGAATTGGACGCAGCGACACTGAGTTCTATTCTGGCTGCGGGACTGGCTGACATCAAGCGGCGGGGCAAGGCCGAAATTGGCGACAAAACAATGGTTGATACACTAACTCCCGCCGTGGACGCAATGCAGTCGGCAGGTAACGACATCACGGCAGCGACGCGCGCCGCAGCGACGACGGCCCGCGACGCCGCGGAGAAAACGTCGCCATTGCTGGCGCGCAAGGGGCGGGCCAGCTATCTGGGAGAGCGCAGCATCGGGCATCAGGACCCTGGCGCAACGTCCTCCGCTTTGTTGCTGGAATCGTTGGCTGAGGTCAGCGCGCAGTAGTATTAACTCATTATGGTCGGAATTGTCCTTGTTTCTCACAGCAAGAAACTGGCGACGGCGCTTCGGGAACTTGTGGTTCAGATGGTGGGCAAAGAGTTCCCGATCGCAGTTGCTGCCGGAGTTGGAGAAGATCACGAGGAACTCGGAACAGATGCGGTACACATCTCCGAGGTTCTGCAACCTTTCCTCGATGGAGATGGCGCGGTTGTTCTGATGGACCTGGGATCGGCCGTGCTGAGCGCGCAGACCGCGCTGGAACTGCTGGACACCTCGGTGGTTGCCGATCCCACAACCAAACTGCGGCTGTGTCCAGCTCCAATGGTGGAAGCTGCGGTGGCGGCAGCCGTGCAGGCGAGCGTCGGTGCAAGCTTGGACGATGTGGTGAGGGAAGCGAAGGCTGCGCTGATTCCTAAAGAAGCGCAGTTGGGTGAGGAAGCTGAACGGACTGTAGTGGAAGCCGCGGTGCCGACCGTGGATTCACGTGCGGTTGAGTTTGATGTGGTGATCGAGAATCCGCATGGGCTTCACGCTCGTCCGGCGGCTACGCTGGTGCAGATGGCGAGCCGCTTCCAGTCGGATGTTCAACTGACAAACCAGACAAGTCATCGCGGTCCGTCTTCTGGGCGCAGCCTTACGAGCGTGAGCCTGTTGCAGGCGCGCAAGGGCGATAGCTTGCGTTTCAGCATACGGGGTACGGATGCGGAGGAGGCTTCCGAACAACTGAAGCAACTGGTTGCGGCGCGGTTTGGCGAGGCGGCAACGGAGGGGGAAAAGCCGGTTTCGGCTGCGGCGCAATCGTCTGATGAGACAAAGACGGGAGCAGCGGTTGGGGCATCAGAGGGAGTTGCCATTGGGCGGCCGCTGGCTTTGAATGCGGCAATGCCGCTGCCGGAGGAAGGCGAACCGGGCTCGACGAAAGAGGAACTGGAGCGGTTGAGCCACGGGCTTGCACAGGTTGCGAAGGATTTGAAAAGCGAGCCTTCGCACGGGGCGGCAGCGGAGATTCTGGCGGCTCAAGCATTGATATTGAGCGATCCCGTATTGCTGGACGCGGTGCGGGCGAAGGTGACGGAGGAGAAGATTTCGGCGGCGAAGGTTTGGCGTGAGGAGTGCGCGAAGCTGGCCGATTCCTATGCTGCGATGGATGACGAATACATGCGCGCACGCGCTGCCGATGTGCGGGACATATCAGTTCGCGTGCTGCGTGCGATGTCCGGAGAAGCTCAGGCGGCGAAGATACGGCCTGAACCTCCGGCGATTTTGCTGACCACGGAATTGCTGCCGAGCGAGGCGATGGCTTGCGATCCGAAGTACGTGTTGGGCGTGCTGGCCACGGCGGGGAGTGCAACGGCTCACGCGGCGATCCTGATGCGGACGCTGGGGATTCCGATGGTAGTGGGCGCGAGCAGCGTGAACAGCGCAAAGGTTGCGCGGGATACGGTGATTGCAATCGACGGCGCGACAGGTGAGGTTTGGGTTGATCCCTCGGCAGATGAAGTGACGATGATTGAGGCGCGTCGGCAAGTACTGCTGAAAGAGCACGCTGCACTCGAGGGAGCAAAGCGCGATCCGGCACTCACTCGCGACAAGGTGCGGATTGAGGTTCTGGCAAATGTGGGAAATGCGGCGGATGCGATTCAGGCAAGGGAGAATGGCGCGGAAGGCGTGGGGTTGCTGCGGACGGAGTTCGTGTATTTATCGAACAAGGTGATGCCCACGGAAGATCAGCAGACGAAGTCGCTGGCTGCGGTGCTGGCGGGGTTGGGGCCGGGGCCGGTGGTGATTCGCACACCGGATGTGGGTGCGGATAAGCCTCTGGCATATCTGCCGGCGATGGAGGAACACAATCCGTTTCTCGGGGTGCGCGGACTGCGACTATCGTTTCGCTACCCGGAGTTCTTCCGCTCGAACTTGAAGGCGATTCTGCGTGCGGGGGTTGCAGAGGGCGCGGACCACGATGTGTGGATCATGTTCCCGATGGTGACCAGCCCGGAGGAGATGCAGCGGGCGCGGGAGGCTGCCGAAGAAGCGCACGTGGAACTGGAGCGCGGGGGAGTAGCGCATCGATGGCCGGTGAAGTTGGGGATGATGGTGGAGGTTCCGGCGGCGGCGTTGCTCGCGGGGCGATTCGCGAAGCTGGCGGACTTCTTCAGCATTGGCACCAATGACCTGACGCAATATGTGCTGGCCAGCGAACGCGGAAACGCCAATCTGGCCGCGCTGCAGGACACGGTACATCCTGCGGTGCTGCGAACGATCCGGCAGATTTGCGAGGAGGCGGACGCGGCAGGCTGTCATGTATCCGTGTGCGGCGATGCGGCATCGGATGCAGTAGCGGCTGTACTGATGGTGGGAGCTGGGGTGCGCTCGCTGAGCGTGCGGCCGAATCGCGTGGCGGCCATTAAGGCGGAGATGCGGAAATTTTCTATAGGGGAGTTGCAGATGCTGGCGGCAGAAGCAATGATGCGGGATAACAGCGCGGCGGTTCGCGAGTTGGTGGGCGGCTTTCTAGGGAAGAGGAAAAATGGCTGAGAAATCTGTACTGATATTTATTGAAGACGCTTACGAAGATATGGAATTGATGTATCCGAAATATCGGCTGCAGGAAGCCGGATACCGGGTGGTGGTGGCCGGTCCGAGTGCGGACTACAAGTACACGGGGAAACATGGGTATCCGTGCACGAGCGATGCGGCGATTTCGGAGATGAAGGAATCGGATTTTGTCGGCATTGTGCTGGTGGGAGGATGGGCTCCGGATAAATTGCGACGCGATGCGAAGGTGAAGAGCCTTGTAGCAGAGTTCGATAAGTCGAAGAAGCTGGTCGCGGCCATTTGCCACGGTGGGTGGATGGCAATTTCCGGTGGCGTGTACAAGGGCGTGAAGGTGACCGGAAGTTTGGGAATCAAAGACGATTTGGTAAATGCGGGCGCGATTTTTGAGAGTTCACCGGTGGTGGTGGATCGACATTTTGTGAGTAGTAGAAATCCGGACGATTTGCCTTCGTTTATGAAAGGCGTGTTGCAGGTGTTGGAAGGGAAGTGAGTGATTTCCCGGTTATAACAAGAGCAACGGCAAGAACAAGAGCAAGGTCAACGACCCCAGGTTATCCGCGCAAAGAACGCGCGTAGAACCTGGGCACCAGGAGCATCTGGGGCGCCGAAGGATCAGTATCCGGGGTTAGGCGTGGTGGAGTTGGGTTTGGCGGCGCTGCTGTGGCTTCGGGCGGAACGGTCTACGCGAGCCCAAAAGGCAATGAAGTAGTCAACGGCCGAGAGCAGGGAGACGACCAGCATGAACCAAATGGACATGCGGGCGATCAGATCGACTCCGATGATAAAGCCGAAGAAATTCCACTCGTACCAGCGGTGCGCGAGAATGGCGGCGACCACAGCAACAATCTGTAGGACCATTTTCAGCTTGCCGAGGTCGCGAGCTTGAATGGCGAAGCCTTCGGTGGCGGCAACGCTGCGAAGGCCGGTGATGAGGAACTCGCGTCCCAAGACCAGAACTACGATCCACGGGGGCATGAGGTTGGGAGTGAAGCGGACGAGGAGGATGAGTCCGGCGGCCACGAGAAGCTTATCGGCCATGGGGTCGAGCAGGATTCCCATGCTGCTGATCTGGCCGTGCTTGCGTGCTAAATAGCCGTCGAGCCCGTCGGTGATGGATGCAAGGATGAAGATACCGGCAGCCAGCAACTCCTGCTCACCACGCGGAAAGATGCTGCTGGAGAGTACCCATATCAAGAATGGGATACAGCCAATTCTACTGAGGGTGATCGAATTTGGCAGGTTCAGCAATCAAGCCATCCAAAGGCGCAACAAATCTTCCCATCAAATTATGCTGGAACGATCAGCGAAAAGCAACGCGGAGAAAGTGAGTTGTCCGCGCGCACAGCGTTGTGAGGAAGCACCGGTTCGGTTCAGGCAATCCAGAGTTTAGTGTTGCTTACGGACACAGAGCTTAACCCCTGGGCGAGCAGGTCTTCGATCTCGCGCATGGACTGGATAAGGCCGCCGCCGACGAGAGGCATTTCGGGGCGAATCGTGCGGACGGCATCAACCAGGCGCGGCGCGGCGATGGCGGGTAGAACCTCCAAGGCATCGGCAGCGGTGGTCCTTAGCTGGTTGGCAACGCTTTCCATGGCTCCGCGGTCGAGGAGGAACGTTCGCTGAATCACGTACATGCCGAGGGTGTGGGCGTGGCGGAACGACTCGTGGTGAGTGGAGATGATTCCCTTGAGTCCGCGCTTTTGCAGGAACGAGAGGGCGCTGGCATCGCGTGAAAATCCACTCAGCAGATCCATGTTGACGATGGGCAGTTTGCCGCCGGCGAGCGTTCTTTGTAGCAAGTCAACGATGTTCTCCGGATCGCCGCAAAGAAAATAGACCACCTTGCCGTGGCAGGCCAAGGCAAGGTCTAGATGCTCGGGATCGCGAATCGCCGGTATGATCGGAGTTTCCGCCAGCAGACGCTTGATGGGCACGAGTTCCGTCATTGCCGCAGCAGCGCCATGAGGCCCGCTATTTGCCTTGTATGCGGCTGACTTGCGTGAAACATCCAGCAATGATCGCCCAGAAGGCATTTAACTCCTCCTATTACATACCGGTTCGGATTCGAATCGGGCAATAAGTACCAAAGTTGCTCTGCCGTGTGCAAGTAACACGGAATGATGTCTGAGAGTCGCGCGAACGAAGTATATACGAATTCCTCGACACCAGAATATCGACCCAAGTAGTCGTGCCCCAGTCGTTCACGTTAGCAACAGTAGCAACAGTAGATGAGGCCGGACAGATTTCGGTTTCTCGAACAAACGGGTTTTCGGCTCGGGCTGTTCCCTTGAAATGGCGACCTCGGTAATGACCTTAATTCCCGCAGAATGCACTTAATAGGCGCATTATTGCTTGACTTTTCGAGGGCGCGGTATCAAGCTTCAAGCGGTTGGATCATTCCGTACCGCCACGTGAAGAGCGCATGAGATCAGCACGTGCGGGTGACTGAAAGCCGCTAGAGAGATTTGTACCTGTGTGCTGAAAATGCACGCTGGGAATGGATCTGTATAGTTGCGGCTCGACGCCCTGCATTGCTATCACGCTCCCCCCAAAGAGCGAGCTTTCACGCAGAGCATAGCCCAAAATACAGATTCCATGAGTAGCAACAGGGGAGAGCCTCCCCACTCTGCAACTTTCGGCCACACGCGATGCCTGTGCGTGGTTCAACCCGTTCGTGCAAGGGATTGAGGCGAAGGTTTGTGAAGGGATGCGGAACTTTGCATCTCGATGCAGAGGGGGAGTGATGGAAGATACACGAGTTGTAATCATAGGCGGGGGCGCTACGGGCGCGGGAATCTTATGGGATCTGGCATTGCGCGGCATTCCGGCAATTCTTCTGGAGCAGAAAGATCTTGCAAACGGAGCGACCGGACGTTGCCACGGACTGCTGCATTCGGGTGGACGCTACGTAGTGAAGGACGCGGAGGCGGCGAAAGAGTGTGTTGCTGAGAATCGAATTCTTAAGCACATTGCGCCTCATTGCGTTCACGATACAGGCGGCTTGTTTGTACAGTGCCGCCAGGACGATCCGAACTTCTTCGAGCAGTGGTTTGAAGGCTGCAAGAAAATCGAACTGCCAAGCGAGCGACTTTCGGCCGATGAGGCTCTGGCCTTTGAACCGAACCTGCCTGGGGACATCCTGGGAGCTTTCACTTGTCCGGATGCGCATGTGGACGTTTTTCAACTCACGCTGTCAAACATTGAATCGGCGGTGGCTCGCGGCGCAGAGTTCAGGACGTATTGCGAGGTCAACGCAATTGACATCGATAACGGCAAGGTGAAGGGCGTTCGCTATCGCGACACGCTGACGGGGGAAGAAAACTATATCTCCTGTGAAATTGTGGTGAACGCCGCCGGGGGATGGGCCGAAAAAGTGGCCGAGATGGCGGGCGTGGAAGTACCGGTGCGTTGCGATAAGGGAACGTTGCTGGTGCTGAATCACCGGCTTTCGACACGCGTGATTAACCGCTGCCGCAAGCCGGGAGACGCGGACATACTGGTTCCGGCGGGGCCGGTGTGCATTCTGGGGACTAGCTCGATTACGGTGCCCGGGCCGGAAGGGCTGACGGCCTCACAGGAAGAGGTTCAACATTTGCTTGAACTCGGAGCGGAGTTGGTTCCGGCACTGGCTGACGCAAGGGTGTTGCGCATTTTCTCGGGGGTTCGCCCGCTGTATGTCCCGAAGAGCGCAAGCACGGCTGGCGGGCGCGAGATCAGCCGCGGGTTTGCGTTGCTTGATCACGAGTCACTGAATGCAGTGAAGGGGTTTGTCTCGATTGTGGGCGGCAAGCTGACCACCTATCGAATGATGGCCAAGGCAGTCGTAGATCTGGTGGGCAAGAAGCTTGGAGTCGACGTGCCATGCACAACGCATGAGGTTCTGCTGAGGCCGCAGCACGACGACGCGGCACTGCGCAAGGCGCACAAGTTGCTTCCGATGCCGGTGGTGGAGAAGGCGGATAAGCGGCTGGGGGCGAACTTGGCGAAAATTGTGAACGCCATTGAAGCTCGTCCTGAACTGGCAGAAGTGGTTTGCGAATGCGAGCTGGTGACACGCGCCGAACTGGAGTTTGTGCTGGGGAGGGAAACATCGATTCCAGCGAAAACGATTAGCGATGTAGGACGGCGCACACGCTTGGGATTCGGTCCATGCCAGGGAACATTCTGTGGATACAAGGCGATGCTCGCGGGGTACCAGACGCATCGCTGGAATGCCGCGGAAGCGTCGGCACAATTTGAAAAGTATCTTGACGAGCGCTGGAAAGGGCAGTCGATGATTCATCAAGGCAAGCAGGTTGAGCAGCTCTATTTGAGTCACGACCTGTTTGGCGTTGCCTACAACTTTCACGATCAGGAAGGCAGGTGAGCAACGTGAAAAGCAACCAGTTTGACGTAATTGTTGCGGGTGCTGGGATCGCCGGAATCACGGCTGCGGCGGCTGCTAGCCATCGCGGACTACGGGTGGCGCTGGTCAGCACGGGGCCGGGTTCCTTTGTGCTCGGCGCGGGATGCGTTGAGATTCAGAACATGGATTGGACAACGCCTTCGCTGGAAGAGGCCATTGATTTCTTCACCAATCTGACGGAGAGCGCAGGGTGCGGATTCCGGGGCGGATTGGGGCAGGCGCGCTCAATTCCTACCATCCTCGGCAGTTTTCAGACCGTGTCGATGGCGCCGTTCTACATGTGGAATGGTGATCCATCGGCAGCGAATCAGGTAGCGGTGGTCGGGATCAGGGGACTGTCCACGTTTGACAGCAGTTTCGTCGCCGACAGGCTTGCATACCACGCCGGCAAGCTGGGGCAGAGTACGACCTATATTGCGACGGAGATAAAGCTCTCAACCGAAGCCGATACGCTGCCGGGAACGTTGCAGTTTGCAAACCGGTACGATCGCGAGGCTGGATTTAGGGAAGAACTGCGGGATGCGCTGAAGGACACGGCTGGGGCGGTAAGTTTGATTATCCTGCCGGGGATTCTCGGGCTGAAATCAGGATGGAACGAGATCGAATGGCTGGAGAGGGAACTAGGCTGCATGATTTGCGAGTTGCCGACGCTGCCGCCGTCGATTCCCGGGATGCGTTTGTTCAATCGGCTGGAGGCGCGTTTGCGTAAAGGGGGAGTGGAGATTTATTCAGGCTTTCCGATTCAGCAGCTTCAGATTGAAAACGGCTATTGTAAAGGCGTGCTGCTGGAGACTCCGGCAAGGCCGCTAAAGGTCTCGGCGGATGCACTGATTCTCGCTACCGGTCCATTCTCGGGAAAGCTGCTGGGAACGCATTCGTACAACTTCAGCCATGATCTGCGACCGGTGGATTCCTCCGGTGCAGTCATTGCCCACAATGTTTTTGGCGCAGGAGCTATATTGCGAAACAGCAGTGCGCGTGGCGGAAATGCCAAGGCGGTACTCAGCGGATACATCTGCGGAATGCTGGCGGCGGGAGCAGGAGTTCAATATGCGCAAAGATGACGTCTTACTCGACAATTGCTTGAAGTGCTCGGACTGCAACACGGCATGTCCGGTGGTCACGGCGCACCCCGCCTATCCGGGACCGAAACGCTTGGGGCCGGAACTGGAACGGATGCGGCGCGAAGGGATCGAGTGCGATACGGAATGGGTTGAGTACTGCCTGGGATGCCATCGTTGCGACCTGGCTTGTCCGAATGAGGTGAACGTCTCTGAGCTGATTCAACGGGCCAAGGCGCGGCACACGAAGACGCCGGTTCGCAAGCTGCGCGATTTCTGGTTCGCGCGTCCGGGACTGTTGGGCAAGCTTTGCTCCATCGCTCCGGCGATCACTAACTCTTCGCTGGGACTGAAGCCGGTTCGGCTGCTGATGTCGGGGGTAATGAAGATTACTCCGGAACGCAAGTTCCCGGCATATACGAAACCTGACCTGAAGACTCCGGCTCCGAATGCGGCGAACAAGGGCGAGCGGGTTGTGTACTTCCCGGGATGCTTCATTCAGTACAACCAGCCAGAGTTAGGCCGACGTGTGCTGGAGTTGCTGCAGATGAATGGTTTTCAGCCGGAAGTGGCCGCGACTGGATGCTGTGGTGTGCCATCACTGGCGAATGGAGATCCGGAGGAAGCGCGGAAGCGCGCCAAGGAGAACGTGGAAAGCATGTCGGCGGCGGTGGAGGCCGGAGCGCGGGTGATTACGGCCTGCTCCAGTTGCGGACACATGCTGAAGACAGGTTTCGGACACGTGCTGGAAGGCGACGCCGAGTTGGAGAAGAGGGCAGAAAAGATTGCGGTCAACACGTTCGATCTGGCAGAGCTGCTGGTGGCTCAGCAGGACGCGGGCAAGTTCAACTCACACTTTGAACCGGCGGCTACGAAGCTGAAGCTTGCGTATCACGCACCTTGCCATCAGAAATCGCAAGGGATTGGACGCCCGTGGTATCAACTGCTGCGGCAGGTTCCGGGGATTGAGATCCAGGACCTGAACGCAGGGTGCTGCGGAATGTCTGGAACCTACGGATTCAAGAAAGAGAAATATCCGGTCTCGATGGAGGTCGGTGCGGAACTGTTTTCCGGAGTTAAGGACAGCGGGGCGCAGGCTGTGGCGACCGAGTGCGCCACTTGCCAGATGCAGATTGAGCACGGCACGGGCGTGCAGGCGATGCACCCGGTGGACATTCTGCTGAATGCTTATTCGGAGAGTGCAAGACTCTAGAGTTTTTACGGGTTTCACTGGACTTTCTTCATCCTGTGCGGGATACTCCTCCGCTCCCTTCGTTTCGGGGCGGAGGATTTTTTCGTTTGGAATGCCGGAGGGTACGGCACCGAGACGTGTTCCTCCTTGGGTCGCGATCCGGAAGTGAAAGTCACTCTCGGAAGTGAAAATCACTCTGCAAGCAAAAGCAAAGTGTAGTGAATGAAGCGTTGACAGCGATTCGGCAATCACTTAATGTGCTCGGGTCGCGGCACTCCTATTTTTATCCCTTGACGGGCGCGAAAAACCAGTTTGGCTACCGTTTTCCTTTGAGATTTCGCTGTATTGTGAGAAGCTTACTCGCCGATTCCCGATCTTGCAGTCGGGAAAGTGGTTGCAATCCCGACGAAGTACACCATCCCTTTGCCTCGAGGATCCGCTTGATGACACTCAGTTATTGAAAAAACTAGGAAACGTATAGCGCTCAACAAGACCAACGCTACCCCAACCCTAGGAGGAAAACTGAATGATCCAGTTTCTGATTTGTATAGGTGCGCTCGCCTTTTTGATGCTGGTGGCCTACCGCGGCTTCAGCGTAATTCTGTTTGCGCCGATCGCCGCACTGGCCGCGGTCCTGCTGACCAGCCCCCGTTCCGTGCTGCCGATTTATAGCGGCCTCTTCATGGAAAGCATGGTTGTATTCGTCAAGCTGTACTTTCCTGCCTTCATGCTGGGAGCGCTGTTCGGGAAGTTAATTGAGCTTTCCGGCTTCGCAAAGTCGATTGTACGGTCGGTCATTGGGGTGTTGGGCGAAAAGAGCGCGATCCTGTCGATCGTCGCAGTCTGCGCGCTGCTCACCTATTTTGGCGTTTCCTTGTTTGTCGTGGTTTTCGCCGTTTACCCGTTCGCAGCCGAAATGTTCCGGCAAGGTAATATCCCGAAGCGCCTGATTCCTGGCACCATCGCGCTGGGCTCGTTTACCTTTACGATGGACTCGCTGCCGGGCACGCCGCAGATCCAGAACATCATTCCTACGACGTTTTTCAAAACTACCATTTATGCCGCCCCTATTCTTGGCATACTCGGTGGTGTTTACATTCTGATCATCGGAATGGTCTACCTGGAATGGTGCCGCCGCCGGGCGCACAAGGCCGGTGAAGGCTATGGTACCGGGCACATCAATGAAACCGTGATTGCGGACGAAGGTAAGCTGGTCAATCCAGCGCTTGCGATTATGCCGCTGCTGCTCGTCGGCATCGCAAACTGGGTAATGACGAAGAGGGTCATTCCTGCCCTGTACGGCGTATCTTCATCGGTGGCGTTGAATTCCACGGCCAAGCCGGTTGTACAGGATGTGACGAAGTTGGGCGGCATCTGGTCGGTTGAGACCGCACTGGTGCTGGGCATTATCACGGTAGTGATCTTCGGATACACAAGAATCTCGAAGAACTTTGCCGAAGGCAGCAAGTCGGCAATCGCGGGCGCTCTGCTGGCTTCGCTGAACACGGCTTCGGAGTACGGATTCGGTGCTGTTATCGCGGCACTGCCCGGCTTCCTGGTTGTGCGCGATGCGCTTTCCCATATCCCCAACCCGCTGGTGAATGAAGCGATCAGCGTAAACGTGCTGGCGGGCATTACGGGTTCCGCCTCGGGCGGCATGAGTATTGCGCTGGCAGCTATGTCCAACCAGTTCATTGCGGCAGCGAACGCTCACGGAATACCAATGGAAGTGCTGCACAGAGTGGCATCGATGGCTAGCGGCGGTATGGACACTCTGCCCCATAACGGCGCTGTAATCACATTGCTGATGGTCACGGGACTTACGCACAAGACGTCGTATAAAGACATCTTCGCCGTTACGTGCATTAAGACCTCGGCAGTGTTCGTGGTCATCGCCTTGTACTATCTAACGCATCTGGTCTAGGCCGCTTGCGTTGTAAGCAGAAATAACGCGGGCTGCCCTTTCGAAGAGGGCAGCCCTTCACTTTATTGCGGAGCAAAAGCTCTTGTGGATTAGGCGGAAGGTGTCCTGCGCTCTCGGAAGAAAGCCTGCAAGGATTCCATGCAGCGGCCCGCCAGCACTCCCGGCGTGACCTCCATGCGGTGGTTCAGGCGGGGGTGGTTGATGACCTGCATGATTCCGCCAACGGCTCCGGCTTTGGGATCTGAGGCGCCAAAGACGAGACGAGCAATTCTGGAATGGACAATGGCTCCGGCGCACATGGCGCATGGTTCCAGGGTGACGTACAACTCGCAGCCGCTAAGGCGGTAATTGTCCAGCTCACGGGCGGCTTCGCGCAGGGCCAGGATCTCTGCATGTCCACAGGGATCATTGGTGGAGATCACCTGATTCCATCCGCGCCCGATGATGCGGCCTTCGCAGACAACCACGGCGCCTACAGGGACTTCGCCGGCTACTTCGGCCAGGTGCGCTAAGCGGAGTGCCTCCTCCATCCAGAGTTCGTCCGGTACTTGGCCCTGAGTTTCACCTTCGTTCGGCATATGCACATCCTAATCGCATTCGGCGCGTCGCTAAAGCAGCTCTGCCGATCAAAATAACCATTCAAAATAATTTTCTGCGCTTGAGCAACCAGGGAAACCCGCGGTGAGCACCTCACCTCTAAACAGCCAGGCACTTTGCTAGAGGGACATAGCCATGAAACGCGTTGTTCTTGTGTTCGCCTGCGTCTTGAGCGCGCTTTGTGCCTTCGGGCAGGATACGCAAAGTTCGTCGGGCGATTCCCTTGCAGGAGATTTCAGCCCCCGGACATTTCGCGGATGCCTGTCGCAGTCGGGTGATCATTTCGATTTACTGGTCACTGGTGTAACCCCTCGCCAGTATCACCTGGCCGGCAGTAATCTGACTCAGTTGGAAGGCAAGTCTGGCCATACGGTCTCAATCACCGGAACTGTTCCCAACACAATGCCCGTAGGCACCACGAACGTCAATGCCGAGAGCGACACAATCAATTTCCTTGCTGTGGATGACCTTGCCACCACCTGCAAGAGCGTACCGGGACCGACAGGCGAAACGCCCTATTCACGGGCTGCGGCAATCGCCTCAGCACAGAATCAGTACCTAAGAGCTCCCAGCAATTTCCTGTCGGAAGCCGATCTGCGCGCGGAGCCGGGAAACTATATGGTGGTTCCGATGGTTGGCGCGCTGGCGCTTGGCTTACTGCAGGTGGCACGCTACCGCCGTCGTAAATAGCACACGAATTTCGCCAGCGCCCGCCCTATCCTGCCGCCGGCTCCTGCTGGGTCATGCAGTGAATGGCCCCAAGACCCCAGATAAGATCTCCACAATAGATGGGTATGACCCGGTGTTTTGGAAGAACGCGCTGAATCGTATTCAGAGCCGCAAGGTCATTCGGGTCATCGAAGGTGGGGACCAGAACCGTGCCATTTGAAATATAGAAATTGGCATAACTTGCGGGAACCCGCTGGCCTTTGAAAATGACGGGCGCGGGCATCGGCAAGGGAATTACTTCGAGCGCCTTGCCCGTGGTGTCGGTCATCTTCTTCAGACGCTTCAGGTTTTCCTTCAGAATCGAATGGTTCTCATCGGCAGGGTTGGCTTCGCTGGCAGCAAGCACGGTGCGCGGTGCGACGAAACGGGCAATGTCATCGACGTGGCCGTGAGTGTCGTCTCCAACGATGCCGCGCTCGAGCCAGAGTACTTTCTTCACGCCCAGCATCCGACCGAGGGTCGATTCGATCTGCTCGCGAGTCATGCCAGGGTTGCGCTGCTGGATCGGGCTTAACAGGCACTCCTCGGTGGTTAGCAGGAGGCCGCGGCCGTTGACATCTATCGATCCCCCCTCAAGAACCATGGGGCCGCGCTTGGCGTTGGGTGGGGCGTCGAATCGTGTGCAGCCGAAGGTGTTGGCGATGTTGTCCGGGAGCTGGTTGTCAAGTTGCCAGTTTTTATATTTTGCCCAGGCATTGAAGGTCCAGTTCGTGAGCGCGACCTTGCCAGTCTTGTGCTTCACGAAGATGGGGCCGGAATCGCGAAGCCATCCTCGATTGGTGGGCCACTGGTGAAAGCCGATGCGCGACTCCAGGGCGGGAAGCACGTTGGCATGGGCGAGGATGGCGCGGGCGCGTGTCTCGGCCTGCTCGTCGTTGACGATCAGTTCGACGCGGGCGGCACGGGCGAGGTGGCGAACGATCTCGGCATAGACGTAGGGGATGGGCTCGAACTTCCCGGGCCAGTCGGAACGGTTGTGAGGCCAAGCGAGCCAGGTCGCTCTTTGCGGCTCCCATTCGGCAGGCATGCGGTAGCCGAGAGCGGCAGGGAATTCTGCTGCAATCTGGTTCGTCATTTACTTTCCAAACCTCTGAGTGATGGTGCTGTAGGCGTCGATGCGGCGGTCGCGCAGAAACGGCCAGTTGCGCCGGACTTCTTCTTGCAGCTTCACATCCACGGTGCCAAGGAGGATCTCTTCTTTGTCGTGCGATGCCTGGGCGATGATGCGTCCGAAGGGATCAGCGAGGAATGAGCCTCCCCAGAACTCCAGGCCCGCGCCCGCAGCTTGATTGCCGCGAATGTTGCCGGTCTCGTGACCGACGCGATTGACGGCTCCGATGAAGACTCCGTTGGCGATGGCGTGAGCGCGCTGGATGGTGAACCAGGCATCGTACTGTGCCTGTCCCCACTCTTCCTTCTCTGCTGGATGCCAGCCGATGGCGGTGGGGTAGAAGATGACGTTTGCGCCCTGCAGGGCGGTGAGCCGCGCACCCTCGGGATACCACTGATCCCAGCAGATGAGCGTTCCTACTGACCCCTCCGGTAGGTCGAAGCTCTTGAATCCAAGATCGCCGGGGGTGAAGTAGTACTTCTCGTAATAGAGCGGATCATCTGGGATGTGCATTTTTCGGTAAATGCCGCTGATCTCGCCATCGCTGCCGAGGACGACGGCAGTGTTGTGGTAAAGGCCGGGGGCGCGGCGCTCGAAGAGAGAAACCTCAATGGCAACCTTCAACTCACGTGCCAGGGCTGAGAAGCGAGCCGTGCTTGGCCCGGGAATGGGCTCGGCAAGATCGAATAGAGCGGTGTCTTCGCGCTGGCAGAAGTATTGAGTGCGGAAGAGCTCGGGCAGGCAAATGACCTGGGCGCCCCGGCGAGCCGCCTCGCGCACGTGTTCAACCGCGCGTTCAAGATTGTCCTCCGGCTCGGGTGAACAGCACATCTGTATCAGGCCTACTTCAAATTTGTCGCCCGCCACTTAGTCCTCCAGCTCAACTAAAAAAGTCAGAGTGTAGAATATCAAAGCCGAATGGTATGCTTCCTCCATTGGGCTTGATCTTATGAACACGCTGCCAAAACGAGTCGACGACAACTCGGAACTCTCGCATGAATCCATGCAGGAGGCCGAGGAGATTTTTAACCGCCACCTGAAGCGCATCGGGTTGAAACATACCGAACAGCGCGACTCCATTTTGCGCACATTTCTGGAAACTCACGATCACCTCTCGACGGAAGAACTGCACCAACTTGTCAAGCGCAGCGATCCCCGAATCGGATTCACCACCGTCTATCGAACCCTGAAACTACTTGCCGAATGCGGACTGGCCAGCGGGGTTGCGTTCCACGATGGCATAACGCGCTACGAGCACCAGTACAACCGGCGCAGCCATCACCACATGCTTTGCACTGAATGCGGCAGCTCGGTTGAGTTTTTTTCGCCGGAAATAGAGAAGGTGGAAAAAGAAATTGGGCGCAAGCACCGCTACGTTACTACGCGGCACACGTTCCAGATTTACGGGGTGTGCGACCAGTGCCAGAAGAAGAAGAAGCAGCAGGGTAGCCGCGAACTCTGATTCCTGTTTTGTAGCGTGTATCGATCCAGCCCCCGGAGGTGAGTCTCTGCCCAGCGCAACCTCCGGCGGTAGTCGGCACTCTGAATAGCCAGATTATGGCGTGGTTCGCCCAGGAGAGTGGTAATGGCATTCTGTTCCGGATGTGGCGCGGCATTGAACGATGCCGCTAGTTTCTGTCCGCGATGCGGACGTCAGGTTGGGCGCGCCACTGGAGCAGGTCGAGGCACAGAATCCTTGCCGATCAACGAAAATGTGGCGGGAGCGCTGTCGTATTTCCTGATTCCGGCGATAGTCTTCCTGCTGATTGATCCGTTCCGTAGCAATCGTTTTGTTCGCTTCCACTGCTTTCAGTCGCTGGCATTCGCGGTGATCTCGATGATTCCGCGCATCGCGTTGTATGTCCCGGTGGCGGGAATATTTCTATGGCCGGCGCTGGAGCTGGCATTGTTCGTGGTCTGGGTGATTCTGCTGATCAAAGCGTTTCAGGGGCAGGAGTTCAAACTGCCATTGATTGGCGAATGGGCCGAGGATCAGGCTATCAAGTCTGCGTAGAGTAGAGTTAAGGCTCGCAATCGTGCGTAAGATGAGTGCAATGAAAGTCCCGGGATGGGCTTGCTCTTGACACTCCTATTCAAAACCGTTTATTTCTAGGTGCTTTCCTTCCATTCATACGGCGCATTCTGAAGTACACCGTGGCGGACGAGTTTGCAGAAAGGGAACCATTGACAGTTAAGGTCTTTTATCACGACAAATGTTTTGATGGAGCATGCTCGGCGTCACTGTTTACGCGCTTCTACCGCGAGCGTATTCGTCGCAACGCGGAGTTCCAATACCAGGGTTTGCTGCATCGCGCCGGAGCACTGTTCAACATTGAAGATTTCAACGGCAACGAGAATGCAATTGTTGACTTCAAGTATCTTGCGTCGGACAAGCTGACCTGGTGGTTCGACCATCATGAGAGCGCTTTCCTGACAGAGGAAGATGCAGAACATTTCGAGCGCCAGGAGAGCAACAAGAAATTCTTTGATCCTGATTTCAAGTCCTGCACCAAGTTTCTGGCGACGATTGCACAGAACCGGTTTGGTTTTGACACGGCGCCAGTGGAGGAACTGGTGACGTGGGCAGACATCGTGGACGGCGCTTCGTATGAGAGTGCCGAGGTCGCGGTCGGGATGAAGGAACCCGCGATGCGCATCACCATGGCGATTGAAGCGAATCAGGACCCTGCGTTTATTCCACGGCTGATTGAACTGCTGGCCTATCGCTCACTGAACGAAATCGTCACCACTCCGTTTGTCGCCGAGCAGATTCCACCGCTGCTGGAGCGGCACAAGCACTCCATTGAAATCATCCGCAAACACTGCGAGTGCGTCGATAAAACCATATTCTTCGATGTGACGGGATACGATCTGGAAGGCTACAACAAATTCATTCCGTACTATCTCCATCCGGAGAGCATTTACAGTGTGGGGCTGAGCAAGAGTAGCTTCCGCGTGAAGATCTCCGTCGGTTCGAATCCGTGGACAGACGCGGAGAACATGACAAACCTTGCGAAGATATGTGAGCGCTACGGCGGCGGCGGACATGCGCGGGTGGGAGCGATCAGCTTTCCTCCGGGTGAGTTCGAGCGCGCCACAGCTGCGGCGCAGGAGATCGTCACGGAGTTGCGCGAACACGCTCGCCGGTATCACGCGGGCTAGGGAAGCGATGAGCCGCTAGTGCGGCAAAGGTAAGGCGATCTTTTAGTCAATCCTTTGCTGGAGATGCCGGCCAGTTGGTTGATCAAGTACACTTTACCGCAATGATATTAGTAAATAGAGCAATCCTGTGTCTCGCACTTGTCGGTACCGGCTCGGCGTTCGGGCAGGGCGGACGAGCCAATGAAGTGCCTCGCGGTAGTAAGACGAACGCAGCCGATCCCACGACGAAGCCTTTGGACTCACGCAAACGGTTTGCCTATGACGTGGTGCGCGCGGCGGTGGCGCTGCCGCAGAATGAGCCTCAGGACAGGCTGCGCGTGCTGGCCGCCGCAGCTTCCGTGATCTCCCCGATACGTCCACTGCTGGCGAAGGGCTATAGCCGCGAAGGTTTGCGCGTAGAGCAGGATTTGATTCAGCGGGGAATACAGCCGGGAATCTCCATGCTGAATTCCGGGCAGGTGGATTGCAAAGCCGTGCAGGTGCTGGTCGATAGCATTCAACCGCAAAGTGTGGATGCAGCGGAACCGACGCTGGTGGCGGCGATTTCTGTGTGCTCGGCGGTGTCGGCAAGTGCGCAGAAGCTGATCGACTCGGGAATGGAAGAGAGGAAGTTGGCACCGCGCGCCACCCTCGCATTGATGGAACATGCGGGACTGAAATCCGCTTGGTCGCAGGAGCACTTCGAACAGTTATTTGACTCGCTGCCGTCGGACGTGGAGAAGATGCAGCACGAGGCACCGAATCTTGCCGCTATGTATGCTCGCGCTTCGGGCGAAGTGACTCCGGCTGCGGCAAAAAAGGCGGGGCTACGGTTTCTGGTGTGGTTAGGAAAAATGGACGAGAGCGGCGACCGTACGGTGGCCGTGAACGTGACGACGGGGGCAATGAAAACCGCGCTGGGTGAAAAAGGGTATGACGAAGCACTCTCTGGCGACGTAATGGCGAGACAGGTGGCGCAGAGTGCCGGGGGAGAGGGAGAGATTTCGCATCCGATGGACGAGTCGGCGTCTGTGCTGGACGCGATGCAATCTGCGACGGTGGATCGAATGCAGGAGTTGGAAACATTGCCGCCATCGCAGCGCGCGCGCGAGGCTGCGGCCAGCGGCTTTGCCAGCGGTACCGGCGGCGATGTGAAACTTGCATCGCGGTACTTTGATCTTGCGTTCAGTTCGTTGAATGCGGTGTGGAGCGATCGCCAGAGTGTTCGGGGTGCGCCCTCCGTGGTGCAGGAGGTCAGCGAGGCTGCGGCGCAGGTCAATTCGGTTGATGCGTTGCGAAGGGCGCGAGCCTTGGACGATTCAGCGGCTCAGGCGATCGGTATGATCGCCGTAGCGCGGGTGGTGGCAAACAAGGAACAAGCCACCACTAAAACATCTGCGAGTCGTTAGGCGGATAGAGGTCGAGCATTGAGTACGGCTGACAGGCAGTGTTCGTCAGCTTCCAGCGATGTCTCGTATGAGGTCCTAATGGCTGGCAGACGTGAACCATGCACGTTGCCAGCATGGGACTCAAGCTGCCTTGATGAGGCCGGAGACGGGCTCCGCCGTGAGCGAGGCGGGGGCGCTGGGCTCGGCCGACAATACCTTCATCTTGTTCCAGTCGTAAGGGAACTCTTTGCCACAATCAAGGCAAACAACATAGGTGCCGGTAACGCTGGCGGCGTACGAACGAACGTTGTTCCCCTTTTTCGCGGTGATCGGAAAACTATATCTTTTGTGCCAACAGCCGAAGAGCATGTCGAAGACATCGACGAACATCGATATACCTCCTGGTCCCCGGTTCGGACCCATGATGCCGAGTATTAAGGCATCTGGTACTTTGATTCGCCACAACGGAAAAAGGTTCGACGAGAGTAGTAATCAATTTGATTTATCCAGTTGTTTGTGATTAATAGGTGCGCCTCAAAATTGCTGACGATAATTGGCATGCGCAATGCGTCTCGCTGACGGGAAGTGTCATACGGAGCGGAAAGCCACACATATGTGCAGGAAAACTGGCTGCATTTTGCTGTCCGCGAGAATTTTTCATGAAAATCTTGGATTTCACTGGGGCGGAGTGCATGCTCTGATGCGCCAATGGTGAGCTACTTGCAAGCTTTTCCTCATCTTAGAAGATGCCCCGCGACGGTCTGAGCGGTACAATCGGCCATAGCCATGTCTTCTGATTTCGTTCATCTGCACCTTCATACTGACTACTCCATGCTCGACGGCGCATGCGACACCAAGTTGCTGTGCAAACGCGCGAAGGAACTGGATATGCCGGCTGTTGCCATGACGGATCACGGCAATATCTTCGGCGCAGTTCACTTTTTCAATGACGCGAAGGAAGCCGGGATCAAGCCGATTCTGGGTTGTGAGCTATACGTCTGCAAGAAGGAAGATCATCGTGCGGAGCCTCAAGGCGACAGCTACAACCATTTGATTGTGCTGGCCGAGAATGAAACGGGCTATAAGAACCTTACGAAGATATGTTCGGAAGCATCGCTGCACGGCTTCTACTACAAGCCTCGGGTGAGTAAGCGATATCTGGCGGAACATTCGGAAGGGCTTATTGGATTGTCGGCTTGCCTGAAGGGCGAAGTTGCCGAGCGGCTGACGGAAGGTAAGTACGACGCGGCGCGCGTGGCGGCAAAGACTCTGGAGGACATCTTCGGGCGCGGTAATTTCTTTCTGGAAATACAAGACCAAGGGCTTGCCGAAGAAAAGCGAATTCATAAAGACCTGTTCCGATTGGAGCAGGATCTCGACATACCGATGGTGGCGACCAACGACAGTCACTACATCTGCGAAGACGATTGCATGGCGCAGGATGCGATGATCTGCATTCAGACCGGGAAGTCGATTGCAGATCCGAATCGAATGAAGTTTCAGACCAACCAGTTCTTTGTGAAGAGCTACGAGGAAATGGCAAAGGTCTTCCAAGGTTATGAACAGGTGCTTCGCCGCACGGTGGGAATCGCCGAGCGATGCAATCTGAAACTGGCGAAGGTGAAGAACCCGTTCCCGAAGTTCGATGTGCCGGAAGGCGAGACGATCGACAGCTACTTCGAACGCATTGCGCGCGAGGGTATGGCGCGGCGCATGAATCTGCTTCGGGTGCTGAAGGAAAAGGGAAAGCTGAGACACAGCTTCGCCGACTATGAAGATCGCTTGAACCGCGAGATCGGCATCATCAAGCAGATGCAGTTCCCGGGATACTTCCTGATTGTGTGGGACTTCATCCGTTATGCAAAGGACAATGGAGTGCCGGTGGGGCCGGGGCGCGGTTCCGCGGCGGGTTCGCTGGTGGGATATGCGATGGGTATCACGGATGTCGATCCCATCCAGAATGAATTGCTATTTGAGCGCTTCCTGAATCCCGAACGCGTTTCCATGCCCGATATCGACGTTGACTTCTGCATGAACCGGCGCGGCGAGGTCATCAACTATGTGACCGAAAAGTACGGGCGCGAGCAGGTCGCGCAGATTATCACCTTCGGCACAATGGCCGCGAAGGCAGCAATCAAGGACACCGGGCGCGTGCTCGACATGCCTTACAACGAAGTGGATCGCATCGCGAAGATGATTCCGGGAACGCCGGGAATGACCATCGACAAGGCGATGGCAGACGTTGCGGCTTTCCACGATGTTTACACAAACGATCCGGCGATTCGCAACCTGGTGGATACGGCGAAGAAGTTGGAAGGCATGGTGCGCAATTCAGGCGTGCATGCCAGCGCAGTGGTAATTGCTCCTGTGCCGCTGGATGAACTGGTGCCGCTGTACAAGACGAAGAACGACGAAATCGTTACCGCCTATGACATGAAGGCGGTTGAGAAGATGGGCCTGTTGAAGATGGACTTCCTCGGGCTCACAACTCTGACGATTATCGACGACTGCCTAAAGCTGATAAAGATGACGCGCGGCGAAACCGTCGAGATGGAGAAGATTCCACTCGAAGATACGGAGACGTACGAGAAAGTCTTCCATAAGGGGCAGACCTCGGGCGTCTTCCAGTTTGAATCGGATGGAATGCGTGACGTGCTACGGCGTTATCAGCCGATGACGGTTGAAGACCTCACGGCGTTGAATGCGCTGTATCGTCCGGGACCGATTCAGGGTGGCATGATCGACGACTTCATTGAACGCAAGTGGGGACGCAAGAAAGTCGACTACATGCTGCCGGAGTTGGAACGGCTGCTGAAAGAGACGCTGGGCGTCATTGTGTACCAGGAACAGGTAATGCAGATTGCCAACGTGATCGCCGGGTACTCACTGGGTGAGGCCGATCTGCTACGTCGCGCGATGGGTAAGAAGATCGCGGCGGAAATGGACAAGCAGCGCGAGCGCTTTATGCAGGGCGCGGCGGAGCGGAAGTTCTCCAAGGAAAAGGCCGGGCACATCTTTGACCTGATGGCGCAGTTCGCCGGATATGGCTTCAACAAGTCGCACTCGGCGGCGTATGCGTTGGTGGCCTATCACACGGCGTATCTGAAGACGCATTATCCGGTGGAGTTTATGGCGGCGCTGCTGACTTCGGTGACGGGGAAGACCGAGGACGTGGTGAAGTATATTGGGGAATCGCGGGAGATGGGGATCGAGGTGCTGGCGCCGGATGTTCACGAATCGGCGTCGAACTTTACTCCGATCATTTCTCAGGAAGGGTACAAGATTCGCTTCGGGCTCTCGGCGGTAAAGAACGTCGGGGGCAACGCAATTACTTCGATTATTGAGGCGCGCAAGGAAAGCCACTTCAAAGGCATTTACGATTTCTGCGAGAAGGTGGATTTGCGCCTGCTCAATAAGAGAGTGCTGGAATCGCTGATCAAAAGCGGAGCGATGGATTCGCTGGGGCGGCGCGCTCAACTGATGGACGCGCTGGACAAGGCGATGGAGGAGGCGCAGAAGGCGGCGCGCGATCGCGAGGCAGGTCAGCACGGACTATTTGGCATCTTCGAAGAAGCAAGCCCGGCAGCGGGGGCGGTGGATCGTTTGGCGAATGTGCCGGACTGGGACGAATCAGTACGGCTGCAGAACGAGAAGGAAATTCTTGGCTTCTGGATCAGCGGACATCCGCTGGAGAAGTATCAGGACAAGATCGAAGACCTGCACGCCAAGAAGACCAGCGATGTGCTGGCGATGACCCGTTCGACGCCGAAGAACGAGGAGGTCCCGGTGGCTGGACTGATCACCGGACTGCGAATTGCGAAGACTCGCAAGGGCGACCTGATGGCCGGACTGGTGATTGAAGACATGCATGGACGCGTGGAGGCCGCTGTGTTTCCGGAGGCTTACAAGCGGCTGCATGAGAAGGTGAAGTTGGAGATTCCGGTGTTGGTAAAGGCCGCAGTGAGGGTGGAAGAAGACGCGGCTCCGAAGCTGTTTATCAACGAGATTATTCCTCTGGACGACGCGAAGGTGAAGCTGCCGCGCTCGCTGCGAATTTCGATTCAGTTGGCAGATGCATTGCCGGAGACGGTGGATGCGCTACATGGAATCTTCACCCGCTCGAAGGGCGATTCGAAGGTTTTATTCGATCTCGTGCGGCCCGGTGAGTATGTAGTGGTGATGGAAGCTGAAGGCTATAATGTGTTAGCAGACAGGGCCTTTATGAGGAGCGTGGAGCAGTTGTGCGGCCCGGACTCAATCAAGGTTATCGACTAAGACTGGCGGGAAGATAAGAATGGAAGCTGGAACCAAGGCAGACCAGGAACTGGAAAAAGTTGAACGCCAGATCAAACAACTGGAATCGATTGCGGGCAGCAACAACGACGCACAAAAACAGCTCCGCGAATTACGTGATCGGGTCGATGGTCTTCGCAGACAGGTGAACGCAAACTACGACGCCTGGCAGCGCACGGAACTGGCGCGTCATCCGCAGCGTCCTTACATGCTGGATTACGTTCAGCATATGTTCACCGATTTTTCGGAGATTCACGGCGACCGCGCATTCGGCGACGATGCGGCGATGATTTGCGGGATGGCGCGCTTCCACGGTGAGGAAGTGCTGGTGGTGGGCACGCAGAAAGGGCGTGATACCAAGCAGAAGATTTATCGCAATTTCGGGATGCCCAATCCCGAGGGATATCGCAAGGCGATTCGCGCGATGAAGATCGCGGAGAAGTTTGGGCGGCCTATATTTTCGTTCATCGATACGCCTGGGGCTTATCCGGGACTGGGCGCAGAGGAGCGGGGACAGGGCGAGGCGATTGCGCATAATTTGCGCGAGATGTCGCGACTGAAGGTTCCTATCCTGGTGACGGTGACTGGCGAGGGCGGCTCGGGCGGAGCGCTGGCGATTGCGGTTGGCGATCGTGTGTTCATGCTGGAAAACAGCGTGTATTCAGTGATTTCGCCAGAGGGCTGCGCGTCCATCATGTGGCGCGACGCAAGCAAACGGAACCTGGCCGCGCAGGCGATGCATATCACTGCGCCGGACCTGATCGGCTTCGGCATCGTGGACGCGATTGTTCCGGAACCGGAGGGGGGCGCGCACGCCGACCATGCACGAATGGCAGAGAATCTGGATAAGGTGCTGGTGGCAAACTTGGCGGAGTTGAAGAAGCTGAGCACCGCTGAATTGCTGGATGGCCGGTACGAGAAATTCAGAAATATGGCGAAGTTCTTCCGTCAAGAGTAGCGCAGCCAAAGGCCGCAAATTCCATATTGCATTCGGGAGTGAGTTGCGGCGACATATGCCGGTCACGGTGCAATCTGTGCGTTTCGATCACGCGTGTTGCAGGCGGATGGGCGAAACGGGGCGGGGGTTGACGGCTGCCGTATAATGACAAGGCTCATGCAAGTGTTTGCAGTACGTAAACCGCACGCCCTCGAAGGATGGCTTTTCTCATGGCAAGTATCGACGTTGCCCTAAACCAGGACACGGACAGTCGGCAAAATCGCGAGCCCGTCGTAAACAACTTCAGCATTCAGGTCGGAACCGTGAATGGCTCCGGCTCACAGTCAGCCAATTCCGTTCTGCTGCGCACCATCTTCCAGATGGGCGTTCCGGTGAGCGGCAAAAACCTGTTTCCCTCGAATATTGCAGGACTTCCGACGTGGTTCACAATTCGAGTAAGCAAAGACGGATACATGGCCAGGAAGCGCGATACGGAGTTGCTGGTGGCGATGAATCCGGAAACCGCCGCAGACGACGTTCGAGCGTTGAAACCGGGATCGTTGGTGCTGTACGATGAGCCGCTCAAACTGGAAGCCTTGCGCGACGATCTCGATTTCTTCCCGGCGCCGTTTGACAAACTCGTAGGGCCGGTCGCGCCAGATCCGAAGCTGAAAAAGCTGCTGCGCAACATGATCTATGTTGGCGTGCTGGCCCATCTGCTCTCGCTGGAAATGGCGGAAGTGGAAGAGGCGATCAGCAAGCAGTTCAGCGGCAAGAAACGCGCAACCGAAGTAAACATTGCAGCGGTTCGCGCGGGATACGAGTACGCATCCGCGAATCTTCCGCGATCCCGATTCAAAGTGGAGCGGATGAATGAGAACGCGGGCAAGATCATCATCGACGGGAACTCCGCCGGGGCGCTGGGAGCGCTGTTTGCGGGAGTTACGGTTGTGCCATGGTATCCGATCACGCCGTCTTCTTCGCTAATTGAGGCACTGTCGGATTACCTGAAGGAATATCGCGTGGACGCCGACGGAAAGGCTAGCTTTGCGGTGATACAGGCGGAGGACGAGCTGGCGGCGATTGGAATGGTGCTGGGCGCTTCCTGGTCTGGTGCGCGCGCGATGACAGCTTCGTCGGGGCCTGGAATTTCTCTGATGACAGAGTTCACCGGGCTTGGCTACTACGTGGAGATTCCGGCGGTCATCTGGGATGTGCAGAGGGTGGGGCCCTCGACTGGATTGCCGACGCGAACCGCGCAGGGCGATCTGCTCTCGACGGCATTTCTGTCCCATGGCGACACGAAGCATCCTTTGTTGCTTCCGGCGTCTTGTGCGGAGTGTTTTGAGTTTGGCGGGACAGCTTTTGACTTAGCGGAGCGCCTGCAGACGCCGGTGTTTGTAATGAGCGACCTTGATATCGGCATGAACAACTGGGTCAGCGATCCGTTCCCGTATCCGGAGAAGCCTCTGGATCGCGGTAAGGTTCTGAGCAAGGAAGAGCTCGATCAGTTGGGCAGCTTTGCGCGTTACAAGGACGTGGATGGCGATGGCATTGGGTACCGCACATTGCCGGGAACGCTGCATCCGAACGCCGCATGGTTTGCGCGCGGCAGTGGACACAACGAGAAGGCGCAGTACTCGGAGCGTCCGGATGATTACGTCAACAATCTGGACAGGCTAGACCGCAAGTGGGAGACGGCGCGAACGATCGTTCCGGGACCTGTGCTGGAGCATAGTGCGCCGGACGCAAAGGTCGGCATTATCGCGTTCGGTTCCTCGCACTGGGCTTTGGTGGAGACAATTGACCAATTGCAGGAGCAGGGAATAGAAGCAGACTACCTGCGATTGCGCGCGTATCCATTTAATGCGGCGGTGCACGAGTTTATTGCTGCACATCAGCGCGTTTACGTTGTGGACCAGAACCGCGATGGGCAGATGCTGCAGTTGATCAAGATGGATATTGCGAGCGAGGACGTTGTGAAGCTTCGCAGCGTTCGCCACTACAACGGACACCCACTCGATGCCCGCTTCGTTACCGACAGCATTTTGTCGCAAGAGCAGGAGCAGAAGTAATGGCTACCACACCGAATACTCCGACTGTGAAGACCAATCGCATTGGCCTCTCCGTGATCGATTATCGCGGGGGGAAATCGACGCTTTGCGCGGGATGCGGTCATAATGCGATTTCCGAGCGCATCATCGACGCGTTTTATGAGATGGGAATAGAGCCTGAGCATGTCGCCAAGTTGAGCGGCATCGGTTGCTCATCGAAGAGCCCTGCTTATTTCATGGGGCGGGCGCATAGCTTTAACTCTGTGCACGGGCGTATGCCGGCCATTGCAACAGGCGCGGCGGTGGCCAATCACAAGATGCTCTACATTGGCGTGAGCGGCGATGGGGACACGGCTTCGATTGGCATGGGGCAGTTTGCTCATCTTATGCGCCGCAATCTTCCGCTGATTTACATCATCGAAGACAACGGCGTGTATGGGCTGACGAAGGGGCAATTCTCAGCGACGGCCGATGTGGGCTCACGGTTGAAGACGGGAATCATCAATGAACTGCCGGCGATTGATACTTGTGCGCTTGCGATTGAGTTGGGAGCTACGTTTGTGGCCCGAAGTTTCTCCGGCGACAAAAAGCAATTGCAGGCACTGCTGAAGGCTGCGATTGCTCATAATGGAACGGTGATGCTGGACGTGATCTCGCCATGCGTGACCTTCAATGATCATGAGGGTTCGACAAAGAGCTACAAGTTCATGAAGGACCACGAGGAGCCGCTGCAGGATATTAACTTCGTGCCGGCTTTTGAGGAAATCGACGTCGAGTACGATGAGGGAAGCGGGATCGACATCTCGTTGCACGACGGTTCTCGAATGCACTTAACGAAGTTGGAGGAAGATTACAATCCGACTGATCGCATTGCGGCGCTCACTCGTTTGGCGGAGGCTCGTGCGAACGACGAGGTGCTGACGGGGTTATTTTATCTTAACCCGGAACAGCCGAGCTTTACGGATATGCTGGACCTGGTGGATAACCCTCTGGGTACGCTGCCGCAGGAGACCACGCGGCCTCCGAAGAGTGTGCTGGAAAAGATCATGAACGAGTACCGATAGAAGTGGTGAACGGCAGGAAGAAAGGCGCGGAGCGATCCGCGCCTTTTGTGCGTTGGTGGCTTCGGTCCATTTGCCTACGGATGCTTTCCTTGCTGGCCTCTATATAATCGTTGCTGGAATTTAGCACTGGAGTCTTTGTGGCCTATAACGATCTGCGTGAATGGATAGCGGCGCTGGATAAATCTGGCGAGCTTAAGCGCATTAAAGCTGAAGTTGATCCTGTTCTTGAAGTCACCGAGATTACTGACCGCGTTTCCAAATGGGGCGCGACAAATGGCAAGGGGCCGGGCGGTCCGGCGTTGCTGTTTGAGAATGTGAAGGGACATCCGGGGCACAAGATTTTCATCAATCAGTTCGGCTCGGAGCGGCGCATGAATTTGGCGCTGGGCTCGAATTCGCTGGATGAAATTGCGCAGCGCATTCACCAGATGATGGACGTCAAGACTCCGCAGGGCTTGCTTGAGAAGATTAAGATGCTGCCGATGCTGGCCGACCTGGGGAATCTGTTTCCTAAGCGCGTTTCGACCGGGGCGTGCAAAGAGGTGATTAAGCGCGATAACTTTTCGCTGCTTGATTTTCCAATTCTGCAGTGCTGGCCGCAGGACGGAGGTCGCTTCATTACGCTGCCTTGCGTGATGACGCGCGATCCGCGCACGGGGAAGCGCAACATCGGGATGTATCGCATGCACGTTTACGACGCCACCAGCACGGGGATGCACTGGCAGCGGCACAAGAACGCGGCTGAGCATCAGCGCGAGTTGATGCGGGCGGCAGTGGCAAACGGGCCGACGCTGGGACGGACCTCGTCGGTGGACATTATGGCGCGGAGCGGCGGGGGGAGTATCGCCATCCAGGGCAAGCCGGTGAACGGGCGCATGGAAGTGGCGGTTGCGATTGGGACGGATCCGGCGTTGACGTTTGCGGCGATTGTGCCGGCACCGCCGGATATTGAGGAATACATGATCGCGGGATTCCTGCGAGGCAAGCCGGTGGAAGTTGTGAAGTGCGAGACGGTCGATCTGGAAGTTCCGGCAAATGCGGAGATTGTGCTGGAGGGATATGTCGACATTGGTGAAATGAAGGTGGAAGGGCCGTTTGGAGACCACACGGGCTTCTATTCGCTGGAAGACCTCTATCCGGTGTTTCATGTACAGTGCATCACGCATCGCAAGAACCCGATCTACGCGGCGACGGTGGTGGGCAAGCCTCCGCAGGAGGATGCATGGATGGCGCTGGCGGTGGAGCGTATCTTTTTGCCGGCGGCGAAGATGATGATTCCGGAATTGGTGGATTTCCATCTGCCGCCGGAGGGTGTGGCGCACAACCTGATGATTATCTCGATCAGGAAGTCGTACCCGGGGCAGGCGCGCAAGGTGATGAATGCGATCTGGTCGCTGGGGCAGGCGATGTTCACCAAGTGCATAGTGGTCGTGGATGAAGACTGCGATGTGAAGGATCTGCGCGAGGTTACATTGCGAGCACTGAATAACATTGATCCGGAGCGCGATATTCAGTTCACGATGGGACCGGTGGATTCGCTGGATCACGCCTCGCGGTTGCCAAATTTCGGCAGCAAGATGGGCATTGATGCGACGCGCAAGTGGTCGACTGAAGGGTTTGATCGGCCGTGGCCGGATGAGGTCGAGATGTCAGAGGAAGTTAAGCAGCGCATCAGCAAGCGCTGGAAGGAATTTGGATTGGAGTAGAGGCAGAGAGGTTTCGTGGAAATGCGCCTGGCACACAGGCGTTTTTTCTGTGCTCACCGGGAGTTAGTCGCGATGCAATAGGAAATAGACCATCAAGGCCCAAAATGGCAATGAGATCAGGGCCGCGATGACTAGACCTCTAAAGGCTGATGGGAAACGTCGGGCCGGGCCATCTGCGTTGCGACCTGTCGGCTTGAACTTGTGTGCAATAGATTGTGAAGATTTAACCTTCCGACGCTCCATGAAGTCACCCCATCTGCTTTAAATCGCGCCCTGATGCTGTGGGGGAAGCCGAGCGCGAGCATGCGCTTATACAATCCATGAGACTTGATCTGCGAAAAAGTATCCAACGGGCCTTGGACTTTGTCCAGTGAAATGTAAGTGGCTCAATTAAGAAGGCATGCTCATTTGGGACGAAGGCGAGACGTGTTGCGCTGGCCGGACGTGAGGGCAAACCGGATTCGATCGGAGATGGGCGGATGAGAATAGCTCCAGAAAACGAGAAGGCGCGAAGGGTTGGGATAGGAATATGATTTTTCACCGAGCACCTGGAATGACTGAGCGGCTACCTGTGCGGCATTTGAGGTGACTGGGGCGGTGATAGTCAAGCCATAGACGTCGGCGTTGTGTTCCTCCCACCTACTGAAGGTGCTTCCGAGCGGTTCGCCGAAGAATGAGAGCAGAGAAGCGACCAGCATGATCAGCGGGAGCGAGGACCAGTCCGCCATCGTACGGATGCCTAATGAATCCCCATGGCGGACGAGCATGGAGGTGGCGATCTGCTGGGTGAGCCAGAATCCGGCGAACATCAGGAGCGCCGTGAATGCCATGCCGAGATAGATATGGTGCAGGACGTAGTGTCCCATCTCATGGCCAAAGATGAAGAGGGTTTGCGGCAATGTCAGGTCGCGGGCAGTGGTGTCCCACACAACGATGCGTTTGGTCGCCCCGAAGCCGGTTACATACGCATTGTAGGTAGTGACTTTGTCGCTGGCGTGCATGAGGAAGATGCGGGATTCGGGGATGTCGAGCTCGGCGGAATGAGCGAGGCTGCGGAGCTGGGTGGTGAGCTGGGGATTTGATTTGGCCAAGGGCTCGAAGCGGTTGAATATGGGATCGATGATGATGGGCGCGGCAAAAACCATAGCGGCCATGATCGGCAGGGTGGCCATCCATGCGTAGAGCCACCAGCGCTGTGGGAAGCGCCGGATTCCGGCGTACAAGCCCCACAAGGTGAGGGTGGCAAAGATCAGGATCAGTAGTTCGCCCTTGAGCCAGTCCGCCAGCCAGGAGCCCCAGCCCTGCACGCTCAATCCGTAGGAAAGCGAGATGTGGTGGCCATAAATCTGCAACGGCATATCGAAGAGCGAGAGAGTAAGGAGAAGCGCAGGGACGAAGATGGCTGCCTGCACCAGGCGGCGACGGGAGAGGGACTCAGCAACGCGCTGTATCCGGGGGCCGAAGCGCACGGCGAGCAGCAAGATGAGTATGGCGATTCCGAAGACGGTCGAGGTCAGCGAGAGCACTACGCTGGTACGGTGGAGTCCCTCGGACTTGCGGAGTTGCTCTGGAGTGAGGGTGTACGAGGTGATGGTGCGCCGCGCAACTGCTTCTCCGGGGGAAAGCCTTGCTATTACGGGGCTTGCGGTCGTGGGCATGGGTCCTCGTGGAATGCAGCGTCACATGGTCGGCGCTGTGATGCGAACTCGTATTGTCTCACTTGGCTGGGGTCAGACAAAGCGAGCGCGAGGAGCTCAATTCAGGGGAATGAGCAGCGTTATCAGCTCGATGCAGAATCATTCCCGTTCGCTGGGCGAAAGCGCATCACAACCCGCAATGCTCGCCATTCGATAGTCTGGTTGCGCCACATACTACAACATATTTGCCAAAGCGGTGCTGCAGGAGAGAGCATAAGTTGTTTGTGGTATTGACGTTGACTCCTTTAAGGAAGTGATTCATACAGATGGCGACAGGGCAGAAAAACACTCCTACTGAAATCGCAGCAGCCAAAGGAAAGCTTGGCATAATGGTCGTCGGACTGGGGGCGGTGGCTACCACCTTCATAGCCGGCGTCGAAGCCGTTCGCAAGGGCATTGCCGCACCCATCGGCTCGTTGACGCAGATGGGGACAATCCGTCTTGGAAAGCGTACAGACGGGCGTTCGCCTATGATTAAGGACTTCGTGCCTCTCGCCGACCTTAACGACATCGTCTTCGGCGCGTGGGACATTTTCCCGGACAGCGCCTATGAAGCGGCTGCCAAGGCGAAGGTTCTCGAGAAGGAATTGGTCCTTCAACTCAAACCGTTTCTGGATACGATCAAGCCGATGGCGGCGGTTTTCGATCACAACTACGTCAAACTGATCGACGGACCGAACGTCAAAAAGGGCAAGAACAAGCTGGAATTGGCCGAGCAACTGCGTGCCGATATCCGTAACTTCAAGAAGGTAAATGACTGCGCGCGTCTCATCGTGATTTGGTGCGGCTCGACGGAGAGCTTCCAGAAGGCGAGCGAAGTTCACGCATCGATTGAAGCCTTTGAAAAAGGTTTGGAAGCGAGCGATCCGAATATCGCGCCTTCGCAGATGTATGCTTACGCGGCTCTGAAGGAGAGCGTGCCTTACGCAAACGGCGCGCCGAACCTTTCGGTCGATCTGCCGGTGATGCAGGAGCTTTCGCGCAAGAACAATGCACCGATCTGCGGTAAGGACTTCAAGACCGGGCAGACCTTGATGAAGACGATTTTGGCCCCGGGTTTCAAAGCCCGTCTACTGGGATTGAGTGGCTGGTTCTCGACGAACATCCTGGGCAATCGCGATGGCGAAGTGCTGGAAGATCCGGGCTCATTCAAGACGAAGGAAGAGTCGAAGTTGAGTGTGCTGGACGAAATCCTGCAGCCGAAGCTGTATCCCGAGCTGTACGGAGACATCTTCCACAAGGTGCGCATCAACTACTATCCGCCGCGTGGAGATAACAAGGAAGGCTGGGACAATATCGATATCTTTGGCTGGCTCGGTTATCCGATGCAGATCAAGGTCGATTTCCTTTGCCGCGACTCGATTTTGGCCGCACCTCTGGCGCTGGATATCGTCCTGTTCCTTGATCTGGCAGCGCGCACGAGCGATTTGAAGGGAATCGGAATTCAGGAGTGGATGAGCTTCTACTTCAAGTCTCCGATGACCGCGCCGGGACTGTATCCCGAGCATGATCTATTCATCCAGTTGATGAAGATGAAGAACACGCTTCGCCACATCAAGGGCGAAGAGCTGATCACTCATCTGGGTCTGGAATACTACGACTGATCGGAATGAATTGTGCCGAAAAGGGCAGGAGCTTCGGCTTCTGCCCTTTTTCTTTTGGAGGTGCGGATTGTAGCTAAGCGATTGGCTCAACCTCGAGTTCTAGCTGGTGGATGGAAACCACGCGAACCGGGGCTCCGGCATGCAAGGGCTTGGCAGAGTGCGCATCCCATAGCTCGCCGTGAACAAATACCTTTCCGTGGGGAGCAAGGTCGCTGCGGGCGACGCCCAATTCTCCGACGATTCCCTGGGAGCCGGTCACGATCTTATTGCGACGGGCACGCCAGGCAATCGACATGAGGAAAGCCGTGATCAGTCCGAAGGGGAGGCTGACGGCGATGGATGTGAGCAGTTTGACGCGCATTTCGGGAATGGGCCCATCGACGAGAAGGACTCCACCGAGAGTGAGTGCGACGATGCCTCCGAGGGTGAGGACGCCGTGGGAGACGAATTTTGCTTCGAGGGCAAAGAGGACGAATGCCAATCCGATGAGAGCTAGCGAAGCATAACGCGTGGGGAGAAGATTGAGCGCAAAGAGCGTGAGGAGGATGAAAATCACTCCGACGACGCCGGGGATGATCGCTCCGGGATGGTTGAATTCCGCGTAGAGCGATAGGGCTCCGATAGCTAGGACCAGGAAGGCGATGTTGGGGTCCATGAGCCAGCCGAGCACGCGCTGGCGCAAGGTGGAGGGAAGCTCTTCGACAGGTTGATTGGCGACGTGGAGGATCGTCGTTGAGCCATCGAAACGGTGAAGGGTGCGTCCATCCAGTTGCTTGAGCAGATCGGCTTCGTCACGGGCGGTGAGGTCGATGAGATGGAGGTCGAGCGCTTCCTTTTCAGTCCAGGAGATGGACTGGCGGACGGCTTTTTCAGCTTCCTCGGCGTTGTGTCCGCGGCGCGAGACGTAGGAGCGGAGGAAGGCGGCGGTATCGTTTTCGATCTTGGTCTTCATCACATCATCGAGCTTGCCGCCGCCGATGGTTACGGGATGCGCGGCTCCGGTGTTGGTTCCGTTAGCCATGGCGGCCACATCGCCGGATTGGAGGATGAAGAATCCGGCAGAGGCGGCGCGGGCTCCGCTGGGGCCTACGTAGATGATGATGGGAACGGTGGATGATTCGATCTTGGCGATGATTTCGCGAGTGGAATCGAGAAGGCCGCCGGGAGTATTGATCTGGATGAGCAGGGCGGAGGCGTGACGCGCTTGTGCGGCATCGATCGCACGCGCAACCTGTTCGGCGGCTATGGGATGGATGGTTCCGTCGATATGAATGCGCAGCACCTGCGCGGCGGTTGGCAGTGCAGCCACAATCATTAGAAATGCGATAAAAAGCAGGACAAGGCGCTTCACGGAAAACCTCCGGTACGCAATCTTTCAGGTGAGCGGTGATTTCACCAGGTCAGCTTCAGACCTGAGAATGGCGCGTGCTGGCATCGAAAGCTTGCGTCGGCACAAATCTAACGCCGGGGCGGGAATAGTGCAATGGCTACTCCGATTTGGGAGCGGCCTCGGCCCGGTGGCTCTGGATCTCCAGCCGGACGGCCTGAGCGTCAGCGCTGGTGGGTTCGAGAGAAAGAGCCTTCTGCAGGTTCTGCTCGGCTCCGGCACTGTCTTTGTCGTGGAGGTCGGCGCGTGCGAGAACGAGGTAAGCTTCGGCGCTGGGCTGAAGACGCAGCGCCCCCTGGGCTTCGCGACGGGCCTGCGGAACCTTGTTTTGGAGAAGCAGCGCGTGTCCGAGTCCTGCGAGAGCGCTGGAATTCTTTGGCTCAAGAGCCAGTGCCTCGCGGAACTGGTTCTCAGCTTCGGCGGCAGCACCATCTGAAAGGAATTCACGGGCCCGCTCCAGGTGCAGCGCGACGCGATCGGAAGGTTTCGCCTTTCGGACAGACTCGTCTATTGCGTTTTGCAGTTCGACAGCGAGCTGGCGATAGGAGCTTTCATCGTAGTTTCGCTTGATACGGGTGAGCGGGACGGCGAGCACAGCGGGATGGACGGCACTGGTGAGGCTGGCGGCGAGCGCGTCCTGGAACTGGCGCGCCTCCGTGTCATTGGGACGACGGCTCAGGGTTTCACGCAACTGGCGCTGAGCTCCGGCGATGTCGCCCTTGCGATAGAGCGCGACGGCTAAATTGAAGTGATAGTCGGCGTCGGAGGGATCGGCCTGCACCGCTTTCTGGAAATAGTCGGCTGCGTCGTGGTGGCCGCGACGGCTTTCGGTGACTCCGATATTGTTGAGGACCTCGGTGAGAGGGACTCGCTCGGCGGTTGCTTTGAAGGCGGCAGAGGCCTTCTCAAATTGTCCGAGATGAAACTGGGAGAGGCCGAGCAGGAAATGTGCTTCACCGGAAGCCTGGTCGTCTGCGGGTAGCTTGGCAAACCAGAGCGCTGCCTGGTCGTATTCGCGGGCGGAGAAGTAGGTTTTGCCCAGCAGCATGATGGCTTGCGCGTACTGGGGATTGATGGCGATGGCTGCCTTGAGATAGCGAATCTTATCCGAGGTGCCGCTGGCAACGACGGCGCGAATGAAGTTCTCAAAGGCATTGAGGCGGATGGCGGGGGCGCGCTGGACGAATTGCTGGCGCGGCTCGGGGAACTTTGGCCGCATCTGCCGTAGCACATCCCAGGCGAGGGCGGTCTGGATGGTGAGGAGCTCGGTCAGAGGTCCGCTCTCAACCTGATCCTGTGAGAGGCGAAGAGCTTTCATGTCCAAGACCTGCGCTCGAGCGGTGAAAGTCTGACCATCGTAGGAATAGCTGCCGAGGACGATGTAGTCGGCGTCGAGCTGGGCGGCGATGCGATAGAGCGTGGCTCGCGAGGCATGGAGATTGACGGGAATTCCCATGCGGTCAAACGCATACTGGCGATCGTCTCGACTGATGAGGAAGAGCGACTGCGTGTTCAGGCGCTGCCCCAGGATTTCAGGAAAAGCTTCGCTGATCCACTCCAGACCGGGCTGGTGGGTGGAGTTGTCAAAGGGAAGAACGAGGACAGTCTGCGTGCCCGGCGCGGCTTGGCCGATAGCCATGGCCGTGACGAGAGAGAGCAGAAGCGGGAACGCGAAAAGGAATCTGAGTCTACGCGGAATCAAAGCTCCACCATTATAGCGAGTGAGCGGCTCCAGTGCTCACGAGCGGGGCCTATGGAAAAGGGAATAGGAGCTTCGGATTGGCCCAACCCGTAGCGCGAAGTGTGGTTCTAATCGGTTGGGAGTTCGAGAGAAACTCGCAACGTCGGCGTCAGGGGCGATGTTGAGGCAACCTTTAGCGCAGCCCTGAGCGCAAGCATGAACGTGGGGAGAGCATAAAGATGAAAATGAATAAACTGATGTACGTGGCAACTGTTGCTTTGATGGCCAGTGGTATGGCTTTGGCGCAGAGCGGCACCAACACAAGCAATTCGACAACCAGTAGCACGATGGACTCACAGACGGGAAGTTCTACGGCGACGGCACCGCAGACCGGTGGACACACCGACACGCAGGGCGATCTGCCAGCGGTAAAAGAAGGTGAAAAACAGAGTGGCACCAGCACGCAGTCCGAGTCGCAGGCCGAGCGACCGGGAGTGATGGGCACGCCTTCCACACCGAACGAGGGAGTGACGCCGAAAGGTGAGACGCCTGCAACCGGTGTGCAAACCGAACAAAAAGGCAAGTCGGATAAAAGCAACATGCGTCCGGGCACTACACCGTCGGAGCCGGCAACCAACGGCACCGACACTAATTCGACTCCGAAGAGCATGAGCAGCAATCCGGATTCGGCGAATAAGCCCGATTACGCGAAGCCAATCACCCCCACTGACAGCTCAACCGATTCCAGGCCGTCGGAGAAAAGCACCGACACCGGCACCCAGAGCCCGAAATAGCTAAGCTATCGATGGTGCAGACGAGAAGCTCCCGATAAGTCGGGAGCTTCTTTCTTGCGTGCAAGTGGATTTTGATCGCGACTGACGTTAGAAGGCTCGTTCGGCCTGCTGCGCGATGTTGCGCGCCGCGGTCGCGGGGTCATCGGAGGCGGTGATGGGACGGCCGACGACCAGGTAGTTGGCACCTGCGCGGATAGCGTCCTCGGGGGTCACCACCCGGGCCTGGTCGGCAGCGATGCCTCCGGCGGGACGGATGCCGGGGGTGACCAGGACGAAACCGGATCCAAGCGCTTGGCGCAAACGAGTTGCTTCCTGGGCTGAGGCGACGATTCCTCCGCATCCTGCGTTGATGGCCAATCCGGCGAGGCGCAGAACCTGGGACTCGACAGTGCCCTGGACGCCTACTTCGAGCAGATCTTCCTGGTTCATGGACGTGAGGACAGTGACGGCGAGGACGGTGGGCTTGGTATCCGATTGCGACGCGGCTTCTGCGGCAGCCTTCAGCATCTTGGAGCCGCCTCCAGCATGGACCGTCAGGAGAGAGACTCCGAGGGAAGCTGCGGTACGGATGGCTCCGGCGACGGTATTCGGGATGTCGTGAAATTTGAGATCCAGAAAGACCCGCTTGCCACTGGAGACCAGTTCTCGAACGAAAATGGGGCCTTCGGCGGTGAAAAGTTCCTTGCCGACCTTGTAGTAGCTTACGGCGTCTCCAAGCACCTGCACCAGAGCGCGAGCCTTGGCCGCGTCGGCAACATCCAGGGCAACGATCAAACTTTCTTTTCCATCTCGCATGGAAAAAGGATAACTCAGCGGGCGATGAGTGGGATGGTGAGTTCGGAAAATCGATGCGCTTGAAGCGAGACCGGGATAAAGAACGTCAAGGGCGAAAAAGTAAAGACCCTACAGCGGGGGTATGCCGTAGGGCCGGGTTCAGGATGAGTGAAGTTGGATTTAACGCTGCATTGCGGGCTGTTTAGCCATTGCCATTTCCGCATCCTGGGGCTCGACAATGTCGACCCTGACCTTCTGCAGGCCCTTCTTGCTCATGCCAAGGCTACGGGCAGCGCTATACGATAAATCTATGATTCTCCCTGGAGTCACAGGCCCACGATCATTCACGCGGACAACTACAGACTTCAGGTTCTTCAGATTTGTTACCTTCACGAAAGTGCCCAAAGGCAGTTCGCGATGAGCGGCGGTGAAATCGTACATGTCGTAATCTTCACCGCTCGCTGTTGCTTTACCCTGAAAGAGACCACCGTACCAAGAAGCCTTGCCCACCTGATACGCCTTGGTGGCAGGCTCAAACTCCCTGGGTTTCTGCTGTGGAAGCGGCAGAAAGGCTGGTGCGCTCGGGGAGGCCGATGTTGTATGGCCGGGTGCCGCTCCCATGGTTCCGCCTAACAAAAGCAATGCGTAGACGGAATGGGTCAGTACTCGTCGCAATCAAACACCTCGAATAGAAATTTCCCCCTGCACTTCAACGCCTAAGGTTTGTGACCTAAAAAGCGATACCCGATTGTATGAACCGGGGATATCAAAGGTCAACCCAACGGAAAATATATCCACAAATCGCTTGCAATCTGTCGCGTTCTATGAATGAGAACGCAAAGTCGAGTATGCCGACCGACGCATTGTAAGCCGCGCAGTTCCTGGGACAATCGCGCGGCCACTCAGCGTTCAGACCTGGATTCAAAGGGGGATCGAAACCCAGGCAATTTTCACTTTCACACTTACCCAGAACTAATCTTTGTGGTTAGAACCACGGGGGCTTTCTGAAGTTGGCTATAGAGCGAAGATTGACTAGTCTCTCCCCGCGTACTCAAGGCCCATGGGCCCCTTTCCCTTGCCGAGGCCGGGGGCGCGCTCGATCGCCCTTCCTACGAATGCTTTGGCTGAGGTGACGGCGGTCGGGATGTTCTGACCTTGGGCCAGAGCACAGGCGATTGCCGTGGAAAAGGCGCATCCGGTGCCGTGGGTAGAGGTGGAGCGCAGGCGTGGGGCGGACAGCGTCTCGACGAAGTCCATTCCGCGGATGGCGTAAGCCAGCACGTCCTGTGAGTCGTTTGCGTTTTCGGGGGCGTCTTGCTCGAAAGGGTCGCCGCCGGTAACCACGGCTGACGTGGCTCCGAGGTGGCGGAGCGCAATGGCCATGGCCTCTGCGTCCTGGATGGGAAGGCCGGTGAGAATGGCGGCTTCAGAGCGGTTGGGGGTCACGACGGTTGCGAAGGGAAGAAGACGGTCCCGAAGTGCGAGAATTCCAGCAGCATCGAGCAGCTCAGTGCCGGAGGAGGAGCGCAAAACGGGGTCGAGGACTACGGGGCAGTCGGGGTGGCTCGCTAGGAAGTCAGCCACGACCGTTACGATCTCCGCGCATGCGAGCATTCCTATTTTGATGGACGTGGGAGGAAGGTCGTCAACCAGCGCTTGAAGTGTTTCCTGGACCGTGGTGGGCGAAACAGGCTCGAAGCGGCGCACAGCCAACGTGTTCTGCACGGTTAACGCAGTGATACAGGCGGCTCCGTAGCAGTTGAGGCTCGTAATGGTTTTGATATCGGCGGTGATCCCGGCGCCGGACGTGGGATCGAAACCAGCGATTGTCCATACCACCTGTGGCTTGCTCATGAGAGCAAGTTAGCACAGGTGGCAGCAGGTCGGAGCTTCTACTACCTGGTAGGAGCGGGTGTCTCGTCGGGAATGACGGGGAGCAAAGGCGTCTCATCCTCGGGCGCCGGTTGAATTGTGGGAACCGGCTGGGCCGGTTGAGATTGAATTGGTGCGGCGGCAGGCGCTTGCGTCACAGCTGAAGGCTGGCTGGTACGGGCCGCTCGTGGCTGGTTGCTTGAGGCCATGACGGCGGGGCGCTCCGGTGGAGCATTGTCTTCGGCGACGATGCGGACAGGGGTCTCGGGTTCCGGAGTTGGGGGCTTCGCAGGTTCGCGCACTACGGCTTGATCGCGGGTGCGTAAGGGCAGGGGAGGTACACCCTGGGCGCGAAGTGCGGCAAGCTGCCTTTCCTGCGCCGTCTGGACTATCTGCTGATTCTGATCGGCCACGGTCGAGAGCCTCATCCCCTGGAGATTCTTGCGAGTTGCGAGGGCGATGCGGGCTCCGCTGCGATAAGCCTCGCGGGCCTTCGCGTAATAATAGTCCGCGCTTTCACGGTCGCCCTGGGTCTCGGCTATGTACCCCATATTGTTCAGCGAGAATGCATTGCCGGGGTCGAGGCGATAGGCTTCCTGGAAATATTGACGGGCCTGTGCGCGTTGATTGCGGTTGAGAGCCGAGACACCGCGAAGGTTGAGCCGGGCCACCTTGGCCTCGCTGGTGCCTTCCGTGCTGAGTTCGCGTCGAGCGGCCTGCGCGTTGATTTCCGCGACTTCGCTAATGCTGCGGCCACGCCAACTGCGGTTCAGTGCGACAACTATTTTCTCATCGGAAGCGCTGGAGGCGGCGAGGCTGTAATAACGGACGGCCTGCTCAAGTTCACCCTCTTTCTCAAGGGCGTAACCGAGATTGTTGAGCGTGAAGGGATTTTTGGGATCAAGGCCCAAGGCTTTGCGAAGCGTGATTTCGGCTTCAGGAGCGCGGTCCTTCAGCATGAGTCCCATGGCGGCGACGTTGAGGCGGTTGACTTGCATGGGCGCACTGACAGCATTGCCGGCGACCTGGGAAACCTCTTTGCCCTTTAGATCCGGATTGCTGGAGTAGACAACCGCTGCGTTCGAATTGCTTGCGGCGGACAGGTCATAGAATTTCTGTGCCTTCTCGATTTCCCCATTGAGTTCGGAAATGTATCCGAGGTTGTTAAGAGTGAAGGGATCGTCGGGATCGAGCAGGTATGCCTTGTAAAAGGCGCGCTTCGCCCTCGGGACATCGTTTTTGGACAGTGCTTTTACCCCTTCCTGGTTGAGTTGCTGAACAGGCGTGGGCTTGGTGCGCTTGGGTATCTTGATCTGGAGATCGCCAGCCGTCGCATAGGACGCCGTCAGGACGACGATGGCAAGCAGCATTGCGGCGGCGAGCCGCGTGGGAGGCTGCTGCGATGATGTTTTCAGTTTTGCGATCGGAATTATGTTTACAGCCGAACTCATTGTGACGCACCCCGCTCTGGGAAGTTAGATGGGAGCGACTCGGAATCCGTTGTAGGCCGAGCAGCAGTTCTGTTGCGTGCTGGATGCCCGGTTCTGCATCTAACTGGATGAGACTCTGTTCTTTTGGGGAGAACATGAAGCATATAAGGTTCGCCGCGTTGCTGGTGGTAATGACTGCAGCGTTTGCTATTGCGCAGAACACGAACACGACACAAACGACGAATACTTCGTCGGAAACACCGGTGCAGAAGAGCGATGCCGCCGGAAAACAGGGCGCGGTAAAGACCACGGAGGCGGCAGGCGACGCAGCACAAAAGGCTGAGGCCGGCAAAGATGGCCCGTCTAAGCCCGAGGCTCCGGAGACCAGTGGGCCGATGCCGATGGAGCCCGCAGCGACGGGGGAACCGCATACGGAGATGCTCGACACGGCGAATGGTCCGGCGTCGCGCGACCCTTTACTTGAGCCTAAGCCCCTGCCTCGCGCTGATCTTTCACTGATTGGTGGCATTGCGCGAAGGGTGGACGTCGTGCACAACCGGCTAACTGTTGAACCCTTCGGCGGAGGGAACAAGTACGTCGTCTATTTTGACGAACGTACCCGAATTCTAAGTGGCGGGCGCGAGACCACGGTACTGGCAGTGCATCCGGGAAGCCGGGTTTATGTGGATACGCAGGCACTGGGAGCACAGGTGTTTGCGCGTACGATTCAGGTACGTGGGAGCAGCGGTACGGCACAGGCCAGCGGACAGGTCCTCGAAAACCTTGGCGGACAAGTGCGGATGCAGGACAGGTTGACCGGAGAAACCATTCGATTCGTTGTCTCCGACAAGACCATGGTGGATTCCCGTGACGGAAAGGCCTCGGCGTCGGATCTGCATACCGGATCGCTGATCGACGTAACGTTTATACCTGGCGCAAAACGCAGTGAGGCCCAAAACATTATGATTCATGCCTCGCCGGGCGGAACGTATGTATTCGCCGGTGTATTGACACATGTCGATCTACGCGATGGGATATTGGCGCTTGATAACCAGGTGGATGGCAACAACTATGAACTGTACTTCGATCCGCTGACGGAGAAGAGCGCATCAAGACTGGTTGCGGGAACTCCGGTTTCAGTAACTGCCAGTTTTGATGGAAAGCGCTACAAGGCAAGTTCAATCAAGATCACAGAAGGTTCGGCGAGTTTGGAGTCAGGCAGCAGGTAGATTCATTTCGATGCGGCGATACTGGAGCGAAGTGCAGGAGCTCCAGTATCGCCGTTTTGCTCCTAGTTAGTTGTGTGGGTGGGGTGCTCGGGAATTGGAACCTGCTGGTATCCGGCAGGCGGGCGGAACTGGGAGCCATCAATACGTTGACTGGAAAAGCCACCCATTTCCGTTGTGGTCTCCATTAGAACCATGCTGGAAGGCTGCACATCGGCTGCCTGAGTTGGAGGTGGAGGCGGTTCTTGCTTCTTCTTGCGGCCGAATCCCCCCATGGCGCTGCCGAAGCCTCCGAGCTTGCTGGCAATCGCAGAGGTCGCGGCATTGGTTGCGCCCTGCTTAGCCATGTCGCTCTTCGAAGGCATGTTGGCTTCCTGGTTCTCGGCCGGGAGAGGCGCTTCAGAGGCAGCAGGGAGAGGCTTTCCATCGAGGGTGCTGCCCATCCGCATAACGGTGTAGAGAGGAATGCCCTTGAGCTTAGAAACCTCTTTCGCCATCTCGCCCATTCCTTCGAAGGAGCCAGGTTTCATCTGCGATCTCATGGATGCCACCATGGGAGCAGTGATGCTGCCGTAGACATCGCCTAGTTTCTTAGCGTATCGCAAGTTGAAATCCCGCACCTCTTGATAGCCGGGAATTTCCTGGGTCATCCAGAGATCGTTGGTCATGGCGAGATTCCCGCTCTCTCCGGTTTTCTGATCGGTGGCCTGCATGGTCAAGGTGAGGATGGCTTCCTTTGCCCCGAGGCCGCTGAATTCCCGAGTAGCTCCAGTGTTGCGAACGGCAACGTCGAATTTCATGTCCGTAGTGCTGGGAGCGTCGGGCTTCGGCGAAGGCGCAGCCTTCTCCTGCGGACGCTTAGCGGCTTCGCGCTGTGCTTCCTCGATCTGTTCCTTCATCTGCTGGAATGTAATTGTGTAGTACTGTTTTTTCTGATGATCGATATGGGTGACGGTCTCTTTGTCGAGGTCGATGATCTCTGATGTGTCCGGTTGATTGCGCGCCATTCGATTTCCTTGCACGTAAACGCTGGAGACAATCGGATCCCCAATTTGGCGCGCCTGTTTGCTGAAAGTGCCAGCAAGCCTCATCATCCCCAACATGGAGCCTCCGGAGATTTTGGTGGTTTCCGTGTAATGGAAGTCAGCGAAGACTCCAGAAGGAAGAACAAGGGAGAGCACGAGAAAATACGCAATGCGACAGCGCATGGGGGACCTCCGACATCAGCAGCGAAGGAGTTTAATACAAAAAAACAAGAATAACTGGCGGCAAAATAAATTTGTGATCGCCACTACTTTCAAGCGAAGGGAGCCAACTCAGGCGTGGTCAGTAGCATCGAGTTTCCTGGAATGGCGCTGGCCAGTTGGGAGTGTGAGTTGCTAGAATAGAGGAGAGCGATGGAGTTCGCTCCTAACCGTTGCGCTTGCTGTGCGAGTGTGGCTGATAACTCCTACCAGTCGAACTCCAGGAGAACTCCGCACAGTGCTTGCTTATCTGTGGATATCAATCGGCGCGGTGGTGGGTGCCAGCGCTAGATACTTTGTAAGCCGCTTCACGGCGAAGATCGTCACAGCCTCATTTCCTTACGGTACGCTGCTGATCAATATTACCGGCAGCTTGATTCTAGGAATGTTTCTTATATGGAGCACGGAGCGAGCATTACCTGACCCTCGCTGGCGATTGCTGATTGCTGTGGGCTTCTGTGGTTCCTACACTACATTTTCCAGTTATGCGTTTGAGAGTTTCTCGCTGTTTGAGCAAGGACACTACGTGTTGTTTGCATCCAACGTGCTCGCAAACAATGTACTGTGCCTGGCGGGTGTACTGGCCGGGGCAGTGATCGCGCGTAGCGTATGAGCAGGGAAAAATTACCAGGGAGAGATGCCGATGGCTGTTCAAGTCACGATATACCTGCTGGAGAGTGATCAATGGCAGCACCGCTCTTTGCATCTGGAGATCTTGCGATATCTTCGCGAGGAGAACGTGGCGAGCGCCGTAGCTTATCACGCGGTTGCGGGATTCCTGGGCCGCATGAGGGTGAAGACCGCGACGCTGGTGGAAGCGGGAGGGAAACTTCCGGTGGTGATTACGTTTGTTGATACTGATGAACACGTTCAGCGAGTGCTGCCGAAGTTAAAAGAGATGGCAGCGCACCGGTTGATCGTTCGCGAGAATGTCGTGTTGGAGCAGGGAAATCTCGATTAGCTCAGGCGAGTTCGCGAATGCCTCGGCGCTCCTCGAGCGTTAATCCCAGGGCAGATAGTTTGTCGCAGGTAGAAGCATAATCGGTGTGATGAATGCCACGGATTCCGAGGTTTTCTGCAACCTGCACGAACATAAGCCGATCGTCGAGATAAGCAACTTGTTCAGGCGGCACCTGGGCAATATCGAGAGCGATGCGGTAGATGTCCGGATCGGGTTTGCGCACGTGGACGAAGCACGATGAGATGAAAAAGTCCACGAAGCTGTTGAGTTTGAAAAGCCGGATGCGAGCGTCATTGAGTTCGCGCCCTTCGTTGTTGACAACGGCGATCTTCAATTTGTACTGAGCCTTCAGCGTGCGCACCAGGTCGATCATTTCGGAGTAGGCCTTGGATTGCGCAAACATGAAGGTGCGGAATTCCTGCTCTGTGAAGGTACGTTTCTCGTAGAAGACGACGCGAGTGAGATATTCCTCCAGGGTGAGCTTGCCAACTTCGTAAGTGTCGAAGGTCAGGTGATGCCGCTCATCCATTTCCTTGCGATCGAGATCAAAGGTTTTAGCCGCAAGCTCGCGTGAGTTGCGGTCCCACCCGTTGGTGAGCAGAACCCCACCAAGATCCAGAAACAGAGTTGTGATCGGCACGTCGAAAGCCTCCCTATATGGCGTCGTATCAGAGCAATCGCTCTCTACATCCCTGAGACACATCTTAACAGCGATGACGATATGAGTTCGATTGCATGGCGCGAGGTCAATTATGAATCGGTATGCACTCTACTCGCGATACGATCAGGCACATCCTCTATTGGACTGTAACGGTGATGGTCAGCGGCGCGGGGTTCAACACAACACCCGATCCCATGGGAGTCACCGTTACGGTGTAGATCCTCGCGGATTTCATGCTGTTGCTTTTCGTGCTGGCACCCGAGCTACCATCTCCGCATGCTATTAAGAAAGCGCTAAACGAGATTGCGACTGCGGAGAGGAGGACGGCGAAGAGTCGTTTACGGCGCACGGTGAACGGGGTTCCGAGCAGGAGCGTGGCAAGAGAAAATGCACCGCAGCTCTGCCAAGGAAAGCATGGATGGCGGCTTCCGGCGTTTGCAGTTGTAGAGGTTATCGTCAGCAGGGAAGTTCCATTTCCGCCATTACTCAGGATGACCGGAGGCGCACTGGCTGAGATGTTGGCAACTGCACCACTACTTGCGGTGATGCTGGTGGCAAAAGAAACCGTGCCTGCATAGTGTGTCGACGCCAACTGCAGCGTAATCGTCGAATTTTCCGCAATCGAGATCTGATTGGCTGAGAGGCTGTAGGTAGGCGGACTGACGGTTAGGGTGGTGGTGCCGATTGAAGACGCGAAGTTTGTGTCGCCGCTGTAGGTTGCCGTGATTGCGTCAAAGCCAACGCGGAAGCCGTTGGCCGCATTCACCGCTATGTTGCTGAGGGTGGCTTTGCCGCCTGTGACAGGCGCCGAGCCCAGGATTGTGCTGCCAACCTTGAAGCTAACGGTTCCGCTGATGGTTCCCGGTAGGGTCGAAATGATCGAGGCGGTCGATGCGGTTATGCCGCCCAGCGTCACCGGATTAGAAAGAGCAGAGACCTGAGTTATGGTGGAGACCGAGGTCTGCTGCACAGGTGCTTCACTTACCCAGTTTGAGGCGAGCGCGTATGCATCGACGCTTCCGAGTCCGGTGGCCATATCGTAGCCGGGAGCGGCGGACCACCCCATGATTCCGGTCGTGCAATCCTGAGTGCCGATCTTGCACGCGACATTGTTACTTCCGATGATGACATCGTGGAAGGCCGTGGGGACTGTAGCGTTGAGCAGGTATAGATTTGGATTTATATTCCCCAGGCCCAACTTGGAAATGCTGCCACGGGATAACAGGTAGTCCTCGGTCAGAGCGAGAATCCCTGCAAACAGCGGTGTGGCGGCCGATGTGCCGGCAACGATCTGGTTAGCTCCGCCGTAGACGATCATGTAACCAACGGCCGCAACCATGGCTACATCAGGAACCATTCTGCGTTTTGGAATCACGTTGCCCAGACCGCTCTGGAAGCTGGGGCGATCGAAATAGGAACTGATGCCGCCGCCTCCACCGTTGACTCCGATGCCGGTATTTTCGGCACTGCTCCATGCAGTCTCCGGGATGTACGACAGCGCGTTACCGAGTTCAGCATTGTTGCTTGATGCCCAATATTGGCCAGGGAAATCGTTGAAGGTCGTACCGCCGACGCCGGTTACCTCGGGGACACTGGCGGGAAGAGTTACGGCGAGTCCCGATGTCGCAACATTTGTGTTTGTGTCGCAACCTGCGGCTCCGCTGTCGCCGGATGCCGCTAACCAGGTGATGCCCTGAGCATTCGCCTGTTGCGCCAACTCCTGATAGTAGGGAGCGAGCGAGCCGTCGCCGTCCTGCTCACATTCGGCGTAAGAATACGTGATGATCTGCGCGAGGTTGTTTTCGATTACGTATTGAACGCTGGCCAAAACGTTGCCGGATGGTACGTAGAGAACTTTCGAATTGCGCGCAACTGCGGCGACGATCGCGAGATCGAGAGTGGCTTCCAGGGCGTAGATACCCGGTCCAAGAGTGCTCGGATTGTCAGGCACGCTCACGGTCAGATAGTCGTTTGGAGTCAGTCCGAATTGCGTGCGGAAGGCGCGATAGTCGTCAATGTTGATCGCCGCCATTCCTGGGACGGCGATCGTGATGCCGGTGCCATCGATGTTCTGGCCGTACAGCGGCTTCATGTTGTAGATGGTGGCTAGATCATCGGGGCCGAGAATGTTGCCCTGTGATGCTGTTGTGTAGTTTGGGTCAACTGCTCGCAGCTTAGGAGCAGGTGTGAAATCGTTAAGTCCCAAGACACCGGAGACAGAGTCTGCAAGCGGAGCCGGAAGGGTGGGCTGAACGGTGTTTGCAAAATGCCGGATTCCGTTTACATCGTAGCGGTGAATGGCGGTCCGAAATCCGGTGGACACCTGTGATACAGGGCCGGAGAAGGTGAGGAAGCGTCCGCTGTGCGAGAGTTGAATCTCACTCATGCCATTGGCCTGGAGCCATGAAGTTGCCTTCGTGATGGCGACAGGCGATGCGCCGAAACGTTTCGCGAATTCGTCGGGGGTGAGCCAGTTGTGGAACATCGGACTAGTGGGATCGCTCTGTTCCTTCAGCAGAGTGGAAAGCGCTGACTGCGTCTCCGCCGAGGATTTCAGCAGGAGTTTCATATGATGGAGAATGCGGCTTGGCGTTTCCTCGCCCTGATCTTCGTTGCCATACCGAACTGCAAAACTTATAGACTGAATCGAAATTGCGGATCGAGCTACGGCGCGGTTTGAGTTCTGGCCGACAAACGCAGATGTGAGCGCCAGCGCCGCTAGAGTGATTCGTAGAACTCTCTTCATAGGCAGTGTGGAACCTTCGAGAGCACTATCGTCAGTTTCATTCCGAAACATGAGACGTCAGCAATTTGTGTGTTTGGTCGGCAGGTGGAATGGAAGGAAAGTCTTTTCGAATTCGAAATTATGTGGCGGATGCTGAGAGCGGAGAGGGGTGGCCAATTCTGCTCTTAGAAAGTACGCGAATTGAGGGTTCGCGAAGGCAAGATGATGGTCGAAGGAAGGAACAGCGCTTCCTTCAACCGTCAACTTGGCCGGGCCTGCAGGTGGTACATCCTAAAACGGTATGTCGTCGTCGGTGATTTCGGTAGCGCGGGAGGGGGCGGAGTCGAATTCGCCGGGACCGCTCTGGTCGAAGTCGTTGCCACGCGAGGAGCCTCGGCTGCTGCTGCCGCTATCTTCGCCTCGTCCGCCGCCAAGTAGGACGAGGTCGCTGGCATTGATGTAAGTCTGATAGCGCTTCTGGCCGGTCTGTTTGTCATCCCAGCTATCGGTGCGCAGACTGCCCTCGATGTAGACGGTACGGCCCTTCTTCAGATACTCGCTGGCGATCTCAGCAAGGCGAGCCCAGCAGGTGATGTTGTGCCACTCGGTGCGATCTTGCCAGTTGCCATCTTTGTCTTTGAACCGGTCATTGGTCGCAAGGGTGAATTTTGCCACGGCAGTCCCGCCGCCGGTATGCTTCAGTTCTGGATCCTTGCCCAAGTTTCCGATCAGGATAACTTTGTTCACGCTTTTTGCCATGTTTTATCTTCTTCTTCTCTCGTCGTATCTCATGCCGTATTTCGTGCGTCACTGCCAGAGCTCGATGGCTCTGGACAAACAATTCTATTCAACAATAGCTTAGGACAAATTGGCGATTGAGACAGCATTCCCTTTCTTCGGATTCCATTCAGATTCTGCTAAGTATATAAGGCCGCTGGGAAACTGGCACTAACAAATCTGCTCCGCTGACCGGGCGGAATCTTGTAGACCGTCAAATGAGCAGCCTAAGTTGTGCATCTAGATTTGGAGGAGCAGAAGAATGACTACTCGACGTGAATTCCTCGAACTTGCTGCAGCTACGGTGGTGACCGCGACGTGGGGGACAAACGTGTGGGGTGCTGAGGCCAAAGGCGGAATCCCTTACCGCACTCTCGGACGAACAGGCGAGAAGGTTTCGCTCGTCGGCATTGGTGGTTATCATCTGGGTAAGTCGAGCCTCGATGCACGGGAAAGTGCTCGCATTGTTCATAAGGCGATCGATGAAGGAATCAACTTCTTCGATAACTGCTGGGATTACAACGGAGGGAATAGCGAAGTCAGGTTGGGGCGCGCGCTCCACGATGGCGGCTACCGGAAGAAGGCTTTCTTGATGACGAAGATCGACGGCCGCGACAAGATGTCTGCGACGAATCAGATCAACGAGTCGTTGAAGCGCCTTCAAACTGATCACATTGATCTACTGCAATTTCACGAGGTGATTCGCGACTCCGATCCGGATCGCATCTTCGCGGCGGGAGGCGCACTGGAAGTTGTGGTGCAGGCGCAGAAAGCAGGAAAGGTACGCTATATCGGATTCACTGGACACAAGAGCCCTGATGTTCATCTGAAAATGTTATCGACTGCATCAGCTCACGGATTCGCCTTCGACGCGGTACAGATGCCGCTGAACGTGATGGATCATCACTTCAATAGCTTCGAAGCCAAAGTCCTTCCGCTGCTGCGGCAACAAAACATTGGCGTACTTGGCATGAAGCCGATGGGCGATACCCTCATTCTGAAGAGCAAGACTGTTACTCCTGTTGAGTGCTTGCACTATGCCATGAACCTGCCTACGAGCGTGGTGATTACCGGATGCGATTCGATGGTAATTCTGCAACAGGCTTTGGATGCGGCCCGCAGCTTTAAGCCAATGGACGAGAAAGATGTTGCCGGCTTGCTGGCGAAGACCGCCAAAGCGGGTCAGTCAGGCGAGTTTGAGCTTTACAAGACGAGTCATCATTTCGATGGCACATATCAGAACCCACAGTGGCTTGGGTAAAGGCGACGGTGGTTCCGCTGCTTCGATCAGAGCTTCTCGATCATCAGTGTCGCTAACTGATTCATGTCAGTAGCAACCATGGCCGGTCTTGTTGACAGAGGGAACAAGACCTTGCCCGGCCTCGCCAGGAATGCTGCCGACCAACCGGCATGCATGGCTCCGAGAACATCCCAAGCATGCGCGGCGACGAGGCATGCTCCTGATGCTGGGACGTTCAAACTTCGCGCTGCGTTCTCGTAAACGGACGCATGCGGCTTAAACCTGCGTACTTCTTCGACCGATATCGTATCCTCAAAGAACTCGGATAAGCCTGCGTTCTTGAGCTGCGCTTGGGCCATTGAGGGGCTGGAATTAGTCAGAGTCGCCAGCCTGAACCCAGATTTCCTTAGGCGCGCCAGCGCTTCGGGAACTTCGGGATGTGGCGGCAGAGATTGCATACCTTGGAGCACACGATCTTCGTCCTCGGTGGACAGCGATGCTCCCCGCGCCTGCGACAACATCTGCAGAACTGCCCTGCCAAGAACACCAAAGTCGGAATAGCTTTCAATCACCGTTGTTATAAGGGAGTACTGCAACAACAGGCCGAACCATTCCTTCAGGGCCACATCGTCGCCGAATATTCGGACAAACTCGGGGCGCAGCCCAGCGAGGTTCAATAGAGTTTCATTGACATCGAATACCAGTATCTGCGGTTTTACCCACGATTCGGACATGGCGATCGGCTCCAGTTCCTAAGTAATGCTTTCCCGGTTTCAGGCAATCCGCCGGAAGGAGACGAGATCCCAGAGACCTTCAGGCGTCGATGTTTGATTGGAAAGAATGTACAGATTGCCGTCATGGGCGCGCACTTTGTAGAAGGACTTGTCGGGACCGTACCACTGATCGAGAATCTCTTCGACCAGGTACTCGTGTCCATCCAGACTGAAGCGGACGGGCCGCTCGTCCGCTTTTCTTCCCGCGTAGCAAACAACTTCGAGTTTCATTTTGTCTCTTCTTGCTCCGTTGTGCACGGCGACCAGCGCCGCAAGAGTGCTTTCGATGCTACTTTTGCGATTCTGCGGCGAGCAAAATGACTTTTCCGACTCCGCCCTTTTCGACAAGCACTTGTGCCTCGGCGGCATCTCGAAGAGGAAGTTTGCGGCCTATCGGAAGAATGAATTTACCATCGCGAACATCGTCGGCGAATTCACGAACTTTGGATGGGTCAGATTGCGCGAACACTCGCGTGATCTTAACCGTCGGATTCAGTGTTGCTGCATTCTCCGGCAATACGGACGTGTACCCGAAGGAGCCGCCCTGTTTTACCTTTGGGAGTAACTTCGCGCCAACTTGCCCGCCCACGGTGTCTGCGATCGCATCTACCGTGCCGAGCTTCGCAACCGCATCGTCATCGTCAATGGCCACAACGCTGGAGACACCGAGGGAGCGCGCTTCCTCCAGTTGCTGCTTGCGAACGCCTGCGATCACCTGTGCTCCCATCTTCTTCGCCGTGTGCACAGCGGCACGCCCTACGCTGCCTAGCGCGCCTGTCACAAGAACCGTCTGTCCTTGGTGCAGGTGCGTGGCACGGCGCACGAGTTGGTCACCGGTTAAAGAGATGAGAGGAATTGCGGCCGCATCTATGAGATCCACCCCGTCTGGCAGGTGAGTGACGGTATCTTCAGGGGTTGCTACCAGTTCGGCATAGGTCTTGTTGGAAAATGCCAGCACGCGATCGCCGACCTTGAAGTGCCTTACGTTCGCGCCCACTGCGCGGACTACTCCGCTCACATCGCGGCCAAGGATTGCAGGAAACGTTAACGGAAAATCTCTTTGCCTTGCGCCTGAACGAACCTTCCAGTCGATTGGATTTACACTTGCGGCGGCGGCTTCAATCAGCACCGTATCTCCGCTAACCTGCGGATCGGGAACGTTATCTTCGAACTGTAACTGCTCAGGACCGCCATACTCATGCAGCACAACTGCCTTCATCGCTTTCTCCATTGCTAGTTTTGAAATGCGGACAACATTGGGTCCCATCTACATTGGATGCACAAGAGCTTTTCTGTAGGCGTTGATTGAGTTGGCATTTTTCGGAATCGTGGCAACACGTCAGCACTCCTGGCCATCCCCAGAGGTTATGAATTCACATGATAAACAAGATCCCGATGCAATGAAGGGCACGATCGAACCGGATCGGCCAGAAGATGATGCAGACAGCAATATGGCGGAACTGAATGAGCAGCTCGACCATCGTTTTCAGGATCCGATGAATAAATCCAGCGACTCCGGAATGCCCGGCACTGGCCAAACGGGTGAGTACAGCATGGAGACGGAAGGTGAAAACGAGCTGAGCAAGGATACCGGCGGTTCGGAGCCCTCCAGGGACAAGGATGCTGACGCTGAAGCCGACATGCAAGACCAGGAGCCCGGCGAAACACAACGTAAGAATCAGGGCGACAAGAAAGACGATCCACTGGCTGCCTAACTTGTTCCGGAAGCAGCAGATGGAATCAGGCAGCAAGCAATTTTTTAATGGATCCGCTGCCGGCTTTTCTGCCCTGTACCTGATCGAGCGTACAGCTCTTCGGCCGCTTTTCTGGGCGCCAGCGAAGAAATTTCGTTCCGTGCCGAAAGCGTCCGCCGGAGAAATGATCGTAGCTCACTTCGGCGACCAGTTCTGGTTTCAGACGTTCCCATTCGCCGCTTCGCTCCGTGCTCCAGCGACTAGGGCCTCCCGGTGCGTTGCTCGGATCAGCCGTGCAAAGCTGATATCGACAGCAAACAGTTTGCGGAGCTCACAAGTTCCACGCCGGGAGGAAGCGTCTCCCCGAAGCTACGGGCGGCATCGGCGCGGTCCGGCGCGATGTACTTCGAAAGCGGAAGGATACTATCTTCGGCTAGACCGAACGACCTCAGCCGGGAGATGGCCTGCTCACGAATGTCGTTGTCGACATCACGCGAGGAGTCATCGGTATAGCGCGCAATCGCCGAGATGGCAGCAGCGGTGAGTGTTGTGAAAGGGGATAGGTCCAATAAGGCCTTCAGCCACTCGCTTGCGACAATGGGCGCAACAACGGCGTGCAGCGGTCCATATAGCGGAATTCGGGCGCCAAGGCGGCCAAGCGACCAGAGCCAGATTGCATCTTCTGGTTCCTTCCGTATTTTGGTTAACAACTCCAGTCCAAGTGAAGCACGAGTCTGGGAAGACAGGTGTTCGAGGCTTGCGAGCAGTCTCCAGCTCTCGTATTCGAGTTGACGATTGCGGCGGGATGACTTCTTTTTTGCGGCTGCACTCGTTAGCTCGCGGTAGAGCGCCTGTTGCTTGCTGGCGCTGAGGCCCCCGGCGATACGTCGGAATAGCGCCAATGATTCGATTTGGCATTGCAGGTCATTTACAAACACAAGCTGGTTAGCACTTGTTTGCAGCGTGTTGATACGAGCATCATCGCCGGCTGCACCGAATCCTGGCCGCAGACAGAAGCCGGACAAATTGAGCCATCGGAATTCATGGCGCGGAGAGCTCTTGCGTCCTTCAGCGACTTCGTTGAGTACGTCGCTGAACTGGCGAAGAGCAGTAATCGGCCATGCGTCTCTTTTGCGGTCAAGCGCAGCTTCCATTTGCCTGACAAGACTTTCAGGTCCAATGGCGTCATCGGCAGCGGAGAGGCTGAAAGCGTTGCGGATCAATTGCACGCCGGATTCGATTGTCGAATCAGCAGTCGCATTGGTCAATGTTACGGAGGATTGGCGCGTGTCCAGCGAAGACCACTGTTGCTCCTCGCCTCGCAGTTCAAACTGCAATCGCCAGCGATGTAGCGTATCCCTCGATTCACACCAGAGCTCGAGCGTGCCGACCTCAGTGAAACTGGCCCTGAGACGCACGGTGATATCGATCTCGCGAAGTTTCTTGCCATAGCGGAGCACACTGACCAGCGGAGCGTGACGATGTATGGTTGTTTCGTCAAGTGCGACAACCTCACCATGCGCACTGTGTTGTGTTCGCGAACTATAGAGCGTGAACGATACAGGGCGATTTGCCAATACAGAAAATTCGCGGTCCAGAGGCGGGAGCGTAGTGCCTGCTTCGACCCCAGCAGGCAGAACGCAGATGCCTTGCAGCCCATCACTGGAGTTCAATCCTATGTAGTATGTCCGCGCGCTGCCGACCTTAATGCGTTGTCCGATACCGCGCCGGACTCGCCCATAGTATGCGGCGCCACGGGCCACGGCACTCTCGACTACTTTGTTGTCGAGGAGTTTTGGCCGTCGGCCAATTGTGGTTTCATCGAACCAAGTGGAGATGGTTTCGAGGATTCGATTACGCGTGACCTCTGGAACACAGAAGCCACCATTAAAGAGGACGGCGTCGGGTCGAGGCATTGGCTGGTCTGTGTTCATGGTGAGAGCCGCTTGCTTTAGGAACGCAGCGAGGTGGCGGGTGATCGCGGGATCGCTCGCGTAGGGAAGGCCGAGTTCACGCAAGCCCGTCAACCGGCCTTGCACCGGCATCTCATCACGCGCAGTGGTTGGCAGGAACCCCTCGGTTAGGATTTGCAGGACTTCATCACGCGTCAGCTCAACGCTGAGCGATTGGCCGATCACGGCACGGCCGCTTCCTAACAGCGTTATTGGCAATCGTTCCAGGGACGGCTCAGTCAGGAGGCGCTCTTTTGCAGCGCTGCAGACCCGGCGCAACGCGTAGCGCTGACGCAAGGTGAGTTTGACGCCTTCGAACTTCTGCTCAACATGATGCGCCAACGCGAAGTCAAGATTGTCGCCGCCGAGCAAGAGGTGCTCGCCGATGGCGATTCGCTCGAATTGCGTCTCCCCTTCGAGCAGGTAAGCACGCAACAGACTGAAGTCTGTTGTGCCTCCGCCGATATCGCAGATCAAAATCAGTTCGTCGTCGTGGAGGGCGTGAGCGTTGTGGCTTGGCAATTCATGCGATTGACTACTCTGCTGAGTTTCGATCCACGAATAGAATGCGGCCAGCGGCTCCTCAAGCAGCGTGAGCTTATTCAGCCCGGCAATACGCGCGGCTTCAACGGTCAGCTCACGCGCTTCCTCATCGAATGAAGCCGGAACGGTTAGGACGATATCCTGATGCTCGAAACGTGTATCTGGATCGGCTCCGAACGCACGGTTCCAGGCATCGCGAAGATGCATGAGATATCGCGCTGAGGCTTCGACCGGGGAAATCATTGGCTGCGGCGGTTCAGCTTGCGCCGGCAGTATCTTGGCTCGGCGACTCACACCAGGATAGGAGAGCCACGATTTTGCGGAGGAAACCTGCCGGCTTGGAACGAGCGCTCCCTGTTCGCGTGCGCGTACACCTGTGACCATGGGCGGATCCTCATCCCACGTGGCGCTTACAGCTCCGGTGGACAATTCATCCTGAGTGGGGAAGTAGAGGAAAGAGGGAAGGGCAAAAAGGGTACGGACTTCTCCTTGAGCAACCAGTTGCGGCACAGGCAAGACATGGATTGCGGACGCCGCACTTACTAGTTCCTGAGTGTCTATGTATGCGACGACGGAATTCGTCGTGCCTAGATCGATGCCAATGAGATAACGGGAAGGCACCGATGATGTTACCTCCCGGTCGTTTCGCGAATGTTGAGTTCGAGCTTCCAACGCTGCGTGTTGTCTCGCGATACACACCAGACTTCCAGCGTGCCGAGCTCGTTAACGCGAGTCTCGAGCCGTACGGGCACAACCCTCCCCTCTTGGCCATCCACGTTGAGCGTCACTTCCATGGGACTGAGTTCCTCAATCTCGCTTTCCCAGTCTTCCAACAGGGTACCGGCGTGATCCTGTTTGCGGATGCTGGAACTGAGGAATCGAAATTCAACGGGCTCACCAACGACAAGACCAAACTCGCGGTTCGGAATCGTGGCTTCGGTGCCTTCCTCCATGCCAAAGGGAACGACGCAAAGTGCTTTGAGTGGAGCTTCCATACCCGGGATAGCGGGCATGGCGCTCTCGATTCCAATGTAGTAACTGCGGGAGGCGCCACTGCGGATGCGTACGCCGTGACCTCGACGTGCTTTGCCGTAGTAAGCTGCACCGCGCGCTACAGCGTGCTCCAGGTCAGGTGCTTCCAGTATCTGTTCTGCCCCAAGCGCATCATATCCCTCCTGCTGCAGCCAGCCGTTCAACACTTGAATCACACGGTCACGCAGCACCGCTGCTTTCATCACGCCGCCGTTGAACAACAGGTGCGTAGGACATGCCATTCCGCTACGGCCCCGCCGAATGTCGGGTGCCTCGGGACTGTTGCGAGCTTGCTCTGAAAGAAATTGTGCGAGGTGCTTGGTTATAGCCGCATCGGCTGCGTAGGGCAAACCTAACTCCTGAAATCCGACACGGCGCTGTCGGGTGGGCAGTTCGCTGCTGGCGACGCTGGGGAAGAATCCTTCGATTAAAACCTGGTCGAGATCTCGGCGTGTTAACTCTGTCTGGATGCTTCCACCGATGAGCTTGGTCCCTTTTCCGAGTAACGTGATAGCTTGCCTCTCGGCGTCGGGTGACTCAAACAGCTTCTCCTTCGCCAAGCGGCACTGATGCCAGAGTCCATGCAACTGCCACGTATCAATCTTGTGGCCAGATGCAGTGAGGCGCTGTTGCAGAACACGGGCGAGCATCAGATCCATGTTGTCGCCGCCGAGCAGGATGTGGTCGCCTACGGCAACACGCTTCAATGCCAGTTCGCCGTCCTCTTCGGAAACCAGGATGAGACTGAAATCCGTGGTGCCGCCTCCGATATCGCATACGAGAACGAGGTCTCCGAATTTTACGCGGCGACGCCAATTGTCACCCTGACTTTCAAGCCATGCGTAGAACGCTGCCTGAGGTTCCTCAAGCAATGTTACTTGCTGGTATCCAGCTTGTTCTGCGGCGCGACGTGTTAATTCGCGCGCTTCTTCGTCGAACGACGCGGGTACGGTTAACAGCACGTCCTGTTCGGCGAGCGCGTTTCCCATAGAGACGTCGCTGTTGTCCCAAACCGTGCGCAGGTACTGCAGGTACTGCGATGATGCTTCGACGGGAGAAAGTTTAGGCACCTCGTCGGGTGCTTGCCACGGCAGAATGGGAGCGCTGCGGTTTACTCCGGCGTATGAAAGCCATGACTTGGCAGAGGCAATTAGCCGGTTCGGACTCTCCGCGCCACGTTTACGCGCCAGCTCACCAACCACAAATCTCGGTTCGGCTTCCCACGGCAATGCAAGGCTCCCCTTTGGGAAATCAAACTCTCCAGGGAGATATAGGAATGAAGGTAGCAGGCTGAGTTGCGCAACCTCGTTCGGATTCACGAGTTGCAGAATGCGATGAATGCCGATGCGGTTCTCCACTTCGTTGCCGCTATCTGCACCCATAACGTCGCAGAATGCCAGCGCCGAATTTGTGGTCCCCAGGTCGATGCCAACTATATACTTGGGCGCCAACGATAATCTCCCCTCTATTGTGAATCAAGGTTTGCAGTGGCCTCCCGCTACGGAAGTTCTACCTCGGCAGGGGCAAGCACCATGCGTCCGGCATCCTGTGGCAAGCCCGGCAGACTAACCTCTTTCACGCGCCAGCCTTTGTGTCGCAATAGGCCGCGAAGAGGAGGTGTTCCCGAAACATTGCCAATTAGTTTGATGGCTGCCGGGTCGAAGCCGGCTGGCACTGTCACGGGTTGATCCTCTTCGGAGTTCAGAATGGGCTCGAGCTTTACATAATTGTCGAGTACTTTGCGGCAGGTTTCGTGAATATTTCGGACTGCAGCTCCAAGCTGAGCGTCCGGATAAATGGAAATGTTTTCCGCCAAGAAATCAATAAGGCGCCCGTCGCGTTGCAGCAGAGCCAACATCTGCACAGCCCGATCATAGGTTTCCGCACCTGCGGGTTCTACGCTCTTGATAGGAGAGGGCATAGCGCTAGTCAATGGCTCAGGAACGGTAGGGGCTGTGTTGCACAGTTTCTCTGCAATATCGTTGGGGATTGCACCTTCGAACAGAATTGAAAAGAAGCACCGAAATGCGAAAGTTACTCGCTCCCAGCCGTTCATAGCTACTCCGGAAAATTAGAATTACTCCGTCAATTGTGAGCGCCGAGTGCGGAGATAATACGCGCTGATCGTATGCACGATCAAATACGGGGCAGACGCTTCATGTACTTGTGCGGGCGCGTCAGATCAGGGCTGGAAGAGAGTACTCATCTTCGGGGCACGAAGGTCTGGTATTCCGGCGCGGGATTGCGACCTGATTTTCCGAATAGCCCATACACAACTATGTGGGCGGGACCTGTCTGCATCGCTGCAGGATATCCTGTTTCGGTAGCGAAGGTGGCCATGTAAACTCTTCCATTTGCTACCGTGGGAGCGCAGTACTTCGCGAAATAGCCCAGTTGGTCGGCTGGATTCATCTCGCTATCCCATAGCTCCTCCATGATGTTCTGGGCATCGTAGGCACGAAGAACTCCGGGGACATTTTGGCGATTAGCATTATCTCTTAGTGGCATGGAAGACCAAACGATTGCGCTCCCATCTTTGTTGCCATCGGCAGATACCGCCAGCATTCCGCCCGGCATGGAGGTCTGCATACCTGGCATTGGCATGGGCGCCGATGTGTGACTCTCTCCATTGGGTACGAACTTTCCATTTACCAGCTTGTAGGATTTCAGGCTTTCCATTTCAGGCCAAATGTAAATCCGAGGTCCATCGGACGTCTGCCAATACACAGGCGGGCCGTGCAGATGGTGGAAGCATGCGCTGCAGGCAGGTATGGGATTGACTGGAAGAGTAGTCACCTGAATCTGCTGAACGATCGCAGCGTCTTCTTCCTGACGCGATGAGCTTATGTGTCCAAGGTGGTCGCGATTCACAAAGTAGAGCTTGCCTGCCTTTCCCCCGCCGACCAGTAGATTTCCGGGCAACAGAACCGTTCCAGTTGAGCCAAGGTCAAGATCCTGGTTGTCCAGTTCCTCGTGATTCCACGGGGTGAACCAGTCCACGACCTGCAGTTTTTGGTTCAGCTTTAAAAAACTATCACTGAAATTGGCTTTACCATCCCAGGCACCGTCGCCAACCGAGACATAGATTGCACCGTGTTCGTCGGCAGCCAACCCGCCTCCGGACTGCCATATTCCACCTCTGTTCCACTCATACGTTTCGCGCGGATCTTCCGGCTCCGGTTCACCATCGGCATTTGGGGTGGTGCAGAAAATTGTTGGAGGCTGGTTGATTGCGGACGATTTGTAGCCGAAAATCCAGCCGTGGAACGCCCCAGCATCGCCATGGGATCCGAACGCGATGTAGAGATTTCCGTCGATGAGCAGGAGCCCTGGCCTGTTGAGTTGGAGAAAAGAATTGAAAACGATCCTGTGGTCCTTCGCGTCTATTGCGGAACCGGGGACACTGCCCTGGATCTCTACGGGAGCCTGCAAAGCTGTTCCAGTCCGCATGTCGATGGCGTGTAGTCGATAATGATATTCGGGAGTTGCGGCTGTTCCTTCCTTGGTTTTTGCTACGACGAAAATGGTTCCAGAGGAAATGTCGATAACCGGCGTGCTGGTGATGCCAATATCCGGATAAAGGTCCCTGTAGTCCCAACTGTTGCCCAGTTGCAGGGGGCCGCGTCCGAAGTTCGTGATGTCGAGTGCTGGCATGGAAAGACCCAGGTTTCTGGCCCAAATCTGTTCACCAGAGTTCGCATCGAGAGCGTAAACGTTGTTCTTTTCGGTTGCCACATACAATACATCCCGAATAGGCCCACTCTTGAATTCCAAATTTGACGCGATTAGAGGCTGAGCAAAAACATTTCCGTCCACGGCTATTGAAAATAGTTTTCCGAACGATTTCGACTTTGCATCGACTGTCTTTGTGTTTAGGGCGGTCTCAGAGAAATTAGTGCCGGAGCGGGCATTATCGCTGCGTTGCGTCAGGATGCTTACCTTGTGGGTCGCGTGAATCGTCGGCGCGGTCTGTGCGGAGGCGTGAACTGCGCACAGACACAGAAAGCAGATTATTCTCATGCACGCCAAAGAACGCATTCGAATGTGAATCCTCCGTGATGGACTGTCGCGCACACGATTGTCCAACTACTTTGCTCAGATGACGTGAGATCGTTCTGAGCTGCATAGGTGGTTTTTTCAGGAACACTAATCCGCTCGCGAAGGGAGCGATGCGCTCGGCAAAAATGCGCAAAACAACGTAGGAGAGGCGAGCTAAAGCGACGTCCGGGAGAGTTTGCATTTAGCTACCAGCTATGTTTAATAATTGGTAAAACTAGAGGCAGGTGATCTCAATGAGTGCTCTCGAAAAGTTCGCAAGGATTACGCCATTCCTTTGGTTCAACTCCAACGCTGAAGAGGCGGTCGCATTTTACCTCAGCGTGTTCAAGAACTCGCGACGTCTCGACGTGGTACGCAATCTGGAAGAGAGTGGCGTAACTCAGAACAGCATCCTTACCATCGCTTTCGAACTGGACGGGCAGCAGTTCACCGCGATCAACGGCGGCCCTATGTTCAAATTCACCGAAGCGGTATCGTTCGTTGTTCGATGCGATTCACAGGATGAGGTGGACGAGTATTGGTCGAAGCTGTCGGCAGGAGGTAGCGAGATTCAGTGCGGCTGGCTCAAGGACAAGTTCGGAGTCTTCTGGCAGATTGTGCCCGCGTGTCTCCCTGACTTGATTAAAGAGCTGAAGGCCATGGAAGCGATGCTCAAGATGAAGAAGCTCGACATCGCGGAACTGGAACGCGCAGCAAAAGGCTAGCCTGATCGTGTGCCTTCTTGCTCTGAAAAACGGGATCGAATGTCTTGCCGGACTTCTTCATGTCAGCGCTTAACCGTGAGTCGATCCTCGATCTTGTCGTACGCTGCTTTGGAGATGACGTGCTTCTCCACAAGCTCTGAGACTTTTGCGTAAGGCCGGTGAGCCACAATGTTATCTGCCATCTTCGGAGTTACTCCAGAGAGCCCCTGAAGTTGCTCTTTGGAAGCAATATTTATGTCCAGAGGTTTATCTCTTGTCCAACCCTCACGGATGCCTTGTGCAATGGCTTTTGAATCTCTCTTGATTTGCGCAGTTGTGTCTGCAGCTTTTTCTCTGACGGCAGATGGGTTATCCGGCTTTGTGGCGCAACCGAACAGCTGAATTGCGAGCAGAAGTGCCAGAGAGATAGAGCAACTTTTCATACGGATGCTGATCGTGAGTAGCGTTGAGGGGAATTTCCCCCAGGAGTGTGGCTGTTCCTGAGGGACCACTCTTGCGCGTTCTTTTGTGATTAAGCGGCGCGACGAATGTTCGAATCTTTATCGCTCGGGAACTTGGCACTGCGCCTGCCAGTTACCATGCGTATTATCCACGTCAAGAGCACGGCTCCCGCGATAGCAACAAGGATCGTGTAGATCATTCCACCCTGGCCCGCAAATCCCAGACTCCTCATGATGAACCCACCTACGAGAGCTCCAACGATGCCGACGATGATATCCATGATCACACCGTATCCGGAACCCTGCATCAACTTGCCGGTAGCCCAGCCCGCAATCAAGCCGACTATTATCCAAGACAGTATTCCCATAGTTTCCCCCCTTTTGACCAGTGAGATGCGACTGGATGAAACTGGATGCATGCTCTGACCATCTGAACGTAAGTTCCATGTTGTTGGCGTAGTTCGCAGCCGAGCGATGATTCAAATCAGGTGATGAACATGGCTGAAGTGCTCTTAAGCGATATTGACGGAACCCTCGTAGATAGCAACGCACTGCATGCCGAGGCCTGGAGACGAGCGTTCGAACAATTCGGAATTCAGGTTGGAATGGATGAGGTCTGGAGACAGATCGGAAAAGGGGGCGATCAGTTAATCCCCGTTTTCGTTCAGGAAGCTGACCGACAACGTCTCGAAGAGCCTTTGAAAGAGCTACGCAAACACATCTTTCATCGCCAATACATGCCGCGTGTGGTGAGCTTCGCAAAATCACGTGAGCTGCTTGTGCGAGTCAGAGAACGCGGGATGAAGATTGCCCTCGCGACGTCATCGGATGCGGAAGATCTGGCAACTTACGGAAGGATCGTGGGAATGGAAGAAACGGCTGGAAAGCTGGGGATACCGGTGATTGGTTTAACCTGCGGAGGATGGAAGCTGGATGATCTAATGGCCTTTCTCAGCCACTCCTGACTTCGCCGGACAATTCGCAAGATACTTGTTTGACTCTGGCGCTGAGAGTCGTACACTTGCCCCTAATCAAAACACGAGTGAAATCAGGTTTATTGAATGCCGAATTCCATTGAGTGGCCCCGGACCCCTCCCCAGCGTGGCCGCCGTCGCATCTTTCTTCTTCTCGCGGCTATTCTCGTTATTGCGTTCTTTGGCCGAACGGTGCTGTCTTACTACGTGGACGGACTGTGGTTCACTTCTCTTGGCTATGGGGACGTCTTTTGGAAGACGTTGAACCTTCGCTGGGCGGTCTTTGCGGCATTCTCCGTGGCCACATTCATTATTCTGTACGGATCATTTCTCGTACTGAAGAGATCGTGCCTCAGCGAATTACCGAGTAGCCACACGCTCTTTATCGGTGGGCAGCAAGTGAACTTTCCCGTCGAACCTGTTCTGCGCGTCATAGGCCCGGGACTCTCGCTCATCATCGCGGCTCTGACAGGTGCCGGCATGGTTGCAGAATGGCCAGTTCTCGCCCTCTATCTGTACGCGCCGCGCAACACCGGTGGTGTGATGGATCCGATCTTCAACAAGCCACTGAACTTCTACTTGTTCACTCTGCCAGCGTGGCAGTTGCTCATTGGTTGGCTGCTCACGCTGGCAATAATGGTTTGTGCGATTGCGATCTTCTTTATCCTTATCGCGGGCAGTACCCGAGCACTGGCCGAACGACGCGACAGCTACATTCCGCTACCTTGGCGTGGCTTCTCCATAGCAATCGCGTGCTTGTTGGTGCTCGTCGCGGTGCGCGTGTACATCAGCCGTTTCGAACTGTTGCTGGAAGGCCACACGGTCTTCGGCGGTGTTACCTATCTGGATGCGCATGTCACGATTATTGGCTTGCTCGTTGTCTGTGCGACGCTGCTCGCGGGAGCAGTTATGGCTATCGCCAACGCGATGTCCGTGTTGCCTCGAGGCCGCAGACTGATCACAGCTGTCCTTCCGGCGGCAGCGTGCTATTTTGCTGTTCAGGTAATCGGTTGGTACGTAGGGAGCTTTATTGTAAAACCGAACGAACTTGTTCGAGAGCGCCCTTACATCTCCAACAACATTGAATTTACCCGACGTGCGTTTGGATTAGATCAGTTCACGCAACGTGAGTTTCCTGCTGACACAACTGTCGAGGCTGCTGATGCAGCGAACAATCAGGTCACACTCCAAGATATTCGGTTGTGGGACTGGCACGCGCTGCAGGATACGCTTCGGCAAATCCAGGAGATTCGCACCTATTACGACTTCCCAGATATAGATATTGATCGATATGAAATAGGCGGCACAACACGCCAGGTCATGCTTGCCACGCGCGAACTCAATATTGAGAAACTTCCAGAGAGCAGTCGCAACTGGATCAACGAGAAGCTGATCTACACTCACGGCTATGGCATAACGATGAATCCAGTGAATGGCTTCACGCAGGAAGGGCTGCCAACGCTGATGTTGAGCAATATGCCAGTCCAGAGCACGGTGCCTGGTCTCAAGGTCACACGGCCCGAGATTTATTTCGGCGAATTAACCAACTCTGACGTGTACGTCAAGACTCGGCAGAAAGAGTTCGATTATCCGCAGGGCCCGACGAACAGCCTCACATCCTACGATGGCACGGGCGGCATCGTACTCGGCGGGTTCCTACGTCGGGCTGTCATCGCGCTGGAGCGGGGGGATCTCGCAAAACTGCCGTTCAGTGACGACGTGACCAGCGACAGTCGTCTGTTGATGCGGCGCAACGTGCGTGAGCGTGCAAAGACTTTGGCTCCATTCCTTACTTACGATCAAGACCCTTACATCGTGCTCGGTGAAGATGGTCGCTTGTCGTGGATAATGGATGCATTCACGGTTTCAGACTCGTATCCGTATTCGAGCCATTACCGCCTTGACCGTACTCCAATCAACTACTTGCGTAACAGCGTCAAGGTTGTGATCGATGCCTACGATGGCACGACGACGTTTTACGTCTTCGACACCCAGGACCCCGTCATTGCCGCTTATCGTCAAATCTTTCCGAACTTGTTTAAGGATGCCTCGGCGATGCCGCCGGGCCTGCACAAACACGTGCGTTACCCGGAGTTGTTGCTCAAAATGCAGGCTGAGGTGTACGGCCTGTATCACATGACCGATTCGGGAGCGTTCTACAATCGTGAGGATCTGTGGACGGTCGCAACCGAAGTTGGGATGGGGCAAGGAGGCGAACAGGTAACGCAGGCGATGCTTCCGAATTTCGTGTCGATGAAACTCCCGGGAGAGAGCGGAGTTGAATTCGCAGAAATTCTTCCATTTACTCCCTCAAACAAAAACAACTTGATTGGATGGATAGCCGGACGGAGCGACGGGGTACACTACGGCAAAACAGTGGTATACGATTTTCCGAAAACGAGAATGGTTGACGGACCACTTCAGATTGAATCGCGAATTGACCAGAACGCCCAACTTTCAGGACAGTTAACGCTATGGAATCAGCAAGGGTCCCATGTGCGTCGCGGAACGCTGCTCGTTATCCCGACCGGACGAGCACTGCTGTATGCAGAGCCTATTTACCTGCAAGCTGAGCGGAGCCCGATGCCAGAGTTACGGCTCGTGGTTCTCGCCTTGCAAGATCGCCTTTCCTACGGTCCAACATTCGAAGCGGCATTGGCTGGGCTATTTGGAGGGTCAGTATCGTCACTGACTGCGTCAGAGCCGACGCGAGCCACCAATACGTCTCAAACCGCACCAGCCACTCTGACTCAGCACTCGGCGGATGTTAATTCACTGATCAGTGAAGCAGCCAAGAACATGGCAGAATACGAACAGTTAACCTCAGAAGGTAAGCTCGCCGAGGCTGGGCAAAAACTGGAGCAACTGAAGCGCGCAATAGACAAGCTCAATACAATTCGAAAGTGAGGTTTAGGTTCTAGCGGGGACGAATCAGTTTGCGGAAGAGTGGAGCACCCCAAGTCCCCATGGCCAGCAGCGCTCCAAATAGCACGATGGCATCGATGCTTTCGCGGCCCTGACGCGACCAGTAAGCCGCCGCCTCCAGATTCAGCCAGAGCGCAAACTCATCCAGAGTCAGCGCCGCACCCACCCCGTAGGTCAGAGCCAACAAACGGCTCAGCAGGATTGAAACTGAGCTGTCTCCGAGCCCCACATCCGCAATCTCCGCATATCCAACTATGAGCAACAGGAAGATACCCCACACAAGATGGTGAATGTGCCTTCCTCCCATTTCAACGTAACTGAATGGGCCAATGTGATGGGTAATTGAAACTACCAGCAGCCTGACCCCGAGAAACGTGATGAAGAAGCTGACCGACGCAAGGAAAATCCGCCTTTGTGGCCTGTCGGGGATCTGCTGATGGATCAAGTGACCGAGCTCCGTCAAGTGAAGTAACAGCAGAATAAGGGCGGTTGATACGACTCCAAAGATCAACAGAACATACGAACCAGCGATATGCATACTGTCTCCGCCTGATCGGAATATCCAAGGGACGTTGCAGAGCTCCCGCCTGCGAGAAATGTTCGAGCAGAATAACACTTACAAAGAGTGCTGCTTTTGTTGCCTATCGTGTATCCAATCAGGCATGAAGAAGGATTCGGCGGATGTGATCGTCATTGGTGCCGGTGTGTCGGGCTTGACCGCAGCGCGAGTGCTCGCCGAGTCGGGCCTGCGCGTTGCCATTCTGGAAGCGCGCGACCGTATAGGAGGACGCATCTGGACGATTCACCCCGCGCCGGGTGTGCCCGTCGAGCTCGGAGCTGAGTTCATTCACGGACATCCCGCTCCCATTTTTGAACTCGTTTCCGCAGCGAATCTCAAAGTACATAGGTTCGGAGGTCCGCTGTGGGTTCAAGCTGACGGCGAGCTTACCCGCTGCGATGACTTCTTCGCTCATACAAATAGCGTTTTGGACAAAATGGAGGCATGCGGCCCGGATCGCTCATTCGCTAACTTTCTGGAGCGAAATGAAGCTGACGACGATTCGGCGAAGCTCTGGGGCCTCGAGTATGTCGAGGGCTTTCATGGAGCGCTCGCGGAGCGGATCAGTGTTCACTCTCTTGTTCGCGACAGGAAAGCCGAGAGGGAAGTGGAAGCCGTACACACGTTCCGTCTGTTAGATGGGTACGAGGCTCTGCTGAACGTGATGCTTGACGCGCTGCCTCCGGAACTCGTCAGCATACATCTGAGCACGGTGGCGACTATTGTGCACTGGACGAAGCACAGTGCATCAATCGAAGCGCAGCGAGGGGATCGCAATGTCGAGTTCAGCGCTCCAGCCGTTATCATCACGCTTCCACTCGGTGTGTTGCAGGCTCCTCACGACACTCCCGGCGCAGTACGTTTCGATCCTCCACTTCTAGAGAAATCATCGGCATTGCACTTGCTCTACATGGGACAAACAATCCGCGCCTCACTCATTTTCAGCGAGGCATGGTGGGAGCAAGTGGAGGTACGCGATTATGAACAAGGCTCGCTTCGGGATATGAGTTTCGTCTTCTCGCATCAGGATTGGTTCCCGACCTGGTGGACGCGAGTAACATCAGCACCCATGCTTACCGGATGGGCCGCGTCGCGTCGCGGAGAGCGACTCAGCGGCAGATCCGAGTCGTTCATTCGCGACAAAGCTCTCGAATCGCTCGCGTCAATTTTCCATGTTCCACTGCTCACGCTGCAGAATATGCTACAGAGCTCACATGTGCACGATTGGCAATCTGACCCATATGCGCGCGGCTCCTACAGCTATGTTGGCGTTGGCGGAGAACATGCACAGTCCGAACTCGCCGAATCCATGATGGACACCCTCTTCTTCGCCGGAGAGGCAACCAACAGCGAAGGACATCACGGAACAGTCCACGGTGCAATCGCAACTGGAGACAGAGCAGCGCGCGAAATCCTGATTCATAAGACCTAGCCGTGTGCACTCTGGCTGTACTAGCAGCACGTCATCGATTTGGGTCTTACGCTCGCCAAAGATGATAAAGCAGGTAGTAGATTATGACGCCTGTAACGGAGACATAGAGCCACAGCCAATAAGTAAGTGGCGCGATTCGTAGGTGCTTGGCATCCTGGCGTTTGAGGCCGCGGCTCAAGGTGATCAGGATGAGCGGGACGATGACAACGGCCAAAATAGTGTGGCTGGTAAGCAGAGTAAAGTACACCGGACGGCGCCAGCCTTGGCCTGCAAAGTGCAACACACCCGCGTGAGCATGGTAGTAGAGGTAACAGATCAGAAACACGACTGAGGTTGAGAACGCAGCGATCATCGTGCGTTTATGAGCCTCGATCCGGCGTCTATCGATCAGGCGCTTGGCAGTCACCAACAGCACGGCTGCCGTGCCGTTCAAAGTTGCGTTAATAGCAGGGAAGTAAGAAAGAGCTGGCGTTTGCATGTTAATCCTTATGCGGCCGGTTTCGTGCTGCGTCGATTCGCAACTACAAAGGCCAGGCTGAACATGATAACCGTGAAGACCACAAGCACAGTTAGACACTTGACCAAGGTAAATTCGGGAGAAGCCGTCGCCGGGAAGAGCAGGTTTCGAAGGGCTTCCGTCCCGTAAGTCAGGGGATTGATCCTCATCAGGAAAGCCATCCACGGCGACGCCGAACTTACCGGAAAGAGCGAACCGGACAGAAGCCACAGCGGAATGAGAAACAGGTTAATGATGGCGTGGAATCCTGAGGTTGAATCCATGGGCCAGGCGATTATGAATCCTAGCGCAGTAAGCGAAAACGAGACCAGGAAGATATCGAGTATCACCAGCAGCAATTGCATGATGTTGAAGTGAATCCCAATCATCGGCGCGAGGACAAGGAAGAGCAGGCCCTGCAGAGTGGCGAGCGTTGTGCCTCCTAAAACCTTGCCGAGCACGATAACCGAGCGATGAACCGGAGCCACAAGGACTGAAAGCAGAAATCCCTCGTTACGGTCTTCAATCAGCGACATCATGGCGAAAATCGAAGTGAAGAGCACGATCATCATAAGTGCGCCAGGAAAGAAGAAGTCCAGGTAATTCTGACCGCCGCCCGTTGTGGGGTTGCGAAAAGAGTTGCCGAAACCAGCGCCGATTACAATCCAAAATAGAAGTGGAGACGCGATAACGCCGACGACTCTGCTGATATTGCGGTAAAACCGTACCACTTCGCGTCGCCATAGCGAGAGCGCGGGCATCAGTCCAAATGTGGTTCCACTGGTAGTCGCTGGACGGACGACCGGATTCGACGTTGTTTGCGTTGCCAAGGTTCAACCCCAATCCTGATTAGTGCTTCTTCTTTGTTGTTTCGGCCGCCCGCTGTTCCAGGCCCTGAGCATCTTCATTCCAGAAGCGGTGGCCTGTTTGGCGGATGAATACGTCTTCAAGTGTCGGCTTACTCACGCTCACTGCATCGATCTCACCGGGGAAAGCCTCGACTGCATCGGTGATGAATCGATGTCCAGCTTCGCGCTCGATGCGAACGCGACCATCGTCGAGTACAACGGCTTCCACGCCGAAGCGCGAACTGATAGCCAGCGAGAGTTTCTGTGGATCGCGGGCGTCGAGCAGAATCACATCTCCGCCGATTTCGCTCTTCAACTGTGCTGGCGTACCCAGGCCTACAAGGTTTCCATGGCTCAGAATTGCGAGACGGTCGCACTTTTCCGCCTCTTCCATCAGGTGCGTGGTCACGATGATGCTCACACCTTCCTGATCACGCAAAACCTGCAGGTACTGCCATAAATCGCGGCGCGCCCCCGGATCTAGCCCGGTGCTTGGTTCATCCAGCAACAAAACCTGCGGATGGTGAAGTAAACCTTTGGCCAGCTCGAGACGGCGCTGCATCCCGCCAGAGAATGACTCCGCGCGATCATTGGCACGATCGGTCAAGGAGACTCGTTCCAGCATCTCAGCGACGCGTTTCTTCAAAACGGAACCGGTGATTCCGTAGAGATGGCCGACATGGATCAAATTCTCTTCCGCCGACAGCTTAACGTCGATGCTGCGGGACTGGAAGACCACACCGATCTGACGGCGCACACCGCTGGGATCAAGCGTAACGTCGTGACCGAGGATCAACGCACGTCCAGCACCCGGCAACATCAGGGTGGATAGAATGCGGAACATTGTCGTTTTTCCGCTTCCGTTCGGACCGAGCAAGCCAAAGATTTCCGCCCGCTTAACCCCGAATGAAACGCCGTTGAGAGCCACGCGATCACCATATTGATGGCGCAAGCCTTCGATCTGGATAACGGTATCTGGCTCGGCGGTGCTGGAGATGTCGATCTCTGGTACTTGCATCCTGGTAGTCAAAAGATCCATCCTCTGTGTACGAGCGAGCGCGGATCAGCTTGCGCTGTTGAGCATCATCAAAGCAAAAAGCAATGGGAGATACGTGACGCTCGCCTTCAGCAAGGATCGGGCAAGAATCTTCGAGCGTGGAGTAGAAGGTGGCTGACACTCGCTCCAAATGCGTGCGCAGAAGTAGAACAGCCCGAGTCCCAGGGCGGCTGCACCAATGAAATACGGCAGTCCAGCCATGCCCAGCATAGTCGGCGCCAGGGTCGTCGGAAGCAGGGCAGCGCCGTACATCAAAATCTGGCGCGCCGTGGAGCGGCCATCGCTCTCTACAACAGGCAGCATTCGGATTCCCGCCTTCGCATAGTCATCGCGATAAAGCAGAGCGATCGAATGGAAGTGAGGGAATTGCCAGAAGAAAACAATTGCGAACAGAACGATCGCCTCGTACTCCAATTTGCCACGTGCAGCTGTCCATCCCAGAACCCCGGGCATCGCTCCCGGAAACGCTCCGACAAATGTACAAAGCGGGCTGATCTTCTTAAGCGGCGTGTACACCATCAGGTAACAGGTTGCGGTTAACAGAGTCAGTAGCGATGTCAACAGGTTCAGTTTCACGGCGAGTAGAGTCGCGCCGCTTGCGGTCAATACTGCCCACACAGCCACCGCGTGCCCGACGCTCATGGAGTGGGTCACTAGCGGTCGCAGGGCAGTGCGACGCATCAGCGCATCACTATTGCGTTCGATGATTTCATTCATGCAGGCAGTGCCGGCGGAAACCATGCCGATTCCGGCTAGAGCCCAGAGCAGTTTAATGCTGAGCACCGGCAGACCAGCCTTATGTTCGCCGAAGAAGAAACCGCACCATGCGGTGACGACAACCAGTGTCGTCACCCGAATCTTGGTTAGCTGCGCATAGTCGCGCAGCACCTCTATGATGCCGCGACTGGGAATTGCCAACGACTTGATGGGTGCAGTGGTCATGCTTGTGCCGTTCTGCTCGCCGGAGGCACCGCTATTGTGTCGTGCGCCTCACCATGCGGTTCGATATGACGATGAAATTGTATTGTGAGGATCACAGCAGTGACCAGTAACAGGGCTCCGCAGGCGACGTGTGCGACTGTGAGGATTACAACACTGGCCAATGGCGCGGTTGCGTTTCGGCTCCAGAGAACACGCGAAACATAGCTGCCCAGGCCCAATGTGATTTGTGTTACGAGCAGGGTGAACAGCACAACTGACGGCGTGAAGAGTTCCGGATTTGTGCGATGGCGCTTCACGGTCAAACCCGCGAGCCAGGTCACCAGGCAAAAGACCACACAGGCGCCAATGATATGCGGGAGAAGCCGAATACCTGAATGTCGAAAAGCGGCGCCCATGATGAGTTGCAGCCAGACGGCACCCACGGTGAACACGGAGATGGTGGTCAACCGGGGACGAGCGCCCGTCTCAGCAATCTTTGCAGGTGCCTGAACCCAGCTCTTGCTTGTAAAAAAGGCAATACTTACCATAATGCAGAAGAACGTTTGAGCCAGAGTTGCATGAGCCGTCGAGATCGCCGGAGGCAGGTAGAACAATACGGTGAGGCCGCCAAGTACGCCTTGAGCGATTACCGTACCTAGAGCACTCCACCCAAGAATACGCATCCAGCGGCGCTGATCTACTTTCTGCGTCCAGACAGCAACCCCGATGGTGAGAAGGCCGATAAACTCAGCCAGCATTCGATGCCCGTGCTCAAACTTAACTCCACCCAACAATGGCGGAATACGATATAGAGAACCGAACGATGTAGGCCAGTCAGGTACTGAGAGCCCTGCATCGTTGCTCGTCACCAAGGCTCCAGCAACAATCAGGAGGAACACACAAGTCGCCGCCAGCACGGTAAAGCGGTGATACGCGCGATTGTAAGGAGTGCTTTGTGTCATGAGATCTTGAATCATGTTCCAGAGAACGCCCGTTGACCACTGGGGCGGCACAGAATTCGGAGTACCGAATTCTGGCGTTTTATTCTAACAACATAAGTAAGAAGATGATAATTCAGCGGTTAACGATGCAGGCGACAACCGCCACGGAAGATATTTTCCCAACTTGGTGCGATTCGAATGCTCATACCGGGTTGGTTTCCTTAGCCGCCTGTTCCCGCCATGCGGGGCTTTCCATGGCCTCGATCACAGCGTCAGCAAACTCGGCGGTAGTGGCCGTCCCGCCCATGTCCCGGGTAATGTGCTTACCTTCGCGAAATACAGAATGCACAGCGTACTTCACTTTATTCGCGGCATCCTGCTCACCCAGGTGTCGCAGCATCAGAATGCCTGAGCGCGTAACAGCCGTCGGGTTGGCAATACCTTTCCCTGCAATGTCAGGAGCGGAGCCGTGCACAGCCTCGAAGATGGCGCACTCATGCCCGAAGTTTGCTCCAGGAACCAGCCCAAGGCCGCCAACAAAGGCAGCGCACAAGTCGCTGACGATGTCACCGTAGAGGTTCTCAAGCAGAAGCATGTCGTACTGATATGGATTGGTCACAAGTTGCATGCAAGTATTGTCGATAATGTGCTCGCCGTAAGATATTTCTGGATATTCTCTGGATACGGTTCGCGAGCAGCGGATGAATAGCCCGTCGGAGAGCTTCATGATGTTCGCCTTGTGAATGGCGTGCACCTTCTTGCGCCCAAACTTACGAGCGTACTCGAAAGCCCAACGTGCGATGCGCGTCGAAGCTTTCTCAGTGATGATCTTTATGCTTTCCACCACACCTGGAACAACCTCGTGTTCTATACCGGAGTACAGCCCCTCGGTATTCTCACGAATGATGATGAGATCAACGCCTGGATAACGTGTCGTAACACCGGGAAGATTGCGAATTGGGCGGAAATTGCAGAAGAGTTCGAACCGCTTTCGCAGTTGCACGTTGATGCTGCTGAATCCTCCGCCAATCGGAGTGGTGACTGGGCCTTTCAGGGCCACACGGGTGCGCTCAATGGAGTCGGTTAGCTCCTTGGGGATGTACTCGTGATACTTCTCGAAGGCATCCGCACCAGCCGAGAAACTCTCCCACTCGAACTTGACGCCCGTGGCTTCCAGGATTCGGACTGCTGCCGCGGTAACTTCCGGACCAATTCCGTCCCCCGGAATCAAAGTAACCTTATGAGCCATTCAATCCCACCTAGATGTATTTTCAGCCAGCAATGCTCTGTTTACTTTCCTGCCGTTTCTTTCCCGCGCTCGGCTGCCAGTAGCGCAGCTTTTGCCTCGCGCACATCTTTCGAGCGCAGCAGATCCTGCAGTTCTGACATGAACTCCTGTACATCCTTGAAATCAAGGTAAACGCTCGCAAAGCGCACGTAGGCAACTTTATCCAGGCTTCGCAGACGATTCATGATGAGTTCGCCGACTTCACCGGTCTTACGTTCCCGCTCCGGAGAGTCGATCACGAAACTTTCCGCCTCGTTAACAATCTGCTCTAGATTGCTGATTGGAACCGGACGCTTTTCACAGGCCCGCAGTAGACCGCTAAGCACCTTCTGGCGCTCAAATTTCTCGCGGCGGCCATCCTTCTTCACCACCATGTAGGGAATTTCGTCTATGCGTTCATAGGTAGTGAATCGCTTTTCACAACGCAAGCATTCGCGACGACGGCGAATGGATTCGCCTTCCTTGCTTTCGCGCGAGTCAACTACCTTATCTTGGTCAAATCCGCAAAAAGGACACTTCATTGTGCTCTCGCCGCAACAACCGGCTACGAAGCCTTTCTCGTCGAACTCAGCTACTGACTATTGAGCCATCAATCATATCAGCGGGATTGTATCAGCAGCAGGGCTATCAAGGCGTCTTGGTTACGCTAGCCTCGGCTTCTTCCTCTTCGTGTGCACTTTCCTCAGAAAGCCGCAGGAACGAAATCTTCTCGAAACGCGCCAGCAGTACCCCGGCAGGAATGACCGACATGAAGGTGACAAGCCAGAGCATGATGCCGCAACTGACGGCCAGTTCCCGGGTAATATTGTACGGTTCGCTGCTGAACAGACTAGACTGCAGAACGCCGATGACTGCCAGTTGCGATCCACCAACGCCTCCGGGGAGTTGTACGACCGATCCCAGCATGCTGGAGCCCATCACCAGCAGCACATCCTCTAGTTTCATGGTATTCATGCGCGCCACCCTCTGAACTCCGGGCGGATCTCCCGATACGACCACGGGAATCTGAGGATAAGCGTGCAGAACCTCAATATAAGCTCCAGCGATCATCAGCCACATAGCCAATGAAACCACGACCAGAAAGACGAAGGATTTGGCGTCATGAATGGTGTTGAAGCCTTCTTTGAAGGATTGAAGGCGGGTTCGGAGTAGAATAGCCGCCTCTCCTGAGGCCTTCCGGAGAAGCAAGAACAGTATCCCCAGCGCTACGGCTCCCGCCAGGAAAAACAGGATCTTGTGACTCGCATTCCGCGCCGCCACGTGCATTCCATTGTGCAAAGCCTGCAGCAGTACTTGGGCGAGGGTGCCGCCCTTCAGGGCAAGAAATCCAGCCATCAGCACGAGAACAGAGCCTAGATCGAAGAATCGTTCTACAGTCCAGACGGCAAGTTGCGACGTGAAGGTTAGCCTCTCCTTGCGGGCGATGAGGTAGGGGCGGGCAAACTCGCCAGCCCGGCCGAATAATCCCAAAGCAGCAAAGCCGATGACTTGCGGTGCGACCAACCGCCGGAAACTGGTAGGAGCAGTGGGTTTCAGGAAAATTGCCCAACGAATAGCGCGCATTACGTAGGCCAGGTAAATCAGCGCGACTCCCATGGCTATATGCCACAGGCTCACCCCACCGGTATATTGGCGGAACTTCGCCCAATCAAAGGTTCGCCACGAACGAAACTGGAAATACACAAGCGCCGCAAGTATTGCCGCAACAATAATCAGAGAAAGAATCTGTTTTTTCTTCATAAGGAAAAGCGAGCCGGAACTGACCTACTGGAGCCTTTCAAGCAGAGATGTTTCCAACCGTCGCGATGGCAAATACTCGCGCTGCAAGTTGGACCTGTCATGGAGCTAATTTCTAAGATGCCCGGGTCCGGGATGCCACCTTCAATACTACTAAACTGGGCACTCGAACTGAGTGCCAGGCCATGATGATTTGGCGTGATACTCGCTCAGTCAGCCTGTTTTAAGGGGATAGCCGCGCTCCTTCTGGAGGCGGTCACCGCCTTGGCTTTAACCGGGTCGCGCTTGCTCAAGTTGTAGTCGTGAACCACGCGCCGCACGTACTGCCGCGTTTCACGGTAAGGAGGCACGCCTTTGTAGCGGTCCACGGCTCCGGGGCCGGCATTGTAGGCGGCCAGAGCCTTAATGGCGTCGCCGTTGTAACGCTCGAGCAATTCGCGAAGGTAGCGAGCGCCCCCATGCACGTTCTGCTCGGGACTGAAACTATCGACAACTCCGAGTTGCAGCGCAGTTCCAGGCATCAATTGCATTAGGCCCCGTGCCCCTGTACGCGATACCGCAGCGGTGTTTCCGGCGCTCTCTTGCTTGATTACGCTGTGGATGAAATCGGAGTCGACGCCCTGCTTGTTCGACGCTTCCTGCACGATCTGGCGAGTGCTCTTTGCAGGCTGTGAGGGGGTAGTCGGCTCAGGATCGGGTTCGCTGGAGTAACTTTCGACCTCCTCTGCCGGTACATCTACAAAGCTCTTTTTCCCATCGTCCAAGTAGAGACGCACCAATCCGTCGTGCGCCTCACGAGTGCGATGACGGATTGTAAATCCATTGCGCAACTCTGCCACATCGACAGCAAAAATGCTGCTCGTCAACAGCAGTACGATCGCGCTCAGGCGCAATGCTCTCATTTCGCTATTCTATTCCATTCAGGACCGCTTCCACGGCATTGGCGACGCCGTGCTCATTGTTATTGAGGGTTGTCTTCCACCCGCGGTCGCGCAATTCTTCGCTGGCGTTGCCCATAATATAGGCATGCCCCGCAAATTCAAGCATTTCAATGTCGTTGTAGTTATCGCCAATCGCCATTACTTCCGCGGGCTTATAACCCTTAAAGGCGGCCCAGCGCTTAAGTGCGGCGCCCTTCGTACAACCTTTGTTCAGGATGTCCACGATACATAGGTCGCGCTGATCGTATTGCGTTTTCAGGGCGGTAATGCGGGTGAGCAGGGCTTTGTTCTTCTTAAGTAGATTTTGCGCCGAAATCATTCGCGCAACCGTTCCACAAAACATCGCCTGAATTGGGTCGCTGGTCATCCCGCTCTCAATAGGATGCACCACGCGAATAAACTGTAAGTTCTTTGCGATCCATCTCTGAATGGACGCGTTCAATTCGTCGAGGGTCTCCAGTAGCAGCGATCCCTGTTCCTCGCCATCGAAGGTAATGACCAGGTTTCGCCGAAACTCCGACATGTGGTTTATCAGCTCCAGAGCTGCCGCCAACGGCAGTGGATCACGGTGGAAGAGGGTTCCATCGCTCGCCTTTGTAACTGCGCCATTAGAACTGATAAGGGTGATCTCGAAACCTAACGCCTGCGCCACGGGGAGAGCAAAGGCGTGCCGTCTTCCCGTCGCAAGCAGTATCTCAACTCCCAGTGAGTGAGCTCTGCTCAACATTGCAAGATTGCGTGCGCTCACTTGAAAGTTGGAGTCTAGCAAAGTCCCATCTATATCGATTGCGATCAGACGAACCGGCATCACCCCTGATTTTACAACTTCTGCCTTTACTACTCTGGATGCTAGGATTCTTGTGATGCTTTCGCGCTATTTTTCCTGGGGCATATTCGGCGTTGTGCTGATGGTGTTGGCGCTTATCCACTATGCGCGACGCCAGCCCAGTGCCTATTGGCTTTACCTCATCATCTTCCTGGGACCACTGGGCGCCCTGATCTACCTTGCGATTGAAGGTATTCCCGAGTTTTTCGATCCCGGCGCGTTTCGTTTTCTGGATCGGGCGAGGCGCGTGCGCGAAGTTGAAGCAAATATTCAGCACAATCCGTCCGCAGGGAATTACGAAGAGCTCGGATTGTTGCGACTCGATAAAGGCGATTGGGCTGGGGCACGGGCCTGCTTTGATAAGGCCCTCGCGCAGCGAACCGATTCACTCGATCCGTTCTATCGTCGCGGACTTGCCGAAATTGAACTGGCAGACTTCGTTGCGGCCCGCGCCGATCTTGATCGGGTTGTTACCGCCGACCCCGGTTACGATTTCCAGCGTGCCGCCGGATTGCTCGCCTACGCCAGCTTTAAGACCGGAGACCTCGAACGCGCCCAGCGCCTCTTCGAACAGGTTCTGCGAACCTCCACACTCACTGAAACACAGCTCAACTACGCCGAGTTCCTTTACGAAACCGGGCACCGCGAAGATGCGAAACGACAGGCTATGCGTATCAAGGAGAAAGGTCCCCATATGCCAGGCTTCCAGCGCCGTCGCGAGCGCAAACTATTCCGGCGCAACAGCTCACTCCTTCGCAAGCTGTAAGCTCTTCTTCGCCCCACGCTGCATTGGCGGTATCATTCCAACTTACGGATATGACTGAACGCCTTTACTACCAGAACTCGTTTCTCTATGACTTCAGCGCGTCCGTCGAGGCCATCCGCGATCTCGACGACGGCCGACGCGCGCTGGTTCTCGACCGCACCGCGTTCTACGCCACCAGCGGCGGCCAGCCCTTTGACACAGGATGGATTGACTTCGTGGCATCCGAAGGCGAAGACCGCGTGGCACTGCCGCTTCCTAAACTTCGGGTAATCGAGGTCATGGAGAGCGACGCCGACGGCGTGATCCTGCATATCGTCGAGGGCCTGAATGTCCCGCTTGTCCCGCCGCTTCGCGTTCGCGGCTTTATTGATGTCGATCGCCGTCAGGATCACATGCAGCAGCATTCCGGCCAGCACGTACTCTCGGCCACTTTCCTGAAGCTGTTTGACGCCCCTACGGTCAGCTTTCACATGGGAGCCGAAAGCTCCACCATCGATCTGGACGTGGTAAGCCTCAGTTCCGCTCAACTGCAACAGGCAGAGCGGCACGCTAATCAGCTTGTCTGGGAAGACCGCCAGGTTCTCATGCACGAGGCTACACCCGACCAGGCACGCAAGATTGGGGTGCGTAAAATTCCAGAGGGCGCACATGAAACTCTGCGCCTGATCGAAGTGCGCGGCGTGGACCTATGTGCCTGCGGTGGTACCCATGTGCTTACGACTGGGCAAATCGGCAACATTCAAATCCGCAAGACAGAGAAGGTGAAGCAGGGAGTTCGCGTGGAGTTCGTTTGCGGAGCCCGCGCCCTGCAAATCGCTCGCAAAGATTTTCAGGTACTGACCGAGACAGGCACGCTCTACTCGTCCCATATCTGGGAGGTTCCTGTCCAGGCCCGAAAGCTGCTTGACTCGCTCAAAGCTGCGCAAAAACAGCAGCAAACACTTCTAAGTGAAATCGCTGGTCTCACTGCAATTCACACCCTGTCCATCACGCCTGTACTTGATGGACGCAAGATAGTCTCAGAGTATCTTGCCGACCGCGATCTGACCTTCGCCAAGCTCTACGCACAAAAGTTGGTTGCCGCCGAGTCAAACGTAATCGCGCTCATTGGTGCAGGGCAGGGATCGCCGGCACTGGTCTTTGCCCAGTCGCCCGGAGGCGCCTTCGACGCCGGGGCGCAGCTCAAAGCTCTTGTGACCTCTGCCGGAGGTCGCGGCGGTGGCACTCGAGATCTCGCCCAGGGCGGCGTGCCTTCGGCAGACCTAATTCCAGAACTAATTGCCTGCGCGGAGCAAGCTCTTCACGTGCCGACCGAAACTCAATCCGGGGTCAAGGGATAGTCTCAGCGATGATCGAACAGCCCATTATCCTCATCACGCTTCTCATTCAGCTCGGTGTCTCCGCCGCCGTGAGCAGCGTGTTGGCGCGTTCGCGTCGTTTCCGCGTACTGCTCTTCCACGAAGATCGCGACATCTGGGAAAAGCTGGAGATGGTGCTCTTCATTGGCGGGCCTTTCATGCTGGGCGTTCTTGTGCGCGGCACGGTAAAAAACTTTCTTGCTGCCGATGTTTCGTTTGAAGCGGCGATTCTACTCGGAGTCATCGCCGGAAGAACCGCAGGCGTCTGCGGCGGAATCCTCGTTTCTTTGCCATACCTGCTCATGCATCAGTACATGAATCTTCCGCTGAATGCAGTTGCAGGACTTAGCGCAGGATTTCTGCGTGGACTCGCCAAGGATCGCGAGGCCATCTGGTCTTTCAGCCCGCTGTTTGATCTCAGCATCTACCGTTGGATTCGCCGCAGCGTAGCCAAGGCATTCATCGACTGGCAGACCTCATTTTTCTTCATGATTCTCGGGCTGCAGTTCCTGCGCCTGGAAACCAAGGCGTTCTTTCCAAAACATACCTGGGCGCTTGATTCACCAAACTGGCTGGTACGCTGCGCCATCTACATCACTACGGTTATGACCGTGGCGATCGCACTCAAGGTGCTGAACAACACGCGAATCGAGATGAAACTCGAAGAGCAGGAGCGCCTCCTGCTGCAGGCTCGCATGGAAGCCCTGCAAAGCCAGATCAACCCGCACTTTCTGTTCAACACTCTCAATTCCGTGGCGTCTCTGGTGCGCTTCGACCCGGACACGGCCCGCGAAATGATTCTGAAACTGTCGAAGATCCTTCGCCGGCTACTCAAGAAAGGTGACTCGTTCGTCGAATTGCGTGAGGAACTCGAGTTCATCGACGACTACCTGGATATCGAAGTGATTCGGTTCGGGCGCGACAAACTGAGGGTGGTGAAGGAACTGGACCCCGCCAGCCTGGACGTCGTTGTCCCTACTATGCTGATCCAGCCGATTGTCGAGAATTCGATCAAGCACGGCCTTTCCCCCAAAATCACAGGAGGAACCATCTATCTGCGCAGCCGCATTCTAGAAGGCATACTGGTGATAGAGGTCGAGGACGATGGCGTTGGGATCGTTGAGCCGGGCTCCGATGAGAGCGAATGGAACACGCCACAACACGGGACCGGGATCGGCATGGCCAATGTTCGCGAGAGGCTCAATGTGCTTTTCAGCGACGCGGCACGCGTAGAGATGGAGAGCCGCACCGGCGCTGGAACCATTGTTCGCATCGTGCTTCCCATCCCTCGTACTGGTGAGATGGACGGCATCAACTACGATTTGCGATCCAATAGCCCGAATTAACCAACATCGCCGGGGTTCCGCACCGTCCAGAATGTTAGATTTTGCGCTCCAGAAGTTCGCCGTATAGAGCTTCATACTGCGGGATGATCTTCGTAGTGCAAAACTTCGATTGCGCTTTTGCGCGCGCGGCTTTGCGCATGGTTTGCAGCAACGAATCGTCGGTAAGCACCTCAAGAGCGTAGCCAGCCATCGCATCCACGTCGCCCGCTGCAGCCAGGAATCCGTCCTCGTCATGCGTAATCACTTCCGGCAGGCCGCCCACTCGTGAAGCTACGGGAACTACTTCGCAAGCCATAGCCTCCAGAGCCGCCAAGCCGAAGGATTCCATCTCGCTCGGCAGCAACATCACATCGGCGATGCCCAGCTTTTCGTGAATCATGTCCTGTTTGCCAAGGAAGTGGATCCTCTTGTGAATACCTTTCTCGCACGCCAGGCGCTCGGCAGCGCGCCGGTCAGGACCGTCGCCCATCATCATCAGCCGTGCTGGGATCTTCTTCTGCACCCGATCGAATATCTCGATAACATCGGTCACTCGCTTTACCGGACGGAAGTTCGAAAGATGTACCAGTAACCGCTCGTTCGGCTCGGCAAATACAAGGCGCTGCTCAGCTGCTTGTTCGTTCCTACGATACAAATCGCAGTTCACGAAGTTATGAATCACATGGATTGGCTTGCTGATAGAGAAACTCTCGATCGTAGATTTCTTCAAATCGTTGGATATAGCGGTAACTGCATCACTCTGCTCGATGGAGAATCGCGTTATCGGCAGGTAGGAGGGGTCGAGTCCTACCAGCGTTATGTCAGTGCCATGCAGGGTAGTCACATAGGGCAGCCGTCGCGGCCGGCGCACGTGATCCTCTTTTAGCATCTGCCGTGCGAGCAGCGCAGAAACAGAATGAGGAATGGCATAGTGCACGTGAAGCAGATCCAAGTCGTAAAGTTCCGCAACTTCGGCCATGCGGGTCGCCAACGCAAGATCGTAAGGCGGGTACTCGAACAGCGGATACTGCGAGACTTCCACCTCGTGAAAGTGAATATGCGGGTGGGGTTCCGTAAGTCGAATCGGCTGTGAATACGAAATAAAGTGGATGTCGTGTCCGCGATTTGCCAGCTCAATGCCAAGCTCAGTTGCGACCACGCCGCTGCCGCCGTAAGTGGGATAACAAGTAATTCCGATCCGCATAATGTTTCCGAAAGCTCTCGTTTTCCAAATCCAGTTCTGTTTTCGGCATCGCCAGCCGACCCTCATTGCAGACTATTGTGGAGCATAGGTCGCCGTTTGCGTCGACTGCGACTTCTGGCGAAATGGCACCAGCTCGACTCCGTACTGTTCCAGCAGTTCACGATCTGTCATCGCCAGCAGCCCATTCATTTCGATCTCCCGTGACTCACGTAACTTGGTGCGCACGGCAGCGAGTTCCGCATCGTTGTATCCGGGATGACAGACCAATTCCCATGTACCTTGCGGCATTCGCCTAAGCATGGCACGCAGGGTCGCTTCGTTGAGTGTGCCCGTGGTGACCACGCCCATGCAGCCATCTGTAGTTGTAAATCCGGCAGCTTGCACCGCAGCCGACCACCGGCGATAGAGAAATGCTCGCAATAGCGTGGTCTCGACCTTACGGATCAGCAGTGTCTTATTGATTCGCGCCTGGTTGAGAGTGACCACCCCGGGAGCTTCGAATGGATTGCGCACGGCCGAAACTCCATGTGCCGAAGCTGCCTGCAGTAGGGGTTTCAGAATCGAGGGAAACATATGAGTGTGTTTGTGCGAATCGAAGTGTGATATTTCCACCTTGGCTTGCCCTAAGCGTGCAAACTGCGCCTCTGCTTCGGCCTGCGCTTCGTCGGCTCGAAATCGTCCCCGAGCTACGGCCCCGAGCACTTCGCTAATTGAATGATAGAAACGGTTTGTTCCCGGAGCCAGCAGCGAGCGCACCTCATTTGGAGGCTGCAGCGGTTCGCCGTCCACCAACACCACATGGCACCCTACGCTGAGTTTTGGCATTGTCGCGGCCAGGGCCACCGCTTCGTCAAAACAATTGGACGTTGCCATTAAAGTCGCGGAAGAGACAATTCCACGTTCGTGACACGCAACAATCGCACGATTGACTCCGTGCGTCAGTCCGAAGTCATCGGCATTCACGATCAGCCGTTTCATTGGAAAAGTGTAGCAGGCGATGAAAATAGATGGCTATTCAGACGGGAGGTCTGATTGGCGAGGCGCTTAATTTCGAAAACTCAAGCGCTCTTGAGTGTTTCTTCAGGGTCATTTTCCCCAAGGAAAAGCTTGATCTTGTCTAGCAGGGCAGGGAACAGGTCTTGCTTCTCAAGCCACGCATCGACCTCTCCGCTATTCTCCATCGGGGGATAGCCGGTCACGATGATTACAGGAACATCTGGCGCCTTTTGCCGCACCAACTTCGCGAGTTCAAGGCCGTTCATCCCTTCCATCCGGTAGTCGGTCACGAGCATGTCAAACTTTTCGCGATCAAATTTCGCTAATGCGTCATTCGCGTTGTAAGCGTATTCCGCGCGATAGCCTTGCATTTGCAAAATCTCGCAGCTTAATCGTGCCAGCACTTCGTGGTCATCTACGAATAAAATGGCTTTCATCTTCTCACCCGTGTCCCGAATCTCGTTGGTATGACAGCGCTTAAGCATAGCGAACTCGTACATTGGATTCCGAAGATGGTATGTAGGATGCCTGCACCTTGCTGCTGATGATTTTCCACAGCACAGTTTGACCGATACCCCTGAAGTTCCATATACTCGATTTGCGAGTTGGTTCCGAATAAGGCCGCCCCCAAGACCGCGTGACAACCGGAAATGGGAGCACCGTAAGGGCGGTTAGCTCAGTTGGTTAGAGCGCCTGCCTTACAAGCAGGATGTCGGGGGTTCGAGTCCCTCACTGCCCACCACTCCTCGGCCTTTCGGAACGGTTCGACGGCCTTCAGGTCGAGATTGTATCCGCGTTACAACGCGGGGTCGTAGTTCAGTTGGTTAGAACGCCGCCCTGTCACGGCGGAGGCCGCGAGTTCGAGTCTCGTCGACCCCGCCATTAAATCTGAAAGATTTAATGGTATAGAGACCCCCGAAAGGGGGTTTTCTCATGGGCCAATCAAGCTTCACTCTCCTCTTAGCTCCGACAAAAGCCCTCCGGAATTCCGGAAGGCTTAATCGCAGAACAGTGGCAAGTGACCTAATCGTAATCCTCGTTCAGTGCTCGTGGAAATTCAGCCAGGCCACCGCTCCATCGTTGTCTATGGATACCCCCGGCAATGGCAGTGTCGGCGTATATATCACGCCAATTGAAAACTTCTTCAAGCCGTTCACCGTTTCAAGGACTTCACATAAGAGACAATTTGCCAGAGCTGCTGATCAGGCAATCGCGACCAGGACGGCATTCCTTTGCGGAGACTCCCGTTTACCAGTAGCCAATGGAGATCACCGGCGGTCGCATCGTTTTGCACGCGATCCGTCAGCAGGGAAGGGCGCTTGCCCCTCCCTGCCGCGTCATCGCCGTGGCACTTTGCGCAGTGATCGTCATAAAGCAATTGCCCCGCCGCCTTCGCCTCTGCGCTATCGACTATCGGGTTCACGCGTTCATGCTCGCGTGCGGGGACCTTGTTGATCCACAGAGTACTCGCCCAAAGCAGGCTTGGGGCCGCTACAGACAACAGAAACATTGGGACGGGACGGATGCGCAGGATTCTTTTCATCGCGCACTGCCTTTGCGGAATGCACTCAGGATTTGAGGAATTTCGTACGATATTCCGAAACGATAAAGACGCGGAACGCTGTAGTCATTCAAACCAAAATTTGGCGAGAACGAAATCGTAGTGCCACTAGGCGAGGTCCAATTAATCGTTGGCCCAAGGTACTGGGACGTCAGGTGCGTGCCGAATGAATATCGGTCGCCCAGTCCTCCGTACATCTCCACGCCTGCCGAAAACTTCTCGGCACAGAAAGTGCATTTATGAGCGCTGGCCGAAAACCTTAAGGGACGGCTCGCCGCCAGAGCATAGCCGAACTCCCAGGGTTCGTTCGTCAAGTTCTTTTCGGCAATAATATTTTCGGCGACGTTCCAGCCTTTGAAATTGCTGGAAAGTATCAGCTTCAGCTCAATTTCGCGCTTTTTTTCGATCCGCGATTCTCCATTGGGATCGATGAAGTCGTCCTTGCCATCATGGCCCATGACCTCGCGCAATGTTTTGTCTGCGCTGATGTTTTCGAATTCCACGTAGAGGACAGGATTGATCCAGTGTTCCCGCATTAGCGGCCGAAAGCGATTCTCGAGCTTGTAGCCGGTGAAAATCGTGCTGTCATGCTGGGTCGATTGTCCATCAAGATAGAACTCGCTGGTCCACCACCCGTTGACCCCATATTCGAACTCAAGAGCAGCCGCAGTAAAACGGTTTGCGAGCTGAGGTTTGCCGGTCACACCCTTAAATTCAATCTCGAGATTGCCAGGTTCTTCCATCTCGTGGGTGTAAGTCATGAAGTAGGGCCGTTCCTGTGCCACGAGCTGTGCAGCTTGAAAGAATGGAAATACAGCAAAGACGGTGATAAAAAGGAAGGCCCATCGATTGCGTCTTCCTGAGGCGAGAGTACTCACAGAGACATCCTCCTGAAACCTGCTCTCCCGAAGAAGGGTGGAAGCAGGGAAACGGTGTAAATGATATTGAAGTTCAATTTCAATATTGAAGCCAAGTAGATACTACCAAAGCTTCGCCATTTCTGAGTCTGTCTTCTGTGTAAAAGTTTTGTCTCCGCCAGGAATTCCTTCGCCCTCTCAGCGACAAAAAGCAGAGCTAGCGGATTCCGCTATTGAACTGAGTTGCGAGGCGCTTACTCGCGCGACAGCCGTTTACCAAGAACCTGTTCCACGTCCTGCACCTTCCCCTCAAGTCTTCCCGTAGCTCCCTTGCGATCGTCGAGCGTGATACTGGTTAAGACCCGCGGAGACAACTCAAGAATCCTTCTATGACAGCGCAAGATCACGTCCATTACTTGTGCCTCGTCGCCCTCAATCGTTGTATGCATTGCGCCCAACTTGTACGGAAGGCCCGAACCGTCCACGATTGCCAGGGCCTCGGCCACCAAGTCCTTTACCCCGTCGTGCGTCCCCATGGGAATTACAGAAAAACTGGCCAACATAATTCCTCCATTCAGGTAGGTTGTTTCGCGTAGCTCGTATCTTACAGCGTACTTTCATATATCAGAGTAAGAGATGAGTTGGAGGTCTTGTCCCGATTGGCTATCTTTTCACGCCTGAGTCGCAGTGCTGACAGCGAGATTCTCGGACCATCCAGGCATTCCAGAAGATGTGGCGACACGCGCATATGACGAGTTGCAGCGCACCCATGAAGGGTGTTTGTTTCTCCGCTCCTAGCACTCTGAACGCACAGGATGGCACTACATCTCTGAAGAGGGCTTTCACCCAAAGCGAGTTGCGCCGTGTCGTGGACACGGCGCAACTCGCCGGCGCAGGTTCGGATACAGCGTGGATCCCTTCTACATCAGCAGGTGGTGGACATCTCCTGGTAACGATTCTTACTTCTTCTCCGCCAGCAGCGCGTTTACCTTTGGCATTACCTTGAAGGCGTCCGCTACGTACACCACGTCTGCCTTGCCGCGCGCCCAGCCACAGTTTGCGTCCAGACTTATCGCGCGACGGTCGTTGATGAATCGCCAGCCTACTACATGAGGCTCTTCGCCGTGGCAGCAAGTGGATAGCCCTTTTGCATGTCGAGGAGTTGAGCCGGTTTGCCCGATCTGATTCATGTGCGTCATGAATTTCAGAACCTGCTGATCTTCGCCGCTCTGGTCAGCAAGCGATTTACTGCTGCCCAGGGAAGCATCCGTGGAGTGCAGGAATCCTAGAATTAGCTGCTCTGCTTCGCCCGAGTGAACCTGTCCATCCGCCTGCTTCTTCGTCCATCCCGCACCGGCAACGAGCAAGACCTTCGCCTCTGGGCGAATCGTCTGCTCGTCCTGTTTCGGTGCTCGTATACCGAGAACGTTGGTGCGCAACCTCGGCAAAGCCACTGTAATTTCTTCGGCCTGAACTTGTTCAGTCTTCGCGACCCAGGGCTCACGTGTTCCGCTCTCCAGCAGCAAAACCCAGGGCCGGGTCGACCGCTGCAGAACCGCCTCCACGCGCTGGCGATAGAACCATCGAGTGGCCGCGAGTGACTCTCCCCTGCTGACTGCGGTGATGTGCGTGTCCGCGAACCCTCCCAGACGATAGGCCACGCCCGGCAACACGCGCGCGAATCGCGAGCTTTCGGGTGCAAATACTATGGTCGCCTCTGCGGCGCGGCACATTGCTTCGCATGCAGCGGCATCGCTCGCATAGCGAGCTTGTGCAAACGCCTCTCCTGAAACGGACAGCACGCGCCTCGCGGCACCGGCGACCGACTGTGCCACCGCTTCGGTATTCGCTCCCACAATTCCGATGACAAGCGTCGCAGAGAGTGCGCCAGCAAATTCCACGCCAGCGGCAACGGATTCCAGGGACGCCCTGGTCAGAGCAGCTCCCGATTCATCTACATGTGTCAATACAAGTATCTTTTCCATGGCTTACTCCGCAATCCATTCCACGATCTCGCGCGCGATCTCGTCTTCGGGCATGTCTTTCACCAGGCGCGTCTCGCGCCGCTGTTTTGGCAGGCTGACCGAAATGTAGGCCAGCCCATTAGCATCCAGCTTTGCGCTCTTTGCTTTCTGTAGCGCAGGCATGATTCCGCGCATGTTCGCCATCCCGACTTGCGGGCTATTGCGCGGTTCGGGTAGGTTACCCGTCGCCCAACCAAGCACTGCCGGTGCGCTCGTGCAAATCGAAACCTGGTGCTTGCCGCCTTCCACGCGCTCAAGTACCTCGAAGGATCCGTCGTCATTCATCGTGATCTGGTCAACGCCCTGGAACTGATCAGCAATGCCGAGCCGTTCGCCGATGACCTGCATGGTCACAGAAGCGCCGCGCGTCGCCGATTCCCAACCGCCGAAGACCAGCAGGTGTTCGCGGTCGAGTCCAGGAATTGCCGTAAGGGCATCCGCCAGCGCCGCAGCCGTGGCGTGCGCATCTGTAAATCCGCCGAGCGGTCCATCAATCGCGACCAACTCAAATGGAACCTTTTGGGCGACGGTCATCATCACTTGCTGCAACTTTGCCTTCGGTCCCAGACTAACAAGCCAAACCTTGCTCCCGGGCTGCTTGGACGCAAGGTTTGCCGCCTCGTATAGCGCCGACGCAGCCCACGGATCAAGCACCGCCGGCAACATCATTTCATTCTTCAATCCGGGACCGTTCGGTCCTGCCACTGGTTCCAACGTTTGCAGAGGATCGGGAACGATGCTGGCGCAGACCACAATGTGAAAACTATTTGCCATGAGTTCTGAGTCCTAATATTTCTGAATTTGATTCGAGTACAGATTACGTCGAGATGACAATGTCAATTCTCCGCTGAGTGCAATCCACCCGCACCAGCGCGGAAATCAATGTTGGAGTTTTCCCCATCGGGCGATTGCAAGCAATTCCATAGACACGCGCCGCAATGAATACACTTTTCGCGATCGAACAAAGGCACAGCGGTTTCACCCTGCGTAATGGCCTGCCCCGAGCACATCGAAATACAGGTTCGTTCCTCGCATTGTTCACACAGCTTCGGATCGCGGAAAACAACATGATCCGCAAAGCCTGGGGCCGCCTGCACTTTTCCGCCCATCAGCAGCGCGTCCTGATGCGAAACCAGCAGCTTGCCGTCGTATTCAATCTCTGGCCAGCCGCAGGCATCCATGATTGCGTCATGCAGTGGCCGCCCGCCCGCTGCGGCCGCGCGAGTTGCGGCTTGCAGTTGCTCCGCCTTCAGACGTGGGGAGTAGAACTTCTTCAGCGAGTCAATCTGCTTGTGTGCTGGTCGAATCTTGGCGCCCACCGAGAGCTTGCCATTTGACAGGCCCGCAAGCGCCATCCCAATCAATCCGCGGACCACCCCCTGATGAAAGCCGTTTCGCGCTTCTTTTGCAGCCTGAGCGCCGCTCTCTACAAAACTGTCGCGGCGGCGGCGTACGTAAGTGGCGTCGAGATTCTCGCGAGTGAAGGGCTTGCCTGCACGAAGCAATTCTGCCACGGCTTCGGCAAGCTGTACTCCGGTGGCCCACGCTTCATCTACACCAGAGCCGGTCAGCATGTTCGTGCTGCCGGAACCTTCGCCAATGCGTGCGTATCCGTCACCGGAGAGAAACGGTTCGCCATTCGCACCTGATTCCTGCAGTGATTTCGCACCCCACGAACGCATCGTTCCGCCCTTGAGGTAGCGCCACAGGTATGGGTGCTGCATGAAATGTTGCAGATATCGGTATGAACTTCTCGTCGGATTCGCCAGCCAGGAGGGAACAAAGATTCCTACTGATGCAAGCCGCTCAGGATGAACATAGAGGAAGCCGAAGACCTCCGGTTCGGGATAGCCGAAGGTATGCCACACCGTTCCCGCCACAAGCGGCGTGTCCTCCGGCAACTCCACGACCATCTTCATGCCAACGGCCCACTCGTGCTCTGCGTGTTGAGTTGGCATTCCAAGCTTTTGGTTGATGCTGCGGCCCACCGCCCCTACGGGACCATCTCCCACGACGGTCAACTTGGCGTGAACGTCCATGCCGGCCATGTAACCGGCCTCAGGACTTCCGCTGCGATCTACACCTTGATCCGCCAGACGAATGCCGGTGACGGCCTTGCCCTCGAAGAGTGCGGAGTTCACCGGAGTCCCCGGCCACACCTGCACTACTCCGCTGGACATGAGCTGTCCGCCGACCCACTGATTGAACTGGCCGATCGACATCAAGAGTCCGTGGTGCTTCTGCAGAAACTCCGGCGTGTATGGGAGATCGAGTGCATCATGTTCCACGGACAGCAAGCGACTGATCGCGCGGAGGGCTGCATCGCCAGTGCGCAGAGTCAAGGATCGACGGCTTGCTCCAATTGGGTCGAGCAGGTATAAAACCTTCTCCTGCTTCAGCGTGACCGCCATTGGAATCTCCGGCGTATTCAGTCCGGGGAAGCTGGCGCGAATGGCCGAGGCGCGGGTGACTACACCACTCACTCCAGCCGCGATATCGTCGGCACGCTCGTAACAGAGTACTTGCAGAGGCATGCCCGGAGCCACCCTGCTCTCCATCGCTGCTTCGCCGGGATTGGCCGTGATCTCGCGAGACAGCGTCGTAAGGAATCCGCCCATCGCTGGGCCGAATCCTACGCATGCGATGTCCACGTCCATCTCTGGACGTTCGACCTCTTGCGCGGCTTCCGTTTGCACCGTCAGCTCGCTCATGCGGGATAGTCCGCTGCTTCGGGGATCATTACTTTAGCCACGGTTTCCGCAGCGCGATCCTTGGCCAGACGAGATCCGGTCAGGCAGGTTGCGAGCTTGTTCTGCAGTTGCAGGAATTCCACCGATCCAGCGCAACCAGCGCAGGGACCGGCCTTTACCGGATGGACGCCATGGGTGATGACGTCTGTGGCGCAAGCGGCAATTCCGGGCATGAACCCTTCATACTCGTCCAACTCATCGCTCTCGAAGCAGGCTTTGTGCCCCTCTGCGTCCCAAGCCGGATGCCGATTGTAGCCATAAACCAGCTCGGCGCAGATGCGAGAAACTTCGCCGGATGCTCGCGCAGATTGCACGTGGCAGAGGTCCGAAAGGAACTGCAGCGTGGCTGGCAATCCTTCGGCTACAGCCGCATCATCGCCGCCGCGCGCTTCCAGTTCCTGCACATCCAGAATCTGACAACGCGAAGCCAGCAGCCAGCACAGTGCATCGGCCAATGCAAAGGTCACGGCCTGACGTTGTCCGTGATAGAGCTTGTTGCCATCGGCGTCTTTGGCATGCAGCGTGTAGTTTAGCGTCCATTCCCACATGGTCATCGCCGTCGCCAACGTGCAGGCGCCGGTCCCGGGGCGTTCTGAGGCGATGCCGCGCATTTCTTTAATCCAGCGACGGAACTGCGCGAGGAAAAGCTCGCTCGTCATGGTGATCGTCAACTGGCGGCGCTGTACGGCCTCGGGGCCTTCGTAGGTGGCTTCGAGTTGGGCGTCCATCCACTTGTTGGCGAGGAAGCCGGGGCAGTCCTCGGTGATTCCGTAGCCGCCCATCAGGCTTACGGCTTCACGCATCATGTTCGCGCCCTGACCGGTGTTCCAGAGCTTGGTCGCGGGACACAGTACGTTGGCCGCAGCGTCCAGAAGAACGTAGTTCACCAGGGGATCGGCTTCCAGTTCGGCGCGCCGCGCATCTGCCGGGTTTCCGGTCACCAATTCCAGTGCTCGAGCTTCGCTCTCACGCAACGCTTTCATCTCGGCTCTGCCGCCCTGAATGCCGCGCTCGAGCATGAGCTGTGACTTCTGTTTCTCCACGGGGTCGAGGTCGTCGAAGAGCCGTGCTGCCGCAAAACCCAAAGCTGCACTTGCTTCGCCCGAGGCCCATACGTCGACGAGGCGCTGCAGCGCATCTTCACGCTGCTGGATTCCCATGTCGTAGCGCAGACTGCCTTCCTTGATTGACTCCGCACCACGGAAGCGGCTGCGCTGGTAGCGGATCACGGGTTCAACTGCGGACAAGAGCTTTGCGGAGGTCATCAAGCCGACGGTAACTCTGGTGCGACGGAAGACTGCTTCAATGACTTCGCTGTGCGTAAAGTTCGGAACGATCTGGCTGTTCTTCACGGTATATCCGCCAACGATGCGGCTGGCAGGGATCTTGAGGCTGAAGATCGGGTCCCCGGTGGAAGAGAGCTGGTGTACCAGTTTCTTCGTCGGCGTACCGCGGTCGAAGGTGCCTTCGTCCGTCTCTTCGAGGATCACCACGCAACTGCCCTTAATGCGCTCGTCGCCGGAATCGACGGCAGCTGTGGCAAAGTTGGCGCAGGCGATGTTGGTGATGAAGCGGCCGCGCTTTTCTATCTGAAGCATCGGCTCTTCGCCTTCGCTCCACTCAGCGATGCGCATGCGTCCGCTCAACAATCCGGTATCAACTCCGACGTAGGGAATCGGCTCGGTGAGGGCGAAAGCTCCGCGCATCGTTTGGCGATCTTCGCCTGGTTGCGGGGGAGCAGCGAGTGCCATGTAGTGCTGCGACTGTTCGGCGGTGCCGCGTTCGTGGATGGGAGCAAGAGCAAGGAACCCCGCTAAACTCGCGGTCGCCGCGCCTCCATCGACCCAAGCCAATTCGAAGGCGGCCAGAGCCAGTGCAAGGTTCTTAGGCCCGCTGATGAATCCGCCTTCTTCCGGCTCCATGAAGGCAGCGGTGATGCCTGCGTTGTCGAAGGCAATCATCATGTCGTTCTTGGCCGGCGTCCACTCATGGGTGTTGCGCTCTCCAGCGGCGACCATGCGCGCCACGGGACCGCGCGCTACGGCACGCGCCGACTGTACCAGCATCTGTAGATCGAATCGGCCGGCAAATCGCCACAGAATCTGGCGAACGGCATCTCCTGGAAGAGTGAGCATTGCGCCCACTTGAGGAACGGTAGTTGTGCCCATGTATGAATCCTTTCGATGACTAAACATTCTCTTTTACACCGACCATTCGGGCTGTGACGTATGTCATCCGCAAAGGTGATTTTGCCCGGAATTAAGGAGCACGATTGACTTTAGAGATAATCGTTTGGAGAGGGGGTGGTGACTGTTTAGTCAATCGTTATGTGGGGTGCGCCGGGATTAACCATTCAGTACCCCGGAAGTGCTTGCTTTATTTACCCTGATCCAAACTTTGTGAAGATGAGCGGAACCCTGGTCGGGATTCCGCTCTGAGAATTGTTTCGGAGATCTACTCGAAAACGAAATTTTGTGCTTCTCGCAGATTTCTATGAGGACCTTGGGCAACCCCGGCACTGGGAACTACACCGACATCGAGCGCATCCTGTCCAAGGACTACATCCCTTACTCTCGCCTCGCGAAACTCAGAAGGCCAACACGCGTGGTGCGCGATTTCTGAAAACGCTAGAAAGTTATGGCCGTTGCGCGCATGGCCTGGGCGAGAAACTGCGTTTTCCAATGATGGCCTGAGAGCTTTTCAGCCAGTGCAACGGCGATGTGCAATGGTTCGACTCCGAGATCGCGAGCGCGGCCGAGTCCCTGCACACAGGCGGGACAGTTGGTGAGTACGGTTGCTTTTTGCGCGTCGGGTATCACTTCGCGGAGGGCCTCGCGCTTGCGGTGCAGCATGGAGTCGGTGATGTCAGGACGCGAGAGCGACAGGGTTCCGGCCTCTGAACAGCAGTGGGGGACAGGTTGGACCGAGCCGAATCCGCCCAGAGCGGTGAGGACCTTGGTCGCTTGGCCGTCGAGGGAATCGTGACAAGGGGCATGGTAGAGGTAGTTGGGCCGCTGCTCTCCGTTCGGCTCTCCCACATTCGCCAAAAGCGGGCGGATGTGGGCCACCTGTGGAGTTTTGAGGCCGCGCTCTAGCAGATAGGCAGAGACGTCGATGACGCGGGTGAAGAGCTGGGCGGTGTCGGTATGCTTCAGGCCCTCGCGACAGGTGCCGCAGGAGATAACGCAAGCGTCGAAATCGAGATAGGCAAACATCGCACGAATCTGGCTGAACAGAATGGTGTCTCGCAAGACTATGCGCGAGTGCAGGCTGGCTTTGGCGTTAACGTGAGCAGGGAAGCCACAGCACAGGAACGGCGGCGGTAGCACGACGCGAGTTCCTGTCTGTAATAGAAGGTGGATGACGGCCATCGAGATGTCCGAGTACAAGCGTTCGGAGCCGCAGCCGGGGAAGTAGAAAACAGTCTTCTGCTCTTCGGAATTGTGGCCGGCGGGAGGCTCGAACACTAGCGCCTGATCGGCTTCGCACTCTGGCAGGACATCGCGCAGGGTTTGCGAGGGGACCGGAGCGACCGAGGAGCGCAGGAGGCGCAAAGGGTAGAACTGGGATGCGCCTTCGGAGGGCTGCAAGGGCGCGGCGAGTTTGGTGGCTACGCGCTGGGCGGCTCCGCCAATTTGGACGACAGCGGTGCGAAAGAGATTGTTGAAGGCCGGGGAACGGCTGTCGAGATACTGCAGGGTGAGCTGCGTGGCTACGGGCGTGTGCTTGTATCCCCAACCGGTGAGGATCTCGCGTTCAAGTATGGAAACTTCTCCTGTGTCGATATCGACGGGGCAGGGAGCGAGGCACTTGTGGCAGATAGTGCAATGGTCAGCGACTTCCTCCAGCCAGCGCAACAGTTCGAAGTGGGTGGAGCGCTCGCGCTGCGCGTCGTAGAGAAGGGCTTCGATAAGCGAGCCGATGGCGAGATTCTTGTTGCGCGGATGGTAGAACATGCCGCGCGCGGGGTGATAGACGCAACAGTCCACCTTGCATTTACCGCAGCGGACGCAATGCGCAATTTTTCGTGAGAGCTCTTCGAGCTGGCCGTGCTGAAGAATGCGGGCTTCGAGTTCGAGCAGGTTGAACGATGGTGTGAAGATGTGGCCGAGCGATTCGTAGTCCTCGAGCTTGCCGGGATTCATTAGGCCGTCGGGATCGACCTGATGGCGGTAGGCGGAGAGTTCGGCAATGCGTTCGGGTTCGAGATACTTGAGCTTGGTGAGGCCGATGCCGTGCTCGCCGGATACGACGCCGCCGAGGAAAATTACCTTTTCCATGACGCGGTCGATCACCTGGTCGGTGCGTTCCAGCATGGGGCGGTCGTTGGAGAGGACGGGGACGTTGACGTGAACGTTGCCGTCTCCGGCGTGCATGTGGGTCGCTAGAACGATGCGGCGGTCGCGTACTTCCTGGTAGGCGCGGTCGATGGAGGCGAGTATCGAAGGGTAGCCACGCGCGAGCTTGGTGAGTCCGTGGCGGAATTCCTGAAGATGGGTGAGGCCGCGCAGGACGGTGGCTTCGACGTGCTGCAACTCTTCGGTGAACGCGGCACAGAGGGCGAGAGCGGCGGGAGTCTTGGCCGCGATCTGTTCGGCGTCGTCTTTGACATGCGCGCCGGTGAAGATGTCTGCAGCACGTTGGGCAAAGCGGAGCTGGGTATGGCGCTCCTCTTCGATATTGAGGGCATTGATGAATCGCGCGAACTCCGCAAGGGTGTCGAGGGGAATGACGATGTCTTCATTCATCTTGAAGGCATTGGTGCGACGGGCGATGGCCCCGAGCTTCTTGCGATCGGCCCAGAAGCGTTTGGCTTCGGCGGCATCAGCGGCCACGAAGATAAGAGTGTTTGGGTGCGGCTCAAGCACGGCGCGCACACGTTCCACTCCGCGAAGAGCTTGCTGCTCGGAGGCTCCGGCGATGTCGATTAGGAGCGCGGCCTTGGGAGTTTCGGCGCGAGGAGCTTTTACCTTGTAATCGATGGCACGGATGTATTCGTCGTCGAAGTGTTCGAGGGCGAGCAGGGCTTCGGTGTCGTCGGCAGGGAAGGGGAAGGCGCGAGAGAGTTCGAGAATAACGCGGCTGGCTTCATCGAAATCGGGGCCGAAGAACTCAAGGCAGAGCGTCTTCTTGGCTGCGTACTCGGGATAGAGGATGAAGGAGGCCGAGGTGATGATGCCGTCGGTTCCTTCTTTCTGCAGACCGGGAACGCCGCCAAGTGCTTTGTTGGTGATGTCTTTCCAGAGACCGTTCTTGCGAATCTCAGTACCGCGAAGTTCAATACACTTGATCTGGGTGCCTTGGGCATCGAGTACGTCAAAGATCACTGTGTCTTGCAGAAGAATCTTGCGCAGTTGGTGATTTGCTCGGCGAACGGTCCAGCACTCGCCGAAGGGCATGGCCATGCGCCACTCGATGAGATTGTCGATGCAGGTGCCCCAGCGAACGGCGAGCTTGCCTCCGGCATTTTCCGCGATGTTGCCGCCGACAGTGCAGGCCCAGGCGCTGGTGGGATCGGTGGCGAAGACAAGGCCGTGTTCGGCTGCGTGCTCCATTGCCTTTTCGGTGATGACTCCGGCTTCGACTTCCATGATGGACGCGGTGGCAGTGCTTCCGTCGTCAAGGTGGAAGTCGCACTCGGTGATGGCGCGAATGTGGTTGAGCTTTTCGGTGTTGATTACGACACAGTTCGAACGTAGAGGGACTGCTCCGCCGGTGAGTCCGGTGCCAGCACCGCGAGGGACTACTTTGAGTCCGAGGCGGGCAATGGCCAGAAGCAAGGGGGCGACGTCCTGTTCGCGGTCAGGCGTGACCACGGCTACTGGCAGATGCAATCGCCAGTCGGTTGCGTCAGTGGCGTGGGAGACGAGGGTAAAAGGATCGAAGCCCACGTTGTGGGCACCGACGATGGCGGCGAGTTCGCGCTTCACTTTGGCGCGAAGGTCAGGAGTTTGCTCGACATCGGCGCGGAACCCAGCGAAGAGGGCATGGCATTTCGCGAGGACATCGAGCACGCGGGTGTCGCCGTCGGCTTTGGCAGCGATGGTATCGAGATCTTTGGCGGCATTTTCAAAGAAACGCTTGCGGCGTGGCGCTGAGGTCAGCAGCTCTTCGAACAGATATGGATTGCGGCGATGAATGAGTATCTCGCCGAAGAGGCGCATGAGGATTCGGGCGGAGCGTCCGGTGACGCGGGCGCTGCGTAATTCGTCGAGAGTGCGGACGGTTTCTGAGCCGAGGAGAAACGACACGGCCTGACGATCATCGGCGGAGGTGTAGTTGTAGGGGATCTCGCGAGGCTTGGGGGCCAAACCGTTTGCCGTTCCGATTGGGCTGGAGTTGAACGCCATAGTTCAGGGTAGCAAATCTGAGCTGGTGTAAGAAGGATTAAGGGGAGAAAAGCTGGTGCTGGATTAGTAGATTCAGGAGCAAGAGCAAGAGCAAAGTCAACTACCCCAGGTTATCCGCGCAAAGAGCGCGCGGATAACCTGGGGCACAGGAGAGTTCTCTTGGATCAGGAACTGCAAAACCGGTGGAGACACAAAAAGGCCCGGGAGGTTAGTCCCGGGCCTTTTTGGTTAATCGATCTGCTTACAGAACCTGTACGTTCTCTGCCTGGAACCCCTTGGGTCCCTTAACGACGTTGAACTGGACTGCCTGGCCTTCTTGAAGGCTCCGGAAACCGTTCGACTGAATCGCCGAAAAGTGCACGAAGACATCTTCGCCGTTCTGGCGGCTGATAAATCCAAATCCCTTTGCGTCGTTAAACCACTTCACTGTTCCTTGTTCCACTGTGTTGTACCTTTTTCTTTTGTATTGAATTTCCTGCTGAGAAGATCGGATGCTACTGAGAGTGGAACGCGGATGGTTTTCGGCGGTACCAGCTCAAAATCGCGTACGTTCAAACTTAGCCAGATTTCGATCAACCCCAGTATAACCGTTTTCTCTAGAAACGCAACCTAATATTTTTGCCCTACCGGGAAAAACGCGCGGGAAATCTAAGTTCCCCGCGCGTCGAATATATCTTGCCAAACTACAGGCGGAAGAAGTCGAGAATTGCCTTCTTCATGACATCGCCGCCTACATCGCTGATTGACTTGGTGAGCGGAATGTCTTTGGGGCAAACCTCGACACAGTTCTGGGCGTAGCCGCATTCCTGGATACCACCGTCGCCCATGAGGGCTGCAAGGCGTTCATCCTTCAAGACCTTGCCGGTGGGATGCATGTTGAACAGGCGCGCCTGGGCGATGGTGGCGGCTCCGACGAATCCGGTGCTCTCGTTGAACTGGGGACAGGCCTCCATGCAGCAGCAGCAGCTCATACACTGCGACAATTGGTAGGCCTGTTCCTGAACCTGCGGGAGAATCCGGGGGCCATCGCCGAGAGCATAGGTTCCGTCGATGGGAACCCAGGCTTTGACGGCCTTGAGGTTCTCGAAGAGCACGGAACGATCGACGACGAGATCGCGGACGACGGGAAACTTGGAGAACGGCTCAATAGTAATGGGCTGCTCGAGGTTGTCCACTAGCGCAGAGCAGGCCATGCGGGCCCGGCCATTGATGAGCATGGCGCAGGAACCGCAGACTTCCTCCAGACAATTGGAGTCGTAGTTAATGGGGGTCGTTGGCTTGCCGTCGCGCGTCACGGGATTGATCGCGACTTCCATGAACAATGAGATCACGTTCAAGCCAGATCTCCATGCCAGTTCGAATTCCTCCCAGAAGGGTTCGCTGGTGGCATTGGCCTGGCGCTTGATCTTGAAAAGTATGCTCTTATTCGCCATGAGTGTTTAAACCTTTTCGCTTTGCGTCCCCTTGCGGAGACGCAAAGACGGGATCTCGTTGCTACTTGGTGTCATAACGTCGGGGACGCGGCTTGATCAGCGAAATATCGACCGGTTCCCACTCGAAGCGCGGCTCATCAGCATCTGGAGCGAAAAACGCTTTGGTGGTCTTCAGGAAGTTCGCGTCGTCACGTTCGGGGAAGTCGGGCTTGTAATGCGATCCGCGCGATTCGTTGCGCAGGAAGGCTCCCTGGGTGATGACACGAGCTAGCTGCAGCATGTTGTATAGCTGCCGGGTGAAGAGGAACGACTGATTGGACCACATCGACTTGTCGCTGAGATTGACGTTCCGGAAGCGCTCCAGGAGCTCTACCAGCTTGGCATCGGTCTCCTGCAGTTTGTTGTTGTAGCGCCGCACGGTGACGTTGCGCGACATGGTGTCGCCGAGTTCACGCCAGAGCTTGAACGGATTCTCCGTGCCCTGGTTGTTCAGTAGCAGGTTGTTGGACTCGATCTGCCGCTTGCGTTCGTTGTCGAATGACGAGGCGATATTGTCAGGAGCAGCGGCGACGCTCTTGGCGTACTTCACCGAGTTCGGACCGGCAACGAAGCCCGCGTAAATGCAGCTCAGCAGGGAATTCGCACCGAGACGATTGGCTCCGTGGATCGAGTAGTCGCATTCGCCGATGGCGTAGAGCCCCTGAATGTTTGTCATCTGGTCGTTATCGACCCAGAGTCCACCCATGGTGTAGTGCATGCCCGGGAAAATCTTCATGGGAACTTCGTGCGGATCGTCGCCTACGAACTTCTCGTAAATATCGAGTATGCCGCCGAGTTTGCGATCCAAGGTGGCGCGGTCGATGTGCGAGAGATCGAGGTAGACCATCGGTGATCCACCGACGCCGAGGCCATCGTCATACACCACTGTATGAATTTCGCGGGTGGCGATGTCGCGCGGGACGAGGTTGCCGTACTTCGGGAACTTATCTTCGAGGAAGTACCAGCGATCAGCTTCGGGAACTTGCTTTCCAGGGCGGGTCTCTTTGGGATTCCTGGGAACCCAGACACGGCCACCTTCGCCGCGAGCCGACTCGGACATCAGGCGTAGTTTGTCTTCGCCGGGGATGCAGGTGGGATGCACCTGGATCATTTCACCGTTTCCATAGGCGGCACCTTGCTGATAGAGCGCGCCCTGGGCAGATCCGGTGCAGACGACGGAATTGGTGGACTTGCCGAAGATGGCGCCTACTCCGCCGGTGGCCATGATGACGGCGTCGCCGGGGAAGGTTACAACGTCCATCGAGCGCAGATCCATGGCGCAGATGCCGCGGCAGACATTCTGAGAATCGAGCACGGCGGAGAGGAACTCCCAGTACTCGTACTTCTTTACCTTGCCTTCGGATTCGAAGCGGCGTACCTGTTCGTCGAGGGCGTAGAGGAGTTGCTGTCCGGTGGTGGCTCCGGCGAAGGCGGTGCGGTTGAAGAGCGTACCGCCGAAGCGACGGAAGTCGAGCAATCCTTCGGGAGTGCGGTTGAAGGGAACGCCCATGCGGTCGAGCAGATCGATGATGCCAGGTCCCATCTCACACATGGCTTTGACGGGAGCCTGGTTGGCGAGGAAATCGCCGCCGTAAACGGTGTCATCGAAGTGAGCCCAGGTGGAGTCGCCTTCGCCTTTGAGGTTCTTGGCGGAATTGATGCCGCCTTGCGCGCAGACTGAGTGAGAGCGTTTCACCGGGACGAGGGAAAACAGATCGACGTGGCCGCCCATTTCCGCAACTTTAATTGCGGCGGAGAGGCCTGCAAGTCCGCCGCCAACGATGATGATTTTAGGAGTCGTAGTTGCCATAGATTCTCTCTTAAACCTGGCCTATGTTGGCTGGCTGACAATGAGGAATGAGACGGCTCTGCTCCGGAGCCGCGCTTTCCGTATGCTGGTCCCATGCCGGATTACGCTGCTGGGTTGGGAATTTGGCTACGAAGGCGTAGATAGTGGAGAGCCCAATAATGATAAGCAGAATTGAAATACCGACACCAGCCAACTGGGCGCGCTTCTGAGCTTTGGCGCCTGTAACGATTCCCCACTTTGCGGCAAACAGGAAGAGACCGTAGCCGAAGTGCCAGGAAGCAGCAACTATGCCAACCACATAGATGGCCAGCGCCAAGGGATGCGAGAGTTCGTTTTGAACCTTCCAGAATGACGCGTCGTAGTGATCTACGAGGTGAACTCCGGCAAAACGCATGTACCAGATGTGGTAGGTCACGTATGCAAAAACAAGGATTCCGGAATAACGCTGCAACGTGTAGAACCAGTTGCCAGTCCAGGGATAGTCGATGACGTTGTTTTCCCCGCGCCACCAGATATAGACACCGTAAAGGGCATGAAAGGCCAAGGGAATAAAGATTCCGAAGATTTCAAGCCAGAGACGGAAGGGAAGACCAGTGAGGAACTTGACCTGCGAGTTGTAGGCTGTCACGCCGTTCAGCGCTTCTGCGTTTGAGATGAAATGCTCAAGCAGAAACACGCCTACGGGCACGATGCCCGTCAGCGACTGGAGACGACGCCATAAGAACGAATTTCCAGTGCCGGCCCGTAAAGGCGCAACGCCCTTGGGCAGGGTACTACTTGTCGTTGGAGCGGTAGAAGCCACATTAACTCCTTGAACCGGGGAGGTGACGAGAACTAGCAAATATAGTTTCGTGCTGGAATTGAGTCAACAATGCCTCAGAAAGTTCGGCGAAGCAAGGGTAAATTATTTTTCACAAACGAGATATTGTCGGCGATGGATTTCGTTCGCTTGGAGTTTGGGGGCAGAGAGGATGGGCAGGGTTTCCCGGAACGCGCTAGAATAAATGTCATCGACTCACAGGTTCAGCGCACGCGGATTCGCGTACACTTCCTTTGCCCTGTGGGACAAGCTCAACAAAATCAGTAGTTAGCGGGAGAAACAAATGTCGGACACGAATGACAACGGACTGCGGTTGAAGATCGGCCTCGCGGAAATGCTCAAAGGCGGCGTCATTATGGACGTGATGAGCGCAGAACAGGCGGAGATCGCCGAAAAAGCCGGCGCATCTGCGGTAATGGCTCTGGAACGTGTCCCCGCCATGATTAGGGCCGAGGGCGGAGTGGCTCGCATGGCATCGCCCAAGGTGATCAAGGAAGTCATGGCCACGGTGAACATACCGGTGATGGCGAAAGCTCGCATTGGCCACTTTGCGGAAGCGCAGATATTGCAGGAACTCGGCGTGGATTACATCGATGAGTCCGAGGTGCTGACTCCGGCGGACGAAGAGAATCACATCGACAAACACGCTTTCAAGACGCCTTTTGTTTGCGGCGCGCGGAACCTGGGCGAAGCGCTAAGGCGCATTGCAGAAGGCGCGGCGATGATTCGCACGAAGGGCGAGGCCGGTACGGGAGATGTGGTGCACGCGGTGAAGCATATGCGGCAGATTGTGAAAGAAATGCTGCAGCTCACGGTGATGACCGAACAGGAACTGTACCTGGCGGCAAAGACGCATCAGGCGCCTTATGAATTGATCCGCATGGTCGCCAAGGCGGGCAAGCTTCCGGTGCCAAACTTCAGCGCGGGAGGAATCGCTACTCCGGCAGACGCTTCGCTGGTGATGCAACTGGGAGCAGAAGCGGTGTTTGTCGGCAGCGGCATCTTTATGAAGAGCGGTGCAACTCCGCTGGATCTGCATAATCCCAGCGAGCGGGAAGAGGCAGTATCGCGCGCCAAGGCGATTGTGATTGCCACGACTCACTACAAGGATCCGAAGGTGCTGGCGGAGGTTAGCGAGCAGATGACGGGATCGATGAAGGGGCTGGCAGTGGCAGGAATCGCTGAAGCGGACTTGCTGCAGACTCGGGGCTGGTAGGAAAGCGGAATCGTTTTCGGGTTGGGAAGCCTGGGAGGGCGCGGGAAATTTGAGCGGGACGGGGGTCCTTCGCGTTGCTCAGGATGACCCCTATAACAAGGCAAGATCAAGAACAAAAGCAAGAGCAAAGGCAAGAGCAAAAGCAAGAGCAAAGGCAAGAGCAAAGGCAAGAGCAAAAGCAAAAGCAAGAGCAAAGGCAAGAGCAAAAGCAAGAGCAAAGGCAAGAGCGAAAGCAAGAGCAAAGGCAAGAGCAAAAGCAAGAGCAAGAGCAAAGGCAGCGTCAACTACCCTACGTCAGCCCGATAAAGCCGGGCGGGACGTGGGGCACCAGAATCAACCCGGACCTGGGGTAACAGAATCGATTGGCGCAGCTTGCGGGCTGCGCTTCTTCTTTTGTGCGAGTTGCTGCTAAATTTGATGGTGATGCTAACAATAGGAATACTTGCCCTGCAAGGGGACTTCGATGCACACAGAAAGCGCCTGGCGGAACTGGGTGCTGAGCCGGTACTGGTGCGGAAACCTGAACAACTGGATGAGATCGACGGGCTGATTATCCCGGGAGGGGAGTCGTCGGTTTTCTTGAATCTGCTGGGAGAAAAGGGCTTCAAGAAACTTTCTGACTTCGTTCTTCATAAGCCTACATTCGGGACCTGTGCGGGGTGTATTCTGCTGGCTCGCGAGGTGGAGAATCCTCCGCAAAAGGGAGCCGGGGCGCTGGATGTTACGGTGCGGCGCAATGCATACGGCAGGCAGATTGACTCGGCGATTCTGGAGGGGGCGACCAAGCTTGCGGGAGGCCCTCTGGAGCAGGTCTACATTCGGGCGCCAAGGATTGAACGGGTTGGTGACGGGGTCGAGGTGTTGGCGGAACGCGATGGATATCCGGTACTGGTCAGGCAGGGGAAGCTGCTCGCGGCGACGTTTCATCCTGAGCTTAGCGCGGACACCAGGGTTCATGCGGAGTTTCTGAAACTGGTACAGCATTACAAAGACGCACAGCATTGATCCATGAAGTTTGCGTCGCGAGCGCGGGAAAGCCGATGAATAGATGTTGCGGGTGACAAGGCTTGGGGCACAAGATATCCGGCTTTGCGCAATCTGCGCCCCAGCAAGTTGTGCCACTCTTTGCACTTGTTTCGTAAACATGGTATTTTGAAGTGGTTACAACAATGAAACAGTAGAAGCAGGAGCGCGTCAGTTCCCAGTGTTAGCACGAGAGCAGAAAACCAATATCATCGAGAAGTACAAGACCCACACCTCCGACACCGGCAGCCCTGAAGTCCAGATTGCCCTTCTCAGCGAGCGCATCGGTCAGTTGACCGAGCACTTCCGTACGCACAAGAAGGACCACGCTTCGCGTCGTGGGCTTCTGATGATGGTTAGCAAGCGTCGCAGCTTGCTCGACTATCTGAAGAAGTACGACACCGAGCGGTACAAGGCTGTAATTCTGAAGGTGGGTATCCGCAAGTAAACCTCCGCCGGAGACCTGCTCATGGCCGGTCTCCGCGTGTATTCCGCTGGCGTCACTCCGCAAAAAAGGGGTCCGCCAGCGTACTCCCAACCTGTCGCAGCGCCGGCATTGGCCATGCTGCTTGGGAGTGCCAGCGAAACTCGTTGCGGCTGGAACTGTTCCTGTTCGCATTCTTAACTGCGGCTTGACGCGTACTGCTCGCGCTTGCTGTGGTGGAGTGCTCCTATCGTGGACGCGCCCCCTGGCGAAAGGGAATTAATGAAACAAGAAACAAACGTTACACTCTCCGGCGGTAAAACCATTTCATTCGAGACCGGTCACTGGGCTAAACAAGCTCACGGATCTGCGGTTGTTCGCATTGGCGAAACCGTCGTTCTCGCTACCGCTTGCGCCAACGCCGAACCCCGCGTCGGCATCGACTTCTTTCCACTTACCGTGGACTATCGTGAATACACATACGCCGGCGGACGCATTCCCGGCGGCTTCATCAAGCGCGAAGGACGGCCGAGCGAGCGCGAAATTCTGACCAGCCGTCAGATCGATCGTCCGATCCGTCCGCTATTCCCCGAAGGCTTCCGCTCGGAGACCCAGGTCATCGCGTTCGTGTTGTCGGCTGACACCGAAAATGATCCAGACGTTGCGGGAATCAACGGCGCATCCGTTGCGTTGACCATTTCCGATATTCCGTTTGCCGGTCCGATTGGCGCAGTGCGCGTGGGCCTGGTGAATGACCAGTTTGTTATCAATCCCACTTACAGCGAGCAGCGCGAAAGCAAGCTCAACATCATGGTCGTCGGCACAGCCGAAGGCATTGTGATGATTGAAGCGGGCGCGAACGAAGTGGACGAAGATCGCGTGGTCGATGCTATCGACTTCGGTCATGGCGAGATCAAGAAGATCTGCGCCACGATCAGCGAATTTGCGCAGAAGGTTGGAAAGCCGAAGCGTGCGTTTGAAGCTCCGGTGGTCGATCAGGAATATCTCTCCGCGATGCGCGCCAAGGTCGGCGAAGCATTGGCCGATGCGGTGAACACGGAGAAGTACACCAAGATCGACAGCTACTCGAAGATCAAGGCACTGAAGGACAGCGTGAAGGCCGAGGTTCCGGACGACAAGCCGGAAGAGAAGGTCAAGGCTGGCAAGTACTTCGACATGCTTCGCGAACTTGTGTTCCGCGAGGAAGTGACGAAGAACAAGCGTCGTCCCGATGGCCGCGCGTTCGACCAGATTCGCGCAATTTGGACCGAGGTTGGCGTACTGTCGCGCACTCACGGCTCGGCTGTGTTTACGCGTGGCGAGACGCAGGCCCTGGTTACCACGACGCTGGGCACGAGCGATGACATGCAGCGGTTGGAACGCTTTGAAGGCGAGACCAAGAAGCGCTTCATGCTGCACTACAACTTCCCGCCGTTCTCGGTTGGTGAGGTTGGCTTCCTGCGTGGCGCGGGACGTCGCGAAATCGGTCACGGAGCATTGGCCGAGCGTGCCCTCAACGCGGTTCTGCCGAGTGAAGATGATTTCCCGTACGCAATGCGCGTGGTCAGCGACATTCTGGAGTCGAACGGCTCCTCGTCGATGGCAACGGTTTGCGGTGGTTCGCTGAGCTTGATGGATGCGGGTGTTCCGTTGCGCGCTCCGGTTGCGGGCGTGGCGATGGGTCTGGTGAAGGAAGGCGAAGATTACGCCATCCTTACCGACATTGCGGGCGCGGAAGATCACTACGGCGATATGGACTTCAAGGTTGCCGGAACACGTGATGGCATTACCGCTCTGCAGATGGATATCAAGATCATGGGCATTACGCCCCAGATCATGCGGGAAGCTCTGGCACAGGCCAAGCGCGGACGCATGTTCATCCTCGACAAGATGAACGAGTCGATCACCTCCGGGCGCGAGACGGTCAGCACGCACGCTCCGCGCTTTTACACCGTGATGATTCCTACCGACAAGATCCGTGAGTTGATCGGACCGGGCGGAAAGGTCATTCGCGGGATCGTGGAAGCAACCGGCGTGAAGATCGACGTGGAAGACAACGGTCAGGTTCGCGTTGCTTCCAGCGACGCTGCGGCGGCCGAAAAGGCTCTGCAGATGATCGGCGACATTACGGCTGTTCCGGAAATCGGACGGACGTATCTTGGCACCGTGACCCGCCTGGCGGAGTTTGGCGCGTTTGTCGAAATTATTCCCGGCACCGACGGTTTGCTGCACATCAGCGAAGTCGCCGAGCACCGGATCAAGGACATCAAGGACGAGCTGAAGGAAGGCGACCAGGTTCTGGTCAAGGTCCTTTCGGTGGAAGGCAATCGCATTAAGTTGTCACGCAAGGCCATCCTGAAGGAACAGCGCGCAAGGCTGGAAGCTCAGGGCGGCGGAGCGGCTCCTGCGGCGGAAGCTGCAGCAGCACCTGCTCCGGCAGCGGAACGGTCGCTCGAAGGCTCGGCTGTTACCTTCGAAGGCGGCTTTGACGATGAAGGTGATGATGATGGCGATGATCCGAACTTTAATCGCGAGGACACGCCGAACGAGGCTCCCACGCACGCCGCTCGTCCCGCTGTTGCGGGTGCAGGCGCTGGTGCCGCTGGAGATCCACGACGACGCCGTCGTCGCGGCCCTCGCGGTCCGCGCGGCCCTCGTCAGTAGCTGGACGGGTTTCACTGGAAGGCCACGGTATGATGCCGTGGCCTTTTTGTGATGTACAATCCTGCGGAGTTTCGCGGCGAGGTTCTATGCACGATTCACTTCCATTTCTGGATAGAACTCTGGAAGTCACAGTGGCGAGCACGATGGGTGCGGTGCTACTTCGACTGACGGTAGCTGCCGCACTGGGAGGCGCTATCGGTCTGGAGCGGGAGATGAAGCATCGTCCGGCAGGACTGCGCACGAATATGTTTATGTGCTTTGGCGCGGCGATGTTCACGATGCTTTCGGCATTGCTGGCCGGCAGCGGACAGGATCAGACACGCATTGCAGCGCAGATTATCGCGGGCATCGGATTCATCGGCGCAGGATCGATCCTGCATTTTCGCGCAGGAGTTCAGGGAGTAACGACAGCGGCGACGATTTTTGTGGTTGCTGCGATTGGCATGTGCGCGGGCGCGGGACTGATGTTTCCGGCAGCGATGGCCACGGTGCTTGTAATTTTTGGCCTGTTCATCCTGGGATTTCTGGAGAAGCGGGTTTTCGTGCGGCCTTATTCCACGGCTTACCAGGCAGAGGCGCCAGGGACGGACGAACTATACAGGCTTTTGGATGGTGAGTACGGAGGCAAGCACAAGAAGCTTCTCGACGTAAAACTATCGACCGAGCACGAGAGCTCGCGTGTTGAGTTTACGCTGGAGGCGGCTCCCGAGACGCACAGGCGGCTGCAGAAACAATTGCGCGAAGACTTTGATTCGCACAAGATCATATCTTTCAGTTCGAGCGAACAGGAGTAGTCATTGTCACAGATTTCCCGAATTCCATTCGTCAAGGCAAGTGCTTATGGGAACGACTTCCTCATTATCCGTAAAGAGTTTCAAGGCGTTTTTGCGCCGGCGCTGACACGCGCTCTTTGCGACCGCCATAACGGAGTGGGTGCCGATGGGGTGGAGTGGCTGAGCGATGAACCGGGCCATGCCGCACGCATTCACCTGATCAACGCGGATGGTTCTTTTGCGGAACTGTCAGGCAATGGGACCCGTTGCGTGGCAGCGCACCTGGTGGCCAGTGGCGGGGCGGAGGATTTGCTGATTGCAACGGATGCGGGTACGAAGCGCTGCCAGCTTACGGGGCGCAATGGGAACCGCTACGACTTCCTGACCGATATGGGGACGCCAGTAGTGGAGGAGCCGTTCGAGATCGATCTCGGAAAGGTGCGATATACGGGGGTTCCGGTCTCGATGGGCAATCCGCATTTTGTGATTTTCGTTCAGGAGTTTCCGGCGAACTGGCAGAAGGAGTCCCAACAGATTCAGGCGCGAACGGATCTGTTTCCCGAGGGGATCAACGTGGAATGGGTGCAGTTCAAGCGTTCGCCTGACATTATGATTCGCATATATGAACGGGGCGCGGGAGAGACGATGTCGTCGGGGACGGGGACTTCGGCATCGGCTGCAGCGGCGATTGCGAAGCGGGGATCGGCAGAGAAATTGACGGTGGTAGCGCCGGGCGGAGTGCAGCGGGTGGAGTGGAAGCCGGGGACGTCGCTGATGCTGGAAGGCTCGGCAAATCTGATCTGCAACGGGGAATTCTTCGTGTAGAGCGGTTTCAAGGAAGGGATCTCCGGCGAGAAGAGAAAAATCGATGGCGGGCTGAAAAGCTTGAGGCTGCATGGGAGACTTGGGCATTGCTGGGGTCCTTCGCTTGCGCTCAGGATGACCCCCCTCTCAGAACCGGAGGATGACCCTCTCAGCACATGGCAGACACATCTCACCCGTGGTTTCTTTTGGGGAACCGGGCCAGCCGTTTTCAGTTAACATCGAAGGATGAAGTCAGAGCCTCTTCATATGGGTAAGCGACCTGTCGCGCTGCGTCCGCATGGCAAGATTGGCGTGGTGAGCACCGCTAGTTGCGTGGATGGCGACGCGCTGGTAAAGGGGTGCGCGGAGTTGAGCACGACTATGGGGTGTGAGGTCACCGTTTCTCCGATCGCGCTGGAACGCGATGGAGACTTCGCGGGTGGACCGGGGGCTCGCACGGCGGCTCTGATGGAGATGTGGCAGCGTGAGGACGTGGACGCGATTGTTTGCGCGCGCGGGGGGTATGGGTCGAATTATCTGTTGCCGCTAATGGACTTCGACTTTCTGAGACGACAACCGAAAGCATTTGTTGGATACAGCGACAACACCTCTATTCTGCTGGCACTCGACCGGGCGGGAATTGTGTCGTTCCATGGGCCGATGGTGGCGAGTGATTTTGCTTGCGGACGTGCGGATGAGATTTCATTTCGTGCGGCGCTTCGCGGGGAGAAACTGGATTTCGATTTTGCGGCGGAATCGAGTGTGAGTTCACTGATCGCGGGAGAGGCCAAGGGGACGATCACGGGAGGGTGTCTCTCTGTGGTGGTGGCGTCACTGGGTACTCCGTGGGAGATTGCTACGGAAGGGAAGATCCTTTTCCTGGAAGACGTGAACGAGAAGCCTTTCCGCATTGATCGCATGTTAATGCAGCTTTTTCTGGCGAAGAAGTTATGCGGAGTGCGGGGGATTATTTTCGGCAAGATGCTCGGCTGCTCGGCTTCTGCCGCGGATCCAGAATCGGTGCGGCAGGTGATTCAGCGGATTGTCGGAGTGCTGGGGATTCCCGTGGTGTTTGGATTTTCCTCGGGGCACGTGGAGTCCGGAAATCTTACACTGCCGTTCGGTGTTCCGGCTGTATTGCGCAGCTCGGAGTCGGGGGTTCGGCTGCAGGTGGAAGCGTCAACTTTGCTGGAAGATCAAGTTTCAAATTCATAAGGACCGTTGGCATTGATGAAAGCTCGCAGTATTCACTTGATAGGAATTTGCGGTACGGCTATGGCCTCACTGGCGGGAATGCTGAAGGCACGCGGACTGGACGTGCGCGGTTCGGACGCAGCGGCATATCCTCCGATGTCCACGTTCCTTGAGTCGCTGGAGATTCCGGTTCTGCAGCCATTCAGCGAGCAAAATCTCTCTCCCGCGCCGGATGTGGTGGTGGTTGGGAACGCAATTTCACGAGGCAATCCGGAGCTTGAGTACCTCCTGGATGAGCGGCTCCCATTTGTATCCATGCCGGAGGTGATTCATCAGGAATTCATTTGCGGACATAACTCGCTGGTGATCGCCGGGACGCATGGAAAGACTACGACAACGAGCATGACGGCTTGGATCTTTGAGTTTGCTGGACGCAATCCGTCATTTCTTATCGGAGGGATCGCGGAGAATTTTGGTTCGAGTTTTGCAGTTACAGACGGCAAGGAATTCATTATCGAAGGCGATGAGTACGATACGGCGTTCTTCGATAAAGGGCCTAAGTTTCTGCATTACTTTCCGGACTCGGTGATTCTGACGTCGGTGGAATTCGATCATGCCGACATTTATCGCGACCTGGAGGCGGTGAAATTCGCCTTCAAGCGATTGGTGAACCTGGTGCCGCGTCGCGGGCGGGTGATTGCTTGGGACGGTAGCGAGAATGTATCGGAATGCCTGGAGAAGGCATTTTGTCCGGTGGAGCGGTATGGCTTTCATGGGGACTCGTTTTGGCGGATCAGGGACGTGCAGTACGGAGAGAAGAGCACGCGTTGGATGGTGGATCGCGATGGGCAGCACTTTGCGAATTTTGAGTTTGCGCTGGCAGGGGAGTACAACGTGCTGAACGCTACGGCAGCAGCGGCCTTGGCGTACTCGTATGGAATTCCGGCGGAGACGATTGCGGAAGCCATGCGCGGGTTCTTGTCGGTGAAGCGTCGTCTGGAAGTCAGGGCGGAGGTTGACGGAGTGACGGTGATTGATGACTTCGCGCATCACCCTACGGCGATTGCGGCTACGCTAACGGCGCTGCGAAAACGTTATACGGGCAGGCGGCTTTGGGCGATTCTGGAGCCGCGCTCGAATACACTTCGGCGCAATGTGTTTCAGCACGAACTGGTGGAGAGCCTGGCGTTGGCCGATAAGGTGGTGATCGCAAGCGTGTTCTTTAAGACGACGGACGCGCTGAAGCCGGAAGAGCGGCTCGATGTGGATACGGTGGTTGCGGAGCTCGGTCGTCGCGGTATCGCGGCGCAACAACTACCAGACGTTGCGGCCATTGTTAGCAAGGTTGCGCCGAAAGTTGCATCGGGCGATGTGGTGGCGATTCTGTCGAACGGCGGTTTTGGTGGGATCTACGAAAAATTCCCGGAAGCGCTCGAACGCAATGCGTTGGAACGTAAACCAAGGTGACCATGCGGAAAGTGAATCGATGGCTACTGATCGCAGGAGTGATGTTCCTGGCAGGCGCGCTTGCGGCCCAGGACTCTCCTTACTGGTGTCCGGCGCAGGGAGTTGCTTATGGTGTCTCGCTGAAGCGGGCCGCGGAACACATTGTGCATGTGGACGCGGTGACGCATCAGCCGGCGACGGAGTTTCAGCTTCCGGTGTGGAACGCGCTGTATCAAGTTCGTGATTTTGCGATCAATGTGAACCACGTGACCGCATTCGAAGGTGTACCGGAGTGGATGTGTGACCGGTGCGATACCACCGATGCGCGGGCGGAGAAAAGAGACAAGACCACGTGGCGTGTAACCAGTTCCGGCAATCATCCGTGTATTACGTTCAGCTATAACATCACGACAAATGATCCAGGGACGTTTGGCGCGAGCCTCGATCTGCAACATGGATTCTTCAACTGGGCCGAGGTGCTGGTCTATCGTCCCGAGGAGCGAAATGCGCCGCTTTCCGTGCGCATAATGGACGCTCCGGCGGGATGGAAACTGCGCGACGGCGGCGTCTTCGGGTCGCTCAGCGGCGACGAACTGGCCAACGCGACGGCAACTGCAACGAACTACGACCGGCTGGTTGATACGCCGGTGATGATGGGGAAGCTGTACGAGAGCAGCTTTGAGCAGGGTGGCGCCAAGTACCAGATTGCGGTGGATTCTGCGGACATCGATCTGTCGGCATTGCAATCGATGCTGCGCAAGATCACTGCGGCGGGTGTGGACTGGATGCAGGATCGCCCGTTTGACGAGTATACGTTTCTCTACCTTGTAGCGCATGGTGCGGGAAGCGGCGGCATGGAGCACGCCTACTCTGCGGCAATTGACGTTGGCAGTGATCGGTTAAGGCAGGACGTGACGAGCGCTGCTGGAGTGTCAGCCCATGAATTCTTCCACCTTTGGAATGTGAAGCGCATCCGGCCGCAATCGCTGGAACCGATTGACTACGCGCACGAGCAGTATTCACGCGCGCTTTGGTTCAGCGAAGGGATGACGAGCACGGCTGCGGATATCATTCAGTTCCGCGCGGGACTGACAGATGAGAAGCGCTCGCTCGCGCATTTGGCTTTGACGATTGCAGGATTCCAGGCGCGGAGTGCACGGCTTACGCAATCGGCCGAAGAGTCGAGCGTGGATACCTGGTTCGACGTGTATAGCAGTTACCATCGCCCGGATCGGAGCATTTCCTACTACTCGAAGGGCGAGATACTCGGATTCTTAGTCGATCTGGAAATGCGCAGGCTGACTGATGGCCGCCGCTGTTTGCGCGATTTGTTCCAGTACATGAACCAGCGCTATGCGAAGCAGGAAAGCTACTTTGACGACTCCGAGGGCGTGCGACTGGCGCTGGAGGTTTTGACTGGGAACGATTTTAAGGAGTTCTTCTCTCGGTATGTCTCGGGCACCGTCGAGCTTCCTTACCAACAATCATTCGCATATGTGGGGCTGAACCTGGCGCATCGGCAGGGTGAGCAGGCATACGCGGGATTTTCGAGTTCGCGAGCGCCGGGAAGACCGACGACGATTACCCGGGTGGATGAGAGCTCCGCCGCGGCGCGGCTGCGGCTGGCTGTGGGCGACGTGGTGCTGGAGGCGGATGGCAACCAGGTTTCCGGAGATTTCGGCCAGATCGTACAGAAACACGATCCAAAGACGAATCTGCACCTCAAGGTTAAATCTGTCGCGGGGGAAATACGGGAGCTGGATTTGCCACTGGGGACGCGAAAGATTGATGAATATCAATTTGAGGACCTGCCGGGAGTTACTCAGGCGACCCGGAACCGTCGCTCGGCCTTTTTGCGCGGTGAAGCGGAGGCAGAGTCGCAGTGATTCGTCTGTTGTTTTGCGTTGTGTTCTGGGTGGTGCTCTCGATACCGGCGGCCGTGTTCGGATTTCCGGCGCTGTACTTGACGGGGCACGTCGATCTTCTGTGGACGCTCTCGTTGTGGGCAGCAACAACCGGCTACCGGTTGTCAGGGATTCGCGTGCGCGCCGTGGGACGGGAGAGGTTGGATGAGAGGGCATATCTGTTTATGTCTAACCATGTGTCGAACCTGGACCCGCCGATTATTACCTCGCTGCTTGACCGCAGGATATCCATTATCACGAAGCAGGAACTATTCAAGATTCCACTGTTTGGCCGCGCCATGCGCGCCGCGGGGTTCGTTCCCATCGATCGCTCGAACAGGAGATCCGCGATAGAAGGTATTCGCGAGGCGGCTCACGTGCTGCAAACGGAAATGGGAATGCTGGTGTTTCCGGAAGGAACGCGGTCGCGCAATGGGAAGCTGCTGCCGTTCAAGAAAGGGTCATTCCATCTGGCGATGGAGGCGGGCGTTTCCGTGGTGCCAATTACGATTGTGGGGAGTTACGAGGCTTGGCCGAAGGGGAGAATGTCGATGCGCAAGGGAGAGGTCGTAGTGAACTTTCATGAACCGATCGATCCTCACCATTTTGCGCATAAGGAAGACTTGCTCGCCGCGGTTCGGGCGGCTATCCACGGAGGGCTTCCGGAGCAGTATCGCGACTCGACTACGGTCGAACCTGCCTCTCGCTGAGGCTCATTCCGATTCCAACGTCGAAAGCAACCTCGGTGGGACACTTGACGCCGAGATCGTAATTGTCTGAATACTTCCTGCCGGTTTGATCTTCAAAACTGATGGAGAATTTGCAGGGCGCTCCCTGGGCGGCCATGTGACGATGTGTCTGCTCATTGCGAAGCTCGGGCAGGCCGAAGATTCCGGTGGGGTGCTTCACTTCGAGATTCATCATGGGATGGCCGGAGTGATTGGCGATGTCAATGTACATGATGGGCTTGACGTAGTTGCAGCTTGTGATGAAGAACGCTACGGCCGACAGGTAGACGATTACCACGGGAGCAGCAGGCTTCATCCAGACATGCTTCATCCAGACATTCTACGCTGGAGTGAACGAGAGTGACACGTTTCGGCTTGGTGCTTATTTTCTTTCGATGAGACGCGCGCTCAGGACTACGCCGTCTCGTCCATCGTGCAGTTTGATGGGAAAGACCAGTACGTTCCATTGCCAGTGCTGCGACTCGGCTGGCAGATGGGGCATGTCACGGTTGTTGCGGCGATCAATGTAAGTCTCGCGGGTGTCGGCGACGGTGCGGATGATCTCGTCCCATTCCTCGCGCATCTCGGGGAAGTGATCAAAGATGTTGCGGCCCACATACCATGCCCGGCGCTGATGGCTGAGAGCGGCGAAATAGTCGTTTACGTATTGCCAGTTACCTTCGCGGTCGAGAATCTCGATGACCATGTCGTCGCCCATGGCCAAGATGATGCGCGAATAGTAGAAGTCACGAGAATCGACGACCACGGGACAGCCGCGGCGTTTTGCCTCAAAGCTTTGCAATGCCTGCACGAGGTCATCCACGGAGCTATAGCCCTTGAGAAGATGCATGTCGGCAATGCCACCGAACTTGCGCTCAAGAGTGGCAGACAGGATGATGATGGGCACTTCGGGACGTTTTAACCGGAGGGAGTTCGCCACTTCGGTTCCGAACTTGCCCGCGCCCAGGTGGTAATCGAGCACGGCGATATCGATGTCCGTGAGCTTGGTTTCGGCCTCTTCGATGGAAGTCGCAGTGACGATGTTGTAGCCTTTTTGGCGCAGGATGGTTGAGCGCAGCAGAAGATTTTCTTCGCGGTCATCCAGCAGCAACACGGAAATCGGCTTCTGATCTTCGGACTTGCCGCCTTCTACCAGCTCGAACTGCTTGGAATCATCCATCCGCTGTCTCTCCAGTTTTGAACGTCTCAAATATGGATGCAAACTAGAAGTTTGATGTACAAAATGCGCTACTCGGTGCCGCGACTCAGTTTGCGGATTGCTTTGGCTAATTCCGGTAACTTGTTGAATACAGCCACTGCGCGCAACCATTGACGATTATCAATGGCGGGATAACCACTTACCGTCGCTCCGGCGGCAACATCGGATGGGATGCCGGTTTGGGCTGTGACAATGGCGCGGTCACCGATGGTCAGATGTCCGGCTACGCCGACTTGTCCAGCTAGAATGACGTTGTCTCCGACGTGAGATGAGCCACCAAGGCCAACTTGCGAGCAGAGCATGGTGTGTTCGCCAACCTTGCAGCCGTGCCCTACCTGTACGAGATTATCGATCTTCGTGTCTGCTCCGACGGTGGTTTGTCCAATGCTGGCGCGGTCAATGCAGGAGTTGGCCTGCACCTCTACACGATCCGCCAGTTTGGTGATGCCGGACTGAACGATCTTGTGCCATCCAGCGCCGTCTCGGGCGAAACCAAAACCATCGGCACCGATGACGACTCCGTTCTGCAGGGTGATGTCGTCTCCGAGTTCGCAGAATTCTCGCACCTGAACGTGAGAGTGTGCGAAGAACCTTTGCCCGATTTTCACTCCGCGGTAGATCACGACATGCGCCAGAAGCACGGAATTTTCGCCGATGACAACATCAGCGTCAACTACGACGTATGGGCCGATGTGCGCACCGGCTCCGATGCTGGCCGTGGGGTCGATAACGGCAGTGGGATGGATTCCGGATTCGTATTTTGGAGTTTGATAGAAAAGTTCAAGGGTGCGCGCAAAGGCCAGGTAGGGATTGGCGATCAGCAAGACGGGGAGGCCGTCGGCAGGGAAGTCCGGGGGCACGAGAATAGCTGCGGCGCGGGTGGTCCTGGCCATCGCGGAATACTTTGGGTTCGAAATAAAAGTGATCTGTTCAGGGCTGGCGTCTTCAATGCCGGCTACACCGGTGATCTCGGTCTCCGGAGCGGCGTTCTGCAGGGATGCGCCCAATATCTGGGCAATTTCTGAAAGTTTCATCTTGGAGATTAGCCTACAGGAGCAGCGCACTGGAAGTCAGCAGAAACGATGAATTCCCGATCGAGAATTGGCTACTCTGTGGGCGCTTCGGTGAACAGGAGCGGTGTCTGGTGCTCAGTATCGAGCTGTCGGCGGCGCTTGGCAGCAGAGCCAATGACGGCAAGCACAGTAATCTCAGAGAGGGCGGAACGGGGTACGAAGATTCGCTGGACGTTGCCCCGGGTGTCGGGAGGGTTGAGGAAGTAGCCTTCGGCACGGACCTGGGTGAGGTCGTTGGGCATCAATCCCTCCACTGTCTCAGAATCGCGGAAGCGCAGCCGTATCCAGAGGCCCTCAACCCGGGGGCGGGTGGTGAACGTCTTGCGCTGCAGAGAGTTGGAATCGGCGAAGTCCCTGACAAAGTACACTCCCTTGATCTCACTTAAATCGATCAAGACGACATTTCCGGCCGTGTTCAGGAGCTCTACTTTGCTGCCGGACAGGAAATCTCCTGCGGAGACGAAGCCCTGAATACTGTCGCGGTCCATCTTGCGGACGATTACTTTCTTGTGAGTGGATGCCATGTACCTGTCCGTTACTCGGCGCGCCAATGTCAATTGCGGTTTGAGCGCTTCGCTTGATTGTCGCACCCTCGTGGTTATTGACGAAAACAAAATGATGAGAAGGTGATTCATCAGTTACGGCGAGAGAGGCTGGTTCCGTATTCATCCCGATATCAACAGCTTCCCCAGAATCAGAGTAGCCAAGTGCCTCTCGTCTGTGATATTGTCTGGAGTTTGTAGCGGGAATGTTGCACTTCGCTGTAAGTAGCTATCCGTAAAAGAGTTAATGATCGGATGTTTTGGGTCAGAGAATTCTTAATGTGCTTCAAGTATTACATAGCTTTACACATTTAAGTAATTGATTGTAGAGCCTTAAACAACATGGCCGATTACATTTACACAATGGAGAGCCGGTTATCGCCCGACCAATTTCGGACGGTAAATACGGTTCAGCAAATTGCCCGGTCTTATGGCATGAATATTTACCTGACCGGCGGGGCGATTCGCGACATCCTCACCGGATTTCCGATCCGTGACTTGGATTTCACCGTTCAGGGGAACCCTCTCGATTTCGAAAAGGACCTTGAGAGTGCAGGTGGAATCGTTGACATGGTCGATAAGACATTCTGCGTGCTTCACGTGGTGTTTCAGGGGATCCGGGCCGAAATCGGCATGGCTCGCGCAGAGGTTTTCGACAAACCCGGCAAGCCTCCTATGGTTACGCCCGCCACGATCAACGAGGATCTCCGGCGGCGAGACTTCACGTTCAATGCGATGGCGTTGTCGCTGAATGATGGCTCGCTCGGGTTGCTGCTGGACCCGTTTAATGGCGCGGCCGATATCGAAGCGCGACTGATCCGCATTCTGCATAGCTACTCATTCCTGGAAGATCCCTCGCGGTTGATTCGCGCGACACGTTTCGCGACGCGCTTTGGTTTTGAAATGGAAGAACGCACTCGCACCCGGTACGATTCGGCGCGAGAGGGCGAGTACATCCAGTATCTTGGCCCGCGCGCGATCGGCTACGAGATTGAGCAGATTGCTCATGAGGAAAACCCGATTGCCGTAATGCAGGCATTTGAGCATGAGGGATGGCTGAAGGTCCTCTGCTCGAAATGGACCGTAGCCAAGGCCGACGATCCTGATTTGGCTAAGCTTCTGAAGACGCGCGCAACAATGGCGGAGTTCAACATCAGCGTCGATGCCGCACCGGCCATCATGCATTTCTTGACGCTTAAGCTGGGGCACGAGGAAGTGGCGTCGATTCAGAAACTGATCCCGCATCGCGAGTTCGTAGAGTCGTGGAAGCGGCTGGATAGCGATGCTAAGGAGCTTTCGAAGAAACTGCTTTCGAAGGAAGCAGTGCTGAACTCGGGCGCATGGCAGATCCTCTCCTCGGCAAAGCCGGAAGCTCTGCTGTATCTGGACGTGACCGGGCGCAACAAAACGGTGGAAGAAAAGATCAAGAATTTCTTTGGCAAATGGCGTCAATTGCAAGAAAAGATTCCAGTTGCGGAAATGGCTTCCTTACGGATCACTCCTCAATTGCCGGAGTACCCGCAAATCGCTCAGGAAGCGTTCATGCTGCTTCTGGACGGCAAGCTTCGTTCCGAGGGTGAGATTATGAAGTTCCTGGCACCCTACGAGCCACCTCCGCCACCTCCACCGCCCACTCCGGTGCGTCGCGGTCGGGCTGCCGCTAAGAAAGCTACGGCAGCAGCGGCGGCGGCAAAGGCTCCGTCTCAGAGCCAAGCAATCCCGGTGCAAGAAGTAGCGGAAGTTACAGCAAAACCGGTTGCAGAAAAGCATCCTGCGGAGACGGTCAAGGTTGCGGCAGAGAACAAGCAACCGGCTCAAAAGAAGGTTGCGCAGGAAAAGAAGGCTGAAAAGCCCTTGCAGGCAAAAGCGAAGCTCGCGGTAGCAAAGAAGGCCGCTGCGCCGACCCCCAAGAAGGTTGCCAAGGTCGCAAAGGCTCCGGCGAAAGCGGCGGTAAAGAAGAAGGCCGTAGTGCCGGCCAAGAAAGCTCCGAAGCCAGCGGTTAAGACAGCCAAGAAGGGGAAGCTGGTTGCGAAAGCTGCAAAGTCCGCTGCGAAACCGGCTCACAAGGCGGTCGCGAAAAAAGTTGCCAGTAAGGCTCCGGTGAAGAACAAGCACGGGCAGAAAAGCAGTAAGCCCGACAAGAAACATTCGAAGCGGCGCTAGGATCGAAGCAGAATGAAACAGGCTCCGTTTGCGCGGAGCCTGTTTCATTGAAACCAATCTTGTGTTGAACGCCCATCATTGAAGACGATCGTTGAATTCGGGTCAATGAGCTATTTTGAAGGCTTCTCTTTGGAAGGGGAAGGCGTGGAAGTGTTGCCTTCGGCTGCTGACTCTTTGCTGTTCTCGTGGCACTGGCACTTTGTCATGATGGCGGAATGAATCCGGGTGCGGAGTTCATCCGGAAGTTCGTAGAGCTTCGAGTCGCGATAAATCTCGATTGTGCTCTTGGTTGTATTGCAAACGACGTAGCAGTTATGGCACCACTGCAAATGTTCCTCGAGCTCGGCCTTGGTGTGTGAGTCCATGGTGTTGTCGAGATAATCAGTCAGCTCTTTGAGGAAATCAGAGCATTTCACGGTCGGGTGTCTCCATCGCGTCGTTTGAAATACTTGTTGAGACGCTCGCGCAATTGAAGACGTGCGCGCAGCAATCTCGACTTCACTGCCGGGACACTCAACTCCAAAGCCGATGCAGTCTCTTCGGTTGAAAGCCCCTCGACATCACGCAGCACGAACACGGTACGGAAGCTGGGAGGCAGACCCTGAATCGTCTTGCCGAGAATGTCCTTCAGCTCCGCTTGCGTATACTGCTGCTCCGGGTTCGGAGACCAATCCGCGATTTCGCGCGGCATGGAATCCTCTTCCGTCTTCACGTCCTCGTCGATCGAAACCATGCGCTCGGGACGTCTCCGTCTGAGGCGCATGAGTGCTTCGTTTACCGCGATCCGGACCAACCAGGTGTAGAACTTCGACTGTCCCTGGAACTGCCCTAGATTCTGATAAGCCTTGAGGAACGCGTCCTGTACAACGTCTTCGGCATCCTCGCGATTCTGAGTAATATGCTGCGCAATGCGAAAGACGTTTCGATCGTATCGCCTTACGAGCGATTCGAAAGCACTGATGTCTCCGCCGCGTGCGGCTTCGACGAGGATGCTTTCTTCACTCGGTGGCTCTCCTACTTTGTTTTCGATGGCTTCCATTCGTCCGTCGATTCAGAAATTACGCGATTAAATGACTTAAGAGCTCATTGTATAAGGTGAAAGAGCAAGATGACAAAATCTGAGAGGATGAACCCCTGAGCGGGTCACCAAAGCGGAAGGGGTGTTGAACGGTTGGTGCGGAACTTGAGGCGTTTACATTGACATGGCGCAAGGCGGCTACCATAATCCGAGCAGCCCTAGATGCACCATCTGAAGCGGAGAAGCGCCGAACGACGCTATGGAAAATGAACACGTAATTCGGGAGATTGCAACCAAGGCTTGTCGCGAGGCAATGCAGGACTATCTCGAGGAGATCGCCGAGGGCGTTGCACGGCGAATGAAATCGATCCTGGCGGGGCAGCTTCCGCAAGGCGGTCGCGACCGCGCGAGGGAGCTGCGCGACGGAACCCGGCGCATTACTAGCGCAAAGACGCAGACCGAAGCGCTGGAATCGCTTCTGGCCGCAAGCGCCAGTATCACGCCTGGATGTGGCTTGCTGATATTGCGCGGCGCACTGGCGGGAGGTTGGAGTTGCCACGGTATCACCACTCCGGGAAACTTCAGGCTGGCGAGTTTGGATTGCTCGCGAGGACTGGCGGCCAAGGCGATCAGTTCCGGGGCTAGCGTAGTGGCGCAGGCATCTGAACTGGAGCTTGCGTTTACGCAGAGATTAGGAATGAAGGGCTCGGAGCAGATCCTGCTGATCCCGGTAATGCTAAAAGAGCGAGTGGCTGCGTTCTTGATTGCTGTATCGGAGGAAAGCAGCGATTTGGCGGCATTGGAAATACTGGTACAAGTGGCGCAGTTAGCTCTGGATATGCAGGCATACCGGAAGGCGGCTCCGCAGCCGGCGGCTGCTCCCGCTCCCCAGCACCATGCAGAGGCACATCATGCGGCGGCGGAGTCACAGGTGGCAACGGCTCCGCGGCAGGATGCTTCCTACTCGGCAGCGGCGACGAGGGTTGCGACATCCTACGCACCGCAAACGGCAGTTGCACCAGCGCGCGAAGCCACCATTCCGACTACGTCCGTCCCGGTTCTGGACGAAGCACACGAGAAGGCACGTCGGTTTGCGAAGCTGCTGGTAGAGGAGATCAAGCTATACAACCAGACGAAGGTTTCAGAAGGGCGTGCGCGTAACGATCTGTATAGCCGGTTGCACGAGGATATCGAGAAAAGCCGGGCAGCCTACCAGAAGCGCTACGGTGAAAGCGTGAGAGACGTCGATTTCTTCACCCAGGAACTGGTAAGAATCCTCGCGGATAGCAACCGGGCGTTCATGGGACCAGGGTTTCCGGGGTAAACTGAATCAGCGGTCATGTTAACTAAGTTTCGTTCTATCGCACTCCTCCTTTTGGTGTTCACAACTCTGGCTGCGGCGCGTCCGGATGCAGATAAGACAAAACCGGCAGCGCATAAAGCGCCGGTACATAAGAGCGCCACGCAGAAGACATCTCCAAAGAAGAAGACGGTGAAGGGGCATGCGGCAACGGCTGCTTCGCGGACTTCAGCCAAGAAGAAGGTCGCTCCGGCAAAGGTGCGCCGAATGGCGAGGGCGTTTGTGGCTTCGGTTGACCTGAAGGTGATGGCGCGGCAACTGGTAGAGAACCGGACGCCTGCGGCCTACACCGGGGTAGAGGATTATGCACGACGCCACGCGGGCACCGATGCGGGAGCCCTGGCCTGGCTGGCGGTTGGATACTCACGCGTGCTGGATCAGCAGTATCCGCAGGCGGTTACCGCACTGGATAAGGCAAAGCCTCACATTGGCGAGTTGCGTGATTATGCGCGATATCTGGAAGCAATCTCGTATGGCAGCGAGGGAAATAGCGCGAAGGTTGTGGAGCTGCTGCACAACTTCGACGAGGAAGCGCCGGAGTCGATTTTCCTGAAAGACGTGATTGACGTTTACGGGAGCGCCCTGGTCGCGCAGGGAAAGACGGACGAGGCAATCGCGTATCTGGAAACGCATCGGCAGCCAACGAGAGCTTCGGTGGAACTGGCGCTGGGCAAGTGCTATCTGCGGACGACTCATCCCGAGAAGGGGATGGAGATTCTGAAGCATTTGTACTTCACGATGCCGTCGAGTGCGGAGGCGGCGCAGGCGGCGACTCAGTTGACCTCGGTTGGTTCGTTGCTCGAAGGCAGCTATAGCGATCAGAAAACGCGTGCGGATTTGCTGGCGAAGGCTGGGCGCTGGAGTGACGCGGCACGCGAGTACAAGCAACTGGAGGAGAAGGCTCCTGCGACGGAGCGGAGCAACATCGAGGTGGCGCTGGCGTCGGCACTGCGGCATGTGAACGTGAATGAAGGTAGAGCTTTGCTGGAACAGTTGCAGGCCTCAGGCGAGGTCAATGCGCAACGGCTGTACCTGATGGGGGAGATTGCTCGCGGCGAGAACAACGAGAGCGCTGTGGTGCAGAACCTAGAGCGCATGAGGCGGGAAGCGACGGCGAGTCCTTGGCTGGAACAAGCGCTATTGTCGGCGGCAAACATGTATTTGCTGCAGAAGAACTACGACCGGGCTATCGATTTGTTCCGCGAGATGCAGCAGCGCTTTCAGGGAAGTTCACGCGCCAGCTATGCGCACTGGAAAGCGGCGTGGCTGACCTATCGACAAGGACGCACGGAGAACGCGAAGAGGGATTTCGAAAATCAGGTGATGTGGTATCCGGATCGCCCCGAGGTTCCGGCTGCACTGTATTGGCGCGCACGCATTGCAGAAGATGAGCACGATTATGCGGTGGCGCGGGCCTGGTACACGAAGCTTGGCGACCGCTATCACAACTACTACTACGGGTACTTGGGACGCGAGCGCCTGGAGAAACTGCCCGCGGCAGCAACCGATGTGGCGCTGACGCAGGATGCGCGATTGACGCAGATCCCGGAAGTGAAGCTGCCGGGACCTGAGGCGCTTGAGCTGGAGCCTCCAGCGAGCCAGTTACGCGCTGAAAAGAGCAAGCTGCTGGTGAACGCAGGACTGAATGAGTTCGCGATTCGCGAATTGCAGGCAGAGCAAGGCGGGCAAGGGGCGCGGTGGGCGACACTGCAGATTGCGCGCATTTACCAGGATGGCGGTCAAAGCCATCGGGCGATTCAGTTCCTGAAGAAAGCTCTGCCGGGATATTACTCGGTGGACCTCACGGCGTTGCCGCGGCCCTACTGGGAAATCTTGTTCCCGCGTCCGTACTGGACGGATTTGCAGCGGCAATCATTGGCCAACGCGCTGGACCCTTATCTTGTGGCATCGCTGATAAGGCAGGAAAGCGAGTTTAATCCGGGGGCGGTGTCGAGCGCGAAGGCTTATGGGCTGATGCAATTGCTGGCGCAGGTCGGCAAAGGTGAGGCGAAGGCCGCACACATTAAGCACTTCTCGACCGCATCTCTGCTGGTGCCGAATGTGAACATTCAGCTTGGGACTCACTACTTCAAGGAAATGGTGACGCAGTATCACGGGCAGGTGGAGTACGCATTAGCGGCTTATAACGCGGGGTCGAATCGCGTGGATGATTGGCTGCAGAGCGGGCACTATCGCGACGTGCCGGAGTTCGTGGAGTCAATACCGTTTACGGAGACCCGGGAGTACGTGCAGGCGATTGTAAGGAACGCGAAGGTGTATCAGAGGCTGTATCCGCAGTAGAGCGGGAGTTCTCTCGTACGGGGCGAAAATCGATTGTTGCGGGATGTCCTGGTGACGGCACGGGAGATTGGGACGGCACGGGGGTCCTTCGCTGCGCTCAGGATGACCCCAAGAACAAGAACATCAGCAACAGCAGAAGAATAAGAACAACAGCAAGATCGGAGTCAACTACCCCATGTTAGCCAAAAGAAGGCGAACATGGGGCACCTGTCGTGTGCCCTGTTGACTGAATATCTCTGAATAAAACTATTAATTTCAGTGGGCCGGTTTGGGACCGAAGATGAGGTCGATGAACAGGAGGGCGGCGCCGCAGACGATGGCGCTGTCGGCGAGGTTGAAGTCTGGCCACATGTGGTTGCCGATGTAGAAGTGCAGGAAGTCGGTGACGCGGCCAAAGAGAATTCGGTCGTAGAGATTGCCGATGGCTCCGCCGAGAATGAGGGCAAGAGCCAGGCCAGTGGTCGTGAATTTTTCGGCGGACTTCCAGAGCAGATAGCAGACGACGACCATGGCAATGGTCGAGAAGCCGACGAGCATGGGGACACGCACCTTGGGCGACCAGTCGGCGAAGAGGCTGAAGGCGGCTCCGGTGTTTTCTACGTGAGTGATGGAAAAGAAGTTCGGGATGACTTGCACGTTTCCGAAATTCAGTTCGATGTGGCGGGCTATGAAAAGCTTAGTGAGGCGGTCGCAGAGAATCACGACCGCCGCCACGGTTAAATAGAAGAAGCGCAGACTTGCACGCGACATTATGCGTTGCTGCTCCCCGAAGCGTTGCCTTCGGCCTGCTCGCCTTCGATCACCTTCAGATTTGGGCTGCAACGCTCGCAGACGGTGGGGTACTTCGTATCTTCGCCGACGTGGATGGAGTAGTTCCAGCAACGTTCGCACTTCTCGCCGACAGCTTTGCCGACTTCGAAGGCGATTTCGGATTTTGGTGCGCCGGCTTTCAACTCCACTTGCGAGACAACAAAGAAGGCTGGTAGCTTGTCGACGTAAAGCGCGAGACGCTTGTAATCGTCGCCGGAAGCGGTGATCACGACGCGGGCTTCGAGGTTGGCTTTGATCGTCTTGTCATTGCGCAGCTCTTCGAGCTGGCGCAGCGCAAGTTCGCGGACGGTGAAGAGGTAATCCCAATCGGAGCGGATCTGGGCGGCTTGCTCTCGATCGCGTATCACTCCGGTGATGTCATTGGCATTGGGCAGAAGCGCAAGATGTACGCTCTCGGGACGGGAGAGCATCGTGGGCATGAACTGCCAGGCCTCATCGGCGGTGAAGCTGAGGATCGGTGCGAGAAGGCGGAGCAGAGCCTCGCCGATGCGCCAGAGCGCGGTTTGCGCGGACTTGCGTTCGCGGGAGGTGCGCGGGAAGGTGTAGAGGCGATCCTTCAGAATGTCAAAGTACTGCGCGCTGAGATCAACCGCAAAGAATTCGTTTAGGCGCTGGTAGATGCGATGGAAAAGCATCTGGTCGTACCAGGCGCGACATTCGGCGGCGACATCGGCCATGCGTAGAAGCATGTATTGATCGAGCGGTTCGAGCTGCTCGAAGGCAATCGTGTCTTGCGCGGGCGAGAAGCCGTGCAGGTTGCCGAGGATGTACTTGAAGCTATTTCGGATCTTGCGGTAGTTCTCGGCGACGCGGGTCATCAGGTTTTCGCTGGCACGCACGTCTTCGCGGAAATCGACGGATGCAACCCAGAAGCGAACGATGTCGCCGCCCATGCGCTTGGCGATATCAACGGGATCGACAGTGTTGCCAAGGGACTTGGACATGGCACGGCCGTTCTCGTCGAGGGTCCAGCCATTGGTGGCTACGGCTTTGTATGGCGACTCACCGTTGAGCCCGATGGAACAGAGCAGGGAAGAGTGGAACCATCCGCGATACTGGTCGCCGCCTTCAAGATACATATCGGCGGGCTTCCACTGGCCGAATATCTTGGGGAGCACGGATGCCTGCGAAGAGCCGGACTCAAACCATACGTCGATGATGTCCATCTCCTTGCGGAAGGCAGTGCAGCCGCAAGCGCACTTGCTTCCGGCGGGCATGATGTCCGAAGCGGGATGGGCGTACCAGGCGTCGGCGCCTTCGCGCTCGAAAAGCTCGGTGACGGCGCGGTTCGTGGCAGGATCCTCGTGCAGTTTGCCGCAGGATTCGCAGAAGAAGACGGCGATGGGAACTCCCCAGATGCGCTGGCGCGAGATGCACCAGTCGGGACGAGTCGCAACCATGTTGGCGATGCGTTCTTCACCCCATGAGGGGTCCCATTTGACTCCGGCAATGGCTTTGAGCGCCTCGGTGCGCAGGGTTCCGTCGCCGATTTTGCCTTCCATGGAAATGAACCATTGTTCGGTGGCGCGGAAGATTACCGGCTTGTGACAACGCCAGCAATGAGGATAAGAGTGCTCGATGTCTTCGCGTCCGAGCAGGACGCCGCGGGACTTGAGAAGCTCGATGATGGGTTCATTGGCGGCGAAAACTTTCTTGCCGTCGTACTCAGGGAGTCCATCGAACAGATGGCCGCCGGCATCGACGTGAGTTGTGGGATCGAGACCGTACTTGACTCCCGTGTAGAAGTCATCGGCGCCGTGAGATGGCGCGGTGTGGACGGCTCCCGTGCCTTGATCCATGGTGACGTAGTCGGCGAGGACACCGAGAACGTCACGGTCGAGGAAAGGATGGGCGAAGACGGCGCGTTCCAGTGCTGCACCGGGGAAAGTAGCAACGATCCTCAATCCATCGAGGCCGATTCCGAGCTTCGGCAGTACGGTGGGCGCGAGTTCCGCGGCGAGAATGTACACCTGCCCCGTCGTTGTGTCGGCTAAGGCCTGATAGTCTGCGCGGGGGTGGAAGGCGACGGCCAGAGAAGCAGGAAGTGTCCATGGAGTCGTGGTCCAGATGATGGTGCTGACCTTCCCGGCGTAGGCGGCGAGCTCGGGCGCGATTGCTGCAGGGTCGCTCTTGAGCGCGTACTTTACGAAGACGCTGGGGCTGGTGTGATTGGCGTACTCGACCTCGGCTTCGGCGAGGGCGGTGCGGTCGTTGATGCACCAGTAGACCGGCTTGAGACCTTTGTAGACCAAACCTTTTTCAAAGAAGGCATAGAAATTCTCGATGACTCGCGCCTCGTACTCCTTATTCATCGTGGAGTAGGGATTATCGAAATCTCCGAAAACGCCGATGCGCTGGAATTGGTCACTCTGAGTTTGGACCCACTTATCGGCGTACTTGCGGCAGGCATTCCGGACATCGAGCGGGTCCATTTCCAGCTTCTTGCGTCCGAGCGCTTCATCCACTTTGATCTCAATGGGGAGGCCGTGACAGTCCCAGCCTGGGACGTAGGGCGAATCGAATCCAGCCATGGTGCGTGACTTGACGATGAAGTCCTTCAGGCACTTGTTGAGCGCGTGGCCGAGGTGGATGGCACCGTTGGCATAAGGGGGGCCGTCATGCAGGACATAGGACGGAGATCCGTGACGCGATTTTCTGATTAAGTCGTAAATGCGAATCTTCTGCCAGTGCTCGAGCATCTTAGGCTCATTCTGTGGCAGGTTCGCCTTCATGGGGAAATCGGTCGTGGGCAGATTTACGGTCGCCTTAAGGTCCACTCGGGTCTATGTCTCCGATCAACAAATCAGCGGCAGGTTGCTCCGCATCTACAAAGATCTTGAATTTCTCATTATAAGCCGAGATTTCGATGCGAGTGGAGACGAGAAGGTTCCACCAGAGGGCAATGAGACGTATTCATTTGTGAATACTTTGCTAAGACATGACAGCTGGACGTCGTAAGAGCACGGTTTTTGCATCTCATTATGAGAACGCGGGTGCTCAAGTTAGTGCGTTGAACGTGGGCTCCAATTTTCGGATCAGCACTTAGTAAGTTGCACAATACAACTTGCCGGAGGAAGTGCATATCTGAAGCAGTAGAGAAACAGCGGCTCACGATAGCAAGAGCCGTGGCGCAGGCCGAAGCAGATGGAGCCCTTGGGGGGATTTCCAGAGCGGAAGAGGTTGCGTACGGATTGGAGCTGTAAAAGAGCCACTAGCCCAAGGGTGAGGGGCGAGTCATACAATGCCGAACCAGACAGAAGTGCGATCGATGCTGAAGAAGGACGAGCCAGAGCTCCATTTGCTGATGCGGGAGGATATCAATCCACCGCTTTGGAAATCTCTGTTTATGAATGTACGGGAGAGGTGGTTTCCAACAAAGCTTCCGCCTCTACAACTGACGTCTCGCCCGGTGAAGGTCAACGACATCTGGGGCGAGTACAACTACAAGAAGAAGAGCGCGACTGTGTCCCTGATTGTTCACGCCGCTGGGGTGGCCGGACTGATTGCGCTATCCATTGCAGGCGCGAAGGTTATCACCCAGCCCACTCAGCAGGTCACGCTGGTGGCACCGCAGATCAGCGACTACATGCCGTTGTCGCAGAAACAGAATGACCAGATTGGCGGCGGTGGCGGCGGAGGTGACCATGACAAACTTGTCGCTCCGAAGGGCAAGCTGCCGAAGTTCTCGATGCAGCAGATTACGCCTCCGGCGATGGTGATCCGGAACGATCATCCGAAGCTGGCGGTTGAACCCACGGTGGTAGTGCCTCCGCAGGTGAAGATGGCGTCGGCAGCGGCGCTGAACTTGGGAGATCCGAAGTCGGTAATACCGGCAGGACCAGCCTCGAATGGCACGGGTGTGGGTGACGGTATTGGTTCCGGCAGCGGCGGCGGCATTGGCAGCGGCACGGGACCGGGCGTGGGACCGGGATACGGCGGCGGTATCGGCGGAGGTATCTTCCGAGTAGGCGGCGGCGTTAGCGCTCCTCGCGTGCTCGTGAAGCCAGACCCGGATTACAGTGAGGAAGCCCGCAAGGCAAAGTACCAGGGAACAGTCGTACTGTGGCTGATTGTTGACTCGGCTGGAAAACCGCGCGATGTACGCGTGGCACGCAGTCTGGGGATGGGGCTCGATCAGAAAGCGATGGAAGCCGTACGCCTGTGGAAGTTCCAGCCGGCGATGAAGGATGGCACTCCGGTGGCCGTTCAGATCAACGTTGAAGTGAATTTCCGCCTGTACTAGAGCACCTAGCTGGCGGTTATCGCGGGTAAATTTAAGTTGTGGGGAATCGAGAGAGGAACGCTCCTCTCTCTTTTTCTTTGCACGGATGTTTTCGCACGCCGCTCGCGTGATATCAAGTAAGTAGACGAATTGTTGTTGGGGGCGGAGTTTTACGCTCGTAACATACTTGGCGAGAAGCAGGACGCGCGAATGAGCGACGAAACGGCCATTTGTTCCATTTGCAAGCAGCCGTTGGATAACGACGGACGGTGCCAGCATTGCGACGAAGATGCCCATGTCTGGACGATCCGTGACTGGCGTCCGCTGCTCAATTTGTCCCTGCTGATTGTGCTTGGATTCTCGTTCACCAGCCTGGTGGTGACTAGTTTCAAAGAAAAACAGAATGCTCTGGCATCGGAGTATTACGCTGCGGGAGTGCGGGCCATGGCGGCCAAGCATCCGGCGGATGCAGTGGACGCGTTCGAAACCGCGCTGGTCTATTCCCCTGGAAATTTTCCATACCGTCTGAAACTCACGGACGCACTGCTTGCTTCCGGCGCAACGGACGAAGCACTCGGTCAGTTGCACACCTTCTGGGAACAGCATCCGGGAGATGCGCAGTTGAATCTGCAACTGGCGCGCGTGGAGGCCCGACGCAAGAATGTCGATCTTGCCTTGCGTTACTACCAAAACGCGATTGAAGGAGCATGGGCGGACGGCACGGACCCGATTTCGCAACGCATCGCAGTACGATTCGAGATCGCTGAATACCTGGTACAGCAAGACCGGAGGGAGCAAGCGGAGGCAGCTTTGCTGGCGTTGTCGGCGGTTCTGCCTGTTACTTCGACGGAACTTGGAAAACTGGCGGACCTGTTCTTGCGCAACGGCGATCCGGGGCGCGCATTGGGCTTGTACCAAGAGCGATTGAGCGTGAATCACCACGACGAAACCGCCATTCTGGGCGCGGCTCATGCGAGCTATGCGGCAGGGAATTACCTGCTGGCGCGGCGATACCTGGAAGAAGTCAAGCCGGAGACAGCTGAATCCCGGGATTTGCGGAAGCAGTTGGAGCGAATGGAAGCACTCGATCCATTTGCGGAGAACGTTACAGCACGAGTCCGCACGGAACGGACGATGGCGGCGTTTCGAATTGCGATTGAGCGGCTGGCGGCGTGCGGTGTGCCATTCGCTCAGGCGATGGATCACACGACGAGCAATGCTACTTCGAACGATTCCGCGCAATGGAGCGGGTTCGCGAAGTGGGCGGAACAAATTGCGCCGCTGATGTCGGAACGTAAGCTTCGAGGTAGAGACGACGTAATCGAAAGCACGATGCGATTCGCATTCCAGGCAGAAAGTGCCGCGCAGAAGGCTTGCGGAACGCCGACGCTGGACGATGAAGCATTACTGTTGCTGGCTCGCGAACGCATGGGGGCCAACTGATGAAACCGCGTAGTGGACGCAGCCGTGAATCGCTGCTGAAACTGATGGCCACCCCGGTGCGCCGGAAGTACTTCGAGACGCTGCGGCGAATGCTCGGATCATCCGGGCTTATCTCGATTCGCGAAGAGCAGTTCTTCCTGGTTCTGGCCATCGCTATTGGAATACTTGCAGGCTTTTGCGTCGTGATTTTCAGGATAGCGATTGCTTGGGCGAGGCTATGGCTGCTGGGCAGCTCGATGCATCCGAGCGCGCCGAGAGTGGTTCTGGTCCCGGCCTTGATGGGCCTAGTTATCGCCTTCGTTATGATTCGCTTCTTTCCGCGGGTCAGGGGCAGCGGTGTTAATCAGACAAAGGGAGCGCTATACATTTACGACGGCTACATCGGTGCGGACACAGTAATTGGCAAGTTTGTGTTGAGCGCGCTGGCGATTGGCAGCGGACAATCACTTGGGCCTGAAGACCCGTCCCTGCAGATTGGCGCTGGACTGGCATCGGCGCTGGGGCGCTGGCTGAAGCTCTCGAAAGAGCGGCTGCGATTGGTGGCTCCGGTGGGCGCGGCGGCGGGCGTGGCGGCAGCCTTCAATGCACCGATCACGGCGGTGCTGTTTGTGATTGAGGAAGTGATTGGGCGGTGGAGCGCTGGGATCCTGGGCGCGGTGGTGCTGTCGGCGATCTCAAGCGTGGTGGTGGAACGCTGGTTCATGGGCGACGAGCCGCTGTTCCGCGTACCGCAGTATCACCTGGAACATGCCGGAGAACTGGTGGCTTATGCCTTGCTTGGAGTCGTGGGCGGCGTGGCCTCGCTGGTATTCGTAAAGGTCATCAAGAACCTGCGGCCGAGACTTCGACGGCTGCCGCAATGGTCGCAATATTTGCAGCCTGGGGTGGCGGGACTGCTGATTGGATTCATCGCGATCTGGTATCCACAGGTGATGGGGGCCGGATACGAGTGGATCGATCTTGCGATGCATAACCGGTTTCCGTGGGAAGTTCTGGGGATAATCGCCGGGTTGAAGCTGCTCTCAACCGCGCTGAGTTTTACCACCGGAACGCCGGGAGGACTGTTTGCTCCGGTGCTGTTTCTGGGCGCGATGCTGGGCGGCTCGGTTGCCATGCTGGAGCAACAGTTGTTTCCCGCGCTGGCGGTGCCGGTGGGCGCCTATGCACTGGTCGGAATGGGCGCGCTGTTTGCCGGAATTCTGCGGGCGCCGATGACCTCGGTGTTTATGATTTTGGAGGTGAGCGGCAATTACTCGATCATTTTGCCGGTCATCATTTGCAATACGATTTCTTACCTCATCTCACGAGGCTTTCAGGAAGTGCCTCTGTTCGACTTGCTCTCGCGGCAGGACGGATTGGATTTGCCATCCCTGGAAGAAGAGCGCGAGCAGGCAATTCTGCGAGTGGAGGACGCGATGCATCCTACGATGGGCCGCGCCCTGTTGGGAGATGAGGCCATTGCGTCGGCGCGCAGCATTGCGTTCAGCACCCAGGAGCCGCACTTTCTGGTATCGCTGGGTGAAGGGCGATGGAGCGTCGTGAGCCGCGAAACACTGCTCGATCCGACTTGCGATGAGGGCGCTCCGGTGCGGGTGCTGATTCGGGCCCGGGTGCCGCGCCTGTACCAGGATCAGTCGCTGGACGTGGCGCTGCGATTTATGAAAGACCGCCCAATGCTGCCCGTGGTTCATCGCGGCAATACAGGATTGCTGATGGGCGTGGTCGGGGTCGAAGACATCCTGCGAGCGTACCGCAAAGCTGGGCTGGCCGAGCCCGAGACGGCGGAAGTTTCCTAACCTCTGGCGAACCCAAGGTCGCCGAATCGCTTCCAAATAGATCAGAGTTGCAGAATCGGTCTGAGGAAGAGCCTTGTTGAAGCTAGAGACGATGCGGAGTGCACATGAACTCGACCGCCTGAAATCGCGCTGGACGTGGTTGGCGGAACAAAGGAACCTCACCCTGTTCCAATCCTACGAAGTGAATCGCCGCGCAGGCGAATGGTTCTCGGCGCGCGAGACGCCGAACGTGGTCGTGGCAGAATCCGACTCGGGGCTGGCAATAATTCCGGCGGTGCGGCGCGAGAGGGAACTGGGATTCATCGGCGAGACCCTTTTCGATTATCGGGATGTTTTGAGCGAAGGGGACCCGAGCGTGTTGGAGCGGGCATGGAGGGAACTGGCACTCCTCAACCTTCCTTTGGAGGTAACGGCCTTGAGGGGCCCGGAGGTCAGGGCGCGCTGGCAGGGGCTGGCGTCCTCGGACTTTTGCAATGCGCCGATTACCCGGCGGCAGGACGTCAGCGCCGAGGAATTCGTGGCAACTCACAAGAAGGCCGCCAAGGCGAGCCGGCGACTGGTACGAGAAGGGCTTCGGCTGGTGCGGCGCGACGGAGAGAAACAGGCGGTCGCTGAGTGGGTTTACCGACGGAAGGCGGAATGGAGCGGAAAGAGCGAAAACTTGTTCAGAGATGCACAAAGGCAAGACTTCATGTTACGCATTGTAGTTGACGGTGTACTCGAAACAACAACATGGAGTTACGAGACGTTAGAGGGCGAGATTGCTGGCGCATTAGTGACGTTTCGGCACGGAAGTACGCGGCATCTGTACACAATTCATCACGATGTCCGTTGGGAGAGATTTTCGCCGGGGCAGATTTTGATCTTTGAGGCGGCACGGAAGTCTCTGGCCGAGGGATTGGATGTCGATTTCATGACCGGAGAGTATCCGTATAAGAATCGACTGGCAACGGCCATGGTTCCACTGTATCGAGTGGCGGCGACCCCGGCGGAGATGGCATCATGGAACGGAACGCTGGGAATGGTTTTGCCGGCGGCTTGAATGGAGATATCAGTGGCTGATCCAGCGCAGCAGTTGCAAGCGCTTTATATGGCGGGGTTTGAGATCCAAACCTTCGACCTGTTCCCGAACACCGTTGGATTGACCAAGGGGAGCTGTATCGCTCTGGTGCAGCTGATGCCGAGCGGACTGAAACTGATCGGACAACCGGGATGGCACATGGGCGAGGTGCTCGGGGTTCTCGTGGAGCGTGGTGGAAAGAAAGTCTTCCAGGCCAAGAACGAACTGGTTGAAGCCACACCCGAGCGTCTGGAGGAACTGGAGCGGTTCCGGCGTGAACTGGACATCTTGATGTCGTCCCAAGCGTAGGTTCATCCGGCTAGGAAGTTGGGAGCGACTCGTTGCCACTAAAGAGAACGGCACGGGGCTGAAAGAGCGTCCCGGCGATCCGATGCATCACCGCGATGAGCAATTGCTGATCGGCAAAGACCTTGACCAGAGGAGCGCTTGAGAACTCCGGTAGATTGACGGAACGGCCATTTCGGATGGCAGCTACCACCTCGGGAGTGGCGGTGACGGAGGGAAAGCTAGAGAGTATCTGGCGCGGGTGAAGGTAGGGAGAGTTAATTTTTAGCGGGGCAAAAGGTTCAAGTAAGTCAGTTCCGGCGACCGTCTCAACGTCCGATAATGCGTATTCTGATAAGTTCGCAGATACGCAGAATGTCATAGCTAGTAAGGTGGCTGTGACGTGCAAATTACAGATTCCGAACGAGATACACGCGACCCGAGAGTAACTCTTCTCTCTGCGCTCAAGAAAATCGAAGCCGAATGGTGGGAGCCAACCGAATACCGCTACGGCTACAAGCGTGACTCATACGCAAAGCGTCACGTCCAGCACTGCAGCACGATCATTCTTGACCTTATTAAACTACTGAATCAGCCCTCGCCAGAGATGATAGCCATGAGCGAGGAAACCGCCATGCTCCTGGCGGCGACTCCGGGATTCAATATTCAACAGTATGAGCGTAACTTCCCCATGGACGTTTTCGGGGGTGCTTATGTCTCCTGAAATCTACGTCGATAAGCCATCCCTTAAAAATCAGATCGTTTCGCCCAGGACGCGACCAGCCGGGCCGATGGGGCGTGCGTTGTCGGATCGTCCGCTGATGGTGCGGTCGTGGTTACTCGTGCCGGATTACGTGAATGACATCATGGCGTGCGCTCGCCGGATTCAGGGCGTGCATGGACAGGATCGGCTATCCACCGATAAGCGGCGGGCGAAGTGGGTGGGCGAGATCGCGGAAGTGTGGGCCGTCGAACACTGCCCGGAACTGCTCGGAATGACGTTAGGGCGATTCCGTGAGCTACGGGCAGCGGGCCTGGGGCTGGCACAGATTCAGCATTTGGGAAAGCCGGTCATGCATGAGCGCTGCGATTCGTGCGGCCATGTAAAGGCGGTGATGCTATGAACGCATCAAGGCGCAAAGCGCTTTTAAAGCTGGCGGAGAAGGTTGGAGATATAAGAGCTGAACTTGAGGCCGCGAGGGATCACGAGCAGGAATACTACGACAACATGCCGGAAAGCCTCCAGGCAGGCGAAAGGGGAGATAGGGCGCAAGTATCAATAGACGCGTTAGAGAGCGCCGCTCAGTCATTAGAAGAGGTGGAAAACTACATCGGGAAGTCACTATGACGCGAGTCTGTGACGGTTGCGGCGCTGATCTTGGCTTCCGTTGCCCACGTTGCTATTGGCCAGCGGTCGTGAGCAAGGCGTTTCCAGGCACGGCGCGTTGCACAAATGCATTGTGCGATCAACATCACTTCGACATCACGTTATCGGCTACGGATGAAAAGTTTTTTCATGAGTTCTGCGCGCCATGCCGGAAACGATTGGCTGTGGCCGTAGTGATCGAGGGCGCGAAATGACAGTGCTCACGATGGACGCAAGCGAGGGAGTGAGGGCGGCGCTTCGCTGGAAGCATTCGCGGGTGCTCGAACCATATAAGTGCTCGTGGTGCGGAGAGCAAAAGGGCGAGTGTCCGCATTGCCGGGTGCTAGTCCATGAAGACGAATTTGTAAGCGGTAAGGGTTGCGTGATTTGCAATCTCGAAGTACGGCGGTTGGCGATTGAACACAAACTCAAAAACTCAGGAGAGTAACGACCATGGCAAAGAAACTTTCAGCAACGGCGGTAGTGAAGGATTTGCAGAGCAGAAACAACTGGCAAGCGGCAGAGCTGACGCGCATTACCTCGCGGCTTATCGACATGAGGAACCGTGAGAGAGCGGAAGCGGATGCTCAGGTGGATTGGGTTGGAAAGCAGGTGGAAGCGGCCCAAAAGACTCCCACGGCGCGGATTGTGGCGGCATTGAAGGAGCTCCAGGCGGAAGGCATCACGGCGGTGGATTCGGTTGTGGATGGCGTGCGGTTCACCGCGGCGATTGCGAAAAGCGCGAATCAGGAGTTGCACGAGTTGACGGCGGCGATCCCTGAATTTGCGAAGGCGTTCGAGTCCATCGCCCAGGTGATGAACGGAGAGGCAGCAGCGTAACTAACCAAGGGGCGGGCTGTTCACGCGGCCCGCTTCCCTTCTGTGATTCGTAGAGCGTTCCGTGAAAACTCAGAGTGGGGGAATCCTTGGCCGGTACAACCCACGACCTCTCGGGCACGCGGAACGCTCCACAAATCACAGAAATCTTTCGGGTTTTGGCATCTCCCCTGCTGCTCAGAGGGAAGTTGACCGGCCCGGGGTGTGGGGCAGAGCCCCACGTATTCAACGCAAACTCAGGAGCGAAAACCCAATGGAAAAACAGAAGCGAACACGCAAAGCGAAGGGCTTAACGGCTCTCCCGGTAGGGATGTTCCAGCGGTTAAGGCTGAAAGAACTGCAAGGCGTTGTCTGTAGCGTATGTGGTCGTAGGTTCTTCGTTGAACACGTCACGGAGCTTTCAAAATGCCCATTCAAGCACGCGCACGCCGATGTATTCGACGGCAATAACCAAGCGCACACAAAGCGGTTTGCGGCGGAAAATTTGCCAGAGTCCGGGGTGATAGATGGCCTATTGGACGCGAGTAACTGACAAAGAGCGGGCGGAGGCGACGGCGCGGTATCTGGCGGAGTTCCACGCGCCGGTTTATCTCTTGCCCCTGTGCGGGTGCAAGGAGTTCCCATACCGGCATATGCATGAGGGGCACCGGCGTTTGTGGGATGCGTACAGCGAGCAGCAGGACAGGAGAGAGGCCAATGGATAGAGATGTGAAAGACGATTATTTGCGGTTGTACTACAAGCTTCCGCAAGAAAAGCGGGACGATTTCGACACGATAGTAATTTCGTTCTTGTCGGACAAGTTGCCGCCTTCATCATTTCGGGACGCTCTCGATAAGGCCTATTCAGCGGTGCAGGGGCCACGTCTATGACTGGCCAGCAGCCCATTAGCAGGATAAGCATGCAGTTCGACAGAAGACGTCCGCTTGAGATTAACGGCTGGAAATCGCAAGGCTATCCATTTCGTGCGGAACTGGTGAGCGATGCGCCGGGATTTATCGTGATGAACGTATCAGAGCAGTGTTTCATGCTCACGTTCGAGGAAATCGAGGCGTTGTATCGCATGGCAGCGGAGCTGAAAAGCGCGATTGAATAGCGGGTTTCGCTTTTGTTTTTGAACCGGCTTTCTTAGTTCACTCAGTCTTAGATTAACTGTAACTGTGGAAAACCCAATGAATACGAAGCATTCGACCGAATACGAGACGCTCTGCAACGATGGCGAAGTGACAGGCACAGAGCTACGTGCAGCGCAGTATTGCTATGCCCGGTTCATCGATCCGGCTCTTTCTCCGGTGGTTCGGGCCGCGTTTTGGGATGCGTACCGGATACTCAGCGACCGGCAGCGGCGCACAAAGTATCTTCCCATCACGAATTCTGTTGCTGATCTTTCGCTCACAGCGCGTTCCAGGCACTGCGGAAGGTTCACGATGGAGGGTACGGCCCATGACGGGCGTCACACGCGCTATGTGCGCCTGAATTGCAAATGCTGGAACTGCCAGTATTGCGGGCCGCGAAAAGCGAAAAAGTACAAGATGACCATCGGGCGTGAGGCGGAGCGGTTGCAGCTTTGCCGGATGCTGACTCTGACTCTCGATCCGAAGAAAACCAAGCTCAAGGGGGCCGTCACGGAAATAAAGGCGGTGTGGGCGCGGTTCCGGGCACAGCTCCGCAAGCGTTACGGCAAGGCTCCAAACTACATTTGCGTGATGGAGTTCCAGCACGAAACGAAAATGCCTCATCTGCACGTGATGATCGATCGCTACATTGAATTCGAGTGGATGAAGCGGGTTTGGGAGCAAGCTGGCGGCGGATCGCACGTTCACGCCAAGGGTGCAAAATCGCGGCCTGATGGGTTTGTCGATGTGGGTCGCATTGCGCACTATCTGTCCAAGTATCTGACGGCGGAGCTGTTGACCTCCGCACCGAAGCGTTCTCGCCGGGTCACGACCTCCAAGGCCGTGACGCTCAACATCCGACCGGCAACGGCAAAGCTGTACTCGTGGGAAATGGTTCACGAGAACATCTTTGTGATGCTCTATCGCTCCATTCGTGCGGGGGCCGCGGAAATCAGGTGGGCCACCGATTCGATTTTGGAAAGCTTCACCGTACCAGGACTAAAAGCGCTAACAGCAACTATCTAACTCAGGAGAATTCAAAAATGGCTTACCAATGCGAACAAGAGGAAATGAAGGGCCGCGAGATTTTCAAATTCGAGCGCGAGGGCGCGACGTTGGAAGGCGCTTTTATGGGCAAGGAAATCAAGGTAATGACCGTAGAGCGCGAGGGCCGCAAGGTCACGGAAAAGAACACGGTGCTCGTGTTCGGGGAATTAAGCGACAGCGGAGTTCCCACCGGTAAGGAATTCGAAACCATTGAAGCGGCGGATTTGAAGGCGAAAGTCAGTCCGCAAAAAATCGGGCACTATTTCACGATTCGATGGGGCAGCAGCCAGCAGACTAAGGGCGGAAATTCAATGAAGGTCTATGACGTGATGTGTTCTAAGCAGCGCGTGCCGTATTTTGCAACTCCGAATTCGTCGGAAATGGGCGAAAACAGAGGCGGCGGAGACAACTATCACGGGCAATTCTAAATTCGAGAAATTCGAATTCGTGGAATTCGCTTTATGGTTGGCCCGGTCTCAGGATCGGGCCAATTCTCTTAGGAGCGAATTCACATGCCAGAAGAAACCGCAACACAACCAGCCATCACCGAAGCACCGGAAACCACCGAACCCAAGCCCAATGAGGGCAGTCTCCTGCTCGATTGTCTCGATGCTCTGTACTTTGACCGGCAAGCCTACCCGGCTACGCGTGCCGCGCTGGCGTCTGCTCTTGCGAGGGCTTAATGGCAAAGGGCGAGTGTCCAGAATGCGGGGCGGTGGTCGTGGTGACCACCGTCAAGAACATGCGGCGCTACAAGTGCCCGGGGTGCAAGAGCAATGGATATTTGGGTAAAGCCAGCGGGCCAGCGGGGGAGACACCGGGCGGTGTGCCAGTGCCAGAAGTGTCTAGCGTCGAAATCGAGCCAGCCAAGCCAGCAGAGCCAGCCGGTGACGGCGGAAACGGGGGCAAGCGTGAGCACTCCAGCATCTTCTTTGACGTTTACGACTTCTAGCGCTCCGCCTCCTGCCGATAACTTCGAAGCGGTGGCGGCAGCGATTGCCGCTGATCCAGAGATGCAAGCGGCGGGCTTGCCGGCTGATTCTTCAGGCATCGCGGGCGGCGGGCCATCGGCAGAGGGCACCTTTGCGGAAATCTCACCAGAGGCCGCGGGCAAGTGGTTGGACATGCTGCCTGACGTCGCGGCCAAGATGCTGCACAACGAGGATTACCGTCTGCAACCGCATGAGCGGGAAATCATGCTTGAACCATTCCGGGCGCTGCTGAATAAGAAAATGCCCGAAGTGCTCAAGAAAACCGATTCACCGGAATTAACTTTGATCGGCTTTGGGCTGCTGGCCTATGCCGCAAGAGTGGGGCTGATGAAATGGCTAGAACCAGCGGAGGACAAACCGAAACCAAAGAGCAGCGAGGGCGTAGTAATTCCACCGGAGCCAAAGGCGGAGCCGGAAAAACAGCGCAGCCCGGTCATAGTGGGCAGCGTGGGGCAGATGGGCGGGGCGCAAGTTCCGTTGCCTTAGAGGGCATTGTTGGATTTGTGGGATTGCCTAAGAGTGGGAAGACATACAACGCAGCACGCATGGTAGATCGTGCGCCACGGTTGCTCGTGTGGGACGCAATGCACTGTTTCAACGGGCAACCGGGGCCGCGATCTAATTTCCTGCCGAATTGCGTTGTGATTTCGAGCCTTCCCTATCTCGTGGCCTATTTGCGGGCACATCGAAATGGGCCGTTCCGCGTGATCTACCAGCCGGGATACGCGCTTGAAAAAGAATTCGATTACGTCTCGAAGCTGGTAATTGAAATTCGGAATTTGGTGTTTTTCGTTGACGAGGTTTGGCAAGTCTGCAAGCCAGCATGGATGCCTCCTGCATTGAATCTCATCTCGCGGGCGTGGGGGCATCGCGGAATCACGATGATCTACACGGCCCAACGTCCCCAGGTGGTTGCGGCTGATCTTCGCGAGAACACGACGAATTGGGAGTTGTTTCACATGGAGGGAGACCGGGCGCTCGAAGCGATCCGGGGTCGCGTGCCGGATGCGGTGATAAGCCAGCTCCCTTCCCTTCCGCCCAGGTGGCACATTACGGCCACGGCTGGCGAGTGGAGGTTGATAAAGCCATGAGCGATTTCGGGTGGTTCTGTTGTCTCATGATGGTGTTAGTGGTTTCGAGTGCGTATGTGTTTGTGAAGGTCTCAGAATCGTGAGTCCTAAGCAGCGCACGCCTTTGAAATAAAATTTTTCTCTTAGAAAAAATGCGGACTTGAGGCCGGTTTGGCGAATTCGGAAAAATCGAATTCTCACCACCGGCCTTAGTTTTGCTCCCGACGCGGACGAATTCCGGGCGATGCAGTACCGGAGCCAAAGGGCACAGTCCGCGCACCTTTTACGGGAGAAAAAACGGAAATGAAATTTCCTTCGGTTCCTTCGATTCTGTGGGGCGTTGCATTCGGTCTTCTGGCGATCTACGTCGCCAATCACGTCAAGTTTGTTTCTAACGTGGTCGCCTAAACCGCTGTTCAAGAACCGCATTGAGCGGTGGCGCGGAATGCGCCAGGAGAAAGTGCAATGGGAGCTGTTAGCAAATCATCGTGGAAGCGTAGGGCGCGCATTGCGCATCCGGGCGCTGGAAACACGATTACTTACGAAATCGACAAGGGCGGATTCCTTGAAGACATCATGGTTGTCGCTCGCGGCATTGTCCGCGTAACGGGCGGAACCTCCAACGGCGTCGCCACGGCAGATTACAACCCGCAAGCCCTTGTTTCGAAGTTTGAAGTGATCGGCAATTCGGCGGGCGTGTATCCGGGCGGAATGCTCAAGAGCGTTTTGTCTTCCAGCGTCCATGCTCGCGTGGCGTTCGACGACAAAGAGTATTTGGGCGATCTCACCGGCGCGACCCTGAGCGGCGCGATTGGTAACTACACGATCAAGACTCCGTATCAGCTTCGCTTTGCGTTGCCCAACAACCCGGAGCCCAACGAGACTTCACTTTTCACCGCTGGCTATGTTGGCTTGCAGCTCGTGATCTATTGCGGCCAGGGCACGGATTTGTTTCCGGGCTGTGATCGCAACTTTGATTTCAGCGGCGTGACTTTCGACATCTACGACCGGCGCAATGCTGGAAGCCCGAACAAAACCGAAGTAGCGGTGCTGTTCGAAACCGATCAGATCATCCCCATCGGCGGCGCGAATGACTCGTGGAACCTCCGCGATTACCTTCGCAAGAACGAACCGTATCTCGACATCCTCGTGATGGCGCAGACCACAAACCACGCTCTGTCTGATTCGGTTTTGCTGGAAGTGAAGACCGTTGAAGACGAAAAGAGCGTGCCGTTCATGCAGGGCATCGACCCTGACGCCTTGAAGTTCCGCCAGTTCCGGGAAGTGAATGCGGGCCAGTCCACGACCGGCTTGTATCGCATCCCGCTTGCGGAAGACTTCATGCTGTCTCAGTTGATCTCTAACCCGGCTATCACGGTCAACGTGGCGAACCCGGGCGGGGCCAACAATGATCGCTTGATTCTGTCTTCGCGTCGTGTGCTTCGGCCCACGGTCGCCAAAGATGGTTCGGTGAGCTTCGCCTAAATCTCCTCCTGAGTGCTTGACGCCTCACGGTAAAGCAGGACGTGGGGCGTCATTCAGGTAGAGCGATGGGGAGCCATTGCGGGTGAGCAGCCAAGCCGAAACGCGAACGGGGTTGGGCGCGAGGTTAACGCTTCGGCCACGTGAGAGGACGGCGGCGAGAGTTCCAACGGCTTGCCGGTCTTCATCGCGGCGATTATCGGTCACAGAAAGCATGTAGTTATGTCCAGCTTTAAGTTCACATCGAAGCGCGGCGGAAGTGATAGAGGACTCAGCACAAAGCGGAGTCATGGAATCGTCGGGGACTATCTCGATGTTGATTCCATTCGCGGCAGACGTGGAAAGGTTGAACTCAAGGTCGTGCTTCGGGTCGATGTTGTAGCGCCGGGCTTGTCCAGGCAAAAGCTCAAAAGTGGTTGCGGTGATCGAGGGAGCAAAGCCGTAGCGAATCGCCAACGGAGCGGCCATTTGGCGGATGAAAGCATTGTTGGCGCGATCACGGCTAGTTGAATCTTGCTGGTTAATCAAGTAGAGCGCCAGGAAGAGAGCGACAAGGCCGAGGGCAAGGATGTTGAGAATGCGCATAGCAGAAAACCTTAGCACAGGGGCGGAACAGTGAAAAGCGTCCATACGTTGATGGGGGTAACGCTGGTAACTGCGGTTGGATTTGTCGCGTATCTCGCGTACAAGGCAACGCAGACTCTCAGCGATATTTCGCTGCCTTCCCTTCCTGAGATACCGGTCGTGTCTGATGAGACAAAGCAGGAGTTGAACAGCGATTTAGCAGCCGGGATGAAACGCGCCGGTGGAACGGCGGCACAGATTCAAAGCGCGGTAGATGAGCAGAACAGATTCCTGGCCAACACGTATCCGGCGCAATCAGTAACGCAGGAGCTAGGCTACGGGCTGTCCAACGCTTCGGACTTACTTTCATGGGACAAGGTTTCATACGCCTTGGGGATGAATTAACAGATGCCAGCAATTACAGACTTACTCAGTTTTGGAAGTGGCGACGCGGCGGGCACGAATGACGATCCTACGCTCTTGGACGCATCGACCGTCAATAACATGGCGCTCGGATGGTACAAGACAGCGACGGCTGCGGACTTGGCCTCACAGCAGATCAAGGCCGGGCAGCCGGTAACAGTGATCGGCACCAACGGACAGCTTGCCGGATCGGCCAACGTAAGCGCGGCCAACACGGCGGCGGGATCGCTTTCGAAGCTGTTCAGCGGAACGGGCGGCGTGTTGCTGATCGTGGTGGTTCTCGCGGTGCTCGTGATGGGGCGCAAGTAATGGAGCTGCTGGCGATTCTCGCGGTGGGCGTGATTGTGTATGCGTCGTGGCCATCGAGCGAGAGCAACCAGGACAGCGGCGGCGGCAGTTGGGACGGAAGCACGGATACATCGGCTGATTATCCGCCGATAACGGATTTGGGAGCGGCGGACATGACGAAGGTAAAACTACCGGCAGACGTTTCGGCCACGATTGACAAGTACGCGGCACAGTATGGCGTCGACCCGAACTTGGCAAAAGCTCAGGCGTACGCGGAATCGGGCGGCAAACAATCCGCCGTTTCCAGCGTAGGCGCTATCGGCGTTTTCCAGCTCATGCCGACAACGGCGGCGGGCCTTGGAGTGAACCCGAACGATCAGGAGCAAAACATTCAAGGCGGAGTGAAATATCTCTCGCAGCTACTGACCAGGTACAACGGGGATCAGACACTAGCGCTTGCAGCCTACAACGCCGGGCCGGGCAACGTGGCGAAGTATGGCGGCGTGCCTCCGTTCACTGAAACGAAGAACTACATCAAAAAAATTCTCGGCTACCTCGGAGCATAGGAACATGATCGTAACTCCTCCACATTCGAACGTATCTTTCGGCGCGGCGGGCGGCGTTGCAAGGTCAGACACCAGGACAGGAGCGGCACAGCAGCGCGTGGGTAATTCCGGCGTTGCAACCTACATTATCCGCGTGAAGTCGGCGAATGTTCCAGTGCCCGCGCCTCCGGTTTTTCTCGACCCATCGCAACAGGTGGAAGTATGGCCACTCCCGGGAAACACTGCCACGGTAACGACCGGAGACGGCCCGAACGCGGCAGTCGGTGGGCCGTTCAATACCGCACAGATGCCAGCGGCGGCAGCGCAGATCATTACCGGTATCAGCAACCTTTCGCAGATTTGGGTTAATGGCACGATTGCCAATGATGGCGTTCTTTTGCGCGTGGTGAGGCTCTAAATCATGGCGAAGCAAGAGAGCGACATTCTCGGCCCGGTCGTGCAGGTGGGAAGCATTCTCCTGCTCGGATACTTCGCAATGAAATACCTGCCTACGTTTTTGCAACAGGTCACGGCGTCGCAGCAACAGAAACAGGCGGCGAGTAAGAGTGGTGGCGGCGGTTCCAGCGGCGGCGGTTCGAGTGCGGGCAATGGAGCGGCAGCGCAAGCGGCGGCGGGCGGATTGTTTAACGACCTACGCTCGGCATGGGCGGCGGTCTCAGTCAGTGCTTCGCAGGATGCAATGGCACAGGCATACGACTCGGCAACGCAGACGCAGCAGTATCTGAACCCGACAGAGCAAAACGGCGGATTGATTCCTACGACCGGAGAAACTGCCGGGCCACCGCAGCAAACGGCAGACGGATATTACATTTCGCCGGATGGGCAACAGGTGGGTGAGGATTGGTCCATCACGCATCCTGATAGCGGACTCGCACCTTTGGGCGAAGCTCCGCCGATTACGGATGTGGGCGGCGCTGCTGGCGATGGTGGGTGGGATGTTCCGTATGATTCGGGCGGCGATCAGATGGAGGGCTTCTAATGGCGAAAAGCGATCCATTCAGCACAGTTTTGAATCTCGCGGTGATCGTGGGCGCCGGTGCGGTGGCTATCACGTTCGGCCCTTCCCTGTTCGCAAAGCTGAAGGGCACGAGCTCAACTTTCGGCCCGCAACCAGCAACCTCCGCAGAGGATGTACAGGCGAATCAAGATGCAGCGGCGGCGTGGAACGCGGGCGGCAAAGGGCTGATGGATGACGTTGCACAGTGGGCCAACGGTGCAACGCTCGGCACATCTCCAGCGCCGGTGAGCGCTCCTACAGTGACCGCACAGCAACAGGCGGCGGCAACGGGCGGCGTAGTTGTGAACGTGAACGATAATCCGTTTTTCACTCTCGCGGGAACTGATTTGCCCGCGCAACTGGCGGTTTCACATGACTGACGATCTCAAGAAAATTCTCTCTCTCGTGTCGATGATTGGCGCGGCATGGTGGCTGCTGGAACTGGCAGACAAAGCCCATAAGCAGCAAGCAAAGGTGGCGGATTGGCGCGGCCCGAAGTTGGGCAAGCGTGCGCCTGAAGCGACAACGTGGGATAACCCGGACGCGCCAGGGACTGTTTTGTAATGAGCGAACGGGATCAAAAAACGGGCCTTGTGATTGCGCTGGTGGGCGTGGTGCTGGCGGTTGCATTCCAGTTCGGCGCGACCATGCTTTATTTCGGTCGAATGGATGAGCGCGTGACGCAAATCCAGAAAACGACCCAAACGCTTTTAGATTTGCAACTTCAAAAAACGGCGGAGGCCAAAAAGTGAAAGACAAATTGACTACCATCTTCGGCGGGATCGCGGCGGCAACGGCCATTGCGGGACAGCTCGGTTTGCACGTGGGGCACATCGGCCAGGGCGATTTCGTGCAGCTCGCTGGCGGCATCTCTGTGCTGTTGCTCGGCTACTTCGCCAAGGACAAAGCGCCGGTAACTCCGGTTCAGCAGTAAAGCTGTTAAGCCAAGGCGGGGCCGTTCGCGGCTCCGCAATTCTCAGGGGAAACGAGAGCAAGAATGAAGCGAACTCATCGAATTCTGTTAGGCGTGGCGCTGGCCTTTGCCTTCAATTTTGTTATCGCGTGCGAAGACGTGAAGGCAGCGGAAACAACCAACACGCACAGCGCCTATGCTCATAAGCAGCTCGGTACGGTGGGCGCGATGGTCTCAGCAGCTCAGGCGGAGTGCATCGCGGATACCTCGATTAGCTGCTATATCGAACTTGAAGCGGTGCTCGCAAACTTTCCAGTAGGCGTGATGCCCACGAAGTGTTCGCAGTGCGTCTGGAATGACTATCGAACTACGGCGCACATTTTTGATACCATCGCGGCCAGCGCGACGAACCTTGTTGGACACCCTGAAATGTTTGCCGGGGCAACAGCGGATGTAAAGATCAATGCTTGTCTGGCGGCCTATGCGGTGTGTGATGCAACCGGCTTCGGTGCCACAACGCAGACCATCGCGGCAACGGTAGAAGTCGGCGCGGGCGGCGCGTACAAACGGCTGTTACTCGATCACTCCACATCATTTATTCCATCAGGCGCTAGCACCCCAACGGTCATGTTCAAGGTTGACCGCAACGGCCAATTAGAGGGCGGGCGCGTGGTCCTCCAGTCCGGTGTGGCCTACACCGGAAAGATGTTCGACGTGGAAGACATGATTTCCGGTCCGGGCCCTGGCGCGAACAATCTTTTCAGCATCAAGCACATCGCCTGCGATGGATCGGCCACCGCGAACACAGCCACGTGCCTGCATCTGGCCCCGCCATCGGGTGGTTATATTCAACTTGTGACCATTGATGACGTGCAGTCCAATAACGTCGATAAGGGGCTTTATCTGTTCGCGAACGGGCCGTCCGGCTATATCAACGGCAACAACTTCAGCAACATGGTAGTTGGCAACGGTACGACGATGCTAACCCTGAACGGCGGGTCCGGATCGCTGGGCATAGTCGGCAACCTGTTCAACGGATTGCAGTTGGATTCCGGCACGGCGATAGGCATCAGTTACATCGGAAGCGCACAGATATCAGACAACACCTTTTTGGGCCACATCTGGGACACCCTAACGCCTATCTCCAACACGAATACGGCAGCGATATCAAACACCTTCACCGGGAATATTGACTTTACTGTAACCGATCCTAACTCGTCACTGGCTACTACCACTGGCAACTTCCGCACCTTAAATGTCTACAACAGCCCTGGCGGACACTCTAACGTCGCGTTTCCCAGCTATCTACAGGTGGACACCAACCCGAGTTATATCCACACGTCCAATGTCGGAATGATGGGCTGGAACTCGACAGGGTTTGGGGACATAGCCTATTACACGGCGATTTATCCTGGAACAGGGAATTATGCGCACGCCTTCTACTCACAAAATTCCACTAATACTGCGTGGCAGTTGCTAGGTGGATTCTTGGGAAACGGCCAATTCAGATCGGCAAATGGATCTGGGACGCCGACTCTAACATGCTTGGCCGATGGGACAAACTGCGCCGCTCCTGTGGTTACTGGTGCGCCTGTGAATCTAGTAGCGATTACCGCGACTAACACCGGCACGGGTGGACGTAGTTGGGAGATGATTTCTTCTGGTACTGGCGGTTATTGCAGTACGGGCGGGTTTTGTATTTGGGACAACACTTTTGGCGCGGATCGATTTGATGTGAGCCCATCACTTGTATCTACCGCACTCCCCTTAAAGGCTGCTTTGTACACCGTTACAAGTGGGCAAGCGGTCCCGATCACATCAGCAACAACACCAACAGCCGGAGCGGGTGTCTGCTGGAAGACAACCACCACGCTAGGGACATGTACGGCGGGTACATGGCCAAACTGTACAACGTGTAATTAGAGCAACGCAGCTGTCGGGATAACAGTACTCGACCAGATCGAGGGATAAGAGGGAGATTCGAAAATGGTTTACGAGAGAGCTTTACAGGGTGAGGACGTCGGTGGCGGGATGATTCGACCACGCGCTCCAATCCATACCGGCGTGGGTTTGGCAGACGTTCCGGCGATCACTTCCCTTCCAGGCGCGGGGGTGCCTCCAGGCGTCACGTCGGCGGATGGAACGGTAACAGCTTCGACCGGCACGACTAGCGGAAGCGTGAGCATTACCAGCATTCCGACAACTTCGGCGACAACCGGCACGATCAGCGGCACGCTGTCAAACGTCTGGCGCGACGTCACCGGCTCCACTTACTTTTGGCCGGTCGTGCTCGTGCTCTCCGGGATTTACGTTTGGCGGAAGTCGAAGGGCGGCAAGAAATGATAGAGCTGTTGAAGATATTGAAGGGGCTTGATCCGGCGCTAGTTTCAAAGCTGATTGCCGCATTTACGAAAATGCAATCACTCGCCGGGGAGATGAAGCTCGACATAAAAGCGGACGGCGAAGGCCGCGAGAGTCTATGCGTGGCCACGACCATAGACGGCCAACCGGCCACGCTCACGCTGGCTTATCCGGCATCGGCAAGGCAGACTTTAGGACTATGAAAATAGTTACAAATTCTGCTTTGTGAACAGGAAAGCGCAATCCAGTGTACCTCAGGCTGTGGATAACGTGAGTTCTCCACAATATGTTGGGGCTCTGCTCTGCTTGACACCTTAATCCGGGCTAGGGTAGTGTTCGCACATCGGGATAGAGCACCACGCGGGGCCGGAACAGGCAACCTGCGACCCGTGAGCAAACGGCAACAAGCGTTTGTTGATCGGCAAAAACCTTTATGCGCAACGCAGAAGAAAAGTCCGGTAGATTCACCGCACGGCCCACACAGATAGCGCTCAACGCTTCCCTTGTGGCCGTAACGGATGGCATCGCCGGAAGCACTAAGCGCGGATGCAAATATGGGTTTGTGGCCGATAAGTTCCCTCCTATTGTTAAATTCGCGTGACATTCTGCGTATTCTGATAAGTTCGCAATTGGGCTGGGTTTCGTTAACTGTGCGTAGTAATCCGTTAGCTGGTCGAGAGTTACAGCTCGTGCGATATTGAATTCTCCGGCTTGCGTACGGCGCAAGGAGGAAAGATGGGCGCCACAGCCGAGTGCCTGTCCTAGATCGTGAGCCAAGGAACGGATGTAGGTTCCGGCTGACACCTCGGCAACGAAACGGGCGCGATCTCCCCACACGCTTTGGATTTCGAAGCGATGAACTTGCACCTGAACTGGTCTCATCTCTACCGGCTTGTCTTTACGGGCGAGTTTGTAGGCGGCAACTCCGTTGATCTTCTTGGCTGAGTACACGGGAGGCAGTTGCAGGATCTGGCCGGTCAGAGCTGGGAGGTGGCTATGTATCTCGCCCAAGGTCGGATATCGGTCGGAAACTGCCCCGACGGGCTCGCCTTCAGCATCGTAGGTGTCAGTTGCGAAGCCGAAACGTATTTCTCCTTCATAGGTTTTACAGGAATCATTGAAGAACTGCGCGAGCCGAGTAAAGCGACCGAGCAGAAGCGGGAGGACACCGGTCGCCATGGGATCGAGAGTGCCGAGGTGTCCGACGCTGCGCTCGCCGGTAAGGCGGCGGACGCGATTGACAACATCGTGGGAGGTGAAGGCTGCGGGCTTATCGAGGACGAGGACTGCGTTCATCATTCCTCTCTATGGTCAGGGAAAGCCGGTTCGCGGTCAACAGATCCTTTATAGAAGTTCGCGTGTGGTCTGGGCGAAATACCGTATGATGTGAACTCAAAGCAGGGCCTGACCTAGTGCGGGCGAGTTAGAGATCCAGTTAGTGACCTCAAGATAGGTGCCGTAGTCGAACCATGATTCCGTTGAAAGACGATACGCCGAGGCTTTCGACACCGCTGGTCAACTTCTTTTTGATTGCGGCGTGCGTCGTGGTGTTTCTCTTTGAGATTTCGCTCGAGCCGCGATCGCAGCTCGACTTCATCCGGACATTTGGCCTGGTTCCGGCCAGACTGGCTTCCATGCTGCAGGGCGTGCCACCGCATGTACCAGCTCATGGATATGCCATATCGCCAGGATTTGCCTTTCTGCCTGTTCTGACCAGCATGTTTCTGCACGGCGGGTGGCTGCACCTAATCTTTAACATGTGGTTTTTGTGGGTCTTCGGACGAAATCTTGAAGATGCACTGGGACATTTTCCGTATCTCGTGTTCTACCTGACATGCGGGGTCATCGCCGCCATGGCGCAGACCTTGTTGAACCTCGATTCCGCTGTTCCGACGGTGGGGGCAAGTGGCGCGATTGCAGGGGTGATGGGGGGATACCTGATCTTGTATCCTCGAGCCAGAGTGCTAATGCTGGTTCCCTTCCTGTTTGTGTTCTTTTTGTGGCTTCCGGCATGGGTCGTTCTTAGCTACTGGTTTGTGCTGCAATTCCTGAGCGGGGTGGGGACGGTGCTGGTCGGAATGGACCCTCGCGCAGGTGGCGTCGCTTTTTGGGCGCATGTGGGAGGATTTCTGGCGGGAGTTCTCCTGGTCCGGCTCTTCCCTACTCGGACCAGGCGATACCGCTATGACTGGTAGCTGGAACTAAATCTGGAGGTCAGGCATCGCATAGGCGGTACTGTGATTCAAACTTATGAACCAATCCCCAGAGGTGTCCACATGCCAGAAACAAGAGAGCTCTGCGACCGCCCGACCGTGTACGCACGCGCCGAACCCGACGATGAGTACGATAACCCAAAGCCAGATGATCCGTACTTGATTGACGAAGACGAGACCGACATCAACGACGAAGAAGAGTTGGACGAGGACGAAGTCTAGAAGCGCTCGCGTTCCGCTTGAAATTTGAGGCTCCACATCCGGAGTGCTAGCGCACTGGATGTGGAGCCTTTGTAGTCGGAGCCACGGCCGCTAATGTTTACAGGCCGTCCGTCGATTTCTGGCGCAGCAACGAGAGGAACTCGTTGCGTGTTTCCTGCTGCCGAAAAACACCCAACATGGCGGAAGTGATGGCGGCGGAATGCTGCTTTTCAACGCCTCGCATCATCATGCACAGGTGGCGTGCTTCGATGACAACGCCAACCCCCTGGGGTTGAATGGTCTCCTCGATGGCTTCGGCCAGTTGCGTAGTGAGGCGTTCCTGTACTTGGAGACGGCGCGCGAATACTTCGACCAGTCGCGGCAACTTGCTGAGTCCGATCACCTTACCTTTAGGGATGTAGGCGATATGCACCTTCCCGAAGAACGGCAGTATATGGTGTTCGCACATGCTGAACATTTCGATGTCTTTAACGATCACCATCTCGTCGTAGTCGACGGTGAATAGTGCTCCGTTGAGAACGTCGGCTGGTTGCTGCGCGTAGCCGTGGGTGAGGTACTCCAGAGATTGGACTACGCGCCGCGGGGTGTCGGAGAGCCCTTCGCGCGTGGGATTTTCGCCAATGCGGGAGATCATCTCGCGGACGAGGTCTTCAAAGCTGACGTGTTGCAGGCCGTTCAGTTCGTGTTGTTGTGTCTTCATTCGATTTGTGGAGGATACCGCTTTCATTATCTCTCTCTCCCGGCTCAAGTGTTATTTAGCGTCTGGGCGGCGCCGCTCTTGCGTATTCGAATGAGTTATTCGCGGTTTCTTCGACGCGGATACCTTCGAGATGAGCGGGCAACGGAGTTTGGCGCAAAATCTGTTGAATGCGAACGGTGAGATTCTCGGTGGTCGGTACGACTGCGCTGAAATCCTGCAGTTGATTAAGGTTCTGGTGGTCGAAGCGATCCAGAATTTCGCGGGTTATGGTGGAGTCCAAAGCTGCCAGATCGCAGACCATTCCGGTTTCTGGCGCGAGCGGACCGCTCACTGTGACCTCAAGAAAATAGTTATGCCCGTGCCCGTGAGGGTTGTTGCATTTGCCATAAGTCTCGCGATTGACCGCGTCGGACAATGCTGTATTGTGCAGGCGGTGGGAAGCCGAGAACGGATAGCGGCGGGTGAGATATACCTTCATCGCTATTCTCCGTAGTAATCCACAAAAAGGTCGGGCAGTTCGTAGAGGCGCACGCGATACAGTTTGACTGGGTGGAGCTTGGAGTCGAGCCGCTTCCAGATGGCGACGGCGAGATTTTCAGTGGTGGGCTGCAGGGTTGAGAATTCGGGAACTTCCTTGTTGAGATGGCGATGATCGAAATCGTCGAGAACTTCGCGGCTCAGAATGTCTTTGAGAAGCTTGAGGTCGATGACAAAGCCGGTGACGGCATCGACTTCTCCAGCGACCGTGACCTCAAGGGTGTAGTTGTGGCCGTGACCGTTGAGGTTGGCACATTTACCGAAGACACGCTGGTTCTCCTCCTGAGTCCACTCCGGTTTGTGATAGTAATGCGCGGCGGAGAACTCGGCCTTGCGGGTGAGATAGATCATTGCGGCTCCCTAGTTTGGGACGAAATCATTCTACGGCTACTTTGAATTGGATGCGATGGATCGCCCTGCGACTCCGGTCGTGCTGTAGGCACGCCCTCGCCAGGTAACAGTTCCCTTCTCGTGAGCGTTGGCCGACTGGCGCAGGAGCCCGGCAAACAGGTGCAAGCCAAAGATGGAGGCCAGAGTGTTTCCCAGGGAAAAGTGGGCTCGTGCTACGCGAATGTAGAAGAGTGTGAAGTTCAAAAGGGTGAAAAGCCAGAAGATGCTGATCATCACTGGCCAGAACCAGTCGCCAGCTATATCCGAACGTGTGAAATAGAACACCGTCCAGAAAATCGCGATTGCCATGGACAGGAACAGGCGTGTGAACTCCCCGGAACGCTTCTTTGCGAGTTCGCGGGCGTTGGGAAAGAGGACGGCGAGATTCTTGGTCCAGCCGATGCGGAGATCGTCCCACGAACTGTACATGCGGGTGCGAACGGCTTCTCCGGCATAACGGAAGCGAATCTTGCATCCCTGCTGCTTGTAGCGGCGGGCGAGAGCCACATCATCGAGCAGTTCGGTTGCAACCGAGGCGAAGCCGCCGATCCGGCGGTGCGCTGCGCTGCGAACGAGCAGGTACTGGCCATTGGCAGCAGCGTCGGGCAGAGCGGGATCGCTTACACGGCGCGGACTGTACTTCATGGCCAATTCGCCGAAGATCAGAGGCATGAGCAACTGCTGGCGTATTCCGGTCAGAACCTGCCCGGGTGAATAGGAGAGCAGGTCGGCCCGGTGCTCTTCGGCCTCCGTGATGGAGGCGGCCAGAGAGCCTTCCAGATGCTCAGTGTCCGCGTCGGTGAAGAGCAACCACTCGCCGGAGGCCGCCGCCTCACCGGCGACTAAGGCGTTTGCCTTGCCCGTCCACGCGTCGGGCAGGGGCTGACGGGCGTCGATAACATGAACGTCGATGAGGAACTGGTTGAGGGCAATGAACGGACACTGACGGACGCGGGTAAAGCTCTCGGCTATGCTGCGGGTGCGGTCCTTGGAGTCGTCATTGACGATGATGACCTCGAACGGAATCCCTTTTTGCACGACCAGTGAACGCAGACAGCGCTCCAGATTCGCCTCTTCATTGCGGGCCGGAATGATGATGGAGACCTTTGGAACAGAATTAGTCGAAAGTGTGGAGTCCATAATTGGTTGCTTCCGGTTTATTATAAGTGACGTGAACTTCAGCAAACGAATTGCAACTTTTCTGCTATCGGCGGCGCTGGTACTTACACTTGGTTCCTGCCGTAGCTCTGAGCCTTCAAAGATCGGCAGTGCCGCCCCTGACTTTACGGTGAGCGACGGGCAGAAGACGGTGAAACTGAGCCAGTTCCGTGGCAAGCCCGTTCTGCTCAACTTCTGGGCGACATGGTGCTCTCCGTGCGTGCAGGAGGTGCCCGCCCTGGTCGCGCTGCAGCAGCAGATGGGCGACAAAGTCACGATCGTTGCGGTGAGCATGGATGTGGACGAAGACGCCTACAAGGCATTTACCGCGAAGAGAATGCCGGGACTGCTTACGGTGCGTGATCCAGATCATAAATCGAGCGCGCTGTATGGAACATATGCTTATCCTGAGAGCTTTTTGATCGGCAAGGATGGCAAAATTCAGCGGAAGTTTATTGGTGCGGTGGACTGGAACTCGCCTGAAATGCTCGATTATTTCAATAAGCTGTAGAGCGGAATCGTAGATCTATCAAAGAGGGCACGGTGGCGACCGTGCCTTTTCTCTTGGTGCGGCGGGAGCCAAGCGAAACCAAGAGCAAAGTCAACAACCCCACGTTAGCCCAAAGAAGGCGAACGTGGGGCATCAGAGGCTTTATGGGGTGGAAATCAGGAGTGGCTGCATAATCGCGAAGGTCTTGACGGCACTTTGCGTGACTCGGCGAAACTGGTTCACAATCAACTGGGCGATCTTCATGGGCGTGCTGGGCTGGAGGAGATCTGCGGTCGCGGGATCGCGGTCATCCCATTGGAACTGGACTTGCCGGAAGACCCACTTGTTTTCGGTACGCGTAAGAATCGCCGAAAAGCGCAGGGGACGATCCACGGTCGCTTCGTGCAGAACTCCAATGCTGGCAATCCATGCGACATCTCCGGCTGACGATATGATGGACTCGTCCGCGGAGAAGCTAAAGTTACCCCAACCTTCCCAGTCATTCTTAATGAATTCGGAGACGGCGGGATAACCTCGGGCCCATTCGCCGGTGTCGGTGCCGAGAAGCAAAACGTCGCCGTTCCGGGGGAACAGACGCGTCATGAATGCGTTGATCTCTTTGGGGTCTCGCTTGGTGTATCCCTCTTGAAAGGCTCTCAAGGCAACGAGAACTCCCGCCTTCACTGCGGGTGGTGCGTCTCCAGCGGTGCGCAGATATTGGCGGCGAACCTCGCCGGAGGTGCTGCTTTTCAAATGCAGGCACGCGTGGAATCCGAAAACGAAGCCGCCGACCACAAGCAGAGCGATCAAAGACGTGACACACAATACCTTGTACCGTGTCATTTTGCCTCCGAAATCTAATGCGTTTTCTCTACTTTGCAACTCTCCCCGGGATGGTGGCCCCTTCAATCACAGCTTGTTCTACGCGATATCCGCGAGCCTTTAGTTGATTGACGATGCCTTCGCGGCCAACTACGTGCGCCGCGCCAACGACCATGAAACATGATTCCGATGACTGCAGGCACTTTTCAAACTGGTCGGTCATGTGAGGATTTCGGTCTTCGCGCAGGTGCCTCGATAATGTCTTCTGGTCCGGAGATTCTCGGCTTAAATACTCATCGAGTTTTTCAGCCGAGCCTTCGCTCCAAAGCGCCGCAATGTTCGAGCCTTTTTCTTTGGCGCTTTCAGCATCTTTGATGCAGGAACTTAGGAATTTGTCGGAATCCTTTTCGGGCACCTCGGACGCAAGCAATTTGAGTTGCCATGCTGGGTCCTCCAACTGCTCAACGCGCTTGTTGCCGGCTTTCTTCAGAAAATACATGTCAAGGCCCGTCTTTGGATCGAGGCCGGACTTCATCATTGGCAGCAGGGAGACGGTGACTCCTACAGCCCATGGACGGAACCTTGCAATGACCTCGGGCGGCATGCCGTAGGCGGTAAGAAACGTGGCAAGTTTTTCGCGGGTCTCTGGCGTGATGTGCTTGAAGAGGTCGTCGCCTTCCGGATAGATAGCGGTTGCGGCCATCAGTTGCTGCATCTGCTGCGGATCGACCTTGGTCATATCTACTTCAACGATCAGGACGGAAGCGGCATTGAAGGCGTTCTCTACGACCCCAGGAAGCGGATACATCGACTTGTCACCGAGATGGACCGAACCTAGAACGTAGGCGGAGTTTGTCTTCGACGAAATCTTCCACATAAGGAACGGCGCGCCGGGCTTGTAGGCGCTGGATTGGGCGAATCCTACGACAGAAAGGAGCACACAAAAAAAGACGAGAACGAGGTGCCTTGTGGGGTGAGAGCGTTTCATCAGATGACCGCTCCTTTCGTGGATGTGAGTCTATCATCGGCGAAGCTGCACAGGGCTGGGACCGGGCAAAAAAAAACCACCCAGGGTGAGGTCTGGGTGGGGCAATTCTGGCAATTTTGTGCGACTGCCTACAACTTTACGTTGCGCAATCGCAAGGCGTTGGTAATGACGGAGACTGAGCTCAAGCTCATGGCAGCGGCGGCGAAGACGGGGTGCAGCATCCAGCCAGTGAGTGGATAGAGTATTCCTGCGGCGAGTGGAACCCCGAGCGCGTTGTAGATAAACGCGAAAAAGAGATTCTGGCGGATGTTACTCATGGTCGCCTGGCTGAGCCGCCGAGCCCGCAGGATGCCGCGAAGATCGCCACGAAGCAGCGTGATTCCGGAGGTATGCATGGCAATGTCGGTCCCGGTACTCATGGCGATTCCAACCTGAGCCTGAGCGAGGGCGGGAGCGTCGTTGATGCCGTCTCCGGCCATGGCGACTATCCTTCCCTGCTTCTGAAGGCGCTGGATGACCTCGGACTTGCGCTCGGGGAGAACCTCGGCCTCAAAGTCGCGGACGCCAAGTTTGCGGGCGATGGATTCAGCTGTGGTCTGGCTATCTCCCGTGAGCATGACGACGTGGAGACCTTCGCGGGTGAGGTCCTCAAGCGCCATGGCAGAGGTGGGCTTCACAGGATCGGAAACGCCGAAGAGTCCGACGAGAACACGGTCGGCGGCGAGATAGAGCACGGTTTGACCATCCTTGCGCATGGCTTCCGCACGGGAGGAAGCTTCCGGCGAGATAACGACGCCTAACTCCTTCATGAGGGCGGTATTTCCAACCGCAACGTAACGGGCATCTACGTCGCCAAGGACGCCGCGTCCTGGACGCGATTCGAAGCGTTCGACGCGATGGGGACGGAGTTGCGCAGCTTCAGCGGCATGCACGATGGCCGAGCCGAGAGGATGTTCGCTGAGACCTTCGATGCTCGACGCCCACTGCACGAGATCCTCTTCGTTGCTCTGGCGGGTGAGTGCAACTACGGACTCAAGTGTGGGACGGCCTTCGGTGAGGGTGCCGGTTTTGTCTACAACGACGGTGTCGACGTGTTCCATGGCCTCCAGGGCTTCGGCATTCTTGATGAGCACGCCGGCACGCGCACCGCGGCCGGTGCCGACCATGATGGCCATGGGGGTGGCGAGTCCCAAAGCACATGGACACGCAATGATGAGCACGGCTACAGCATTGACGAGTGCATAGGGCAATGCGGGAGCGGGGCCAAAAGCAAGCCAAGCGATGAAGGTGATGACGGAGATGGCGAGAACGGCGGGCACAAAGATGGCTGAAACCTTATCGGCCAGCCGCTGAATTGGCGCCCGGCTGCGTTGAGCTTCGCTGACCAGCCTGACAATTTGCGCCAAAACGGTTTCGCTTCCGACGCGTTCGGCGTGCATCAGGATCGCACCGTTTCCGTTAACGCTGGCGCCGATGACACGGTCGCCGACATTTTTTTCGACTGGAAGCGATTCGCCGGTGACGAGCGACTCATCGACAATGGTGCGGCCTTCAAGCACGCGGCCGTCTACGGGAATCTTTTCGCCTGGGCGGACGCGGATCGATTGTCCTACAGAGACCTGGTCGAGCGGGATATCGCGCTCGCGGCCGTCGGCTTCGACAACGCGCGCCATTTTTGGCGAGAGGTCAAGCAGGGCGCGGATCGCGCTGGAGGTCCGTCCTCGGGCACGAAGCTCCATGATCTGACCGACGATGACCAGAATAATGATGGCCGCAGCGGATTCGAAATACACATCTGGCTGGGTATGGTGAGGCGAGTGCGGAAACAGCGTGGGCCAGAAGGTGGCAATAGTGCTGTAGAGATAACTGGCGCCCACTCCCATGCCGATAAGCGTGAACATGTTGGGGCTGCGGAACTTTATCGACGCAATAGCGCGCTGGAAGAACGGAAGCCCTCCCCATAGCACGACGGGCGAAGCGAGCAGGAGCTGCACCCACGCAACCTTGTTTTCGTTGAGGGCGTGCTGCAGGGGTGTAGCCATATGCAGCATCGCGAGAACTAGCAGGGGTGCGCCAAAGGCAATGCTGACCCGAAGGCGATGCGTCATGTCCACCAGCTCGGGGCTGGGAGCGTCACTGGCTGAGACCGTGCGCGGCTCGAGCTCCATGCCACATTTTGGACACTGGCCCGGGTGATCTTGCCTGACTTCCGGATGCATTGGGCAAACGTATTCGGTTTGCGAGCTGGCCTGTAGAGTTTCAGGCTCCAGGGCCATGCCGCAGGAAGGACATGCGGCCGGTTTTGGAGAGCGGACCTCAGGGCACATGGGGCAAACATAGGAGAGCTTCGCCTGTTCAGCCGGTGCAGGCGGCGCGGACGCAGCTTTCGCCACTGGAGGAGCGGAGGTCGCTACTGGAGATGCCGAACGGATGCCACCGAGCAAAATGTCCGGTGGAGCTCCAGCGTCCTTCATTGGACCGAGTTTTATTTCGGCTAATTTGAAAGCCGGTGACAGATACTTCTCAGGATCCGAACGAAATCGCTCGTTGCACTTTGGATTGCAGAAAAAGTACTCGACGCCTTTGTAGATGTATGAGCCGCCGCGGGGAGAGGTCGTGTCGACCATCATCCCGCAGACGGGGTCCTTTGCTTTTGTTTCTGGCAAGGATGAATTCCCTTTCAGCGCGCGTGTAAGAACCGGGATTGGAAGCAGTACACGGAGCACACAAGTGACTGTATAGTAGATCGTAATCACACCGGATGCATTTTCGTCCGGCAAGATGGCAGAGGAATCAGGATGACCAACGTCGAAATCAGCTACAACTATGGGATGTCGCCGGACGAAGCAGTGATGCGGGGCATTGACAACATCCGCGAAGTGTATGGGATTCGCCGTCTGAAGTTCAACGAACAGTTGCGCACTGTTGCAGTAGAGTATGACGCGACCCGACTGGACCCTGCAACCGTGGCACACCTGTTACGCCGCTCTGGATTGGATTTGAAGTAGATCGGACGACTGATGTCGTGGGATGGCGGTTGCCCGTTCTGTGCGCAATTAGAAAGGGCCCCGCCAAATACCTCAGCAAGAGCCCTTTCATGCGCCACTTCGTCTTGTCCTACATAACTGCACGCGCCGTGCCAAACCTTTTGAAGCCGAAAATGAATAAGTTAGAGCCGCATCAGTGACTATGGCGCCGGAAAACTTTGCGCGGTTGAGTAGAAAAGACACTGTGTACGGGTGCTCGCATTGCGATGCGCTGCGCTCAGGATATCCACAGAACATCCAGGGGCTCAGGTTGCAGAGCAACTAAAGGTATGTGTTATATTGAGTTTGGTCGTTGGCCACAACGATGCAGCAAATTGGAGCGCAACGCTTCAAGATGCGCCCTTAGCTCAGCTGGATAGAGCGTCTGACTACGAATCAGAAGGCCGGGAGTTCGAATCTCTCAGGGCGCACCATCACCACCCCCATTCAAGTTCACCCCGCACAACAGGAAGAGAGTGTCAGCCGGTCTGTCTCATTGCCCGGTGGTAGCACTGACCACTGTCGATCCAATCCTGGAGAACGCGGTATTGATGTTGCTGGCTAGCCCGCCCATGCTGGCAATGGATCCGAATCCAATCAAAGCCGCCGCGAACGCATACTCGATGAGATTCTGCCCGCTTTCATCGCGGTGCAGCTTACAGAGCACGCCCAAGGCGTTTGCCTTCATGATGGTCTCCCCAGAAACGTATTGTTAAATCTGCGCAGCTAATTCGCCCCATATTACGTCTTAAGCTGCACGGTCGCGGTCATTGTGATGATCGTTCTCGCCACCTTCAAGGCATAAATCCGGTGGGAGTGGATTGCCGCTTTCCAGGGCTGCCGGTGCGATGAGGATTCCCATTTCGTCGAGCCACTCGCTAACTTCGTTGCTGCGCCGGATTCGGAGGAACGCTTCCTGCGTAAACATGAAACCTTAGATGCAGGCGTTTGCTGGATGTGCTCTTTTTTCGCATTCGAAAAACAGAATTCGCTGAATTAGCGCTGCCACAAAGTTGTCATAAACGTAGGAGTTCTGGTTTCAGCTTCCCTTTGGTCGGTCAGGTCTCTTACAGTTATCGAACACGGAGTCACCAAATGCGAGTTTTGATTGCCACTTCGAATACAGGTAAGCTGCGCGACTTTGCCGGAGCAGCAGCGGTACACGGCATTGCCGTGGAAGCGTTGGCGAATCTTGCGAACATTCCGGAGCCGGTCGAAGACGGTGCAACTTTCGAGGAGAATGCGCGAAAGAAATCTGAGCACTACAGCCGTTATGCGCCAGGGGCGTTGGTGCTGGCCGATGACTCCGGACTGGCGGTGGACGCGTTGAACGGTGAGCCGGGCGTGTATTCGTCCCGCTATGCAGCCCTCGACGCATCCTGGAGTCCGGGGCTGAATGGGATTGCCGGAAACAGCAATGACGCCGCGAATAACGCGAGGATGCTCCGCGAGTTAGCCGTGGTCGCCGATGCCGAGCGCACGGCGCGTTTCGTTTGCGTCATTTCGGCGGCGCGCGACGGACAAGAGGTGGTGCACATGAGGGGTGAGGCGGAGGGATTGATCCTTCACGAGCCACGAGGGAACATGGGGTTCGGCTACGATCCCCTGTTCTATTTCCCGTCCATTGGAAAGAGTTTCGCCGAACTTACGCCGGACGAAAAGGCGCTATACAGCCACCGCGGCGAGGCACTGCGGAAATTTCTGGAGTGGGCGCGGCAATCTCGCGGGTAAAGACCAGGCGACTACCTGGCCTGATTCCGTTCTCTTTCCAACTCCCGGGCAAACATCTTATCTGCATCAATGGCCACGAATGTTCCCCGGCTGCGGGCGAGTATCACGCCATGAGCGTCGCGGATTTCTCCCGAGTTATGAAGTGAGCGGCCTTCGATCCGCTCAACGCGGCCCTCGGCTACGAGAGGAACGTCGAGAGGTACTGGACGGAAGTATTCGACTTCCATGCGACGCGTGAGAGCGACCTTGTTCATCAGCTTGTTAGCCTTCCCCATTGCCTCATCCAGAATGGTTGCAATGATGCCTCCGTGGGCATGGCCGGGCGGCCCAACAAAGCTGCTGCCAAGCTGAAATTCGCAGACGTAACTCTGGCCATCCAAACCGAGCGCAAATTTCAGTTGCAGCCCATTCGGGTTCGCGGGACCGCATCCAAAACATCCATCACGCTGCCAATTCAGCGAGGGTACGTTATGGTCATGAGCATTCTTCTTCTCTTGCATCAAATGGCGGCTCCGCAGATCAAACACTAAGGGTTCGATTCAGCGTAGACCAATTTGGATTCTGATTGAGAGAGCCGGATCGCGAATCTGCACTCGATAGTGGAATTTATTTTAAGCGGCGAAAGGGTTTTTCAGCATCTAGGAAGGAGATGGCTGGCATGCTTTCTCGCTCCTCCAACAAGCCCGTCCCGGGCGGCGGCAATAGAGGTCCATTCCCTCCGGAACCATCCGGAGGCGGAGGCGGCGGCGGTGGTCGCGGCGACGGCGATGGTGTGCATGGCTTCCGACAACAACTAAAGCGGTACCGCCTGGGACTGCTGTTTACGATCGCGTCGATCGTGATGCTGTTCATCTCCTTCACGACTTTGTTTGTCGCGCGGCGTGGCGCTGGTAAGTTTGACCCGCTCACTGGCGGATTCCAGAGCGACTGGATTCCGGTGTCGCTGCCGATGAAGATTCTGCTGATCAACACAGCTGTGCTGATCCTAAGCAGTGTCGTGATGGAAATTGCAAGAAGAGCAGCACGAATCGAGTCGATACTTGTCCCGATGAGCACCATTCCTGGGGTACGTCCGATTCGGCAGACCTCACTGACGTGGGTGTGGGCAACGACGGTATCGGGATTTGTTTTTCTCTCCGGACAGTACCTAGCGTGGCGACAGTTACATCTACGCGGCTCCTTCCTGGACAGCGGCCCGGCCAGCACATTCTTCTTTCTGCTGACGGGGACGCACGCGCTGCACTTGACCGCTGGCCTGATCGTTCTCCTCTACGCCTGCGTTGCCGCGGGACCAAGACATTCGCTGGAGCGGCGTTGCATAACGCTCGATGTGACAGCGTGGTACTGGCACTTCATGACGGCGATGTGGATGTACGTGCTGCTTGTACTGAAGCTGATGGATTAAGCTAGCGTCCTCATTTGGAGCGGTCGCGGCGCGCGAACTATAATAGAGAGATTCGGTATTCGGCAGATTGCGGACTTAGCGTTTAGCACCGCAATTGAGCCGGTTGGCCGTTCTCATTATGTCCAAGGAAGCGATCGTAGTTCGCGGTGCGCGGGTTCACAACCTGAAGAACATCGACTTTGAGATTCCGCATAACTGCCTGACGGTGGTGACGGGAGTGTCTGGAAGCGGGAAGTCCTCGCTGGCCTTTGACACCATCTATGCCGAAGGACAGCGACGGTATGTCGAATCCCTTTCGGCCTATGCGCGGCAGTTCTTGGAACGCATCGAAAAGCCCGATGTTGATCTGATTGACGGCATCGCTCCGGCGGTGGCCATTCGCCAGAAGAATCAAACGCGCAATCCTCGCTCGACCGTGGCTACGGCTACCGAGGTCTATGACTACCTGCGCCTGCTGTATGCGCGCATTGGCCGGACCTATTGCCCGCAGTGCGGTCAGCAGGTGAAGTTCGACACGGTGGATGAGGTAGCGGAGCGTATTCTCACGCTGGACAATGGTACGCGCGTGCAGGTGCTCTTTCCCCTGTTGCAGCCGGTGGCGGTGGCTCCTACCGAACCTGAGAAGAAGGTTCGCGGGAGGAAGAAGAAACAGCCGGAACCCGATCACAATGCGGTGCTGAAAGAGCGTCTCTTCGAGTTACGGAAGCGCGGGTTTAACCGTCTGTTTCAGGATGGTGAACTGTTCGAGTTTTCGACTCCGGAGTCGCTGCTGGAGATTGACTTCAACAAGCCGGTGTACATACTGCTCGATCGAATTGTGGTGGACGCCGAATCGCGATCACGCATTGTGGACGCAATCGAGAGCGGCTATCGCGAAGCTGGCGAAGTGGTGTTTGAAACGGCTCCTAGCGAAGGGGGGCCAGAGCGGCTGCGGTTTTCTCAACGCTTTGAGTGTAAGCACTGCAATCTGAAATTTGAAAAGCCAGAGCCACGGCTGTTCTCTTTCAACAATCCATTTGGCGCCTGTCCTCGCTGCCAGGGATTTGGTAACACCATCGATTTCGATATGGATCTGGTGATTCCGGACAAATCGAAGTCGCTGGCCGAAGGCGCCGTGGAGCCGTGGACGAAACCCAAGTACAAGCCTCTCGGCACGGAGATGCGCCGCATTGCACGCATGGCGGGGATTCCGCTGGACGTGCCATGGATAAATCTCAAGAAGGAGCAACAGAAACTCATTCTTGAGGGTGACGGGAGATGGTATGGGGTACGTGGCTTCTTCGAGATGCTGGAGAAGAAGAAGTACAAGCTCCACGTGCGAGTGTTCCTGAGCCGCTACCGAGGCTATTCGCTGTGCGGCGAGTGTGGCGGCGCAAGGCTGCGCAATGAGGCGCGCCAGGTGAAGATCGGCGGGCTGGATATTTGCCAGGTTTGCTGCAAGACCGTAGAGGAATCAGCTCGCTTTTTCCGGGAACTGACGCTCACTCGCGAGGAGTCTGAAATCGCCAGCAAACTGCTGGAGGAAATCCGCGACCGCCTGCGCTTCTTGAACGAAGTGGGACTGGAATACCTGACTCTCGACCGGCTGTCGTCCACACTGAGCGGAGGCGAAGCACAGCGCATTCAACTTGCGACTTCGCTAGGCTCGCGGCTGGTGGGCACCTTGTATGTACTGGATGAGCCCTCGATCGGACTGCACAGCCGCGATACTGCGCGACTGGTTCACATCCTCCAGAGCCTGCGCGATCTGGGAAACACGATTCTGGTTGTGGAGCACGATCCCGAAGTGATGGCTGCGGCTGACGAAATTCTGGACCTTGGTCCGGGTGCGGGCGAACACGGTGGCAAGCTTGTAGCGAACGGTAGCTATGACGAGATCCTGGCGAACCATCGCTCACTCACTGGCCGGTATCTCAGTGGCGATTTGCAGATTCAGATTCCGCAGCAACGGCGCTCAAGCGGAAAGCAGTTCTTGCGGTTACGCGATGCACGCGGACACAACCTGAAGAATGTGGACGTGACGATTCCTCTCGGCATGCTGGTCGCGATCACGGGCGTCTCCGGATCGGGGAAAAGCACACTGGTGCACGACGTTCTCTACCAGCGGCTGGCTGAGATCAAGCGACAACCGACCGGCGGGATGAGCGAAGGCAGCGTGGGAGAGCTGGAAGGCGAGCAGTGGCTGGACGAGGTGCAACTGGTGGATCAGTCGCCGATTGGACGCACGCCCCGTTCGAATCCGGTCACCTACATCAAGGCCTTCGATCCGATTCGCGAGGTCTTCGCTTCCCTTCCCGAGTCTATAAAACATGGCTACACGGCGGGATATTTTTCGTTCAACATACCGGGCGGACGTTGCGACACCTGCTCCGGCGACGGCACCGTTACGGTGGAAATGCAGTTTCTGGCTGACGTGGAACTGATTTGCGAAGACTGCAAAGGCACACGATACAAGCCGGAAATTCTTGCCGTACGCTACCGGGGCAAGAACATCCACGAAGTGCTGAATATGACCGTGAAGGAAGCGCTCAGCTTCTTCAACGGCGTTCCGAAACTGATGGACAAATTGCGGGTGCTGGAAGAAGTGGGACTGGGATATCTGCGCCTTGGGCAGTCCGCTACCACGCTGAGCGGCGGCGAAGCGCAACGCATGAAGTTGGCGGCGCACCTTCAACCTCATGGACGAGACAGCTTGCGTAAGAATCCGGACGGCACGATGGCAAAGCGCAAGTCGCACATGCTGTACATTTTCGACGAACCAACGACTGGCCTGCACTTTGACGATGTGAGCAAGCTGCTGGCGTCCTTCAAGAAATTGATCGATGCCGGCGGGTCAATCGTCGTGATCGAACATAATCTGGACGTGATCAAAGTCGCGGATTGGGTCATCGATCTCGGTCCAGAAGGCGGTGAACGTGGGGGAGAAGTCGTTGCTACAGGCACCCCCGAAGAGATCGCGGCAAACCCTCGCTCCTATACAGGACAGTGGTTGCGCAAGGTCCTTCCGCTGCAGGCCGTCGTATCTTGAGGATGTTTGTGAGGAGTTTCGTGAGGAACGTACCGTGAGACTGCGCCTCTTCGCCGCTGCTGCCATGCTGTTGCTGTTTCCATCTGCCGCGTTTTCGCAAAAAGTCGCTACGCACAGTGGCGGAGCGAAAGAAGCTATTACTCGCGCGGAAAGTGCAATGGACCAGCAGCAATGGCCTGAGGCGGAGGCAATTCTGCGCAAGCTGGTGGCCGCCAATACCAAGGATGCCCGGGCCTGGTTCGACCTCGGCTACGTCATGCACGCACAGAAGAATTATCCGGAGGCAATCGCCGCCTACCGCGGCGCCGTGGATGCGCAACCTACAAGTTTCGAATGTAATTTGAACCTAGGAATGATACTTGCGCACGAAAATGAGCCGGATGCATCTAAGTACCTGGAGACCGCCACTCACTTGAAACCAACAGGTGAACATCCACAGAGGTCGCTCTCGCGGGCATGGGCTGCGCTGGCGCAAGTGCAAGCAGCCAAGGCTCCCGAACGCACACTGGATTCGTGGTCCCATGCAGTGACGCTGGCACCTGACGACACACAGAATAGATTGGCATTGGGCGAGGCACTGGAGAAGGCTGGGGATAGGGCCGGAGCCGAGAGAGAGTTTCGCAAGGCAAACGAGTTATCGCCAAACTCCACGGACGCACTGGCGGCATTATCCAATCTGTTCATGCGCAGCGAACGGCTGCCGGACGCGGAAGAGATGCTGCGTAAACTCGTAGGCAAATCGCCCCAGGATGAATCAGGGCACTTACAACTTGGGCGCGTGCTGAGTGCGCAGAAGAAAGACGCCGAGGCCGCAGCGGAGTTGCAGAAGGCGGTGGAGCTTCGTCCTGACGACTGGGACGCTGTACGCGAGCTTGCCTTTGTGCAAGAACGCAACAAACAATACCCTGCTGCGGAATCTAGCTATCGCGCGCTGCTTGTTCATTTTCCAAATGACGCGGAGGTGCACAATGGCCTCGGTTCGGTGCTGTTCAGGCAGTTGAAATATGCGGAGGCGCAGAATGAATTTCTGGTCTGCATTCGTCTAAAGCCGGATTGGGGTGAGGCGTATGGACAGCTTGCCCTTGCGGCATCGGGCAACAAAGATTACCAGCTTGCCATCAAGGCATTAGACGAGCGAAAGAAGCTGATGCCCGAGCTCCCCAGCAGTTACTTTCTGCGCGCAACCTGTTACGACCATATGCGACAGTTTGCCGAGGCGGTGGAGAATTACAAGGCTTTTCTGGCGGCCTCCAACGGTCAGTTTCCTGATGACGAATGGAAAGCACGGCATCGGCTGGTTGCAATAGAACCCGAAGCCAAAAGGAAAAAATGAGAACGCCGCGTATAGTTCAGACTTGCCTGCTGCTGCCGGTCTTTTGCGCAGCCGGATTTGCGGCGTTGTCTGACACTTCTTCGCAGCCACAGGCCCCCGCCACTTCGGAACTGGAACAGAGGGCCGACCACGCAAGTGGCGCTGACTGTAGCCACTTGTCCATGCAAGCCTCACGCCAGTTGCTGGAAGAAGCGAACCGGCAGTTCGGCGCTGGAAACGTGAAGGCCGCGCATGAGGAAATCGATAGCTCCGTACGCTATGCCCAGCGTTCGGTGGATTGCTCATTGCAGGTGCGAAAAGCCGAGAAGTCAGCGGAGATCGAACTTCGAAAACTGATCCGCAGGATGAAAGATGTAATGCAGACCTTGGATTCCGAAGATCGCCCGCATCTATCGCAAGCAATTGCAGAGTTGGAGAAACAACGGAACAGAGTTCTGCACGGGTTATTTGGTGCGGCCGCCCCAGGCGGGGCCACGGAGAAGAAGCCTTGAAGATTCTGATCGCTATTCTTCTTGCCTGTTTTTGCGTTGGAGCACAGGCCCAGGTTCGTCATGACCCTTTGAATGCCCGCGAAGTGGAACAGATGCGGGAGACCGCGCAGGACCCCAAAAAGCGTATCGAGCTTCTCATATCCTTTTCCCGTGACCGCATGCTGGCCGTTGAGCGCCTGCGCAGCAGCAACAAACCAGGTCTCGACGATGGAGCCAGGGTCGCGGATCTGCTTGGCGATTTGGCGGTCCTGATCGATGAACTCGATGACAATCTCTCGATGTACAACGGACACAGTGAGGACCTTCGCCGGCCTCTGCGCCATGTGATCGATGCCGAAGCTGAGTTTCAGCAGAAGCTGAAAGTGTTGGGCGACAATGCATCGCCACTACAGAAGCGGCGCTTTGCCGCGGCACTGGATGATGCCTCTGATTCCCTGCGTACCAGTACCGAAACTGCGCGCGCCATGCTTGCCGATCAGATTGAAAAGAAGGGTGAGGAAAAGAACAAAGAAAAGCTCGATCGCCATGACGCCAAGCAAGCACCTCCCTCCATCGGCGCGGAGCGCTAGTTGCCTCCCGATTACACCGGAACGGGCGGACAAGGGCCACACTAAGCTGGGCGCGGCGGGATTCGCAGACTGGAGAGCTTCGCTTCTGGTAATCTGGAAATACTTTGAAGGATTCGTTGCTGCCACTGCTGCATGAGACGTATCGGGAACTCCGGCCACGCGCGCCTATTCCAGAATTCGATCTTCAGTTCTATCCCTTTGCCAACATTAACAACACCATTCGACTGGCGGAGGGTCGGATGAAAGTGCGTCTCTCCGACCTGCTGGAAGGCGCGCCCGAGCCGGTGCTGAAAGCCATCGTTCACATCTTGTTGGCGAAGATTTATCGCAAGCCCATTGACACTGGACACACCTCGCGCTACCGGCGCTATATTAGCTCCCACACTATGATGGAAAAAGCCCAGCAGGTGCGGCAGCTACGCGGGCGTAAGCGGTTGGAATCGGCGCAGGGGATCTACTATGATCTAGACGAAGTTTTTGACACGCTGAACGTTCGCTTCTTCCATGGGCTGCTGGGCCGGCCACAGATGAGTTGGAGTGCTGAACGTGCGCGGCATCTGCTGGGCCATTACGATCCGGCGCATAATGCCATCATCATCAGCAAAGTATTCGATCAGGCCCGGGTGCCACGGTTCGCGATGGAGTACATCGTCTATCACGAAATGCTTCACTTGAAGCATCCGGTGAGGATGCGCGGCAGCCGTCGTTGCGTCCACGGCAAGGAATTTCGCGAGGACGAAAGAGCCTTCCCTCACATTGACGAGGCAAGGCTCTTTCTGAAAACGCTATAGAGCAGATATCCGCGGATCAGGCGCTAGGTCCGGTATCGTCCGAGATCATCGTCGCTTAATCCTTCCAGCCAGCGCCGTAGATCATCTCCGGTGATGCGCCCGGTGGAACCGGTTGCGATACGCGAACTCTGCAACACCTCCTCATCCACAAAGATCGGGCAATCGGTACGCATGGCCAAGGCGATCGCGTCGGAAGGACGCGAGTCGATCACGAGGGGCTCGCCATTGCGCGTGGCCCAGATCGCGGCGTAAAACGTGTCATTGCGCAGTTCCGTGACCACTACACGTTCCACCGTTGCACCTAGGCCGACGATTGCGTTCTTCAGCAGATCATGCGTCATGGGGCGAGGCGGCGAGACCTTTTCGATCTCCAGCGCAATAGCATTGGCCTCAAACACTCCAACCCAGATCGGCAGCACGGAATCGCTATTCACGTCTTTGAGAACGATGATGGGCATGTTGGTCGTTGGATCCAACATAAGTCCGCGAATTCGCATTTCGACTTCCACTCATTCCTCCCTCTACGATTGACGTCAACGGTCAGACTATCTTGAAGACCGGCTCACAACTTGGAACTTCGACGATGGACACCATTTCGCCAACCAAACTGTTAGGATGCGCACGGACTACGAGAACGTTCGCATAGCTTCCAACCTTTGGTGCTGCCATGCCCTCAGGAACCGTGAAATTCAAAGTTTTGTTCTGAGAAGTGCGGCCCGTGACCTGATCGCGTGCAGGCTGAAATCCTTCAACCATTACTTCAAGCACCTGGCCCACGTGCCCAGCATAACTGATGCGCTGAATTTCGCGCTGGCGCTGGTTGAGAATCGCCAACCGCTGCGTCTTCTCCTCTTCGGTAATTGCATTCTCCATGGCAATCGCTGGAGTGTTTGGACGGGGCGAGTACTTGAAGCTGAACACTGCGTCGAACTGTACTTCGTCCAGCAGCGTAACTGTCTGCTCGAATTCCGAGGGGGTCTCACCCGGGAATCCAACAATCATATCGGTGGTGATGGAAATTGACCGGTGCCGTGCAGCACGAATCCATCTGATGCGTTCCAGATACTGCTCACGCGTGTACTCGCGTTCCATTGCAGAGAGCACTCGCGTGGAACCACTCTGCACGGGAAGATGGACGTGGTCGCAAAGGGTGGGCACGGAGTTGATCGCTTCGACTATTTCGTGAGTGAAATGTCGAGGATGCGAGGTAGTGAATCGAACTCGACGGATTCCGGGAACCTGTCCAACTTCGGCGAGCAGCTCGGCAAACGTGAGATGGCCAAGCGGATCGCGATAAGAGTTCACGTTTTGGCCGAGCAACTGGATCTCTGTAAGGCCATTGTCAACGATCCGGCGCGCCTCCTCCAGCACGGAATCCGAGGTGCGGCTGCGCTCGCGTCCGCGGGTGTAGGGGACAACGCAGTAGGCACAGAATTTGTCGCAACCTTCGATGATCGTAATGTAACCCCGATGAGGATTGGTGCGCGCGGTGAACTCGGTCTCAAAAGTCTCTTCGGTGTTGCGGTCATCCAGTCCGGTGGCGCGCTCTCCGTGCTCGATCTGCACCAGCATCTCCGGCAGATTGCGATAGCTGGCGGAACCAGCAACCAGGGAGACATGGGGCGCTCGCTCGAAGATGCGCTCGCCCTCCTGCTGTGCGACACAGCCGATCACTGCGAACTTCTTCCCCTGCTTTTGCAGCCGCTTGAACTCGGCTAGGCGATGGAATACCTTCTGCTCCGCCTTATCCCGGATCGAGCAGGTGTTATAGAAGATGAGATCGGCATCCTCGACGGACTGTACCTGTCGATATCCCTGCGAGACGAGCGAACCCGCGACTTTCTCAGAGTCGTGGAAGTTCATCTGGCATCCGAAGGTTTCGATAAAGAATGTCTTCTGCTGATCAAAACTCACTACACAGATCCTTGCGGCTCAATTTCGACAAACCCGCGCGAGCCTTGCGCGCCGTGAGAAACCGGCGCAGGGCGAGTACGCCATCTACTCCCCACCCTCGCTCTTTCCGTCATTATCGCAGATTATCGGGTAGGGCAGGCGCAAGCCAAAATACCTCTCCAAATCAAGGTTGCCCAGCCAGAGCACTGTGGATAACCCAAGTTGACGAAAGCACTTTAAAGAACTTATGATCAAAACCGTCGCACTCAGCACGAACTGCGGCATAGCTATGCTGCCCCCTCGTTCAACGGTAGGACACCTGCCTCTGGAGCAGGGTATCGGGGTTCGAATCCCTGGGGGGCAGCCAACCGCATCCCATCCCCGCATTGCTCCCGCATAATTCAGCAGACCAGATTCACTCCAATCCCTCAGCATTTTGCGATCCGTAGTACCTACATTACGTACGTAACTTGTTCAACTCCGAGCATTCCAAGAAAATTCATCTACTCACCTGATGAATCTCTTCGCGTGTTAACGCTGAAGGGGCGTCTTATTCGAACTCGCGAATGTGTATTCGGAGCAGCAAGGTATGCAGGGCTGCAAGCCTGTTCCACCTGAAGGTTGGAGGATGAATTCAGAGTGTCAAACCGTACGCTGGATCAATTCACGAAGGTAAGTCGCGAGTTATGGCTCGTTTTCTCGCTATTTGTGATCGCAGCTCTGTGCAATTTTCTAATTGCCAATCGCGGCATCCTACTCAGCTTCTATACGTTTCCGACCCTGTTTTCCGCCTACCACTACGGACGCCGTCATGCTGCAATGACTGCAGTAGCCAGCATCTTGCTCGTGGTTTGGATAACAATTGTGAACCCTAATCTATTCGAGCACAGCCTAGAGACGATCGGCTCGCAGAAGTGGTTCGATGTCTCTGTATGGGGCGGCTCGTTGATTCTTACGGCTCTCGCGATGGGCACATTGTACGACCGCAATTCTTCTCGAATGCGTGAGTTGCGCTCCACTTATAACGGCGTGCTGATGATCCTGCAGCATTTCATCTCCAAGGATTCCTATACGCAGAACCATTCGTATCGCGTCTCGATTTACGCTTCGATCATCGCCTCGGAGATGGGCTTCGACGAGGACCGCATTGAAGACGTGCGCGCAGCTGCACTGCTGCACGACATTGGGAAACTGGACATCAGCCGAGACATTCTCTACAAGGCCGCAAAACTGGATACGCATGAAGAACAGACGATGCGGGAGCACGTGCAAAAAGGAGTGAACATCCTGAAACCGGTCGGGGGTTCCTTGAGCCGGGTGCTGCCGATCATCCTGTCACACCATGACCGGTTCAATGGCTCAGGTTATGGCGAGAAATCCGGGAATGCGATTCCGCTGGAGGCTCGGATACTGTCGGTGGCCGACAGCTACGACGCAATTACGAGCGACCGCCCATATCGCAAGGGACGCTTACCATTCGAGGCGCGCGAAATTCTGGAACGAGGCTCGGGATCCGAATTCGATCCAGATGTGATCTTCGCTTTTGTACGAGCGTTTCGTAATCAGCAGATGGAAATCCCCGATGTGGTGGTCTAACGGGAAGCAATGATTTGGGTATCGACTTAATCCAAACTTACTGAGTCAGGCGGAGATATCTCGTCTCAGGAATACAGATATGTCCTCCTTAAATTTATGCGAGGTTACCCATTGAGATGTTCAATTACTGGGCCTGCCCGACTTCCGAAGAGATTCCCGCTTTTCTCGGGTGATTTCGTTTCGAATCGTATTACGAGGTCACGTTACGAAAGTTCACTGCCTCCAGATATGTTGCTACGTGTCCACATTACTGCAGTGTTACAATTCGACCAATTCAGAGTCACTGAAACTTGTCTGCCGAGACTATAACTCTGAGGAAATAGCTCGTTGTGGAAAGAGTGGGTAAAGAGCCCGTTCGCGAAAACGCAGTGAGTACCCTGCCCCCCGTTCGCTGCGGTCTTCATCATCATCGAGGTACTGGTGCAGCAATCGTACGTTTATAGAGCTTGGCATGACTGAATGGCATTAGCTCTGGTTTCGCGTATTGCAGTTTCGCCTGTCCTTTACTGAGAGAGGATGTGGCGAGGAGATTCGAATGAACTCGAATAAGCAACCCGATTTCCGGCTGCTGATTGTGAATGCAGAAGACTCAGTCCACGCCGATCTAAAGAAATATCTGCTTCCCATGCCGGATCGGACTACTCTCGCCGACGATGAACCCGGTCTTCCTTTGAAAGCGGCAGAGCGCAATCTCGTGTTTGAGATTGATTCTGCCTTCGATGGACGCGAGGGTCTTGCCAAGGTCGAGAAAGCGCTGGCCTCGGATTCTCCGTATGCGCTGGTCTTCGTTGATACTCGGCTGCCAAACGGCTGGGATGGAGTCGAGACGGTTTCGCATCTCCTGAAAAAAGACCCCAAGCTGCAGATCGTGATTTGCACCGCATATTCTGATTACAACTGGCGAAACTGGCGCCGTATTACAGAGCGCCTCGGCATCTCCAACAACCTCGTCATCCTCAAGAATCCTTTCGATCCCATCGAAGTCACACAACTGGTACACATGATGACTGCAAAATGGGCTTCAGCCCGGCAGGCGAGGATGAAGATTGAAGAGATGGATCGGCTGGTTGAGGAGCGCACTGTGCAGTTGCGATCCACCGTTGCAGAACTGGAGAAAGCAAAAGAATTGGCAGAGTCCTCTGCCCTGCAAGACCCGCTGACCAAACTACCAAATCGGCTGATGCTTCAGAACCGGCTGACGGTGGCGTTACAGCAGGCCGCTCGGGACAACAAGTATTTGTACGCGCTGTTGTATCTTGACCTGGACCGCTTCAAAGTAATCAATGACAGCCTGGGACATGTTGCGGGCGATGAACTGCTGATTCAAGTAGCGGCTCGCCTGGAATCGGGCCTACGTGAGGGCGGTCGGCGGCGTCCTGGTAGCCGCGATGTGGTCGTTCGGCTCGGTGGCGATGAATTCGCTATTTTCCTGGATGGAATTCGCGACACAAGCGATGCTCTTCGTGTGGCAAATCGCATTAGCACCTTGCTTTCGGCTCCATTTTACTTGCGGGGGACATCCGTCACTAGTTCTGCAAGCATAGGACTCACCACTGGCGAGAGCGGATATACAAGCAGCGACGCTATGTTGCGAGATGCCGATACCGCTATGTACCGCGCCAAAGCCATAGGGCGCGGAGGCTGCATGTTATTCGATGACAGCATGCACCGCCACGCCGTAGAGCGGCTGCGCATGGAGTCAGAACTTCGTCAGGCACTTGAGAAGAATGAGTTTTTCTTGTGCTATCAACCTATTGTTTCGCTTGCAAGCGGCCACATAGAAGGCTTTGAGGCGTTGCTGCGGTGGCAATCGGCGAAGCACGGCCTGATGCACCCGAAAGACTTCGTTCCGCTGAGCGAAGAAACAGGCTTGATTATCCCCATCGGTGCTTGGGTCCTGCGTGAAGCCTGTCAGCAGATTCGGCGCTGGCAAGATCGCTTTGGCCGCCAATCTGGCCTTCGCGTAAGCATCAATCTCTCGGCCCGCCAATTTCTGCAGCCCGATCTTGTAAGCACCATCGAGAGCGCTCTTCGTGAAGCCGGCATCGACGGCAAGAGCCTTCGTCTGGAACTCACTGAGAGCATGACGATGGAAGATCCGAAGCGCACGTCCTTCGTTCTAGCCCAACTACAGCAACTCGGAGTTTGTCTCAGCATCGACAATTTCGGCACTGGTTCCTCTTCGCTGAATTACCTCCATCACTTCTCTGTCGATACCCTCAAGATCGACCTCTACTTTGTCGGCAATATGGGACTTGAAGAGCGCAATCTGAATATCGTGCGCACCATCGTAAGCCTCGCCCACAACCTTCATATGAGAGTGGTCGCCGGAGGGGTGGAAACCACCGAGCAGGTCAATCTGCTGATGGGCATGAATTGCGATTCGGTCCAGGGATTCTACTTCTCTCATCCCATGCTCCCGGCAGAAGTCGAAGCTCTTCTGGGGACGAGCCTGGGATTCCGTATCCTGGCAAGAGGCGCGGAGCCGAGCACGGCGCGTACGGACGGAATGTAATTGCGATCGGGTTTTCTTCCGGCGTTGAGCCCGCTTCCCGCAGAGTATCTCTTGTGCATCTTATATTTTCGGGCGCGTGTTTTGCCGCTCGGTCGAATGAAACACAAATGTGAAATTCGCATAGGAACCTCAGGCTGGCACTACAAGCATTGGATTGGACGCTTCTATCCCGATCACATCTCGGGCTCGGAGATGCTGAGTTACTACCTCCAGCATTTCGACACGGTAGAGGTGAATAACAGCTTTTATAAGCTCCCGGATTTTTCAACGTTCCTCTCCTGGCAGGCCGCGACACCTGCCAACTTCCGTTTTGCAGTGAAGGCGAGCCGCTTCATAACTCACAACAAAAAGTTGAAGGACCCCGAACACGCGTTAAACAACCTGCTGCCGCGGGCCGAAGCTCTCGGCGCTAAACTAGGTCCGGTACTCTTTCAGCTTCCCCCCCGTTGGACGCTGAATCTGGCGCGCCTCGAAGAGTTTCTCACTGCCCTGCCCGCCTATCACCGTTACGCCTTCGAGTTCAGGGAACAAAGCTGGAACACGCCGGAAGTATTTGAGCTGCTGCGATCACACAACGCGGCGTACTGCATTCATGAACTAGGCGGCTATCGTTCTCCGGTCGAAGTCACTGCGGACTGGAGCTACATCCGCCTGCATGGTCCGGGAGCGAGATACCAAGGGAGTTACTCTCACCGGGTGTTGAGCCAGTGGGCTGCACGAATTGCCACTTGGAGTAAGTCGCTGAAAGCCGTTCACGTCTATTTCGATAATGACGATTCCGCTTACGCTGCTTTGAATGCCTTGGATTTGAAGCGCATGCTCCGCGACCATCTTGCGAAGCCAAACATTCGAACGGCTGCTTAGGCTCTTCCTGTTAAGCGGCTTCGGAGCGGTGAAGACGTTCTGCTACCTGCAGGATGCGTGAAAAGGTAAACGCCTGAAGCTCGTTCACATTTCGAACAGAACTCTTCTACCTGAACCACAGCGACCACACAACGTCCACCATCGTATGCGTCATACTTGAGGCGAGCAGTTGCCGCCGAGCGCGCCACGCTCGTCCGTAAAATACTCCCGCAACGGTGGCTAGCAAAACGTAGCGCCAGTTGAAGACCGCACCTTTGTTGAAATGCGAGAGGCCGAACAGCACGCTGGCGATTACCAGAGCACTGATGCGTCCGACGCGCGGTTCCAATAGGTTCTGCAGAATGCCGCGGAAGAATACCTCCTCGGGCACGGCGGTTAGTAGAAAAGTGACAAGCACTCCCACTGCGATGTGTGCTGCCGAGTGTACACGTGGATGGAAGCTGATGAAGTGCAGAGCAAAACCCAGGCCGAAAGCAAACGGAGTAAACAAGAGCCACTCGCGCCCGGCGATAGCGAAGGCACTCGGCTCAGGAGCGAACGAGTACCCAGCGCCCTCGACGCCTCTTACCACGAGGAACAGATAAAGCGCTATGTCGCAGAGGTAAAGTTTGGGCAGGCTTCCGAGTCCCGGATGCGCCCACGCACTGCTGAATACGCGCAGTTCCAGCAGGAGCGCCAGCGCGCACAGCACCAACACATCATTCCAGACGAGTTTCTGTACTCTCGGAGCCGGGGCAAGCACCGCACTCAGAATGACCGGCGTAAATGAGAGCGCGAATGCAAACCACCACTGGAACTCGTGCAAGGGTATTGCGTAAAGAATGTATGGAATGACCATCGCAGATGAAGCAGCAACCCGCATCCAGGTTTTCTGCATAACTGCACGGAGACGTGCCCCGGCTCCAAAGGCGAAAAACCACAGCGGCGCAAGCAGCAGCGCGAATCCGGCAAAGGCCGGAACCAGCGGCGCGGAGAGCGCATGTGCCCATGGCAAGGACTGCAGTTCCAGCCAGAACGCAACGAGCAGCAGCGCAAATGCTGAGGGAATCAGCATGCGGCGGAGCGAATGCGCCAAGGTTTCGTCCATAGTCATCTTCCCATCCTGCTACATGGGTTGGATGAGCAAAGGATCAAGCTCGTCCGGCAAATTCTCGCGTTTCTGTGGATACTTTGACCTTCTCACCCGTCTTGATAAACGGAGGAACACGGATTTCTATTCCGGTTTCCAGTTTGGCGGGCTTCGTCACGTTACCTCCAGCGGTATCGCCGCGAACTGCGGGCTCCGTATACGTAACGTCCAACTCCACGTGCGTAGGCAGTTGCAACCCGATGGGATTGCCGTTGTACTTTTCCAATTCTATGATTGCGCCCTCGATCAGAAAATCGAGTGCGTCGCCCATCATATCTCCGGTCAGGGTAAGCGTCTCAAAGCTCTCCTGATCCAGGAAGTGGGAGCCATCTCCATCACTGTAAAGGTACGACGCCTTCACCGTCTGCAGGTCGGGATCTTTGAACTTGTCACTAGCCTTGAAGGTCTTGTCAAATACTGCACGAGTAAGCAGGTTCCGCATCTTCAGGCGAACCAGCGTCTGGCCGCCCCGCGCTGTTGGCGTATTGACTTCTGCTTCCAGGCAGACAAACGGGGTGTTCTCGAACTCGAAGTACATCTTTCGCTTTACGTCGATGGCGTCGATCAATGCGGCCATGATTCCCTCGATATAGGACGGAGCGGGCTATCTCACCGCTCCGGTACCCTTCTGTAAGTAGTGCAACGCCTTCTAGGATAACAGGTGGATACAGAAACGCCGGTCATGGGTTACAGTCGCGCGGTGGATAGAAGATACAGACCTAGAGTGGAAGTGATGCGAGGAAGCTCTGTGCAATCGCGGCTACATCCTCCTTCCTGCTATCTGCCGCGTAGTTCATCTTCCGCATCTCCTCCGCGCTGATCTTTCCAGCCAATCGTGCGACCGCCTCTCCGATTGCGGAATGATCTTTGAGAGATGCCCCTCTCACGATGGGAACTGCGTCGTACGGAGGAAAGTATTTCCGATCGTCGTCCAACACCGCGAGGTCGAGAGCTTCTATCAGTCCGTCCGTATTTGCCCCTACTATGACATCCACGCGCTTTGCCTGAATCGCGCGATAAAGCAATCCGAGATCCATGACCCGAGGAGCTTCGGAAAACTTGAGCTGATAAGTACTCGCCAATCCCGAGTAACCGTCGTGGCGTTCGATAAACTCATAACCAACTCCCAACCGCAGATTCGGCGCAACCTGCGCAAGTTCTGATAGAGTCTTGATCGATAACCGCCGGGCGTCATCACCGCGCATAATAACTGCGAAGCTATTGTTGAATCCAAGTGGCTGCATGACCTCCAGATCGAATCTGTGGCGGTACTCTTCCCTGACGCGCTCCACAACCAGACTGTGATCCGCGCTCAGTTGCTCCTTCAGAATTGCGCCGAGAGCGGTTCCGGTGTACTCCACGTACATATCGATTCGACCCGCGATGAGCGCTTGATGGCAGATGTAAGTCCCAGCAAGAAAGAACCTGCGTTCGACAGGAGTGCTGGAAAGGCCTTCCAGCGTCTGCGCCAGTATCTCGCCGAGGATAAGCTGTTCGGTAAAGTTTTTTGACCCTATTGAAATCTGTTTGCTGCGTGAAACGCAGCCAGCGAGCGACATGGCGAGCAGACCAGCGGTGAACATGCGACGATTCATCAGTGAATCCTGCGCTGCACTAACTGCTGGATTAGTCCCAATCCGAAATCAGCGATGAGCGCCATAAGCGCGGCAGGGATTGCGCCCGCCAGAATGACATGCGTGTCGACCATCGCCAGTCCACGAAAGATGAATTCACCGAGACCACCGGCACCAATAGCCGCCGCGATGGTCGCCACGCCAATGGTGATAACCGTCGCAACTCGCACTCCGGTCAGAATCACCGGCATGGCAAGCGGCAGTTCGATATGCCAAAGCATTTCCCTGGAAGTCATGCCCATCGCCGCCGCCGCCTGCCTTACGGGAGCATCAACGCCAGTGATCCCGACATAGGTGTTGCGAACGATGGGAAGCAGCGCATACAGGACTAGCGCAGTGATGGTTAACCGCTCTGCCCTCACTCCCAACCACGGCAGTGGAAGCAGCAATCCAAACAGTGCAAGGCTTGGGATCGTCTGAATCACATTTGTCGAACCCAGGATGAGTGCCTTCCATTTGGGACGGCGCGTCAGCACGATCCCAAGCGGCACACCGACAAGGATAGCCAGCACCATGGAAACAATGACAAGCCACAGGTGCTCGGCTGTGAGCGTTGCAATCTCGCGACGGTGATTGTGGACGAACTCGAGCACAGCAACTCCCTCATGCTTGAAGAATTTGTTGGCTAATCCTGAATGCGTCGATATAGTGCTTCACATGCGTGTCGCTAGAGGTAACGAATTCCTGCGGCGCATAGACTCCATGAAGCTTGCCTGATTCCATGAGTGCGATTCGTGAGCCAAGCAACAATGCTTCTCCCACGTCATGCGTGACGAAGACGATTGTCTTCGCCAGCTTCTGCTGCAGCGATTTGAATTCGCGCTGGATTTCGGCGCGGGTAATCGGATCAAGGGCACCGAAAGGCTCATCCATCAGCAGAATCGGCGGATCAGCGGCAAGCGCCCGTGCCAACCCAACCCGCTGCTTCTGTCCGCCCGAGAGCTGGTCAGGGTAACGCCGGGCGAATTCACGCGAGGGCAACCCTACAATCTGCAACACCTCCTGGACGCGCGACGCAATTCTCTGCCTCTCCCAACCTTCGAGCATTGGGATGACTGCAATATTCTGTTCCACTGTGTAATGAGGAAAGAGGCCAACGTCTTGAATTGCGTATCCGATATGCCGACGCAGTTTAATTACATCCCACTGTGTTGTCGCTGTACCCTCGACGCGCACCTCGCCCGCAAAGGGTACGAGCATCCGGTTTATCAAGTTTAGGCATGTGGTCTTGCCTGAGCCGCTCCGGCCCAGCAGCATCAAAGTTTCACCAGAGTTGATTGCGAGATTCAGCTCACTGAGCAGCTCACGTCTATCGTCCACGCGGTAATGCACGTCCACAAATTCAACCACGTGTTCGGAGCGATTCCTCATCGGCAGTAAACGAATGGGCCGCTATGCGCGGCCCAACTCTCTTTCAGACTAGATACCACGTTCACCCACGAGCACTGAGATCTAGCCACTACCCTCCAACGATATCGAAAAACTACTCCGCTAGATTGAGAGCGCGTTTGAAGGAGCCACGCTCGTTCTTGATTTTTTCCTGCAGCAAGGTAATGGCATAGATGAGCTGCTCTGGGCGCGGTGGGCAGCCGGGCACATAAACATCTACCGGAATCCATTGATTCACGCCCTGCACGATGGCGTAATTATTGAATACGCCGCCCGAGGTAGCACAGGCGCCCATGGAGATAACCCACTTAGGCTCAGGCATTTGCAGGTAAAGTTGGCGAATGACCGGCGCCATTTTCTGCGAAACACGCCCGGCAATAATCATGAGATCGGATTGGCGCGGCGAAGGGCGAAACACTTCAGCACCGAAGCGGGCAATATCAAAGCGAGATGCCCCCATCGCCATCATCTCAATGGCACAGCAGGCAAGTCCAAAGGTCATGGGCCAAATCGAGTTCTTGCGAACCCAGTTCACGGCTGAGTCGAGCGTGGTAAGGACGAGGCCGTCCTGCTCATGGCTGCCGCCGTAGGTGACCTGCGCAATGCGAGCTGGGCTTTGTGGATCGCCCGCCAAAGCTTCAAAGCGTTCGGTTCCAGTTATATTCTTTTCCATCAGTCCCCCACTGAACTGGTAATTGTAGCAATGCGCGCCGTTAGACGCCAATCCCGAACAGCTAGCGTAAACGCTACTAGCTTGCCGGCGCGGCTCCTGCTACCTTAGGGCTATGCACAGTCCCGGCGTTTGCGGAGTTATCTTGGCGTCCGGCTCGCAATTGGGAGCTGGAGACACATTGCTAAAGCCAACAGCCGAAAGTGTGGGCAAACTGATCGACGCTTTGAACGCCGACACAGAGATGGTGCTTGTGGCCGTCGGCGCCGACGCCGAGGCGTTGGTCCCCGCGGTGTGGGCAAGGGCGGCTTACCTTGTGCAACTTCCCGAAACAGCGACTGGCGTTGAGGCGTTGCGCATCGTGCTGCAAGATGTCCTGAATCGCGGACGCGACACAGCGCTCGTTACTGGGGCAGAAACCCAAGGGCTTACACAAGAGACAGTGCACCGGATGGTTGCCGAATACTGCGCAGCTGGCGACGAGATTTGGGCGGTAGTTCCTGAGGCAGAAGTGCTTCAGGGGCATCCCGTACTCCTGGGACGCAGAATGATCGAGCTGTTTCTTCGCGGCCAGAAATGGAGCGCCGCTAACGAGATTCTTGCCGCCAACCTTGAGCATGTTCGCACCATGAAGCCCGTCGATCCGATGGCGACGACAAACTCAGGAACTGCATGGAAAGCGCCCTGGGACTAATGGCCCCAAGCGAACTGTGATTCCATCATCTAGATAGATATAGGAGTACTTGTTTTGAGTCATACCTCTCCCGGTCTCACATGCACTCAATTTGTTCAACAGGTTCTTGCGACGCGTCCAGCGATTGCGGTCTTTGATTGCGACGGCACATTGTGGTCCGGCGATTCAGGCGCGGAGTTCTTCTACTGGGAGATCAAGAATGGACTCATCCCAACGGAACTTATTCCCGCCATCCAGCATCGATACACCGAGTATCTGGCCGGGCGTGTGGATGAGCTGGCCATATGTGGCGAGATGATTCAGATCAACAAGGGAGTGCTGCTGGAACGTCTTCGCGAAGGCGCGCGCGAATTCTTTCACAAGTCGTTTTTTCATCGCATCTTCCCCGAAATGCACGAGCTCACCCACAAGCTGGCAGCTCAAGGCTGCGAAGTCTGGGCCGTCTCCAGCACAAATAATTGGGTGGTCGAAGCGGGAGCCGCGGAATTCGGAATCCCGCCCGAGCGCGTCTTAGCCGCTACGCTGGCGGTAGAAGAGGGATTGGTGACGGATCGTCTTTTGCGCGTGCCGACCGATGAGTTGAAGCAAACCGCCATTGAAGAGGTGATCGCGCGCCCGGTGGATGCGGTCTTCGGAAACTCAATGCACGATTTCGCTATGCTGGAAAATGCGAAGACTGCCTATGCCATTCATCCCAATCCGGACCTGGAAACGAAAGCTCTAGAGCTGGGATGGAAGGTTTACTGGCCGGAAGCCAGGTAGTATTTGGACAGTTGGATCAAAAGGGCCGCTGGAGGCGGCCTTTCACTATGCGCATTGTTTCCTTGCAACCAAGCGTTACGGTGACACTGGCCGGACTGGGAGCGCTCGACCAGGTGGTGGCTTGCACCCGCTACTGCAAGGACGTATGTCCGGAGATTGCCCAAGGCAAGCAGGTCATCATCGAGGATTCGTGGTCGGCGAATAGCGACCAGATCGCGGCGGCGCGTCCCGACGTGGTAATCGCATCGGTTCCCTACCGGCTGGAATCCTTAACGGCAATTCTGCGTGCGGGAGTCAGAGTGCTGGCTCTGTCGCCGAAGTCTCTTTCTGACGTGTACGGCGACATCCGCGTCATGGCCGCACTCGTGGATCAATATGTTGCGGGAGAGAAACTGATCAGCGGACTCCAGGATGAGATTGATCAGACTCGTGAAACGACCGGAAGCCGTCCAATCCAGCGAGTCTTTTGCGAAGAATGGGGCAAGCCGCTCATCGCTTCTCAAAGATGGATCGCCGAACTGGTGGAAGTCGCAGGCGGAACCGCCGTGGGCGCTCCGGGCGAACAGACCACGTCCGAGGCCATAGCGGCACAAGATCCCGAGATAATTCTTGCCGCATGGTGCGGCGCCGGAGATCGCGTCCCCCTACACAAACTCGCCCTTCGCGAAGGATGGGCTGATACATCGGCTGTTCGCCGCCGACGCATATATTGTGTGGCCGACGAGCTGTTCAACACTCCTGCACATACCCTAGTGGGTGGACTGCGCGCCATTCGATGGGCGCTTCATCCGGACCTGTACAAGCGTCCCATGGGGATTCGCGGGCTCGACGATGGAGGTCCTGTTGCCTGAGACAGTCGCGGTCAAGCAGGTCGTCGTCGGAATAATCATTCGAAACAATCAGCTGCTAATATGCCAGCGCCGGGCGGATCAGCCCTTCGCCCTGCAATGGGAGTTCCCGGGCGGCAAGGTTGAAATAGGTGAGGACCTCTCCACCGCACTCGTGCGCGAGTTGCGCGAGGAGCTTGGAATCGAAGCAGTGTTGGATCGCGAGATTGCAACCGTCCAGCATCAGTACGCGGAAGGGCTCGGTGTGGAGTTGCATTTCTTTCTCATAACGCACTTTACCGGTGAAATTGAAAACAAAATCTTTCGCGAAGTGCGTTGGGAAGAACGCGGGGCCCTCGATGTTGAGAGTTTTCTAGAGGCCGACCGAGGCGTAGTGCAGGGCCTAAGGAGCAGCACGCTAAGAACGTAAAGTGCAGCCTAACTCGCGCTGCTGCCAAAGAGCATCATCATGGTCAGCACAATCATGATCGCAGTCGTAAGCCAGGCCACGATATTGAAGAAGCGCGAGTTCGTATGGCGTCCCATGAGCTCGCGTTTATTGATGAGCAGGAGCATGGCAACGAGCACGAATGGAAGAACCGCACCGTTTACTACCTGCGAGAGAATCGTAATCTTTACGAGAGGAAGATTTGGCCACAGGATTACCGCGGCACCGGCTACGATCAGGCCAGTATAGAGCCAATAGAAGAAGGGCGCTTCGCTAAACTTCTTGTCTAGTCCGGATTCAAAGCCCAACCCCTCGCAAACAGCATAGGCAGTGGAGATAGGCAGGATCGACGCCGCAAATAGCGAAGCATTGAATAGTCCCACGGAAAACAGGATATAGGCGTAGTTTCCGGCCAGCGGACGAAGGGATTGCGCTGCTTCGGCTCCATCCCTAATGTCGTGGTGCCCATGCACGAACAAAGTTGCCGCGCACGCAACGACGATGAACCAGGCAACAACGTCGGTAAAAACACAACCTACGATCACATCGAGGCGCGAAGCACCATACTGCTTTTCAGTAATTCCCTTCTCCACCACCGACGATTGCAGATAGAACTGCATCCAGGGGGCAATCGTTGTACCGATAACTCCGATCACCATGTAGAGATATGTGGAACTACGGAACAGATGTGCACTAGGCGGTACAATCGTCGCCATTCCGGCAGCTTTCCAGTTCGGATGAGCCAGAACTCCAGCGACGATGTATGTCAGGTAAATAAACGACGCGACGAGGAAGACCTTCTCCATCGTTTTGTAGCTGCCCTTAACCACCATCAACCACACGAGCGCGGCACAGAAGGGGACACTCGCCCAGATAGGAATTCCGAAGAGAGCCAGACTGCCCGCAATGCCCGCAAATTCGGCCACGACGTTGCCGAAGTTGGTGATAATCAGGCCCACCATCAATAGGAAGGTGATGCGGAAGCCGAACTCTTCGCGAATAAGATCGCTGAGCCCCTTGCCCGTGACGGCACCCATCCGGGCCGTCATTTCCTGCACAACGATGAGCGCCAGGGTCATTGGAATCATGACCCAAAGGAGTCCGTAGCCGAACTGCGCGCCTGTCTGCGAGTAAGTCCAGATGCCACCGGCGTCATTATCGACGTTTGCGGTGATAAAGCCCGGGCCCACAACGGCCAGGACCATCATAAGACGGACTCTCCACAGCTTCACTTTCGACATTCACGCAACCGGTTTGGATTTGGAATTTACATCGGAAGTGCCAGCATAAATTGCATGGCAGGGAAAGCTCAAGGCGAGGAGGTGGAAATGTCAGTTTTTTGTGCGAAATACAGTCGCCGCGTGTGACTACAGTTGCGACCGAAGCATGGAGATCACGTCATCGGCTGTGATTACGCCGGTCAGTGCGCCGTTTTCATCCACTACAGGCAGAGTGATTAGATTGTATTTGTCGAAAATCTCAGCGACCTCTCGCTCGTCTGCCTCAGGCGAGCAGGATATAAGAGGATCAACCGTCAACTGCGAGAGCAGCGTGTCGGAGTTTGAAACGATTAGATTGGCCAGTGGCACTGCGCCGAGCAATTTATCATTTTCGCCAATCAGGAAGATCGTGCTCATGCTCTCCAGGCCGCCATCGAATTTCTTCAGCATCTCCACCGCGTCATGCACTCGCGCCGTGGGAGCGAGCGCCATGTAATCAGTGGTCATGCGCCCGGCGGCAGTGTCTTCCTCAAATTCGAGAAGCTCTTCCACATCGTGGCGCTCCTCGGGTTCCATCTCCTGCAGGATTGCATCAGAACGCTCGTCCGTGAGGTCGGCTAGCAGGTCGGCCGCTGCGTCGGGGTCCATCTCCTCGACGATATCGGCGGCCCGTTCGGACTCCATCGCATTGAGAATGGATACCTGAAGCTTCGGATCGATCTCCTCCAGCGCTTGGGCAGCAACGTCCTCATCTAAGGTCTGGAAAACGGCATCACGCTCGGCAGGCGAGAGTTCTTCGATGATGTCCGCAATATCTGCCGGATGCAGACGCGCCACGCGCTCCGATGAAATCTTGAGCCGGACGCGGCGAGCCGGGTCGGTTTCAATCAGGTTGACGAATTCCCAGGGAATATTACGCGCGGGGATTCGCTGCAACCACGAAGAGAGCGCCGTCCGGGGGACCACGCCCTTAAGCAGACGGCGGACCGCACCCCGGGCGCCCGCATCGACAAAGGCAATGCGAAGGTGCAGACCCAATTCGGCGTTTCCGGGTTCGCGATCGAGCGCCAGCTCAATGTCATTAACGCGAACGACCTTGCGCCCATGGACATCGATAATCTGTTGATCCAGTAGATCGCGCTCCAGCAGCAGCATCCCTTCGCCACTCGAATATTTCGGCAGATCCGCCGTATGCACCGCCGTATGTACTCCCCCGTTGACAGTACGAAGCAGATCGGTTGCTAAAATCCGGTCGCCGACGGGAGTGCGAATGATGAGGGCGGAAATGCGAGTCGAATCTTCCTGCGGAACCAGCGCGACTTCGCGCACGCGTCCCAGCTTCCCGGACTCGGAGTCGTACACGGGGAGGCCCAACAGATCCGAAAGTGCAAGCGCCAGCATCGTCCCAAGCATAACGCGGGATTCGACCTGCAACAAACCGAAACATGTATGAAATTAAATCCGAATGAAATTCAGGCTACAATCCTCTCAATGGCACGCACATCGATGGACCTACGCACGCTGGCCGGGCAGCTACTAACCTTTGGTTTTGACGGAACCGAAGTTTCAACCGGCCTTCGCTCCGCACTTAAAACGCTCAAACCCGGCGGAATTATCCTCTTTGCCCGCAATATCGAGTCTCCTCGACAGACACACGCGCTGCTGAAAGCGGTCCAGAAGGAATCGGATCTTCCGCTATTTCGCTGCGTAGACATGGAAGGCGGCACCGTGGACCGCCTCAAGAACGTGATCGGTCCGGCACCAAGCGTTCAGGACGTATGGCAGGCGCAGTACAAGCCGTACTATCGAGCCCACGGCCAACTGATCGGCAGTGAAGTGCGCGCTCTAGGTTTCAACGTCGATTTCGCACCGGTGCTGGACCTGCGCTTTGAAGCCTCGTTGGAGGTCCTGACGTCGCGCACCGTCTCGAAAGACCCCATGGAGACAGTCATATACGCCCGCGAATTCCTGCGGGGACTGAAGGACGTGGACGTTGCCGGATGCGGCAAGCATTTTCCGGGTCTGGGTGAGGGGAATCTCGACTCGCACGCTGCGCTACCGGTGGTCCGCAAGAGTTGGAAGGCTCTCTGGGCGGAAGATCTGGTCCCATATCGGACCCTGGCGAAGCAGTTGCCCTTCGTCATGGTCGCGCACTGTGCCTTCCCGGAGGTCACCGGCGACTCCGTCCCGGCATCGATCTCAAAGAAGTGGATTGCGGATGTGCTGCGCAAAAAGATTGGCTACACCGGGCTGGTTGTTTCAGACGACCTTGAAATGGGCGGAGTCCTGAAGGTAGCCAGCATCGAAGATGCCGCTGTGCAGACCGTACAGGCCGGAGCGGATATGTACCTGGTGTGCCACAACGAAGAACTTGTACATCGCGCCTATGAAGCAATATTGAAAGAGGCCGAGCGGAGCACGCGTTTCCGAAGCAAGGTAGAGACAGCCGCTAAACGAATTCTAGCGACCAAGAAGCGCTGGCCCGCTCTGACCAAAAGGATGCCCGCCCCTCCCAGCGAGACTACGGTGAACCGGTTGCGACAAAAGTTGTGGGAGTTCAGCGAAGAAGTTCGACTCACAACCAACGCGCTCTAGAATGTCGCATGGGCTGGTTCAGCCGAAAACGAAAAGTCGGGCGGTCTTGTTAGGCCGCCCGGTCAGGCAGTAGTGCAGTTAAAAAAATAAAAATCTACGGGAGAAGCATTTTGAGCGAAGCGACGGAGCTTCCAGCCTTCTGAAACTCTGAGAGTCCGACAATGATCGGCTCTATCCCTTGCTTCTCTAGAATCTGCTGCAAGCGGCGATTGGTCCAGGAAGTAACGTAGTGCCCGTTCACCGCCACGCCGTTACAGACGAATTGAAGCGCCTCATCGCGAGTAACCTCAAATGTCCGAACCCAGGTTCGGATGCGCGCCAGCGTTTCCGGGGCAAACGCGCCCGGATAGATCAACAGCGACTCCGGCGTCAGCGGAGCGAGGCAAAGATTCAGGTGATAAAAGTATGGATCGACGAGCTCAAGCTTTCGCACCCCGAATCCCATGGATTCCATCACCGCCGAGAACTGATTGACAGCAACGCAAGTGGAGCGATGGCCGAATCCCGCCCAGACCGATTCCCAATCAGGGTTCCAGAGCAGGTCGCCCGCGCCTTCAAGAAACTCCTCGCCCTTCAGTTCGAGGTCGACAATCCGGTACCCCTGCCGGGAGTACCAGCGCTCAAAGTGTTCCACTTCGTCGCGGCGGCTGCTATGTAACAGACGGGATGGTATTGCGAAGGAGCGATCTTCGCGATCGAGCCCGACAAAGGCCTGGGTAGCAGTGAAGCACATGTCTTCAAAGCCCGCCTGCGGCTCAATCAGAAACGCTTCTAGCCCTACTCGTTTGAAAACCGAACGCAGGTTTTCCCACTGCTCAAGTGCGAGTGGCAAGTCAATGGAAGAGTTGTTTCGGGAAAAAGGATTCTTTGCTTCTGCTATGGAGAAGTATTCCGGACGCATCATCAGGACGTGGCTGAGCTGGCGTGTCAAGCTCTCGTCTCGAAAAACGTGTCCCTTTGCACTCATCCCTCTCTTCTCCAGCACCCGCGGCCCCCGAGTCAATGAATCGGAACGGAGCGAATAAGGACTCCGGCGTTATGGCCAAGTGGACATGTCCGATTGCGTCAGGATAGTAGCCCGGGGTCAGTACAGGATGCGGTGAGCAGAGTCACAGAGGAATGTGCGATTTACCTTTCTTTACAAATACGAGACGTTTTGGTTCGATTTCCCTGTTTTGGCTGGGAAGTAACGGCAAACAGCAGAGAGTCTAGTTCCCGTCCCTAACCGGAGCCGATTTAACAGAACTGGAGCGTGAAACCGCTGCCGGGGAGCCGGTGACCGCAGGAGGAGCGATCGGAAGTTCGATGATGATCTCAAGTCCGTGCGGCTCAACATTACGGGCGCGGACGGAGCCATTGTGAAATTTCACGGCTCCGCTGACGATGGATAGCCCAAGGCCGCTGCCGCCAGTACTGGCGCCGCGTGCATCGTCGACGCGGTAAAAGGGATTGAACAACTTCGGCAAGGCGTTTTCAGGGACGCCCGGACCATTGTCCCGAACGGAGATCTTTGCCATTGCGCTCTCCATCGTCACGAAAATTTTGACACGTCCATCCGTGCCCGCGTAAAAGACCGCATTACGCAGAACGTTTTCGAACACGCTGCGTAGCATATTCTCTTCGCCAACGATGGTTACATCCCGCCAACTTTCGTCGTAACTGATCTCCACGTTGGACTGGCTGGCTTCAAAGCGCGCGTCCTCCACGGCTTCCCCAATCACCTGATTCAATGAAATGGCATCGGATACGGGCTTGAGCTGTCCACTTTCCAGCCGAGCCACAGTCAGAATCTGCTCAATCATCCCATTCAATCGAAGGAGTTCGACCTCGATACGATGCAGTAATTCCTGGCGTTCGGCGTCGGGAGCAGAGGCCGCAAGCGAAATCGCCACGCGAATCCGAGAGATCGGGGACCGGAGATCGTGCGAGGCTCCCATCAGCATGCGCCTGTTGCTTTCGACAAGGTCGTGGATTTCCCCTGCCATACTGTCGAAATCCTGTACAAGATCCGCAATCTCATCACGTCGGGTGCTGCCGGAGAGCCCGGCCCGAGCTTCGAGGTTGCCACGCGCAATCGCGTGAGCCGCGTCCCTCAAACGCAGAATGGGTTTCGTAATATATTGCGCAAGCACCGCGCATAGCAAAGAGGTGAGCAGTGACGTAAGCAGGATGACGATCAGCAGGCTGCCTGGCAGGGATTGAAGGAGCCTCGGAAAGAAGAACTCGCCCACAAAGACGAATACACGCCCCTTGGAGTCCGCGAGTTTTTCGACGATGAACGTTCCATGTTGCGCTCTGGCGATCCCCTCATTTTGCAGCGCTCGCTGAATTGCATCGCGTGCTTCCGGAGGCTGCCAAACGCCACTTAGTTCATTCAACTTGTCGTCATAAAGCCAATACGCGGAGCGATGCTCCAGCGCTATGCTCTGCAGAAGCTCGCGTAGTCCATCCTGACCACGGGTGGAATAGCGCCAGGTAGCGTATCGAGCCAGAACCGGCACGGCGCGACGTTCCGGTTGCACCCACCAGGGACGCTCAGGACCGAAGCTCGCGTGAACGCGATAGGCAAGGAACAGCATGATGCAGGTCTGCAGAATCCAGAAAGGAAGGAAAATCTTCCAGAACAAACGGCTCTTCACGACGCTACCTTTGCGGAGACTGCGTAGAAGTATCCAATGCCTCGCACAGGGCGGATACGCTCTTCACCATCTGGAACACAGCCAAGCTTCTTCCGAAGTCGACTCACATGAACATCGACGCTGCGGTCAAAGGCGCTAAGCGGACGCCCAAGTGCCGCCTGGGCTAGTTCCTCACGCGTAACCACCATACCGGCACGGCGCAGAAGCAGTTCCAGCATGTTGAATTCGGCACCAGTCAATTCGACCGGGACGCCGTTGCAAAGGGCAGTGCGCGACAGCAAAGACAGCGAGATATCGCCAACCGTCAGCGACTCATCCCCCGAATCGTTATTGTGTGTCTCCAGTGCGCGGCGCAGTACGGCGCGAATCCGCGCAACGAGTTCGCGGGGATCGAATGGCTTGGGAACGTAGTCATCCGCGCCAATCTCCAATCCAAGAATTCGATCGACGGCTTCGCCCCGCGCCGTAAGCAGAATCACCGGAATCCTAGACTGGGCACGTAAAGACTTGAGGAGTTCAAAGCCGGAGCCGCCTGGGAGCATCACATCTAGTATGACAACGTCATACTCGCCAGTAAGCGCCGCATCGAGTCCCGAGCGGTGGTCAAATACGGCAAAGACCTGGAAGCCCTCATTCTGCAGAAAGCGTTGCAGAAGCGAGACCAATCCTTGATCATCATCCACGATGAGCACACGACTCATGGGATCTATTCTGCGCGTGGCCCGAGAAGATGGCTGTGAAGAACTGTTACGAGTTGTTCCCAATGGGTTCACAAAAGTTTACGTTCCTTCACTCACTCTTTACCCCGTGCGAGCCATGCTGGGGTTCATGCTATAGATGAATAAAAGTGCGACACTGGCCAGAAGCAATCTTTCACGCCACGAGCAGCACGGAGGCAAGATGAAGTTCCGTACTACTGTTTTCCTTTCGATTTTATCGCTTTTCACCGTCACCGCTTGTACTAAGTCCAATCCCGACCCGAAACAGGGCGGTCCTGGTCGCAGCGGAGCAGGCGCGCCGGTTCCCGTGAGCATTGCCTCTGTGGTGCGTCAGGACGTCCCAATCATCCTCACTGGCTTGGGCACAGTACAGGCGTACAACACCGTGACGCTGAAGACGCGGGTTGATGGCCAGATCATGTCGGTTAACTTTCGCGAAGGTCAGGATGTTAGAAAAGGGCAACTGCTGGCGGTGATCGATCCCCGTCCCTACGAAGTTGCCCTCGAGACAGCCAAAGCAAATCTGGCTCGAGACGAGGCGCAGTTAAATACCGCAAAAGCAAATCTGGCGCGCTCGCAGGCCTTGCTCGCCGCGGGAGTCGTCGCCCAGCAGGATTTCGACACCCAGAGAGCTTCCGCCGGACAATTTGAAGGCACCGTACAAGCGGATCAGGCCGCAATCAATAACGCCAAGCTGAACCTGGCCTACACCCGCATCACCTCGCCCATCGACGGACGCATCGGATTGCGCCTGATCGACGTCGGCAACATGGTGCACGCCTCCGACACTACTGGAATGCTGGTCGTCACCCAGATGCAGCCGATCTCGGTGCTGTTCACACTGCCGGAAGATCAACTGCCTTCAGTGCTGGCACAGAGCCACAAGGGTGCTCTCAAGGTTGAGGCATTCAGCCGCAATGATCAGACCTCCCTGGCCATTGGCAAGCTTGCGACCGTCGACAACCAGATCGACGTAACCACCGGAACAGCCCGCATGAAAGCCGTGTTCGACAACAAAGACGGTGCATTGTGGCCCAATCAGTTCGTGAACATCCACATGCAGCTCTCAACCGCCAAGGACGCGCTCGTTATTCCTATGGCAGCCATTCAGCGCGGACCCGATGGGAACCTCGCCTACGTTATTGGTCCGGACAAGAAGGTTGCGATTCAGCCGGTAACCATCGCGCTCACGCAAGGAAACATCGCAGTAATCGTCAGCGGATTGCAGGAAGGTCAGCAGGTAGTAACCGAGGGACAGGACAAGCTACAGGCAGGCAGCCTCGTAGCTCCCCGGAATACAGTGGCTCCTAAAGTGAGCGCACCGGCCAATGCGTTGCAGGAAGCGCCTCAGGGAAAGCACGGGCCTAAGAGCGAAACGGCCACTGACGCCCTTCCCAAGGGAGCTCGCACTGCAGAGAACTTCGGAGGCAAGCGATGACCTTGTCGCGGCCGTTCATTCTGCGGCCGATTGCAACTTCTCTGCTGATGATCGGGCTGCTTTTCGTTGGCCTCGTTGCCTACAAGCAGTTGCCTATCTCAGCTTTGCCGCAGGTCGATTACCCGACGATCCAGATCGCCACGTTCTATCCCGGAGCGAGTCCGGACGTCGTGGGATCGAGCATTACCGCGCCTTTGGAACGCCAGTTTGGACAGCTTCCCGGGCTTAGCCAGATGACATCGAGCAGCACGTTCGGCAGCTCGGTGATTACCCTTCAATTCAATATCGATGAGAACATTGACGTAGCAGAGCAGGAGGTGCAGGCGGCTATCAACTCGGCCGGGACCTATCTGCCAACTGATCTTCCAAATCCCCCGATCTACAACAAGGTGAATCCGGCCGATCCGCCAATCTTGACCCTCGCGCTCAGTTCTGACAGCATGCCGCTGTCCAAGGTTCAGGATCTCGCTGACACTTCCTTTGCACAGAAGATTTCGCAGCTTCCCGGCGTCGGTCTTGTATCGCTAAGCGGCGGACAGAAGCCTGCCGTAAGAATCCAGGCGAACCCCACAGCACTTGCCTCCTATGGCATCAGCCTCGAACAGTTACGCACCGTGCTCGGGCAAGTCAATGTTGACCGGGCAAAAGGCCAACTCGACGGCGCGCGTCAGACTTACACCATCAACTCCAATGACCAGCTCTACTCTGCCGACCAGTATCGCGACATCGTAATCGCGTACAAGAACGGCGCGCCCGTGCGACTCAGCGACGTAGCGCAAACTATTGACGGAGTGGAGAACACTGGTCAGGCAGCGTGGATGGACACCACTCCCGCCGTCATCATGAATATCCAGCGGCAGCCGGGCGCCAACACCATCAAAGTCGTGGACAGCATTAAGCTGCTGCTACCGCGCCTGCAGTCCGCATTGCCTGCTTCCGTAAAGGTGAAGGTGCTCACCGATCGCACGGTGACCATCCGTGCCTCGGTGCACGACGTACAGTTCTCGATGATGTTAACCATTGCGCTGGTCGTAATGGTGATCTTTCTCTTCCTGCGCACGTTGGCAGCCACGGTCATTCCCAGTGTCGCAGTGCCTCTGTCAATTGTCGGCACCTTCGGCGTCATGTACTTGTTGGGATATTCGCTCGACAACCTATCCTTGATGGCGCTGACCATCTCGACCGGGTTTGTAGTGGACGATGCCATCGTGATGATCGAGAACATCGACCGCTACATCGAGCAGGGCTTGCCTCCTCTGGAAGCCGCATTACGCGGCGCCGGACAGATCGGCTTCACGATTTTGTCTTTGACCGTTTCGCTCATCGCGGTCTTGATCCCCTTGCTATTCATGGGAGACATTGTCGGACGCCTCTTCCGCGAATTTGCCGTCACCCTGAGCGTGGCGATCCTAATGTCAGCCTTCATTTCGCTGACCTTAACGCCAATGATGTGTTCGCTGTTGTTAAAGCAGAAGAATAACGAGAAGCATGGACGCGTTTACCAGTGGAGCGAGGACGCATTCAACAAGACAATTGAGTTTTACGGCAGAACGCTGCGCTGGGTACTGCGTCACCAGACCGCAACCCTGGTAGTCACGGTCGCTACTCTTGCCCTCACCTTCCTTCTGGCCTACACCGTGCCCAAGGGATTTTTCCCGGTACAGGATACTGGCGTAATCCTAGGCATTTCCGAGGCCCCGCAATCGGTATCGTTCGAGGCAATGTCTGGATTGCAGCAGCAACTTGCAAAGTCCATTTTGCAGGACCCCGATGTCGAAAGCCTCTCTTCCTTCATCGGAATCGACGGGACGAACTCAACTGGCAACTCCGGGCGTATTCAAATCAATCTGAAACCTCGCGACCAGCGCAAGTCGAGTGCTACCGATGTCATCGCCCGCCTGCAGGACAGGCTCTCAGCGGTCTCCGGAATCACCTTGTACATGCAACCGGTACAGGATTTAACCGTGGAAGACCGTGTAAGCCGTACCCAGTACCAGTACTCTCTGGAGTCTGCGGATGCGCATGAGCTAGCCGAGTGGACCGGTAAATTAGTTGCGAAACTGAAGACCGTTCCCGCCATGCGTGATATCGCCACCGATCAGATGAATGCAGGCCTGGCGGCGCAACTCGTAGTGGATCGCGATTCCGCCTCAAGGCTCGGCGTGGATATGACGTCCATTGACAACACCCTGTACGACGCCTTCGGCCAACGTCAGGTTTCTACCATTTTTACCCAGCTCAACCAATACCACGTCATTCTTGAAGTCGATCCCCAATTCCGCGACGACCCTGATGCGTTAAAGCAAATCTATGTGGCTTCGGCAACAGGCCAGATGGTTCCCCTGGGATCGTTCTCACACTTTGAAACCGCACCTGCATCGCTGGCCTCGAATCATCAGGGACAGTTCCCTGCTGTCACACTGTCGTTCAACGTCGCCAACGGCGTATCGCTCGGACAAGCAGTGAAAGATCTCAAGCAGGCGGAGTCAGAAATTGGGATGCCGGTAAGCGTTCACGGCAGCTTCCAGGGCACGGCTAAAGCCTTCCAGGGATCACTCGCCAATGAGGGCTGGCTGATCCTTGCGGCAATCGTAACCGTCTACATCGTTCTCGGAGTTCTCTACGAGAGCTACATCCATCCGGTTACGATTCTTTCCACTCTGCCATCGGCGGGTGTAGGTGCCATCATCGCGCTCTACCTGCTTCGCATGGATTTGAGCGTCATCAGTCTGATCGGCATCATCCTTCTGATCGGCATCGTGAAGAAGAACGCAATTATGATGATCGACTTCGCGCTAGACGCCGAGCGCAACGATGGCAAGTCGCCTTACGACTCCATTTATGAGGCGTGTCTCTTGCGCTTCCGCCCCATCATGATGACCACCATGGCTGCGCTCTTCGGAGCCGTTCCCTTGGCGTTCGGCAGTGGAACCGGTTCGGAATTGCGGCGTCCTCTCGGTGTGACCATCATCGGCGGGCTGCTCTTCAGTCAGATTCTTACCCTGTACACAACACCGGTCGTGTATCTCTGGTTTGAGCGCCTAGCTGCGGCAATTAAACGAATTCGCGGTACGGCCCCTTCTCGCGAAATCGTGCCGGCACAACTTCCGGAGACCCAGCGATGAGCAGTATCAGCCAGCCGTTCATCAAGCGGCCCATCGCAACTACGCTTCTAACCATCGCATTGCTTTTAGCAGGCGGGCTCGCATATTTCCAGCTCCCGGTCTCATCCTTGCCGCAGGTAGATTTCCCCGTCATTTCCGTCGGTGCATCGCTCCCCGGCGCAAGTCCGGAGACCATGGCATCCTCGGTCGCAACGCCTCTTGAGCGGCAGTTCGGACGCATTGCGGGCGTTAATCAGATGACCTCGGCGAGTCAGCAAGGCTCGACCAGCGTCACGCTGCAGTTCGATCTCACCCGCGACATCAACGCTGCCGCTCGCGACGTGCAGGCCGCGATCAATGCAGCGCGCGGACAGCTCCCGGCAAATCTCCCCAGCAATCCTACTTATCGCAAGGTAAACCCCGCGGACGCGCCCATTCTCATCCTCGGACTACAGTCCGACGCTCTGACTCTGGATCGGCTCTACGATGTCTGCGACTCGATCCTCTCGCAAAAACTAGCCCAGGTTGAGGGCGTAGGGCAGGTGTTCGTCGGAGGCTCCTCTCCGCCCGCAGTCCGCATCGAGGCCAATCCGCTCCTGCTGAACAACATCGGCGTCGGTCTCGATCAGGTCCGCACAGCAGTCGCCAATCAGAACGCGAACCGTCCAAAGGGAGCGATCTCGGACGCTCAGCATAACTGGGCAATCACTGCCAATGATCAGATATCGAAGGCCTCGCAGTACCGGCCCATCATCGTTGCGTACAAGAACGGCGCGCCCGTGCGTCTGGGCGACGTCTCAGATGTGCAGGATTCGGTGCAGGATACGCACAACGCCGGCAACATGAATGGCAAGCCGGCTGTGATGATCATCATCTTCCGGCAGCCCGGGGCAAACATCATCGCCACCGTGGACAGGGTGAAAGCCCTGCTTCCACAATTGCACGCCTCCATCCCGGCCTCGGCTCATTTGCAGGTAATGCTCGACAGAACGGCTACGATCCGCGCCTCGGTACACGACGTCGAATACACGCTTATGATTTCCGTAGCTCTGGTCGTCATGGTCGTGTTCCTTTTCTTGCGAAACCTGCGCGCCACCTTCATCCCCAGCATTGTGGTGCCGCTCTCCATCGTTGGAACCTTCGGCGTCATGTATCTGTTCCACTACTCTCTCGACAACCTGTCACTGATGGCGCTGACCATTTCGACCGGATTCGTGGTGGACGATGCAATCGTGGTAATTGAAAACATCATGCGGCACGTTGAAGCCGGAATGACTCCGCTCGAAGCCTCCCTGCAGGGAGCGAAGGAAATCGGATTCACCGTCGTCACCATCAGTCTCTCGCTGATTGCCGTATTTATCCCGATCCTGCTGATGGGCGGGATCGTGGGACGGCTCTTCCACGAATTCGCCGTAACCTTGTCGGCTGCCATTCTTGTGTCGCTCGTGGTGTCGCTGACAACCTCTCCCATGCTCTGTGCACGGCTGCTGCGCAACGAACAAGAAGAAAAGCATGGAGTCTTGTACCGCTGGACCGAGCGCGGCTTCCAAGCAATGAATCATGGCTACGCGCGATCTTTGCACTTCGTGATGCAGCACCGGCAAATCACCCTGGCGACCCTGTTGCTAACCATCGCGCTCAACGTCTACCTTTTCATTGTCATTCCCAAGGGCTTCTTCCCTCAGCAGGACACGGGACGCATCGGTGGCGGCGTGCAGGCCGAGCAGGATATTTCATTTAACGGACTCCACGACAAGATGGATGCATACGTGTCCATCATCCGGAAGGATCCGGCGATTGAGAACATCATCAGCTTCGCAGGAAGTTCGACTTCGGCAAACAATGCCGGACGTATGTTCATGACCCTCAAGCCCCTGAACGAGCGCAAGATCAGCAGCGACGGAGTCATCGCGAGACTTCGCCCCAAGCTGGCACAGATCCCCGGATCATCTCTGTTCTTGCAGTCTGCCCAGGAACTGCAAATCGGCGGGCGCCAATCCAACGCTCAGTACCAGTACACCGTTCAGAGCGACAACCTGGCACTCCTGAACGACTGGGCACCACGACTCTTGGAAAAGATGAAGACCTTGCCGCAGTTGAAGGAAGTCAACAGTGATCAGCAGATTCACGGTCTTGAGATGGATGTCACCGTCGATCGCGACGCCGCTGCACGGCTCGGAGTGACATCGGACCTCGTGGACAACGCACTCTATCAAGCCTTCGGACAGTCCATCATTTCCACTATCTACCGCCCGCTGAACCAGTATCGCGTCGTCATGGAAATGGACCCACGTCTCAATCACTCGCCCGACGTACTGAACACCGTACGGGTGAAATCCCGTACGGGAGCGACAGTTCCCCTGGGAGCATTCGCTAAGTTCGGCCCTTCGAGCACTCCGTTAAGCGTGAACCATCAAGGACTTTTCCCGGCGATCACCTTGTCATTCAATCTGACGCAGGGAGTCTCGCTCGGCGAGGCGACACGAATCATTGAAGATGCGCAACGCGACATCGGCATGCCTTCGATGATTCACGGCAGCTTCCAGGGAACCGCAGCGGCCTTCCAGGATTCGTTAAAAAACGAGAAGTGGTTGATTCTCGCCGCGCTCGTCTCCGTGTACCTTGTCTTAGGAATTCTCTATGAGAGCCTCATTCATCCGCTGACCATCATCTCCACATTACCGTCAGCAGGAGTGGGTGCTATCCTCGCCCTGATGCTCTTCCACACAGACCTGAGCGTTATCGCAATCATAGGAGTCATCCTGCTCATCGGCATCGTGAAGAAGAACGCAATCATGATGATCGACTTCGCACTCGACCAGGAGCGCAATCACGGCAAGAGCAGCGAGGAGGCCATATTTCAGGCCTGCATCATGCGCTTCCGTCCCATCATGATGACGACCATGTCCGCCATGCTCGGCGCGGTTCCCCTTGCCCTTGGCACCGGCACCGGCTCAGAACTGCGCAGGCCTCTAGGTATCGCCATCGTGGGCGGACTGATGTTCAGCCAATTGCTGACGCTTTACACCACCCCTGTTGTATACCTATATCTCGACAAGCTACAGATCTGGCTCCAGAACAAGAGGAAGTCCCCAGCTCAAACTGGTGAAGCGCTTCCCTCCCCAAGCATCTAGGCGATCGCATCCTGTCGTTCTGAACCGCCGAGTCACGGTTCAGAATGACGCATGAGATTTGCGGGAATCAGTAGGTGATTTCAATCACGCAACCACCATTACAAAAGGGCGGCCTGAGCCGCCCTTTTGTGAACCGTCGCACGAAGACTAGAACGAAAAGGTCGCCTGAAGATCAAATCGACGATTGGCCGATCCTGAAGAAAATGGTCCACCGGCAAGGCTATTCGACTTTCCAAACAAGGTTGAAGAGAGATTGCCGACAGGCGAACCGGGATTCCATGTGTTAAACAAGTTGCGCGCCATGGCTGTAATTGTCAGGTTGTAACGGCGTGAAGTATTTGCGTTCCCGAACAGCCCACCCATCCCGCGACCTCCACCAAAGCCACCTCCCGGAGGTCCACCCGGGCCTCCGCGTCCGCCACCCTGTCCACTCTGATTCTGCGCCTGGTTGCCACCTTTGCTGGTTTCAGCACCGAAGCCGAAGGTCTTAGAAGCGCGCAGATTCACTGTGACGTTCGCCGGTCCTCGACCGTAGTTCACCGGAATGCGCGCGGCTGTTGACGCCGGATTCACATCGAAGTTGCCAAACTGAGTCGACACAACATACGCCGGATTGCTGGCCGCGGTAGCAAACGCTGGCCGCTCGTTATAGAACGTATCGAAGTTAGAATCCTGTCCAGTTGTGATATTGAATGGCGCACCCGAATTCGCCAGCACAAACGGGCTCAATCGAATATTGTGCGCCAGCGAAAGTGTCCCGCTGAGAAACAATCTGTTACGCACATCGAAACCTGCGCGGCCATAATCCTGATGCAAATCGAATTGATTCGACGGGCTGCTGGATGCGCCATTACTATTGCTGTTCGCATATCCCAGCGCGTAGAAGCCCATCAACGAAACCTTCTGCGAAACGCGCATTTGCAGATTCGTGATCAACTGATTTTGTTTGAAGGTCGCCTCCGAGTTGTACTGATAGACGTTGTCCACCCCGTAAGTCGAGTAGAGCTTGCGGGAGAGCTTCTCATCGGGAACCGTCGGAGCGTTCACATTCTCCATAATGAACTGGTGGAGTGCGCGCGAGTTCAAGTAAGTGAATGACAGAGTTCCAATCTTTCCGATTTGCTGCTCCAGGCTCACCGCGGTCTGCATCGTGTATGGCGAGCGCAGATTGGGATTGATCAGGTAAATTCCAGGCGACAAACTGGCGCCCGAAAGAGAACAGTCACTCGCCGCGCTTGGGCTCGCGCTGCACGAGATCCCCGACGTATACGTAAGCTGTTGTTCCATGATGCCATTGAAGCGCTGCGTCTGCAGAATCAGATCCTGTCCAAAGCGGTCGTAAAAGATTCCATACCCTAGCCGCACAACGGTCTTCGGCGCACTCTTTGCGTTTCCCAATCCCCATGAAAGGCCGACGCGCGGCGCAAAATCAGATTTGTCGCTTATGCCAGTCTGCGACTCGAAGCGCAGACCATAGCTTAGGGTAAGATTCGGACGAAGCTTCCAATCGTCCTCTGCATAGAGTCCAGCGTCAGCGAACGACAGTTCAGCGCGCGGGTTTCCCTGTGCAATCGAGAATTGCGATGGAGTGCCGCTCAGATAATCGGCCAGTGTGTTAAAGGTAAATGTTCCGTTGTAGTTGGAGTCAGCCTGGTTGGTATCCTGTGAGACACGAAGGCGTCCGCCGAATTTTACAAAGTGTCTGCCTACCGACCACGAAGTGTAGTTCTGCAACTCATAACGATTCGTGCGGTCCCAACTCTGGCCCACCGTACTGCCGCCGCCGCTGAATTCATTCAGCACATTAATTGCGACCGCGCCTGACTGATTGGCGTGCTGCGAATTATTCTCGCGGACAAACTGAAATCGTGTTTCGTTGATCAGATGTGCGCTGAGCACCTGGGTGTCACTCACTTGTACTTGATGCTGAGTCTGGGCATTGCTGTAGGCACGCGATGCCAGCGTGATGCCCCCTATCCCCTGATTCAGTTCGTCGTTCTTGACGAACTGATATCTGGTCGTGAGAGTGTTGCCCGGCGTGATCTGCCAATCCAAGCGTGGGCTGAAGTTCGTGCGGGTACGCGGTGCAAGCACCGCCTGGGTGAACGGATTTGCATCACCGTTAGCGTCCAGTTCCGTCGCGGCGATAGCGGACGTCTCGTTGATATTGCGGCGTTCCGCGTTTACAAATGCCGACATTGTTTTACCAAGCGATCCGCCCACATTCCCGTTGTAAATCTCGGAGTGATAGTCCGGAATGTTGGAGTGAATGTATGGGTTGCGGGAGTTGAAAACCGAATTGTTCTCGTTAAACATTCCCTGCCCGTGCCACTTGTCGGTACCTGGCTTTGTGAACACCTCCACGCGACCGAAGCCAGGACGGTCATACTCCGAAGAGAACGGATTCTGATTGATTCGAATCTCGCGTATCGCCGATTTCGGCGGCAGCGTTCCATTGGAAAATCCATCAATGTAAATCTGGCCGCCATTCGGACCCGCCGAAGGACCTGCAAGCGCAAGCAGATCCTGCTCTAGTTCGTCCGGGTCATCGGAGAGCGCTTCGAGATCTTTCTCCTTCAACACTGTAGAACTGGCATTACTCGCAGGACTTACATCGACCGTCGCACTCTCGCTCTGCACGGTAACTTGCTCCTGCTTCACCGCGATTCCGAACGCAATGTCGAGTTGTTGTGCCGATCCCGCAGGAATGATGACGTTCGACATGCGATACGGCGTGAAGCCATTAGCGCCGGCGCTCACCGTGGCGTTGCCTGCAGGCAAGCCCTGCAGATTGTAGTTGCCCTGTTTATCGCTGACGACCTTCTGAGATTGTCCATCCGCAGTAGTCACCGTCACAGAAGCACCGACAACAACCGCGCCCGAGGGATCTGTAATCTGGCCGTGCAGGCTGCCTAAGTTCTTTGGTGACTGCGCAAACATCGAAGCAGCAAAAATTGCAATTGCGATCAGAACCGCAAACCTCTTATAAGTACCCAATTTCCTATACTCCTGAAAACACGTGATGCTTCAATCCTCTCGTGACTGCCAATAGTTCTTAACTACTGATCGCCACCAGGCGAGCCAGCGAGGGACCACGGGGTTAAGAATGACTGCACTCCGCTTCCCGCCGGGGACGCGGTAAGAATTGCCTCAACGCCGCCGAGCAGCGTTACGGCCATTGGCGACTGGCTAGCAGAGCCCTGCGTGCTCACAATCATCACGGCTTCGCCCTTCTGTAAATCTGCGAGCGTAGCGGCAGGCAGTCGTCCAAGTAGCTGATTGAGGTCTCCACCGCGGCGCTCGCCATTGCCGGGCGCTGCGCCTGGCGCTCCGGTCTGCGGAACGGGATGTGCTGCAGCAGCACCCTTCATGCGCATAGCCAACCCTTGCGCCAACTGTGGCGGCAGTTTTTTCATCTGCGAGTCTGCAGTGATTCTCACTGTAACCAGTTTCTTGGTCGCAAGATCCTGAACCGTCAGGCTACCCTGCGTAGTGTCGACCGCAGTGACTAGTCCCGCGACGTTGCGAAACGTTCCCGCGACAATCTCCTCGGCAACGATTTGCGAGCCATCCTCATTCTTGTTGCCCTTGACGCGAAGCTGATCGCCAGGATGAATGTCATCGATGGTGGCGATGGACGCGTCTTCCCACTTCACTGAATTGGCCGAGTAGCGCTTGAACGTGGTCTTTCCCATGGTAGCCACAGTCACACTCTTGCTGTCCGCCGCGGCGGGTATGGAGAGACTAATGCTTCCAGCGGCGCTGTCCACTTGCTTCACCACTCCGCTAACGCTGCGCCGCTGCCAGTCGAGCAGTGCCTGCTGCTTCAACTGTACAATGTCCTGCTGCTTCATCAACACAACCGCTGCTGCATCGATGGAAATGCCATCACCGCTCAGTTTGCCGCGAACAAGAAGGCGGTCCCCTACCTGCAAGTCGGTCAGTTGAATTTGCGCTGCGTTCTTCAGGTCCATCTGCCCAGGCGCCAGCCGCAGGAGTCGAGCACTCGTCGCAACTTTGACAGCGACCTCGTTGCCCTGATCGGTAACGAGGATCAAATCGGATCCAGCAATCTTTCGAATGGCGCCAAGCTGCTTAACCGTGCCGGTTGCAGCCGGAGCAGCAACAACCTGAGCAGCGATTGAAGCAAAAGAAATCGCCAACAACAGCGCCAAAGCAAAACTCCGGCAGACATCTTTCTTCACGGCAAACCCTCCAACTTGGCCTGGTGAAACACACGCAATTCAGAATAGAAGTCTATTCCTTTGTACCTCATACCGAAGTTGCTGAATGTTGCGTTTTGTTTCGATTCCTCCGTTTTCTTCTTACCCCAAACGATTCCCAATGCCTGTTTCCTCTCGGGGAACAAACATTCGGACAGGGTTTGTCATCTTACGCACCGTGACCTTGCAAGGATTGAGGTACCTGGTCTTATATTGCGCAATCGGATGGGGCGCGCCTCTGATGGCAGCTCAAGTTAGCGAGTTGCAGGCGGCGCAATCCCAAGCGCCTACGCAGCCTGCTACTCAAAAGGGAGAAACCAGCACTAGGGTTCCTGCCAGCACTCCTCCGGACATAGAGTCCATGCTTCAGGCCTACGTAGGGCAAAAGGTTTCGTCGATTGAACTGGCGGGACGTCCAGATCTCGATGAGCGCGAGCTTTTGCCCCTGCTCGTGCAGCAGGCAGGACAACCGTTCGACGGCGACAAAATCAAGCAAACGGTTGCCGCCCTCAAAGCCACGGGAAAGTTTCAGGACGTACAGCTCAGCATCATTCCCGACATTGAGGGCGTGCGAGTGTTGCTCATTGTGCAGCCAGGACTCTATTTCGGAATCTACGAATTCCCCGGCGCAAAGAGCTTCTCGTATTCCAGATTGCTGCAGGTTTCCAACTATCCTCCCGAAGGCCCCTACAATCGCAAAGATGTTTCACTCGCGACCGCCGCGCTGACCACGTTTTTCCAGCGAGCCGGGTACTTCAAGGCCAAGGTCACTCCAAGCATTCAGCAGGATGCAAAACATGGCATTGTCAACGTAACTTACGCAATCGAGCTTGGGAAGAAAGCAAAATTTGGAAAAGTCACATTACAAGGAGCCTCTCCGGAACGTACGGCGCAATTGCAGGCAAAGCTAAAGAGCGTCCTCGCTCGCCTGCGCTCTTCGGCTATCCGCGAAGGCAAGCGTTATTCGCTGAAAACTATCCAGAACGCGGCGGTTTACATGCAGAACGCTCTGATGAAAGAGGGTCACCTTGGCGCTGAGGTGAAGATGGTCGGCGTCGAATATGATCCCGCAACGAATCGCGCAAACATCAGCTTCAATATCTCGGAAGGTCCCACCGTGCACGTCAGGGTCGAGGGCGCGCATGTATGGAAGGCGACGCAGCGCAAGCTGATCCCGCTTTACCAGCATGTAGGCATCGACGACGAGATCGTGCAAGAAGGACGCCGCAATCTGATCTCGCACTTTCAGTCCAAGGGCTTCTTCGATGCAACGGTCGAGACCAGCACAACCAGGCAAGGAAGCAATGGCGAAACCATTCTCTACAAAATCTCCAAAGAGCCCCGTCATAAGGTGGCTAGCGTTTCCATCGATGGAAACCAGGTGCTTGGAGACGATCAGTTGTTCGGCCACGTAAGCGTCCGCAAGGCAAAATTGTTCTCGCGCGGCACTTACAGTGAAAAGCTGTTGCGTTCAAGCGTAAAGAATCTGACTGCCACCTACCGCGCAGAAGGATTCAGCGATGTTAAGGTAACTCCAAAGGTTGAGGGTAAAGGCAGCAACATCGACGTAATGTTTCTGGTGGAGGAAGGTCCGCGTGACACGGTGCGCGAATTGCGCATTGTCGGCAACGACACCATGCCCGTTGCACAGCTTATGCCAAAGGGCCTGAAACTGCATACTGGCGAGCCCTACTCCCAAAGCAAAGCGGACGAAGATCGCAAAGACATCGCCGTCAAATACCTGGAGAGCGGCTATCTAATCGCCTCCGTTCGCCAGACCATCAGGCAGGAAGGTGCCGACAAGCACGGCCTGCTTGTCACCTACGAGATACGTGAAGGACCAAAGGTAACAACTTCGAGCGTGATAACCATGGGACGCGGACATACCCAGCAGCGCTTTATCGATCTAGCAGCGAAATTCAAGCTCGGCGCACCTCTCACCACCGGAAACATGCTGACTGCAGAGTCTCACCTGTACGAGCCGGGAATCTTCGACTGGGCTGAGATCAGGCCAAGACGCCAGATCACTACTCAGACACAGGAAGATGTGCTCGTAAAGGTTCACGAGTCGCGACGCCGCACGCTGACCTACGGCTTCGGGTTTGAGGTCATCAATCGCGGCGGCAGTCTCCCCAGCGGAACCGTAGCCGTTCCGGGCCTGCCGCCGGTTGGGTTGGGTTCCAAGTTCACCACCAGCCAGAAAACTTTCTGGGGCCCCCGGGGTTCCGTGGAATACACCCGGAGAAACGTCCGTGGCCGTGCCGAGACTCTGACTCTAGGATCGCTCGCCGGACGGCTCGTCCAGAGAGTCACGGCAAATTACCAAGACCCGCATTTTCGCGGCACCAGCTTCGCCAGCGACGTGAGCGCAAGCTTCGAGCACAACAGCGAAAATCCTATTTACACCGACAGAATCGAACAAGCAGGATTCCAACTGCAGAAGCCGCTGGACTCCAAGAAGACCCAGAATCTGTTCTTGCGTTACAGCTACAGCGACACTCAGATTACAAACCTGATTATTCCCGATCTCATCCCTTCGCCCAGTGACCTCAAAGTGCGGTTGTCCACGCTTTCGGCCACCTACTCCCGGGATACCCGCGATAACGCGCTCGATGCGCATCGCGGCATATTCCAGAGTCTTGAGGTCGATCTCAACTCTGAGGCGCTTGGGTCAAGCGTCAGCTTCATTAAAATGCTGGGGCAGGTGGCTCACTATCACAAGTTGCGCTCCTCCAACGTCATTTGGGCCAACAGCGTTCGCCTGGGTTTTGATACGCCTTTTGCCGGAAGCCACGTGCCTCTTTCGCAGTTGTTCTTTTCTGGCGGCGGTAGCACCCTTCGCGGCTTTCCATTAAATAGCGCTGGACCGCAGCGCAGCGTGCAGGTGTGCAGCCAAGGCAGCTCCGGAAACTGTTCCCAAATTACGGTGCCCGAAGGCGGACGCCAACTCTTCCTCGTTAACTCTGAGTTCCGCATTCCGCTTCCGATTCGCAAAGGGCTCGGCGTCGTGGCTTTTTACGATGGCGGCAATGTCTTCCGCACCATCGGATTCCATGGCCAGTACACCAACACAATTGGCGGAGGGCTTCGCTATGCAACCCCCGTTGGCCCTGTGCGGATCGATATAGGCCACAACTTGAACGCACCACCGGGCATCAGCTCTTTACAGTACTTCATCACCTTGGGGCAGTCATTTTGAGCGCACTTCCAAATCTTCCACCAGAGTCCGGTGGGCCGCGTAAAGTCAGCTACCCCCGTCGCCCTGCTTCGTGGCAGCGCATAGCGATGTGGACGCTTGCCTCTTTGGCCGGACTGTTCGTAGTCGTGGTAATTGCCGTCGCCGCCCTGCTGCACAGCCAGCGATTCCATGACTACGTGTTGACCAAGGCGCGACAGAATGCCAGCGAGTCGCTGGCCGTACCCGTAGAGCTACAGAACTATGCATTGCACTTCAGCGGCATCAGTCCGACGCTCGATCTTTACGGTCTCGTCGTGCATGGCGCCGCTCCGTACACGAACCCTCCGCTGCTGCAAGCGGAGCAGGCAAGAATTGGTGTTCGCGTCGTCTCTCTGTTCAGCAGAAAGTGGTATCTCAACGAGATCACCATTCATCACCCTGTGGTGCAGCTCCGCGTAGATGCCGACGGTAACACAAATATTCCCAAGCCAAAGCCGAGCAGCTCAAGTTCCAACGAAATACAAAACCTTTTCGATCTCGCCATCCGTCGCGCTACTCTCGACCGGGGAGAAGTCTATTACAACGACCGCAAGAGTGCGCTCGACGCAGACCTCCGCGATCTGATGCTGAATGCGGGATTCAATCTTGCGCGCAACACCTACGCAGGGCAGCTCTCGTACTCTGACGGACACTTGAAGAGCGGCAGCTATGTGCCAATTCCCCACGCCCTCAGCGCTGAATTTGAGATGACTCCCACGCATCTCGACCTGCGCAAAGCAGAGTTGCGTGCTGCGGCATCGGCTCTCACGTTCACGGCGACTGTAGACGATTACAGCAATCCTCGCGCCAACGCTGTCTATCACGCATCCGTAAACGCAACAGAAATGCGAAAGCTGCTGCGCAATTCAAATCTTCCGCAAGGCCTGTTGCAAGTGGATGGACAGGCCGCGTACGCGGCAAAGCCCAATCAGCCCGCACTTAATGCCGCCACCCTCAATGGCACTCTTCGCAGCGACCGATTGGAATTCGTTACCACTTCCGGACGCACCGACGCGCGCGCCATCCGCGCAACGTATTCGCTGACCAACGGCGACGCCGAAATTCGTTCGCTGACCGCTTCCCTGTTTGATGGAACGCTGAACGCCGACGCCACGGTGAGAAACCTCTCCGGTGAACAAGCAGGCCTAGCCCATATAAAACTTAACGGAATTTCGTTGGCCGCACTCAAACAACTCACCAACGCCAGCGCTGACAATAACGTCACTATCGCTGGAACCCTGCAGGCCGTAAGCGAAGCGTCATGGAAGGGGTCCATCAACAACCTGCTCGCCACCGCGGACGCGACCCTCGACGCCGCCGCAGGTTCCACGCAATCAACCAACACGGTTCCAATCACCGGACAGGTTCATGCGAATTTCCGCAACAGTGATCAGCAGCTCACGCTTCGCCAAAGCTATCTGCGCACGCCGCAAACCTCTCTGACCTTGAATGGCACGGCGAGCCGAAACTCCCAGATAAATATTGCTTTGAACGCCGCTGACCTGCACGAACTAGAATCCATCGCCAGCATCTTCAGCAAACCGGCGCAGCCCTTCGGACTCTACGGAAGTGCTACCTTCACCGGCACGGTATCCGGCGCGACCTCCGCACCCCGGCTGTCAGGCGACCTGAGCGGGGCGAATCTACGCGTACGCGGGACCGATTGGAAGTTGCTGCGAGCTCACGTGAGCGCAAGTCCCAGCAGCGCAGAGATTCAGGGCGGACAACTCGTACCTGTAGCAGCGAAAGATACATCGCAAGGAAACATAGCTTTCAGTGGTCGTGCTGCGCTGAAGAATTGGCAATTTGCGTCGAGCAATCCATTCGAGCTCACGCTCAACGCCCAAAAACTCGATGCCGGACAACTGGCAAAACTCGCAGGATCAACCACTCCTGTATCCGGAACTCTCGAAGTCAACGTGCAAGCTCATGGAACTGAGCTGAATCCGATCGGCCAGGGACATCTGCAACTCACCCGAGCCACCATCGGCGGCGAGCCGATTCCCTCCGCAGTTGTCCAGTTCAACGGGGATGGAAACGCGGCCCAAGCCAACCTGAACGTCACGATGCCTGCAGGCACTACCACCGGAGTGGTGACTTACTATCCGCATCAACGTGGCTATCAGGTGCAATTGGAATCACGCAATTTCAAACTCGATCAGTTGCAGGCCGTGAAAGCCCACAACCTGTCCATCACTGGTGTAATGAACCTGGTCGCGAGCGGACGCGGCACTCTCGATGATCCGCAGCTTACGGCGAGCCTTGAGATTCCGCGGCTAAAAGTGCAAGGACAGGCCATTGAGAACCTCGCACTACGAGCTGATGTTGCCAAGCACGTTGCCAATGTCACGCTCGACACTCGCGCCGTCAAGGCCAATATTCACGGCCAGGCGAAGGTGCAACTCGTGGACGACTACGAAACCGATGCGGTGTTGAACACGCAATCGATCCCGCTGCAACCCTTGCTGGCCACCTACGCCCCATCTCACCCCGAGAGCTTCACCGGCCAAACCGAACTTCACGCGACCTTGCGCGGCCCGCTCAAGCATCGTGAACGCATCGAAGCGCACCTGGTGATTCCAGAGCTAAACGTACATTACGAAAACTCCATCGATCTCGCCGCCTCGGGTCCCATCAAGGCGGACTACGCGAATGGCATTCTTACCGTGCAGCGATCCGGACTTAAAGGCACCGGAACCGACCTGCAATTCCAGGGCTCGCTACCTCTGCTCGACCGCACCAAACCCGTAGCGCTGCTGCTGCTCGGCTCCATGGATCTGAAGCTGGTGCAGCTGTTTGATCCAGACATAACGAGTTCAGGACAACTGCGCTTCGACGTAAACTCGTACGGCGCTCGCAGCGATCCGAATGTTCAGGGAAGCATGCAAATTATCAACGCGAACCTTGTCATGGCAGACGCTCCGCTTGGACTCTCCAACGGAAACGGCACTCTTGTCCTGACACGTGACCGCCTCAATATCACCAGCTTCGAAGGCATTGTTGGTGGAGGCAAAGTAACTGCGCGAGGAGGCGTCGTCTATCACCCCTCGTTGCAGTTTGATCTTGCGCTCTCAGGACAAGGAGTTCGCCTTCTCTACCCCGACGGAGTACGCGAGGGCCTCAGCGCAAATCTCGCGTTGACGGGAACGCCCGACCGGTCCGCATTGCGCGGTCAGATCAATGTCGATCAGCTATCCTTCACCACGGACTTCGATCTGTCGTCCCTCAGTTCAATCGGCAGCGGAGTCGAGGAGTCACCTTCCCGCGGATTCACCAGTAACTTGCAGATGAATGTTGCCGTACGTTCGACTCAGAATGTAAGCCTTGTGAGCCGCACCTTAACTGTGAACGGATCAGCAAACCTGCGGCTGACCGGAACTGCCGCAGAACCGGTTGTATTAGGACGCATCAACCTGACCGGAGGCGACCTTGTCTTCCACGGAAATCGCTATCTTTTGCAGAGCGGCGTCATTGACTTCATCAATCCATCGCGCACCGAGCCCAATGTGAACGCTTCCATCACAACCAGCATTCAGCAATACAACATCGGCATGCGGTTCGAAGGCCCCATCGATCGTCTGCGTACCTCCTACTCATCTGATCCTGCCCTGCCTCCCGCGGACATCATCAACCTGATCGCCTTCGGGAAAACACAAGAGGCCGCAGCCGCAGCCTCGACACCAACCAACCAAACCGCCGAACAGAGCATTGCCTCTGCAGTTAGCGGACAGGTAACCAGTCGCGTCGAGAAGGTCGCCGGAATTTCGCATCTCTCCGTCGATCCAACTCTGGGCAACAACCAACAGAATGCGGGAGCAACCGTCACCGTGCAGCAAAGGGTCACAAGTAAGATCTTCGTGACCTTCTCGACCGACGTAACCAGCACGCAGCGACAGGTAATTCAGCTCGAGTATCAGGCCACACCGCGGGTTTCCGTTAGCGGAACACGCGACCAGAATGGTGGCTTTGGTTTCGATACGCGGATCACGCGCGAGTGGTAAACTAAACTGTCTCCAGCACTTCGTGGGTACTTCGCTTCCGTCTCCCCTGCTTTCGCTTATGCCCCCTATTAAAACTTTCAATGCCTTCAAAATTTGTTTTGAATTGTAGCTGCTGCCGTTCTGCCATTAACCTATACGTGCATTGCAAAGCCCCCTCCAACCCTTTTCGAGGAGATTCATGCCGAACGAACTGCGCAACTTTTTGACGCTTACTTACGACGAACTTGAAGAACTCAATTTGAAGGCCAAGGATCAGCGGAAGAATCGCGTTGCCGCTCACAAGATCCAGGAAGAACGGATTAAGTACCTAGCCGATGAAAAGCGCATCAAGGCCGTGACCGTGATGTTCAGCGACCTCGAAGGCCGCCTGCACCTGCTCGACTATGATAAGAAGTTCTTGGTCAACAGCTATGACAACCTCACCTTTGACGGATCATCCATCCGCGGCTTTACCGCTCAGCACGAGAGCGATCTGCGGTTAGGCCTTGACTGGTCGTCGTTCTACTGGGTGCCCTCCGACGTCTTTGGCACCGGTAAGGTGATGGTCTTCGGCGAAGTGATTGACAAGTCCGGCAAGCCTTACTCCGGCGACATTCGCGGTGTGTTGAAGAGCTACGCCGCCGAGCAGCACAAGACCAACGACTACACCTTGAACGCCGCCAATGAAATCGAAGGTTTCTTGTTCAACGGTAAGGAAGCCGAGCAGACTTACTACAAAACCGGCAAGTTCGAGTACGTGGATGGCGGCGGCTACTATCATTCTCTTCCCGGCGATCCGCTCCGCACGTTCATCGATACCGCAGCCGAAGTGCAGCGCGCCATGGGCTTCCAAAATGAAAAGGACCACCCGGAAGTCGCGCCTTCGCAGTTTGAAATCAACTACAGCTATGGCGACGTCGTTGCTGCAGCCGATCAGATCCAGCTCTACAAGCTGATCTGCCGTCAGGTTGCCAACAACATGGGTTACACCGCCAGCTTCCTGCCTAAGCCCGTTGTCGGCGTAAACGGCAGCGGCATGCACACCAACGTATCGGTCAGCAAGGGTGGCAAGAATCAGTTCTGGGACCCCAAGGGCCTGGAAAAGATCAGCCCCTTCGCATGGGATTTCGTTGACCGCATTTTGACCGCCGGTAATGACATTTGCCTGGTGCTCAACCCCAGTGTTAATGCTTATCGCAGACTTGACCCTCACTTCGAAGCTCCGAACCAGCTCAAGGCTTCGGCCATCGATCGCGGCTCCATGGTTCGCATTCCCATCGGCAACGAGAAGAGTGCGCGCGTCGAAGTTCGCGCCGTGGCCCCGGACGCCAACCCATATATGGTGATGCTCTCGGTCTTCAAGACCGGACTTGATGGCGAGATTGCGAAGATCGAAAACCTCCGCCAGGCTCACCGTTATCTACCGGACAACATCTACACAGCGATTGACAATTTCCGGGCAGCAGAATGGGTCAGCAAGCTGTTGGGAGAAGACGTCAAGGAGCGTTACGCGGAGCTGAAGCAGAATTCCGCCGATCGCTGCCCACGTCTGTTGGGATCGATCGTGAAGACCGCTGAAGTACAGTTCCATCACGCCGTTTACAACCAGTTCCTGTGGAACGAGTTCTAACCCTTTCCTTAGAAACGAAAGGCCCCGGCGCAATGCTGGGGCCTTTCGTTTTAATCTTAGAACTGGCGATAAATGCGCAGACCAGTCTTTACAGCTTTTTTTCGTTGATCTCTTCCGTCTGATCCAGGCCGCTCAAATACACAGCCATCACTACCCCGCACTGTTTATGGCAGCGCACGCAGACTCGGCTTCCACACGGCAGCACGCCACGCTTGCGCGGGCGATCCCGGACCGAGGAAAAGTCATGCTGAGATGTGGAATCATCTTCCTTGCTTTTCATACTTTCCACGTTAAGCGCAGTCTGAATGCGCGTCTATGACTGAAATCACTACTGACCTCGCTCGTGTGAGCCGGGCACTAAGCGCCACCCTGCCGTTTTTCAGGAGGCAAAATGATGCCCTCTGCCGAATCTGAAAATTGTTGCCCCACAATAGGTCTCTCGCGCTTGGGACCGGCGCGGTAGGCGTAAATCACAGCGAGCAACGGCGGTGCCAGCAACACTCCCCAGAATGGAATGATCATGCCAAGCAGGATTGGACAAAGCAGCGATGCCCAGAAGGGAACGCGATTCTGCCTGTGCATCAGAAACGGCTGAAGAACTAGCCCGTCTATCGCCGCAATCGCCGCGTAGACTCCCAGGAACCAGAACCAGCGCTCCATCGGTGCGCCCGAAAACAGCATCGCAATCGCCGGACCGAGGATGGAGAGTATAGGGCCAAAGTGCGGAACAAACTGCAAGGCTCCGGCCAGCAATGCCCAGAACGGCGCCCATGGCACGTCCAACCAGAGGAGTGCAACCAACCACAATCCGCTCACAATGACTGAGTCATAGAGTTGAGCCTTGAGCCAATTGCGCAATGCCCCGAAAGTAAGGTTCAAGTGATGCTGAAACTGCATATTCCCTTCTTCAAACCCTCTCGTAGCAATGCTACACTTGTTCTATTACTCCCGGAATTGCGAGCGTGAGATGAAGTTTGGCGTCATTATTTTTCCCGGAAGCAACTGCGACCACGATGCGTATTGGGCCTTCAAGGAAGTCTGCGGCCAGCCCGCGACCCTACTCTGGCATGATTCGCAGGATCTCGAAAACTCCGACGTTATCGTCGTCCCGGGCGGCTTTTCCTATGGCGATTACCTGCGCACTGGTGCCATCGCCCGCTTCTCTCCCATCATGCAGTCGGTAAAGCGCTTTGCGGATTCCGGTGGCTTGGTGATCGGCATCTGCAATGGATTCCAGATTCTTTGCGAGGCGAATCTGTTGCCCGGAGTCCTCCTCCGCAACAAGTCCTTGAAGTACATCTGCAAGCCCGTTCACCTGCGCGTGGAAAACACCGCAACCCCATTCACACAGGGGGTGAAGCAGGGAGAGGTGCTCGAGATTCCCATCGGTCACGGAGATGGCAACTACTTCTGTGACGAGACCACGTTGCAGCAGCTCCATCAACGTGATCAGGTGATTTTCCGCTACTCAACACCGAGCGGCGAAATCACCGAAGGTGCCAATCCAAACGGTTCCCTCGAAAACATCGCAGGCATCTGCAACGAAGGCCGCAACGTCCTCGGCATGATGCCGCATCCCGAGCGTGCCAGCGAAAATGTCCTCGGAATGAGGGACGGCCTGAAGTTGCTCCGCTCGCTGGTCGAGAGTGCCGCCGTTTCGCAGTAGCTATGAGCTCACGCCACCAACAACCCGCAAGGTCCAGGCACAAGATCACTGAAGCGGAGGTTCGCCTGCGCGATCGTGAACTGCTCCCAATACTCGACAACTGGTTGTCCCGTGCCAACGCCGCTGGCGGCGCTCATATAGCCTGCCATGCCGGCTGTGCACAATGTTGTGTTGGTGTCTTCGCCATCGACCGGCTCGACGCCTTCCGTCTTCAGCAGGGACTGAACGAACTCGCGGATCGAGATCTGGAGCGAGCCCAGCGCGTGTTGCAGCGTGCCGCGGAGTCGCTTGAACGCAAAGTGGATTTTTTTCCGGGCGACGTAGAAACTGGAATTCTCGACGACTCTCTTGAAGCCGAGGAGATCTTCGATGAGTTCGCCAATGACGAGCCCTGTCCCGCTCTTGATCCTGAGACCATGAAGTGCGATTTGTATGCGCATCGTCCCATAACCTGCCGCATCTACGGACCTCCGGTTCGCACCGAAGGCGGATTGGGTGTGTGCGAATTGTGCTTCGCCGAGGCCACTCCAGAGGAGATCATCCAAGCCGAAGTGCCGTTGGATGGAGAAGCCACGGAATCCGCTCTTAACCGCCAACTGGAAGAGGCTGTCGGCGAAGGCAAAACCATTGTTGCTTTTGCCCTGCTAGGGGCGTAACTCCGTGGCTCCCTCCGTCCAAGCGCCCATCTCGCGCACAAGAAGACTCATCCCACTTTTGTAACGAACAAATCTTTTCGTTTACAGGAGGAACGATGAAAATATTGGCCGTCACTGCCATGAGCGCAGTCCTGATGATCGGTACAATTGCCTGCTCGAACAACTCCACGCCCAAACAGATGGGCTCCAAGAACACCAATAAACTTGATGATTCGCAAATCAAGAACAATCTCAAGCAGGCGAATCTGGGAGACGTCAAAGTGGACGTCAACAACGACAAGAAAGTCGTCACTCTGTCGGGAGACGTCAAGAACGATGCCGCCAAACAGCAGGCCGAAGACATTGCACGATCTAATGCGAATGGCTATGTCGTTGCGAACGAAGTAGGCGTTCGTCCGGATAACGACACCAATGCAAAGAAGGTCGACTCCAATACCGACGACGCGATCAAGGCGCGCTGGAAAGCCCTCGAAGCAGAGAACAACTGGGGAAACCAGCACATCCGTACCAGCGTGAAAAACGGAGTTCTCACGCTCAAGGGGGATGTTGATACCCCCGCCCAGCGTGAAACCGTGGAGCGTTCTGCAGCCAAGATCGATGGCGTCCAACAGGTTGTAAACGAGCTCAGCGTGAAGAACGCCAGCCGTTAATACCCCCTCAAAACAAAGAGGCCGGAGACGTCCGGCCTCTTCGCTTCGCAGAACGGGTTACTTCTCAAAAGCCTCTTTGTTCACAACGTAAGGCATCTTGCTGTAATCCCTACCCTCCAGCATGTCGATCATCCCTTGCACGCATCGTCCCGCCATTCCCACATTTGGATCGGGAGAAAGCCGTGTAGCTGCTCCGCCGCTCGCGAAGTGATGGAACAACCGGCATCGGTCTTCAATAGCCGCATCGCGCAACGGCGAATCGGCGGGCAACGGTTCACGCTCGAACACATCAAGCGCGGCCCCCGCAATCCAGCCCTCACGCAATGCCTTCGCCAACGCGTTCTCATCCACCACTGGACCGCGTGAGGTGTTCACAAGATAAGCGCTCTTCTTCATTTCCCGCAGCGTGCGCTCATTGATCAGGTGCCAGGTCGGCACCTTCGACTCGCCCTCTCGCAACAGCGGTACATGGAGACTCACGTAATCCGCCTCACGCAGACACACATCCAGCTCCGCGTAACGAATCCAGTTCTTCCGCCTTGAAATCCCAACCTCATTCTTCAGGTCCATCACCTTCTGCATGGAACCGACAAACTTCTCATTACGATATTCGGCGTCATAGCAGAGTACATTCATCTCAAAGCCCAAGCACTTGGAGATCATTGCTTGGCCGATCCGCCCCGTGCCGATAACGGCAATGGTCTTTCCAGTGACCTCATCTCCCAGAAAAGGAAGGAAGGAGTGCCAGTACTTCCAGCGATTCTCACGCACCAGCCGCTCGCTCGACCACAATTTGCGCGACACATCCATCAACATCGCAAATGCGAATTCCGCCGTCGCGTCGGTGAGAACCTCTCCAGTGTTGCTGAACGGGATCTGGTGCCGATTGGCCTCGCCCCTGTCGATGTTGTCGAAGCCCACCGCAAACTGCGCGATTCCCTTCAGTGTCCCTTTGCCTGCCTCAAACACCTCCGCGTCAATCTTGTCACGTAGAGTAGTGATCAGCCCATCGATCCCGCTATGAACTTTCTGCAGTAGCACATCGCGCGACGGCGCCTCTGGCCCAGGAAAGACTTCGACTTCACACCCGCGCTGCCGCAGGAGTTCAATGCTTGGACCAATGTCACAGGTTGCGAAAACTCGGAATTTTCTATCTTTCACTTCGTTCTTCTCTTCTCTGCAAATTGGTTTGGCGCAATTCAGACCACATGACGAAAGCCCGCTCGCAAGCGGGCTCCCATGCATTAAAACACATTCCTACAAAACGTTCTTCGCCGCCCAGACCTCCACCCGGTCCAGAGCCTTGCGAATATTATCCAGCGAGTTTGCAATCGAGAAACGCAGGTACCCTTCGCCAAACGCTCCAAACGAAGTACCGGAAAGAGCCGCAACTCCGGCCTCTTCCAGCAGCGCATCAGCAAGCGGCTTCGACTTCCATCCCGTTCCCGTGATATTCGGAAACATGTAAAACGCTCCCTTGGGCACGCGACAGCTAAAGCCCTTGATGCTGTTAATGCGCTCCGCGAAATAATCTCGGCGTTTCTTGAACTCGGCATTCATCACCGCCACAGAATCCTGTGGGCCCGTGATCGCTTCGATGCCGGCCTTCTGCGTAAAACTCGCCGTGCAGGAGTTCGAGTTCGTCATCAACCGCGCGATCTGTTGTGCCAGGTCAACGCGCATCACGCCATATCCCATGCGCCATCCGGTCATTGCGTAAGTCTTGCTGAAGCCGTCAAGCAGAATCACGCGGTCGCGCAGATCGTCGTAGCTGAACAACGAATGATGGTCTCCTTCGAAAATAAGCCGCGAATAAATCTCATCGCTCAGCACCATGATGTCGTGTTCTGCCACGATAGCCGCCATCTCCTCCACATCCTCGCGGGTCATCACCCCCCCCGTAGGATTCTGCGGCGAGTTGAGGATGATCAATTTCGTCCGCTCATTAACCAGGCCTTTAAGCTCCTTCGTATCGAGCCTGAAGTCGTTTTCTTCCCGAAGCTGGATTGGCACCGGCTTTGCGCCCAGAAACTCAATCATGGATTCGTAAATCGGGAAGCCGGGATTAGGATAGATAACTTCATCGCCTTCTTCCACCAGCGCCATCAACGTAAAGAAGATGATCGGCTTTCCGCCGGGAACCACCACCACTTCATCCGGAGACACCTTGGTATGTCGCGTCGCGCCGACCTCATCCGCAATCACCTTGCGCAAATCGGGAAGCCCCGCACTCGGACCGTAATGCGTCATCCCCTTATGCAGCGCATCCACTGCTGCCTCGACAATGTTCACAGGAGTGTCGAAGTCAGGTTCACCAATTTCAAGATGAACGATATCTCTCCCTTTTGCTTCCAGGGCCCGCGCCTTTGCCAAAACTTCAAAGGCAGTCTCAGTACCCAGGCGCGACATGCGCTGCGCCAAACGTAGTTCAGTATGGATAGCTTTGCTCATAAAGAGTCTCCTCTTCCCCAAACAAGTGCCACTTGAGTATCTTGAAAATCGTCGTTGTCAGCACTTGGACCGGGGGTATTCTACCCCGCCCTGAACACCTGTACCACCCCGAAATAGAAAAAGCCTGCTCCATGAGCAGGCTTTGCAAAGTATTTCTTATCAGCCGTGAATTTCGCTTTCTTCCCCTGTTTCCGTGCGGATTACCTTGGCCACACGATACGGTTGTCCAGAGTGAGGCTCGTGGAAATGGCGCACCTGCAACTCGCCGAGTAGACCAAGCGCCAGCATTTGCACACCGGCTACCAACATTACCGCTCCGAACACAAGCATCGGACCATGCTCGTCCATGACGCTCAAATGCCTGACGGCTTTTTCGAAGATCATCCAGAGTGCAACCAGCGAGCCGATCCCGATACCACCCATGCCAATGCCGCCGAAGAAATGCAGCGGCCGCATCATGTACTTCAGCAGAAAACGAATCGTGATCAGATCAAAGAAGACCCGAATCGTACGGGAAATTCCATAGTGCGACGTACCACCCTCGCGCTCGATATTGACGATTGGTATCTCGCAAACCTTGGCGCCGTACCACGAAGCCAGAGCCGGGATGAACCTGTGCAGTCCTTCGCCATACAACGGAATCTCTTCGATCAACTCGCGCGTGTAAGCCTTGTAGGTAGTACCGAAATCGTGCAGTTCAACACCGCTCAGCTTTGACATTGTCCAGTTCGCGCAGCGCGAAGGAATTCGCCGCAGCCACAAATTGTCGATGCGCTTCTCGCGCCATCCGCTGACAATGTCATAGCCCTCTTTGAGCTTGGCGACAAACTTGGGAATCTCCCCTGGATCGTGTTGCATATCGCCGTCCATCGCGATGATGAACTCGCCCTGGGCGTGGTCAAAACCAGCGGCTAGCGCTGAGGTCTGTCCGAAGTTGCGGCGCAGCTTTACGACCACCACGCGGCTATCAACCGCTGCAATCTGCACCAACAGAGGAAACGTGGAGTCGCGTGAACCATCATCCACAAATACCAACTCAAACGTTTCGCCAACCTGCTCCATCACCACCTTCAGGCGGTCATAGAGCTCGGTAACGCTATCCTGCTCATTGTGAAAGGGGACAACTATCGAATACTTAGGCACACTATGATTATATCCCGATTGGGCGCAATTCTCAGGGCATAATGGGATTCGCCAGCGGCAATATCCGCTCCAGAAGCTCAGAGCACAGCCGCGTTCCTCTCCTTTTTTTTGCTATCGGAAGTGTGGCATCGCCTACGCATCGAGGCCTATTTAACCGTCAAACTCACAGACACGACGCCCGTAAGATTCTTCAAGGAGTCGGTACCTTTCACCGTGAGCCTGAACGTTCCCCGCGCCGAGGAATGCGTGTTCACCGATAGTTTCGTTGTGCCAGATGTCGTAATGGATATCGGTGAGAACGATGCGCTGCTCCCAGATGGCAATCCCGATACGCTGAATACCACCGTTCCGGTGTAAGAATTCTTCGGAGTGACCGTGATGCTGTAGCTTGCTGTCGCTCCTTTGGTCGCTGTTCTTGAGGTAGGCGAAGCGCTCAGCACGAATGACTGCGGAGGTGGGGGCGCCAGATAGGTAAACGCCGAACTGAGTATCACTCCCGTCGCTCCGGGGTTCGTCACCATCACATCCACAGCTCCCGCCGTGTGCGCCGGTGTGGTGGCCAGAATCGATGTCGAGGAGATGCTATTGACCGTAGCCCCAGTTCCGCCAAACGTGACCGTTGCGCCCGTCTGGAAGTTCGTTCCAGAGATCGTAACAACCGTCCCCCCAGCAGTGGTGCCCGACGTTGGCGAGATGCCCGTCATCGTCATCGTCGCAGGATTGTAGGCCACAGCATTCGACATTTTGTTCGTGATCGAGGCTTGGCCAACCGCCTTAACGTAAAACGTTTGCCCCGCAGCGGCGCTGATCGAGCTGAGTGGAATTCCGTGCGTGCCTGCCGCCAAGTTTGCCGCCACTTGCGACAAATTCTGTCCATCCGTGGTCTCATACACTTCGTAGTGATGAACCGTGCTCTCGCTCCCCGCGCCGGAAAATGCCGGATTCCAATTCAAGTTCGTTCCGTCCGTGCTTGCTTGCAGATTAAGGCAGTTGTCGATTCCCGTCTCGATCTCTGATCCTTCTTCATAGTCATTCCAAGTTACGAGCTGCATGAAAGGCAACTGGTTCGATGTACCGTAATCGCCGTTGTGCGTCATCTCTGCAAATGTCTGAAACCAGGTGTTGCCGCACTGCTGGCCCGTAATGCTGACCCCGGGTTTCCAGGGAGCCAGGGTGTTGTCGAATCCCTTCCATGCCGCACCCCAGGGCTGCAGTCTTGGATATTTCAGCGCGGTGTCGTAAAAATTGTCCAGATAAACCAGTCCATATGGATCGTTGGAGCCGTAGTGATTCACCCACGCGAATCCACCATCGCTTTCCACGTGCGTAAAGGAACCCGAGTTGCGAAAAATGAACCAAATCAGCGGGGCGCCAGTTGTATATGAGTTCACATGCTGCCGAAGCGTATGAAACACCATCGTCCAGTTCGGCGATGGATTCGTGAAACACTCCTCGCAGATAAAGAAGAACACCGCGGGACGCCCCTGCGCAGACGGAGACATATTCGTCGCGTCCACGCGAAGATAAGCCGGACTGGGAAAGTAGTTATTGTTCATGTAGTCGAAATCGCCTTCGAGCGCATCGATGATGCAGTTCGTCTGGTCAACTCCTCCTCCGTTGTACTTACATGTGCGCGCAATCGAGCCCTGGTCCTCGCTCAATGCAAATTGCATGTTGCAAGTGCCGCCGCCGCAGCGCCCCTCCAGGTCGCTTTTCACCAGCTCCGATGTAGCTTCCTCAATGCTGCTATTGGGTCCATACCAACCGATAATCGGCCCGCGGATTCCGCGCGCCTGCATGTCATCCATCTGCCCTTTCACAGTATTGGGATCGTTCGAGTTGTAGCCCACCTGGATGTGACCATTGCAGGCCGTACCAGGACCCGTTGCTGTTGATCCTGGCTGCATGCAGAACCACGGCAGAAAATGCGCATAGATCGCGGTAGTTGCTCCGCTGTATTCCAACTCGTGCATGTCCTGCTGGCTCACATTGCCGGGCGCTGCATTGAACATTCCGCTGGACGAGTCTGACATTCCCGCGAATGCACCCTGACAATAGCCGGTCACAGCCGAGCACGCAGCAGTATTGTTCGAGGTTTCAACTGAAAGTGTGGTCGTCTGACCGAATGACAATGCCGAAACAAACAGTATCGCTAGCGGGGCCAAGCCGGAATACTTGTGCATCGGACGGGAACCTCTGCCGGGAGTTGAAGTTTTGGAATAGTACTTCAGGAAGGGCTTGTAAATAAGAGAAAATCGTCTTAGTACAGTATCACTGCAGAGCCCGCAACCCGCTTCCAGAGCACCTCCCGCGCACCACGCAACCATTCAATGAATAGGCGGAGTACGCGCAACATATCTCCGTCTTGGGCTCAGTACTATCTGATTTCTTCTCTCATTCGTAGATTCGTCTAGAGTTTTGAAATGCGGCATTTCGAGAATCTCTGAATTCATCGAGGTAGGCGATTCATGTGGTGCGGCCGGCAATGTAAAAGGCGCACAAAAAGTGCCCCCTCCCGCGCCTCCTGATATGACGTTTGCCCGCTGCATCCCGAGATGCTTGGGACACACACCTGGTACTTACAATCGCTCTGCCTACGCTGCAAGCGGTACGTTTGTTCCTGTTGCAGACTTCATCCGAGTTGTCAGTACAGGGCAGGTAGCAGATCGCACCACTTTCTCCGTAACTGATCCAAAAGCCAAGTGACGCCAGCCGGTGTTCCCATGCGTAGCAATGACGATGAGGTCCGCACTAACCTCTTGAGCTACGCGCACGATTTCCTCGGCAGTGTCGCCATCTCTGATGACAATCATCGTTTGTAGCCCTTTTGCTGTGAGCGGCTCTGCGATTTTATGCAATTGTTCTTCAACTTCTTTGTGCAGTTCCTCTTGCTGTATAGGAATTCCCGGCTCGGTCATTGGTGGAATAAACGCTATGACGTGAACCAAATAGATCTCAGATCCGAACTGCGATGCCAGCTCGCTTGCTTCTCCGACCGCTTGATTTGATCCGTCACTGAAATCTGTCGGGCAAACAATCTTCTTTGCTGGGAACATAACTGACCTCCTTCCTGGAGGACTTGCGTTGATTCGACCGTGCATCGCTTGCGCGCTGCCTTACGAGCGATTCGTAAGGACAGGGCCAGACGCATCAGCAAACGATTGCGAAGTCGGTAATTAACCCGTTCTTAATTGCAGTCTGGAGTGCAACTTTGTCCGGAGTCATTGGACACCTGTAAACCCACCCCAAGGTTTTGGGGTCAACAGTACCCCACTTTGAATCCTGGTGTCCGTGACGGAGTGGCGAGCTAGCTGTGACGCGATTCACAGCCCGGTAGCGGGTGCACCATGAGATATCCATTATCGAACATACGAGTGTTACCACGTCGAGCAGAAGGATCCGCATGTCCATAAATAAGCAACTCCGCTACTATCTACTGCAGCCATCAACATGGTCTGGTAGCCCCGGGCAGATTCGAACTGCCGACCTCCGGTTTAGGAAACCGCTGCTCTATCCATCTGAGCTACGGGGCCACTCTGTGTGGTCTGCCGGGCGGCACACCCACAGGAGGCATTGTAGCAATGTTGCGGAGTCGCTGTCGCTGCGGAAAACGTCTCTGTTGAAACTTGGACAACTGACGAGCGCAACCTGACCTGCGCCAGCCGTGCTAGCCGATTGCGGACAATCCGGGCCCCACGCGTCTGTCAGTACCTCAGATCGTGCGCCAGGGAATGGTCGGCTCTTTGGAGGTAGTTACATCGTCCGGCGGATTTCCATTGTCGCTGTTATCTTCCTCAACTTCGGAAGCATGATGAGCGATGACCTCAATGCGTGAGGCAGTCCATTCACCGCTTTTCGAGTCCACCAGCGCCGTGACTCGCACTTCGGTCCCGGGCACAAGAGACTTCCGCGCCGACTGCATGCGGTCTTCCGACGGCACCCCGGAATCGTAAACAACAGCAGCACGTGCCAGTATGACGCGTCGTACATTACCATCGCGTCCCATCAGGTAGAGCAGCCCAGCCGAACGCTCTCCCCGTGGAGGACGCACTACCTCGCCGCGGAAGGTGCCCTGCGCTCCAGCCCATAGCCCCGAGGTGAGCAACAGTACCGCGATCAACGAATTCAGCGCAAGACGCAACCCATTTCGCTTCATTCGTCATTCGATGCCCGCGCTAGGAATCCGGTGCGCTAGGTTGCAGCAAAATTCGAAGCTGAATCAACATCTCCGATTTCAGCAGCACTGAATTCGGTTCGACGGCCTTGGCTCTGAACCTTCTCTGCTGTTGCTATCATCCAATTTTTATGAACCTGTTCGATTCCATTCAAATCCGCGATGTTTCGTTTCGTAATCGTATCGCCGTTTCTCCCATGTGCGAGTACTCCTCAGAAGACGGCTTCTCCAATGACTGGCATCTAGTCCACCTCGGCGCTCGTGCCGCAGGAGGCGCCGGCGCAGTCATCACCGAAGCCAATGCCGTCCTACCTGAAGGACGCATCAGTCCTGCCGACCTTGGAATCTGGAAAGACGAGCATATCGAGGGTCTCGCGCGGATCGTCCGATTCCTTCGCCAGCACGGTGCGGTACCCGGAACCCAACTCGCCCATGCAGGCTTCAAAGCCTCCACCGACGTTCCCTGGCACAATCATGGCAAGCCCGTACCTGTATCCGAGGGAGGCTGGCGGCCCACCTATTCATCCACAAATAAAGCTTTCTCCCCGGAATCGATACAGCCCGAAGCTCTCACTTCTCAAGGCATCACGCGCATCGTCCAGGCATTCAGCGACGCTGCGGTTCGCAGCCTGCAGGCTGGTTTCGAACTTATCGAAATCCACGGAGCCCACGGCTATCTGGTTCACGAATTCCTCTCTCCACTGGTCAACACTCGTACCGACAAGTACGGCGGAACCTTTGAGAACCGCGCCCGCATTCTGCGTGAGATCATCGAAGCCGTCCGGAAAGTCTGGCCCGAGCGCCTTCCACTCTGGTTGCGCATCTCTGCCTCGGATTGGACCGAAGGCGGCTGGACCATTGAGGATTCCATCGCCCTCGCCAAACAGGTGAAGCCCCTAGGAGTCGATCTCATCGATTCCTCCTCGGGAGGAATCGTTCCCTCGGCTAAGATTCCCTTGGGTCCCGGTTACCAGACTCCCCTTGCCGAACGCATTCGCCGCGAGGCCGGAATTCTCACCGGAGCCGTCGGCATGATTACCTCGCCCGAACAGGCACAGCATATTGTTGCCACTGGTCAGGCGGACTTTGTACTACTCGCACGCGAGCTTTTGCGCAATCCAAACTGGCCCCTTCACGCCGCCCATGTCCTGAAGCAGGACGTGCAGTGGCCCAACCAATACCTGCGCGCCCGCTTTTAGCCAGAGCCGGTATTCCTTGGATTTTAGAGGGAAGCATCCAGGTCAACCGCCCCACGTTCGCCAATCTTTGGGCTAACGTGGGGCGGTTGACCTTGTCGTTGTTGTTGCCGTTGCTCTTAAGTCCGTTCACGCGCGCGGAGATGCTCACCAACTGCTATAGGCGCTTCCATCCGTGGACGCAGTATTGCTCCCGCTGTGCACATCCACAATCCCGGGCTCCGTCTGGTCGATCGATGTCAGTGAGTCTTCCTGCACCGGAACCCACGTCTCCGCCGAATTCGTAATCGGGTCTTTGGGTATGGCTTTGATGTAGCCTGCCTGCACCAGATCCTGCAGAGACTGCGGGGCCTTTTGCTTGTCGAGTGTGTACTGGTCGATGCTGCTCCGCATTGTGAACAGATCATTGCGCAGCACGGCTTCGCGTGCTCGCCAGATAGAGTGCTGGTAGTTTGCCGCCGCAATCGAAGCCAGGATGCTGATAATCGCGATCACAATGATCATTTCGATCATCGTGAACCCCGCGAATCTCCTTCCCTGTCTCGATCGCATTAGTTTCGTTCGCATGGGTTCGCCTTACCAATCCGCGTACTTCGTGCCATCCAGCGCCGTGCCCTTTGACTTCGTGTACACATCAAAGACGGATTGTCCACCCCACGAATCAGACGTGGGATCATCCTGCATCGAGCGCATTCCCCACTCCGTGCTGTGCGTCATCGGATCCACTGGAATGTGTCGCAAAAAGCGTACTGTCTTGCCACCCACATCCACGCCCTTCACCAGTGTCTCCAAATCCGGAGGATACCCTTCGCTCCCCAGCTTCACCTGGAACGCGCCGCGATCCGCGGCATCTTTATATCGGTCGATTGCGTCCCGCATCTGCCACAGCGCCGCGCGCAATTCCTTCTCCCGCTCACGCTTCACCACCGTCCGGGAGATCGGCAGCACCATCGTCGCAAGGATCGACATGATTGCGATCGCCACAACCAGCTCGACCAATGTCATCCCGCGTTGCCGATGCTGCTTCACGAATTCCCTTCTCTTACCGCACGTTGACAATTGCCTGCGAGCCGCTGGCTTCCATTGCGGCCATATTCGGATCACGCAGCGTGGATTTGCCAACCGTCACCGTTCCCTGCCCCGCCGCTTTGGCCACGAAAGTCAGCGTAAACAGCGGTCCCGCCGGATTGATACCGTTCGACCCCGGGGGCCTCATCAACGATACCTGCAGTGTTCCCTTATCTGCGTCGTCCCGATGTACCAGCGCCACGGCCGCACCATCTTTGGACAGCGCCCCCGCATTCGACACATTGACGAACTGCATCACCTTCGGGTCGTAGTTAATTTGTACCGGCACGGTGAACACATTCTGTCCGCCGTTCAGCGTCACATTCACCGCAAACGTTCCGCCCGTCGGCTGATTCACAATCGGAGGGTCCAAACTCAGCACCGGTCCCAGACTGCCTGCTGCCTTACTCGGAGTAGCATTTGGCGGAGCTGGCACAGTTGCCACGGAACCATTCGCCACCGGAGTGCGATTCGCAGCCACATCCTGCGGATTCTGTCCGCCCTGGGGCACTACAACCGAAGTCGGTGAGCCGCTCGGAACCGTAGTCTGCGGAGGGGCCACCACGGCCGGAGCCTTAGATAGGTGGCGCACTTCCACCACATTCTGAGTCCCAATATCTACCGGCCTGATATTCAAATCTTCCACATCCAGGCGCCGAACCACGTGCGGCATCAGCGCGAAAACGGTTTCGTTATCTGTCTTCGTCTTTTGCCCCTGGCCAAACAGATACTTCAGAATCGGTATCTGCGAGAGCCACGGCAGGCCGCTCATATTCTGCACGTCATCGTGCTCCATCATGCCGCCGACCAGGTTCACTTCGCCGTCGCGCATGCGCATTTCGTGATCGATCTTGCGCTGCCCGATCACCGGTTCCGTCAGCCCGCCAATCGTTTGAAAGCTATCAATCGCCGATACCTCAATCGATATCTTCATGCTGACTTCGCCATTGCTGTGGATATGCGGCGTCATTTCAATATTCACGCCCACGTCCTGATACTGAAATTGCGTTTGCGTCAGCGCAGTCGCCGTCAATGTCGAACTGGATGTGCCCACTGCAATCGGCACGCGCTGGCCGATCTTCAGCGTAGCTTTCTGTCCATCCACCGAGCGCATCTGCGGCCTCTGGATCACTTTCGTATTGCTGTCGTTCATCAGGAAAGCGACGCTCGAAGATGGAATCGAAACCGCAAAATCCCGTGCCGTCAAACTCGACAAGTCGTTCAATGTCAAACCGGAGCTGGTAGTACTGGTGCTGCTTGTTGTCGTCGTGGAGGTGCTGCTTGTAGTGGTCGAAGGACTCTGGAATGTAATCGTAGGATTTGTGGTTCCACCCTGGAACGGATACTGGATGCCAAGCTGTTTCAACTTGGTCTTGCTCACCTGCATCACCACAATGTCCACCAACACCTCGGACTTCGCCTTGTCCAGGTTGTTGATCAGCAACTCCGCTAACGCCACCTGATCGGGAGTGCCGCGCATCACGATAATGTTCTGCGACGGAAACTGCTGTACGCGCTCCACGCGCAAAATCGTGCGAATCAGGTTTGCCACATCCTGCAATTCGCTGACGGTCGAAAAGTTGTTCATGTAAAACGTGCGCAGAACCTGCTGTTCCACGTCGTTGCGCTTCTGCTGCGTATCCTGCGCAATATAGATCGTGTTCGGTGTCACCGGACGCCAGAATGTGCGCGATTGAAGCGCCACGATCCGCAATGCCTGATCCAGCGATACTCCATTCAGCTCCACGCGAATTCGCCTGGAAACATAGTCCGGATCGAACAGCACGTTGATTCCCGCCAGTTTTCCGATCGTCTCGTAAACCGTCTTCGAATCCTCGGCCAGCTTCAAAGTCAGCGGAGTCTGTGAAATCGGGGCCAGTTGTACCGGCCCCGCCACGTTTGACGCTGACTCGCTCAGCCCTTCCTGGGGGGCTCGCGAGGTCGGCGGAGCCGTTGCCGGCTGTTGTGCCTTGTCGATCAGCCTCTGCGTGCGCTTAATCTCCTGTTGCGCAATTCCGCTCGACGAATCAATCGACGCCGCCAGCTGGAATTCCCTCATTGCCTCTTCCAGCTTTCCTTCGTCCCTCAGTTGCTGCCCGCGATGCACGTGCGATGCCGCGGCCAGAAATTTCGTCCGCTCATATGAAGAGCGCAATTGGACATCTTCCGGATGCAGGTCATACGCCTGTTTGAAATATTGGTAGGCTTCTTCGTACTGCTGTCGCGCCTCGGCCTGCTGTCCTTTGGAGTAAAGCGATTTTGCCTTGTCGGCACTTGCAGGAAGCGTAGCAATAATGGCTACCAGCAAAACTAGGCAACCGCATTGGAACCGTTTCATCGCAGTCCTTTAAGAACGGAATTTTCCTCCGCGGGCATTGCCCTGAAGGTGGCCCGACGCTGCGGGCGGAGCTCTTTCTTCACCGGGCCGATTATAGCATCGCATTACAGAGCGATTGCCCGGCCAAAGCATCGCGCTGTGTTAGGATACAGAATTCGCAACAACGCGCAAGTGCGCCCTGAATTCAATCAGTCGCCTCCAGTTAGCAGGACTTCAGTATGGCCCGGAACCAGACACAACTAACGCAGCCCAACAAGCCGAAGAACGTCAAGCGCGACCCGGTCGCTAGTGGTGAGCGTGATGCATGCGTCAACCGCGCCGCCGCCCATGACTTCTTCCTACTTGAACGTTACGAAACCGGCATCGCCCTGCGCGGGACCGAGGTAAAATCCATCCGCGCCGGCCAGGCAAACCTCAAGGACTCCTACGGACTCGTCAAGGACGGAGAGCTGTTCCTGCTCAACGCGCACATCGGAGCCTACGCTCCCGGCGCGCAGTTCAATCACGACACCTTGCGCACCCGCAAGCTCCTCGTGCATCGAGCTCAAATCCTGAAACTCCACGCCAGCATCCAGCAAAAGGGACTCACCATCATCCCCACGCGAATGTACTTCAAGAATGGTCGCGTCAAAGTTGAGGTGGCTGTAGCCAAAGGCAAGCAGCTCTGGGATAAGCGTGAAACCGAACGCCGCCGCACCGCCGACAAGGAAGCACGTGACGCCATCGCCCGGAGCCGCAAATCCTGAGGCGCCCCACTATATGCAATCGCCCACCCCATCCAAGACCACTCGGGTGCCCCGTTCAAGCCCCGCTTTCAGGCTTGAGTGGGGGACCGCGGCCGTGTCCCATCAGCCTTGCTTTGCTCATCACAGGTAGCCCAGTATTTGCCATCCTTTGGCAAATACTGGAGTACAGAGCACCGCTGCCGCGCAGCTGGTCTAAACTATCCAATACAGAGAGGTTCGCATGAACATTGCAATTTCTTCGACTACTCCCTCCGCTATCGAAACCGAACTACTTGTTATCGCTGTTGCCGACAACGGAGACAAAACTCCCGCTCCTGAGCTCCTCTCGTCCGACCTCACACTTCAGAAACTGACTGCGCCCTTCATCACCGCCGCCGACCTTACCGGCAAATTCGCCGAAGCCGTCTGGCTTCTTTCGCCCGCCGGCGTATCCGCCAAGCGCATCCTCTTCGTCGGTGCCGGCAAACGCGACAAATTCTGCACCACCGAACTCCGCAAGATTGCCGGAGCCGCCGCTCGCGCGGCCAAGGGCAAGAACATCAAGTCCTTCGCCCTCGTCCTCCCCGAACTCATCGAAATCCCTGCCGCTGCCCAATCCGCCGCCGAAGGCGTTATCACCGGCAATTTCGATGTGAACACCTACCACAGCGACCGCAAAGATCAGCAGCTCACCGATGTGACCCTCACCGTCCCTGCCTCTGCCGATCAGAAAGCTGTCACCAGCGCCGTAGCCGAGGGCACCATCCTCGCCGAATCGCAGAATCTCACCCGCACCCTTGCCCTTGAACCCAGCAATCTCATGACTCCGCGCATCCTCGCCGACCGTGCCAAGGCCATGTGTGCCGAGACCGGACTCGCCTGCGAGGTCTACGGTCCCAACAAGCTCAAGGAGCTAAAGATGGGAGCCTTCCTCAGCGTCTCCCAGGGAGCCGGAGAAGAGCCCCGCCTCGTCGTCATGCGCTACGAGCCCGCCTCCGCCCCCGCCTCGCCCGTCCTCGGACTGGTCGGAAAAGGAATCACCTTTGACACCGGTGGCATCAGCATCAAGCCTTCCGATGGCATGGAAAAAATGAAGTACGACATGTGCGGCGCCGCCACCATGATCGGAGCCATGCGCGCCATCGCCCTGCTCAAACCCAACGTGCGCGTCATCGCCATCCTCTGTGCCACCGAGAACATGCCGGACGGCAACGCCCAGAAGCCTGGCGATGTGCAGTTCGCCATGAATGGCAAGTCCATCGAGGTCATCAACACCGATGCCGAAGGCCGCCTCGTCCTCGCCGACGGTCTCTGCTACGCCCGCCAACTGGGGGCCACGCACCTTATCGATGCCGCCACACTAACAGGAGCCGTCGTCGTTGCGCTCGGCTATCACAACGTCGGAGTCTTCTCGAACGACGAAGATTTCGCCGACGATTTCACCGACTCCACCATCCGCACCGGCGAGAAAATGTGGCGCATGCCCGTCGATCAGGACTACTTCGACCACATCCGCTCCGAGATCGCCGACATCAAGAACACCGGCGGGCGTTATGGCGGAGCCGTCACCGCCGCCATGTTCCTTAAGGAATTCGTCGAAGACAACCCCTGGATTCACCTCGACATCGCCGGCACCGCCTGGCTCGAAGAAAACAAACCCTGGATGCCCAAAGGCCCCAGCGGCGTCGCCGTCCGTTCCCTCGTTGACTTCGCCCGCCACTTCGGCACCACCAAATAAAAAGAATGCAGGAGCCTAATAAACACAGCTCCTGCATCCCGACATCTGCGACATCACCGATGCCCCGCGTCCCGTCCCGCCCGGCTTCATCGGGCTGACGTGAGATTTTTGATTTCGCTCACACTCTTGCCTTTGCTCTCAGTTGTGGTGGTCATCCTGAGCGCAGCGAAGGACCTCGCGCCGCCAATCCGTCCCAGGCTACCGTCCAGAAATTGATTTCTTCTTAAAGAAAGCTCCTACATCACCGCCGGCGCCGGAATTCCCAATACCCTCATCGACCTCATCAACTCTTTCCTCACGACCGCCGCTGTCGCCAGCAACAGAGCCTTCCGCCCCGCATCCTCTTCCGTCAAAATATGGTGCTTGTGATAGAAGTTATTGAACTGCTGCGCCAACTGAAACGCGTGCTTCGTCAACGCCGCGGGCTCCGTCGTCGCAATGCACTGCTCAATGACCCTCGACGTCTGTCCCGCCGCCAGCCATAACGACCATAGATCGTCATTCCTCTCAAACGCCCCCGCCGCGATCTTCGCCTTCAGCGCGTCTTCCGGAGCCACACCGCCCTTGCGGAAGATGTTCGTCGCCCGAACCACCGCGTATTGCACATACGGCCCAGTCTCGCCCTCAAACGACAGCGCCTCACGGAAATCAAATGCAATCACCGACTGCTTCGTGAACTTCAGCATGAAGTACCTGAGCGCGCCGATCGCAATCTGCGTCGCCACCTCCCGGCGCTCGTCATCGCTCAGCTCCGGATGCCGCGAATCGACCTCGCTCTTCGCAGCCTCAATCAGCTTATCCAGCAGATCGTCGGCCTTCACTCCGAACCCTTTGCGCCCGGAAACTTCGATATAACTCCGCTGCTGATCTTCCTCGGAAACCGCGTATCCCATCTCCATCGCGCACCGTGGCGTCAACGCAACCATCTCATAGCTGAAGTGCGTATAGCGCGCCGCCTCCGCCTCGTGTCCCATCAGCAGAATCGCCTGCTTCACCGTTTCCTGAGGATCGCTCTGCCGCGCATCGATCACGTTGTAGATCGCCCCGACGCCTCCAAAGTGCGGAGCACCCGGCTGGCTATCCTTCGGATCGCACGAAATCCAAACCGGACGTCCATCGCTGTACTCGTAGAACTTGCGATACCCGAAATCCAATCCCAGCAGCCCGAACTTCCACATGTGATAGGCAATGTCCTTACCCACATATCCCACGGTCCCATTCGAGCGAACAATTACCTTCGCGTCTTCATCGGGACCATCCGGATCGGCCTCGTCCTTCACCGTACGCAGCCGCGTCATCACCCAGCAGCCTTTATTCTTCCCGCGCTCTTCGAAGTAAAGAACCTTCTTCTCCTTCAACAGCTCAAAGGCCTTCGCCCAGAAGTGCAGGTGCAGAATATCGCTCTCCTGCGGCAGAAAATCGTATTCGATATCTAGCCGCTGCATCGTCTCCAAATGCCTTGTCAGCACCGCCAGCGAAATCATCTGAGCGATCTCCGCCGTCTCGTTGCCACCTACCTCCAGCGCGTGCAGCGTGTCGCGCCGAACCTGCAGATTCGCCTTGTCCTGCTCGTACCACTCCGATACCTTGGCGTACAAATCCCAGCAGTAGTAGTCGAATCTTCCTTCACGCCCATCGATCAGCTCTGCAATTTCGGATTTGCTTTTCTTGGCAATATGCGCGAAACCCACCACCACGTCGGCCACCTGCACGCCCGTATTGTCGATGTAGTTCTGCACGTCCACCGCATATCCCGCCGACCTCAGCAACCGCACCAGCGTGTCGCCCAGAATCGAATTCCGCAGATGTCCTATGTGCGCGGCCTTGTTCGGATTGATCGACGTGTGCTCCACCAGCACCTTGCCTCGCACCGCACCCGCTGACACAACCGCCACAGCCACTCCCGGTTCCGGAGCCGCCAGCGTCGCCGCCGCCGTGTCCGTCGGCTCAACTACCTCGGTCGCCACATCCCCGGCAACGCTGCCCACTGCCTCGCCAGCCACAGCGCCCCCCCGCTGCGAGGCATCACCACCAGGAGTCGCATCGTCCCCGGCCACCAGCTCTGCCGCCCGGCTCCGGTCCAGCCGCGCATTAATGTATCCCCCGCCCGCCACTTCAAATTTCGCGAAGCCTTCCGGCACCGGCATCTCCGCCACAATCTCTTCGGCAATCTTTCGCGGAGCCTTGCGAAGAGTCCGCGCCAGTTCAAACGACACCGGCAGCGCGAACTCGCCCATCTCGATCTTTGGCGGCTGTTCCACCACGATGTTAGCCAGCACAATGTTGTATTTCTGGTTCAGGAAGTCGCGAACGTGCGCAATCAGGCGGTTCTGTAATGAAAGATACACAGCATTCCTTACATGCCAACGGAAGCCCTCAACGGGCATCGCTGGAGAGTAGTTAAAATACGATTGTAAGGGATGCTAATTTCCCGTGCAGTTATGAATACCGAAAAGCCAGCCCCCGAGTGCCCGGGGGGCACCGAACTGCGAATCCGCATTCTCCCGCCACGCTTCTGCACAATCGCCCTCGCGAAGTTGCAATCCTATAACTTCGTCGTCGATCAAGAGGACTATGCGATTAGCCCGCTCTGCTACCATTCTCCAACTCTCCTGTCCTCTTCAAGTACCTACGGAAATCGCCCCCGAGCGCAGCGAGTATCCCCCAGACTTCTCATCTCCATTCGAAGAGACCTCCTCGGTACCGCTCTCCAGCCTCGGCGTGTGTTTCCGGCGTCTGGACACACACGCCGCCACCCAGCTCCCCAGAGGAAAGCGCGCTCGTAATGTGATGAAATGTGTGGTGGATGAAAGACATTTTCCCCTGCTGACCATCATCCATCAATCGCCAGTACTGATATTTAAGAACGGCGGCATAAAATCCCCGTTCACAAGCAACTCACAACCCTGAACTCATCCCGCCGCCATCTATCATTCCAAGCTCTCCCAGTCATTCTTTCTTCCCATCTTGAGAACTGCCCCGAACACCTGATTCCGCCAACGCGTTTGACCCAATCCTCCCCGCCTCCTATATTTGAACTTCGGGCCAAACGCCCGTTGGACTCGTAATGCGCATTGCCTACCTGGATTGTTTCTCCGGAATCAGTGGCGACATGTTTCTCGGCGCAGCCGTAGATGCAGGTGTCCCCCTGGAGAAACTACAAACCGTCGCCCGCAACCTGGGTCTCCAAACCGGCCTCGTCTCCCGACGCCTTGAGCGTGGTGGAATCGCTGCGACCAAAGTCGATGTCCTCATCCAAGGCATTGCTGACCAGCCCTCCAACGCCGATCATTTGCCCTCTCACTCGCACGATCACAGTCATCATGCTCACCCACACGATCATGAGCATGGCCATTCCCACTCTCATGACCACGCACCTGCGCCGGAATCCCGCCTCTATATTCATCGTGGTCTCAAAGAGATCCGGGAAATCATCGCGCACGCCGGCATCACTCCGGCGGCCAAGACTTTCGCCATCCGCGCCTTTGAGCTTTTAGCTCAGGCCGAGGGCAAGATTCACAATAAGCATCCCGAATCGATCCACTTCCACGAAGTCGGCTCCGAAGACGCCATCATAGATATCGTCTGTTCCGCCGTAGCCATCGAAGCCCTGGCCATCGACCGCTGGTACTGCTCCGCGCTCAACGTCGGCGGAGGCACCGTACAGTGTGCTCACGGACTTCTCCCGGTTCCCGCTCCCGCCACCGCCGAGCTTCTCCAGGACGCCCCGATCTTCTCCTCCGGCATTCAGAAGGAGCTGCTCACCCCCACGGGTGCCGCCATTCTTCGCGCCCTCAACGTATGCTACGAGCCGCTTCCCCCCATGACACTTTCCGCCACGGGATACGGTGCCGGAGGCCGTGACTTCCCTGGCACTCCCAACGTCGTCCGCCTCCTCGTCGGAGAATCCGCGCAGCCCTCATCGCGCCCTGCATCTACCCCGGCCATCTCAACGCATGATGACGCCAACACCATCACTGTCCTTGAAGCCAACATCGACGACATGAATCCCCAGCTCTTCTCCTACGTGCAGCAGAAGCTGCTCGACTCCGGCGCCCTTGATGCCTTCGGCGTTGCCGTGCAAATGAAGAAGGGCCGTCCCGGCATTCTTATCACCGTGCTTGCCCCGCCCGCCGAGGCAGAGCGTCTGACCCGCATCCTGCTTACCGAAACCACCACACTCGGCGTGCGCATGCGTCAGGAGCACCGCGCAATCCTCGACCGCGAGCATGTCACAGTTCAATCTGCCTGGGGACCCATCCGGGTCAAGCTCGGCCGATTGCAGGGAGAGGTCGTAAACTGCGCGCCTGAGTTCGAGGACTGCCGCACAATAGCCGAAGCCACTGGGGTGCCTCTCAAGACCGTTCTGCAGGAGGCTATGCGCCTGTACCTCGCCGCTGCTGCCATGTCTGCACCTGACCACGATCCCGTCGCCACCGGCAATGCCAATTCCGGCGATGCCCCTAAAAGTATTCTGTCCTGATCGAGAGATTCGTATGAGCGAGCAACGCAAAAAGTTCTACATCACCACGCCGATTTATTACGTAAACGCGCGGCCCCACATCGGTCACACCTACACCACTGTCGTCTGTGACGCTATCGCCCGCCGCCAGCGTATGTTTGGGAATGACACGCTCTTCCTCACCGGAACCGACGAGCACGGCCAGAAGATCGAGCGCTCCGCTGCCGCTGCCGGAAAGACTCCGCAGCAGCTCACCGACGAAGTCAGCGGCGAGTTCCGCGGCCTATGGGACCGCATGGGCATCAGCTACGACAAGTTCATCCGCACCACGTCTGCCGAACACAAGCGCGGCGTGCAGGCCATGTTCACCCTGCTCAAGGATCGCGGATACATCTATAAGGGTTCCTACACCGGCCAATATTGCGTTTTCGACGAGCTCTACGCCGACGACAACACTCCTGGCACCCCTTGCCCCGTCTGTGGACGCATCACTGAAACCGTGCAGGAGGAGAACTATTTCTTCAAGCTCTCCGCCATGCAGGAGCCTTTACTCAAGCTCTACGAGCAGAATCCCGGCCTCATTTACCCCGAGACCCGCCGTAACGAAGTCATCGCCTTCGTCAAAAGCGGTCTGCGCGATCTCTCCATCTCCCGCACGACATTCACCTGGGGAATTCCCGTTCCCGACGATCCCGCGCACGTCATCTACGTCTGGCTCGACGCGCTCTGCAACTACGCCACTGCCGTAGGCTTCGGCTCGCCCGATCCCGCCGACCAGCAGCGTTATCAGCATTACTGGCCTGCCGACGTCCACATGATCGGCAAAGAGATCGTGCGCTTCCATTGCGTCTACTGGCCTGCATTCCTGCTCGCCGCCGGTCTTCCCTTGCCCAAGCAGATCGTCGCTCACGGCTGGCTTCTCTTTGAAGAGAGCAAGATGTCCAAATCGCGCGGAAACATCGTCCGTAGCGAGACCATTCTCGAAGTCCTCGGCGCCGACGCGCTGCGCTACTTCCTCTTCCGTGAAATCGTCTTCGGTCAGGACGGATCGTTCTCCTTCGACGCGCTCGTGCAGCGCTTCAACAGCGATCTTGCCAACGGTCTCGGCAACCTCGCCAGCCGGACCCTGTCGATGATCCAGCGCTACTTCCAGGGAGAGATTCCCTACCCCAGCGCGACCATCGCCCACACTCCCGCCGAGGCCGCCATCAGCAAACTCGCCGGGGAGACCATCGCCGAGTACAACCGCCTCTTCGATGCATTCCAGTTTTCGCGCGCCCTCGAAGCCGTCTGGTCCTTGCTCAGCGCCGTGGACAAATACATTGTCGAATCGCAGCCCTGGGCTGTAGCCGAGAAAGAGGACCACGATTCGCGGTCCCGGCTCGCCACCATCCTCTACACCTCAGCCGAAGCCCTGCGCATCATTACCGCGCTCGCTCACCCCCTCATCCCCGAGTCCACCGCAAAGATCTTCACTCAGCTCGGACTCGCCGATATCGCAAAGACCGATCTCAACACTTTGCGTTGGGGACAGTTGAACGTAGGCACGCGCCTCGGCAGAATCGAACCCGTTTTCCCACGCGCCGACAAGAGCGCGATTGAAAGGATGCAACAGATGGAAGAAGAACGTAAGAACCTCGCGGAAACCGCAGCCGCTGCGGCCACTGCCTCCAGCACCGTCGAAACCGCAGTACCCGCTATTCCCGCAGCTCCGGCCTCCGCAGAAGCCACAGCTCCCTCTGTCGCGCCCAGCGGATTTATGCCTATCTCCGAGCAGATCACCATCGACGACTTCATGAAAGTCGATCTCCGCGTAGGCACCGTGCTCACCGCCGAAAAGGTAGAGAAGGCCGACAAGCTCCTCCGCCTCACCGTTGACATCGGCATCGAAGTCCGTCAAATTGTAGCCGGAATCGCCAAAGCCTACGCCCCTGAAACACTGGTGGGCCGCAAGGTTGTGATCGTCGCCAACCTCGCCCCCCGCAAACTCCGCGGCATCGAATCGCAAGGCATGATCGTAGCCGCCTCCTTCGGAGAACAGGGCCAACCCGCCCTAGCCAGCTTCCTCGAAGAGGTCCCCAACGGCTCCCGCCTGAAATAGCGCGCAACGACTACTGCAGACATTGTTTCTTGGCGTTGTTTCTGCCGGTGTCGAAACATACCCCAGGTGCCCCAAGATAAGAACGAAGGCGTTGTCAAGGCGAGGTTCTCCCAAGCGGTGCGCAAGCACCGCTTGCTTTGCGTCAGAGTTACGGTTGGTCAGAGATGCCCGCGCGTTGCAACGAAAGCTCATGCCATGACCATCTCCCGTAGCCCGGGGTATTCCTGGCGCGGTCATAAATAAGGGAGACGTTGTAGGATAATTGCATTCAGTTATTGGAGCGTGTTATGTCATCTGCACTTGCAGGAGTTGAACCACAGGAGATCTGGAAACATTTTGAGGCGCTGGCCGCCATTCCTCGCGCTTCCACCAAGGAAGCCGCCGCGCGTGCTCATGTGCTCGAACTGGCCTCAAAGCTCGGTCTGGAAGCGATCGTCGATGAGGCTGGAAACGTAGTTGTCCGAAAACCCGCGTACCCTGGACGCGAATCCGCTCCGGTCACGGCTCTGCAGGGTCATCTCGACATGGTTTGCGAGAAAAACGAGGATACAGAGTTCAACTTCGACACCGACGGGATACGCATGGTGCGCAAGGATGACTGGCTCTATGCCGATGGCACAACCCTCGGATCCGATAACGGTGTGGGCGTTGCCGCAGCGCTGGCCGTGATGGAGAGCAAAACCATCAAGCATGGCCCGATGGAATTCGTTTTTACGGTAGAAGAGGAGACGACCCTCGGCGGTGCAACGGCGTTTAAGCCCGGAGTGCTCAAGGCTCACTATCTCCTCAACCTTGACAATGAAGAAAAAGGCACGCTATGCATCGGATGCGCTGGCGGCCTCAATACACGCGCTCGCCGCAAGATTGCCTTCCATGCCCCTAAGGCGAATGCCGCCTATCGCGTAAAGGTCACTGGACTGAAGGGCGGCCACTCAGGAGTGGACATCCACCTTGGACGCGGCAATGCCGTACGCATTCTGGGCGGCACGTTGCAACTCTTGATGGAGCAGTTCCCTGTTGAACTCGCGGACATCAGGGGCGGAAGCGCGCACAATGCCATTCCGCGTGAAGCCTCGGCCATTCTTGTGACCGACGCAGCGAACGAAGGTCGGCTCAAATCCATCGTGAAGCAGTTCGCCGAAGACGTTCGCACTGATTTGGGCTCATTCGATCCTGACTTGCAGATCACGGTGGAAAAAGCTGAACGTCCGCAGCAGGTCATCGCCGAGGCAGACGCAAAGAAAGTTGTCGATCTGATCGCCAGCCTGCACCATGGCGTGCTCGCCATGAGCCCCGACGTCCCCGGACTCGTGCAGGACTCCACCAACGTTGCCACGGTTAGCTTGAAAGATGGCGTAGTGGAAATCGTCACCAGTCAGCGTTCGGCCATTGAAGCCAGCAAGAACATTGCCAAGCGCCTGGTCGCAACCTCCTGCCTGCTTGCAGGCTTTGAGGTTGAGCACTCCAGCAGCTATCCCGGATGGAAGCCAGAGCCGAACAGCGAGATCGTCCGCAAATCCAGGGAGGTCTATGAGGCTATGTATGGGGCCACTCCCAACCTCATTGCCATGCACGCGGGTCTGGAGACTGGCGTACTCGGCGTGAATTATCCCGAGATGCAGATGATTTCCTTCGGACCGCAGATTGAGCATCCGCACAGTCCGGCTGAGCGGGTCCAAATCTCCTCAGTTTCCGAGTTTTGGAAATACCTTACCGCGGTGCTTGAAAAGCTGTAGACGGCTTTCGTTTGTGCATACAAAAGCGTCTGCCTCAACGCAGACGCTTTTTTATATTCACCGCATTCTCAGCAGCTTGCGCTAACTTTTTGTTTCGGCTGCGCGCCGGTTTGTTTTCGCTTCTCCAGAGCCCGTCGGAACAGGGGAATCGGTTGACAACAGATACTCTGGTTCCCTATATTCATTCCAGTTCACAATAAAGAGTGAGTAATCACTTCCCTTCTTCAAGGGTCCCGGTTCGGCAAACAAAAAGAAAGGTCCGCGCTCCGGCTTGAGCAATCCAGCCAGGGTGGATGTGTAGGTTAGGCCTTCCCTCTAGTTCGCCGTATTCGTGTCCACCCTTTTTAGGGAAGGTGCTTGCACCGCGGGCTGACGGCGAAGTCCTCGCGCATTCTGCAATTGTCGGAGAGACCGTGTCTAAGCGCGTGGGAATCACGAATATCGGATACATCTGTGTCTGAGATTGCCACGAAAGAGCGAATGATAGCCGCTGCCGTGACCCTCTTTTCGCGTGCCGGATTTTACGGCGTCACCACCAAAGACATTGCTCACAGCGCGAATGTCAGCGAGGGAAACATTTTTCGCTATTTCCCGAGTAAGCGGAATTTGTTTATCGCCGCGGTCGATTCCGAACTGGCGAAGCTTAGTGTTCACGCCGAGGTTGTTGCACGAGCTACAAACATTGACGATCCGCGTGCGGCATTGCGCATCCTCTTCGAACTGATTACCAGCACAGTCGTGCAACAACCCGATCTGGTCAGGTTGCTACATTTTGGTGCTCTTGAATTCGGACACGAGATAACTCCAGTGTTCCGCAAACATCTGGATACAATTGTCACGTCCGCGGCGACGAACTTGGAAAAGTGGTCACAGAGTTACGGGTTCGGCGACATAGACGCCAGAGTCACCGTCCTGTCGTTTGTTTCGACTGTTGTCCTATTGCAAAACTATTCGGTATTTACCGGAGACGCATTGCCGTTTGCCTCCACCCAGAGTGCAGCTTCCGAATACGCCGAACTCTGGTATCGAATTCTCTCCAGCGATCTACCTGTCGCTGCGCCCAAGGCTTTGTCGGCAGGACTCGAAGGAGATTAAGAGCCATCGTGACGAATTTTTCAGTAAGTGGTCTGATAGCTACAGGGGTTCCGGAAATGCATTATTTGAAAGTTTGATCTTGTGAGGGGTTCTGCATGCGCGCAATAAACGAACACGGGTTAGCTACAAACAAACAAAACCTGATCTCGTTGGGTGACGGTGTGCCCGAACAAGAACTGTCCTTGAATGAAATCTGGCGCCTGATCTTCAGACGCAAGTTCATCATTCTGTGCTCGACTGCCATAATCTTCTGCGCTGTAGCGTTCTTCACGATGATGAAGAAGCCGGTGTATGAGAGTGTTGTTCGCCTGCAAATCGATCCTAGCCGCTCCTCCACGCTCGGCCTGGATGAAATGATCAGCGAGAAATTGTCAGGCGGTGACGGCGAAGGAAACAGCCGCTTGCAATCAGAAGTCAAAATTATCCAGAGTGACACGGTTGCGATGCGCGTCATAGATGCACTCGGTCTGGCGAAGCTACCGGCCTTCGCGGGCAATAATGCAGCCGGGGTAAAGGTCACTGACCCACTGGCGATGAGTGCAGGGGATCGCCAGCGATTGGTCGATCAGTTCAAGGGCTCGCTGAAGGTGCAGGTTGTACCCAATACTCAGATCGTCGAGGTTCGCTTCCGCAATACCGATCCTAAGCTCGCCACTGATGCCGCGAACTTAGTGGTTGAAAAGTATATGCAGCGTAACCTTCAGACCAGTTATGAGGGCACGGTTCAAGTATCCGACTGGTTATCGAAACAGATGCAGGGCCTGCAGACGAAATCGGCGGAAGCTCAACAGAAGCTCGCAGATTTTCAAAAGCAGAACAACATTCTCGGAACTAATGAGAACGACAATATCGTGGTCGATCGCTTGAAGCTTCTGAACCAGCAACTCACGGAAGCAGAAGCGGACCGCATTGTTAAGGAAGCACGACACAAGTTGGCGGCATCCGGCAATCCGGAACTGATCGCCGCTGTTGTGCCAAGTTCTAACCTCCAAGTTCTTCGCTCCCAGGAAGCGGACTTGAAGGCCCAGTTAGCTCAATTGAATTCAAAATATGGCACTGGATACCCCAAGCTGCGCGAGATGCAAACGCAGCAGACCCGGCTGGATGCTGAAATCTCAACCGAGATCAGCAATGTTGGAAAGCGCCTTGAAGAGGAGTATCTGTCGGCAGCGAAAACAGAATCGTTGTTGCGGAGTCAGTTCAATGACCAAAAAGAAAAGGCTTATGAACTCAACGAGCACGCAATTCAATATGCAGTCCTAAAGCATGAGGTGGAAAACGGTCGTGAGCTCTACGACACCTTGCAACTGAAGTTGAAAATGGCAGGTGTAACTGCCGGATTAAGCTCCGGGTACATCAGCATCGTCGACCGCGCCGAGATACCCGCTACACCAATAGAGCCGAGGGTCACTACAAATCTTGTGGTCGGGCTCTTCGGCGGACTTATTTTCGGCATACTTCTGGCGTTCGCCATCGAATCCATTGACGACACCTTAAGCAGTTCGGAAGAACTGGAAATGCGCGTTGCCCTTCCCGTACTCTGCAGCATTCCGGTGAATCAAATCAACGGAGCCCCGAAGGCTGATCCCAATGCATCGGACAGTGCGGTCGGGGTCGCTCCTATGCTCTTGACCCATCCGCAATCGCAAGCCTCCGAGGCGTTCCGCGGATTACGAAGCTCGTTGCTGCTTTCCTCTCCCGACCGTCCGCCGAAAACGATTGCAGTCGTCAGCTCTATTGCCAGCGAAGGAAAAACGACGGTCTCGACAAACCTCGGCGTTGCCTTCGCGCAGCGTGGGGAGTCTGTTCTCTTAATTGATGCTGATCTTCGACGCTCCACAATGCACACTCATTTCGGCCGACCACATTCGCACTTCGGCCTAAGCACCGTTCTCACACAAGGCATGGATCATCGTGCCATCGTGACGCCAGTCCAATCCTTGCCGAATTTGAAACTGCTGCCGGCAGGTCCACACCCACCCAATCCTGCGGAACTGCTCGCTTCCAATCGCATGACGGAACTGCTCGAAGCACTCTCGAGGGAATACGATCGCATTATCATCGACACTCCGCCTGTGCTCGCTGTCGCCGACTCGCTCGCGCTATGCCATAGCGCTGATGCTGTAGTTTTGGTCGTTCGGTCTGGACTAGCACGGAAGAAGGCAGTGATTCGAGCTCGCGACCTTCTGGCTCGGGCAAACAGCAATCTAGTTGGCATCGTCTTCAACGCCGTTAATCTGCAACTGGAGCATTACTACTATGCCCAGGGAGCGCAGTATGGCAAGGCAATGTCCAGCTACTATCTCGACCAGGATTAATGAAACGAGATCGAGTCGAAATGTCAAAGAGGGCAGATAAAATGCGTTCTTGCAGATTCCAGATGTTCGCGGTGCTGGTCGCCATGAGCATGATTTCTTTCGTTGCCGCCTATGGACAATCCGCTATACCTGCTAAGCCTGTAGCTGGTCTGGATGCTCCCCACGCATTGAGAATTTCGTCCGGCGATCTTCTCGAAGTCGGTGTCTTCGACACGCCCGAATTATCCGGAAAGCTCCGAGTAAGTGAAGTTGGAGAGATCGCAGTACCTATCGCAGGTGCCGTTTCAGTCTCGGGAATGACAGCCGAAGAAGCTGCAGTTGCGGTTGAAGCGAAGCTCCGCAGCACAGACGTTCTGCGGAATCCTCATGTCTCGGTATTCATCAGTGAATACGCTACCCAAGGCGTGACTGTAACTGGTGAGGTAAAGAATCCAGGGATCTACCCATTGCTGGGCAGCCACAACCTGCCGGAACTGGTGGCGGCTGCTGGAGGACTAACGCCGACCGCAAGCAGGGTCATCACCGTCACGCACAAGGCTGATCCCACTCATCCCGAAGTCATAGAGATTGATACCAAGCCAGGCAGTGTTGCTGCGAGGGTTGACGTTCGTCCAGGCGACACAATTACCGTCTCTCGCGCGGGTGTCGTTTACGTCGTCGGCGACGTCGGCAAACCAGGTGGCTTCCTCATCGAAACCAATGCTCGTCTCACCGTGTTGCAGTCATTAGCTCTGGCTCAAGGCGCGAATAAGACAGCAACATCAAATGGTGCGAAGTTAATTCGCAAGGTTGCGGGAACCCGTCAGGAATTTCCGGTTCCGCTGAAGCGAATTCTGGCAAATCAATCGCCGGACTTACAGGTTGAAGACGGCGACATTCTGTTTGTTCCCTGTAGTCGCAGTAAGACCATCGCGTATCGCGGGATCGAAGCAGCCGTCAGTGCGACAACTGGCTTACTCATCTACACCCGCCCTTAGGAGCGCAAGTGCCGAATCAACTCGATCGAAACACGGACCACCAATCTGCCTCGCCAATGGCCTCCAGTGTCAGGCGCCGGCTCATCCGTGGCTTCGGGGCGAGTGCTCTGGGACCGATCGTTACGATTGTGGTTCAGATCGTCAGTGTTCCCGTTTTTCTGCACTTCTGGGGAGCAACGCTCTACGGAGAGTGGCTCATCCTGAGCGCGATCCCGAGCTATCTTGCTCTTAGCGACATCGGCTTTGGAAGCGTAGCTGCCAGCGACATGACAATGTCTGTTGCCGCCGGACGCCGCGAAGCCGCGATGGATACTTTTCAGAGCACGTGGGTGCTTATCAGCATCCTCTCTATTGTGTTGATGGGTTTGGTGTGTACCAGCGCATGGTTCATACCGTGGACGTCGTGGTTGAAGCTGACCGCCATTGGAAATCATGGTGCAGCTTTGATCATGGTGATTTTCTCCGCCTACGTGCTCATCAGTCTTCAGAACGGTATTCTGGACAGCGCCTTTCGCTGCGACGGTAATTACGCGCTCGGAACCATGTGCCTGAGCATAGTGCGTTTCTCTGAGGCTGCGCTTGCGACGCTTGCAGTAGCCTGTGGCGGACAGCCTCTGCATGTCGCAATTACCTATCTATGTGCCCGCGCCGCCGGTACTGCCGTGCTCATCATGGTGCTGCACTGCAAGAGCCCGTGGATTCGGCACGGTACTGGTCACGCGAACTATGCTTCAATACGCAGGCTTGCCGCTCCCGCATTCGCCTTCATGGCATTCCCCATCGGAAATGCCGTCAGCTTACAGGGACTCACGTTAGTGATCGGAATCGTTCTCGGACCGGTTGCGGTTGTTGCCTTCTCAACCATTCGCACGCTGAGTCGCGTCGGCTTCCAGGTACTCGGTGTCATGGCACGCACGATTTGGCCGGAACTCTCGACGGCCTTCGGTGCTGGTCAAATCGCACTTGCGCGGAATCTACATCGCCGCGCATGTCAGATTGCGCTAATTCTGTCCCTGAGCTGTACCGGCGCCCTCGCTGTTGCCGGACCTTTCGTTTACGGTAGCTGGACCCGACACGCCGTCAGTTTCGATTCGCTCACGTTCAATCTCCTTCTCCTGGTAATCCTTGCCAATTCGTTTTGGTACACCAGTTCTGTCGTTCCAATGGCGGCAAATCAACACGAGAAGATTGCTGTGGCTTACATGATTGCCACTGTACTCTCACTGGGATTTGCCTGGGCACTGATGAAGAAGTTTGGCATCGCCGGTGCAGCCACGGCACTACTCTGCATTGATGCCGTTATGGTTTGGCTGGTGTTGCGCGTTGCACTTCGACAACTCTTCGACACGCCAGGCGAGTTCGCAACTTCCATGTTGTCCGTGCCCGAACTCAGGCCGCTGTGGCGGCGCATGAGAGGAGACTTTGCGTAATGCTGGGGCCGCGGTGATCGGAGCAAACGCTGTCGTAACTCGCGACGTGGAGCCCTACACCGTGGTTGTCGGCAATCCAGCACAGCCCACAGGAAGAATACGAGTCAACAATCTGACGTACCGCCCATCAGCTTTTATGGCTGCATTTGAGGCTTGGCTAGGTGCGCCGACGCACCCTAAACAGTGGTAATCGAGGCCCGACGCTTCCATCAGGAGAGTTCATCGTAATGGTACTTCTTTCACACCCGGTAGGAAACGCTAACTCGCGCCATGCACTTCGCTCACTTCATGAGCGGAACATGCTGGCGGCGTTTTACACTACCGTGGCTTGGGATGAAAACAGTGTGTGGAACAGACTGCTACCCGCCAAGGTGAGCAGAGAACTGACGCGCCGCGCTTTTCCTGGGATACCGAAAGAACTGATCCATACCGCACCGTTCAGAGAGCTGTGGCGAACACTTCTCACAAGGCTTGGAATGCAACCCTCGCTGGAGAAGTTCGACTCTCCTTTCTCCATCTCGAACATCTGCCGACACATCGATCGAACTGCTGCCGAAGCCGTCGTTCGCTTCCAACCGAAGGCTGTATATGCTTACGAAAATGTCGCATTGCACACCTTTCGCACAGCCCGACAAATGGGTATCAAGACGATATTTGAACTACCCATCGCATATGGACGTTTTCGTACCGAACTCTTTCGTGAAGAGGTCGAGCTACAACCCGCCTTTGCAGAAACATTCCACAAGGCATTTGCTGATTCTGAGTGGATGCGGCATGAAGACGAAGAACTTGCACTAGCGGATCGAGTGATTGTACCTAGCGGGTTTGTTCGATCCAGTCTCCCATCCAGCATTCCTTCTTCGTGCGTTCGGGTCGTTCCCTATGGAGCCCCATCCTCTATTGGTGGCGAATCATTGCGCAAGTCTTCAGCGAGCCGCAAACTTAAGGTTCTGTATGTCGGAGGACTTACTCAGCGCAAGGGGCTCTCGTACCTACTGGAGGCCATAAAGAAGGTTGAGGCTTCCGTCGAGTTCACGATGGTAGGAACAAGGGTGGGCGAATGCAAACCACTCGACGCGGCCCTCCAGCGGTACCGCTGGATTCCAACGCTCCCACACGACGCTATTCTCGATGAAATGAGCCGGCACGACGTACTGGCATTTCCAACGCTTCTCGAAGGATTCGCACTCGTTATCCTTGAAGCGATGTCTCGCGGCATGGTGGTCATCACCACCCCCAATAGCGGTGCCCTCGAGGTGATCACAGATGGAGGAGACGGATTTATAGTCCCGATTCGATCATCTGACGCCATTGCAGAAAAGCTCGAACATCTAAATACAGACCGGGACTTGCTTGCGACGATATCTCGCGCTGCTCAAAAACGGGCAGCAGAATGCACTTGGCAGAAATATCGGGAGCTACTCGGAGCCACTGTAATGCAAACACTCGGGGAACGATCATGCCAGTGACAAACATCTGGTCTGACGAGCTAACCAGCATGCGAGTTACAAGATTTCTGACGACATGCGTGTTCGCTTTGCTTGTGCTCCAGTACCTCATACCGCATGCGGACGAGAGCGTTCGGGTAATTCCCATAGTTGTCTTTTGCTTCGCTGCAATTGTTTACTTTATAACCGCGCCGCAGACTAAGTCTGCTTCTGCAGTTTATTCTGTTCTTTATAGCCCTGTCCTGGCCTTTATTGTCATTGCCGGTTTCCTGCCGATTATCAGTTCGTACACTACATGGCAGCGCTCCACGACCTACGGCATACTGATGGTGGTTGTGCTGGTAGCCGCGAGGATTCTAGTTTCCGGGCTCGGCCTACTCGCAATTTTGCAATCGTTTCATAGAGGGTTGGCGTTTACTCTCCCACTCGTCACAATCCTGAGCTTCAAGCAGTTGATTACATCACTCGCGTCCGGCGCCAGATACGAGCCATTCGGGTTTCATCCAAACGGAATCGCGGAATTCGCGGCGGTCCTCGTGCCTCTGCACATCTGGTTCAGGCCTCCGGGAAGAGCCTGGAGCGTTTTCCGCTGGTTATCTGTTCCCCTTTGCCTGATCGTGATCATGGCCACGGGTTCAAGGAGTGCGTTGGCCGCCCTCACTTGCGGGTGTCTCGTGGTGATGGCAATGCGACGGCTGAACCACCTCGGGCGAGGTATCAGGCGCTGTTACCTTGTTTTTTCTTTGGTACTCATACTCGCGCTACTTATCATGGTGGCCTTCGACAGCACTGTGAGTACCAGGATCAGTGGTTATGTCTGGAATAAGTTGGAACTTGACTCGCCCCAACGTGGTTTGAATTCGGGGATGTCCGGACGCAGTAAGGCATTTCAATCTTTTAGCCAAACGCTTAGTGAAAACATTACGCTATTCGGAAACGGCTACCGGTCAACGGATACTGACATCGGCTACGCAGTTGACAATGGATACTTAACGATTACCTACGAACTTGGGTTAGTTCCCGTGTGTGCAGTTGTGGGCAGGCACCTGTTTCATCTTGTGCGTGCGATCCATCTGTATCTTCGTCGAGGCGCAACACATCGAGACTTGCTGCCGAACTATATCGGATTCTTATGCACATTTCTGCTGGTTGCTACCGTGGGCCGCGGGCTTTTCAGTTACGGCGATCCGATCTCGGTGCTTGCAATTTGCTTCCTCATCGGAACCGATTTTGATTTCAAGACTTCCGCATATGTTCCCACTGTCGCGGTGATTCCTTCGGAAACGTTGATTAGCACTTCACAGAGCTGAACATTTGCATGGAGAGTCAGGAATGAAAACAACTGTTGCTCTTGTGTTATTGCTGTTCCCTTGGCCGATCAGGAGGTGGCTGATGCTGGCTCTGTTCGGTTACAAGATTCATTCCACCGCCAGGATTGGTCTCTCTCTGGTTTATCCAGATCATCTTGTTATGGGTGCGGGAGCTCGTATAGGAAGCTTGTCGGTGTGTAAGGGCCTTACTCTGCTGGAAATGGGTGAACAATCGCGCATAGGTAATCTCAACTGGATCAGCGGATTTCCAGCTGCAAACAAAGCATTCTTTGCGAGCGAGCCGGACCGACACCCCCAGTTAGTCATAGGCGAGCATTCGGCCATTACGAATCGCCACCTGATTGATTGCACAAATTCTGTACACATTGGGCGCTTCACCACATTCGCAGGTTTCCGTTCGCAGATTCTGACGCACAGCATTGACCTGTACCGGTCCTGTCAGTCCTCCAAACCTGTGACCATCGGTGACTATTGCTTTGTTGGGACCAGTTCTGTGCTGCTTGGAGGTAGTGCTCTTCCTAACTTCTCCATCCTTGCCGCAAACTCACTTTTGAATAAACCGTACTCTGAAACCTATCAGGTATATGCCGGCAATCCTGCCAAGCCTGTTAAGTCATTACCACAAGACATGACGTACTTTCGGCGCTCAGAGGGATATGTGCACTGATGAGCATTTTAGAAGTCATCCCTTCTAGCAACGCGCCGGCTTACCGTTCTTTTGGTGGTAACCTGTCGCATCTTCTCCAGATTGTTATAAGGCAATACAGGGTGGTGGGAGAATGAAGATCCTTCACGTCATAAGGTCGGTCAGTGCGTCCGGCGGTGGTCCAATTGAAGGCATCAAACAATTGGCTTCGGTCAATCATAGCTGCGGCCATGAAATCGAAGTCGCTTCTCTGGACGCACCTGACGCACCTTGTGCGCGTGACTTTCCTTACCCAGTTCACGCACTCGGGCCGGGATGGCGGAAGTATGGATACAGCAATCGGGTTGCACCTTGGTTACGTGAGAATGCACACAACTATGACATCGTCATAGTCAACGGTATCTGGCAGTATCACAGCTTCGCCTCGTGGCGCGCCTTGCACAAAGCCAGCACACCGTATGTTGTATTTACACACGGGATGCTCGATCCATGGTTCAAGAAGACATATCCGCTCAAACATCTGAAGAAATTGCTTTACTGGTCGTGGGGCGAACGGAGGGTACTGAGGGATGCTGGTGCTGTGTTATTCACGTGCGAGGAGGAGCGCATTCTGGCGCGCCAATCATTCCGCTCATACCGTTGCAATGAGATTGTTGTAAATTACGGTACGTCCGGCCCTCAAGGTGACCCGCAAATCGAAACTGACACTTTCTTTGAGAAGTACCCGGAGCTGCGCGGAATGCGGATCGCTATATTTCTTGGACGCCTTCACGAGAAGAAGGGCTGCGACCTGCTGATTCAAGCTTTTGCAAAAGTCCTGGCCTCCGACCCTGATTGGCATCTCTTAATGTGCGGGCCCGATCAAGTCGGCTGGCAAGCGACGCTGCAATATATGGCGGATGAGCTAAATCTTTCCGAACGTATCACCTGGATCGGAATGGTTAGCGGTGCCCTGAAATGGGGAGCATTGCGGGCCTCAGAAATCTTTGTTCTACCTTCGCACCAGGAGAACTTTGGAATCGTGGTAGCCGAAGCCCTTGCCTGCGGTGTGCCTGCCCTAATTTCTGACAAAGTCAACATCTGGCACGAAGTGCAGCGGGACGGCGCCGGGATCGTCGGGGCGGATGATCTGGAAGGAACCTGCACTACGTTACGAACGTGGTTGAATCTATCCGGAGAAGAGAAAGCCACCATGCGGAGCCAGACGCGCAAGTGCTTTGAGCAGAACTTTGAAATTCACAACGCCGCCAGGACTCTGATTGCAACGTTGACCAAAGTCGCCACGGAGCGGAACAGCGAATCTCATGCATAATTACGCCACTATCTCCCAAGCATTTCAGCAATCCGCTTGTACCCGTACTCGCACTCATCTTATTGAAGGGGGCGGTGCGTCGCTGTGATATCGGTGTTGGTGCTCACAAAGAATGAGGAGCAGGACTTACCCGGATGCCTGGAGTCGGTCGCGTGGTGCGATGATGTGCACGTGTATGACTCATTCAGCATAGATAAGACAGTTGAGATCGCGCGCGAAGCTGGCGCGCACGTTTGTCAACGAGTGTTCGACAACTGGGCCGCCCATCAGAATTGGGGACTGCGCAATATACGTTTTCGACATGAGTGGGTGTTATATATCGATGCAGATGAGCGCGTGACTCCCGAACTGGCCTCCAGCGTGATGCAAGCCGTGGAAGCGCCGGGTGACAAAGTTGCCTTCCGTGTTCACCGTCGTGACTTCTTCCTCGGGACTTGGCTTAAGCACGTACAGACCTCGGCGTTCTACTTGCGGCTGTTTCGCCCCGAAAAAATGCACTACGAACGTCTAGTGAATCCCGTTTCGATTCCCGATGGCCCGTTGGGAGAACTGAGCGGGCATCTCGATCACTTTCCCTTCAGCAAGGGGATGAGTCACTGGGTGAACCGTCACAATTCCTACAGCACCCTTGAAGCTGAGCAGATTATCTCCAATCGCCAAAAACGTTTAAAGTTCAGCATGGCCAAGGCATTCACAGCTTCGGATTTTCATGAGCGCCGCTATCATCAGAAAGAGCTCTTCTACCGATTACCCGGTCGACCGCTCATTAAATTTGCCTACTCTTACATGGTGAAACGAGGCTTTCTGGATGGTCGCGCTGGATTCACCTACTCGATTCTCCAGTCCCTTTACGAGTACCTCATAGTCCTGAAAGTTCGTGAACTGGAACGCGTAAGCCCTGTTGGGAGCCGGTCGAGAGCTACGCGAGGAGGGGTATGAAAATGCGCGGCAAGACCCCCACCTCGGTTGCCATTGTCATCCTCATATTTGTGATTCGGGCTGTCTCGCAAGAGACTGGCGTCACCACAGTAAATTCGGGTGTCATTCCCATTGATTCGGCGAAACGCGCCAGCACGGATTCAATTCAATTGAGGAAGCCTCACACTTCCAGAGGTGCTTCCAGTTGGGGGCCGCCCCTTACCGTACCCACGGCCGCGCAAAAAGCGTCAGAAACTATATCTTTAAGAAACGGTCCGAAACCCGCTGTAATGGGCAACGGGGGTCTCGGAGTAGCTTCGCCTCGGACGATAACACCTACGTCGGATATTTTGAGACGCTCACCAGACAAACGCGCCACTTCAGCAGGTCCCCTCAATAAACAGCATTCCTCCGTGCGCCCAAGCGCGAGTTCACGATCGATGATGGATGTTGGACAATCTGAGGGTGGGCTCCGACAACTTGCAAAACAAAACCACTCCATCGGGCATGAGCATCTCGCCCTGGAGACCGGTATTGAATTGCATCGAAACTCTAAAGATTTGAAACCTAAGGTCTCTACTCTCGATAAAGACGAGAAGGGTATGAAGACGAAGCACAACCAATTGACTGTATCGGGTCCAAAGAGCGCAGGCGATTCCAAGGTGCGGTCTGCGTCGCAAGAAAAAATGGCCAAACCTTTTGGAGGGATTCGTGGCCGTTGACCTTGCACGAATAGGCAGTCCGACACCTACCCGAATTAAGCTGCTGCGTGTTATGTGGAGCCTCTTCCAACTCCCATTCCTGCCGCACACGCCACGGATTCTAAGCCCATTACGCATTCTCTTATTGCGACTCTTTGGAGCAAAGGTTAGTTCATCAAACCTGATCTGCGGTGGCGTCAAGGTATGGTGCCCCTGGAACCTGGAGCTTGGAATTGCCTCTGCAATTGGCCATGGCGTAGAGCTCTACAATTTCGCTCCAATTCGAATCGGGGATAATTCTGTGATCTCCCAGTATTCGTATCTTTGCACCTCAACACACGATTACACGAGCCCGTTGTATCCACTCGTGAACAAGCCAATTGAAATCGGATCGCAAGTGTGGATAGCGGCTGGCGTCTTCGTCGCGCCTGGAGTTTCCATCGGAGAGGGGGCAGTAGTGGGAGCTCGATCCGTTGTAATCAAGGACGTCCGCGAGTGGACGGTGAGTGCGGGAAATCCGTGCCGCGAAATTAAGGAGCGCGTGTTGACCGATGCCGAATAACATACGGCCACAAAGAACGTTACTCTCCTGGCATCTTATGTTCCGGCCAATATTTCACACCTGCCCAACCACTTACATCGTAACGCGGAGCGCGACTGCCTGTTAGTAACGGCGCTATCACCCGTTCCGATTGCACTCCCAGGTGCACTTCCAATTGGCGTTTCAGCAGCACGGTCGAGGTGGTTCGGAAGGTATTCTGGGTTTCTCCACCGTTCAAGAATTGCGGACTGACATAGTTATGTCGATAACTCGCCTGCACGTTTCTCCGAGGTGAAATCCAGTACGTGCTCCACGCCTGCCATGACACTCCGGCCCGGCCAACGGTGTCTCCAATCAGCAGGCCTTTGTTCGTGTAGCCATCCCGGTAAATTGCATTCCAGTAATTGAACCCATTCGGAATCGTCGAATTCTCTGAAGCGGTATAGCTGCCTTCCATTCTCAAGTCCAGCTTGGACAAAGCTCCAGGAAATCGCGCAATGTACAAGCCTGGATGAAACGACGAGCGGGTCGGCGCGGAAAGGGGCGAAGGCTCGTCATCGGAGAAAACATCGCTGTAAAGCGTCACGGGGATTCTTGGCAGCTTCCATGAAAAATCGACTGCACTGCGTCGATCACCCGGATCATTTTGCGCTGAGTCAGCGTCCCCGGTATCGTTCACATTGAAGTAACTGCGCCATAGTCGATTGAAGGTGAAGGGCCGCCCTTCTCCCAGAAAAATCGCAGTACGCGAAAAGCCAACTTCAACACTCTGCAATGGCTGGAATGAAATTTTTTCGCCGTGTATCCATGGCTCTCGCAGAAACTTGTGCCCTTGTAGTTTTCCGTAGAACAAATCGACTCGTGCCTTGCCGAGTATGGGCAAATGGTAAGGCCGATCATTGGTAAGCCTGGCCATCCAAATCGGCTCGGCATTATTGCTCTCCATGAATGCGCCACCGGCGGCCGGCCCCCACCATAGACTCTGTTTTCCGAGCGTGCCCGTCCAGCGCCCGAATGAGACGCCTGCATAGGTGTCCAGCAATCGCAGTCGATCGACCGGGGGACCACCCTGCGTCAACACCTGGCCGCTCTGCACTAGATCCCCTGCCGCCAGGCTCGCAAACGCTGCCGTCGAAGGAGTGCGCAACGATGCACCATGCTGATACTCACCACGCACGTACAAAAGTCCCGCGCGATCTTGCAAGTATCCCGAGCCACCCGTGATTGCGTTGAATCCCTGACCGTAGGGTCGCCCGAAATCGTCGGCAATGGTTTGTCCGAAATGATAGCTGTCGCGCAGGGGCGTACCAGCAATCTGCGAAATGCGCGCATAAACTGATTCCAATGCAAGGTGTTCGGACTCATTGGCCATTTCTGGAGCAAACTCGTGCTCGAGTGTGCTCTGCAATCTTCCGGCCTCGTCATTGTGCTGCGTCGTCTTTGCACGCCCAAGAAAATGGGCGAACTGTGCCCGCGTCCAAGGCCGCATTCCGACCACTTCACCTTGTGTGCTGGTCAGAGCAGCAAGTCTCTCCGCCGCGGGGTAAACCCAGCTATCCACGGGAACGTACACTGAACCAGCATGAGCCAGGGCTACCACCGAAAGTGCAACCATCATCAGGGCTGCAGAAGTGCATGTTCTAACGAAGAGTAGAAGTGAAACAGAGTTCAGTAGCAGATTTGGACGACGCATTTACTTCCTTCTGAAGTATTCAGGTTAGGAATCAGGGAGTTGCGCAAACACACCTGTCCTGTAGTCGCGGTTCCATAGTGGTGCCCCGCGCCGCTAGCTATTAACGTGAAACGAATGCTCAATGCTACCATGGTCCAGCCCTGATTGTTTGTTGTTGAGCCGGAACAATCATTTCATCTTGCGCCAATAACTACGGCACTATTCGACGATTCCAGAAGCCGGAGAACCCACTTGAAAACGGCAGCCTGGGACTCTGGCAGAGACATTTGGGAAGCCTTTGTTGTTCGGCAACATTCCAAAACGGGCTCTTTACGCTGAATACCTGAGAAGAATTTCAGAAGCGCTGGGTTACACTGGGTGTTGAAACGTCATCATACCTGCTGGGAGCAGTTTTGTACTCAATGAAGCGCCGAGTATCTGCCACTCTTATTTTCGTTTTTGCTCTGGGCATGGCGTTCGCCTCCGGTGCCACCATACGCGCGCCTTACCGGACGCCGAAGCGTTCGCTTCATCGCGCACATGCCCGGGTTGCACACTGGAATCCAGTGCTGCGCGGCTCGCATGATTCCATGCTGCGGCAAAATGAAGAGATCGATCGCCTCAGGCTCACGCGAATCAATGATGACCAGGAACTGGAAGAACTCGAGTTGCGTGGAGATCTCGTTAGCCTTCACGACTCAAAGGCTTTGCAGATTGCCCCGAATCTTGATGTGAACCGGCGCTTCTGTCGTCCCTGGACCCGGGCTTTCCTGGAAGATTTGAGCCAGGCGTTTTACGCGCGTTTCCACCAGCCTATCCAAGTGACTTCTGCCGTTCGCACGGTGGATCAGCAAGCCCGTCTGCAGCGCTGGAATCACAACGCCGCGCCCATCGACGGCGATACTGCTTCGTCCCATTTGGCTGGACTTACAATCGACATAGGCAAACGTCCGATGTCGGTTAAGCAGCGCGCATGGTTTAACCAGTACGTGCTCAAGTTACAGCAACTCGGCTTGGTGGAGGCCGCTGAGGAGCGGCGTCAGGCCTGCTACCACATCATGGTGAGCGATCGTTACCATGAGTATCGCGACACCCCACTCGATTTCACAGCAAATCGCTAATTCCTAAATTATTATGAAAACGTCCGGGCCACAGAGCCCGGACGCCTTCGTTCGAGCTCTCCCCATGACGCTGGCCCGTGCTTGGGTATAATCTTGAGAATTGAACGGAGACAAGATGAGAACTAAGCTCGTTGTGACTTCTCTTGCCTTAATGCTAGCCATCCCTGCCCTGGCGCAATCGGCAGTTTCTCAGAAGAGTGCAGTAACAAGTTCAAAGATGACGAACAACTCTGCATCGGATGCAATCCACAACTCTGCCATCGTAATAGACACCCACGCCGACACCCCAGGCCGATTAGTGGATGAGGCTTTCGATCTCGACACCGACGCAGGCAAGGGGCACTGGGATATTGCAAGGGCAAAGTCCGGCAACCTTGGAGCTGAGTTCTTCTCCATCTGGGTTGACCCTGCTCAATACAAGGATCACTACACGCGGCGCGCTCTCGATATGATCGACTCTGTTCACGAGACCGCACGAACTCATCCCCATGACCTGGTAATGGCCTACTCTGTGCAAGACATTCTTGCCGCCCGGCGCGGACCGAATAAGCGCATCGCAGCACTCATCGGCGTGGAGGGCGGGCACGCCATTGAGGGTGACATCCGCGTGCTGCGCGATTTCTATCGGCTTGGCGCTCGCTATATGACACTTACCTGGGCCAATTCAAATGAACTAGGACAGTCGTCCGGAGACGTTAAGCCCGGCGATAACGGCAAACCCAAAGATCCCGGTCTTACCGATTTCGGACGCGATGTTGTGCGCGAGATGAATCGCCTAGGCATGATGGTCGACATATCGCACGTAAGTGATCGCTCGTTTTATCACGCGCTGGTCGTGAGCCGCGCTCCAGTGATTGCCTCCCACAGCAGTTCACGCGCCGTTGCTAATCATCCCCGAAACATGACGGACGACATGCTGACTGCGCTGGCGAGGAATGGTGGGGTAGCCCAAGTTAACTTCAATTGCGGCTTTATTAGCGATGAGTACAACGCGAAATCAAAAGCATTCGAAGAGGCACATCCGGCGGAGTTGAAGCGGGCTCAGGAACTCTGGCTTTCTCCAAAGACGTCCGAATCCAAAGCCGAATTGGATAAGCTGATAGTCACGAAAGAAGCTGCCGTGCCTCGTCCTCCACTCAGCGCCTTAATAGACCATTTTGATCACATGATTAAGATTGCAGGAGTGGAGCACGTCGGCATCGGATCGGATTTTGATGGTGTGGAGTGTCTGCCCCAGGGGATCGATGGCGTTCAGGACCTCCCAAAGATTACAGCCGAACTTATGCGCCGGGGCTATAGCGCTGCCGACATGCAGAAGATTCTTGGCGGCAACCTGATGCGTGTATTCGGCGAAGTGGAACGCGTCTCACGTCAAATACAAAACGAACAGAATCCGGATCGGCGGCCCGAAGTCGCAATCCCACAATCGAATTAGAACTTTCTCGGAGGAATACTGTTTATGCGAAAACTGTTGATTGCAAGCAGCCTTTTTGTGCTCGCCTTGGGCACCAACGCATTTTCCGCTACCAAGCCCCAGACAGGCACGAAGGAGCAGCCCGCCGCCATCATCCAGACCAATATGGGTGATTTGAATTGTGTTCTATTCCCCAAAGCCGCGCCCATTGGCACAAAGAATTTCATCGAGTTGGCAAAAGGCACCAAGGATTGGAAAGATCCCAAGACTGGACAGACGAAACATAACATTCCTCTCTACGACAACACGATCTTTCACCGCGTCATTCCCGAATTCATGATTCAGGGTGGCGATCCGTCTGGGACTGGCGCAGGAAATGTCGGCATTCAGTTCAAGAATGAGACGTTGTCCAATCTCGGGTTCGATCGCCCCGGACGCCTTGCCTATGCCAACGCCGGCCCAGACACAAACGGATCACAGTTCTTCATCACTGAAGTTCCCTACCCATCCTTGAACGGCAATTACACCATCTTCGGCCAGTGCGACGATGCGAGCGTAGCTTTGGTCAAGAAGATCGCCCGCCAGCCGCGGGGCCGTAATGACAAGCCGAACACCCCCATCGTCATCAAGCACATCAAGATCGATGAGGGTGCGCACTAACTTTTCGTCATGACGGCAGCACGGTGCGGATCATGTCTGCGCATTGCTGCCGTCCTCGAAGCAGCAACCTACTTCTGTTAGTCTGACAAGTCAGTTTATTTCCCAGTAAGGAGCCAGCATGGCCGAACGTACACCAGGTTTATACGCCACACTTCTCACCAACCAAGGCAATATCGTATGCCGCCTGTTCGAGAAGGAAGCACCAAAGACTGTCGCCAATTTTGTGGAGCTTGCAGAAGGCAAGCGCGAATGGAAGGATAGCGTCAGCGGAAAGAAAGGCCCTGGTCCCATCTACAACGGAACGATTTTCCACCGAGTTATTCCCGACTTCATGATCCAGGCCGGAGATCCCAGCGGCACTGGAATGGGCGGTCCGGGCTACAAGTTTGAAGATGAGACCAAGGGCTCACCTTTCAAGTTCGACAAGCCCGGCAAACTCGCAATGGCAAACTCAGGACCGAACACCAACGGTTCGCAGTTCTTCATCACCGTTGGGCCTACTCCGTGGCTTACCGGCAATCACACCATCTTCGGCGAAGTCATCGAAGGACAGGATGTGTCTGACAAGATCAGCACCCTTCCGCGCAATCCCCAGGACCGCCCCAAGAACGACGTTGTGCTGGAGAGCATCACGATCACTCGCGTTTAGTTCTCCTTCGCAACAAAAGCAAAACAAAACCCCGGGGCTCATGCCTCGGGGTTCGTTTTGGTATGTATGCAAGTACTATAGACCGATAACCGTAATCAGTTCCTTCACGGAGTCGGCGCTCTTATTAAGGGCGGCTTGCTCCTCCGCCGTCAACTTGATCTCAATGATCTGCTCGAGACCGTTAGCGCCCAGTTTCGCAGGGACACCGACATAGAGGCCCTTGATTCCGTATTCGCCTTCAAGGTGCACGGCGCAAGGCACAATCTTCTTTTTGTCCTTTAGAATCGCTTCAACCATCTCCACAGCCGAGGCCGACGGAGCATAGTAGGCGCTTCCGGTCTTCAGGTATTTGACGATTTCCGCGCCGCCATTGCGTGTGCGTTCGATGAGTGCATCCAGCTTTGTTTTCTCAATCAATTCAGTGATAGGAATACCAGCAACGGTCGAATAGCGGGCCAGAGGAACCATCGTGTCGCCGTGACCGCCGAGTACGAACGCGGTTACATTTTCCACGCTCACATTCAGTTCCTGGGCAATGAACGTGCGGAAGCGAGCCGAATCCAGCACTCCGGCCATTCCGAGCACGCGGTTGCGCGAGAAGCCGCTGAGTTTGAAAGCGGCCTGCGCCATCGCGTCCAGTGGATTGCTGACCACGATGATGATGCAGTTGGGCGAGTATTTTACGACCTTGCCGACCACGTCCTGCATGATTTTGTAGTTGGTGTTGAGTAGGTCGTCGCGACTCATTCCCGGCTTTCGCGGAATGCCCGCGGTGATTACAACAATGTCGGAGTTCGCGGTGTCAGCGTAATCATTAGTTCCTAGAATCGTACTGTCGCGCTTTTCGACCGGCATCGCCTGCAGCAGATCGAGCGCCTTACCTTGCGGGACTCCCTCCATAATGTCGATCAGGACGACATCGGCAAGTTCCTTTGAGGCGATCCAATGGGCCGCTGTCGCCCCGACGTTTCCTGCTCCAACGATAGACACTTTCTTGCGCATTTGTTTCCTTTCAAGCCGCGATCTGCGGCATAAATACGGTAAAAAGACATCGCCACGAATCAAGCGTCGATTCAGTCAGCGTAGGAATTATCGCGCAGTTGAAACGTTCGCCGCCATGTTCTCGATAATTGCCGACGCAAATTCGCTCGTGTGCAGTTTCGTCGCGCCCTCCATAAGACGCTCAAAGTCATACGTAACGCGCTTTTGCTCAATAGTGAGTTCCATGCTGTTCTCGACAAGCCTGGCAGCCTCCGGCCAGCCCATAAAATCGAGCATCATAACTGCTGACAGAATTACAGACCCCGGATTAATCACGTCCTTATCCGCATATTTCGGAGCGGTGCCATGGGTCGCTTCGAAGATTGCGTGTTCCGCCCCAACATTCGCACCAGGTGCGATTCCCAGGCCTCCCACTTGCGCTGCACAGGCGTCCGAAATGTAATCCCCATTCAGGTTCGGCGTGGCCAGTACTGAGTACTCATCGGCCCGAGTCACAATCTGCTGAAAGATTGAATCCGCGATACGGTCGTTGATCAGCAGCTTTGTCATCCACTGGCCGTGACCGTGCGTCGCGTAGATCGAATCCAGCACGCGTTGTACTTCTGCATAAATTCCCTGCCGGAAATCCTCTGGCGCGTGTTCCATTCCGGGTTCAATCAGCTGTGCGTTCTCTTCCACGGTAATCGCCGGATTGTTGTCCTTGTTGCCAATAATCCAGCTTTCGCGTTCAGTCACCGTTTCGGCGCGAAACTCCTGCGTGGCCACTTCGTAACCCCATTCGCGGAACGCCCCTTCCGTGTATTTCATAATATTTCCCTTGTGTACCAGGGTCACACTCGGGCGCTTCTTATCCAGTGCAAACTGAATTGCCATTCGCACCAGGCGCTTGGTTCCGGCGATTGACATTGGCTTAATGCCTATACCGGAGTCGGCCCGAACGTGTTTCTTGGTGCCAACCAGCATCTCGTTATTAAGGAAGTCAATGAGTTTCTTTACCTCGGGAGTTCCCTGCCTCCATTCGACGCCGGAGTAAACATCCTCCGTGTTTTCCCGGAATATAACAATGTTCATGTGATCGGGATGCTTCACCGGTGAGGGAATGCCCTTGTAATACTTCACGGGACGCAAGCAACAGTACAGATCGAGGATTTGGCGGAGCGCAACGTTCAGCGACCGTATTCCACCCCCGATAGGGGTAGTGAGTGGGCCCTTGATTCCAATTCGCAGGTCACGAAATGCAGACACTGTTTCATCGGGCAGCCAACTGCCAAACATCTCTTTTGCCTTCTCGCCGGCAAACACCTCGTACCACACAATCCCGCGTTTACCCCCGTAAGCGCGCTCCACCGCAGCATCCACTACCCGCACGGATGCCTTCCAGATATCCCGTCCCGTGCCATCGCCTTCAATAAACGGGATGATTGGATTATCAGGTACCACAAACTTACCGTTCACAAACTCAACCCTGCGGCCATTGGCCGGCAGCGGAACTCCGTTGTAGGAAGCCGCCATTCAAATCCTCCTGAGAGATAAACATGGGAGTAGCCCGGAATCGTTGCGTTTCCGCAACTTGCACTCGGAACGAAACGGTAGCACCCCACGTAACTACCGTGCCAATCACTCTTACACAGCACTCCGAGTGTCTCGGTTAACGAACAGTCGAGATTATCACCGGAAGTCCCGCTCTTCAATCGCCGAAAAAAGATGTAAACACGGCGCGTACCTTGCGCATTTCAACACCCAAGGCTTCATCCAGATTAGAGCATCCCGCAATATTCCCTACGCACTCGCGCAGAGATTCACTTTCCGGCAGCCTTTTCCGGGAGCGCCCCTCCACGATGCGAATCGCATGATCCACCCGACGGAACAGATCAACGGCCTGCAGCAAGTCGTCCTCCTGCGATATGGATAATAATTCCCTTTCAGCCAAAATTTGCAGCCGCTCGGGAAGCTGTTTCCCCGGTGACGGCAAGCCTGCACGTGCCTCCAGCAAGCCCACGAGAAAGTCGAGGTCGTACAGGCCGCCCGGCCCCGTCTTGAAGCTATCCGGCCCGCCTGAATCCGCCAGCCGTTTACGCATCGTCCGAAGGTCAGAGACAAACTCCGCCGAGGTAGCAAAGCGTTGCCGCAGGCGCTTGAGTGACTCGTTCACGTCTCCGGCAAGACGCTCCGCTCCGGCGATGAACCTAAGTTTTCCGAATGCGAGTGTCTCCCACGCTTTGGCATCTGTCTCAAAATATTGCGCAAGTTGCCGCGAGGAGGCGACAAGTTCCCCCTCGCAACCGTGCGGCCTGAGCCGGGTATCTACCGCGATCACCGACCCCTCTCGTGTGTAGCTCGACAGTACTTCCACCAAGGACCGCGCGCACTGTTCTGCTTTGTCATGATCGCATTCCGAACTCCGCACAAACACCATGTCCGCGTCGGAGACCACATCGAGTTCGCACGTCGCAAAGCGCCCAACCACGAAGACTGCAAAACCATCTGGTGGATCCGCTGCCATCAGTGCTTGCTGCAAAAGAGCATCGAAGCTTTTGGTATTCTCACGCAGTATTTCCCAAACCGGAGCCCGGTCCAGAAGCGAGCGTCCCACCGTACGCAGAAGACAGCGCCGTGAAGCGATGCGCAGTTGGTCGGACACTGAAGGTTTCTGCTCCCGCTCGCAAGGACGGAAGAGCGCAACAATATCTTCCGGATGACGTGTCAGAATGTTGGTCGCAAGCACGCTCTGCGCAAATACCGGGAGCGCTCCTTCAATCCATTTCACATTCTTGATTGCTGTGCGGATGCGCCACTCTCCCGTCGAGGCTGCGGCAAGAAAACGCTGCAGATTGCGCAAACGCGGGTCGCCGACATCTGCTGCCAGCGCCGTCGCCAACACGGGAGATCGCGCCGCTAATTCACGCGTCAGGCGCTCGGCTCCCGGCGCGCCCAAACTCACGGTCTGCGCCGTGACCTCTTCCGCACCTTCTCCCACCCCCAGGCTCAACACACGCGCGCAAAGTTCGCTTGCCGATGTCATCGCCCGCTGCACATCCTCAACACTCCTGACTGTGTCTATTCCAAGTGTGCGCAACAGCGCAACCTGTTCCGTTACCGTTCCGGACAGGCGATGCGACTGCACTCCCTGACGGCATTGCACACGATGCTCGATGGAGCGAAGTAATCCATATGTTTCAAACAACTCCCGAAACTCCGCGTCGCCAATATGCTCTTTGTCGTGCAGCTTTTGAAGCGCGAACAACGTTCCACCTGAACGCAGCCATGTTTCGACTCCGCCATGAACCCTCTGCAGGCACTGGACGGCGAATTCAATTTCCCGAAGACCGCCCGCTCCGTTCTTCACATCCAGCTCACGCGAACTCTGCCGAATAACACCACGTTGTATGCGCTCCAGCGATCGGGCGGCAGTCTGGATTGAGGAAAGGCTGAGTTGCTTGAGGTAGATCAACTCCTGCACCTTTCTGCTGAATTCGCGAGCGAGTGGGCGGTCGCCGGCACTTAGGCGCACCTTCAGCAGCGCTTGCAATTCCCAGTCCTGAGCTACGCTGCAGTAATAGCGCAGTGCTTGTGAATACCCAACGACCATTTCCCCACTCATGCCTTGCGGACGAAGGCGGAGATCAACCCGGAAGACCTGACCCTCCACGCTCAGGCTGGAAAGAACAGATGTCAGTTCCTGCGCCAATTGGGTGAAGAATTCCCGCGTGGAAATCGATAAAGCGTCCGCGTCTTCTCCGTCGTCGCAGAGAAAGAGTAAGTCGATATCAGAGCTGTAGTTCAGTTCATTGCCGCCAAGTTTCCCAAGCGACAGCACAGAAAAACGCGCGAGGTGAACACGGCCACGAATGGGGCGAATCTTCGGCCAGCCCTGATGCCGGCGTCGCAACTCGCATTCGCAATGCGCCAGCGCGCGCTCGATCAGCACGTCAGAGAGCGCTGAAATTTCCGATGTGATTTCGGGCAGAGACGCCATGCCCAGCAACTCTCTGGTGAAGATTCGGACGTACTCGCGCCGCTTGAAACGCGCCAGTAGCACAGGTAAAGGAACTTCATCGAGACCAACCCGGAACGCTGCAAACTCCTCGCGGTAATTCTCCACCAACCGGGTAGTCACGAGCCCAGTCGGATGCGCGAAGAGTTGCAGTAAGTCAGGATTTTGCAAAAGGGTCTGGCCCAGCCACTGGCTGGCGCCCAACAATGCTACGCAGGCGCGAAGCGCCATGACGCTGGATTCAAAAGCAGCCGCGGCCTTGGCGGGGTGCTGCTGCAGGAGAATTTCCATTTGCAACACTGCCTGATCCGGGCTCCCCGATTCTTCAAGAAAGCGGGGCAGTTGAGAAGCCGCCTTACCCGGGAGCAGTTCACAGACTCTCGCGTAACGAGCCGCCGACGAGTTCTCCGCAAAGAGGAATGTAGTATCGCCTCGCTGATTAGTATGGAGAAGCGTCACTCTATTGCCTCAGGAAGGTCTCGCCCGAAGAGTCGCACGCGACAACGATCATCGGTTGCCGCGTGCGACTGCACTTGCGCACTGCACATTTCTAGCTATCAAAATACAGCGAAAACTCATACGGATGCGGCCGGGACCTGAGTGCATTCACCTCGTGCTCCCGCTTGTATGCGATGTAGGTCTCCAGCAAGTCTTCGGTAAACACGTCCCCTTTCAGAAGGAACTGATAGTCAACTGAGAGTGCGTCCAGAGCAGCTTCCAGCGATGCCGGGATCGATGGCACTTTCTGCAACTCTTCCGGTCCGAGATCATAAATGTCTTTGTCGAGAGGCGAGCCGGGATCAATGCGATTCTCTATGCCGTCAAGGCCAGCCATCAACATCGCCGAAAACGCGATGTACGGATTGCAGCTTGGATCGGGGGGACGATACTCCACGCGCTTTGCCTCGGGGGAAGAAGAGTACATGGGAATTCTGCACGCCGCCGAGCGATTGCGGCGCGAGTATGCCAGGTTGACCGGAGAGTCCAAACCAGCGCAAAGCCGTTTGTAGCTGTTTGTAGTCGGCGAGGTCAGTGCAGCAAGCGCGGCACCGTGCTTGATGAGACCTCCGATGTACCACAGCGCAATCTCCGAAAGGCCTGCATACCCGTCTCCGAAAAATAGCGGCTTGCCATCTTTCCATAGTGACTGATGCGTATGCATGCTGCTGCCATTGTCCTGGAACAGGGGTTTCGGCATGAAGGTTGCTGTTTTGCCGTGCTGCCGCGCCACGTTGCGAACAATGTATTTGTAAAGCATCATCGCATCAGCAGAGCGCAGCAGCGAGTTATACCGAAGGTCGATCTCACCTTGCCCACCGCTCGCTGTTTCGTGATGGTGGCTCTCCACTTTCAGACCGCACTCCTGCATGGTCAGTAACATCTCGGTACGCAGGTCCTGATGGTGATCCGTCGGCGGCACGGGGAAATACCCCTCGCGATATCTCGGACGATACCCAAGATTGTTCTCACGGCGAGCGGAGTTCCACCGGCCTTCATCCGCGTCGATGTAATAGAAACCGTGGTTCGCGCTCTGATCGAAGCTGACGTTATCGAAGACGAAGAACTCCGCTTCAGCTCCAAACATCGCCTCGTCTCCTATTCCGGAGGAGGCAAGATACATCTCTGCCTTGCTGGCGATATAGCGTGGGTCGCGGTCGTAACGCTGGCGGGTGACGGGATCGATGATGTCGGCAATCATGCCGAGGGTGGGAGCCTCTGTGAATGGGTCCATTACAAAAGTTGAGGGATCTGGAATCAGGAGCATGTCGCTCTCGTGAATGGCGGCCCATCCGCGGATCGAAGAACCATCCATGCCAAACCCGTCACGGAATGAATCCAGCGTCAATTGAGCGATGGGGAAAGAGATATGGTGCCAAAGGCCATGTAGGTCGCTGAATCGTAGATCAACCATCTGTACGCCTTGTTGCTGGGCGAACTCCAAAACCGTGGCAGCAGTAACTTCACTGGGCGAGCGCATTGCTTAAGTCCTCTTCGGTGCCACATCGGGCACTACACGATCAGGATAGCGAGTCAGGTTCAGTTTTTGCTGGACGAAGGTCAGAAAAAAACAGACCATTGGAGGGCAGCTACTCTCCCTAGCTCACACTGACGGTGTTAAGACTATGGACGAGGTGCTCTTGCAGGAAATCGAAAGTTCTTATGGGACACATAACCGTTTCTTATAATCCCATGACATGGGTTACTTCCGGAAGCAGAGTAGCCGTCTCGTACATTGAGGAGTACAGCAAGAGCTTATGAACCTTGTTATTCTGAATCGAGAGGGCAATTGTTTGCAGAAGTGATTTACACTTTTGAACTACATTGCTTCGCGTGATTGAATTGGGAATGTTCAGTTATTTCAAAGGTTTATTTTCGGGTTGTGAGTGAAATAGATTATGGATTTCGACCAGCTAGAAACCTTTTTGGAAGTGGCGCGTAACCTGAGTTTCTCGCGGGCTGCAGAACGTCGCTTCCGTACCCAACCGGCGATCTCGGCCCAGATTCGCGCGATGGAGGAAGAGGTTGGGGCAAAGCTGCTGGACCGCACAGGGGGCAAGGTTTCCGTTACTGCTGCGGGAAAGATATTTCTTGCCTACGTGGAAAGTGCACTGGAGGCACGCCGCGCGGCCATGCGCGCCGTGGCTGAAGCAGATCGCGTACCGGGTGGGGAAATTGTCGTGGCGGCCAACGAAGGAAGTTGCCTGCACATTCTTCCGGAGGTTTTTGCTGAATTCAAACGCAGCTATCCTGACGTTGGAATCACGGTGAGGCGCTCGGAAACACGCGAGGTGCTGGAAGGTATCATCGACAATTCCGCCGACTTTGGCGTTGCAGCGATGCCGATCGTCGACAAACGAATTACTGCCGTACCAATCCACAAAGACGAGCTTGTACTGATTACACCGGTCGGGCATCCACTCGCGAAATTCAAGGAAATCCAAATCTCGCAAATTGCAGACTATCCACTACTGCTGCCGAAGATGGGACGCACGCGCGACAGCATCGAACGCATGTTCGAAGAGCGCGGCATGAAGCATAACGTCAGCATGGAACTGGATTCCAGCGAGTTGTTGAAGCGCTTTGTGGCAGCCGGAGTGGGAATCGGATTCTGCCCGCACTCAACCGCAATTGGGGACCTGCGCCTTGGCATCATCGTAGTTGTAAAGTTGGCGGACGCTCAAATCCGTCGAGACATGGCACTGGTGTTTCGCAAGGACAAGGCCCTTAGCCGCGCGGCATTGGCATTTATCGATATTGCCGTGCGATTAAAATCTCCGCAACTTGCCCGTAAATAGCGCCAGTCGCGTATCATTCATGACAGATGCCGAAGCCGCAATTGTCGCCATCGTGGAAATAGGTGTGATTGTGGATTGCACCTCTCCTCAGAATCATTTAATTTCAAAAGTGCCGCCAAAAACACATTTCTGGTTCGGTTGTATGCTTTCGTCAGAGGAGTAACAAGAATTGGCCAAAGACATGGTCCCCAAGCGCATCTTTCTCACCAAGGGCGTGGGGAAGCACAAAGAGCGTTTGACTTCATTTGAGCTCGCGCTGCGCGACGCGGGTATCGCCGCGCAGAATTTAGTGCGCGTCTCTTCCATCTTCCCGCCCAACTGCAAGTTGCTTACGCGCGCACAGGGACAGAAGTATTTGAGCCCGGGAGAAGTTGTGTTCGCAGTGGTTGCGGAGAATTCCACCCGTGAGCCACATCGGCTTGTAGCCTCCAGTATTGGCCTGGCAATGCCGGCTGATAGCAAGACATATGGCTATTTGAGCGAACATCATAGCTTCGGCGAGACCGACCAGATTGCCGGCGATTACGCGGAAGAATTGGCGGCGGAAATGCTTGCCACTACGCTCAATGTCGATTTTGATCCCGACAAAAGTTGGGATGAGAAAAAAGAAGTGTATCGTTTATCGAACAAGATCGTTCGGACCACAAATATCACCCAGAGCGCGATTGGTGACAAGAGCGGCGTTTGGACGACGACGATCGCAGCGGCGATCCTGATCTTCGATTAAGGCAGTATTTATGCGGTTCCGAAGGCCCTGGAGACGATCCAGGGCTTTTTCGTGTTTGATTTTGAATTTCTGGTGGAAAAGCCAACCATTGCACGAAAGGTTAATCGTTTCGGAGGTGGGAGTAACTAGGTGGTCAATCGGTGTGCAGGGGGCCTGACGATTGACTTTGTGGTGAATAGTTCCAGGCGGTTGATGTTTGTTAGTTGGTTAATCATTAGGGCGCTGGAAGATTTTTTTGAATGGTTTCAACGAAGGTATATCCGGCGGGAGCGAGGAAAAGAAGAATCGATGGCGGGCTGAAAGCTTGAGGCCGCACGGGAGACTTGGGCATTGCTGGGGTCCTTCGCTTGCGCTCAGGATGACCCTCTCAGCACAGGGCAGACACATCTACGATGGAACCGCTCAGACGAAAAACCCCACGTCAGCCCGAAAAAGCTGGGCGGGACGTGGGGCACCTGAATTTCGACGAAACTACTTTTTCTTGAGGCGTTCGAGGACGGCTCCGGCTACCAAGGGGAGGGCTACGGTTGCGTCATCGAAGACTTCGGCGAACTTGCCGCCTTCGGCCGGGGGAACGAACTTGCCCCAGGAGATGGCTTCGCTGTAGGGAGAGCCGCTGAGTCCTCCCCAGTGAACGGGCTCGGGGCAGATGCGCAGACCGTAGTGATAGCGCTTCAAGGGAATGTCTTCCCCGCCGCGGCGATGGCGCAGTTCAATGTATGGGCCAAACTGCTGGGTCCAGTTGCGGGGGACGCCGCCGCCGATGGTGAAGATTCCGAGGCGGGTTTGCAGAAGATTCTTTTCCGCGAAATGGTTGAGGTCGAGGAAGGGATCAAAGCGGATCGGTTCCCTTCCCTGCTTGGCGCGCTTGCGATTGTGGAGGGCTACGTCGAGTCCCATCTCGGAGTCGGTGAAGGCGGGGATGTAAACCGATGCTCCCTGCTCGTAGGCGGAGCGTAGGATGCCACGGCCAGCGGCGTTTTCCGAAAGGTACTTGCCGATGGCATGGGTGAACTTGTAGGAGCACATCACTTCGGAGGCATCCCAGGACTCAAGAATCTGGGCAACGATGCCTTCGACGAAGTTGAGATTGGTTTCCGGCTCCAGAGTGTCATAGACGCGGTTGTATCCAGCTTCGTAGAGTTCCACGTCGTTCATCTTTTCATCCCACACGAAGTGAGACTTACCGGCGGCCTCGACGAGACCGTGAGCCATGAGGGCTCCGGTGGAGACGATGGCTTTGACGATTCCGGCATCGATTAGATCGGTAACGACGAGACCCTGCTTGGCGACGGTCATTGCGCCGCTGAGGGTCATGATGACGAAAGCCTCTTTGTCGCGAGCCATCGCTTCCAGCACATCGGCGGCGTGGCCAATCTGGCGTCCGGTGAAAGCAGTCTTGCCCATGGCGCGAACCAGGTCATCGACCGTGGTGATTTTCGAAAGGTCGAGTGGCTCAAGGGCTACGAGCTTATCTGAGATTGGGTCGTGCAGCTCGCGCTCAATGCCGGAGCCTTCGCCGGGTTGGTGTCCATGATTACTGTGATTCAACTACGCACCTCTTCTGAGTTTCCAAGTACCTCCAGAATAAATTATGCGATGGAGCGGAGCAAGGAAGGAGCGACGCTGGATTCCATCGGGACGCAGTGGGCGCAATCTTTGTGCTGAAAAGCCTGGCACCATTGCACACTTTATCCGGAAAAGATTGACGTTTGTAGCATACGGAGCGCGTCTAAGCAACGCTCTGTGCGAAATATGTGCGGCTTCTGGAGCGTTCCATATATGACGTATTAAGCGAGAACTTGATGTTGCTAAATCTCAGCTATTTTATGCACGATCTGAAAAAGCTCAACGACATCCTGGGCTATCAGCTTGAGTGCATGCTAACTGCTTACCTGGCAGATGGAGCCATTCGTCGGGGAGCGGGACCACAACATTTCTTGGATAACAGGGATACCTCAGCGTAGAGCATCCGTTAACTTCGCGCGAATATCGAAGCACGAGCAACTTCTTGAAGCGCTCCGCTGGGCGCGAAAGGTTCGAGGACGGCGATCAACTCTGTCTCGAATCTCGCACGCGGATTCCCGAGCATAAGGCTGCGACTTGCGCCGCAGCCTCTGTTGTTTACAGGTGCTACACACACGAAGCCCTAGGCGACTTTCATGCAGACGGATTTGGTTTCGGTGTAGTTGTCGATGGCGTTGTGGCCCATTTCGCGCCCCCAGCCGCTTTCTTTGTAGCCGCCGAATGGAAGGGCGGCGTCGAAAATGTTGTAGCAGTTTACCCAGACGGTGCCTGCACGCATGGCGGCTGCAAGCGAGTGCGCCTTGGATAGGTTCGTGGTCCAGATGCCAGCGGCAAGGCCATAGGATGAATCGTTTGCCTGGTCCACTACTTCGTCGAGGGTTTCGTATGGCATGGCGGCGACGACGGGTCCGAAGATCTCTTCTTTCACTACCTTCATGTTCTTGTTGGTCTTGGTGAAGATGGTGGGCTCGACGAAGTATCCGCGATCGCCGATCTGTTTGCCCCCGGTCATGGCACAGGCACCTTCGACTAATCCAGCGTCGATGTATCCCTTGACGCGATTGAGTTGCTCTTCGGAGACGAGAGGACCGAGTTGGGTTCCGGGCTCCCATCCGGGGCCGACACAGATTTTCTTTGCCTCTTCGGCGATGCCTTCAACAACTTTGTCGAAGTGAGATTTGTGGACGTAGAGGCGCGATCCGGCGCAGCAGCACTGGCCGTGGTTGAAGAAGATGGCAGAGGCAGCTCCGGGAATGGCGACTTCGAGATCGGCGTCCTGCATGATGACGTTCGGAGATTTTCCGCCGAGTTCGAGCGTCACCTTCTTGAGGTTTCCAGTGGCAGCGTGCACGATGAGTTTGCCAACTTCGGTCGATCCGGTGAAGGCGATCTTGTCGACCATGGGATGCGAGGCGAGAGCAGCTCCGGCGGTTTCGCCGTATCCGGGGATGATGTTGACGACGCCGTCGGGGAATCCGGCTTCGCAGATCAACTCACCCAAGCGAATGGCGGTGAGCGGAGTTTGCTCGGCTGGCTTCAGGACTACGGTGCATCCGGCGGCGAGGGCGGGAGCTAGTTTCCAGGCAGCCATGAGGAGCGGAAAGTTCCAGGGAATGACCTGTGCCACTACTCCTACTGGATCGCGCAGGGTGAAGGCGTGGTAACGCGCGCCGGGTGTGTATGGGACGGAGATGGGGATGGTGTTGCCCTCGATCTTTGTTGTCCATCCAGCCATGTAGCGGAACATATCGACCGCGAGAGGAATGTCGGCGACACGGGCGACGGTGAGCGGCTTGCCGTTGTCGAGGCTTTCGAGTGTGGCGAACTCCTCGGTGTGCTGCTCCAAAAGGTCAGCTAGTTTCCAGATTGTTCGGCCACGTTCGGAGGCGGTCATTTTGCCCCATGGGCCGTGGTCAAAGGCACGGCGGGCGGCAAAGACGGCAAGGTCCACGTCCTGCGAGTCGGCCTCGGCGACCATGGAGAGCACTTCGCCGGTGGCGGGATTGTAGGTGGGGAACATTTTGCCGGAAGCAGCTTCCAGCCATTTGCCATTGATCAACAAGCGGTGTTTGCGCTCGATGAACTTCAGGGCCGATGAGTCAAGGTTTGGTGAAACGGTTGTGGCCATGCAAACTCCTTCGGTTGATTTGACGTTGTAGTGTGGCGGGCTCGACGGCACTGCCTTGGGAGTGGACTTGCTACGGAAGGGATACGCCGAACCAGGAAGCATCACACGACGGGTTTCGATTCACTGAACGAAAAAAAGGGTGCTTGCGTTAAGGCTTTTTTCATTTGAAATCAACCCCATATGCGTACCACCGAAGTGGAACCAGCGGGTACAATCGAATCAATTATGTCTTACGCAACAAGCTCCTCTTCCCTACAAGTATCTGGCAGGTCGCGGCTTCGGCTGGTGGGCCGCATCGTTTTAATTGTTCTCATGGTGATAGTGGTGCTGGTGGGAGGGATCAGTCTCTGGTTCCATTCGGCGGTGCGGTCGGCGATGCCTCAACTGGATGGCACGGTGAAACTGAGGGGGCTGGCGGCTCCGGTCACAGTAGTGCGCGATGCGCATGGGGTGCCGAGCATAACGGCACAGACACTTGACGATTTGTTCTTCGCGCAAGGCTATGTGACGGCGCAGGACCGGTTGTGGCAGATGGACATGGCGAGGCGCTATGCGGCGGGAGAGCTGTCGGCGGCGTTGGGTTCCGATTACGTGAAGGTGGATCGCGAGCAGAGGACGCTAGGGCTGCGTGAGGTGGCGCGGCGTTCCCTGGAACAGGCTTCGGCGGCAGAGCGCGAACAACTGGAAGCCTATGCGCACGGAGTGAACGCCTACATTGCTGAACATCAGTATGGGCTGCCGCTGGAGATGCGGGTGCTCCGGTATTTCCCGAGGACTTGGACCGCCGAGGATTCCCTGCTGGTTGGGGTGTCGATGGCGGAGATGCTGAACCATGGGACGTATCTGGACGATTTGAATCGCGAAAAGATATTGGCGCGGCTGGGGCCGGAGCTGACGAACGATCTGTATGTGGAGCGGTCGCAGAGAGATATTGTGCCGGGACACGATCTGGATGAGATTGAGCCGGCGGCGGTGGCTCCTGACACGGCGCAGAGGGCTGCAAAAGAAACGCCTCCGGTGAAGCACGAGAGAAGGCATCGGCGACGGGCGGAACTGGAGCGGCCGATGGCTCCGATGCTGGATCGGGTAAGGGCGGGGTCGAACAACTGGGTGATTAACGGGACGCATACGGAGAGCGGGAAGCCGCTGCTCGCAAACGATATGCATCTGCCACATCGGATTCCGAACACCTGGTATGAAGCGCATCTGACTTGCGGCGACTTCGACGTGGCGGGCGTGACGCTGCCGGGAACTCCGTGGGTGATTGTGGGGCACAACCGGAGGATCGCGTGGGGCTTTACGAACGTGGGGCCGGATGTGGAGGACGTGTTCGTCGAGAACTTCAACGGGCAGGGGGAATATCAGACTCCCCAGGGTTGGCGGAAGCCGGAGGTACGGCACGAAGTCATCCACGTGAAGCGCGGGCTGGACGTGAAGATGGACGTGCTGGTGACACGGCATGGGCCGGTCATTTCCAAGGAGATGAAGGGTGAGGGACGGCAACTGGCGCTGAAATGGGCGATTTACGACACGGGGCTGAGCTTGCCGTTCTATGCGGTGAACACAGCGCAGAACTGGGATGAGTTCCGCGCAGCTTTTGGACGCTACAACGGGCCGGGGCAGAATGTTGTTTATGGCGACGTGGATGGAAATATCGGGTACCAGGCGACGGGGCGGGTTCCGCTGCGAGCGGCAGGGGATGGCGCGCTGCCGGTGAGCGGCGCGGATGACCAACATGAGTGGACGGGATACGTTCCGTTTGAGGAGATGCCGAACGTGTATAACCCTCCGTCGGGGATTATCGCGACGGCCAATGGACGCATTACCGCGGATGGGTACAAGTATTCGATCACGAAGGAATGGGAGTCGCCTTACAGGACGGAGCGGATTTATCGGGTGCTGCGGCAGAACAAGAAATTTACGGCGGCGGACATGCTGGCGCTGCAGACCGACGTGCAGAGCGATCTGGATAAATTCATGGCTCAGCGGATGGTGTATGCGGTGGACCAGACGCCGGGAACAAGCACGCGGGCCAGGAACGCGGCGGATCTTCTGCGGAAGTTCGATGGGAAGATCAGCATGGATTCGGCAGGGGCGGCGATTGAACAACGAGCGCGACACTGGCTGACTGAGACTCTGCTACAGAATAAGCTGGGGAGCGACACGGAGCTGTATGCATGGTTCATGAAGACCGTTTGGCTGGAGAATACGATCGCGTTCCAGCCGGATCGGTGGCTACCGGCGAAGTATAAGACTTGGGATGAATTGCTGGCGGCGGCCGTGGAGGCAGCGGTGAACGATTCGCAGGCTCCGCGGGATTTGTCGAGTTGGAAGTATGGAGATTATGCAACGGTGCAGATTGGGCATCCGATCTTCGGCAAGCTGCCTTGGCTGAAGAGGTATGCGACAACGGCACGACTGCCACAGTCAGGAAATGGAATCACGGTGAAGCAGGTGGGCGGAATGTTTGCGCCTTCGGAACGATTTACGGCGGACTTCGCGGATCTCGATCAATCGACGCTGAACATTGTGAATGGGCAGTCGGGGAATCTGTTTAGTCCGTACTTCAACGATCAGTTTGATGCGTGGTATCGCGGGACTACGTTTGGGTTAGCGTTTAGGCCGGAGACGGTAGAGAAGACTGGGGTACATCGGTTGCGGCTGGTAGGAGAGTAGGGCTCAGGTTTTTTTTCAATCGATCGACAATGAAGTGCGATTACTGTCGCGACCAGGGCTTCTGCAGACCGATTACGAACGAATCTGGATTGAAAACCTCATGCTGTACGTGAGGACCGGGGAGCACGGGGATCCTTCACTGCGTTCAGGATGACACCTCAAAAACAGGGTCGTGTTGGCAAGTGCGTAGAACTAGTTCTCTTTCGATTCGGTGGGACCGGGGAGATAGGGGCCGTAGACTTGCTGGAGGCAGTCGGGGCAGAGGCCGTGGGAGAAATCTACTCCGATGTGCTCGTGGAAGTAGCTATCGACCTGCTCCCAATATTCGGCTTCATTGCGGATTTTCTTGCACTGGCCGCAGATGGGGAGGATGGACCGGAGTTTGGTCATCTCGGTGATGTTTTCGATGACGAGAAGGACGGCGTTTTTGCCGGCTTCAGGAAGTGGGCTGGCGGAAATCAATAGCTCCAGGTCGGTTCGCTTTGCGTCAGATCGGATTTCGAATCTCGTTCGTCGCTGAGTGGTGCTGACCTCGCGCAGAGCCTCCAATACAGCATTACGAATGATGCATTTCTTGCAGGCTAGGGCTTTGCCGCAGCCTCCGGGGACCTCCTGCGAATTCAGGCACGACAAGACCTCTCCCGTGCGCCGCGAATGGACTGCGCCCGGCGAAAGTATGCCGAAAGCTGTGGCCGCAGCAACATTGAGATCGAGGATGCGCACGTCATCATCGACGATGAACATTGGGACGGGGATCGCGTTCAGCAGATGAGAGTAATGCAGTTGGCCACAGTCGTTCATCTTTGAAAACCTCGTGCCCCGATTATGAAAATCTCGGCGAGCGGGACAGGCGTGCTTGTTAGCTATTTAAGCAAGGGAATGCGGGTTGCGCAATGAGATAGCTCACAAGTTTGGCTGGATTTTCGAAAGACAAGGCAAGGACAAAATCAAGAACCCCACGTCAGCCCGATAAAGCTGGGCGGGACGTGGGGCACCAGAGGCACCAAAGGCAGTTTTGATTTGTGTGAGTGCTCTGGTGGTTAATTGATGTAGAGAACGTCGCTGGCTTGGCCCTTTACGTCCGTCGTGTACTGGGAGGTAATGGGATTGCCCTTCTGGTCGTAGATGTAGAGTTCGCCGCCTTCGATGGTGTAGACCTCGCCGCGGTTGGCAGCGAGAGAAATGCCCGTTCCGTCACCTTTGGCTTTGGCTAGTGGGGTTCCGGTTCCGGTGGTGGGATTGACCATCGTGATGCAGCTCTGGACTCCGCAGTTGGTGGAGGCTACCCAGAAGACACCATTGATATTGCGGATCCAGCGCTTGACGCCAGGGCCGATTGGGATGGCAGCGGATGCGGTTCCTGCGGAAAGATCGATGGTGGTGAAGAAGCCATCCTGCACAAGGTTCCCGGCCGAGTCGGGGAGGACGGTAGTGGAGCCGGCTACATAGAGCTTGTTGGCAGTGAGGTCGATGAGGCCGCGCCGCGCGCCGGAGACATTCCATTGCTTGACGACTTTGGCAGTTCCGGTGTGAGCCGTGCTGTCGAGAGCGAGGGTTGAGATATCAACCTCGACGACGCTGGGGTTAGCGGTCCCTCCGCACTCGGTACCACAGTTGAGGATGAACGCCTTGGTGCTGTCGGCGGAGAAGAAGGCGGCAACGGGCTTGGAGAGCGCGAGAGGGTTTCCGGCGGCATCACTGAGGCTGAGGACGTAGACCTGAGGAACCTGGGTGACCGGGTCAATGGCGGTCAGGTCAACCCAATGGGCGCTTGGATCGGTACTATTCGTCTGGAGGTCGGTAAAGGCGAGCAGATGCTTCTCGGCGACGTCCATGGCGATGTAACGGACGTTGGAAAAAGGAATCTGGGTGTTTAAGCTGCCATCCGTGGGATTGAAGCGGACGATGGCGCCGGGGGTCCGGAAGGTGCCGTTGGAGTAGTTGTAAACGGCAGCGAAGCCGAACTTGTTGTTGGCGGAAGTGACGAAGCTCTCGGTCGATCCGCTGAGTTGAATGGTCGCCTTAACGGATTCCAGATTGTTGTTGAGGGAGGAGATCGTGTTGGATCCGGTGTTATTGACGAAGGTCAATGTGCCGTCAGGCGAGGACTGCAAATAGGTGGGCAGACTTCCGACGCCGAAGGTAAAGGCGGTGAGCCGGTCCTGTGAGGCGTCCATTACCTGAAGCTGACCAGCAAAGTAATTGGAGACGACGCTGCGATGGGATAGGTGGGTGGTGGGCTTGAACGGCTGGTCACCGGAACCATTGTTGAAGGTGCTCTGGCTTGTAGTGTCGCCGTTGCCGCATCCGGCCAGTAATATTGCGCCCATCAGGGCGATGATCAATGTCGCTTGCTTCAAGCAACGCACTCCAGAAGAGATGGATTCGAAGATGCTGGAAAGGTCGATTATAACATTGAGGGTAGAGGTTGCCGGACGGCAGCTATGGTAAGGTTCCAGAAAAGCATTTAATGCAGTCCAGGATAAATTAGGTCAAGGACCCGCGATGTCATCGTTTCTAGAACGCCTGAAGGGTGGCCCCGTACTTTGCGACGGCGCCATGGGCACACTGCTGTATGCAAAGGGTGTGTTCATCAATCGATGTTATGACGAACTGAACGTCTCGCAGCCGGAGATTGTGGGGACGATCCACGCCGACTATGTGAAGGCCGGAGCTGAGATGCTGGAGACAAACACCTTTGGCGCCAATCACTACCGGCTGCTGAGACATGGGTTCGAGGGACGGGTGCGGGAGATCAATCGCGCCGGGGTCCAACTGGCGCGGGCAGCAGCTACGGGCAGCGTGCTGGTGGCAGGAAGCGTTGGGCCCCTGGGTATCCGCATTGAACCGCTGGGCAAGATTGCACGCGAAGAGGCGCGGGCGGCTTTTCGGGAACAGATTGAGGTGTTCGCCGAACAGGGCGTGGATCTGATCTTGCTTGAGACTTTTGGATACGTGGACGAACTGCACCAGGCCATACTGGCCGCGCAAGAGGCGGCTCCGGGAATACCGCTCGTGGCCGAAGTGACGATCGACGAAGAGGGCAACGCACTGGATGGCACGGGCGTGGAAATCTTTGGCGCGAGGTTGACGGACTTTGGCGTGGACGTGGTGGGATGCAACTGCTCGGTTGGTCCGGCAGCGATGTTGGACACGATTGAGAGGCTGCGAAGGGTGACTTCCCTGCCCCTGGCGGCTCAACCGAACGCCGGAATGCCGCGTAGCGTCGAGGGACGGAATATCTATCTGTGTTCGCCGGAGTATATGGCGAGTTATGCGCGGAAATTTGTGGCGGCGGGCGTGTCACTGGTGGGCGGGTGCTGCGGTACGACGCCTGAGCATATTAAGTCGATGAAGTCGGCGCTGCGGGTGGGCGAGGCGCGCGCATCGTCATTCCACGTGGCGGTAGCAAGCACGGCGACGGCTCCGGCGGTGAAGCCACTGGAACAACGGTCGAAGCTGGGAAAGAAACTGGCGGCGGGCGAGTTTGTGACGATGGTCGAGATTGTGCCACCCAAGGGCAGCGATCCGGCGAAGGAGCTGGGAGCAGCGAAGTATCTGAGGGGCGTTGGCATTGACGCGGTGAATATTCCCGACAGCCCGCGGGCTTCGGCACGCATGGGCAACCAGGCGCTGTGCAACTTGATCGAGCGCGAGTGCGGCATTGAGACCGTGCTGCACTATACCTGCCGCGACCGGAACGTGCTGAGCATTCAGAGCGATCTGCTGGGGGCATCGGCACTGGGATTGAATAACCTTATCTGCATCACGGGCGATCCGCCGAAGCTGGGTAATTATCCGGACGCTACCGCGGTGTTTGACGTGGACGCGATTGGATTGGTGAACATTGTCCACAACCTGAATCTTGGCGTGGATATTGGCGCGAATCCAATTGGCTCGGCTACGTCGTTTGTAATCGGCGTGGGAGCGAATCCGGGGATCAGCGATATCGACGAGGAGGTGCGACGCTTTGAATACAAGTGCGAGGCAGGAGCACACTTCGCGGTAACGCAACCGGTGTTTGACCTTCGGCTGCTGGAAGAGTTTCTGCGGAGGGTGGAGCATTGCAAGATTCCGGTGATGGCCGGGATATGGCCGCTGACCAGCGTGCGCAATGCGGAGTTCATGCGCAACGAACTGCGTGTGTCCGTGCCGGACGAGATTTTGACACGGATGGCGGCGGCAAGCACGAGCAGCGAACTGTCGCGCGCAGAAGGCGTGCTGATCGCACGCGAAATGCTGATCCAGGTGCACTCGATGGTGCAGGGCGTTCAGGTGAGCGCACCGCTGGGAAAATTTGCGGCAGCGGTGGACGTGATCGAAGCACTGGGACAGAGAGCGGAAAACTAGCGACAAACATCAACGCAAAGAAAAAAGCCCTGCATCGCAACGGTGCGGGGTTTCTTGCGTTTGTGGATGGGACGGTTTGCGGCTTGTTTCGCGGCTCTAATCTGGATCGGATTTGGGCGATAGTGCGAGGCTGTTCTAGTTCCGCATGCAATCTGTCGATCGAGGTTACCTCGGTAACTAAGAATGACCAGAGTTAGTACTAGGTGTTTGTTGGAACTTCCTTCATCATTGAACGCTGATTTCAAAAAGTAGAACGATTGTTCTGATAAATTCTGACTCTTCGACCAGTGATGCGCCGCGTGAAGAGTCCACCGTTGAGGTTTTACTTGCCGCGTTCGATATCTTTACTTCTCATTGCATTTTTTCTCACCCTTTCAATTCCTGGATTTTCACAAAGTGCTTCCAGCGATCCGAGTCTCGAAGAACTACTTAAAACCGACATTACGTCTGTGAGCAAAAAGGAAAAGCAACTGTTCGATACTCCGGCTGCGGTCTTTGTGGTTACACGCGAAGAGCTTCGCACTTCGGGGGCGCGCAATGTGCCGGACGCTCTGCGACTGGTGCCGGGAATGGAAGTCGCACAGATTAACTCCAGCATGTGGGCCGTGGGTATCCGCGGCTTCGAAGAGCGATTCAGCAACAAGATCCTGGTGATGATCGACGGCAGGAGCCTGTACTCGCCGATCTTCGGCGGAGTTTACTGGGACAGCATTGACCTGGTGATGGAAGACATCGACCGGATTGAGGTCATTCGCGGACCGGGCGGATCGCTTTGGGGAACGAATGCAGTCAACGGAATTGTGAACATCATCACGCGTACATCGCAGGCTACGCAAGGCGCACTGCTGAGCGAACAGTCCGGTAGCGATACACCGGTTTCGGTTACGGCACGCTATGGCGGGAAGGCCGGAAAGATCGGGACGTACCGCATCTTCTCGAAGTACACGGACTCATTTGGAAACGAAAACGACGCGGGCGGACATGGTGGAGACGCATGGCATTTGCTGCATGGCGGATTCCGCTCGGATTTGAATCTGCGGCAGCGCGATGGGTTGATGATGGAAGGCGATATTTATGGCGGAAGCTTTGGCGAGCCGGTTCATAGCCATCAACTGACGGTTCCCTACTCGTCGGTGGTGAACGGCGTCAATTCTCCGATTGGCGGAACGATCCTGGGACGCTGGACGCATGATTACGTCAACGGTCAGCAGACACAGGTACAGGTTTACTACTCGAAGGAAAACCGCGAAGCAACGGAACGGCCGCTGCATTTGGATACGGTCGATGTCGATGCACAGCATCATTTTCACATTGGCGCGCGCCAGGATTTCGTGGCAGGAGCGGGATACCGGTATTCGAAGGTGTTTATTCCTCCGACATCCTTCTTCCAGGTACTGCCGGCGCATCAGGATTTTCCGCTGTTCGGCGCATTTATACAGGATGAAATTGCGCTGGTTCCAAAGAAGCTTTCGCTTACCGCAGGCGGAAAACTAGAGCATAACCGCTTCACGGGTGTCGACTTTCAGCCGAGCGTTCGCGTGAACTGGAGGCCGACGGAGAAGCATGGAGTTTGGGCCGCAGTGTCGCAGGCTGTGAAGACTCCGAACCTGGTGAACACGACCATGCAGCGCATTTTGAGCGTGAGCCAGGGTCCGGGCGGACTGCAGGCGACGACCTACAACGGAAATCCGAAGTATAAGGACGAACATTTGCTTGCGTTCGAAGCCGGATATCGTCTGCAACTGAAACGCATCTCGATCGATACCACGGGATTTGTGAATCGCTATGACGACGCGGAGACGGCAGAAACGCTGGCTCCGATAGTTCACACGGGGTCGCCGACCTATACGGAGAATCCGACACAGTGGGCGAATAATTCGTTTGGCCGCAGTTTTGGCGCGGAAGCCGCAGCTACATGGAATGTGGATTCGCGGTGGAAGCTGACTGCTTTCTATTCGTGGCTGAAGATCGAAATGCGGTCGAATGCGCGGAGCAACGATGGGGATACGGCAGGCGGTCTGAATGCGGGCGCGCCGACGAATCGTTATGGAATGCGTTCGTCATACTGGCTGCTGAAAACTTTGCAATTCAATGCGGTGGCACAGTATGCAGGACCGCTGCCTTCGACCGATGCGCATGATCCGACGGCGTCGGTTAAATCTTACTATCGCGTGGACTCGAATCTGCAGTGGCACGTGGGCGAGTACGTTCGCCTGGACGTGGGAGGAGAAAACCTGCTTACACCGAGATCGGCTGAATTTGGAGGCGGAAATGGCGCCATTCAGACGCTGAGCCCTCGCGGCGTATTCGGGAAGGTCACGTATGTTTTCTAGGACCAAAAATGAAACGATCCAACAAGAGGAAATGGAGATAGGAAAGTGAAGCTCTTGCTGAGAACAATGCTGTTCGGTCTCATTCTTGGTCATGCGCTGATGGCTTTTTGCGACACGGAATCTGAACTGAAGGCGAACTTTATTTATACGTTTGCAAAATCGGCGGAAGTGCCATCGAACCGGTTCGAAGGGGCAAGCTCTCCTTATGTAATCGGCGTGTTCGGCGGCGATCCTGATTTTGTGGATGCGCTGAGAGAGGCGACGGCGGGTAAGGCGGTCGGGTCTCACCAGATCAAGGTCAGACATTTGAGCACGGAGAGCGAAGTGCTTCAGTGCAACTTCGTTTATTTCCGGAGTGCGTGGCGAAAGCGCATGGCGCCGGAGGCGATTCATGGGGTTCCATCGGGAATCGTGCTGGCCGGCGAGGATCAGGGATTCCTGGGCGACGGTGGAATGATCAACCTGGTGGCAGATCGCGGAAAACTGCGCTTTGAGGTTAACGGCGGGGCCCTGGATAAAGGAAACGTTCGATTGGACCAGAGACTGCTCGCACTGGCAAGACAGCCGAACGAGCCGACGGGAAGCCGGAAAGTTCGGGTCAACGTCAGCCCTGAGTATCCGGAGGTCGCGCGTCGAATGGCGATCAAGGGAACCGTGCAACTTAAAGTGAAAGTTGCGGGCGATGGATCGGTGAAGGGAGTCGATGTAGTGGGCGGCAACCCGGTGCTGGTACAAGCGTTGGTTTCGGCAGTGAAGCGGTGGCGGTACGAATCAGGCAGAGACACGGTTGAGTTTGTGAAGTACACCTTCGAATAACACGCAATATTAGAAGAGCGGCCCGCGTCCGGCACACTGCTGGACGCGGGCTTTTTTGTTTTAGGCGGAAGGCTTTACTGCGTACACTTTCACGCTGGCGGCAGCGGCGTTGACGTCGTACTTGGTGAGGAGCTCGCCAAGGTCTTCGTGAAGACTCGTGGAGGGTTCGGCTGAGCAGCAAAGCACGTTCAGACCAGTGGAACCGTTAGCGTTATCCATGGCGGGAGAGCAGCAGGCAGATTGATTCTCGAGTTTCGCGTAAGAATTGAGATCGGCTCCGGTGTCTACGATTTCGACGTACTCAAATCCGGCGGCTAGCAGTGCGGCGCGATAATCGTCGATGAGCATGGCTCCGGCGATGCAGCCGACGTAGGCAGCTACACTTTTGGCGACCTCTTCCGGGAGCTCGGATTTCAAGGCGATATCGCTGGCGGCAAGTCGGCCTCCGGGCTTGAGAACGCGAACAATTTCGCGGAATACGGCCGGCTTGTCGGGAGCAAGATTGATGACGCAATTGCTGATGACGCAATCGACAGAGGCATCGGCGAGGGGAAGATTGTCGATGGTGGAGAGGTGGAATTCGACATTCTTGTAGCCACCACTGGCGGCGTTGGCCTCGGCGCGCTCGATCATGTCAGGGGTCATGTCAATTCCAATAGACTTCCCTTCCGGGCCGACGAGCTTGGAGGCGAGGAATACGTCGAGTCCTCCACCAGAGCCGAGATCGACGACGACTTCGCCGGGACGGATGGAGGCGATGGCCGTAGGGTTACCGCAGGAGAGCCCCATGTTGGCTTCAGCGGGAATGGAGGTCAGATCCTCGGCAGAGTAGCCGAAGGCCTCGGCGATGGCTTTGACGCCATCGTGATTACTGGAAAGCGAGCTCTTGGCGACTGCGCCATACTTGGACCGTACGGAGTCGATCAGGTTGTCAATCATCTCTGTTCTCCTTGAACATATATGCTTAGGCGACTATATGACAGATGGACGCATGCGTCAACCCGTATATAATAAAACTTATGAGTAAGAAACAGAAACCGTTTGATCTGGAACGATTCTTTCTGGCACTGGCGGATCGCACGCGGCTCAGGCTGCTGAACCTGATGGGAGATCAGGAGATGTGCGTTTGCTATTTTGTGGAGACGCTGGGTCAGTCGCAGCCGAAGATTTCGCGGCACCTGGCTTATTTGCGGCGGGCGGAGATGGTGACGGCACGACGCGAAGGAAAGTGGATGCATTACCGGATTATTATGCCTCCGAATGCGGGGGCGGCCAGGGTATTGAAACAGACGCTGCAATGGTTGCAGGAGGAGCGCACGATGCAGGAGGATCGCGCTCGGCTGGAACAGGCGTGCTGCAGTCCGGCGAAGTTCGTGTCGCTGCAGGGGGCTCCGGTGCCGGCGGTGGTGGAGTAGGGCCTGCGGAAAAGATCAAGAGCAACATCAAGGTCAGAACAAGAGCAAACTCAACAACCCCACCTTAGTCGCGCAAAAGGCGCGCGACGGAAGGTGGGGCACCAAGATCATTACTGATCAGCACTGACCATCGCAATTAGCTGGCGCGTTTCTGCTCCTGGAATTGTCCTGGCTGGTAGGTGCCGGGGCGTTTGCGGGTGGCGATCGAGAGACGATTCCAGGCGTTGATGGCGGCTACGGCAAGGGTTAGGTCGGACAGTTCCCTCTCGTTGAAATGGGGACGCACTTCGTCATAGACACTGCCGGGGACGTGGGTGGTTGCGACGAGGGTGACGGCCTCCGTCCAGGATAGCGCGGCGCGTTCACGATCGGAGTAGTAGGGGCTCTCGCGCCAGGCGTCGAGTCCGTAGAGCCGCTGTTCACTTTCGCCGCTGGCTCGCAGATCTTTCCAATGCATGTCGATGCAGAAGGCACAGCCATTTATTTGTGAGGCGCGGAGACAGACCAGGTTCAGCAACCCGTGTTCAAGACCAGTGGTTTGAAGGTACTGCGCAAGACCGGCCATGGCGCGGTATGCGCCGGGTGCGGCTTTGACGTAATCAAATCGTTCCTCTTCCATGAGGGGACCTCCGTGGACTTTTGGATGATGTGGCATAACGGGCGGACGCACAGAATCCAGCACGGAAGCGGAGTTTCGGACCGGGGTGATAGCATGGATAGTTGCCATTTTGAGGCGGGGATAACGATTGCGGATACTGTTTATTGGAGACATTTTCGGTAGGCCGGGGCGCACAATTGTGCGGGAACATCTGACGGCGCTGGTGAAAGAACACGCGGTCGATCTCTGCATTGCTAACGGGGAAAACGCGGCGGGTGGCTTTGGGTTGACACCGCAGATTGCCGAGGAGTTTTTTGATCTCGGGATCGAGGTGATCACCACGGGAAACCATGTGTGGGATAAGCGCGAACTGGTGGATTATTTCAACGCTGCGGTAGATGAGCCTTACAGTCCTGCGCACAGGGTGTTGCGTCCGGCGAATTATCCGGCGGGAACCCCGGGGATTGGTGTCTATGAAGGGCGCTCGCGCGGGGGCGTTCCTTATGCAGTGGTGAATCTGCAGGGGCGGGTGTTCATGGCGAACATCGATGATCCGTTCCGTGTAGCGGACAGGCTGCTACAGAACATTGCGGCCAAGGTGATTTTTGTTGATTTTCACGCGGAGGCTACCTCAGAGAAGATTGCGCTGGGGTGGTATCTGGATGGACGGGTGACGGCGTTGATTGGGACGCATACGCATATTCCTACGGCGGATACGCGGGTGCTTCCGGGGGGTACGGCATACCAGACGGATGTGGGGATGACGGGGCCTTACGACAGCGTTATCGGCGTACAGAAGGAACAGATTCTGCAGAGATTCTTGACCAGTTTGCCGGGACGCTTTGAGGCTGCGGTGAACGATGTTCGCTTCTGCGCGGTGCTGGTGGATTGCGACGAGCAGACAGGTAAAGCACGCAGTATCCGACGAATTATGGTGGACGAGAATGGCAAGGGCGAAAAAGAAGACTGCTGCTAAGAAGACGGCGGCCACTCGTGCGAAGCCGAAGATGGCCGAACAGGCGCAGACCAACCTGCGTAGCGGCGGAGCCATTGTGGTGGCGGCCGATGGATTCATGGACAACGCGGATTTGCCCCGTGGGTTTAACTGGCGAGGGTTTGACGCATACCTGTTCGATATCGACGGGACGCTGCTGAATTCCCGGGACGCGGTGCACTACGACGCATTTCTTAGCGCGATGCGCGAGCTCTATGGACGAGAGGTTGGACTGGAAGGAGTTCCGGTTCACGGCAGCACGGATCCGATCATTCTGCTGCGAGCACTGGAGCGGGCGGGAGTAAGCGAGGCCGACGGGCGCGCGGCGTTGCAGGACGTGATGAGCAGGATGTGTTCGGTGGTGGAAGCCAGGGCGGAGGAGTTGCGTCCGGAACTTTGCGGGTCGATTGCCAAGCTGCTGGCGGAATTGAAGGCTTCGGGCAAGCTGATGGGCGTGACGAGCGGCAACGTTGAAAGAATTGGATGGGCAAAGTTGAAGGCGGCGGGGATCGATGAATATTTCTCCTTCGGCTCGTTCAGCGACCGCAACGAAACGCGCACGGAAATTTTCCGTTGGGGCGCCGAGGAGGCGCGGCGGAGATTAGGGCATCCGGCTTCGGTGTGCTTTGTGGGCGATACTCCGGCCGATGTGGCGGCGGCTAAGGCTTGCGGCTTTCCGGTGATTGCGGTGGCGACCGGCATATTTTCGCTGATGGATTTGGCGAAGGAAGAGCCGGAGATGTGCATTCCGTGTTGCGAAACTCTGTGGAGCTACGCACAGTGAAGGGATTCCGGTAGAATTCGGGGATGCTTCGCACTGCCCTGCTTGCGGCTGCGCTCCTGACGTCCGGCGTTGTGTACGCAGACACACCTGCGAAGGTGGCCACACCTAAACTTGAGCAGCCCTGCTCGGACTACGAGAAGGACTTCCCTCCTTGCGGCATTTCAAAAGCAGATCGAAAGAAAGCAAAAGCTCTGTATGAGCTGGGGACGAGGCTCGCTCACAGCCAGAAATATGACGAGGCACTGGAGAAGCTGAAAGATGCCCGCTCGCTTTCGCCACGCGATGCGGTGTATGCCACGGCGCAGACGGCGATCCAGGAGAAGGTACTTTCCGAACAGCTTCGCAAGGGCAACCAGGCGATGCAAAAGGGCGACAAGGAAGCGGCGCTACTGGCTTTTCGGAGGGCGGCGGAGATTTCGCCCGGAGATGAATACGCGCAGCAACGGCTACGCGATGCGTTACCGCCTCCCGAGGAGATTGCCGAGATCAAATTGCGTCCGGAGATGGGCGAGACAAGGTTGCAGCCTTCGGCGGGCGTCCACAGTTTTGAGTTCCGCGGAAATTCAACGGAGATGATGGACCGGTTTGCACGCATGTTCGGCATCGCGACAGTTCCGGATCAAGGGCTCTCGGGGCGGCCCGTACGAATCAAGCTGGACGATGTGGATTGGGAGACGGGGTCGCAGATTCTGGCGCGGGTGGCGAAGGTTCTGCTGATTCCGATGAGCGATCGTCAGGTGATGGTGGCGAACGACACGCCGGAAAACCGGCGCGACCTGACGCAGATGAGCCTGCGGACGTTCTATGCGCAAGGCGCGAGCACGCCACAGGAGCTGAACGACCTGACGACATCGCTGCGCATTCTGTTTGACCTGCGATTCATTACGCAGAATGCAGCAAAAAGTACGATCGTGGTGCGCGCGCCGCAGGCAACGATGGATGCAATCACAACCTTTCTGGAAGGGCTGCAGGATGAGCAGCCAACGGTGATGCTCGGCGTAAAAGTGTTCCAGATTTCGACCAGACTGTCGAAAGATTTGGGAACATCGGTGCCGAATGAGTTCACGGTGTTCAACGTGACGACGGAAATAAATAAACTCGTGAACAACGGTTCGCTGCAGGAGATTATCGCGGCACTGCAGGCGGGCGGACAGTCGGTGAACGCGACCACGATTCTTGCGGCACTGCTGGCATCGTCGGGTGCGTCGTCGAGCGTACTATCACAACCGTTCGGCACCTTTGGAGGAGGATTGACGCTGAGCGGCGTGACGATTCCTTCGACGTCGCTGCACCTGTCGGCAAATAACTCGGTGGCACGCACGGTGGAAGATGTTCTGCTGCGGGCCGGACATGGGAAGGCGGCGACATTCAAGGTTGGCGAGCGATATCCGATTGTGAGCTCGCAGTTCTCGGCGAGCAGCGCGACGAGCAGCTTGCTGTCGTCGTTGGGGATCACCTCGGGTGTGAAGGCGGCAATTCCACTGCCACAATTCACATATGAAGACCTGGGATTGACGTTGAAGGCGACTCCGCATGTGCATGGAAAACTGGTGAGCCTGGAGTATGAGCTGACGATGCGCGCGCTGGGAGCGACGCAGGTCAATGGGCTTCCGCTGATTACAAGTCGCGAATTGAAGGGGACAATCAGCACGGATGACGCGGAATCTGTGGTGATTGCAGGATTGATGGACAAGAACGAAACGGCCAGCATCAATGGGATTCCGCTGCTATCGATGGTGCCGGTGCTGGGGAAAGCGTTCTCCTTTGAGACAAAGGAAAATACTGCGGATGAATTGCTGGTGGTGCTGACGCCGTTCATTACTTCATCACGGAATCAGAAGGGATCGTATGTGAGGGTTCCGATGAATGGGCCGAAGTGAGGAGAAGCAAGGTTTCGCAAGGCAAAGGCAGAAGCGTAAAGGCAATATCTCCCGTTGGCGGCAGTTCACCCGAAAACACAATTATGGAGGCGATGAGGTGGGTTGACGCGCGATTAGTTTGCGCATGTGCCGTATGCGGTCGGGGGTGATGGGGTGGGCCCGGCCGATAGCCGCAAGCCTTGCAATGGGGCCGGTGGCGGTATCGCCCAAGTAGACGGAGAGCTTCTCGAACGCCGCTGATGCGTCGCGGGGATCGTATCCGGCGCGAGTCATCAGGTTAAACCCCAACTCGTCGGCACGGCTTTCGCAGACCCGCTGGTCCACGGGTTCGTCACCCCTGGTACGTCCAAAGAGGAACGTGAGAACGGCACCGGACTTTGTTCGCGAGGCGATTCTGGCACGCTCGCTTAGGGACTTGCAGGATTCATCAACGGCATGGCCAATCTCATGGCCTAGAACGAAAGCGAGCTGACCTTCATTGCTATCCAGAAAATGAATGAGGGCGACGGGAACGCAGACCAAAGACTCATCTGGCGAAAGTTCCACCTCCCATGCGTTGACTACAGGATTATTGGCAACCGCGAAATAGATGTGGCGGGGGCCCTTGTCTAGCCGCTGCGAAATGGCTGCCACTTCGTCGAACTCAACGCCGGAAGAGAGCTGCGGAGCCTTGCACAAACTGCGCACTGCGGCACGGGATGGGACATCCTGGGATTGTGCATAGGAGAAAGACAGGACGAGGAAAAGTGCGATGAGGATGCAAGTGCAAGGGCAGCTCCCCCACTCTAAACTCGCAAAAAGCGCGAGTTTAGAGTGGGGCAACCGAACCATTCGCTGACTGAACATTTCATTCATCGCGTATCGCGGTGCTGCTACTTGCTGGACTGCTCGGACTCGAAGTTGATGACGGCTTTCAGGGCTTCGTAGGGCACAGAGCCCGGGTTGCCGATGCGACGTCCGTTTACGAACAGGGTGGGAGTTCCGGTTACATTGAGGGAATGGGCGAGGAGTTCGCTGCGAGTGATACGCTCGGCGGTTTCGGAACTCTCGGCGCAGGTTTGAGTCTTGGCAGGGTCGGCACCGGACATGTCTGTGTAGTGCTTTAGAGCTTCGGTTACGGCAGCATCATCGACCGTGGTTTTGCCGGCGGCATCGGTCTTGCGAACGGCAGTCTCAATGTCCTTTTGGTGGGTGAATACGGCCTCGGTGAATGTGAAGGCCTGGTCCTGATTGGAGCGGGCAATGCAATCAAGATAGGAAGATGCGCGGACAGCCCAGGGGTGAAGCTGGGAAAGCGGGAAGCTTTGGAAGACGAAGCGGGCCTGCGGGAAATCTGTACGGAGCTTTTCCATAGTAGGAGCGGCATCCTTGCAGGAGGGGCACTCGAGATCGGCAAACTCAACGATCAGAACCTTGGAGTCGGCTGGGCCTTTGGTCGGTCCGAAGGCGGACTTGGCGAGCTGCTGACGGTCGTCGGCAAAAGGATCGGCGCCGAAGGGGAGGATGTCGCCGGCGATAGCGTGCTTCTGATCCTTGGAGATGAAGAAGTGGGTGGCCTGCTGCCCTTCCGGGGTGGCAAAGACGGCGGTGACATCGTAGAGGTCGGCGATGGGCGAGACGGCGATGTTTACCACCTTTACCTGAAGGTTGGGATCGTAGCCGAACATGCGTTTGAAAAACGCTTCCGCAACAGCCTGGGTGGGAGCATCGGCGGGGAGTGTGGGGGTGGTGGTGATCGCACCGGCGTTGGTGGCGGGCTTGGGCGTGGGCTTCGAGGCGGACTTCTTCGAGGACGTCTGGGCGAAGAGGGAGAAAGAGAGCAATAGAACGGCAGAACACTTCAGCAAATTGCGCATTAAGTCATCCTTGAACAGGCGTGTCCTTGATTACAGCCGGAAGCCGATTCGCAAGTATTACTAGACCTGGTGACGGGCCGCAACGGGAAAGCGACGACCCACACCGAAAGCCTTGGTTGAAATTCTGATGCCGGGAGCTGCTTGCTGCCGCTTGTACTCGCTGCGGTCAATGAGGCGGATCACGAATTGAACTACCTCTTCGTCGAAGCCGGTGAGAGCGGCAATTTCCGGGGCGGATTTTAGATTGCCGACGTACTCCTCGAGAATGCGGTCGAGAACATCGTAGGGCGGAAGCGAATCACTGTCTTTCTGATCAGGGCGCAACTCGGCTGAAGGCGGCTTGGTGAGAGTGGCCTCAGGGATGAGAGCGCGGCTTGCATTGACGTAGCGCGCAAGGGCGTAGACGAGAGTTTTGGGAACGTCGGAGATGACGGCGAGTCCGCCGACCATGTCTCCGTAAAGAGTGCAGTAGCCGACGCCGATCTCACTCTTGTTTCCGGTGGTGAGGACGAGGGCGGAGAACTTGTTGGCGACGGCCATGAGGATGGCGCCACGGGCGCGAGCTTGAAGATTCTCTTCGGTGACGTCTTCGCCGAGACCGTGGAATATCCCAGAGAGCGCAGTGCGGTAGGACTCGAAGATTTCGCGAATGGCTACGACATGGAAACAGATGCCGAGGTTGGAGGCCAATTTGCGCGCGTCGGTGATGCTGCCTTGGGAGGAATACTGGCTGGGCATGGAAACACCGATTACGTTTTCGGCTCCCAGGGCATCGACGGCGATGACGGCGGTGAGGGCGGAGTCGATGCCTCCGCTGAGGCCGACGACCACCTTGCTAAATCCACACTTGCGCACGTAATCGCGGGTGCCGAGGACGAGCGCGGCGTAGGCACTTCCCTCCTCGCCGGGCACCTGTTCGTGCATATCTCCGGTCATGGATGAGGTATCGACGAGGATGAGGTCCTCTTCGAATGATCGCGCTTGGGCGAAAACTTCTCCTTGTGGATTGAGAGCCACGCTGGAGCCGTCGAAGACGAGACTGTCGTTGCCTCCAACCTGATTGACGAGGAGGACGGGAACATGATGCTGGCGAGCGATGCTGGCGAGCATGGCTTGGCGGAGTTCGCGCTTGCCGACGTTGAAGGGCGAAGCGGAAATATTGAGAACGATTTGTCCTCCGGCGCGGACCAGGTCATCGACAGGATCAGGGCCATAGAGGCGGCGGCTCCAGAATGCTTTGTCGTTCCAGGCGTCTTCACAGATGGTGAGCGCGATGGATTGTCCGCACAGGGGAAAAAGGTGCTGGATTGCGGCTGGGGCGAAGTTGCGCGATTCGTCGAATACATCGTAGGTCGGGAGAAGCCGCTTGGACTGGATGAAATCGATGCGCCCCTCACATAGAAGGGCGGCGGAGTTCATCACGGTCTTGCCGGTGTCGGAGGCAGCGGGCGAGGGAAAGCCGGTGATGATGGAAATGTCGGGGAATTCGGCTGCGAGTTCCTCGAGGACCTGGCGGGAGCGGGAAACGAAGGTTGGTACCTCGACGAGGTCGCGAGGCGGGTATCCGCAGACGGACAGCTCGGGAAAAAGAACGAGGTCAGCGCCGCGCGAACGTGCGTCCTGAGTGAAACGACGGAGCTTATCGGCATTGCCGGTGAAGTCTCCGACAGTGGGATTGATCTGGGCGAGTGCAATCTTCACGGAATTAGTGTAAAGCGCGGAGGGGGTGAGGGGCAAAGGCTTGGATAGGCAGTGGATGGAGAAGAAAAGTCAAAAACCCCACTCAACGAAAAGAGCGTTGAGTGGGCCACCGCCACCCGCGCGCGGCGAAGGTGGGGCACCAGAATCGAAACGAGCAAAACCCGAAGCACAACTTCGGGCACACGTTGTCCGTGTTAGTTGGGGCCGGGAGCGGTAGGAGAATTGGGAGGATCGGGGAGAGGTATTGGATTTGAATCGCGCGCGGCGGGGTCACCCTTGGCCGGTTTTTCGTCGGGTCGCAGTAATGTGGGAGCGCTACGGTCTTCATCAGCTGAGGTCGCTGCAGCGTCGGGGCGTTTGTGCTTCTGGGAGGATGCATCGAGCGTGCCTCCGAGGTCGCCGACTTCATCTCTAGTGCGAACTGTTTTTTCTCCGGTAACCTTCATCTCCTCAATGCTTACGACTTTATCGTTAAGGAATCGGATGAACTCCACTTCCTGCGGCGGAGCCCCGTAAATCCACTCCTCTACGTCCTGGCCTTCCTTGGTCTCGCGAAGGCGGTGCGGCGGACGGCCGAGAGCGTAGGTCACCATTTCCTTATCCATGCCGACGAGGGCGTGATGGTTCTTGACGGCGGCGGCGAGCACAGGCGGAAGGCTCTTCTGGTAGGCCTCGGCTACGGTCATGGCTTTGAAGTCGAGTATGGGAGCGAGCAGATCCTTCATGTGGTCGGTGGTGAGAGAGGCAGCGTCCTGCTTGACGACGAGCAGGACGGAGGAGCCGGTCGAGTCGGTATAGATATTACTGTCGGACCCGTCGGAGGAAGATTGTTGCTGCTTGCCGGCGTTGGATGTGTTCACTCCTCCGACGCCGATGCTGATGCGATCGCGCAATCTCTTGCGCTTGACGGGGCCTCCGTTGATTTCAAAAAGAATTCCGTCGCGCTGGAATTTGATGGCGGTGATCTTGGCTCGGTCTCCGGGTTTTGCGGCTGGACCGAACTGGGCGACCATCGCATTTAGTTCGGCTTCAGATGGCGTGATTCGCTCCTCTTCGATCCGAATCCCGGCTTTGCCTCGCGGAAGTGCGCGATGAACGAAGGGATGTTCGGCGAGAAAAACACGGATGATTTGCTGGCGCTGCACATCGGAGAGTTTGGTGTCAGAAGCGGGGGCAAGCACTGGAACAAGAATCGCCAATGCGAGCGCGCCGATGGGAGCGGCAAGTCTGCGTTTCGCGAGCGTAACAGAGAGGAACTTCCTCGCAAGCAATTTCATTGCAATCTCCCAAATCCGTGTTGGGGATTATAGCGCCATGTGACATTCGCGCTTGCGATTTTAGATGCTAAAAGAAGCAGAGTGACTGGATGGACGATGCTGGATATTGCGGGGCGAGGTCATAAGCCAGAGCAGAGGCAGGGCGATGACGAGAACCATGGTGCAGGTGGCGCTGGCTTCGGGGCCGTAAGTTCCTCCGGTAAGCGCTTTGGAGCCGTGAGCCGTGCCGACGACGACGGTGATGAAATCCCGAATGCCACTGACGGGGAGGCCATAGATTGTGCCCTGAAAGAAATTCCAGCCGAAGTGGAGTCCGAAGGAGAACCAGAGTGAACCGGTGCGGATGCGGGCGAGGGCAAAGAGGAGTCCCACGGCAAGAGTGTTGAAGAATCCCCAGCTTAGAAAGCCCTGTGCATCGGGGTTCCAAAGGTGGACGGCTCCGAAGAGAGCGGATAGGGCGATGACGGCCCAGAAAGCTCCGAGAGCTTCGGTGAGTTTTTGGAAAGGATAGCCGCGGAAGGAGAGCTCCTCAAGCAGAGCTCCGAACAGGAGGAGCAGCATAACACCGGTGGCGCGCAGGAGCATGTGACGGTTGAGATGGACGTGCAACTGGAGCGATCCAAACGTGGCGATCAAGAGGACATCGGCAGTAATGAGAACGCCTCCGAGAGCCAGGCCGGAGGCCCACTGGCGGGCGGCGGTGAGGTCCAAGGGAAGTCCGAGAGCCAAAGGCAAGGGGGCGAAATTGTAGTCGAGGACGCGGAGGAAGAAGGCGAATCCGGCGGCGGTGAGGATGCAGGCTACGAGGCGGAAGATGAGTCCGGGAAGCAGGTTGCGCTCAGGAAATAGCGTGTAGACGAAACCACTGCCCCAGAAGACTCCGGCGGTCCACACGGCGGCGACCATGAAGCGCACAAGCGACGGAAGCAAGGTGGGCGCGGGATAAGTACTCCGTGCTCCTGACGAACCGGGTTGGGCGGCTTCTACCATGGAATCATGCTGGTGCATGGGCTCTATCAGTACGGTATGTGAGTACCCGCAAGTTCATTTGGACGCCAAACGGAACTCCATCAACACACAAAGGATACTAAGCGTGCACAACCGCCGCAACCGAATGCGTGACGCTAGGTCTTAAGCGCAGCTACCGATACGCCTTTGCGGGCTACGGCGAATGGGAGGATTTGTGCTCCGGCGGCGGTGAGCTTTTGTTCTACGCGATCGCGCGCTTCAGGCTCGGTCATGAAGAGAATGCAGCCACCGCCTCCAGCTCCGCAGACCTTGGCGCCGAGCGCTCCGTTCTTGCGCGAGATAGTGATGAGTTGATCGATGAGAGGCGTGGCGATAGCAGGAGCGTTGGTTCGACGCAGCTTCCACTCTTCGCGAAGAAGACGTCCGGTTTCGCACCAGTCGGCGGCGGTGACGGCGGCGCGCATGGCGCGTGCAATTTCGCCGATGCGCTCGAAATTCTTGAAGATGCGGCGGTCGCCGTCGATGTGGTTCTTGAAGACTTCCCAGTTGTTGATGCCGCTTTGGCGCGGGGCTCCCGTGTAGGCGAGGACGAAGCGGCGGTCGAGTTCATCGGCATCGCAGGGGATGACGTGACGATGAATGCCATCGATATCCAACTGCACGGCGCTGACACCGCCGTATAGCGCAGGATAGTAATCCTGGCATCCGGTGGGAACGCGGATGAGTTGGGCTTCTACATTCTGCGCGATTTCGCGAATCTGCTCGGGAGAAAGTTTGCGAGCGGTGAAGCGACAGAGGGCGGCGGTGCAGGCGATCATGAGCGCCGAGGAGCCGGAGATTCCGGCACCGGCGGGGGATTCGGAATGCGTTTCGAGGCGGAATCCTGAAGTGGGCTCGGTCTCCGAATAGAAGAAGCGCAGGAGATAGGCGGCGAGCGCATGTCTGTACTTGGGCGTCTCGCGAAGGGTCTTCATGTTGACGAAGGTGTCAGTGAGTCCGGTGTCGAGCGAGACTAGGTGGACGCCTCTACCCTCGGTGGGGATGATGCGGCAGGTGGTCATTACATTCACGGCGATGTTGACGACGACGGAGCCGGGATGGAAAAGGTAGAGCGGCCACATATCCATGGTGCCGCCAGCGAGGTCTACACGGCAGGCAGCGCGCGCGATAACACCGCTGGCCTGCTTTGACATATTTCCAGACATGATGACATTTGTATCATGCGCGGAGAGAGAGTCGGCGCAAGGGGAATGCCCAATTCGGATAAGTGAGCCGATACCGGCGGATCTGCCCCCACGTCTGGCATTACCGCGTTCATATGGATACGCTATCTGGCAATTGAGCAGGTGGTCAAAGGGACGGTTCTAAACCGCCACCCTCTAATGCCGGGATTTGAACAACGATCTGTATATATTCTCGTTGCTCTGGATGTGCTTATCTTTTTCTGCCTAGGTTTCTATCCCGATGTGACGGAGGCATTCGGCCAGCAGGAGTCATAGACTCTACATAAAACTAAAAGAAGGCTTCAATAGGCTACGGCCCTACCCCACAGAATCGATTGCGGATTGAGTTGCCTCTGGGGCTGCGCATTAGATTTGAGACTTGCGGGGGTCCTTCGCTTCGCTCAGGATGACTCCTCAATCATGGTGCTACGACGGAGACTTGGGGATGAGGCGCTTGAGGACGAGGAGTTTGGAGCGACCTTCGCGGCCTCCGGGGACGTAGATGAAACCGTTGGCGGAGTCGTAGGCGAAGGTGTGGCCTTTGACATCGACGGCTAATTCGTTGGCTACTCCGAGGGTGGCCGAGACGGGTAGGACGAAGACAGCGCCGTTGGAGATTCCGAGGAGAGTGCTAGCAGCTTCGTCGAGCGTTAGCTGGTCGATGCCTCCGGCGACGGCGGAGCGGGAAACCTCCTGTCCAGTGCTGGGCTCGAGGGCGAGCACGGCGTAACGGACAGCCACATAGAGGCGGTCGTGCCTCGGACTGAAGACGATTCCGGTGGGCTCAGAGGCGTTGAGCTCGAACTTCGTAATGGTCTTGAGGGCGGGATTTAGGACGAGGACGCTGCGGCGGTCCTGCAGGGTGAGGAAAAGCTGGTGACGCGATGGATCGAAGGCGAAGGTATTGGGGCGGCCTTCGACCGTGACCGCGGAGATGGGCTGGCCGTTGGAGGCGAGGTCGAGGGCGACGATGGATTGAGACTCGGGAAAGGTCACGTAGAGGAGATGCTCGGACGCGAGAAGAAAGAGCGAGTCGGGAGCTGAAACTACGGGAATGGTGCGCTTGACCTGCCAGTCGTCGGTGGAGACCACGACGATGTTACGGGCTCCCGAATTGGCGATGTAAACGAGGTGCTCGTGTTCATCGAAGGCTACGCCGCGGGGAGAGGACATGTCGCGGACGTGTCCGACGATGCGTCGCTTTTGGGGATCGAAAAGATCGACGGTTCCGGCGCCTCCATGGGAAACGAGGATCATGCCGTGGACGAGGGCGATCTCATCGAAGCCGGGACGGCCCGGGATATCAAGCACGGCAATCTGCTTGAGCGCCGGAGGAGTAACGGCGGTTACAAGTAGAGGAGCGACGAGGACGAGGGCAAGTTGGCGAAATAGACAGGCGAAATAGGACAGGCTCACACTGTTATGGGATGCAGTGTAGCTCAAGACTGCTGCCCGGGCGCAAATTGCCTCGATCACATCTGGAACGGCGGCGGGCTGTAGCGTAGGCTTAGATGTCCCAAATCGGCAGGAAAACAACGACAGGAGCTTGCGATGAATCCTTCTTCCCTTCCCGGACTGGCTGCAATTTCCGGCGAACCGCTCGCGCGGCGGAGCCTGGATGCGAGTCAATGCACGCTGGTGGTCATCGATATTCAGGAAAAACTGTTGCCCGCAGTGCTGAACCGCGAAGAACTGGTGCGAAATTCGCGAACGCTGATAAGGCTGGCGACAATACTGGAGATTCCTACAGTGGTAACGACGCAGTATTCGCGCGGGCTGGGTTGCACCGTTCCAGAGATCGCGGAGCTGCTCCCGCGAGCGAACGCGATCGACAAAATGGAGTTTGGCTGCTTCGGTGCAGAGGAGTTTCGGACGACTCTGCGCGAGGCGTCGGAACATCGAACGACGGTGCTGCTGTGCGGGATGGAAAGCCACATATGCGTGATGCAGACAGCGCTGGGCGCACTGGAAAACGGATATATGGTGCACGTGGCATCGGACGCGGTGGGCTCGCGAACGGACTGGAACTGGCGAGTGGGGCTCGAGCGGATGGAGTCGGCGGGATGCGTGATTTCGTCCACGGAAATGATGATGTATGAGCTGCTGCGGCGGAGCGGGACGGCACAATTCAAAGAAATGCTGCCGTACATCAAATAATGGAACGGAGAGTTTTGAGCAGCGAACTAACGTTGGTGGATGGCACTGGTGATCAGGAGCGATGCTTTGGAGCGGCGTTTTCTGTAATCGAACAGGCAATTTCGCGACGGGCGTTCCCGGGGGCTTCGCTGGCAGTGACGCTCGGCGAAAAGCTGGTGGCTTGGCGCGGATTTGGGCGGTTTACGTATGAGGCTGGTGCTCCTGCGGTGACGAGGGAGACGGTTTGGGATTTGGCATCACTGACGAAGGTGCTGGCGACGACTTCGATGGCAATGCTGCTGGTTGAGCGCGGAAGGCTTCCGCTGGACGCGAGGGTTGAAGAGCTGCTGCCGGAGTACTGTTCCCCACCAGCGGGGTCACAATCAAGAGCAGTAGAGGTGGAGGGATCGTTATCCCCACACATGTCAAAGGAAGGCATATGTGGGCCACCGGAGGCACAATCAAGGGCAGTAGAGGTGGAGGGATCGTTATCCCCACACATGCCAAAGGAAGGCATATGTGGGCCACCGGAGGCGTCTCTGGTTACGGTGCGGATGTTGCTGGCGCATTCTGCGGGATTACCAGCGCATCGCAAGCTGTATTTGGATGCTCAGGGGCGTGAAGCGATACTGGCGTCGGCGAGGAGGGTTCCGCTGGAGACGGCTCCGATGGCGCGGGCGGAGTACAGCGATATTGGATTCATCATTCTGGGGGAGTTGTTGGAGCGCGTTGCGGGCAAGAGGCTTGATGCGTTCTGCGCGGAGGAAGTGTTTGGCGCGTTAAAGCTTAATCTGAGGTTTGTGGCGCAACCAACTGTGATTGATGGTGTTCCACCGACGGTCAATGATCTGGAATACCGTGGGCGCGTGGTGCAGGGTGAGGTGAATGACGAGAACGCCAGTGCAATGGGAGGAGTGGCGGGGCACGCTGGGTTATTTGGCGATGCGCTCTCGGTTTCGCGATTTGCGCAGTGCATGCTGGGGGGAGGCGCACCGGTTTTCAGGGCAAAAACCGTTGAATTGTTTACCCGGCGCGAGGAGAGGCCGGAGGGGACTTCGAGAGCGCTGGGGTGGGATACGCCTTCGCGGCCTTCGCAGTCAGGAACGAGGTTTTCGGCGCGGTCGTTTGGGCATTTGGGGTACACGGGGACCTCGCTGTGGTGCGATCCGGAACGAGGACTGTCAGTAACGCTGCTGACGAACCGGACTTGGCCGGATGCACGGAATCAGGCGATTAAAGAGGTGCGCCCAGCGGTGCATGATGCGATTGTCAGGGCTCTGGAGAATGAATGACCGGCGCATCGCTTCTAGTGCGGCTTGAGTGTGTAGAATCATAGGAACGCACCATTCATAAAGTATTTTTCTTCTGGGACTGATCTCATGGACAAGCTGGTAATTCGTGGCGGAAATCCGCTGCTGGGTACGATTCGAATCAGTGGCGCGAAAAACGCCGCGCTGCCGGCGATGGCGGCGGCACTACTCACCGATGAACCGGTGATTCTGGACAATATTCCGCAAGTTCGCGACATTGAAACCGAGCGGCGCTTGCTGGCCGCTATGGGCGCGGAGGTGGAGCTGGGATATGGGCGGGCGCAGCATCGGACAACGATTTGCGCAGCGAACCTGAGTGCGAATCCCGAGGCGAGTTATGAGCTGGTGAAGACCATGCGCGCCTCGTCGCTTGTGCTGGGGCCGTTGGTGGCGCGGGTTGGATTCGCAAGGGTTTCGATACCGGGTGGATGCGCAATTGGAGCGCGTCCGATTGACTTGCATATCAAGGGACTGGAAAAACTTGGGGCGAAGATCGTTACCGAGCACGGGTACATTGAGGCTAGGGCGGAGAAGCTGAAGGGCGCGCATTACTCCTTCGATAAGATTACGGTGACGGGAACGGAAGACATTTTGATGGCCGCGGTGCTCGCCGAGGGCGAGACGGTGCTGGAGAACTGCGCACGCGAGCCTGAGGTGGTGGACCTGGCAAATCTGCTGACGAAGATGGGCGCGCAGATTGAGGGCGCGGGGACTTCGAAGATTCGGGTAAAGGGCGTGGAGAAGCTGAACGGGGCGCGGCACCGGATCATTCCTGACCGCATCGAGGCGGCAACCTACATTATGGCGGGAGCGCTGACGGGCGGCGATCTGATGATTACGGACTGCGATCCGACGCATTTGACTTCCCTGCTGAACAAGCTGGAAGAAGTAGGCGTGAAAGTGAAAGTGGGCGAGGAATGTGTGCGGGTGATGGGCGATGCGGGTCCGCTGAAGGGCGCAGACATTGCGACCGAGGAGTATCCGGGCTTTCCGACGGACGTGCAAGCGCAGTATATGGCGCTGGTGACGCAGGCGGAGGGAACGTCGATCATCACGGAAAATATTTTTGAGAACCGCTTCATGCATGCGCAGGAATTGAGCCGCATGGGAGCGAACATCAAGATAGAAGGACGGCGTGCCGTGGTTCGCGGGAAAAGCGTATTGAGCGGAGCCGCGGTTCAGGCGAGCGATCTGCGGGCTTCGGCGTCACTGGTGCTGGCGGCCTTGGTAGCACAGGATGAGACGATTATCGACCGCGTTTACCACATCGATCGCGGGTATGAACGGATTGAGGAAAAACTGCGCGGGGTGGGAGCGCAGGTAAAGCGGATCGGGGAGATACTGCCGAAGCGAGTGGGAGTTTAGAACGGTTTCAAGGAAGGTATATCCCGCGAGAGCGAGGACAAAGAAGAATCGATGGCGGGCTGAAAAACTTGATGCCGCACGGGAGACTTGGGCATTGCTGGGGTCCTTCGCTTGCGCTCAGGATGACCCCTCTCAGCACATGGTGGACACATCTACTATGGAACCCTCTAGAAACGTTCGCCTTTTCTTCCAGCAAAGTCCAGCAAAGTCAAAAACCCCACATCTGCTAAATGCGGCAGATGTGGGGCATCCTTGGGCGTTACTACCAAAAAACCGGCTGGGGCAAACAAGTGCTACAGGGCGTCGTTGCCGCGCTCTTCGTTGCGGATGCGGATGGCTTCGTCAATTCGAGAGAGAAAGATTTTGCCGTCGCCGATTTTTCCTGTCTGGGCCGCATGGACAATCGCTTTAACAACTTCATCAACCCGCTCGTCGCTGAGCACGATCTCAATCTTAATCTTGGGAAGAAGATCAACGCTGTATTCGCGGCCCCGGTAGAACTCGGTGTGGCCCTTTTGCCTGCCGTGACCACGAGCTTCGAGCACGGTGAGTCCATCGATGCCAATGGCGATGAGCGCCGCTTTCACGTCATCGAGCTTAGTCGTTTGAATTACTGCTTCGAGTTTCGTCATGATGTTCGTCTCTTTCGTAAAGCTTATTCCCTTTATGATGGCGCGCGTCGCTAATCGACGGCGTAACCTTCTTGACCGTGCTGCGAGAGATCGAGCCCTTCCACTTCCTGCTCTTCACTGACTCTTAGACCTACGGTGAGGTCGACTATTTTCAGCAGGACCCACGTCCCGGCTGCCGCCATGGCCCACGCAATTACAACGCCAGCAAACTGATTCACCAGTTGGTGGGCGTTGCCATCGAACAGCCCGGAGCCTAACACATTTCCCTGTGCATCCTTGAAAATTGGATTGACGTAATGGCTGGCAAAGACGCCGGTGAGGATCGCGCCGAGAGTACCACCAGCGCCGTGGACTCCGAAGGCATCGAGCGAATCGTCGTAGCCGAAGGCAGCTTTGACCTTGGCGACCATCAGGTAACAGATGGGTCCGGCGATGAAGCCGATGAGCAGGGCGGACATGGGTCCGACAAATCCGGCGGCGGGAGTGATGGCCACCAATCCGGCGACCGCGCCAGAGATTCCGCCGAGAGCACTGGGATGGCCTTCGCGGTACCACTCAACCGCCAACCAACTGAGGGCCGCGGCGGCAGCAGCAAAGTGCGTTGCTACGAAGGCGGAGGTTGCAAGGCTTCCGGCAGAGAGCGCGCTGCCAGCATTAAATCCAAACCATCCTACCCACAGCATGCACGCGCCGACAAATGACAGAACAACGCTGTGTGGCGGGACCTGCTCGGTGGGATAGTTTTTCCGTTTGCCGAGGTAAAGCGCGCACACGAGGGCCGAGACGCCCGAGGTCACGTGAACGACGGTGCCTCCCGCGAAATCAAGACATGGGAAGCGGCCACCGAGGGCGGCGTTCAGCAGGCCTCCCTTACCCCAGACCATGTGAGCCATGGGCGAGTAGATGACGAGCGACCAGAGCGACAGGAAAAGCAGCATTCCGCTGAACTTCATGCGTTCGGCAAAGGCTCCGGATATGAGCGCGGGAGTAATGATGGCAAACATCAACTGATAGACCATGAAGGTCTGCAGAGGGATGGTTGCGGCGTAATCGGCGTCGGGAGCGGCACCGACTCCATGCAGGAAAAGGTGCTGGAAGTTTCCGATGAAGCTGTTGCCAGGGCCAAACGCGAGGCTGAAGCCGACGACGCCCCAGATCACGGTGACGACGGCCATCATGGCAAAGCTGTGCATGAGGGTGGAGAGCACATTCTTCCGGCGCACGAGACCGCCGTAGAAAAGCGCAAGGCCGGGGCCGGTCATCATCAGCACTAACGCCGAACTGACCAGCATCCAGCAGTTGTCGGCGTTGCTGCGCGCTTCCGTAACCTGCCGCTGAAGGTCGGCAATTTGCTGCTGGGATGCTGTTTGAGCACTGGCTGCGAATGCACAAAATAACAGCAGAACAAGGCAGCACAGGCGTAAGCTCAAGCGCCAGCGCAACGGGTTGAATCTCCCCCGCGTTTTGATCACTGCATTCTCCAATAGGTGTAATTCACTTTTTATACACTTTCTGAGTTTCTGGATACAGGGGGAAACACCGTAGAAGGAATTTACGGTCGCGAGCCGCGATAGATGGTAACGGCGGGCTTGCCGAGGGTGTGGATGATCATGAGCTTGGTGAGGCCGCGGGGATTGATGCGAACGGCATCGGCGACGGGATCACCTTCGACGGCTACGATGTAGTCGGCTCCCGCGAACGGGGCGCTGCGGGCGGAGTCCCAGGCGATGAAGGTGGACTCTGAGATGACGTGGTTGAAGTGGATACCAGCCTTCTGGATTGCTCCCACGTAGTCACTGTTGTACATGAGGATGGTCGCGTCCCTTGGGATCGCGGAGAGCGCTTGCGCTACCTGCGCTTCGAGTTGCAGACGGCTGCGACTATTGGCCCAGGCTTCGCGATAACAAATGGGGATCATCCACTTGCGTCCCCAGTTTCTGTCTTGCGAAGGGCGGGAGAAGCACCATGCAGAGGAGCTAAAGGCGAGAAAGGTGATCAGGAAAAGTGCGACTGTCGTGGCAATTGTGATCCGGGGGCGGTTGAGGCGCGCGACGGCCCACGGAAGGATTCCGGCGAAGACGGCGATGGCGGGGAGGAGTTCGAGGCCGTAGCGCACGTTGTAATAAGAGAATGGCCACCACTCGGGGACGAAGATGGGGACACTGCCGTAGGCGATGGAATAGGCGTAGAACGGGAGCGGTATCCAAAGAAGAAGAAATGGGACGAAGCGGCGCAGGTTGAAGGCAGCCAGGACGACTCCGGCGGTGGCGAGCAGGATAAGCCAGTTCTGGCGCGAGCCTTCGCCGGTATTCATGCGCGAGGCTTTCAGAAAATGTTGCGCGGCGACGACTATGTGGTCTTTGCCGGGATAGGGAGGATCGCCGGGGCGGGAGGATCGCTTTTCGATGGCCTTGGCGGAGTAGGGACCGTTGAGCCAATCGAGAGGATGGCCGGTAGCCTTGTAGTTGTGCGCGAGCCAGAGAGTGGGACAGAGCGCCAGCAGCAAGAGAAAGGAAAACATGGAACGAGCGAGGCGCCCCACCTCCAATTGCGAAGGGTGGCGGGTGTACCAGCGAAAGGCTGCTGCTATGGCGCAGATTCCTATGAGGAAGGCGATGATCCATCCGTCATAGCGGGTGAAAATGGCAGCGGCCAAGCACATGGCGCAGCGTTCGATGGCTCGCCAGGCGGGAATGGCTGGTTTTTCTCCGGGGGAATCTGGGAAAAGGGCGCGGAGAAAGTCGTCGAAGTAAACCACCGCCCAGATGATGGCGGCGAGAAAGATGGATTCGGTCATGGCCGTCGATTGCATGTAGAGCATCGACGGATTGAAGGCGTAGATGGCAGAGGCCAATGCGGCGGCGGCCAATGACGCTCGGGCGCGGACGAGGCGGTAGATTCCGGTGACACCGAGTACGTAGGCGATCATGGATGGGATGGATCCGCCGACGCCCGTTTGCCAAAGCTGATCGTTGGCGACGAAGGGCGCAACGAGCAGATGTGGGAGGGGGAGCCATACGGTTCCGATCTGGTCCCAGCCGGGATTGCGGGAGTCGATGAGGCGGCGGGCTATGTTGAGGTGGGCTACGGCGTCGCCGTAGAGGAGGATGTCTCCGTGACGGTAGAACCAGGCGAAGGCGAGGAGGGAGAGTAAAGCAGCTAGAGCGGAGACAAGGGCCAGGTCGCTTATGCCTTCGCGCTGTCGTTCTCTCATGGTGGGTGGGTCCTTGTTAAATGTGGTCTGTTGCAGGCAAAAGCAACGGCAAGGGCGGTTAGGGTGGGCGTTTCGGCTTCCACCCGTGGGTATTGATGGTTCCAGCAAAATTCAACGGCAACGGCAGAATCAACGGCAAATTCAACAACAACGGCAACGGCGCGTTGGGTGGGGCGTTTCGGCTCCCCACACATGCCAACAGAAGGCATATGTGGGCCACCCGTGGGTATTGATGGTCCAGCAAAGTTCAATAGCAAGAGCAAAAGCAAGAGCAAATTCAAAAGCAACAGCAAGAGCGATGCGCCACCTGTGGTGTTTCGCTAGTCGAGGTGGGTCAGGTTGCGGAAGAGTTTGAAGCGCTCTTCGATCTCTTCGCGGGTGAGCGAGATTAGGCGCTCGGGGCCGAAGCACTCTACGGTGAAGGAGCCCATTACGCCTCCGTAGAACATGGCGTGCTTGAGAACCGTGGGAGTTAGCTTGGGCTGGGATGCGATGTAGCCCATGAAGCCTCCCGCGAATGTGTCACCGGCACCGGTCGGATCCTTGACTTCAGCGATGGGCAGGGCGGGGGCGCGGAATGGGTACGAACCGTCACCGAAAAAGATGGTTGCGCCGTACTCGCCGTGCTTGATGACCAGCGAACGGGGTCCCATGGTGAGAATCTTCCGGGCGGCGAGGACAAGGCTGTTCTCGGAGGTCAGGAGCTTGGCTTCGCCGTCGTTGATGAGAAGAATATCGACTTCCTTCAATGTTTCGAGAAGCTCGGGGCGCTTGATGTTGATCCAGAGGTTCATGGTGTCGCCGCCGACGAGTGCTACGCGTGGCATTTTGCGGCGGACATCGAGTTGCAGTTCGGGCTGGATGTTAGCGAGGAAAAGATATTCCGAGTCGTCGTAGGCGGACGGAATCTTGGGGGCGAAGTTCTCGAAGACATTGAGGTCGGTGAAGTTTGTCTTGGCCTCGTTGACGTTTTCGCCGTATTCGCCGCCCCAATGGAAGGTCTTGCCGGAGGCGTGCTCGATGCCATGGGTGTCGATGCCGCGCTTGGTGAGGACGGCTTCGTGCTCGGGAGTGAAATCTTCTCCGACAACGCCGACGATGCGGACCTGGGTGAAGAAGCTGGCGGATAGCGAGAAGTAGGTGGCCGCGCCACCGAGAATCTTCTTGCGCTCGCCAAAAGGAGTTTTCAAGGTATCAAAGGCAACGGAGCCGACGACGAGGATGGACACGTTTATGCACCCGCCTTTGCGCTGAGATATTTTCCGACGAGCAGGTCGAGCTTGGCGCGAGTGGCAGGGGGAATCGCCTCGGGAGCGGTCATGATGGCGGTGGCTAGAGCCTGTCCGCACTTGCACCCGCGCGCGGCGGGGAGGATGGCGATGGCCTGGCGGACGACCTCAGCAGCGTTCTCGGCGTTGCGATTGAGGACGGCAATAATCTGGTCGACGGTGACGCTGTCGTGATCGGGATGCCAGCAATCGTAGTCGGTGACCATGGCGATGGTGACGTAGCAGATCTCGGCTTCGCGGGCGAGCTTGGCTTCCTGGAGATTGGTCATGCCGACAAGGTCGAATCCCATTTCGCGATAAGAGTTGCTCTCGGCTTTGGTGGAGAACTGCGGGCCTTCCATGCAGACGTAGGTGCCGCCATCTTTGGTGACTACGTTGGCGGCGGCTCCGGCCTTGAGGACGATGGAAGAAAGCTCGGGGCAGACGGGGTCGCCGAAAGCGATGTGGGCGACGAGGCCTTCGCCGAAGAAGGTGGAGACACGTTGGCGGGTGCGGTCGTAGAACTGGTCAGGAATGACGAAGTCGGTTGGCTTGAGCTCTTCCTTAAGCGAGCCGACGGCGGAGACGGAGAGGATGCGCTCGACACCTAGCTGCTTGAAGCCGTGGATGTTGGCACGGAAATTCAACTCGGTGGGCAGGATGCGATGGCCGCGTCCGTGACGGGCGAGGAACGCAACCTTGCGGCCGGAGAGAGTGCCTAGGACATAAGGGTCCGACGGCGAGCCGAAGGGGGTTTCGAGTTGGACTTCGTGAATGTCGGTGAGGCCCTTCATAGAGTAAAGGCCGCTGCCGCCAATGATGCCGATTTCTGCCTGTGCCAATGCAATCTCCTGCGTGGTGCAAGTGAATAAGCGGAAAAGCTGATTATACCGGAGAGGAAAACAATGCCGCGTACACAGGAAGGTTTCAAGGTTTCAAGGTTTCAAGGCAAGAGCAAACGAAAGGCAAGTCGACTTCCCCACGTCAGCCCGAAAAACATCGGGCGGGACGTGGGGCGCCAGAGCTAGAACGGTTTCAAGGAAGGTATATCCAGCGAGAGCGAGGACAAAGAAGAATCGATGGCGGGCTGAAAAGCTTGAGGCCGCACGGGAGATTGGGCATTGCGGGGGTCCTTCGCTTGCGCTCAGGATGACCCTCTCAGCACATGGCAGACACATCTACTATGGAACCCGCTCTAGCCCGGATTTCTCACCAGAGTAGGTTCGAAGAAGTTGATTTGAGTAGCAAAAGGCCGTTGTTTCGGGCATAACTTCGTCTCGATAACGTAGTTATGCCCGAAACAACGGCC